>Ga0209086_10000007_pt1 | contig 215861 bp, 221 predicted proteins | sample M_130207_XF_Meta_FD_187312 | JGI IMG/M metagenome (GOLD analysis project Ga0209086, IMG submission 187312) | Freshwater microbial communities from Lake Montjoie, Canada to study carbon cycling - M_130207_XF_MetaG (SPAdes) (version 2) | ecosystem: Environmental > Aquatic > Freshwater > Lake... | reverse complement strand
GTTAGTAATAAAGACCCCCCTAAAAAAAGTTTTATAGTAATGATAGCTTAGAGGAGGAGGAACGAGAAGAAGAAGCAGAAGAAGAAGCAGCAGAAGAAGAGGAAGAGGAAGAGGGGTTTTTTCCTTTTATAAAAAAAACACAAGAAGAAGAAGAAAAAGAAGAAAAATATTTACAAGAAAGAAAAGAAAAAGAAATAGAACATCAAGCTGCGTTGGAACATAATGAGCGCCGTTTAAAAGATCTTGCATCTTTTAAAAAAATTAAAGAGCATCAAGAAAGGAGCCGTCGCGAAAATGGCATAATTATACCGGGCAAAAAAAGCACGATAGAAAAGTTTGCGTCAGAGGATCCAGAGTTTTTTGAGTTAATCAAACATAGAGTCCAAGTCCCTGAGGAAATATTTCCAAAAACACTTGGTGCAGTAGCTCGTATCATGTCCAGAGAAGAAGATCGTAACGGCAATCGTAAAGAAATCGGTAAAAAAATTGGTGCTATTAGTGGTCTTAGTAGCGGTCAGAAACCAGAAGAATTTAAATCCGATTTAAAACGTTTTGATCCCTATTTTTACGGCGGCAAAACGAAAAAAAGAAGAAGAAGAAAAATGACAAAAACAAGAAAAATAACAAAAAGAAAAAGAAAAACAACAAAAAGAAGAAAAAGTAGAAGACGCGTTTAACCCATCTCGCTAATAGACATTCTCATATTGTTCCAAATAAACGCATTTTTTTTCCCCGATTTTTTTTCAACTTGATGATACAAGTCTTCCATACATTTTACTCCATGCAACATGGACTTCTTTTTATAATTTTGTTCGATAAACAAACAAAATTGTTCTATATTTCCAGTCGTCTTCTTGAATTGCAGCAATAAAAAATTATTCTTTGAACACCAATCCAAAAATCCATTATAATTATTTAACAGGATAGTCTTGATTACATAATACGCAAGCACGTTCGAGTTTTCCTTGTATAATGTCTTTCTCTCAATATGCGAACTCGGTAAATATAAATCTTTATACGTTAAACCCATAAATCCAAGAGCTTTCGCCAATTGAAAAAAACTATAGGTTCGCTCAAAGCTTACAAAAAAATAACAGTTTTCTATAAAGACATTCTCATCGCCTTTACAAGAAACATAACTACAAAATGCGGCATGTAATAACTCAGCCCAACATTCCGCATAAGCTTCATACAAATTGACTTCAGATTCAACTGGAAAAATGGTAAGTATTTTTTTTGTACATTCGCTTGTATTCATGCTCGAAAAATCCAAACCCAAATTATGAAATAATTCGTGCATTAATACTTTGAACCATTCTTCGTGTCTAAACACCACAATTTCTGATACAACTGGACATGTATAAGTAAATGCAGTATTAACGTGTTCTTGATCCAATACATCAATATTACTTTTTGGCAAAACTTTTTTCAAGGAAGTAAAATATAAAAACAGCGTCATTTTTTTTGCGCATTGATTGGAAGAATAATTCTCTATAAAATGTAGCCATAACATAATCGATTCTATATAATTATTATAATGAGCTATCTGTGATTCAGCATCCATATCTTCTACAATAAAATGCACTGTTACTTCTCGGTGTAAGAGAGAAAAAGTATAGCAAATATCATATTCGCTATGAGTATCAATATGATCTCTAATAGCTTCAGGGAAGCTGTCTGCATTAAATTGAGATGGTCTTGGAATTTCATGCACAGTAGAAATTTTACGAATGCTTACATGATATGGACTCTTTCTCTCAAGTTTTCCATCAGAAGCCTTTTTTGATTCTACATATTGATGAGCTGCATATAAGTTTGCGTATATTTTTTTCATTATTTTTTTGCTTTTCGCAGTAAAAGGTACCGCATCAATACATTTATTCTTAAGAAAAAACTCCATCAATATTTTACTTTCTTTCGTAGGTTTCATATAATAATATAGTTATACTATACCATTATTTTAATTACATTTAAAATAGATAATTATTTTATTTGTATAGAATAGAATGCAAGAAACCCCAACTACAGTGGAAGAAGTAAAGGAGCAAGTTGCTATCATTGAAGAACTGAAAACCCACGTAGAAAATGTAATAGCAAAAGAGGAAATAAAAGAGGAAGTAAAAGAAGAAGTAAAAGAAGAAGTAAAAGAGGAAATAAAAGAAGAAGTAAAAGAAGAAAACCTATTTAGTATTCTAGCTTTAACAGAAGCTTTTGAACAAAAAATAGTTATTGAAGAAGAAATAAAAAATTTCATCCAAGTATTAATGGAAACAAAAAACGGACTATTTTATTGCATAGATAGAACTATATATGATCAAAGTGGAAATCTATTATTGGAATCTTTAGATAATTTTTCTAAAATAACTAGCTTATTAGTTGTTTTGTATGAATCGCAATATCAAAACAAAAATAAAGAAAAAATATTGGAACTATGTAGCAAGACTCTAAAAATTATACTGAATATTATTGCAAAAGATTCTTCTTCTTCTAATGTAGAAAAAATGATTGATACTATTGCTATTCTTATTAAATTAAACAAAACATTAAAGAAATCAAAAAAAGGATGCATGGAATCCATTTTTGTATTTAAAAAAACAGCATAATATATAAGAATGAAATTATTAACCTTCTTATTTATTAATTTTATCGTCAGCTTTTTCTCTGATATTGTTTTGAATGATTTATCCAAATCGATGATTCCTTCACTAAAACCATACTTTCATAACCAATCTATTATTGTTTCCGCAATTTATGCTGGAATAACGGTTGAAATAGCATTATTCATTACAATCGGGTGTTTTTATTTGCTATTTCACTCTTTTGTTCCCAAAACAATGAAAATGCTCTTCTTCTTTTGTATAATCGCATTCATTATTGGGTATATATGTGATGTACTTATTGATAAACTACACATATTTGGCAATCGATTGGATGAATATTATAAAAAACTTGGAGCTGGATTCTGGGGAGCCATCGCATTTATATTCTCCATTGTAATAAGTTATTTTATTCAAAAAGAAATCTTACCCATTCTATAATGCAAAAAGAATCCGCCGATAATAGCGACAATAATAATAACTCTATAAAAGAACTTAAAGAAAAAATCGAAGCCATGGAACAAACCATGATTTCGATGGATCAAAAAATAGACCGGCTCTTGGAACTCATGGAAAAAGATTGCAAAAAAATGACCGATCATATTGATTTTGTAGAAGGTGTCTATGAAAGCGTAAAAACACCTTTTACTTTTATTATGGATAGTGTGAATCGAGTTGTTCATCCGGTTTTAATGCAAGGACCAATGCAAGAATCAATGCAAGGACCAATGCAAGGACTAATAGAAGAAGATGTAGAAGACATCAATATTTAATTATTTTTATTTTATTTAAACTATATTTTTTCATTAAAGTTTTTTCAGCTTCTCTCTTATTAGGATCAAATGCTCCGCCAATTCCGGATCTTTTGATTTTTTATAATGTAATAATTTGGCATTTTTTGTTTCCAATAAAATTTGTTTCATTTCTTCAATTTGGGTAAATTTCGCATCCAATGCATCTTGAAGTGCCTTTTCTCTCTTTTTACCATTTACATCTGAATCCATTCCGATTTCTTTGGCTCTTATTAGTTCGCCCTTGTATTTGCCTGTACTTGATCCAGCGGCTTTCGCCATCTCTGGATCTTTGGATAATTTAGTACCCGACTCTGCCGTAAAAGACAAATAAAATTCCGGTGTTTCTCGAAATTTGCTGGCTTGATAATAATGTTCCACACTGTTCCATTGATGCCCATCCAAAACAAATTGTGCCAGCCACTGATTATCCAATTTTTTTCGCCACTGTTTGATAGAAGCCAATTGAGAAAAGTCTCTTAGCAACTCTTGTGGCATTTTTTCATTGGAGCCTTTCCCAGGCACTTTGTCTGCACTAGATTTATAAAAAATAAGTTGTATATCGTCTTCATACAGGCCGCGTATTTTAGCTTCCGATAGTTCATCAAATTTTGGAACAGCTGGTGCCGTAGGCTTGTGTTCTCTATTAAAAGCTATAAAATCTGGTATCAAAGTAAATGTACCAGCATTACTCTCCATACATTTTTCAGACACTTTCATTTTTACATCAAAAGGTATCTCTGGAAAGGTAAATATTTGTCTCTTTTTGTAGCCAATCAATTTATAATGATATCCATTAAATTCCAACATCAAATAATAATCCGGTCTAAATTCTCCCTGTTGTTGTAAAATATCATCATTTAATTGCCCACATAAGATTATATTACTATTATCATTTGCCTTGTAAGATTCATGAGAGAAAAGAATAAATTTTATGCGTAAAATTCTTTCAAGTGTTGATAGTGCCCATGTTTCACCCCAAAACTCACAGGTTGCAATGACTTGTTTAAATTTCTCCAGAGTATCTACATTTTTCATGAATCTATATTCGTGTTTAATTTGTTTCGACATTTGTCGTTCATGAATAATTCTTTCTCGTTGATCCGCTATATTTTTCGCAGCATCTACATATTGTCTTCTCTCGCTACTATCCAAGGTTTCATGAAAAAGTTTAGAATATTTCTCGTATTCAATCTCTAATTGTTTGATATGACTTTCATCTTTTACAATCGATTCCTTCGCCGATTCATATTGTCCTTTGTAAGACATGAACAAGGTTTCGGTTGCTTGGTCGGCAAGTTTTCTTCGCAGCTTCAATACAGTTGTTTGTTGGCCGATTTGAGCAAATGCATCACGTATTGTTGCAAAAAGACAATCTCCACCTCCTTCGTTATCCACAATATAATAATTTGGATTTTTCATGTATGTTTCAATCCACGATTCCGTCTCTTTTTTACTATATTTATCTCGTTGCGTTTTTGCATCCGCTTTCGTTTCTTCTTTTAAACGCGATAACAAGGGAATACCTTCCGTCTTGATAAAAATATCTCGTCTTAATTCAGGAATTTCTGCAACTGGTTCTTTTTCTTCTTTTTCTTCATCGCCTGTTTTGTTGCCATTTTTTTTCCCAATCTTTTTTTCTTCAAGCATTTCTTCCGTAACAAATGAATATAATAATGGACTACCTATTTCTTCCACATCTAAATTAGATTCATCATCCATATAGTCAGGAAGATCACTTGTATATAATTCATACAACCCAATTTGTAAAATACCTTTATCCTTTTTGATCAAATAAATAGGAAAATATGTAATATTTTTATCAGCAAATGTATTTTTAGCATTTCCTACTGCAATCACAATATCGATGCCATCTACTTCAATTTCATACAGATCGACTTCTTTTTTAAGATCTTCTGGATCAATGGTTCTTATCTCATCATAGATAACTGTTTTATCTAATTTACTTACTACCATTTCTTTTTCTTATTATAATACGCTATTTTTAATATTTGAATAATTTTATATATAAATTTTTATATCAAAAAAAGTTTAAAATAAAATTGATATTATTATTGTTATTCATAATAATATCAATCTAGCCATGGGAAACTACTGTTGCTGTTTTTCAAAAAAACAAACCTTATCATATGAAATCATTCTTAAATTGCCCCACGACAATCAGTGCTTTCAACTTGCCAACAATACATGGAATTATAAAGAAGATGTCAATGCACAACTTCGCGAATGTTACAAAAAACCCTTTACGCATTGGATTGTTTATAATGATGAAACTCCGGAAAAAACAGTTAGCACTGGAGCTCACGCAAAAGGAATTGTTGCGTGGAATGACAAATGTATTTCGTGGCTGATTCATTCTGTTCCCAAATTTCCCAAAGCATTTGATGGGACCAATCAATTTCCCGATATTGATCATGGTGAATTGATCTACGGGCAATCCTTTGTTTTTATAAAAATGGGTATTGAACATTTGGATGGAATTTTGAATCAAGTCTTTATTATGCATCCGAATATCTATATTTGTAATTTTGATTACTCTTTATACAAAGATCTGCATAAGTCCAAGCAAGATAACATTTATAAAATAAATAATTCGCTGGAACATGTTACAAAATCTCCACATTATCATATAGATGTATATGAAGGTATCTTATTACCTGCGTTTGGCGGACCAATTCATACAGAAACATGGATTCGCGGACACGAACTACCCGATTCAGATAAATGCAAAAAAGCTGCCGCTATTCATTGGGAAGAAAAAAATCTCGCTTATACTTATACTCACGATCATAGTAAATATTGTTATTCCGACAAGGGATGGACCGCAATTGGTGATTTAAATCGAATGACCTCGCAAGAAAAAAGAGGCGGAGGTTTTCTCGTTATTCGAGATATTCCAATTGCACAACTATTCAAAAGAATCATGCTATAATTGAACTCTTTTATACAAATTTAGAATTTAGAAAAAATTGATTTTTTCTAATAAAACAAGGTAAAAGCAAAAAAGAATGACTACCGTATCAAGAGAAGAAACACTACGTCTATTAGATGACGTTATAAAAGTTCAAGAAGGTGCAAAAATCCCTACAAAGCCCGAGCATAAGTGGCGAGATATTCCTGATTTAATTCGACGACTATTAACAGTGATACCAGCAACAGAAAGAGACTTGATTCGAGATTTACAACAATATAATACAATATGTACGATTGCGCCATTCGTAATAAAAGCTGCATATACACGCGACACGCCGCTTCAAATAATGAGAATGCATATAATAACTATTATGGAACAATATGACATTCCAATATTAAATACTCGTCCTTGGACAATTGCCAACCTTTGGCAGAGATATGTTGTAGAAATTTTTCATAGTTTAAGATACGATAATGAAATGTAAGAATGACATAGAATAACAATTTAATTATTATCACCATAATACAAACTTCTTCATAAATTTATCTCGTTTTAATTCTTCTACATAATACCAAAGTTCTTTTCTTTTTCCCACTATTTCTAGATTTTTTGAATTATTTTCAAAAAGAACAATTTGTTCAATAATATCCTGTTTTTTCATCTTGCTTGTCTTTAACATACCTTTTGAAATTCCATAATAATCACATATAAGAAGTAATTGTTTTATATTATAACTTAAATCATACGTTTTAATTTCCGAAAAGACTTCATCTTCATGGTTTGAGTCTTCAAATTCCATTAAAAAATATTTCAAGTTTGCTTCTATTTCTATTGGATTCTCATTAGGTAATTCCTCTTCATCAATATTATAAGTAATGTGCTCTTCCATATATAATAAGAACCTTATTTGTTTTTATTATATTTTACACAAAGTTATCTATATCTATATCTACATCTCAACAATGTCCATAAATTTGAATATTGCCTTATTAGATAAACTTGCAAAACTTTTGGGCTTGCTATTCGCTAGACATCCGATAACTTCCACAATGGTTTGACCATTTGGCATCAAATAACTGGACCTTGAAAAGATCTCTTTATTGTATAAAATAGCAATATTTTCTACCATCTCATCTACTTCATTCTTTCTATTGTCTTGAGGAATAAATTCCAGAATTTGTTTTAGCAAATTTGCAGCAAATTCTATTATTTTTTCGTCAGCAATAATCTTTGTGGAAGACAAATTCACAAAGAATGTGCTCAATGACTTTCTCCTTTCATTGTCAGAGTTTATTTTGCAAAATAAATCGTAATTCTCATCTGCATTGACATACTCAATTTTGGTAAATAGTTCCAAGAAAGATGACAAATTGTTCTCAAATACTGTCTTCATAATCTCATATTTATGAATCAATTGCGTATATAAATCAGCATAGTATTTGGAGTAAAATCGATTGTTTGAGGCAATCTCAAAAACAGCATTCCCCACCTTTAACATATCTTCTTCATTAGCGTCCAATTGATCTAATATTTCTATAATTTTTTCATACTGTTCTCGATACGTTTTTTCCGTAATTTTATTCAAACAAAAACGAATCATATCAAATTGTGCATCAATTCCAACCTTTTGTTCCATTTTTGTCGCATGAAATGTACGTATTGATTCCCAATCATTATCATTCACCATTTCCATCCCTTGATTACCGCGTCGTTTCCTTCTAAAATTTGGATCCGCTGATGCACGATCAAACGAATCCTTATTTGCGGGTTGTTCGCGTTTTACAAAATTTGGTGTTTTTATATACGTCGGAGAACCCACTTGTTGCGCCAACTCTGTAATCATCGCAATTGTCTCTTCTGGTAACTTTATATCAAAACCACCAAAGGTTATATCGCGAAAGTCATTAAGATTATACACATAATTATTTTCTCTTTGTTGCATTAGCATAAGTGGTATTATATATAGACTAATATCATTTATATCAATTTTTTTGTATAATATAAAAAATTGAAAGAAAATAATACTTAAACAATTCGTCATAAAGATTAGTATGTCACTAAAAAGCGAAACTGTAGTGGATGCAGGGGAGGGGGAGGGGGCTAGCACTGAATACTCTTCAGTGGAGATAGATAATTGGGATGAATTTGATATTAAGCCCGATTTATTGCGTGGAATATATGGACATGGTTTTGAAAAGCCAAGTCCAATTCAACGCAAGGCCATTAAGCCTATCGTGGATGGAAAAGATATTATTGCTCAGGCACAGTCTGGAACAGGAAAAACGGCCACTTTTACCATTGGATCTTTGTCCAAAGTAGAACTGGAAAAGAATGAAACCCAAGTACTTGTATTATCGCCTACGCGCGAACTAAGCAAGCAGACAGCGAATGTTATGCTTAGTATCGGAGGAATGATGAAGGATCTACGCGTTCAAGTCATTGTAGGCGGATCTTCTATTGATGAGGATTCGGCTTTTATGAAAAATAATATTCCACACGTTATTGCAGGGTGTCCGGGGCGTGTTTATGATATGATTCGCCGCAATCATATCAATGTTAAAACCGTAAAGATTGTTGTGCTTGATGAAGCAGATGAAATGTTGAGCACTGGATTCAAAGAGCAAGTCTATAATATCTTTCAACATTTCAAGAATGATGTGCAAGTTGCGTTGTTTAGTGCCACATTGCCGCCTTATATTGACAACATAACAAGCAAGTTTATGCGAGATCCTGTTCGGGTAACGGTGAAAACAGAACAGCTCACATTAGAGGGAATTTCTCAGTATTTTATTGCGGTCGAAGATGATATGCAAAAGTATGCAACAGTAAAAGATCTTTATAAATTCATGTCTCTGAGTCAATGTATTATTTACTGCAATAGCGTGAAGCGCGTGAGTGATTTGTATGATGCAATGATGGAAGACGGCTTTCCAGTTTGCAGGATTCACAGTAGTATGGAAAAAGCCGATCGTGACAAGGCATTTACTGAGTTTAAAATAGGATCCTCGCGTGTTCTAATCTCATCGAATGTTACGGCGCGCGGAATTGATATTCAACAAGTGAGCTGTGTGATTAATTTTGATATTCCAAAGGACGTTCATACTTATTTGCATCGCATTGGACGATCTGGTCGCTGGGGCAGAAAGGGAACTGGTATTAACTTGATTACTCGTCGCGATACTTCCAAGTTGAAGGAAATTGAAGAATATTATTCATGCCAGATCAATGAACTTCCTGCAAACTTTAACGCATAGAACCCGATACTTTAAACAATGAATTTAACAAAATGATATAAATTTAACAAAATGATATAAATTTAACAAAATGATATAAAATTTTTATAAGAGAGTGTGTAATGCTAATTGAAACCTTTATAAGTCGTATTATTATTACATGGATTTTTTTTATTGGATCCATGCTTGGAATCATCATGGCATATCAAACAAATTCATTATTTGTCTTTGGACCTAATCCTCATTTATATATATTAGGAATATGCATCGATACTACAGAAAAATATGTCATTGTTGCAAGCTTTTTTTTTATTAATAGTGGAGTAAGAACAGCAAATCATAATATGATACAATCATGGATTATCAATATACTTCAAGATCAAAAAATAGTTACTCATGCTGATCCATGTTTATCATATGAATTTACACTAACTTCTACTCTATACATATGGTTTGATTTTTTTATGTACATGAACATTATCATGTCACAAATTGATATGTTTTTGATTGAAGTTATTTCAGATATGATAACAACATGTATTGTAACAACTTATTATTTACGCGTAAAACAGAAGGATCAAAATCTGGAAGATAGAACCTTGGAAGATAGAACACTAACTGTTGTATAAAATAAAATATATATGCTTATAATAGGTATATATCTTTTATGACAAAAACAAAAAAAATAGAAACAAAAACATATAAAAAACATGCAAAAATAAAGATGAATCCTCATCGTTATACACGAAAACAGAAACGATCGATCACTAGTCAGCTTTTTTCTGTTTCAAAAGATGATATTATACAGGATTATAAGAAGTTGAAACAGATTGGATGTGATAAAAAAAAGGCATTTAGCAAAACAGGTAATAATTTTGTAAATTATTTTACATTGGAAGAACGTTTGCAAACAGTGGGTAACAAAGGTGTTAGTTTTTATGACGTCTGGAAAAATCGTATGACTTTAACTAAAGAATATCCATATGTTCAAAAAGTATTAGATTATTATGAAAAATCCTATTCTACTTATCCAACTATCAAAGTTTGGAAACGTATATTTGATTTATATTATGGCTCCATTAGTATTTTTAGACCCTTGCAAGCAATGGAAATCTATTGTCGATTTCAACCTACATCTATTCTAGATTTCACCATGGGCTGGGGCGGACGATTAGTAGGTGCTTGCGCACTCGGAATAAATAGCTATATCGGTATTGACAATAATATCCAACTTAAAAAACCCTATGAAAACATGGTAAAAATGTTGGCACCCCTTTCTCAAACAAAAGTAAAACTATACTTTAAAGATGCCGTCAATTTTGATTATTCCAAATTAAAATATGATATGGTTTTAACGAGTCCGCCTTATTATAATACAGAGATTTATAGAAATACGACTCCAATGTCCAATGAAGTTTGGAATGCCACATTTTATGAGCCTCTTTTTAAAAAGACGTATCAGAACCTACAGAAAGGAGGAGTTTATTGTTTGAACTTGTCGTCAGAAATATATGAGACAGCTGCAAAAAAAATATTAGGTGCATGTAAGACAAAAATTCCCATGAAGAAATTTAAACGAACTACCGGGACTCAAAAAGAAGAATATATTTATATTTGGCATAAAAAATAAAAATAAAATACAGGTTCGTCAAAATACTTGGATTATTATTTCGACGAAATATAACATGCATCTATCAAATTTAGAGAAAATCAATGAACATTTTCGGTTTCCCATTTCTTACAATCATAAAAAAACAGAATTAAGGAAACATATTATTGATGATTTAGAGCTTGTAGAGACCGTCGATCCATCAGGATGCAGCATGTATCAAATGGCTTTTCAACCATCCACTTGCCTTGGCAAAAAAGTATTAGAAGAGTTGCCCAATTTTTACACAACGGATATTGTCTTTCTAAAAGAGACGCAGCAAATTTTAAAACAATATAAAGAAGTAGATTGCGATGTGGATTTTTCGAATATGATGGATATTTGGGATGAAATAAAAAACGACACTGGATTCAAAGAAAAATATCAGTACATTGATTGGCCCGCATGGGAATATCTAAACAAGTCAGAATGGTTTTTACAAATCATGAGTTTATATAATTTAACCTCTCCTATTTTATCTTTTATTGTTCCAATCGTTATTTTATTTATTCCTTTTTTTATTATAAAAGCAAAAGGTCTCCCAATTACCTTTTCAGAATACTTGGATGTTCTAAAAATTGTTGCATCCAATCATGCCATTGGAAAATTATTTACTCAATTTAGTAGTGTTAAAACTGAAGAAAAAGTGTATCTAATTGTGAGTGCCGGGTTTTATATCTTTTCCATCTATCAAAATATTTTAACCTGTTTCAGATTTCACCAAAATATGATTAAAATTCACTCGCACTTGAAATATATACAACGTTACATTGAATATACAGAAAAAAACATGTACAACTTTTTGTCTTTTTCTGAAAATATGAATAGTTATTCTGAATTCAATCAATCTCTGAGAGAGAAAATGATAAGACTTGTTCGATTGAAAGAACACTTACAATCTATTTCGCCCTATTCCTTACATGTAAAAAAAATTGGAGAATTAGGTACTGTATTGAAACATTTTTATGATATATATCAAGATTCTGTCTATCATGATACCTTGATGTATTCTTTTGGTTTTAATGGATATACAGATACTATACAAGGTCTAAAGAAAAATATTGATGATGGATTTTTACGTTGTTGCAAGTTCTCTTTGAAAAAAAGAAAGCATATATTCAAGAAAGCGTATTACCCTGCTTTAATGCGGACAAGTCCGGTAAAAAATGATATTCAATTTAACAAAAATATTAGTTTAACGGGTCCCAATGCTTCTGGAAAAACAACCATTTTAAAATCCGCACTTATCAATATTATTATTTCTCAACAAATAGGGTATGGATTTTATGAATCTGCAACAATGCGCCCTTTTGATTTTATTCATTGTTATTTAAATATACCAGACACCTCTGGAAGAGACAGTTTATTCCAAGCAGAAGCTCGTCGCTGCATGGAAATTTTAGACATGATTAAAGAAGAGGAACATGCTGGAAAAACACACTTCTGTGCATTTGATGAATTATATTCGGGAACAAATCCAGCTGATGCGGTAATGAGTTCTCTCGCATTTATGGAATTTCTAATAAAAAATAAATGTGTAAGCTGTATTTTGACAACACATTTTATAGAAGTATGCAAACGTCTCAATGCAAATAATTCTATTACTAATTTTCACATGAAAACAACGAGCACAAATGGAGAAAGGAATTTTTGTTATACTTATCAATTAAAGAAAGGGATTTCTGAATTACGCGGCGGATTAAAAATTCTGAATGATATGAATTATCCAAAAGAAATACTTGACAAGACTCAAGAGTTGAAAATATAATAAACCAGTTTAAATACTTTTCATTTATTTACATAATCAATGAAAAGTATTTTTTTACTTATCTTTTATGCAATGATTTCAACAGATGCAATTAAGCCAAAATTATGTGTTAATTGCCAGTTTTTTACCAAAGATTTTTTTACTGATAATAATTTTGGTAGATGTTTAATGTTTCCAAAAGAAGAGGAATTAGATGATAATTTTTTGGTGACGGGAATTAAAAGTAAAAAACACATTGAATACACGTATTGTTCTATTGCGAGAAAATTTGATTCTAAGTGTGGAAAAGAAGGAAAGTTCTATGAAAAAAAATAATAAAATGTATTAAATATTCGTTACAAAAGAAATTTAAAAATATAAAATACTTGTAAGAATGGGCCTCTCCGACTTTTTAACTGTTCCGTTTTTGATAAGCTTAGGAATTACATTTATCTTAGTAGGCATTTTAGGAATGTTTTTATCGCAACGAATTATGGATCAAAATCATAAAATATCCTCTATGATGGGACTCGTTTCTTCTGTAGTAGATGAATTAAATTTTGTTCGATCTAATCTTCAGGTGATGGCGGTGCAACCACCTTTAGATAAACAAGTTGGCGCAGGACTTGGTGCAGGACTTGGCGCAGGACTTGGCGCAGGACCCGAAGTTAGTCCTGTTGCTGATGAACAATCTCTTATTTCTGTTAGCGATGAAGAAGAAGATTCAGAGGAAGAGGACGAAGATTCAGAAGAGGAGGAAGAAGAGGAAGAGGAAGAGGAAGAAAATGAAATAATCGCAAGTGAAGATCTTATAAGCGAACCAACTATTAAAGTCATTGATATGGGAGAAACAATGAATATTAATTATTTGCAAGAAGAAGTAGAACTCGAAGAAGATGAGGAAGAAGATTCTGAAGGATTGGAAGAGGTATCAGAGGATGAATTGGAAGAATTAGAGGAATTAGAGGAACAACAAGAAGAGAAAAAAATAGTAGTAAAACCCGATATTAAGAAAATGAATCTTCAAGCGCTAAGAGAATTGGCAAATACTCGCGGCATCATGGGCGATGTTTCAAAAATTAAAAAGGCAGAACTAATAAAAATGATTGAAGAGCAGATGTAATATTTTTCTTCTTGTAGTATATTATTATGGCAAACTGGGGCACATGTTTTAGCGGTTCTAATAATATACATTTTGATTTTCCGCCTATTATGGCAGACGGAAGAAATTTTGCCTCGTGGCAACCTGAAGCTGTTATCAATTCACGCATTCAGAAACAAGAAAATATTCACAGCAATTGGACATATCGTCAATATTTGACAAATAATGCTTTACAAATTATGAAATATAACAATGCAGAAGCTTGTTATGATCTTGGTCTGCCGTCTCACGAACAAACAAATAAAACGCCGTCTGCCAATGTTCCTTACTTGTATTCCTCTCCTTTTGATACAAAAAATCCCGGATACGGATACTGTTCCAGCAACTTGAAATCACCTTATTTATCAAGAGAACAATTAAGCGCACGAATGATTGCGCCGACTATTTATGTCCCAGCAAATACATAAACATAATAATATATTTTATATTTTTATATTTTTATATAAAAAGAGAAATGCTAATCGATAAATTTTTTGCAGAATTATTTGGAACATTTGTTTTTTTAGCAATTATTGTTACTATTGTGGAAACACATAGCATATACGATTCAGCACAAGCATGGCTCAAGATCCCTCTAGTGCTCACTGCATCGATTCTTGGCTTTGGTTTTATTTCAGGTGCCAATTTTAATCCTGCTGTATCTCTTCTATTTTACATGGATAATAGATTAACATTACTACAAATGGTTGCTTATATTATTGCACAGTGTTTAGGTGCAATGTTGGCATATGCTTACTATGTTTATACAAAACCATACTTGAATAGGCAAGATTAATAAGGATAGATAAGAGAGAGGATACCTATTTTTATTTTTATTGATTTATATAGTTATAGTTTTCAAACTACATAAATAATTATGTGAATGTACTGTAAATAATGCGTCTATTAAGTATTGACGTAGGTATCAAGAATTTGGCCTATTGTCTTTTAACAACATCAGGCACAGAATTTACGATTGATAAATGGGGTGTATTGGATTTGTCGGAAGAAATATCATGTTTATGTTCGATTATGGAAAAGGGCGTACCGTGTGGGAAACCAGCTAAATTTAAAAAAGATTCACACTATTTTTGCTTGAAACATTCAAAAAAACAGGTATATCAAGTTCCGGCGAATGATTTGAAACCGGCTTTTATTAATAAACAAAAAATTCAGAATCTTTGCGAAATCGCAGATAAATATAAAATTGCATACGAAAAACCGATTAAAAAAACAGATTTAACAAATATTATCAATACTTATATTTTAGAAACATGCTTTGAACCAGTTGTCAAAATAAATGCATCCAAATTGGATTTAGTTACCATTGGCCATAATTTGCAAATCAAATTTGATGAGGTATTGGAAAATCAATTTCACACTATAGATATGGTTATCATTGAAAATCAGATTGGACCGATTGCTATTCGCATGAAAACAATTCAAGGTATGATCGCTCAGTATTTTATTATGCGCAATTATCAAATCAATATCGATTTTGTAAATGCTTCAAATAAATTAAAGGCTTTGCCAACAACAGAGAAAACTAGCTATAAAGATAGGAAAAAATTGGGCATACAAACATGTGCTGATATATTTTCTTCAAATACCAAGTTGGAGAGCTGGAAATCATACTTTGAGAATCATAAAAAAAAGGATGATTTAGCGGATGCCTTATTACAAGGATTGTGGTTTATTTCAACGGTAAAGTAATTTTTTCCTTCTAATTTTTTGCTCCACTTTTCTCAAAAGTGGATACGTATTGATTTTGCTCCACTTTTCTCAAAAGTAGATAAAGGTTGGTTTTGCTCCACTTTTCTCAAAAGTGGATACGTATTGATTTTGCTCCACTTTTCTCAAAAGTGGAAATATATAATTATATATTCGTAATACTTAAAATTAATTCATCTATTCATTTCATAAGAGAAGATGGATTCAGAAATTATCGATTTATCAATGGAAGAAGATACGTCATTTAGACAAAAATCGGTCAATTTTGGTGCTGGAATTGAATTACTCATGAATGAAAAAACCAAAAAAGAAAGTGCTGGTTCGAGCGATATTCATTTAGACGATTTAAATAATTTGGAAGATGAACTCAACAATCTCACTTCGGATATTGATTCAGGAAACAATCAATTCTTCGAAGGAAAGAGCAACTTTTTTTCAAAGCAAGTACCATCTGCAGAAAAACCATCCGTCAGTTTTTCGGAAGAGGGTGTTGATAATAATATTGGAAAGGCGACGGCAGAAACAACTCCTGATTCAAAAACGTGGGACGGTTATGGAAAATTTAACAATATTCCCATAAATCCAGACAAGGCGCCTCCTTCTGCGCCTCAGATGTCAAAGGAAGAATTATTAAGAGAAAAATTCAAATATTTGCGAAAGTTGGAGGCTTTAGAGAAAAAGGGCATCACACTAACAAAGCAGTACAATATGGAATCTAATTTAGCAGAAATGCAAGGAGAATATGAGATGATTATGGAGGAAAAAACCAGGCAAAACTCGGTCAAGTTTCAAGGAAATATGTTGATGGCGTGCATTAATGGTATCGAGTTTTTGAATGAACGATTCGATCCCTTCGATGTAAAACTCGACGGTTGGAGCGAGCAAGTCAATGAAAATATGACTGATTACGATGACATTTTCGGCGAGTTATACGATAAATACAAAAGCCGAGCTTCCATGGCGCCCGAGCTAAAGCTTCTTTTTCAACTTGGCGGAAGCGCCATGATGGTTCATATGACAAATACCATGTTCAAATCCGCCATGCCTGGTATGGACGATATTTTGCGTCAAAACCCTGATCTCATGCGTCAATTTCAAACGGCAGCAGTCAATTCCATGGGACAAAGTAGTCCAGGATTTTCAGGATTCATGGGCAATATGATGGGCCAAGATTCGAATGGTCCGCCACCGCCCATGGCCACACAAGGTCCAGGCGCACCGGATTACTCTGTAAATCGCGGTGGAAATAATAACTTTGGTTCATCTCGTCCAGATCTAAATATGGGTCGCAACATGAATGACGGAATTAATATTAGTGAAAGACCTCCTTCTAGACCAGAAATGAAGGGTCCCAGCGATATTAGCGATATTCTATCAGGATTAAAAACAAAAACTATCAATATTCAAGAAGCTAGCACAGAGAATAATAATAGTACTATTAGCATTTCTGATTTGAAGGACTTGCAATCAGATACTATCAATATACCAAAGAAAAGCAAGAGACGTCAAAAGTCGGATAAGAACACGGTAAGTTTAGACATCTAATAAAGTCAAAATTAAAGAATATCCGTAAAATATTTTATAGAATTATTTTTGCATAAAATATAATAAATTATTACTACATGACAAAATATAGTATAAAAATTTTAAAAACGCCGATGGTTGAGTTTTTACCACACATTAATTTACATCATGTAGTAATATTAAAGGAGAAAGAAAAAAAGAAAGAAAAATCGTCTATTTACGCTATTGATTTTACACCAATCGACCAACACAAAATAGAAACATTAAAAAACTTACTTTCTGGAAAGCATGTTCCTGCCGAAATACGTGTCATACCTATTTTAAAATCATCATTTGATAACGAGGAAGCATTATTTAATGAATGGGAATTAAAAAGAGAGAAACCCAGGAAACCCATTGTTCTCCCTATATTGGACGGTTGGAGAAGTGATACTATTCATCTATATAACCATAACTGCCAACATTTTAGCAGATTTCTCAAGCAGAAGATTTTAGATGATCAATAAATGCTGCACCTGTTATAAACATTGGTTCTGCAAAGTTACAGTTTTTTTTAAAAAAATCCGTTCGTTCTTCCAACGTGTATGACCACCATATTTTATTGACAATTTTATTCCAATCTTCCCAACTTTTATTTTTATGCATCTGAACAAATTTTTGTATCGCGTTGCGATTCATCTCTAATTTTTTAATGAGATCTCCAATTTTCCAGAGTCGAAGTGTTCTATTATAATATTCCTTTTCTTTGATCATGTACAATAATCTTTGATCATTAATTTGTTTTGATAAATCGTTAGGTATTTTTTCTCCATAATAACCGGAGATGTGCAAAATTACATCATTGGGCAATCTATTCATAAGAATTATACTTACACTATAAAACTTATTTTGCAAAAAATACGCAAAAAGTGTTGCATTTTACCATAATAACTTATCAGCTAGCCATCCTCTTGACCATTTCACATGCCTATCTTTTTCATGACGCATTTTATAAAGGCGCCTTCTTGTTTTAGCAAATGATTTTCCTTTGAGTTTCATAAAGGTCGGATAATCGTTCATGCCGGCTGCACCAACACTCGCTATTTTTTTACCTTGCTTGAAAACATCGATTTTCTTTGTCTTATTAGTTGATGGCCTAACAGTTACACCTATTTTTTTAGCTTGGGCCAATGTATAATTTGTGATTTTATACGACATCGTTTATTATAAAAGAAGATTTTTATTTTGTATTATATTTTGTATAAAATTGTATAAATAGAAACACTGTTTATACAATAATGGCACTTCTATTTGATAAGGATTCGTTACAAATAAGAAAACTCAAAAATAATAATTACACCATGGAAGGCGAAATAACAAATCTAAAGATAGATGCAGATGAACTGTTTTCTTTTAAAAAGTTTCCCATTTTAAAAGAATTGTATAAAGATATCATTGATGAATTGCAAGTTACAAATATTCAAGATGGAACGGCGTCTTATTTTATTGTATTTCACCATTATTTTAAGGATATAGGATTTCCTAGATTGAGCTTACATCTTGACGTTACAAGAACAAAAACAAATAATATATTAGAATTTATTTGTTCAAATGCCATAAATGGTACAACAAATTTAAATCCAGATTATTTTATTCTTTCTTTTGAAACCTTTACGATTCAAATGTATATAAATGATTTTTCGATTAAAATCTTTATAGAGATTGCAATTCATTGCCCATTTGAAATCGAACCCTTTGTTGAAAAAATAGTAATACAAATTATACATAAAATGTTTCTTCGATTGAAACGATTTATAGAAATATGATAAAGATAAATATATAATGTTATATGCTATTTTACAAATTTGTTTTATACTCTTTTATGAATATTTTTTTTATGCATGGAACAAGGAGTCTTTCGTAAGACGTGTTACCCAAGAATTAGCGAAAAAAAATATTTTATATGTCAAGGTGTTTCAAGCTATTTCTTTTAACATCAATTTTATTGATGAAAGCTTGAATACAGAATTACTTACCTTTACAGATTGTGTTCCATATTGTGAAGAAGACGTCGATTTCATTTTGCTTGAAAAAATAAAATTCATTTATCATTTACGCTTCGATTCTTTTGCACCCATCAATGCAGGAATGATTTCTCTCGTATATAAAGTTACAAAAGAAGATGGAACCTTTGCCATTTTAAAGGTGAAAAGAAAAAATGTGGATATCAAGTTGAATGCAGCAATCGATCAGTTTAAATGGATCAGTTATATTAGTTCTCTCATACCCTTTTTAAAGAGGATGAATATTCCCTCTGTTATTGAAAAAACATTAATGCATATGAAAGAACAGACAAATTTTTTACAAGAAATACAGAATACCATAGAAATGAAAGAAAAGTGCAAACATCTTGATTATGTGAAAGTTCCTGAGATTTATCCTGATATTACGCAACAATTTCCAGATGTAATTCTAATGGAATATATTGATGGAAAACACATTCGCGAGATTGACGAAGCGGACTATGAAATCTATTCTAAACAAGTCATTAAATATGGAATTGTCAGTGCCTTTATTATAGGATTTATTCATGCAGATTTGCACAGTGGAAATATTTTGTTTATAAAAGAAGAGGGAGAAAAAAGAGAAGGCGTAGATGGTCATGTCTATAAAATTGCTCCCATTGATTTTGGTCTAGTAACAACAATAAAAGACTCGACAAAAAAACTGTTGATGAATATTATGTTTGAATTATTTACAGGTGATCCAGATATATCAGCTAGAAAAACGATCAATACGCTATTCGATCCACCCGATTTAAAAAACAATATACCTCATCATTTATATGAAAAATTTGTTACACTTGTGAGTACAAATATTAAAAATACTATTGATATTAAAAAAGGCGTCAGTCAAATTTTTCTCTATAATTTTTTTATTCAATTCAATGATTTTCTTTCCAACAAAGAATTGAAACAATATAATATAAAAATTAATGAGGATTTTTCGAAAATACAAACTGCGATAGCTATGGCCAATGGTATAAGTATGGCATTATGCAAAGAAAATTTTATAGAATTTACAAATTCGGTAACGAACGATTTACTTCACGTGTCTTTGTTCGTTCCTGATGAATAAATTTCAACATGTAAATACCGGTTGAAATTCATTAATCTTCCTTTATTGTCACTTCTTTGGCAATATTTTTTATTATCTTGTTAGTGCATTGTTCAGCATCGTCATCATTCGTTAGACCGCTCATCGATTCACCAACTATTTTCAAAAACTTTTCACTCTTTATCGATTCACTGTCATTGTATTCGGGATTTTCTTGTTGCCATGCATTTATCTGTTTTTGATTTTTATGCGCAACATGCTTGATCATTTTTGATAATTTCACTTTGGATTCATCTTTTTCCCATACATTCTCGTCTTTCACATACATGGTTTCTCTCTTTAGATCGCTGCAATGAATGGGTCGTTTGCAAACATCCAAGTCTTTTAATCCATTTGCCACAATATGACTAATGCCTTTTACATAACCGAGTTCTCCCACTCGTTCTAGATCAGAGAGTTGAACTTGCAATGTACTCACAAAATCCATAATATTCATGGCATCCTTGCATTGTTCATTCAAGAAAAAATTCAGATTAAATTTATTTTTATTAGTTACATTGTGTGAGTTTGTTGTATTTCCAATTCCATTCTTGAATAATTCAAGCATTTGCTCATTCTGGTTTTTCAGCATTTCTTTGAACAAATCTACTAATACTTCGCATGACAATGTATTAACAACTTCTTTTTTTGTTTCTTTTTCTTTCTCTTTCTCTTTCTCTTTCTCTTTTTCTTTCTCTTTCTCTTCTTGTTTCTCTTTTTCCTCTTTTTCGCAAACGCATTTCTGTCTGTGATTCCACAAACTAGATTGATGTTTATATTTTTTCCCACAATGACACGAAAAACAATGCAGAACTTTTTCAAGATCATATTCATTTTTGCTCGCTATTTTTTTAGTATTCTTCGTCGAAATATGTTTCAATGTTAAATTATGTCTATCAAACTGACTTTTTCTTGCCGTAATATAGTCACAGATTTCGCAATGAAATTTTTTGGAACTTTTGGAACCAAAATTCTTCGTCATTCTTCGTATATATAGACGAAGAGAAAAGTTCCTAAATTGGTTTTCCAAAAAATGTATAAATTTTTACAATGACAAACTTTTAGCAAGAATTTCATTTTGAGAGCATTATGCTCTGGTGCATATTTTGCATGTTTTTTCTTCCAAAAGTAAATTCGACTTTTTAAAATTGGACAAAAAAAATGTCCAAAAACGACTTTTCCAAATTGACTTTGGGATTTTTTATTCAATTATTGACATAGACTGAAAACACATAAAATAGGATTATTTTTACAATTTCGGCATCATTTATCATCAAATATTTCATATAGTGCCTTTTTTTCAGTTGGATGCACTTTCCGCTTTTTAAAACACCATAGAATAGTAATTGGAATCATACCTAATATATATCTTTGCGCTGGAATATCTTTATCCTGAGAGGGTCGAACCTTCATATTATATTTTATACTATATAGATATAAAATTGAACTAGAAATCAATTTTATATAATATTGCATAGTAAAAGCAAAGCATGGCGACTGAACAACCCAAGAAAATCATTATCTTTATCGATGGAAGCTATTTGTGTTTCCATCGATACTATTCGATTGTCCGTTGGTGGAAAAGCGGCTTTCCCGAGCAACAGGATGTCCTCTTGAATCCATATGAGAATCAAGAATTCCGCGAAAAGTTCGCGAAAACCTTTGTCCAAACTGTAAAAGATATTCCAAAGAAGTTGGGCTTAAAGAAAAATATCGCCAATGTTACAATGATCGTTGGAAAAGATTGCAAGCGAGAAGAGATTTGGCGCAATCAACACGTAAAGAATTACAAGGCGAATAGGAAGAATGGACCAGAAGATGGATTCATGGGCGGGCCGTTCTTTAAGTCCGTTTATGAACAAAATCTATTCTCGGAGGCGGGTGTAAAAACTACACTTTCCTATGATACATTGGAAGCAGACGATTGCATTGCACTCGCTGCAAAGCATCTTGCCAATAATCCGGACATTGACAAGATCTACATTATTACTAGCGACATGGATTATTTGCAGCTACATGGAGAAAAGATTCAGATTTTTGATCTTGCTTTCAATAATATTGCTGAAAAGAAGAGCAGTTTTGGTGATGCGGAAACAAACTTGTTTTGTAAGATTGTCATGGGCGATACAAGCGACAATATTCCGTCTATTTTCAAGAAGTGCGGGCCAAAAACCGCACTGAAATGCTGGCAAGATACCAAGTATTTTGAACAACGAATAAAGAAGGAGGACGCTGGTTTGAAATTCGAAAAGAATAGAACAATTATCGACTTTAATTGCATTCCAGCGCCTCTTGTAGAAGGATTCTTTACTAAATATTTGGAAGTACTCGATTCATTGTAGAAATCATCTAGTAAGTCGGCGAGTTGTATTTTGAGTTTGTTTTTTTTTCGATTTCGCATTTGCATCAGGCGCAACAAAATTACCACGAGAAAACTCATTGGGCTGATATTGAATACCAAATAGCTGTGCATAGGCTTGACGAATTTTTTCATATCTTGATTGACACGCGAGCACAGCTTTTTCTCCCATTGGTATTTTTTCTCCCGGATATAATTCTAAATCAATAACAATATAGTAAGTAAGTTTGGAATCGCCAACACCAATGTTGTTATATAAAGCGTTCATATTATTGATATCCACGTATAAATTTTTATTGGGTACAGATAATACCGGTTTCGCACCTCCTTGTTGCAACAACGAACCACCGGATGAAGGACCACGTTGTTGTGAAACTGAAGGCGCACGTGACGCACTACGAAATCGATCTTTTTCTTTTTTCGCTTCTCTTCGTCCAATAATATTTTGTTGCGTTATTTTTTGCGAAAGCATCTTCCGAAATGCTTCTCCTCCCCTGTTTAATTTGGCTCGCATATTAGTATTTGTATAATACCAATTTCTTTGATCTGGTAAAAGGGCGGTTTTTAATAATATTTTTGAACGCCAACAACCTTTGAATAATAAATAAATTATATATGGCGGTAACTCGGTTATTTGAAAAACACATTGTTTTACTTTTGTGTTATAAGCTACTTGATAATTTTTTATTGGATCTTCCCATGTACCAAATTGCATCAATACAACATAGTGAGTAAATTCATCCGCATCATCCAAATTTTCTTGGCTATCACTACATGATATCGAAAAAAAACTAGTATCTATATCAATAATGTCTTCCCTACTAATATCGCGTACAACTGTATGATCTTCTAATAAAATAGAATAGGAATACTCATCTCCACTTCCACGTTTTTTTGTTCTACTTAGAATAGTGCCTTTATATTCATTTGTAACATCTTCAAAATGCACAATTTGTCCGGGGCTCAGAATTTTTTTATCTATTGGAATGGTTTCTGCTTGTATTGTTATCATTTTTACTTTGAATATAGATTCAAGAATCTGAATTGTTTTTTGATTACCGCAATATTTCCCTCCATTTTTTGGTTCCAATCGAATAGCGGCTTTTACTTTTTGTAAATCATCTCCTATAAAGAGATTATTTTCATCAAATAAAAAATTGTATGGTATGCGATCTGGATCATCCGGTGAATAATCAGTGTATTGTTTTGCCTCATCCCAAAATACAAGTTCAGTTGCAGTAATATATTCTGCTACTGCATTTCTTAGAGAAACAGCTGTATATAACCCATTTTCAGAATATCTATTATTCGTAATTTTATCTGCCTTTAATAATCCTCTATTAAATGCTATGCTAATACTCGTAAATAAACTATTGCATATGTCATAAGGATCGCCATATAATTTCCATTCTTCCACCATTTCATCCAACAAGTCTTCTGAAATTTTAGTAAGAAGACCATCATTTATTCCATCTTCATAAGTTATAAACAATTCTCTGCGAAATTCATCGGTGCCATTCGGATCATATTTTGATTGCATAAAATCATCATCATTGTTATTATTATTAGCAATTGGAGGTATTACTCCTGTCATAATACCAAGACATTGTTGAAGCATTCCAACCGAAGAAATCTGTGGAATCAATAGATCAACGCTATCAGTATATTTTTTTTGCAAAGCTGGCATATCTGTTGCATAACTAAGTTTTCTTTGATTTAATATATCTAATTTCTGATTATTTAATGCAATTATCCCCATTATAGTAGCGTCCGTCGGGTAACCGTCAAATAAAACCATTGAAACTGGTAATACAGAAACAATGGTCGGATTTGCATATATTAAACTATAATAAGTTTGATATCCAGAAGTTCCATGTATTTCTAATAATGTATTATTGATATTTTTTTTACATGTTAAAAAGGCAATTTCACGAGCAAATACAACAGTAGATACGCGCGAATATAAAGTAATAAAATCATAAGATGTTATAATACCAGTTTGAATAGATAAATACTCATTGGTCATTGTTTTGATAAGTTTGGTATGCGTTGATTCAAAGAAAAGAGGCGTTTGTTTTTGCATAGGTTCGCCTTTTGCTTTCAAAATAACATCAAATGCGGTTCGATCTGCCTGCGAATAATTTCTTTGAAACGCATCCATTTTTGTTTTTGTATTTCCAACACTAGTAAAGGTTTTATCTCGAACAACTGTTAAAAAACTCGTACTTTTCGATTTTATAATGTCCCAAATACTAAGTTCAAAATTTTCACCCATTAATATAATGTCCAATGCAGCAATATTACATTCTAGTAACTGAATCTTGAATAGATCCGGATATTGATAATTTTTTGTCATTTCTTCTTTGCTATTATAGATAATTTTCAAATAATTGGATGCCCGAATTTCTTTATTTTTTAATGTCAGTTTAACACTAGATATATAACTTTTTATGGTAGCACTTTGCAAAATAGCCTGATAACAATTTAGATCAAACTTAAAAAGCATATCTATTAATTCTATTTGAAATGCAGTTCCTCCTTGCTTTTTTTTCACTTGATAAAGATTTCTATAAAAGGTTTCCAACATGGAAATATATTCCATCATGTTTTCTATTTTTTCCAACAAACATTGCAATGCTAAGATAGTTAATTGATAAAATATTTTTTGTTCTACAACCCATGTAGAAAGAACATTTGAAAATTCCGTTTTAAGTGTAGGTGTTTGTAAAATATAATCAATCGAATATCTTTTTTTCTTATATTGATTTATTAAATCTTTTAAACTCTTTGCGGTTTGATCAATGAGCAATTTTTGAGACATGACACTTTTATCTTTCAATGAATCGGGTATTATAACCTTGGCTCCAGCAGATTGAACAGGAGTTGCAACACTAATGGATGGCAACTGTGTTCCTAATACGTTTGTAAATTGATCGCTTGATTCTTTATAGGTTTGTGCGGCTTTTTTCAAATTATCATAATGCGATTGTAACAATTCAGGATTCATTTGAATATCTTTCTCATAATTGTCTGAAATATTGTATAAAATAGACAATGAAATAGGGTCACTTGGAATATCTCTTATCGTAGTATCGACATTGATAGAAGATTGTGGTACAAAATCACGTCCAATAAGTGTGTGAAAACTAGAGGGAATATGAGTTGCCAGCTGTTGTAAAAATGTTTTTTTCTGAGGGCTAACAACTTGCCCTTGTGCCACTGCTTGTGCCATTGCTGTACGCGTGTCCGCAAAATGAGACGATACTTCTTGTGTGGAATAACCATTCAAAATTTGAGCAGGATATTTTTTTTTAAATTCGGCCAATTGTTTATCAGCTTCTTGCTGTTGCGAATATGTTTGTTGGTTTTGCCCATATCCTTGTCCATATCCATATCTTTGTGTTAGAAGCGAACCAAGTCGCGACCCATAAGGAGAATATAACATACGATTTTCGAATTTTTTGGTATCAATGCGCCAATCACCTTTTAGCCAATCGTAACTAAAAATAGTGAATGGTTGGTCTTTGATATAAAAAAGAGTATTTGGAGAGAAAAGTGTTTGCAATATAATATCAATATTTGCATCTACATATCCATTCTCTGTTGCCTGCACTAAATCGACAGTTTTTTGTGCGGTAGAAGATATGGTGCGTTTTATTAGCCCAGAAAATTCGGTTTTGTTAAAAAATTGAGTATAAACATCTTTTTTTGGATAATACGCGGGAATTGCTTTGACAACAGACGTATTCAATTTCACTAAAGGATCAAAATAAACAGAATCGCTTTTTGAATCAGGAATTGTCATATTTGGACTATATTTTATTTTAGGGTATCCTCTAATTCTGGTATTGATAAATATTGTTAATGTATTGGGTATATTCGACATATTATACATTAAGAATATTATTCGGGTATTCGTGCTTACGTATTTTTATCTAGAACGGTATATTGAAACTTGGAAAATGCCTCCTTTTGCTTTTTCCGCTGTTTCTCCCGGTTAGACTTTTCTAAAGTCATCATTGCAGTATTCAATTCAGCATCAGTTACTTGACCATCTCCATTTGCATCGGCTATTTTATGTAAAATACGATAATTATGTGGAACAATGCAGTATTCACTTTCCTCGTTGAATAAGTGATCCGATAAAACGACAAATACCGCGGTTAAAATAAGCGACGCATAGATGTCACGAGTACCCATCCACGCCATGGCAAAAATGAGGATTTGACGAGTCAATGATGATTTGAAATATTCTTCAGTAGATTTACTAAATTGAATCGAGACCACTTTCGACCCAACGTTTAATAAAATCATGACAATGCCTGCAAAAAATTTGCTACTATTCAGAAATCCGATATGATCATGAATAAAACCCAATGGATTTGTAAAGAAATTATTTTGGGTTCCTGGTTGTACATTGGCAGCAGCACCAAAGGAACCAGGAACTGTTGTCTGTTTTAAATTTTTTTCTTTTTTTGGCATATATATACACGATAAAATAATTGTTTTCTAAATAATTCCAAATTTTGATAATATCACATGTTTTTTTTTAGAAAATTCATCGTATTTTTTTTCTGTATAGACACGCCAAGACCTTAAATATGGGCGATATATCTTTTGCAAGCCGGGAGTAAAAGATTCTACAGTATATTCTTTCAAAGAACCTATAGTAACAGTAACCGTAATTATCAGGAGACAAGATACTATTAAAATAAAAAAAATTTTTTTGTTTGACATACATACTATAAACAAAAAAATCAATTCTCTGCAGCAGAATAAGGATTCTTAAAGGCATTTCCGTCCGGCCAGTTAGATTGAGGTTCATAGTCCTTATTCAGACCTGTCTGCTTACCCATATCTGATCCAATCATCTTTGACGATTTAGGTCGCACCATTTCTTCTGCTCTCAACACATTTTGATAATTGTTTCCAGTCATCTTTTTTTTGTTAGCGTGTTTTTCAACTTTTGCAGGCTGAGAAGGCTGAATAGCTCCTGCTTTGGACTGCATCGGATTCATTGGAACATAGTCTGTGTCATTTTGTGGAATAGGTGCTTCCCTTCTTTTAGGAACATAATAAACATGTTTTTGTAGTTGATTTTGTTGATCAAATAATTGATGAATATTAGTAAAAGATTCTTTAAATCCAAAAAGATATATAGCAGCAACTACAGATAATAAACCTAGCCATATATTGCAATAGGTAATCAAGATAATAAAGAGAACAATAAGCGCTCTTCCTAAATAAGATTGCTGTACATTCATATTCATTGAAAATAATAGTAAAAGAATAATGATAATAATGGCTGCAACTAGTTTTTTGGAAAACATGGTATATAAATTTATCTAGATTATATTTTTTATAGAATAATGGATTTATAAGGTTTCATGCTCGATTTCCTGTAAAATATTCTATTCTTTCTTGCTTGTCTAAAAAAATAAAACAATTAGAGGTTAAAAGTCCAAGTTTTTAAATTATTATCTTATTTTTTTATAAGAGATGTCTTTAGCAATGTATGCAGCACCATTTGATAATGATATTAATGAAATAAATACAACGGATCAAATAAGTAAAAAAAGAGCTGCAAATCATCATAACAAAACTCAGAAAAAATATGTAAAAGAAGGCTATTCCGAAAAGGTGAATTCTGTCTTACAAAGCATCAATAATTTGCCAGATAATGAAGGCGACTCTCTGGGCGATTTTCAACCCATTCCGCCACCCATGTCCGCTGGAGTTGAACAGACGCGATTAAGGGATTCTATTCAGGGTACTAATTTTCAGCAAGAAAAGTCCATGTTCTCTTCCAATGTTAGCACCTCACAGCACGCGATGCCTGCGAACATTACAATGGCTGATGTCGAAATGCAAAAACGTTTTATACCCAATTATGAGACCATTTACAAGGATCAACAACAGAATAATCCGAATAATCAGAATAGTCCTAACAATGTTTCTTTTTACAATGCGCAACCGATGCCAGCCAATGAATCTGTTCTCATAGAAAAACTCAATTATATGATCCATTTATTGGAAGAACAGCAAGATGAACGCACTAACAATGTCACGGAAGAAGTCATTTTATACTGCTTTTTAGGTGTATTTATTATTTTCATTGTGGATTCTTTTGCCCGTGTTTCAAAATATACCCGATAGAAGAAAAGAAAAAAGAAAAAAGGAAACAAATCGAATCATAAAATAATCAATACTTTATTTTTATGCACTGTAGGATGAGCATAATTATAAAAAAAATAAGCAGCTGGCACGACAGATGAAGGCCATGTTTTTTGTTTTAAATTGGCAATAATGCAGTCATTATCTCCAATATCTTCTACTACTAGATGGTGATACAAATTTCCATTTCTTGGTTTCAAACATATTTCAGAAACTGTTTGTTTGAATCCATGTATAAAAATATTTTGCATTTTATTGGAATTGCTATTTAAAACAGAGGCAAAGCAAATAAGTGCTTCCTCACTCTTTTTAATCTCTGTACAAGATTTCTTGAAAAAATAAGCACCGACCACCCCAACTTTATCTTCTAAAAGCAAATAAATGAAAATATTATTCGATTTCATCAGCGCCATTATATTTCCCGGGTCTGTCATTATACTAATATCAAATTTTTGTGTTGAATCTCGCAAAAAATCATACAAATGATGTATATTGCTAGTTCCGCATTCTATCAGGGAATAAGGTGCCAACAAACCCGATGGTTTGGACCAATTTTTCATGGAAAAAATAGGCATACCGAAGACGCATAGAGGAACGATTCCTGTTAATTGGCCTTCTCTCTTGAAAATACTAACTTGAATTTCCCTATTTAAAATACGCTGATTATAATGATGCGTTGCAATAATCTGCGGTGCTATCCCTTTCTTTCTTCGTGCAGGATCCACGCATAAATAATCCACGTAATAAGCGTCGAACCGACTCGTAGTGCCTTTTTTTAAGCGTACATGAACCGGTCTAGTTGTCATGACGCCAATGGGTTTCTCGGTATTGATAATATCTCCTGTTTTTCCATCATGTAAGACGAGAGCATCCTTATAGAAGGAGAGAAAACATGCACTATTGTGTCCTTCAAAGTAGGGTACAATGTTTGATTCTTTTGGCGAAAATTGATTATCGCCATTGCGTAAATAATATTTATTGATGAATCGGATGAAACGGGTTTGATCCATTGCCTTTACATTTTTTCCAAAGGTGAGGGTTTCTACATCTTTAAAATTAGTATATCTCGTTTTCTCGGGAAGAGATTTATTGATAATACCTGAATAAAAGAGGTAATAGCTTATATCATATAGATGAAAAACGGGTTGATCCGCCCAGAATCGAAATCGGAGTTTCACGACAACAATAATTATCAATATAAGAGAGATAATTCCAAATAATATGATGTTTAGTAAATTCATATTATTTTTAGAGAAGTTTAAATCCGCTTTTTACCTCTTTGATTATTAATGTTTTTTTAATTATATTATAATATAAATATAAATATAAATATAAATATGTCAAGGCTGCTTGAGACACAAAAATTAGGAAGAGTGCTTCAGGCACATAAATCGGAATATTTAAAAATTCCTTCAGGTATAATAATTAAATGTAGTGCTACTAATTGGAAGGGTAAATATGATTTTGATTTCCAACCAGGAGAATCATTACCCAATTGGGATCAAGATATACATTATGCAAATCAGATTTCAATATCAAGTAGCGGTGATAAAATACTTATGCTCTTGATTGAACGTTCAGGTATGAATGACGCAATTGTATTTTTATTTAAAGATATTCATGGTTATTATGAAGAAATTAACCAAGAACTCGCATTTTCTTCATTAAGAAATCATTTTTATAATAATTTAGACGATCCTCTTAAAGAATATTTTGACGTAGCTCAGGAGGAAGTAAGTATGATTATGGTTTCAAGATTTGCAATTCAGAGTATACCAATTCATGGTAATCCCTTAGACTATAAAACGATACAGACTGAATTAGCGGCAGATGCAATAAAACCTATAATGTGCGCAGTTTCATTTACAGATAATGATGCAGGTAGAGAAGCAGAAGCAGCCGCGGCAGAAACAGCACCAATAGAAGCAGCAGCACGCGAAGCAGTAATAAGAGAAACAGCAGCACGCGAAACAGCAGCACGTGGTAGAAAGAGAGGTCCTGCTCCTTCTTCTGCAGCTGCTGCTTATGCTCCTTCTTCCGCTGCTGTTAGTTCAACACGTGGTAGAAATAGAGGTATTGCTCCTTCTTCCGCTGCTGTTAGTTCAACACCTGGTAGAAAGAGAGGTCCTGCTGCTGCTCCTCCTGCTGCTGATCCTCCTGCTGCTGATATTGATCCTGAATTGGAGGCTTATTGGGCTGCTTATGCTGATTATGCAGCTTCTTCCGCAGCTGCTCGTGCTCCTTCTTCCGCTGCTGTTAAGAAATCTCGCACAGGCAGAGGCGGTAAAAAAAGAAAAGGGAAAATGACAAAAAGAAAAATGATGAAAAAAAGAAAAACGATGAGGAAAAGAAAAATGACAAAAAGATAAAAAAATAATACGACCTTTCCCGTATTATTTTTTACAAGTTTTTATTACAAGTTTTTATTACAAGTTTTATTACAAGTTTTATCTATTTTTGAAAAGCTAATTTAGAGTCACCGAGTTCCAAAAAGGTTTCTGATAAAACGCCTTCTGTCATAATAATGCCATGGCAATCTAATTCAAAGTGATAATATTCGATGGTTTCATGCGTATCCTCTTGTACAATGGTCTCACCATTGACTAGATTTCGCGCAGCAACTATTTTACCATCAAGAATCATACGATGGCCGGGCGAGACAAACAACTCATTTTCAGGAATAAATTCACCTAGCGAACCGACCTTGAAACAAACGGGCAAATCAGATGCATCATGTCTATAAGAATTAAATTTTCCAATCCATTTAATAGGGCTAGTTTGAATTTTTTCATACAAAACAACTTCTGAATTATCTAGGATCAACCCATGAATAATAACTTTATCTTCAATTTGTAAGTCTTCAATAAAAAAATAACCGCGTTCGGTAAGAATTTTAGTTCCTTTTAAAAAACAAGCAACGGTTGAATTTAAAGTGGTATTTGTTGATGTTATTGTTCCTTGATTTGTTGCTCCTGAGAACGAGAATGTTCCTGCATACAAATTTCCATTTATTATTGCATTTGTTGTAGTAATTGTGGGACTATCTCCACCTTGTTGCCCATATGCAAGAAAAATGCCAGGTATTGTACTATTTGGACCAGTTGTGCCATTTAATGTAATTCCATTTGGTACAGACCAAAAAATAGTTGATGGATCTACTCCTGTGTAAATAAAATTACAATTTGTAAATGAAATATTGCCATTCAGAGAGGCAATATAAGTAATATATTGCCCTGCACCGTTAAATGTTATGGTTACGCCATTTAATGAAAGAGTAGAAGTAGCATTCCAATAATATACTATCCCTGGATTTAAAGTTACCGCGCTAGAACTTGGAGTTGGAAACGGTTGCGCTCCTGCTCCGGCTACATTAAAAGCATTCACAATTGCATATACTAATGTTTGCATTTGGCTCATTGCACTTGTTGCAGTAGCATTAGGATATGATAGAGCAGTTCCACCAGAAAATGTTCCTGTAATAGAGCCACTTACTGTTCCAAAGCCATAATTTGCTACACTACTACTACTTATGGTAGTAGTACCAATACTGGTAATGGCCCCACCTCCAAGTAAGGTATAAGTATTAAGAACATTATAACTGGGATTAGTCAAAAAACTTATAGTAGTCATCTCTTTATATTATAAAAAAATATAATATAAAATTAAAATTAAAATTAAAATTAAAATTATCATTCCTTTTTAACTCGGTTTCACCTAAATAAATTAAAATATATCAAAAGCTAATTTAGAGTCACCGAGTTCCAAAAAGGTTTCTGATAAAACGCCTTCTGTCATAATAATGCCATGGCAATCCAACTCAAAGTGATAATATTCAATGGTTTCATGGGTATCCTCTTGCACAATGGTCTCACCATTGACTAGATTCTTCGCAACAACCATTTTACCATCAAGAATCATGCGATGTCCGGGCGAGACAAACAAATCTTTTTCAGGGAGAAATTCACCTAAAGAACCGACCTTGAAACAAACGGGCAAATCAGATGCATCATGTCTATAAGAATTAAATTTGCCAATCCATCTAATAGGGCTACTTTGAATCTTCTCATACAAAACAACTTCGGAATTATCTAGGATCGATCCATGAATAATGACATTATCTTCAATTTTTAACTCTTCAATAGGAAAATATCCACGGTCGGTAAGAATCTTGGTCCCTTTTAAAAAACAAGCAGTTTGTGGGTTTAAAATAACGCTAGTTAAAGTTGTGTCTCCTTGATTTGTTGAGCCAGAAATTAAATTCCATGCATACAAATTACCATCAAAAATTGTATTTATTCCCGTAATAAATGGCGTGTATGTAGTGTCTTGTCCATATGAAAGAAATATACCGGGTATAGTAGTGGGTCCAATAACAGTAATTCCGTTGTTACTATACCAAAAAATACTCGATGGATCAACACCGTTATAAATAAAGGTGCAATTTGTAAATTTAATATAACTTGTATAACTATTATAAACAGATATAATATATTGTCCAGACCCACTAAATGTTATAGTTTGACCGGTTAAATCAATGTCATTACCATTAGATGGTCCATATGATCCCGGAGTTATAGTTGCCGAGCTAGTTGGAAATGAATAAAAAGGAGATGAATTGATTACATAACCAACATTTAGATATAAATTTAATATCTGAGCATATGCTGCAGCAGAATTAGGATAATTATTTTGTATTCCACCTGTAAAAGTTCCTGTTCCTGTAATAGAACCACTTGATGTTCCATATCCATAATTTGATGAACTACTATTTATTACAACAGATGTATTATTAGTAATTGTACCACCCCCGAGTATTGTATATGTATTTAATTCATTATACGAAAGATCAGTCAAAAAATAAATATCGTTCAGGTTGGTAGTGCTGATAGTATTTCCAATCAATGATACTACAGCATTGGAATATAAATTACCAGTTACAGTCGTGGATTGTTTTAATGAAATTAAAGTTCCCGCAACAAAAATACCATATAAGAATTGACCACCTGATTCATCATTGATTTGTGCAGGTGAATACCAATAAATATTAGAAGCAGATGTTGTAGCTAAAATAGTTTGACTAAAAGAAGCTTTAAAATTTATATTAGGAGGTGGATTAAGAGTTGAATTCATACGGATAACAATTTGTCCTGGCCCACTAAATGTAGTTATTGCATTAAAATTTAAATCTCCTGATCCGGTGTATTCATACACAACCGCTTGATCCGCGATAGGAGAACTAAAAGTAGTTGGAATAGTAGAGTTAGTAAATTGTATAGGAACAACAGCCAATGACTTTATTGCTCCTATTAAAGTTGCGGAAGTAGTACTGCTAGTTGTTCCTAACTCACTTATTGCTGTTGAGGCAGGTGGTAAAGGACCACTTTGAAGATTTCCGCCAGTATAACTTCCGCTAACACTGCTATTAGTGTTAGGAGAAACGCCATATAATGGAACAATATTATTAACCTGCGAATTATTTATTGTTGTGCCAGTTCCAACACTTGTAATAGTAGTTCCACCAAGTATAGCATAAGTATAAAGCGTAGAATAAGAAGGAAAGTTTATTGATGTTGCCATCTCTTTATATTATAAAAAATATAATATAATAAATTATAAAAATACCGTTCCTTTTTAACTCGGTTTCACCAAAATAAATAATTTCTGATATTCATATCCACTCTTGATCATGTCAATTTCTCCCTGCATAATAAATCCGACTTCTCTGGCTAAGGTCAAAATTCGATCTTCCGATTCCATATATAACACATGCTCATTGCGCCTAAAAGGCTTGCCTGTTTTACGATTCGTGAATTTCTCTATGAATTTCGCAGTATCGGAACCTTCCGGCAAATCAAAATTAGACTTGTAAATGAAATCGTCAAATGTTACTTTCGATTCCGTAATGCGTTTGTCAGCATAACGCTGTCCAGATAAAAGGAGCAATGGATTTGCTGGAGGAATAACAGGATCAAACATGTCTCTATCCACAACATGGATTACCAGAGCACCACCAGACTTCAACCAATACATGCAGTTCTTGAAAAAGGTCAGCTTATCTGGAAAATAATAGAGTGTAAAATACATGCATAAAATATGAGTAAAACTATTTGCCCTAAACTGCATTGCCTTTAGAACATCCCCTTGAACAAAGTTATAATCTGGATAATATTCTTTGGCTTGTTTTATCATCGAACTACTAATGTCAATACCGACTGCAGGAATATGCTGCGCTTCCAATGCAGCGACATGGTGTCCTGTTCCACAACCGACGTCTAAAATTATACTCTCAGACGTGGGCTGTGTTTTTTCAATAATTTTACCAATTTCATAGTTATCTTTGATATTACTGAACACCAATTGATCGTAGATACTGGAATAAAAGTCATCATATATGTCTGTGCCAGATTTGAATTCAAAGACATCATTCTGCTGATATCCTTCTTGCTTCTTGTCATTTTTTTTGAAAGTTACCACAACAATTAAAAGAATGACAATCAGTATCAATATTTTTGCCCAAAAAGATAGTTTATGATAAAAATTAGTTATTGGGTTGAAGAATTGTTTCATAATATATATATGTTGTTGTTATTTTTTTTTAGTATTGATTTTATTATATACTAAAAATGGATGTTGTTACAGAAATTAATGATATAAGAGAACAAAAAGACTTCAAGGGAATTACCTTTTCTGAATACAAAAAAACAGACGCCAGAAAAGAATTACTAAATAATTTAATCACATCCAAAATAGAACCGGCGTGTTATTGGTCAGCCGAATTTATATGTGCTGGACATTATAGCGATTTATGGGAAATCATCTTATTTTTTTATAGCAAATACATTCATTTAGGAAATCCTAAAATGGCGATTTATTTAGAAATGCGAATCAATCATTTTAAAGATATTATTCGCAATGGATATGCACAGCATGAAATTCGCATGAGAAACAATGAAAAGATTCGTAAATTATTTTGTGAAATCATCATTATTTTGTGTCATGCAAAAAGAAAGCATAGTTTTCAAGAAATAAAAGTGAAAATAGAAGATTTCGATCTAACACAAATTTCGGATAAATTGAAAGCACCCAATATTACATATGGACAAGATATTATGCAGAACGAAGACCCCAAAGAATTTTTTATTGCCATCAATGAATTAGCGTACCATATAAGCGAAAGTGGAAAGAATACATTGTCTGCTTGTTATTGGATAGAATGGATTATTGAATTTGAAAAAATTTGTAAAGCAAAGAAGGAGAAATGTCGATGCGCTCGCCGCGATAAAATGCCAGTAGATTCAATCCATCAAATGGACATTGTTTGGCTTATTTGGGATGCATTTATTAAAGAAGCCGAAAAACGACAACATCCTCTCATCAAAAAAATTACGGATTCGCTGCTTCGGCTTTTTACATTGAAATATTCTTCCGGTATTTTCAAGAAACGAAAATATATCATGTACTATGCAATCTCTTTGCTTACAGAAAACATATATTTAGACGAGGAGATTATCAAAAGTAAAGAACAGGTTAGCAGTATTATATCAAAAATAGATATTATTTATAAACAAATTAAAAAAAATGAACAAAGTCCCAAAATGGATTATTTATTTGACGGAACAAAAAAAAGCAATGTTGATAAAACGATTGAAAAGTTGGAGAAAATGAACCAATTTGGCGAGACGTTTGTTCCAAGACTATAAAAATACAAGTTTTACCGAACAAATAAAATATGTATATATATAAACAATGCCGACAAGATACGTTAAAAAATTTAGACAAAGAACCAGAAAAAATAAGGGATCAAATTCAAAGCCTGCGTCGTTCGAAAAAGAAATGGTTCTTACTTTTTTGCACATGTTGAATACCATAAAATTATATCACTGGAAAACTCGCAGTTATGCTACACACAAAGCAACAGATAAGTTGTATTCCGATTTGAATGATACAATAGATAAATTTATAGAAATATTATTGGGAAAATATGGTGATCGAGTGAATCTAACGGGTGTGAAATCGATCCCTCTCTGTGATTTTACAAGCGAAGAAGAGTTTAAACAAGAAATTATGCAGTTTAAAAAGTTTCTAGTTCAATTAGATAAGAATCTAGTGTTGAAACAAATGTCAAATTCAGATTTATATAATATTCGTGATGAAATGCTTGGACAATTGAATCAACTATTGTATCTTCTAACATTCAAATAAAATATAATTTTTTGCTTTCTTTACAGTATTTTGTTATACTTTTTTTACAGTATAATATAATATGGATTCTTCGACTAATTATTCATCTTCCAATTATTTAGGAACAACAAGTTTAAATTCAAACCCCGGTCCCACTTTTGTAGAATGGATCCAAAGTATTACCTGGGAAACATGGCTCATTGTTATTATTGTTCTTGCTCTTCTCGGATTTAATATCTTCTATTATGTAGCTCAAGGAACAGAAGGTATTCATGAAGTATTTGCTCCCATATTAAGTTATTTTGGTAATGTTACAGCGGATACAACAAAACAAGTAGTGAATACTGCTGCCGTCGGCGTAACAGGTACAACCAACGCATTTGCATCGACAGTTGATACTAGTTTGAGTGCATTGCAAGGCACGCCTATTCAAAATCAACATATTATGCAAAATGCAAACAATGCACTTGCCAATACATTAAATAGTGCTAGTCAAACAACGATAGCAGATAATAATACTTTTACTCAAAATTTAAATTTAAATTTAAAACCGGAAGAGCAAATACAAGGAGTGCAAGCAACCAGTTCCTTGCAGCAAAAGGAAGGATGGTGTTATATCGGAGAACAACAAGATTACCGGACTTGTGCTTCTGTTGGTGTGAATGACGTGTGCATGTCAGGAGATATTTTTCCTACACGAGATATTTGTATTAATCCAAGCTTGCGCCAATAATGAATATTTTTTTTTATGTGTTATAAAAAATATTTATTTTATCAAAAAAATCTGTTTAAGAGCTAGCAAACAAAGATGAATATACAGTTTCATAGTTGGCCTCTACCGCACCATTTGGGTTTGTAGAAAAGTCGCCATGTTTCTTGAACCAGTACTGCATCAAATAGTTATTCACAACGGATGCATTATTGAAAAGAAATTGTGTCGTACCAACGGGATCGCCTGCAGGAACAACACCGTTGCTTGCTTGAACGAGGTACAAAGACTGTAAAATAAATTGAATGTTGTCTGTAGTAACAACTGCTGAATCGGTTTGAACAGTGATACTAGTTACAAGGTCCGCTGAAGCAGCATAGGTAGAGAATCCGGTTGAAACTGTTCCACTTGTACTAGGATTATTCGAAACCGACGAATAGGAAAGCGATAATACTGCGGAAATTTCAGAGGGATTGGGAACAAATCCATAGGTGTTAATTGGCTCACCAGTACCACTTGTTACAACATTTGCATCGTAACATAATGGACTGCTTTTGGTGAATAAACAATAATTTTTATTAGCGCTGGCAGAAGATCCGGATGCAGTAAATTTATAAGTAAATGTATTGTTATATGTAGCATTGCTCGATTTAATAACAATCTGAGGCAAACTTATATTACTAGCAGCAAAGACATTCATGCAAAACTGTTGAAGTTTTCCAAGAGTCATTCCAGTATTCACTGGGATAGACCACGAAATCTGATTTCCACTGGTAGAATTACGGAAAAACCAACCATCACCGGTGTAAGCGGGAGTTGGAAGGCCTGTCAATGTGTAAGGGATGGGCAAAGGCGGGCAGCTTGTTCCCCATACTGAGGTCACTGCATTTATAGGAAAAGTATTTTGCGCTTGAGTCATGACATTGGTAACACTTTCTTTGATTTGAGATGATTCTTTCAGTAACCCATCTACACCTTGAGAAGCTGATGAACCCTCAATCTTTTGGCAAATCTCGAATACATTTTTAAATGTTTCCAAGTTATCCGCGATATTATTATCTAAAATCAAATTTAGACGCGCTGTTTGGTTGAAAATTTGTTTATCAACATAACTTTGCGTTGTCAATTTATTGCTTGTTGCGGTAGTGAAAAAGTTGGGATCCGCGGTCAATGCCAAAGCTGCGGTCGTATATGTTGTATTCGTTGCAGATGCAGGAGCAATGTATCCATTGTAAGATGTAGTTACAGATGCATCCGAAGCCTTAAGATTAAGTTGAGTAGAACCGGAACCATTCACATTAATATCAGCTGTGGATGTTAATACACCCGTTGCAGAAACAGCGTGCTGTCCAGCGGAACCAACAGTCAAAGAACCAAGAGCTGTCACATTACCGCTAGCAGCTAAAATAACCTTTCCACCTACATTTACATCTGCGGTACTGACAACACCAACAGAATTGAGAGATCCGCTTGTCGAAAGAGTACCCGCAGACGAAACAACAAGCTGACCGGCTGAACCAATGGTTAAAGATCCAACTGCTGTTACATTGCCATTCAACGCACTCAACACGACTCTACCACTATTTACATTGACATCGCTAACAGATGCAAAAGACCCAGCAATAGACATATTACCATTTCCAGCACTGAGAACCAATTTTCCAAAATTGACGTTGATGTCACCGACAGAAGCAATAGAACCTTGAACGCTAACATTTCCATCATTACCAAGAACAATTTTATTTGCGCTATTTGTAGAATCTCTAATAGTAAGATTTGATGCGGATGTAATAGTTCCTGCTGTGTATAAAGCACCTGTTGAACTAGTAACATTAAAATTCGATCCAATATTTACATTGCCGGAAATAGTTGCAGTTCCACCTACCGTTAAATTGCTTCCAGCTGTTACAGCGCCTGCGCTACTAACAGTAAAATTGGTTCCACCAACATTGATCGAGTTGGAATTAATAGAAGTTGCAGATGTAATGTAACCAGATCCGGTTGTTATTAAATTACCACTTGTACTTAAAGTTCCATCAGGCGAAATAGTCAAAGATTGTGTTGCGCCATCTGTTTTCAAGATGGTTAAACCTTCGGAAGTAACTGTCGAGCTGGTGTAAATTGGCAAACAAGTGGTCAAGCTACTATTTGCTACACCACTATTGGGAGACGTGAGAACTACGTTATTACTCGCCAAATAGAGTGTTTGACCTGGAGTAAAAGAAGGGAACTGAGGCGGCATACTATATTTTATCAAAATAAGTTAAATTTCACCAATAATATTATTTATTATTTTAATAATCAATTAATAAAAAGTTGTGCCTTAATCTTAACTAATTGTAAAGGTCCAGAAAGGAACATTTATATTAAAATTTGTAGAAATGGGTTTTTGCACTGGTGTATTTGTAATATTCATGAATTGAAATTGAATTGCCAAATTTGAATCTAATGCATAATTATATAATCCGCCTAGTTTCATGGGCGCAAAAAAATCATTGCATAAGAATGTAGAATGGCTCGACGTTTGAATTTGTACAGTATTTTCTGATATATTGAAAATTTTAATATTGGACAAGTTTGCAGCTGAACTAGGAATGATTATATTTCCTGTAATACTTTCAACAATATATATTGTATTTTCGCTAACTGTAAAATCACCTATAACATTACTAATATAATATGGACCGTCCAATATAACACTGTTTAATCGTATATTATTACTATTCATAATCCATATTTTGGAATTATCTGTTTGGATTAGCTGAAAAGCATAATGATTAGAAGAATCTAAAATATAGCTTGATTCGCCCGTCAATGGAATGTAGTAAGTATTATAGATTAGATTGGAAGAACTAATTGTTACGGGATTGTTCGATAAATTATAAAATTTTATTATAGTTAAATTAGGTAAAGTATCATCCAGCGAAATATTTCCACTTGATGAATAATTATTTATAATGTAATAATCAGAAATTGGTGTAGAAATTGAATAATTGTTATTATTATTATTTATGTATGTAATTATTGGATTTGTATTTAAATTTTGCACACCGGATTGAATAACATTAAAATCTGCAAAATAGGTAATTTTAGTTTTATCTGAACTTACAACTGATGTTAAAGTGGATGCTTGATTTGCACCTACTAATACGTTATTTGCACCATTTTTACTAGAATAAAATTCATTATAGAAATAAATAGTTTCCTTTGGTGATTGTAAATTGATTGCTTTTGAAGTAGCATTAAAAAATGTATAAAAGGATAGATTTTGAAAGTCTTCCGGTAAGATCATGTTTTGTCCATTGAAATTGTAGATCATATAAATACCAATATTTCCTACAATTAAATCACCTGTACTCACAGTATCGATCGCGTAAATATTATAATTATCGAGAACAATACTCTCGGTTTCAGTTGTTGTTGTTGTTGTGGTTTGAGAAAATGGCTGCGTCGTATTCGCTGCTTCAATGAATTTCGCTCCAACCGGCCATTTACCTCCAGCATCGGGATAAGTAAGACGATTCTTGGGATACACTGTTGGCAAATTATCATTATAACAAAGAAGCATAGGTGTTCCTGGAACATCGGAAGCAGTCGTAGAAAAACATTTGTTGGAAGCAGTTACTTCAATAATTTCACCTGTGCAAATATTTTCTACCACATTGCAAACAAGACTGCCGCCATCGGGAATAACGATGGGTGCAGCGGGCACAGCGGGTGCAACCTGTGGCGGCATAACAGGACCTTTGCCTGTCTCGGGGGGTATAGGTGGCACGACTGGAGCATTTGATTGTGAAGAGGTTGCGCGTTGCGGCAATGCTTTATTTATGGATCTTGGTGGTAAAGTACATGTCAAAGGATCTAGTGTTGGAACCCCATCTGTTGTTATATTAAAATAATTGACGCGCTTCAAACTTTTCGTATTTGGCTGAGAAGACGTATCTGATTGTGAGGCCCATGTTGTGTTTCCATTTCCATTCACAATTTGAGCATATTGTTGCTGCTTTGTTAAATTAGAACTATTTGCTTTATATTGTAAAACATTGGCTTTTTTTAAACAATATAATTGATAATAATATTGTGATTTTAAAATAGGTATTGTAGAATAAGGTAAAGTAATAAAATCGCCTGGTGTTTCTTGTATAGAATTTGTATTGATACATATATTCTCAACTCTACTCCACGCCCTAGGCGGCACTGGTAAATAATATGGGCCTAAACATGACATGTATTACTATACAAATATATTTTTATTATAGTAATACGAATACGAATACGAATACTTGATAATACTTAATATCACTTTTTATTGGCTGCCATAAAAGTACCATCGCAAAGATAAGTAATCCAAAGTACTTTTATTTTTTGGATCGCCAGCACCACCCGAAACAACCTTGGTATTGGGTCCATTTTGCATAATCTCTCGAATGGTTGTCATTGAAGCAGAATAATTGTAATAAGCTAAATTGGAAATATATCCGGAAAATCCATTGTCCATCGCAATATAGACATCTCCATAATTTTGCTTCGGAACACCCATTAATTTAACAGACTTGGTAATAATGCCATTAATATAGACATCTAGTGTAGTATCCTTGCAGCGTATAATGACATTGATCCATTTGTTCAAAGGAATATCAGAAATAACAATCTCTTCATTAATTACGTTGAATGTATTCATAATAACCACTAATGCATTTGTATCGGGTGCAATATATAATCCGGGCCCATTGTTTGGAAAATTGAGACCATTTTCGGCAATGGCATCATTTCCCTTGTGAAAAATATGCTTATATTTTCCGGCCATATATTGCAAATCGTCAATCATTATCCATACGGACCAGGTAAATTCAATACCACCCGCTTGATTGACAGAACGTAAAATAGTATTAGCATCTTTTGAATCTGGATCTTGTGGAATAATCAACATCTGTTTCGCATTTACCATTCCATCAATAAGGAGAGGAGATCTTAGCGCTGTAAAAGACCATGACATGATTGAAATGGATAACCGCAATAAAATAACAAAAACAAAAATTACAATCAATAAAAATATTATTTTTGCTACTAAACTATCAGAATTCATGAAATTACTAATTCCATTATTATTTCCATATTCTTGGTCGTTATACATATATATATTATATATAAGAAAAACGAAAACACAATATAGCCTCAATAAATAAAATACATATAGTAGAATAAAATAAAAATTAGTGTATAATAGATTTATATGGTAAAACCATTACTTTCTACACCATTTTTTGTGAAAGACACCTTAACATTATAGCTAGCAAACATAGATCCACCATAACCTTCCTTGTAAATATCCCACGCGGTTTGAGGATTAGTGGCATTCGGAAAATATTGAAGTTTTCCTGTCCATCCAGAAAACCCTCCATTCGGCGTGACATAAACATCCGCGTCGGTATTAATCATTGCAATTCCTGGTAATAAACAAGTATTTACTAATTTTCCATCTAGATAAATATCCATAGTGCGACCATACACACTCATCAATAAATTTGTCCATGTTTGAATAGGGACGTTATTTACCGTACATGTATGAACTGTGGTGTTGGAAGTTGTTTTTGCATTTTCGGCGGCACAAGTTAATGCAATATTTAAATTATTTTCAATGGCGCCAAATGAAACTAAAGGGCATGGATCAACGCCTCCTACATCTGATACAGATCCGGAAGTTGTGGAGGATGTAGGTCCGCCCATTCTACCAAATAGCACTTTTCTCTCATTGTATCGATAATTCCAATCATCAATGTAAAACCAAATTGAATATGTGAAATTGCTAGCATTTGTACGAGATGAATTTGATGTCAATTTATTAGCACTAATTTGTTGTTGTGTTGTACCAGGCATGATACCCGAGGTTAAAGTGCTGGTAGTCGAAAGGAAGTATTGGATTACAATATATATTAATACAAGAATTACTATTATGAGTATTATTTTACTAATATCCATGATATATTTATATTATAGAAATAGATTTTTTTATTCATAATTATTATTCTTGAAATACCAGTCCCATGATATATAGTTATTTTTATTGTAATAAATTTTATCTATTGATATTTCATTTTTAATATCTTCTTTGTTTTTGCTTATATCAGTCATTGCATTTTCTAAACTGTTCAAATAGGTTTCATTTTTTGATATTTCTATAGGTTTATTATTAACTATATTAGGCACTTGCTCTAAAATATTAATAATAGTATCGGGTGAAGAAGAATGCGTTGGAGGAGTTTTATCTTTAAAAAACTGATATAAATTTTTGACTTGGTTTGCATGAATAGATTTGTTAAAATAATTTACATTGCAAATTCCGCCTTGAATTCCATTATTTGAACCGATTTGCAATACATCCAATTTTTGATACGGGATCGTTTTTACAACGGATTTTTTTAATTCACCGTTGATAAAAATATCAAATATATTGCCACTATAATTTACAAGAATATGATTCCACTTTTGTAATAAGACATCTTTGAATGTATATACCACCTGGGTTTCTGCATCATTGTCTGAAAATTGTAATGTAAAAATAAGCGTATTATCTACTGGATTAAACATGATATTGGGCTTGTTTCCATAATTTAAAATGGACATGTATTGACTTAGACTGGATGGATTGGTTGAATCAAAAAATACCCACATAGAAATAGCGTAATGATAATTAAATTGCATTGGATTATTTTCATCATTTAAATCAATCGTACTTGTCTGATTCAATGTCTGATAAGAGGCCAAATTTGTTTCTTGATTTAAATAAACTGGTTGATTTACTAGAAGAAGCCCGCCTTGACTGGTTACTTTTTTTTCTATATATGGATAAATTAAATAAATACCTGATGCAACAAGAAGAAGTACCAAATACACTAGATACGATGCCGTATTTTCATCCGTTATTTTCATTTTTGGTAGATTCGAATCTTTCGTTGGCTTTGGAGAATACTTTGATGCAATACCAAATAAAAATGACAATTTATCGACGATGCTAACAAAAATACAAGGTATGTATAAGAGGGTATTTACGATAAGACGAAGCAACGGACTATTTTGGTAAAAAGATGTGCTTGAAAAAATTTTAAATGTTAAACCAAGAATGATTAAAATAATGAATAAATTTAACAGAAATGATACAATCCCCGAAGAAGTAGAGAGAGACTGAATATTTACCACTAACCAATAAATAAGAAGACTTGAAAAACTAAGTCCAAATAATAATAATAGAATTTTTTGGAAAATGGATCCATAATCAGAAATAGAACTTTTGGTTGCTTCTCCAGTAAGACCAGCGATCTCACTAGGAAACAGGCTAAGTATAAAAGAAGTAATCCAAGCGATAAAAATAAAAATAAGAATAACAAAGGTTGTTGATTTGGTATAATCACTACTATTTAAAAATCCACCAGGATAAGAAACAAGACCGACAGTGAGCAAAATTAAAAATAATAGGAATATGCAAACATTTATTATGGTGTAAGGATTAAATCTACTTAAAAATTCTGCATTATTATTCGAATTGTTGGGAAAGGACATGAGTGTTAATAAATATAGAAATCCAAATATGGCAAGCAATATGCTAATCACTAAATAAGGACCTAAATAGGTTGAGATATACTGATTCGGATCAAAAAAATATAATAAAGATAAAAATATAATTAAACAAAAATATAGGATACTATATTTGATGCGGTCCGTTGTTCGATTTGTATTCAAAAAATCGCCAACTGTTTCTTTTACGCTTAAAAAAAATAAAATAACTGCAAAAACTACAGTCAATGGTAAAAGAAAATAAGCATAACTATTTACTTGTTCCGGTGTTAAAATATTTTGATATAAAATAATAAAAAATACAAGATACAACACTACAAAAATCAAATAATACGATCCAGTAAATGCGGACAGTACAGATTGAAAAAAATCTGGATATTTTACGTACAAAAATACTAAAATAGCAAGAGTGAATACTCCTGCAATGAGAAGAAACGTATTGCCCGAGGTGAATGATGAAGAAGGGGAAGACGTTTGTCCAACATTTTTTCCTTCTGTATAGAGTAGGATAATACTTATTATGCCCAAAATTATCATGACAAAGGTTGAAATATAGAAACTAGTTTTATTTGTATTATTTTTTTTTGTAGAATCCATAATTATATAATGGTTATATTATGCCAATATATAATTTTACCAATACAAAAATAAAAACAAAAAACAAAAATAAAAAACAAAAATAAAAACAGAAAATGTATTATATATTACATATTTTCAAATGCTGTTTTTTCACCGTGGCATTCCCTACACAAGGCAACTAAATTTGTCACGTCGTTGTTGCCTCCATGTTCCAAGCGTTTTACATGATCCACCTCAAACCACGCGGTAAGTGTTTTCTTGCAATGTTTGCATTTCCAATCTTGCATAGAAGCCACATATTTTTTCTTGGTCTCACTTACAGAGCGCTTTGTGCCTTTGCTTCCCGACCTTAGAATACGTTGTTCAGAGGAATTTGATAATCCGTTTATATTTATATTGTCATCATTTTCATTTTCTTCTAAAAATTGTGTAGGTGTAAAGTCTAAAATAGGGTTAAACAGATCCATGGCCGATTTATCAATAGGCATATATTTGACAACATTGTTGGCATGCAGCAAGACGTTCTTAAATTGTTTGGGATCTCTCTTTACCATCAAATAGAAAATAAATCCTAGAAAGGCAAAACCGGCAATTTGTATATATTTTTTGTATTTTGTAAGCATTTTGATATATTTCCAATCATGATAGGCATTATAAATAACAAATGCTGTTATTAAAATAATATAGAGTTCGAATCGCATTATTATATTTTATAGATATTTAAAATATAATTTCTTTGTCTATTTGTTTTTTTCGTAATAGTGATCAATAACAGAACCACTTTTATGTACAGATACCTTTTTTGTTTTTGATGACGATGAAGATGGTATCGTCTTCAATCGTGAAAAATTCATTCTTTGTTGAATTGCATTTTGAAACAATATATTCAATGCTTGCAAAAAAGATTCTACTTTGGCAATATCGATTGGTTCTGTGCTTGTTTCCATAACTAATAATATCATGGATTTTATTGTATTCATAATTTCTTTTTCAACTGGGGTCAATCGGGTTTCATTTTTATATAAATGTTCAAATGTAGGTAGATAAATCATAACAAACCCCCATACATCAATATTTTTCAAAAACACGGTAGTGAAATATTCCATTTCAGCAAACGCTCCATTTTTTGTAAATGCTTGTAAAATGCGAGACAAATATTCAAAAATAAAGTAAAATGTGTAACTATATTCAATAATATCTTCTTTGAATTTACCCTCTACATTAATAAGCGTACCTTCAAACATCTTTTTAAAGATTCCATTAATATTTCGCAAATGACCCGGTCCGCGCTCATCAACCCATGTAATTGTATAATTGATAACAAATGCTCGAATTGCAATAAAATCCGGATTTGGATGTTTCTGCAAAAATTCGCGATACATTTTCGTAAATAAAGAATTGAATAAGACATTCGAAAAAGGCAAATTATATTGAAAAGGTCTATTCAGAAGAACAGATGGTACCTTTCTCTCTTTATGATAAGCAGTTGAAAGACCCCAATCGATGAGTCGTGTTTTCATACTATTACCGCGTTCTTGCACCAAGACATTTGATTCTTTTATATCACAATGATATACTCCCTTTTTATTCATAGGTAAAATTCCATGTATCAATAATCTTTGCAAGGATTCATTCAATGTCTGCAATTTTTTATACTGCGTTGATTTAATAAAATCACCTACATCTATTCCACCATATGGCATAGAGATAAGACTTAATTTGTTCAAATTTTTATTTATATTTTCTTTATCGATTCCGATTTTTGTCAAAGCTCTACATTTTACGTCAAAGTTTTCTAAATCTTGCTTTTCCAAAGGTGCTGGATCACAAATAGAGAATCCTTCTACAAGAAAATAATCCTGATAATTTGGTATGGTTTTGAGTTGCGGTAAATATTTTACAACTTCGCCATATTCTTTCGCAACATGTTTTTTTTTCATCAATTTACTTACGCCATTTTTACGACGCAGTTTTTGAGTTTTGCATTTTAATGCCGGTTTAAAAACGCAACCAAATCCTCCAGATGAGAGAACTTTACCGCCTCTTTTTGTTTTATTTTTATTTGTTTTATTTGTGTGCTTCATTTTTTGAATTTATATATAAATAGAAAAGATTATTCTTTAATACATTGATTTAAATCTGGTGATAATATAACGGAATGAATACTAATTGTTATAGGTTGGAAAAATTAGACTATGCGGATGGCTTATTAGATATTGATGCAACCTATATTATTCATTTAGAAGGGAATGGTAGAATTGATCATATACACGAACAATTAACTAAATATCATCCTTCTAATACAGTGTATATTTTATACAATAAAGGTTTCAAACAGTGCGAAAAAAAACTTCATATGGATGACTCTAAAATAGATTTAATTGATGCATTTCTCTCTATATTTAAAGACGCTCAACAAAAAAATTATGGAACTATTTTGATCCTAGAAGATGATTTTATATTCCATGAAAAAATTAAAGATATACAGGTCCGAAAAAATGTTATGAGCTTTCTTAAAAAGAAGGAGAATGAGCCAATGATTTATATGTTAGGTTGTCTCCCATTTATACAACAACCATATGATTATTATAATAATATACTTTTAATGGGAATTGGATGCCACGCATGCATTTATACTCGAAATATAAGAGAAAAAATTTTACAAAAAGATCAAACAAAAATTATTGATTGGGATTATTACACATTATTTGAAGAGAAAAGATATTTGTATCATGAACCATTGTGCTATCAACTATTTCCAGAAACAGAAAATCAGAAAAATTGGTTTTCATTCTTGGGATTGAAAAATATTCTGATTTATTTATTTCAAACTCTCAAACTGGATGAACAGGTTGAGCCAGGATATAGTATTTTTTACATGGCATCAAAACTGTTATTTGTGTTACTTATATTGTTACTTATATTGTTAATTATTGCGACAAGTGTCTGGATAATGAGGTATCACAAAAAATCTAAATTATTTACAAATGTAAAGATACGGAAATAAAATTCATTATTTATTGTAAAAATAGAGAATGATTCCAATACAAACTGCAATAATAGATGCATACAATATTTTACTTTTTATTTTTGCATAATTCTCCCATTGCTGTTCTTTGGGTCTATATTGCTCATAGTAATTTGCATAAAATTCCCCCAAAGATACCTTCTTTTTCTCTAGACGTTCATTGATTTTATTATGAATAAAATGCATCCAGCGCGTAAATGCATCTCTCGAATCCAAGTAAGGTGATATCGGATATTCATCCAAAAGTTTGCTAAAGTGAGTTGCAATGGATTCGACAGGTAGGAAAAGAGGTATATTTTGCACAAAATCATAATACTTTTTTTTTGTCACATCATTGGGTCGTTTTGGATAAGTTAAAGAAATAGTGTGTAAGAAAAACCAATAATGAGGACCCCATACTTCTGGGTCAAAACCGTGTTCTATACTCATGAGACTACACTAAACTAATATTTAAAAAATAATGTTTAAACATAAATGCAGAATGTTATAGAATGAATAAAAATAATTCTTTGTGTAATAATTGTGGAAAACATGGTCATTTATTTCATCATTGTAAATTGCCCATTACAAGTCATGGGGTTATTGTATTTCGATCCAGTTTGGAAGGGCTGCAATTTCTTATGATTCGACGCAAAGATAGTTATGGATACATTGATTTTATTCGGGGAAAATATTCCAATCAAAACATTAGTCAAATACAAAAAATGATTGATCAAATGTCAAATGATGAAAAGATCCGATTATTAGAACATAATTTTGATGTATTGTGGAAAATGATGTGGGGCGAGAATAATTATATACAATATAGAAGCGAAGAAGCGGTTTCATCGAAAAAATTTGAATCGCTGAAAAATGGGATCGAAGTAAATGGAACTATTTACACATTGGAACAATTGATACAAGAGAGTAAAACAATGTGGAAAGAAACAGAATGGGAGTTTCCAAAAGGTCGGCGAAATTTTCAAGAAAAGGATTTTGAATGTGCTACGCGAGAATTTGAAGAAGAAACCGGTATATCGCGAGACTCGATTTGTTTTATTGATAACATGTTGCCTTTTGAAGAGATGTATATAGGATCTAATTTAAAGTCCTATAAACATAAATACTATTTGGCGTATATGAATCATAGTTCCGATGCATTGTTAAATTATCAGAAAACAGAAGTGAGTAAATTAGAATGGAAAACGATAGAAGATTGTATTTCAGCCATTCGTCCGTATAATTTAGAGAAAATACAAATGATTCAACATATTAATCATGCTTTGAAAGAGTATAGAATATATCTTTGAATATACTTTCGAAAAAAGTATAGCAAAATATATACTTTTAAAATATACTTTTATTGCAAAATATACTTTGAAAAAAGTATAATAGTATAGTATGAGTACAGAAGCAAATGAATTGCAACAACTATATGAAACAAATGAATGCAATATGACACCTTTATCAAAAGAATGCAATCAATTTCAATTACGAAAAGAATATCTTGAGAGAAAAGAGCTTGCCGAACACCCAGAAGAAAATGATTTTTTATATCCCAATTTGAATGATCCCAATTTTATTGTCAAAATTGCAGAAAAAAAGGAGTTTCAAGATACAAAATATGATGGAACTATTTATGATATTAAAGAACGCTCTGAATTGCTCGCCAATGCGGAATTTGAGTTATCCCCTCATCAGGCATTTGTCCGTAATTTTCTCTCATCACAAACCCCATATAATAGTCTTTTGCTGTTTCATGGCCTAGGAAGTGGTAAAACGTGTTCAGCCATCGGAGTTTGTGAGGAACAGCGCGACTATTTGAAATCCATGGGTATATTAAAACGTATTATTATTGTCGCATCACCCAATGTGCAGGATAACTTCCGTCTCCAGTTATTCGATGAGAGAAAGTTGAAACAAGGTCCTGGCGGAATCTGGACAATGCGTGGATGTATTGGTAACAAGTTATTGAAAGAAGTGAATCCTATGAACATGTCCGGTATTTCAAAAGAGAAAATAATTAGTCAAATAAAGTCATTGATAAACAATGCCTATCTATTTTTAGGATATGTTGAATTTTCAAATTATATTGCAAAAACCGAGAATATTGAATTATATCGAGAGAAACATGGTACTATAGAAGAAAGAGGAAAAGAAAGAGACAAAAAAAGGAAAGAAAAGTTATTTGAAAGAAATTTGCAAAATGAGTTTAATAATCGTCTCATTGTAATTGATGAAATTCATAATATTCGTGATTCTGAAGATGGAGAAAACAAGGTCGTCGCAAGTCAATTAATGAATCTTGTTAAAAAGGCGCAACATATTCGACTCTTATTACTTTCTGCGACCCCGATGTATAATAGTTACAAAGAAATCATTTGGTTGCTTAATTTAATGAATTTAAATGATCGCCGCGCGACAATAGAAGCTCGGGATATTTTCGATAAAAATGGAAATTTCAAAATGAATACAAAAGGAGAAGAAGTTGGAAAGGAACTATTGATTCGAAAAGCAACTGGTTATGTTAGTTTTGTAAGAGGAGACAATCCTTATACTTTTCCATTTCGTATTTATCCTTCTATTTTTTCAAAACAAAATACCTTTCAAGATTTGGTCTATCCTGATTATCAAATGAATGGCAGACTCATTGAAAAAAATGAAGATTTTGAAAGATATGTAAAAATGGTGCAAACATTTATGGTTGAAATTGGCTCCTATCAATCCTTGGGATATCAATACATAATAGAGTCTTTGCGCGGTCGTGAAATGACAGTAACTACAAAAGAGGGACAAATCCGGAAAATGCCTTCCTTTGAAAATATGGACTCTTTTGGTTATCATTTGCTAAGACAGCCGTTAGAAGCTCTTATTATTGTTTATCCTATGGAACAATTAGAAGAAATCTTGAGTAAGAGAAAACAAGAAGAAGAACAAGAAGAAGAACAAGAAGAAGAAGAACTATACATCAATCCTAATGATATAACAGGGAAGCGTGGTTTAAAACGTATTATGAATTATATTGATACTGTAACGCCTCCTGTTATGGGTGATTTCGAGTACAAACCACAAATGCTTGAAAAATATGGACGCATCTTTTCTCCCGATGAAATAGGAAAATATAGTTCTAAAATTAAAACTGTTTCTAACTGTATTATCAAATCGGAAGGAGTTATTCTTATTTATTCTGAATATATTCCAGGTGGTATTATTCCGATGGCTCTTGCATTGGAAGAAATGGGCTTTCGCAGATACGGTCAAAAATCCAAAAATCTGTTCAAAGAACCAGCCGCAGAACTCTTGGACGTAGTAACAGGCCAGCCCAGGGTTTCAAAATCAGATAAAAATTTTAAGCCATCAACCTATATTATGATAACAGGTAATCCTAGATTATCACCAGACAATGATGCCGATATAAAAGCAGCAACAAATACAGACAATAAAGATGGGCATAAAATCAAAGTCATTCTAATCTCGCGAGCTGGCTCAGAAGGCGTTGATTTTAAATTTATTCGTCAAGTGCATATTTTAGAGCCGTGGTACAATATGAATCGTATTGAACAAATTATTGGACGTGCTGTACGTAATTTTAGTCATAAAGATCTGCCATTTGAAAAACGAAACGTTCAACTCTTCATGTATGGCACATTATTAGAAGAAAATAAGGAAGAGGCGGCTGATATGTATGTGTATCGAGCGGCGAATTATAAAGCTGTTCAAATTGGGCAAGTTACGCGCGTATTAAAAGAAACAGCCGTGGATTGTGTCATCAATCACGACCAAACAAATTTTTCACAGATTGCAATGGGAGAAACAGTGGAACAAATTCTTTCTAATGGCGTTGTTTTACCTGCATTTGTAGTAGGCGATGCGCCCTATAGTGCAAATTGCGATTATATGGAGTCGTGCGATTTCAAATGCTACCCCGATCAAAAAATTGATATTTCAAAAGAGGATACTTATACCGAATCTTTTATCATGATGAATTCTGATAGAATTTTACAGAAAATACGTGGTCTTATGAAGGAGCGATTTTTTTATAAGAAAAATGATTTATTTCGACTTGTCAATATTCCAAAACCCTATCCACTTGTGCAAATTTACGCTGCTTTAACACAATTAGTAGAAGATAGCAGTGAATTTATTACAGATAAATATGGTAGAACCGGGTATTTGATAAATATAGATGAGTATTATTTATTTCAGCCGAGCGAGTTGAATAATAGGCAGATTTCCATCTTTGATCGATCTGTACCCATCGATTTTAAACATGGATCCATTCATATTGACATAAAAAAGAAGGAAGAATCGGCGATTGATGAGAGACCGTTAAAAGAAGGTACGCAAGAAACTACTGTCGCAATAACTATTATACAAGAATTAAAGAGACAATTTGAAACCGCGGTTCAATACGCACGGTCGGGAGAGAAAATTGAGAGAGGAGATGAAGATTGGTATAAGCATTGTGGAATTACTATGAGAAAAATGATTAAAGAAGGGTTTGATGAAACAGTATTACTGAGTTGTTTGATAGATCATATTGCAGATATGATTCCATTTGAAGAAAAGTTGGAATTGTATCAATATTACTATCAGGATTCTTCCAAAGAATATACAGAAAACACATTTGATTTTATGTTGCGCGAAGTATTTAAGAAAAATATTATCAAAACACCGCGATTTTCTGCTATTATTATGTATTCTAGTTCAAAACGACATATTATGATTTGGGATAAAAATTTTAAAATGTGGGTCAATGCACAGCCTGAAGATGAAATTGAAACTGGAAAAGAAATTAGTAAAAAATACGGTATTACTGCGGATAAATTTGCCCATATTGTCGGGTTTATTGGATTCGAGCATAAAAATCGTTATTTGGTATTCAAGGTAAAAGATATGAAATCATTACGAAACAAAGGCGCAAGATGTGATGATTCAGTAAAATCTAAAAAAATTGTTATTTTAAATGAAATTGTTGGCGAAGAAAAATACAATAAGGAGAATACACGAGGTGCGGTCCAAGAAGAGCTGTGTTCTTTACAAGAACTATTATTGCGTTATTATAATAAGGATAAAAAGGATGATAAAATATGGTTTTTAAATTTTGAGGTGTCTATGCTTTATAAATTTTAACTCTAAGAAACATAGTATTTTATATAAAAATTGAAGAAACAAGTTAAAAGAGTATCTCTATGTATAATAGATTGATGGAACAAGCACAAGCGCAAGCGCAAACACAAAAACCCTTTAGAAATAAACGCCGTGAAATAAAATATAAAGGTATTTATTCCAAAGCTATGATCACGCGAAATATTCGTATTCCTATCAAATATGTCGGAAAAAATATTGAACAGACCATTGAAAAAAATATAGGAATCTTATTCGAGGGGAGATGTGTTGTTGAAGGGTTTGTGAAACCAGGTTCTTCCAAAATTCTTACATATTCAAGTGGAATGGTACATGGAACTACTATTCAGTTTGAAGTAGTGTTTGAATGTTTAGTGTCTTGTCCGGTAGAAGGAATGTTAATTCAATGCGTTGCAAAAAATATCACCAAAGCTGGTATTCGTGCAGAATCATCAGATGAATCGCCAAGCCCAGTTATTGTATTTATTACAAGAGACCACCACTATATGAATGCACAGTTTTCCAATATTAAAGAGGGGGATAAGTTTGTGGCGAGAGTCATTGGACAGCGTTATGAGCTCAATGATAAATATGTATCGGTCATTGCGGAATTAGCGGATAACTCGACGGAAGCATCAAAACCAAGATTAGTTATTGGGTGAAAATACACTTAAAATCAAACCATATATATTTTTACATGGAGCCTACTACAGAAAATTTGAATGCTATCCGAAGTAAAATAGAATCAATGTCTAAATTTAATCATGTTGAGATATTAAAAATTCTTAAGAAATACAATAGTGTTACTTTGAATGAAAATAAATATGGCACGCATGTTAATTTGACCGATATTGATCCTGCCATTTTAGAAGAATTGCATGCTTATATAAATTATGTTGGAACGCAAGAAAATGCATTAAGTGAGATGGAAAAACAAAAAGAACAATTTAAGAATATATACTTTGCAAAAGATAATAAAGATAATCAGGGAAAAATAAAGTAAGTATGCAGAAAAATACGTGCGAAAAGAATACCAATGTTTTTTTAATGTTAAGACCATTTATGCTAACATTACAAAATATGAAGAAAGAAAAGAAAATTGTGGAGAAGAAACTTGTAGAGAAGGTTGCAGCTAGTATTTTTTTTCCAAAGTCAAGAGCTCCGCCGACTGAACAAATGCCTGAACAAAACCCTATACCTAAGCAAATTGTTAATAAAATACTGACTGTAAAAAGCGTGGAGGAAAAAGACAAACTTTTTTCTCCTCGACAAAAAGATTCTTTGTTTTGGTGTTATTTTATTATTAAAAATGGATTTTCTGAGTATGAATATCCGGGGACCACCACATTTGCACGAGAAAAAGAACTTAAATTTCAATATATTGATATGCTGCGATCCAACAAACAGCTATTAAAAATTAAAAAAATTAAGAATTTGCGCGAAGATATCGAAGATGAATTAGCCAATAAGGAAAAAATTGGCATGAAAACATTTATTGCACTTTGTGTTGCAAGTAATATAAATATATTATTTATTCACAAAAAAAAGTGTTTTCAGAGTATTGCTGAAGAAGACGAGCCTCTTTATATTGTACATCAAAAAGAAATGAATAATTATACAAAATATTTTTTACAGACAGAGACAACTAAAGAAGAAATACAAATGTATAAAAATAATTATTATCAATGGGAAAATGTGGATAAGCCATTGAAGGCACCAAGCGCGTATAAATTGGAAGAATTAAAGGCACTCTATGAAAAAATTTGTACGAAAGAGGGAGTAATGAAAGAGGGAGTAATGAAAGAGGGAGTAATGAAAGAGGGACAAATAAAAGGGGGAGTAAAAAAAACTAAAAAAGAATTGTATGATTTATTGGTAATGTCTATTTAAAAAAGTGATAATTTAGAAATGAATTGATAATTTAGTAAAATAGAAAAATGAGAAATGATGTGATGAAATAAAAATTGAAAATAAATTATGATATAAATATATAAACTATATATAACAATGGCATCTAAACAAAATAAGTATGAAAAACCGCATGGAGAACTGCGTGGGGAACTGCGTGGGAAACCACGAGAAAAACCTAATCCACAAATTGAATTTGATAAGATGGTGAAATTATTCGTCAGCAATAATCCATATATCAAAGATATGAAAAAAAACAACGAATTGGAAGTCAGATTTGGCACACGCGGCATAAAACCATTGACAAAGGTGGATTATGATAGCGTGATTCGAAAATTGAAATCTCTTGGATTTGAATGCAGAAATGAACAAGGCGAGAGCATGTTACGCATTCAAAATGAATTTTTAGATGCAAATACTGGGACATTTCAATTATCTCCAATTCGTGCAGAAATTAATGGTTTTCACGGAGTCCAGGAATATTGTAAAAATAATGATATTAATAAAATGCTTTCAACATCGAACATGTCTTATTCTGTTGGATTTTATAAAAAAACAATGTACAAGCATGGTGAAGAACGCATTATGCCAGTCAATTTTGATGATTTTAATTTTCGCGTTAGTTATCAGGTGGAAGAAAAAATGTCTTCTAGTGGAGGCGTAGTAAAGGGAATTCTGGATAATTGGATCAAATCGAAAAAAACATTTCGCTATATAAATCGCGTAACATTTCAGCATTCATCCATTCCCGTAAAAGTGGATGTGAGTATTGTGAAAAGTTCCAAGCTTGTAAATCGTGAATTAGAAAAAACCTACACTACGGAAGAGTCTGGTGTTTTCACAAACCAAGAAATTTATGAGATTGAGCTTGAAGTAGATAATGATAAAATTGGTCCGAATACCGAATTTAACACAGCAGAAGAATTGATGCAGAGCATTCGAAAAGCAATCAAATTTGTTCTTATGGGATTACAAGATACAAATTATCCAATTTCTTATCCCGAACAAAAAGAAGTGTTATTTTCGTACATGAGACTAATTCATGGAAAAGAGCCAGAAAAACCAGCATTTCCAAATGATTTTATAGGTCCTTCTTCTTATACGCTTCAAATTGAAAATATTGTTCCTATTAACGAAAATGCCAATATTCCAAATATCCGTAAAAGTTATACTGTTACAGATAAGGCGGACGGTGATAGAGCATTGCTATTTATCTCTGAAAAAGGAAAGCTATATTTACTGAATACGAATATGAAGGTTATTTTTACTGGCGTTCAAACCAAGACCAAGGAAATATTTAACACATTAATAGATGGTGAATTGATTTATCATAATAAATCAGGTAGATTTATCAATTTATTTGCAGCATTTGATGTTTATTTTATAGACAAGTTGGACGTTCGATCTTATGGATTTTCTAGCGACAAATCAACCAAATTTCGTCTGCCTTTACTAAAAAATATTATACGGAAACTAAGACCTGAATCGGTTGTGCCGGGTGCTATCTCACCCATGCGTTTTGAATGCAAACAGTTTTATCCGACAATTTTAACAGATGACATCTTTTCTGCATGTAAATTTATTATACAAAAAGAAAAAGACGGTCTATTCGATTACGAGATTGATGGACTCATTTTTACACCAGCACTTATGGGCGTTGGCGCGGACGAAATTGGCAAAGCCGGACCGCTGTATAAAACAACTTGGGAATATTCATTCAAATGGAAGCCTCCCAAGTATAATACCATCGACTTTTTGGTGACAACAGAAAAGGGGCCTAATGGGACTGATAAAGTGACACCTATCTTTCAATCTGGTACCAATACTTCATCGGTAGTTCAATTAAATGAATATAAAACAGTTGTATTGCTCGTTGGTTTTAATAATAAAAAACATGGCTATTTGAATCCGTGTAATGATGTAATTGAAGACAATTTGCCGAATTTTAAAGATTTGGACAATGATAAATTATATCAACCTGTACAATTCTTTCCTACTAACCCATATGATAGCAGCGCAGGAATTTGCAATATTATGTTGAAACGCGATGACACCGGCATATCACACATGTTTTCTGAAGACAATGAGGCGTTTGAAGATGATACAATTGTGGAATTTAGTTATGATATGGAAAAAGAGGCAGGATGGCGATGGGTACCGTTGCGTGTGCGTTATGATAAAACAAGTGATTATCGTCAAGGTGGTAAAAATTTCGGTAATGCATATCATGTTGCCAATAGTAATTGGCATTCTATTCACAATCCAATTACAGAAGAGATGATTTGTACAGGAAATAATATTCCAGATGAAGTGGGCGATGATGATGTATATTACAATCGCGTAACAAGCGCAAAGAGAACCCAGGGACTCCGCGATTTTCACAATTTGTTTGTTAAAATGAAACTTATTACAAGTGTTAGCAAACCAGGTAATATATTAATCGATTATGCGTGTGGCAAAGGCGGTGATTTTTCCAAATGGATTCAAGGAAAATTGGAGTTTGTATTTGGAATTGATGTTAGTAAAGACAATTTGGAAAACCGTTTAGATGGTGCTTGCGCAAGATTTTTAAATTATCGGAAAAAGTTTAAGCGCATTCCATACGCTTTATTTGTCAATGGTAACAGCAGTGCAAATATTCGATCCGGGCGGGCCATGTTGAATGAAAAGGCTATCCAAATAACCAAGGCCGTTTTTGGTGAGGGTGTCAATGACGAAGAAAAGTTGGGAAAAGGAGTTACACGACAATTTGGTAAAGGGGCTGAAGGATTTAATATATCGTCTTGTCAATTTGCAATTCACTATTTCTTTGAAAATCAAGTGTCTTTGCAAAACTTTTTGAGAAATGTGGCAGAGACTACTAAACTGGGCGGATATTTTATCGGAACAAGTTATGATGGTAAAACCATTTTCAATATTCTAAAACAAAAGAAATTGGGGGAAAGTTTGGAAATATATGAAGGAAAAACGAAAATCTGGGAGGTTCAAAAAGATTACGAACAAACAGAATTTCTAGATGATATTTCTAGCGTTGGATATCAGATTAGTGTATATCAGGAATCTATTAATAAAATGTTTCCAGAGTTTCTTGTGAATTATGATTATTTAGAAAGAGTAATGGAAAACTATGGGTTTAAACTGATTACTCGAGAAGAGGCTCAAAGCCTTGGCCTTCCCGAAGCAACGGGTATGTTTTCAGATTTATATCAACAAATGTTGGAAGAGGTAAAGCGCAATCGTTTTAAAGCGAATGATTATGGAAATGCGCTTGATATGACAGCATATGAGAAGAAAATCTCCTTTTTAAATCGATATTTTGTCTATAAAAAGATACGTCATGTAAATGCTGAAAAATTGGCAATAGAATTATTGGAGGACACGGAATCATTGGAAGAAACGCGAGCTGCAGTAAAAGTAGCAAAAAAAGAAGAAAAGTTGCTCAAAAAACAAAAACCAAAGGCAAAGAGGTTACAACAAAAATTTGTTCTGGAACAACCAGGTGATACTGTAGAAGCAAAGGTACAAGAAGAAAAGGTACAAGAAGAAAAGGTGGAAGAAGAAAAGGCAGAAGTAAAAGAAAAAGCACCTGCAGTAAAAAAGGTACGAGCAAAGAAACCCAAATTAGTCATACAGGAAGAATAATAGAAACTTTTATAATTAACACTTAAAAATAAAAAATAAATAATAACAGGATTCTAATCAAAATGAGCTATTATTTATTACCAACAAAAAATACAATGATTGATATTTTACCAAAAATATCCACGGATATATCTTTAGTTCCGCGTATTTCACAAAGTCTCGATTATTATATACAAACTATGAATGAGGAATTGCATACAAATATAGAAAGTAACCACACTTTGGAGTATCTACAAAAAAATATAAATCCACATGAATATCTTTTTACAAATGTTAGTGGTGCAAAATTTTCTGTAAGTAAAATGAAACCATATTCTTCAGAATTTTATGTATTTTTGGAAATCATTTATACATTGGATATATTTGATTTTTTTATAAATAAAAACATAACTACTTTTATTTGTAGCCAACATTCAAAATCAATTATTGAATGTATAGATATTGTGCGGGAAAATTATAATGATGAACACTGCAAAGAATGTCTTGAAAGATATATTGATTTTATGTATTTTGAATTAGATTATCTCGGATCTCTTGAAACGTATATATATTCTTTTTTATCTTGTCTTGCGCATGTATTAGAATTTCAAAATCACGATGGTATTACTGTTATAAAAATAGATACTATTGTCCATAAACCAATACTGGACATTCTTTTTTTATTTACTTCATTGTATGAAAAGGTCTATATAATAAAGCCAAATGCCTCCAATTTGTGCAATAATGAAAAATATATTGTTGCAAAACATTTTTTAGGGTCGATAAAACATATTGAGTCTTATCTTCCAGAAATAACTAAAATTTTATTGCATACAAAATTAAAATCAAAACTTCCACTATTTTCTTCTATTGTAAAAGACGATTTGCCTTATTATTTTTTGAATAAAGTGGAAGAAGTAAATATTATTATAGGTCATCAATATTTAGAACATATTGAACAAATGATTCATTTGGTTAAAAATAAAACGAAAGAGGATAAAATAGAACATCGCAAAAAAACAAATATTCAAAAATGTATTCAGTGGTGTGAGAAATATAAAATTCCTTATAATAGATTTATAGAAAAGGTAAATATATTTTTAAATACTCAGCAAGAACAAGAGCAAGAGGATGAAAAAGACCTTATAGTAGAAGAATAAATAAATATTATCTACTGTATTTATATACACGTATGTCTGGATTTAATACATTTATAAATGCAAAATTGGATCTTAATAATGCGAAGGAGGCGTATTTGGAAAAAAATCCTCTACAAATAGGTCCAGATGAACGTATTCATGATTTTGAATTACGACAACAAAATGAACTCGAAAGTCCCGCAGCAATTTTAAACGAAAGAATACAAAAATGTTTAAAGAGAGGAGAAGTGCTTGGACGAATAAATAAGGAATTTCAAATAAATCTTAAAAACAACGCAACAAAAGAAGATGAAGACGAGTATTATAGATTAGGTACGCAACGAGTGGAATATGAACAAAGTTGCATACCAACGACTAGTATGTTTGACTGGCGTTACAAACGCGGTGGCAAAACAAAACGACGAAAGAATTCTAAAAAAACAAAAAGGCGTAAGAATTCTAAAAAAACAAAAAGACGACGTTGAAAGCTATAGAATATTAATATTTTATCTTGTAATGCCTAATGGTTGGCCCGAAAAAGAAGCGGAAATACCATTGTTGCTAACTGTTGGACCCACTGTTCCGGCACTTAAATTGTTACTAGTATTATTGTTCAAGTCACTTAATGTAGCTCTAAATTCTGAGCAACTTCGTGGATTGCCATTGAATCTTACAACGTAATCTTGCGCCATACATTTTTGTACTTTGTTTTTATAGATAAGAGGCGTAAAAGGTTGTTGGCCAGGATTCAACGAAGCGAATGTTGCACCCTTGCGTTTGTAAAGGTTTTGATTGGCTACATTTTTTTCAACTGTTGTTACTGCAAGTTTCAATGTTCTTGCACTAGCCATGACGCCACCCTCTGTTGCAAATTGTGTATTACTTGGTTTATAAACAACCAACTTGCAACCTCTTGGATTGCTAGGACCAGAGAGAGACATACCAATATAAGGGTTGGACAAGAAATTCGCAAATAACTCGACCGCTCGCACAGTTTGACCCGAATGCAATGTTTGCAAAAAAACGGCGAATTGTTGTATAGTAGTTGCTTGCAATTGCTTGTAGTTTTCTAAATCTGTATTATCAAATATCCCAGCATTATTTAAGATTTGAAAAGCTTGTGCTACAATGTAGATTTGCGAATTTGTACCTACATCCGTATTTGGGTAACAATTGGCAACATATAAATTAGTTGTTCCCAGTGGGCCTCCTGGTTTTTCTTGCGCAAATTCTTTTGCAGTAATCGTGCCATTTGCAAGTTCAACTGCATTGCTAAAAGCCTGAGGCCCACGATTAAAATTGAAAATGCGTTGTTCATATGTCTGGCATCGATTTTGTCTATACTGTTGCAATGTTGTATAATAATTTTTAGGAAGATTGGTATTTGCCGGTCTTACCATTCTCAAAGCCTTTCTCTCATTATTGCAACAGCCGCGTCCATTTGTTGAAACCGGTTGAGGATTATTGGTTAAATAGGGTTCTGGATAAACACTTGCAACAAGTGCAACACCATCGCATGTTTTGCAATCGAGTTGCGCTTGCGTCGCTTCATTCAATTCATTCGGTGGATTATGTTTCACCGAAAAAGAACCGGGCACCCACATCATTTGATTGACTAGGTTAGGTGTTGTTGTTGATTTTACAGCACGATTTGTAATATCTTGCGGAACAATAGTAATATACTCATTTGAATTTTCTGGATTTAATGCAATAATGGGTACAGCAGTTGTCGAGCCTTTGCGATATTGTTTCAAGGGGCGAGGGTTAAACTTGGAATGAGTCGGAAGAGAAGCACGAGAGAAGCATGATGGATTAATAGGGTTAGGTGTGGCAATGTTGGTCGGATCGTTGTTTGTCAAGGGTCGAATATTTCCACCCGTAGTAGCAACAGGGTTACTATATCGACCGGTCCCTTTCCAAGTTTTCCAGCCACCAGTTGGTAAATTATTATTATAGGAGTTCATGCCTTGAGAATAAAATGCGCTAGACATTTTTATATATAGTAAGAATAGAAAAGAAAAGTCTTAATATAATATATGCTTATTACAATTCTCATTATATTTTTCACTATTCTTTTATTTTACCAGACATATCTTTGTCTAATTCAAGAAAAAATGAGAGAAGGTTTAGAATCAAAGTATAAACCATATGATATGAATGATCCCAACAATGCTCTCATTTTAGGACAACAAAATGCAGGAAATATAGAATATTTGAAACAAAGAATTGCTTCATTAGAAATGATAGAAAAAGAAGTAAATGATATGTCTCTAAATTTAATTTCTGTAAATGAACAAATTCAAGGATTAATTCAGCAACAACAGCAGGCTGCAACACAATTAGTTGGTAGTAAGCCCCTAACAGTTACTGGAAGTTAATAAAATAAAATATTTTATATCGAGATAAAATATTTTATTATAGATATAATATAATCATACTAGAATGTCAAATATATTTCAAGATGTTTTACAAAATGCGGGTGAAGTAGAACAAAAATTACTTGGTCCAGATTATCCTTATTGGAAAAATATTAAAACTCCTTCCCAGATTGGTATGTCATCTGACGGAAACTTGAGTGCATTAGGCCGAAATGTTAGTGGATTAAAATCATATGTTGAAGTTCTTGTATCTGGCTCGGGCGATGCTTCTGCCACGGGCCGACCTTTAGGCAATCGATTTTTCTTAAAAACAGGCGGCCAGTGCAATACCAATCTTGATCCAAAAGGCGAACCAGTATTAACAGATCGATATATTTATATTGATAATATTCCACAAGGAAATATCCCTTTTATTTCTTCGGGCATGGGAATGAATTTTTCTCAATTAAAAGGTCTTATACCCGGCGCGATGAGTGATTTAAATGTATTGAATCCTTTTGCTATCATGTCAGCTTTTATGGTAGGGACGAATCCTCCATGTCAGGCTATTACTATGCAAACAGTTGGGCCTACACCACCGCCGACTTCTTTGCCTACAAACGCTGTTGGAAAAGAAACTGAATATGTTGCGTTAGTCGATATTAATAATATGGATCCATGCTCTTTTCCGGATGGAAAAAACCCGGGCACTGGAAAGACGTGTAGCGAAACATTTGAAACCATGTATCAAGAAGCGGGTTCAGAAGCAGAAAAAAAAGAAATCTATAAAATCCCCTTTACTATCAAAGATCCAGCAATCACTTTGTACTTTCTTTCTCTCGGCATACTTGGAATTTATATCTTGTATTGCTTGACATGTAGAAAACGGTCAAAATAATATAAAATATTTTTATGTATTTTATATTATTTTCTTTTTATCATTCTTTTATTTTCGACGATGAGTGCGACGTTTTTTACCGCCTACTGCAGCAGGGTAAGGATACATACTTGACCATGTGTCTGGGGGATAATAAGCTTGGAAACCTCCTCTTTTTTTTCTAGTGCCACCTACTGCGGCAGGGTAAGGAGACAGAGACATATTGTTCCAAGTGGCTGGCGGGTAATAAGCTTGGAAACCTCCTTTTTTTCTTCTTCTTTTTCCACCTCCGTATGGTTGTTGTGGATAAGGTTGTTCTTGATAAGGTTGTTCTTGATAAGATTGTTGATCGAGCGGTGGTTGATAAGGGGGTTGATAAGATTGAGTAGATGAATATCCTATAGAGTTCATAGCTGAATTATAACCACTTTGTAACCCTGTTCCAAGTGAACTAAAACTTGTTTTTGCTTTACCTGTAAGTGATTCCCACCATTCGCCCCATGAATTAGCTCCACCTCTCATACTTCTTCTATTTCGTCTTCTTGTTTTTCCTCCATGATACATTTTCGTCATCAAATTTATCTATATTATACAAGGATAAAATATTTTTAATTTTTATTTTTTAAATCGTCCTAAATCAAACGTGTTGGTACAGGAGCCGTAGTAAATAACGGATACAATGGAGGTTGATATGTTTGTGCTATGCCACCCCAAGTACATGCTTTTCCGCTGCACAAAGTAGTATTATAGATAGAACCCTTCTTTTTCGGCGCGGTACAACCTCCAGAACGCGCCATACGCAACGCGGTTCTTACATCGTTTCGATCATATGATTTATACGACATTAAATAAGAAGGTCCTTTTCCAGGATTATACGCACTCTTTCCCACTGCTTGACTTTTCAAAATGGCTGTGCGCTGTGATGACGAAGGCGGTGGAATATAATTCATGTGGGTGCTTACTGGAAATTGGCGTTGAGATGACATGGAAAATCGATTGCTCACGGGCGAGTTTTTTGCTAACAATTCTTGTTCGGCTTGTCGTTTTTTGCTTATAGCGGTTCGTGCATAATAATGACGTGCTTGCGCAAATTCGCTTGAATTATCAGAAGGGTAGAATTGAGGAGGATTCGATCGTGGGCCGGGCAAAACACCTAAAGTATGATTGTACAAAATGGCGCATGCTGGTGTATTAGGGTTGTCAATAGGTCCTACAATGGGTGAGGCGGCATAACTTCCGCCGGCAAATGGAATATTGGCATATTGATGATAGGCTACTGTTGTCATACTATACTAATATACTTTTATAAATAAACTTTTTTATAGCAAAAGATTCAAAATACTTTTTTTGCTATAAAAAGTATATATATTTAATATCTGCGAATAGCTCGCCATGCACTCTGAGATGCATTGTAATCATTTCCACCATTCGATTTATTATTGTAGTTCTTATTAATAGCTCGTTCTTTCAAATATCTCGAATAATCAGAGCTATCATATACATATCTTACATTGCATGATGCGGAAGGAATAGCGGCTTCAGAAGGATAAGCATCCGAAGTAATACAACTTTTACTGATGTGTCCAAAACGAATTTTTAATCCATGCCGACCAGGCCTGCTTTGAAATGTTTGGCATGGCCCACCGCAAGAAAAATTCTGTCTGCTAAGAACATCGCCCGCATTGGTGACTGCGCGAAATGGTGTGACTGCTCTGGCCGGGACACCACTTTTAGGATCACCTGGGGTAATAGTGCTAGGTATTTTTGCACGTAAATAATTTGTATTCCATGCTTCTTTTAGAATAAAACGATTTTGAGGATAATCATTCGTATCATCGCTTACTTGAAGTTGTTGAGGAATAAATCCAGGAAGCCCGCCTCCTAATCTTGACTGTTGTAGATAGTTTGTTTTCATACTTTCATCTATTTTGTATAATTGATTGAAGCTAAATAATGGACTAGAACCGACTGACCCATATAAGTGATTGTATCCGATTGATCCTTGAAATCCAGGCATTGTATATATAATAGAAATGATAAAAAAATATTAATATTCAATTATATATTATTTGGTATAATTATTTGATATAATATATTATAGTATTTCTATTGGTTTAAAAAACTTAAATCTTGGTCTATAGTAAAGGATGCAACTATTTTTGAAAATTGTCTTTGTTTCTTTAATTTTTGTCATTATTGACTCCATTTATTTATTTTCTTCTAAAACTTATTTTCAGAAACAAATTTTTAGCGTTCAAAAAGGACCTATTCAATTGCGAATTGTTCCAACCATTCTTTGTTACATAGCTCTCATTTTTGGACTCTGGTACTTTATTCTTCGAGAGAAAAAGTCATGGATTGAAGCATTTTTATTAGGTGTTGTTATTTATTCAGTGTATGAAACAACCAATTATGCTACATTAAAAGCATGGACTGCAAAAACAGTGATCATGGATACAGTCTGGGGCGGCATTCTTTTTGCTCTTGTTACAAAAATAGTTCAGCTATTACATATTTAAAGTATAAGATAGAGTGTAAAAAAATTCTTTCAATTATCTTCTTTCCTTAATCTAATCTTATTTGCGTTGCTTCAAAACCTCTTTTTTAAATATTCGAACTCCCCCGAAACCAGGATCAATTTGTAATGTGCTATATCGTTGAGTAGTCGCAAAATAAAATCTATAGAAAGTTCTTGATTATTCATCAATCTTTCTCTTATATGGCAAAAGAACTCTTTTACGGGTCGATTCCAAAATTCTTTTAGAAAAGGATCTTCTAAATCTTGAGCTAGTAACCCTTCTTTACGCACAGGGTCTTTGGTTATATGATAACATAGTTGTGTAATGAATTGTTGTAATACCATTGTTAAAATTTTTGCATTGTGTGCATCCATTATTTGTTGTTTCAGTAAAGAAAATGTGTATCCGCGCTGATTCCATATACCCGTTCCATCGCAAAGTACGGTTAAAATATCTAGACGAAGCGATTGTTGTATTCCATTGCTATCTACAACAAGAAGACGCGAATCATCGCAAATTTTTATCTCTCTAATTATTTTCAATGAAATTGCAAGTTCTTCCATTTTATTGAATAACTCTAGCTCAGTAATATATTTTCCGCCATCAAAGTGCTCTATTCTCATTAACTCTGGTTTCTCATGAAAGAATACCAGCCAAAGCAAAGATGACGAGCAGTTTTGCTCTTTCTCTTGGTCTTCATCTTTTTCTTGGTCTTCATCTTTTTCTGAAACCAAGAATGATGTATAATCTTTTGATGATACTTGTTTGTATTTGCATACATTGTACTTGTCTTTTTGAAAGACTTGGTATATTTCATTAATATAATCTTCTGTTTTCATCTTTTAATTACTACTATTAATTATAAAATCATTCTAATTCAATTTTTTATAAATGTTTTTACAACTATTTTTAGAAAAAATTGAAACGTTTAATTAAAATGCTTATAAAGTTAGCCTATAACAAAGCAAAAATTCAACAATGAATTTTCCTCAACAATTTAGACGCGAAAATGAGGTCATCATCGTAAAGATGGATGAATTAATAGAGTTTCATATTTTGCCAACAGGCAAAGTCGTGCTTTCGATGCTTGGTATAAAAAATGCTTACAAAATTTACAATACAATGAAGGACTACCCAGACAACGTAAGTTATATCGGTGGCATCAATGCCGACACTTACGAGCCTGATCGGGAAGGTATGTTCAATTACAAGAACGACAAAGACAGCAAATATGAAACATATGCAGGCGGGGTTTCGAATGGACGATGGCACGGCAATGGTGTATTGACATGGAAAAATGGCGCGATTGACGAGGGAATATTTGACAATGAAATGTTCCGAGGTACGCAAACATTGGCAAACGGCGATGTTATTATTGGCGAATGGCATAATAATACTTTAGAATTCGTTACTAGTGTTGATTTTGCCGATGGACGCAAATTATTTGACACTGTTCTACATGATGATTTTCGTTTTATTACAGGCAAACTCTTTATACCAAAGTGTGGCACCTTTACAGGTACTATTCGGAAGAAAGGGTTTGAACCTTCTCGTGGAACTATGGTATATCTGGATGGACGCGTATATGAAGGCAGCTGTGCCTACACAGATTTTTATTTCATTTGCATCAATGGTTGTGGTAAAATGACATTACTAGATGGTACTGTTTATATTGGAAGGTGGCTGCACAACGTTATTGATTATGAGACTCCAGGAACATTGTTAATTAATGGCAAAGAAATACACGGATACCCAGTTAGCTCTTCTGAAATGTGCAAATATCTTGTCATTGACAACTTTAATGGATGGAATCAACAAGTAGAAAAAGAACCAACAATAGTCGATGATATTATAACCAAATCTATTACAATTCGCGATCATGTTTGTCCTTCTGATTGCGATTGCCTTTATTGCAAAGAAATGCCTCGTACATTCACCGTAGCTGAAGACAATGATCCAAGAAATCTGAAACCAACCAACCAGTGGTAATTGTTAAAGAAAACTTGTAAAAAGCTTGTAAAAAACTTGTAAAATTTATATTATTTTTTCATAAAATTGAATTAGATAATAAGTTAGATTTGTAGCACTATTGAGTTTGGTATAACTAAGTGAAAGTTATTTATTCTTTTAATTCAAGAAGAGCTAGCCATGTTTTCATTCGATATTCCCATGAACATTCTTCAGCATATTTTCTCCCTTTGATACGCATTTCATCTTTTTTTTCTTCCGTTATATTGGCCAAAATTTCAAGTTCATTATCTTTATTTACCGCTATTCCATATTCTCCTACTGTATCGATCAATCCAGCAATTGGGTAATACACACATACTATATTACTATATAAAACTTCTAATGCAGTAATACAATATGTCTCGTAAAAATCTGTGACTGGATAAAACCATATATCGCATGTAGCCATAATTTCATATAATTCCGCAGGATTTTTCTTACCAAGATGTTCAACATTCTTAAAACGATGGATACATGTTACTATCTCAGAATCATCAGATTCTTGCCCCACGATTTTTAATTCGGCGTCGGGTAATAACTCGGTAATATTATCCCATAATTGTAATAAATATTTTAATCCGCGATTTGGACTTGATGAATAAATAAAACGATTTTTTATTTTTTTACTTTGATTATTTGATTCCGGAAAGAATGAAAAGTCAATACCATTGGCTATTATTTGAATTTTGTCTTTTAATAAAGGATACTTGTATTCATATAATTCTTTGTGCCATTTGGTCAAACATATGCACGAATCAATATACTTATGATATTTTGATACAAGTTCTAGATCATTTAATTTATTAATGCTATTATAAGGTATTAAACTTATATCATGCGCCCATACAAAAACCTGTTTTGCCTTGAAATAATGATACATTTCAAAAAATCCAATATATCTGCTAATGATAATAGCATGAAACTCATTGTTTCGCAAAAATTCATCTAGTCTATTCAAATGAATGTATTCTACATTATCAATCTTTTCTTCGATAACGTCTCCACTGATATAAATTTCCATATTTTTTGGAAAAAGTTCAGTTAAAAATGCAACTGCTCTTTCGGAACCCCCCAGAAAATTTTTTTTACCAAATGTAGTATTCCATTGATAATAAGCAAATCCTGTATAAAATAAAATTTTATTGCTTTGAATTGTTTCGTCTTTTATAAAAGTTTTTTCATTTTCTTTTATTGTAGTTTCTTTTATTGCATTTTCTTTTATATTTTCTTTTATTGCATTAAAAAATAAAATATTATCTTTATTCAGATATTTATGAATATAATGCAGTACTACATTATGATCTGCAAAATCACAATGATCAAAATGAATATATAATATATTCAAATAATGTTCGAATAATCGAAAAAAAATAGGATCTTGAATTTTATCTATAAAAAATTTTAAATTTGAAAAAAGACAACCTATCCATCGCTTATCTGCATTTAAATATTTTTTTCGAAAAATAATTTCAAACATTTTGATTCCGACGTCATACCGTTTTATTCCTTCGCACACAATAATCATATAATATGGTAAAAAAAAGCTGTGAATCGGCGCCAATGACGATCTTAGTGTTTCATTGTATGTTTTTTCAATCATCGTATAAAAAGAAAAGGCAATTTCATAATTAGTTTCACAACAATAATGTTTTATTACTTCATATATTCCTTCAAGGCGTATTTTGTCGTACTTGTAAGATTCTATCAAGTAATAAATACCTTGATCAAAATTATTTTCTTTTTCACATAATCTTCCAATTTTCAAACAAATCTCATATTTTTCTTCATTTGTTTTATCGGGTTCTTTAAGCTGTTCCTTTAATAAAGTAGTTTCTTCTATCAAAAAATTGCTCATAAATAATAAAATTACTACCTATATTTTTAAGTATTAATTTTATTTCTAACTATCTACCGTTTCTAATTTAACTATCTGTAACTAATCTTGGAGCAATGTTCATTGTAATCAGTTCTTGGAACAAGAGCTTGCACGCATAAGGAATTTCAACATATGCAAAGTCTGTTCTATTGTCACACGTTCTGCAGCGATGAATATGCATCTTATCATTATAGGAAGCGATTAGACCACACTTCTTACAAACATGTACTTGATATTTATCTGAAGCATCGTACATTCGCCCTTTCGTGAATCGTGATGCGCCATGTGAAATCATGGCATCTCGCTCCATCTCACCAAATCGCAAACCACCATCACGGCTTCTACCTTCCGCTGGTTGTCTCGTCAAATTTACCATAGGACCAATCGATCTACTGTGTTGCTTATCATTTACCATATGTTTCAAACGCTGATAAAATACGGGTCCAATAAATATATGACATTCCATTCGCTCTCCAGTCAAACCATCATACAAAATTTCATTACCGTGCGCCTCATATCCCACATCTTGCAATGCATTTGAAATTGTTTTCACATCCAAATCTCCAAAGCTGGTTCCATCTCCGAACAAACCAAGTTCTAATAGGACTTTTCCTAACAAGGTTTCTTTTAATTGTGCAATTGTCATGCGAGATGGAATCGCATGTGGATTCAAAATGAGATCAGGTTTTAGACCCTGTTTTGTAAAAGGAATGTTTTCTTCGGGTATAATATTACCAATGGTACCCTTTTGCCCACTTCTCGATGAAAACTTGTCGCCAATAACGGGCTTTCTTACAGTTCTTAACCTTACCTTGGCAAACTTGTAACCATCTCCATTCCTATCAATATAATTCTTATCAATAAATGTTTCTTCATCTGTTCTATAAACGCGACTTTGATCTTCATACTTTATTACTTTTGTATGATCATTTCTGTTCTCCTTAATCGGTGTAATCTTGGAAATAATAATATCTCGATTTTCTACTCGCATATTTTCTGGAATGATACCCTTACTATTGACTTTATTATAATTTGCAAATTTCATACCTTTTGTTTTCGCCGGATCCGGTTTGCATCGAATTTCTTCGTCTCCATTTATTTTTTGCTTGTCTTCATCGCGCTCCGTATGATACACCGTGGCTTGAAATAATCCTCGATCAATAGATCCTTTGTTGAATAGCAACGAATCCTCTTGGTTATAACCAGTATGCGTCATAATCGCCACAATAGCATTAAAACCAGAGGGAATCTTATTAATATGAATCATATCCATTACTCGTGTATCAACCAGCGGTCTCGCGGGACAATTCAATACATAGGCTGTCTTGTCCATGCGATTTTCGTAATTTGTCACATATACTCCCATGGCTTGTTTTGCCTGTGCAGTTTGATATGTATTTCTTGGAGATTGATTGTGTTCTGGGAAAGGGATACAAGAGGCAAGCACACCAAATATCGTACTTGGATGAATCTCGCAGTGAGTGTATTTATAAATTTGGTCACTTGACAATTTGATATCCGCCGGTTTCATCGCAATCATAGACCAGGATTGTTCCTCTGGATCAATATATTCAATCATAGAATCGTCAATTCTGCAATTAGTTAAAAGATCATTCCATGTTAGAGTATTGTTATTCAACTTTTCAATATCCGACTTTTTGATGAGGATATGATTATTCTTAACACGCAACAAGGGTCGCGTCAATCGTCCGGCGTCATTACAAACACGAATTTCATTTTTCTTATAATCAAAGACAATCGATGTATAAATATTAATAATACCTCGATGTTTCTTGTCCTTCAATTGTGTATAAAGATCCATGGGATCTTCTGTAATTCCCACCCAAGCTCCATTAATAAATACCTTTACCTTTTGAAACATATCTATCGGCGCCAAGTGTTGAATATCTTTTATATATGGCATGATATATTCGTAAAGAGGTTGTGAATTGGAATGAATAGTTATATGCGTCATATAACTCAAGTTTTTAACAATACCAACGGATTGACCTTCTGGTGTTTCCGCGGGGCAAAGAAATCCCCACGATGTATTATGCAGCTTTCGAGGAGGAATCAATTTGCCGCTTTTATCCGTTGGAGTTGAGATCCTGCGTGCGTGACTCAAGCTGCTAACATAGGTCAAACGATTTAAAACCTGTGCTACTCCAACCTTGTTCGAATTCACGTGCTTTATTCCGAAATCACCCGTACTTAAAGCGCGTTTTAGCCCGTTCTCAATTGTCGTCGATTTGATAATTTTATAAATATTGGTCATGTTCAAAATATTTTGATAATCATCCGTTGATTTCCATGACCCAGTATTGATCTCTTTGATGACTTGTTTTTCCATATCCTTTACTAGCTTGTTGAAATAATTACGGAACAAATTATTAAGTAATGTTCCTGTTAAATCAACGCGCTTATTTAGATAAGAATCGCGATCATCTTGCTTCGTCCATTCAAAGCTGGCTTGTAAAAGTTGGTTTGCCATATAACCGAGGAAATAAATTTTTTGTTCCGGTGTTTTGCAATGGGGAAAGGTATCATTGTTCAAAATATCCATGGTAAATTCATACTTTTTTCTTGCACCGGTTTCCTTGTCCATATTGATGGGCGTGTACATGACATGTGTTGTAATATATTTAATACATTCTGATTGTGTCATATACCCATTCGCTTCGATAATAGAGGCCTGCAAACCGCTCAACATTTCAACGTAATATTCATTACGAAGATCAAGCAAAATTCTTTCGCATATTTCCTTGTCTGACAAAATACCTAGAGCTCGAAAGAGGATGAATAGCGGAACAACTTGTTTTACGCGCGGTAACTGAACTGTAATAGGATATCCGAATCCATTATTTTTCGATGAAACCATCATATTGATCTGTTTCGGAGAAATACACTTGAAATCGGGGACCGATTTAATCTCTGCTAGCCAAGTATATTTTGTGTTGTTTTTACTCACATTGAAACAATAAACCTTATTTTCTGCAGCACGTTCTTGCCCTAAAACAGTCTTTTCCGATCCGTTGATAATAAAGTATCCACCTGCGTCAAACTTGCATTCACCCGTTTGATTGTTTTCAACGTGTTTATATTGTGTTAGAACGCAAATACTGGACTTCAACATAATCGGCAATTTGCCAATGTGAATATTCGGCAAAACCTTGTAAAATGTCTGTATATTATCAAGATTTTCGCCGTTTCTTACAACAAATTTAATATTCATATCCACTGTCATTGCTGACGCATAAGTAAAATTTCGCAAGCGAGCTTCTTGTGGAAACATCAATTTTGTCGCTCCATTGTTTTCGTGAATCTGTGGTCTATAAATATTGAAATTCTCAAAAGTAATGAATATTTCCAAAGCATATTTTCCGGTTTTAGCGTCAAAATCCTGTTCTGATGCAATATGCACCGGATTAAACATCTCGATTGTCTTGATAATCTGATAACTTACAAAATTATTGTAGGACTCGATCTGATGTCGCACTAATCGTTCCAAATGCTGGCCCTTAAAATAAGATTCAATAATTGTCCATGGCATTTCAATATATGGGTCATTCACACTATCGTATTCATTCGGATCCATGGTTTTTATTGTTGAATCCATATTTGGGTTATTATTTATTTCAATTTGTTTCTATATTGTTTTATAAATGTAATATTTTCATGAAACCTATAATTAATAGTTTTAATCTTAAAAATATCAATTACTAATTAGGCAATAGGCAAGGGTGTATTAAATATTATAATTCTTTTTCATGTATTCAATAACTCTCGGAGATGCCTCATATTTTTTGTATCTGTACCAATGCTCTAGAAAAAGTTTTGATTTGACATACATTTTCATTAACGAGTCGAATCTAGATCTAATTTCCATTTTCGAATAACTATAATCACCGTCAGAAGCATCAAAATATGCAATTATAGTTATAATTATATCCATAAGAATAAGAAAAAAATTTCTTTCAAGCACAATATTTCGTTTATAATGGTAATTTTTAGTCAAAGGTGGGATTCCGTTAAGATCGTTATGAAAATATTCCATTTCGGGATGATCTATAAATAGCATAGTAAATTCTGTCTGTTTGCTCCATATAGTATTGTAATTTTGAAATGATACTTCAGCTTTATCTTGTTGTCGATAAAATATTGTTAAAAATAACGTCATTGCTAATGCAGTTGCTCCGAGCGACGAAACTAAATCTAACAATACGTTAAATTTATGATTTTTATGTAAAGTTTTTGAACGCAGAAAAAAGAATAAGGTTATTAAAAAAATAATCATCATTATCATTATGAGTATAAATGAAAAATTTGTACCCAAAAACATGAGAATTCTCATTTTTGGCGTAACCACATTTTCATCCACAGTTTTATCCATATTCATACCCATATTCATATCCATATTTATATAACACAAGAAAAGTTATTCTATGTAAAACAATATGAATATAAATATAGAAATAGAAATAATAGTAAGAGATGTCTAAAAACAAGAAATATATTCCATTTATTTCTTATTTAGATGATATATCACATGTAGAGACTAAAAATCAAGTTTTAACGGAACTTAGAACGGAACTTAGAACGGAAAAGCTTGATGAATTTATGAAAAAGGTGGAAGACATATATGATCAAAAATATGGTAATAAGAGTAAATTTACAGACAAAGATAAAATAACAACTTTATTCCAAACTTCAGATCCAAATAAATATAAAGAAACAATATTTGTTCTGTTAGAACAAAAAATGTTACATTCTTATTTTGGAAACAAAAAAGTAATGCCATTAATAACAATACCTAAACCTAACCCAGTTTCTATTACAAAGAAACTAATTACGATAGAAGAATCCAATATAGATACTTTGCAGGATTTACTAAATATGATTGATAAGTATCCTTTAAAAGAGAATATTGAATATAATATCAATATGGAATCACTTCACAAGGTTAAACCCTATTTAACACGATTGCAAAATATGATTGGCATGAAGAGTTTGAAAAAAAATATTGTCGATCAAATTTTATATTTTTCGCAAGATCTTCACAAAGGTGGAAAAGGAATGGCAAAAGGTGATTATCTGCACACTGTTATTTATGGTCCGCCAGGAACTGGAAAAACGCATGTTGCAAAAATAATCGGAAAAATATTTTCAAAACTCGGTATTTTGAAGAAAGGCACCTTCAAAAAAGTAACACGAAGCGATTTGATAGCTGGATATTTAGGTCAAACTGCAATAAAAACAAAAGATGTTATTCATGAATGTTTAGATGGTGTCCTTTTTATTGATGAAGCCTATTCATTAGGTAATTCGGAAAAGCGTGATAGTTTCTCCAAAGAGTGTATCGATACATTGTGCGAATCTCTCAGCAATTATAAGGAAAATCTAATGGTAATTATTGCTGGTTATGAATCAGAATTAAACGAATGTTTTTTTCAATTTAATAAAGGGTTAGATTCGCGTTTTACATGGCGTTTCAAAATTGATGATTATGATGGAAAGGATCTATTCAATATGTTTCTAAAAAAAATTAAAGATTACGAATGGAAAACAGATGATTCTTTGAAAGAAGAATGGTTTATAAAGAACAAACCATACTTTACATTTTATGGAAGAGATATAGAAGTATTGTTTTCAAAAACTAAAATTGCCCATAGTCGGCGAGTTTTTTGCAAGACGAGTGAAGAAAAAAAGGTGATCACTATCAAAGATTTAAATAAAGGGTTTGAATTGTTCATGGATAACGAAGAAGTTAAAAAACGTAAAGATAACGAAACGCACAAGGTGATGATGAGTAGTTTGTATGTTTAAATTAAATAAAAAATCAAATAAAAATTAATATTTTAAGGTATAAGATATAATAAGTTTCAATTAGATAATTATTTTTTATGTATAGTATAACAAATAATGTCCAAAAAAACAATTAAAATAAATCCTGAATTATTTCAAATAAGTTCCGAAAAAACAAAAAAGGTCCGGAGCAAAAAAAATAAGCCGGTTTTACCTGCGTTGGTAAATCCAAATTCAATTAAAAAACAGTTATTACATAAAATAAAAGAACATAAAACACAAGAAAAATCCGAAGTAGATAAAAAAAAAAATAAAGACAACAAAGAAGACTCGTCTATATTTTCTGATGAGTTTAGAGATTCTATTGAATATTTAACAAGTTTGTCAAAAAAGCAAAAAGAGACTCCAAACCCCACTCCATCGCAAAAAACATTAAAGAATTTAACAAGTTATTCAGAATATGCTCATCAATACGATTCGATGCCTCATGTGCAGTTAGAATTACCGGAAGAATTATTTATAGCTCCTAGTCAATCTTCTGAAATAAAACTTAATACTAGTCCTCCGATTTCTGTGAATACAAGTCTAAAAATAGATAATTCTAATTCGGTTCCTTATGGTTGTCTTAAAAATGGCAACAAACCCACTTATAGAACGTGGAAACAAAATCAAACGAGAAAAAACCATGATCCTGCACTAATAATTTCAAATCCAAATCCAAATCCGATTCCGATTTCGAACCCTGTTGTTTTGGAAAGAGAGAAAAAATTGGAAATATTAAAGCATAAATTGAAACAAAAAGAAGAGGAAGAGAATCAAAAACAATTATTTGCTAAACCCCTGATTCAACCACCAATTGCCTTTGATACACCTCCGCAACTATTTGATACACCCGCAGAAAGCATTCATATAGCCGAATCAATAAAAGAAGAACCTATAAAATCAACATCTCTTTCTCAAAATCCATCTCTTTCTATAAAAAAAACAATTCGTCGAAAATATACACTAGGTAAATCAACAAAATATAGAAAAGTTGGCGTTCTTATCAAAGATAAAAATACAAGGAAAAAAATTGTAGAAGCACAGAAGGAATTAAAGAAAAAATCCATACAAGATGTAAAAAAGTATTTAAAACATCGAGGGCTCATCAAAGCAGGAAGTAATGCTCCAAATGATGTCATAAGAAAGACGTATGAATCGGCAATGTTATCTGGGGATATTGCAAACATAAATCGCGAAACGCTTATGCATAATTTTTTAAATGAATAAAGAAAACATAAAAAAATACTTTGTTGAAAAATTTATCTAACGATAGTGTAAGTTTAAAACTATGGAAACTATTAAAAATAAAATACCAGATAACACAATTGAATTTTTTGAAGAATTAAGTGAGTATTTAGATAAAAAACTTCTTTTTTTTGGCAGTGTTCAACGCGATGATTATTTTCCAGGTGAAAGTGATATCGATGTGGATATTTTTACAGATAATGAAATCCAAACCATAACAAAATTACAACATTTTTTACACGTCAAACGATCAGACTTCAAAAAATTTGTTTGGCGATTAAATCATAATAATACGATTGCATATGGTAATAAGATTTTTTACAAAAATAAAGAAGAAGGTATTTTTGTGGAATTTTCTATTTATAACGAACGCTATAAAAAGGGTATTTTAAAGGAGCATACTATGAAAACAGTATTGCCGTTTTATGCGTCCTGGCTACTCATTATTCTTAAATGTTTATTTTATAACTTAAAGATACTAGATAAAAACACATTCACGTATTGGAAAAAGAAAATATTATCAGTAGGAATTGGATTACCAGATGATCAATTTGTTGTTTTGGAATCGAAATAATTTTTTTTTCTGTAAAAATAATTATCTATTCGTTTAGAATAGGATGTGGGAAATTTCGTACTATAAAAATATAGTATATTATGATTCCGAACAAGGAACATTTACACGATCATTTACATCAACTGCTACAGGTAATACAAGAGTTGAAGCTGCATATGCAGCCTGGTTAGCCACAGCAATACCGGAAGAAGCTTTTATAGCAGAATGGGAAATTAAAAATTATCCTTTAAAAATTGTACAATTTGCTGTAACCGCCAATAAAAGAGGCGCGCTTGTTGCATAAATACATCTATATAAAGAGTTTCTAATAAATAAATAAATAAATGGATTACCTATATGTATTTATAAGAAACGGGGGTGAATGGGAGGATATGGTAGTATTTTTATCAAAGGAAAAAGCAATAGACTATTCGAAAAAATATGCAGATTCACGAGTTGAAATGTTTATGAAAGACGAACATGGTTGTTATGTTCCTTCCTATCAATATTATAAAAATGGCAAATTATTTGAAACAGAATAGGTTTTATTCCTTTTCAATACTGACTTCTTTTGCAATTGTTTTGATGATTTTGTTATAATTTTCAATATCATCATCTTCAGTCGAACCGCCCATAGATTCCCCCACTATTTTTAAATACTTTTCACTCTCAATCGATTCACTGTGGTTAAAATCGGGATTTTCTTTTTGCCATTCTGGTATCTGTTTCACATTCTTGTGTGCAACATGTTGAATCATTTTTGTTAATTTATCTTTTTTGCCACTTTCTTTTTCCCAAGTATTCTCGTCTTTTACATACATGGTTTCTCTCTTTAAATCACTACAATGAATCGGTCTTTTGTTGATATCGAGTTCTTTCAAATTTTTAATAAGAATATTACTGATACCTTTGACGAACCCATTTTCACCTACCTTTTCTAAATCAGAGAGTTGGAGTTGGAGAGAATTGACAAAATCCATGATATTCATAGCGTCCTTGCATTGCTCATTTAAAAAGAGATTGATATTGAATTTATTCTTATTTGTGATATTATGAGAATTTGTTGTGTTACCAATTTTGCCGCTTGAAATGAGCTCACATACTTGTTTATTTTGTTCAAGTATTATTTTATTTTGTTCTTTTATCAAGTCTTTGAATTCCCCGTGTTGTTTTAATAATTCCATCACCACGTCTGGAGAATTGGGAATAATCATCGATGCTTCTTTATTTTTTGTTTCTTTTTCTTTTTCTTTTTCTTCCGTATTTTCAATATCTTGTTCAAATGTACATTTTTTTCTATGTTTCCACATGCTACAATGATGTAAATACTCTTTCCCGCAATTACATTTATATTTCTTTGAAACGGCAACTTTTGTCTCTTTTTCATGTTGCCAACTTGTTGCATTTGTTGCCATTTGATGTTTTGATGTTAAATTATGTCTATCATATTGACTTTTACGTGACGTTTCAAAGTCACAAACTTCACAACGGAACTTTTTAGAACTTTTTGGAACTAAATTTGTTGCCATTCTTCGTATATATTGGCAACATATAAAAAGTTCCTAAACTGTTTCATAAAAATGTTTAAATTTTTACAATAACAAACTTTCTACAAATTTTTAAAATTTGCATCATTATGCTCTTGTTCAAAAAATGCATGTTTTTTACTTCCAAAGTATTTTCGACTTTCTGAAAATGGACAAAAAAAATGTCCAAAATCGATTGGCCGAAAATACTTTTGGGGAAAAATACCAAATAATTGACATCACTGAGAAATTGCGTCAGAGATTTTGATTGCGTTTTAGAAACCATATTTCGTAACAATACAAAGATTATAACAGAAAATAGCATTGTAACATAGTTTTTACGAAAGATATAAAGATATAATATGAATAATTGTTATGGCACTCGTCAAAGATTATTTAGAAAAAACAAAATCATACCAGAAACAATATGGTGAAAAAACACTGGTTCTCATGCAAGTCGGCGCATTTTTTGAAGTGTATGGTCTTCAAAATAAAGAGACGCAACAAATAACAGGCAGTTCTATTGTTGAGTTCTCTCGAATTTGTGATATGGCAATTGCCGATAAAAAAATCTGCGTGGGTGAAAAAGGGGTGTTGATGGCAGGATTCGGAACGTATATGATTGATAAATATATAAAGAAGCTGCAGGAAGCAGGATTCACTGCTGTTGTTTTTACACAAGACGAACAAAATAAAAATACAACACGAAGTTTATCTGGAATTTATTCTCCCGGAACATATTTTTCTAATGACATGGCGTCTATGAGCAACAATACATGTTGTATTTGGATTGAAGTCATTAAAAATAGGGTACATGTTGGCGTATCTAATATTAATATTTATACTGGAAAATCCGCTATATTTGAATTTCATGAAGCATTTCTCATGAATCCAACTACATTTGATGAATTGGAAAGATTTATTAGTATTTATCAGCCAAGCGAAACAATTATCATTGCCAATATTTCATTGTCAGATATAAATGATATTGTTGATTTTGTCAATATTCAATCTAGTGCTATTCATAAAATTAGTACTATAGAAAATACCGATGATAAACACGTGAAATATGCCATGAATTGTGAAAAGCAAACATATCAAAAGGAACTATTGTTGCGATTTTTTAAGAATATGTATGACACCAATACATTTTACCAAACATTTTGTCAAAATGCGATTGCTTGTCAAGCATACTGTTTTCTGTTAGATTTTATTTATCAACATAATCCTAATTTAACAGATAAAATTTCGGAACCAGTATTTGAAAACTGTAGCAATCGATTGATACTTGCCAATCATTCTTTGAAACAGTTGAATATTATTGATGATGGACAAGGTTTTAACAAGTATTCATCTGTTGAAAAAATGTTAAATAGGTGTATTAGTCCAATGGGAAAGCGCGAATTTTCTCACCAGTTTTTGAATCCAACAACAGATACTAAATTTTTACAAGCTGAATATAATATTACTGAGCATATTCTAACAAATGTTACAAAATGCGAGGATATGAAAAACAAAATGCAACATGTCAAAGATATTTCAAAGTTGAATCGAAATATTATCATGAAAAAAATTTCACCAAAAGCGCTGACCCAACTTTATAATAACATGTTTATCGTTCGAGATTTCACAGATCTTTTAAAAGACGACTCCATTTTTATAGAGTATTTGTCAAACAAAGTTCAACGTTATTCGAACATTATATCTGACACCAATCATTTTATTCAGTTTTTCGAAACAAAGTTTTGTCTTGATCTAGCCCAAGATATTGATATTACGCAGCAATTTGACATCAATTTTATTCAACGAGGTGTAAATTCAATTCTTGATGAAAAAACCAAATTGTATATGGAATCTATGGACAAGTTAGAAGCGATTCGTAACTATTTTCATTCTTGCATTGTAAAATATGAAAAGGCTGGGAAAGCGGGAAAAAAGAGCGATCAAAGTGAATTTGTAAAATTGCATGAAACAGAAAAGAATAACTTTAAACTAATGGCAACAAAAAGGAGATGTGCTATTTTGAAGCAGACTTGCCAGAATAATTCCAATATAGAATTAGAATATACATCTTCTTATGATGGAACCACAAAAATATTTACTCTAAGTATTGAATCGCTCGTTTTTTTATCGCAAACGGCAAGCAATGAAACCATTTCTACAGGACAGATAAATGAGCTATGTAAAAACATCACCGTTATAAAGATACAAATGAAGGATCTTTTGACAGAAGTGTATATGAAGATTTTGGAAGAATTATCAGATTTTCAATCACAATTTGATACAATCATTCAATTTTTAACTAGTCTTGACATTTGTTTTGCAAAAGCAACGATAGCAAAAAAATATAATTATTGCAAACCGATGATAGATGATTCTGCATGTGAAAAATCATTTGTTGAGATAACTGGTCTCAGACATTGTCTGATTGAACATATTCAACAGAACGAGATTTATGTAACAAATGATATCACACTAGGCAAAGATGATTCAGATGGGATCTTATTATATGGCACAAATGCAGTTGGTAAAACCAGTTTGATTCGCGCACTAGGAATTGCAGTAATCATGGCGCAATCAGGGTTATATGTGCCATGTAGCCAATTTAGATTTTCGCCATACAAGTATATTTTTACCCGTATTATTGGAAATGATAATATTTTCAAGGGTCTTTCTACCTTTGCAGTGGAAATGTCGGAACTACGTACCATTTTGCGTCTGGCAGATCCGGGCAGTCTTGTTTTGGGAGATGAATTGTGCTCTGGAACAGAAAGTATATCAGCACAGAGTATATTTGTAGCCGGAATAAAACAACTTTTCCAAAAAGAAAGTAGTTTTATTTTTGCAACACACTTGCATGAAATAATTCGATATGATGAATTTGATGAGATGAATACGGTGCATTTGAAACACATGTCCGTTTTTTATGATAGAGAAAAAGATCAATTAATATATGATAGAAAGTTAAAAGATGGACCAGGACATAATATGTATGGTCTTGAAGTTTGTCGTTCCTTAAATTTACCACAAGATTTCTTGGAACTAGCAAACTCGATTCGAATGAAATACCATCCAGAATCAGCCAGTATATTGTCTCTGAAAACATCTCATTATAATAGTAAAAAAATAGTTGGAAAATGCGAACTATGTAAAAAAGATATGGGAACAGAGGTACATCATTTGCAACATCAACAAATTGCAAATGAGGATGGATTCATAAATACACAACAATCTAGCTTCCATAAAAATCATCCCGGAAATTTGATTACTGTTTGCGAAAAGTGTCATCATGCATTTCATTGTAACAAAGATAAGTTATCAAAAGTAAAACGAAAGGTAAAGACTGCAAAAGGTATTCAAATAACAGAATTATTGTAAATAACAATTACAATTAATAATTTAATTAACAATTTTTGATTTTAATTTAATTTAATACTTTCTGCGACGCGTTGCGTTACGTCTAGACTTTTTGTTTCGACGTGATGAAATCATTCTAACACCCTTTTTAACACTATTCACGCCCATATTAACGCCTGTTTTAACAACACCAAATAATCCACTTAATCCTTTTTCTAAAAAACTCAATGTTTTATTGGCGACTTGTTTTGTTTTACCTAAAACTCCTGTTTTTCTAGATCCACGTCTTTTTGCCATAGTTATATACTACGCAAATATTTTTTTTTCAAATGATTTAAACGTTGATATTATTAATATAGTAAGATATGGACGTTCTCCAATTTGCAAGTATTGGAATCTTTTCTAAAATACTTGGTAATGTATTAGAACATTCCCAATATAATAATTACATAATCGGATTGTTTATTTTTCTTGGACTTGCTAGAATGGTGTTCAGTATAGAATATGTTTCGATTATGTTGAATAAAACAATTTCAGTCTTTTTTGAAAAAGAAGAATCTGCAATGGAATTGAGAACACATACAAAAAAAACAATGGGTGATTATGGGAGCAATGCATTGAAATATTATTATAGTGAGAGATTTCAGGCACTTGTATATTTTTTAGAAAATATGGATATGAATAACTCAACAAATGCCATCTCAAAATTTGTTGAAATTATTAAAATCAATAACAGTTTCCCTCGTGTAAAAAGTGATGATTTTATGTTTATTCCTGAATCAAATTATCGCACGAAAATTTACGAGAAGTTTCAAGGTAAATATGACATTTTTCTAGAAGTTAAAAATAATACTCCAGTTTCAATAGATGAATCCGGAGAGAAAAAAAAGTCTTGTGAAGATAATAGCAAAATTACAACATTTTATTTGATCGTAAAAGGAAAACATAATTTTAAAGTTTTGCATGCATTTATGGATACATTAATGGAGTCTCATACAAAAGAAATAAATAAAAAGAAATCTCATCAGTTATATGAGTTAATTGGAACATCTAAAAATGAAAATAGTGGTTCTGAATTGATATATCGCGAGTTTCCTTTTAAAAGCAATAAATTTTTGGATAAAAATATATTCTTTGAAGGAAGGAAGGAATTTATAGAATATATTGATTATTTCTCAACAGAAAAAGATCATAAAAAAGACATCTATTCGATATCGGGTATTACAAAAAAAGCGTGTATTTTATTGTCGGGACCGCCTGGATGCGGAAAATCGTGTATTATCAAAGGTATTTTAAATAGAACGGGTCGCGATGGAATTATTGTTCCTTGGACACGCTTAAAACGCTGCAGCGATTTTATTAGTCTTTTTCGATCTAAGAAGATAAATGATACTCTCTTTGATATGAAAAATTATGTATTTATTTTTGAAGATTTTGATGCAAACAATAGCGAGACGTTGAAAAAACGTAAAGCAAATTTGAAGAACACTGAGAAACACGATGAACTTCTTGCAGCAAGTCAATTACTAGCTGGTAAAAATAATGGAAATAATGATAGTGAAAATGATGGTGAAAATGAAGATGAAAAAAAAGAGAATACCTTAGTTAGTATGTTGAGCAGTATGAATAAGAAGATGGATGATGAGCTTACATTAGAGTGCGTTTTAACAACCCTCGATGGGATTGCTGAAATGCAGGATGCTATCCTTATTTTTACAACGAATCATCTGGATAAAATAGACCCGGCATTTTATCGATCTGGACGCGTAGATTATCGTTTAGATATGAAACTTGCTAGTGTAAATATTATTCAACAAATGGTATGCACATATCGTCAAATTACTCGCTCTTGGATGTATAAAAAGAAATTTGAAAAAATGAAAAGTTATAAAATATCTACCGCGGATGTACAGAGTATATGTTTCAAATATAGAAACAAGAAAATTGAGAGATGTTTGGATGAATTGATTATCAGAACAAATAAACAATAAATAATAAACAATAAATAATAATCAATAAAATTTTTATAAATAAATATTTTTATATACTATATATTGTTTCATCATGTATTTATTATATGGATTGTTACTAGTGTTGCTTATTTTAATATATATGAATCATAAAAAAAAAACAATGGAAAATTTTGTAGATTCAGACATAGATACTTTAACAAACAGTATTAGTGATGGCGCTTCTCATTTTTGCGAAATGCACCAGGAAGATCCAGCAACTATGGAGAAACAGTGTTCTACACTTGCAGCAATGAACTGTAAAAAATCAAAATGCTGCGCTTATGTAAATGGTAATAAATGTATGGCTGCAAATGCGAGCGGACCGATATTTGGATATAATAGCGACGGAACAAGTATTCCTATCGATTCTTATTATTATATGAATAAATGTTTTGGACCAGGTTGTTTGAAATAAACCAGATAGTGTATTGTATTCTTATAAAAATTGATTTTATAAGAATATAAATAAATCTAGTCATACTCTATATACGTAAGAAATGATTATTCCAATTAAGTGTTTTACATGTGGCAAAGTGATTGCTGACAAGTATCGTTATTATGTAGAAGAAGTAAGAAAGAGAAAGTTATCTAGCGGTATGGATATTCACAAAGTACAATATTTAACAATGCAGTTTAAAGAGAAAACTCCGGAGGGAGAGGTGATGGATGAATTGGGTTTAAATAAAATGTGTTGTAGAAGACATTTACTTTCTCATGTGGATATTGAATAAAATAAAAATGATATAGCCCAATTATTTTTGAAAAATATATATTTATAATATATGACAAAAACAAAAAGAAATAGAAGAATGGGGAAAAAAACACAAAAATTATGGCCAATGCGCGGTTGCTATAAACAACGAGGCGGTAGTTGTGGTTGTGGATTACAGGGAGGAGGCGTTAGCCAAAGAGGAGGCGTTAGACAAATGGGAGGCAAAAGAAGACGAGTTAAAGGCGGTGGAATGACATTATCACCATCTCCTTTTGTAAATCCGCCAACGTTGCCTGCTGCAATTCAAACTTGGCCAGGCGTTCAAGGAGCAGGGACAGGAAATTGGCTTACAAAAAATCAACTTCCAGTGGATGTAAGTGATAGAACTGCTGTTCAAGAAAGAGCAGGATCTATTTTTCCATATCAGATGGGAGGAAAAAGAAAAAGAAAAAGAACAAAAACAAAAAGAGGACGATCGATGAGGGGTGGATTAGATTTAGTAAATATGGCAACCTACGGACTTGCAAATGCATACAGCACTCTTCTTGGTTCTGCAAATATGCCAGTAAATCCTCAACCTACGGTACAATTTCTTCGAAAATAAAAAGAATTATGTTTTTTTCTATGAATAATATATAATGGCGCCTTTCCCCAGCAAATTAAAGGACTTGTGTGGTCCAGCTCTCTTTTATTTTGTTATTTCTATTATTGCGCTTATAATGTGCGCTTATCAGAATATGGGAAACCGTAGCATGTATAGCATAGGACCCATGTCCGCTCGCGTAAGCAGCACATTATTTGTTTTCTTTGTAAAACTTGTTTATATTCTTTTCTGGACATGGATTTTGAACTTGATCTGTGGTTCAGGACATTCAGGAATTGCATGGTTCCTTGTTCTTATTCCTTTTATTCTTCTTTTTGCGGTTGTTCTTATCTTTATGATGAACCCTTATTCTTTAGAAGGAGTTATTGGAAATATGAAATCGAAGGAAAATGGAGGAGCAGGATCAACTAGTGTTCAAATGGCAGCAGGTATGGGAAATTAAATAATCTAAAATAATTATATAAGATGCTTGATAAAATGCCGAAGTTATGCACACCTGCTTATTTATATTTTATTATTTCCATGATTGGATTAGTGATTCTTGCTATTCAAAATTTAGGAAATACAAATACTTATACTATTGGTTCATTTAGCACCCTTGTTCCAAATACATTATTTATTTTTTTCTTGAAACTAGTGTATATTGCTTTTTGGACATGGGTTCTCAACTACTTGTGTAAATCTGGTTTTGTCGGGGTCTCATGGTTCCTCTTCTTGATTCCATTTATCATGTTTTTCGTATTAATTGGAATGATGCTTGTTACTGGAAAAAGTACAACAAAAACAAATACTTAATTATAATATCAAAAAGGTTTTTGTTATTATATATAAATGAGATCTCGTAGAAATAAGAGAAAGTCGTTTAGAAATAAGAGAAAAAGTTTGAGACATAGACGAAAGAATATGAAAGGAGGATTTGAAATAATTAGAGATGGTGCAGGTAAAATAACCGACATTACGTATTCAGAAGATGAAGAAGCCAATATAGCTGCAATTGTTCTAGCACGCCTTAATAAAGGAAACCTAACACCTCATGATATTTACATGTTTTTAGAAAATAACGGAATGGCTAATAGTATGCGGCGTGCTGGTATGGATCCAAATGATAAAAACCAACGATATCAGGTGTTTCAAAAGATAATGAGTACGTATGGGCGTTGAAGACCTCATATATGAATAGTATAAGAACAAATAAAAATAATAATTTGATAATATATATCAAGTTATTCATGACTAAAAAAACAAGAAAAATAAAACAAGTATCTGACCACGGTGAATTTTATAAAATAAATGGATTCAACTATGTTTCAGTAAAAGGCAATCCAATGCAAAGAGGCCGAGCTTTTGGAAGATTCTGTGCCAATGATTTTAAGGATATTCAAAAAATGTTGCATTTTGTCTGTGAGGAGGAATATGGCCGTTCATGGGAATTTTTTATCGATGCCGGAAAAAAATATTTGAAACCAACCATTCAAAAAGTGTATCCAGAATTTTACGAAGAAATGGAAGGACTTGTTGAAGGCATTAATGAAGCCGGGGTTTCAACAGATATCGACGAAATTCTCGCATGGAATAATTATTATACGTTGTTAGATTCATGGTATAGCACGTATGATGACGACAAAAAAGGTTCTTCAAAACCGAAATCAGAAGGTGGTTCCAAAGATCGATGCAGTGCTTTTATTGCAACAGGAAGTTGGACAGCCGATGGTAAAATCGTGGTTGGCCATAATAGTTTTTCCAACTTTGTAGATGGTCAATATTGCAATTATGTTCTAGATACGACGCCAGACAAAGGACATCGCATTCTAATGCAAACATTCCCTGCGTGGATATGGAGCGGAACAGATTTCTTTGTTACTGGCGCTGGAATTATTGGAACAGAGACAACCATCGGGGGATTTCTTCCTTATGAAAATAATTTGCCCATTGCATGCAGAATCCGTCAAGCTATGCAATACGGAAACACATTGGATGATTATGTAAGAATTTTATTAGATGGTAACTCGGGCGATTATGCAAATACGTGGTTGCTTGGAGATACGAATACGAATGAGATTCTTTCTTTGGAATTGGGGTTAAAATATCATAGAGTAGAGAGAAAAACAGATGGATATATTGTTAGTTTTAATTCCGTCTATGATCCGAAAATTCGCAATTTAGAATGTGCAAACTCAGGGTTTAATGATATACGGCGACACCAAGGTGCGCGCAAAGTGCGTTTAACTGATTTGATGGAACAATACAAAGGCAAACTGAATATTAATTTGGCCAAGGAACTAATTGCAGATCATTATGATGTATATCTTAACAAAATAAATAAATGTTCTCGCACAGTATGCTCTCATTATGAATTAGACCCACGAGAATTTATGTCACAGTCGGATCGCCCATTGCCTTTTCAACCCCGTGGCGCAGTAGATGGTTTTGTTACTGATTCGAATCTTGCTAAAAGAATGTCTATTGTTGGTAGATGGGGATCTTCTTGCGGAACGCCATTTGTAGTTGATGAGTTTATCAAAAAACATAGACAATGGGAACAATATGGACCCTATTTACATGATCGTCCTAAAGAACCTTGGACGGATTTTACAACTGATCAAAAACGTAAAAAACGGCAATCGTTGCGTAAAAAATCATAAAATCAAATAATAAAACAATTTAATAGGCGCCCGAATAATATGCTGGGTAATACACTGGAATTTCATTGTAATAATCTCCACCCCACCCATTATTTCCACTCCATCCATTATAATAATAGGATGATGGAATCGTATATGTGAATCCTCGTCCAAAACTTCTTCCATCCATTCCGAATCCTCCGCCTCTTCCAATTCCCATTCCTCCATGACCTTCGACAAATTTCAAGGGTCCGAAGAAACATGCAAACGCAAGTAACAAGAATAAAACACTAATAATAAATAGCTTTTTCATATATAATATATCAATAAAAAATTGATGTCTAAACCAAGGAATGTAAAAGAACCAACAGATACTCTTATATAATGGAACAAACACCAGAATACGTGGATAATGATATCTTATTGCAAAAGTTACCCATGGATCTAGTGAAACATTGCTTGTCCTATGATAAAAGATTTGTTATACGCAAGGGCCATATTATACAAATCAATAGAATTCCTAGAAGCGATGCACGATATGGTACGCTTGAAAAAATTCCTATCATTGAATATAATAAAACACCATATAATCAAACTGTATTTGTCTCTTATTTAGATGCAAAAGATAGAGGCAATAAATATTATTTTGCATTGACTATTATGTTAGACACTTCTAAAGATAAAATGATGTATTATGTTCGCAAAATCGATTCCAACTCAAATAAAGAAGTGAATATTAAACGATATAATATTCTAAATTAACTTACTAATAAAAAGAAAATTCTTATTATTATTATATAAAATCATTATAACAATGGAAGACATCTCTTGGAAACTGATTGATAAATATTTTCAAGATAATCCATATAATTTGGTATCTCATCATTTAGATTCATACAATGATTTTTTTGGAAAGGGGATTCAACAAATTTTCAAAGAAAACAACCCTCTTCGTTTTATTGAGAGAAAAGATAATGAAGAAAAAGGTGAGGGTGATGAAAACCGTAATGAAAGTTTTTTATATTTAGGTGGAAAAGATGGAAATAAAATTTATTTCGGAAAACCAATCATTTATGATGACAATGATCGAACACATTACATGTATCCGAATGATGCACGATTACGTAACATGACATATGGTGTCAGCATTCATTATGATGTTGAGGTAGATTTTGTTTTTTTTGATCCAGAAACAAGAGAGAGAAAAACAGACTCTATTATTTTGGAAAAAATATATCTTGGTAGATTTCCCATTATGTTGCAATCTAATTTGTGTATTCTAAAGGATCTTTCCCCTGAAGTTCGGTTCAATATGGGAGAATGCCGAAATGATTGGGGTGGATATTTTATTATCGATGGCAAAGAAAAATCTATTGTGAGTCAAGAGAAATTTGCTAATAATATGATTTATATTAGACAAAATAAGGATGACAATACTTATAGTTTTTCGGCGGAAGTGCGATCGGTGAGCGAAGATGCTTCAAAACCGATTCGCACAACCGCTGTAAAAATGGTGGCACCATCGCCCAGTCTCTCAAATCAGCAACTTGTAGTTTCTATTCCGAATGTGAAACAAGCCATTCCGCTCTTTATTGTTATGCGAGCACTTGGCATTGTTTCTGATAAAAAAATAATCGAATATTGTTTATTGAATCTTGAAAAAAATGAAAGTTACGTAGATTTGTTTATTCCATCAGTTCATGATGCAAGTAAGATTTTTAGTCAAAAAGTTGCATTACGATTTATTGCTAGTTTTACAAAGAGAAGAACGATTACTGGCGTACTTGATATTTTGATGAATTATTTTTTACCACACATAGGTGAGGATAATTTTTTGGAAAAGGCATATTATATTGGTTATATGGCAAATAAACTGTTGCGCGTTTTCACGGAAGAGGAAAAACCGACAGATCGTGATAATTTTAAATTCAAACGCGTTGAGCTATCAGGATCATTGATCTATGATTTATTTCGAGAGTATTTTTTAATTCAAAATCGAACCATTGGGCAAAAAATTGACAAAGAACATTATTATCACAAGGGTAAATATCAGGCAAGTTTTGATTCATTCAAGTCATTGATTGAGGATAATTATGGGGAATTTTTTAAAGAGAGAGCTGTTGAATCAGGGTTTAAAAAGGCATTTAAAGGCAATTGGGGGTCTGAAGCACATACAAAACGTGTAGGAGTTGTACAAGATCTAAATCGTTTATCGTGGAATACATTCATGTCTCAACTACGAAAGATTAATTTGCCACTTGATGCCAGTGCAAAAGTTGTGGGGCCCAGGTTGCTTCATTCTTCGCAATGGGGTTATATTGACCCAGTGGATACACCGGATGGCGGAAATATTGGCCTACATAAACACATGGCAATCAGCACGCAAATTACTAGTGGATTTTCCGTCGCACCACTGATACGATGGTTACGGGCAAAAACCATGTTGAAAGTATTGCAAGAATGCGATCCTCATTATTTACAATTGAATACCAAAGTTTGGGTGAATGGAGTTTGGCTTGGAGTGATAAATAATCCATTGGAAACTGTAAAATTATTAAAATTATTTCGACGAAATGGGTTAATCCCGATGCAAACGAGTATTTCCTTTTTATTTCAAGAGAACGAAGTGCAAATTTTTACTGATTCCGGAAGATTGATACGACCTATTTATTATATAGAAGAAGGTCGGCCTAGTTTTCAAAGGAAAGCGATTTTAGAGAAGATCAATTCTGGAAAATTTACATGGGAGCAGATTGTTGGCGGATTCAAAGAAAAACCCGAATCATTTTCATTGAGAGATTCTATTATTTATGATGTTGAAGAATTGTATCCAGATATAGCATCGTCAAGAAAAGATCTAGAACTAGAAAAATTATTAATGGAATATCAGGGTTTAGTGGATTATGTAGATGTATCGGAAGAAGATGGGCTTCTGATTGCATCAAAAGTGGAAGACTTGACCAAAAGTCAATTTTATACAAATATAGAGATTGACCCCTCTTTTTTATTTGGTATCATGGGAAATCAAATTATTTACCCTGAAAATAACCCTTTTGCCAGAAATTCATTTTCATGTGGTCAAAGCAAACAAGCAGTCAGTGTATATCATACAAATTACCAATCTCGTATTGATAAAATGAGTGTCATCCTAAATTATGGACAGATTCCTCTTTTAAAATCTAGATATTTGGATTATATTAATAAGGAAGAACAGCCGTATGGTGTGAATGCTATTGTAGCGATTATGTCTTATACAGGATACAATGTGGAAGATGCCATTTTGATCAACGAAGGATCTATTAAAAGAGGAATTTTTCTGACCAGCTATTATTCCATGTATGAAGCGAGAGAAGAAAGCACAAAAGTGCGCGGATCTACGAATAATTCTGTTTTTACGGATATAGCATCTCATGGAAATGTTATTGGAATCAAGCCTGGTTATGATTATAGCCATTTGGATAAATATGGTATGATTCGCGAAAATACACCGCTTGATGATAAAATGGCGGTGATTGGAAAAGTAACGTCAAGTACAGAGGATTCGGAAGTTGCAATGGATGCATCTGTTTTTCCCAAAAAAGGCCAACTCGGATTTGTCGATAAATCTTTCATTACCGAAGGAGAAGAAGGATTTCGAATTGCCAAGGTTAGAGTAAGAGAGGAGAGAATTCCTGCCATAGGAGATAAAATGGCATCGCGCGCTGGACAAAAGGGAACACTTGGATTAATTATACCTGAAGAAGATATGCCATTTACCGCGGATGGGTTGCGCCCCGATTTGATTATTAATCCACATGCTTTACCATCTCGAATGACAATTGGACAATTAATTGAGGCGCTCTTTGGAAAAGCCTGTGCAATCTATGGCGCATTTGGCGACTGTACAGCATTTCAGACGAAAGGGCCAAATACGGAAATTTATGGAAGTATGTTGCAGGAACAAGGATTTCATTCTTCTGGAAATCAGATTTTATACAATGGCATGTCTGGCCAACAATTGTACTCTGAAATTTTTATCGGACCAACTTATTATATGCGTTTGAAACATATGGTGAAAGATAAAATTAATTATCGTGCATTAGGCCCGCGCACTGTTCTAACTAGACAGACAGTGCAAGGTCGTGCAAATGATGGAGGGTTGCGTATTGGTGAGATGGAACGTGATGGTATTTTGGCACATGGTGCATCTGCATTTTTGAATGAATCATTTCTAATAAGAGGCGATGAATATTATATGGCTGTTTGCAATAAAACAGGAACAATTGCAGTGTATAATAGTGCGCTTAATTTATTTTTATCGCCTTTTGCCGATGGTCCATTACAATTTACGACAACATTGGATGGAAAATTGAATATTGATAATATAAGTCGATTTGGTAGATCTTTCAGCATTGTCCGTATTCCATATTCATTAAAATTATTGATTCATGAATTACAAGTAATGAATGTTCAAATGCGCATTATTACGGAGGATAATATCGATCAGTTAATGAGTATGTCTTATTCCAATAATATCAATGCTCTATTAAAAGATGACAACCCAAATATTACAACACTTATTAACAAGGTAAAATCTACATTGCAGGAGAGAAAAACTGCCACTTTCAAAGAAAAAGTAATAGAAAGAGAAAGAGAAGCACCAGAGTTACAACCGAAAACTCCTAGCGATTCACCACAATATCATCCCAATACACCACCACCGCGATTCGAACCAAACACGCCTAGCGATTCGCCGCAATATGTACCAACATCACCGGCGTATGCACCAACTTCACCACAATACGTAGCAACATCACCGGCGTATGCACCAACTTCACCACAATACAATCCAAATTCACAAAATAATTCACCGCAATATAATCCAAATACAACATCAAGCGAAGAGCGTGAAATTATGCCCGCATTTCAACCAAGCTCGCCCAGCAATTCGCCTCCACCGAATGCAGAAGAAAAAATGATTCCACTATCTCGACCAAGCTCTCCTAGTAATTCGCTTCCACCGAATGCAGAAGAAGAGCCTTTTCTTATCAAAAATCCAATGCAAGAAGATAAAACGTCTATTTTAGAAATAGAAGAGGAGAAAAAGAAAGAAGAGGATGCAAGTGCCGATGAAAAAACGAATACAAGTAGTTCTGGAGAAACAAAAAAGGTAGTTTTTTCTCAAGAAAAGAAATAAAATAATAAAAAAATTGAATTAAACGATAATGAATATGTATATATTATACAAAGATTATGGCGACACAAAACTCAAGTAGCAACATTTCTTCAGTCTATAAATCTAGGAAAACAGTATTGCAATTAATGGACAAGCAGGGATATAATACAGAGGAATATGATAATTTTAGCGTGAATGATGTGAATTCCATGTTTCAAAATAAACAATTGGATATGCTGTTGGAACAGAAAGAAGCTGACCCCGGTGAAAAGGCCAAAAAGAAAATATATATTACCTATTATTTAGCAAAAACCTTGCGCCCTCAAAATGTTCAGGAAATTATTGATGATCTCTTTAATTTAGAAGAAGTTCTAACAAAAAAAGATACATTGATGATCATTGTCAAAGAGGAAATGAATGAAACATTAATAAATCTTTTAAAGCATATTTGGGAACAAGATGGTATTTTGATTGTCATTCAAAATATCAAACGTCTTCAATATAATATTTTAGAGCACATATTGGTTCCAGATCATCGCATTTTAAATCCTTCTGAATATGAAGTTGTTAAAGAGAGATATAATATTATGGATGATACACAATTTCCCGAAATATCGCGATTTGATCCAGTAGCGCAAATTATAGGGATTCGACCTGGACAAGTATGTGAAATTATTCGACCAAGTAAAACATCCATTCAAGGAAAATACTATCGCATTTGTGTTTAAAAATTATTTTATCTCATACATATAAGACAAAATAATGAACCAATATAAAATACAATTAGATGCATTAAAAGAATCTTATTCTTCTGCTCTCGAAAATTTTCATAATACTTTTATTATTCACCATACAAATCCAGACTCTGTAGAATATTCGCAAATTTATTCGCAGGAAGAAGGACAAATACGTGCAATTCTTGGGTCGCTTTTTTCATTGCAAAATTCAATTGAACAATCGATCGAATCTTTTAACAAACAAATATCAATACTTGATGAAAAAGTAAAAATAGAAAAGGATGCAAATGAAAACTTGCATAAAAAAGTAAGAGATAAAAAAGGTGCAGCCCGTGGTTCGATAGGAATGATTTTAGAGTCTCAAGACTCTTACGATTATCAGCGCATTAAAAATATAACATTGTTTATAGGAGATATTATATTATTATATTTTATATATTCCATTGCATTTGCAAAAGAAAATTAATATATTTCTTATAATAAAACAATTATGAATTATTTTATGGACAGTATTAAGACATATTCACAGTTATGGTGCAAACAAAAATATACTTTAGAAGCTAAGAAGCAAAAAAATGAAAAAAAAGAAAATGAAAAAAAAATAAATTGTTTTTTATATAAGCCTGTGCGAAAAACTTTCTTTGATAGAATTTTTGAAAATATGATGAAAAGTGAAACAAATAAAAGAATAGAAAATAAAAAAAATGTACCTGTTGAAAAAACAGTACAAAATATTCTGAAAAATAAAGAAAAAGAAGAGGAAAAAGATGAAAAAGAAGAGGAGGAGAAAGAAAAAGATATTATACCTTCCATTTTTTTTTGTTTATCGATACCAGCCATGGTGTTGGCATACCTTTATATCTTTAGAAACAGAAACAGAAGATAAGAGTTTATTATATACATTATATATAATAATGTCTAATTCATTGGAATTATATAATTTAGAAGGTGATTTTGATGAAACATTACGCCAATATAAACAAGCCTATGTAAATTATATTGAAATTTTGAAAAATTCAAAATCAAATTCTTCTGGAAATACTATTATAATTTTTTATAATGAAAAACTGATTGAATTAAATAACAAAATAATAGAATTATTAAAATCAACACAAACTGACGTAGATTCTGTTCAAAATGAAAATAAAAAAAAATTGGTTGAAGCCCAAAAAATGTATGTAAATTTGTTGCAAGAGAAAAAGAAAATTCAACAATTAATGGAAGAAAATTTGACTGTGAATACTGGAAAAAGTTTTTTTGAAACCTATTTTCAATATCAATATGCTCAATATTTATTTTGGTTTTTTTTATTGATCATTGTTCTTTTGATCACTGTAACAACAATTTTTTTCCCTAATGTAGAAATCAAGCCTCTTAAAATTATTGGTTGGGCATTATTCGTTGCATTCATTATCGTTAGTGCATTATACTCTTATGTTCCAGCGGGATTTTTAATATTATGTCTTATAATTGCCTATATTTGCCTAGGATTTTTGAAGATTGTCCCTATTCCTTAACTCTAGTGAAAATTATATTTGTAATATTTATTTTGTATATATTATATTATTTTGTAATATAAATGGTAAAATTCTTTTTTTACAATAAATTAACTAACGTAGAAATATTGAAAAAAATAAACAATGATTATGAAATTTACGATGGTTATATTATAATACAAAATTATGATAGTGAAAATAATTTTTTAGAAATTAGTGACATTTCAATCAATAATAATAAAATATTATATGGAAAAATAGTAGATTTTAATATGAAATTTGAAGATATAATAAAAAAACTGAATGAAATTGAAGATTGTAAAATAGAAAATAAAACAAAATATACGGTAGAAACCATATGGACAAATAAAATTTCAGGAGGAACATATAAAGCATATATTATTTACTAAAATGGGCATTTACATATTTAAAATGCCCATTTTAGAGAACAAAAAATAGAGAAATTTCATCTACGATGAAAATAATAATCTATATTTATTTAAAGATAGCTAGATATGCCAAAAAAAATACAAAATGGAGGCATTCTAATAAAAAATAAAAAATCAAAAGAATCTATCATTTATTTCATTGAGAATTGCAAAAGCATAAAGTTTATATCTAAAAATTCAACAAGTGGAGCAGTGTTTGAATGCACACTAAAAGAAGGTGTTGAATCGCCATATGAAATGATTCGTTCAAATAATTTTAAGTCACCTGTCAAAAAAATCATTGTAAAATTAGTGGGAATTGATTCAGTTGTTCGCGACAATGGTAATGAACCTTCTTGGACAATACCCGAATACGAACTACCTAATTTTGTAGAAAAAAGAATAGAACAGGAAAAAACTTTTAAAGAAGAAGTAAATATACAAACTCGATTGTTTTTTCAATCCATGCGCTTATTAAACCCATGGTGTCCAGCACCAGTTTATGCATCTGTTGAAAAAGATAAAGATGCTGCGATCGATTTTATAAATAAAATGATTCGAGGATCAGGCAATGGGGAAGCAATAGCAGTACTAAATGCAATTAATCGAAACATTCTTCAGCGCAAAATACCATATCTAGGTATTTTAGGTATGGAACTTGCAGAAGATTATATAGGATTGTATGTATATTATCATTATTATAAAATACATCCCGAAGAGTTGGCACCCTCTATTAAACGATATGAAAATATGGCACGTTTGAGGATTTTGGATATAGCGCTTGAAAGTGGTTATTCTCAAGCCGACTATCATTCCGGAAATGTTTTCGTAAATGAACATGCAACAGGGTATTATGATGAACTTGATGGTAATGTATTGATAATAGACTTTGGACTTGCAAACAAAATACCACTCGAAAAGATGCAACAAATAGAACAATTTTATAGTGAAAATAATTTCGTTCAAGCATTAAAAGTATTAAATACGCTTTCACGATGTGATGGTGAAAAATGTAGTACACATCCATCGCATTATGGATGGTTGTCGTATGATTATGACAGATCAAATGAAAAAACGATGACTTTAGATGAAGACCAAATTGCTGAGGAAAATGAAGAATTACTTGATTTAAAGAGAAGAGAAATAGTAGCGAATAATAAAAGAATTGCGTTTTATAATGATGCTTCGCATGATGCAGAGAGAGATAAATACCCTTTATTGCCATTATCAACCGAAGTAGAACATAGTTTTTTGGAAGGTTTGGGATTGGAAGGTTTGGGAGATCTTCTTACTGGTGGAAAAAAGAAAAACTCGAAAAAAACTAAGAAAAATAAAACTAAGAAAAATAAAACTCAAAAACGTGCAAAAAGAAAACAAAAGAGACGCAAAAGTAAATATCTTATAACTTGAGTAGGATTATCATCCTTATTAAGGTCATAATTTCTATTTTTAGTTACTATTTTATAAAAAGTATTGTTATTTATATAAAATGGATGTTTTAAAGGTGTAAATAAAATAAGGGATAAACATTAATTTTTATTGTCTTTGCATAGTGTAATGGGTTCAAATACACTTGATTTTGTAACTTTAAAACAAGGAAAAATTTATAAGGACCTTCAACAAAAAATACTGGATGGGAGTTTAGAACGACATAAGAAAAGAAAAGAAAAAAGAGGAAAAGGAAGAGAGGGAAAAGAAGGAATGCAATCAAATACAGAATCAGAACAAACATCGCAATTATTGAGATATACTCAATTACAAAAGCAATTTAATGAGCTCATGTCTCAATATAAAATCTTGCAAGCACAACTTATTTCCAAAACTAGTAATAATTTATCTATATCTCGGGGAAAAAATGTATATGTCAATTCAGTAATTAGTAATCCAACTGCAATGTATCTTGGTCCCTACAAAGAGTCATCATCTATGACGACTCTAGATAACGGAGCAAGAAAATATAACTATAGTAGTTGCATGCAAGCTGCATTAACTTCAAATAATTCTATTTTTGGTCTAGAAAATTTGAATGCAGCAACACAACTGGCTCAATGTAACGTTAGTTCCAATGCGGATTCAGCGCGTAAAAATGGACTTGCAACGAATGGATGTAGTAGTGGAAGCGATGGAAAACAATATGGACAATTTCAATCCAATACTACAGCGATATATAATACAGCAGATTCAACGTATAAAGGATGTTTTTATAATTCATCGACTACATCTAATTTGGGTCCAAATATGGAAATGTCAGGTATTTCGATGGATCGGTATTCATCAGTTTATGTATTAGGATCTTATGGAATGGGGCCATGGGGTAATTCTGGTAAATTTCCCGATGCGACAGCAAAGTGGATATGGTATTCTCCTAATGCGCAAAGTGGCGCACCTATCAATAACAATGCTCCTATAACATTTATTTATGAATATAATCATACAGGTACAACGTATATTACTGCAAAGGTTAGCGCAATTATTGATGATTCTGGAGCATGGTATTTAAATTCAAATAAAGTAGGAACAATTAGTGGCGGGTGGGGTGGTCCAGCACCCACCTTTAACATTACATTGGCGCCAGGAATTAATTATTTGCAATGTTCAGCAATCAATACAGGAGGACCAGCTGGATTAGTCGCAACTGTCATGTATAATGGTCGAGTCTTATTTAATACCAATAGTTCTTGGAAATATACAAATGATCCGGTTTCTTCCATGATTGTCAATGGAACTAATTATTCCGTCAAAACATGTCAAGATTATGCAAAAAAAAATAATTATCAATATTTTGGATTAAAAAATGGAACAACAGGATCGTCTCAATGTGTTGTTAGTAATTCTTTTAAAACGGCGACGGAATATGGCTCTTCCGATCCAATTAAAACATTGTCTGATGGATATATGTATGGAATAGGTGCAGTCAATTCTTTGTATCGTATTAATAATGAAGGCGCAAATCCGGCATTTATTGGAAAAATAGGGTATGTAGATCGTTTTTCGCAAGTAAAAGAATATCCGTCTTCCATGATTCAGTCATCTAATTCTATACCTAAGATAATTCAACAAGACTCATCCTGTCCTCAAGCCGTAGAAGCGATTGATAGTATTACCTGGGGAAAACTTAAAAAAAATGGAATCATGACTCCAAACACAAAATGTGGCTTAGCCGAGGTGATCCAAGAGTCACAAGAACGTGTGAAAATAATAAAGGGAGAGCTAGGGAAATTAGCAGATGAGATTCTCTCAGTAGTTGCTGTATTGAAACAGAATAATCAAAATATTAATGAGCAGCTCAATATGAATGAAGCAACATTTTCCGAGAATATTGCAATGTATCAAGATATTAGTAATCAATTTCATCAATATAAGGGCGCTTTAAATAACAATTCGAGTTTTATCGTTGCAGATAGCAAACAAGTATTTCAATATGAAAATTATCAGTATATATTCTGGGGTGTTTTAGCATTAAGTATTATTATTATTACGTTGCATACCATGAATCGTTAATAAACAAGCATATTTTATAATATTATATTACTATAAAATATATATTCATGCCAACAGATACAGATATGCAAGAGCGAAATGAACAAACATTAACTGACATTCAGGGATTACAAAATACTGAACAAGAATTATTTAATCAATTGAACCAACCTTCTCTAACCCCTGAACAAAAAAATACCATTGTTACAAAAATAAATGAAGTATCGCAAATGAGAATGAATTTGTATGAAAATTTGAATAGTATGTATTCTTTTTTTAACGCAAATATAACATCATCGAATGCTACATTGGTTGAGCAGACGAATGCAGTCAAAATTGTAGAAGAACAATTGAATGAAGCAAAAATAAAACTAAATCAAATGCAGAAAAATACGAGCAACAATATGCGCATGGTAGAAATAAATACGTATTATGGGGAAAAATACCGCAATTATACAAGTATTTTAAAATTGTCTCTTCTTTTTTGTATTCCTATTTTATTTTTTAGTGTTTTATACAAGTCTGAAATAATTTCTAACGGGGCCTTTTCCTTTATTATTATTTTTTTAATGTTTATAGGTATCATTGTGATCGGAACAAGAATTTTAGATGCTATGCATCGAAGTGACATGAACTATAACGAATATACTTGGGGTTTTGATAAAAAAACAGCTCCTTCAGCAAATTCAAGTTCTTTTTCTTCTGTCAATAATACAGCATCTGATCCATGGGCAACTGCATCGGAAAATTCAACCAATTGTTTAGGTCAGAGTTGTTGTTATGAAGGAACAAAGTATGATGAAACATTGGAACAATGTGTGCCAGATTCTTATGTAGCACCTCCAACAATAGAAACATCAGATACTTTATCAGGAACTGCGAATAATAATAGATTCATGTTGCAAGGCGGTTTTGGCGGTCTATAAAAAATTTTATCATATCATATAATATATAATATAATATGGATATGATAAAAAACCTATTTTTGGGAAATGCCAATACAGTTGCGAATCCAAATCCGAGTCCGAGTACAATAGAGTCTCAAGCTGCAGCATCAACCGCGCAAATAAATGCATTGCTTGCACAGTCCCAAGAGTCTTTGTTGTGTGGTCCAACTTGCCAAGCAGAGAAAAATATATCCGCATTAGAACAAAGTTATATAAATGCTCAAAATAATGTAAAAACGGCTCCTGAACAATTGGCAACCGCGAAAAAAAATTATTTTTTGGCAGCAAAGGGTCAATTGGAATATGATAAAATGGTATTAGATGAAGCTACAACAGATGCCGATACGCTCGTGAAATCTATGCAGGAAAAATTTGATAAAATTGTTATAGATATAGAACAGCAAATAGATGTGAATGATAGTTTAGAAACAAATTATAGTCGCATGAATGATTTATATGATGAATATTCAGAAGAAAATAAAAAAATGGAGCAGCTCCTGAAAAAAGTAAAGGATGATATTGTTACAAATGATCGAAAGACATATTATGAACAACAATATATAGATAGTCTTGAACTCAGATACTATTGGTATAGATTTATATATATATTTTTAGGTTTCATAGTCATTGGTATCGTTTTATTTAAATATAGTGGATCGTGGATCAAAAAATTGCTAATTATTGTATGTTTTATTTTCTATCCCATCTTTATTGTTCCGATTGTTATTTATTTGATAAAATGTGTTAAATATATAGTTGGATTCTTTCCAAAAAATGTTTATCACAAGGCTAAAACTATGTAAAAAATACCAATCTTTAAACCAATAATATATTATTTATTATAAAATATTATTATAGCATTTTTTTGTGTAATTAACTATAAATAAATACAAATACAAATACAAAATTGTTTGATTAGAATAATTCATCAACAATTTCACTCTCCGGATAAATAATTTCTACACCATGCCATCCGTCGCGTCTCGACTTGCCAAACTTCTTGTCCATGAATTCGTGCAATTCGATACCCTTGGGCGCCCTTCGCCCACCTTGTTGATCCTGAAACCAAATCTTGAATTGTTCGGTAAGCTCACGCTTTGCAATTTTCTTTCCTTCTTTTCTTCCCACCATTTCTGCAATAAACGCGGCGATATGATCTTGTCCTTGGCGATATTTATCAGAAGACGATCGCACAATATCGCAAATCTCTACTTTTCCTTGCGTTTCGAAAGCGCGCTTCACCAACATACTCGCAAACACACGCGCCATCTTTGGCAACTTTTCCTTCAAATTTTTATCCTTGGGAAACTGATAAGGTGTATCGTCCTCTGTTTTTTGCGCTTCAGGATCCACAAATTTTGACATGAAATCAACAATACAAATACGTCGCCAAGTACCATCATCATTGCTATTGATTTCAAACAAGGTATTGGTGCAAACTACCAGATGAAATTGGATTTGAAATGTCTCCGATTTGCAATACAATTCACGAGCTTGCAACGTCGAATCACCTGTCAAATTTTTCATCATACCTTCGTTCAATTTGCACGAATCTTTTGTTGGTTCTTGCATGACCGCGTAACGCACACCTTTTAATTGCATCACTTCTGAAGAAGTTTGACCCTGACCGACGCGTTTCTCTGTAACCAACGTAATTGGAACCGTTGTCATACAATATTCTCCCAGCGTAAATGCCATCAGATCTGCTAGCATGGATTTACCATTTGATCCCGAACCGCGATAAATATTGAAGACTTGATTGATATTCTCGCCAATAAGAACAGATGATAAATGATCCCACATATATCTGTTGAGTGCTTGCACTGGAAATAATTGTTCCATAAATTGCAGAATCGATTCCATCGTAATTTGATCTCGAACCGGATCCAGCTCATAATATGGAATATTTGTACATTTGGTGATATAATCTTGCGGATATCCAGAACGAAAGACCTTGTTTTTGATATCTACTACACCATTGGTAAAACACATGAGATATCTGTTTGTGTCCATATTTTTTGTGAATTCCTTGTCAAAGAACAGCTCATGTGCCTCTCGAAAAATATTATTCTTAATGCTGGTTGTTCTCATGCGTGTTGATAATTCACTGACCCACTTTACCATCTTGGATTTGGCTGCATATCGCTCGTCACTTGGCTCATAGTGATTCATCTCGTTCATAATTGACGCCATTTTCTCTTGATAAATATTATACATATCTACCGAAATCGAGAATCTTAGTGTTTGACCCTCATCAAGTTCCCATCTGTGATTTCTGAATGCATACCACGTTTTATTTATATAACTGCTGCAAACATAGACCTCTTTGAACATTTGATATAAAACCATGGCAAAATCCCATTCTGTTGGACTGGTCAAAGTTTTTTCAATGAAATGATTGATGGTTGTCTTTTTTACACGCTCATAGTCTTCCGGTGCATCTTGCTTTGCCCAATAGATAATTGATTTCTTGGTAATGCCTTCTGGCTTTTCCTTCAAATGTTTGCACCATTTTTCATGTAGAACTGGAATAGATGCAAAATCGAAATCCGACGCTTTACTGCGCAACATAATCCAAGATAGGAACAGGCGTTCGTCTGTGTTTTTAAGTGCAAACGCCACCTTGATATTTTTACTATGGGATCCGGGTTCATAATATTCTTTCGGTAAGATTTGCGTATATTCATGCACCTCTTTCAATTCATATTCATCAATCTTGAAGCTTTTTAACATACTATCGACAGCATTTTTTAATGTTGCTTGATCTACAATATCTTGCAACGAATATACTTCATTTTCTACACTACCTAAATCCGTCGTCAAGAGTCGTAACTTTGTCTTGGTTTGTGCCTTTGGTCTAATTGGTTTATTATTGACGCGACTATCGTATGTTTCTTTGATTTCTGGATTCATCTCAAATACTGCATGTTCGCTGTATTGCGCTGATAATAAGCAAAATTCTTTTTCTACGTCAATGTCCGTAACGCGTCGTTCATCCATGATAAATTCACTGTCCGATTCATCAAAGCTGATTTTATAATATTGTGTTATTTCATACGCTTTATTATGGGGCTTTCTTGAACCAAAAAGCTGCCAATTTGTAGTTCCCTTGCTGATTCCTTCGTCCAAGACAGCGGGCCAGTCATTGATAAGTGGCAGCTCCAAAATGTTGGGAATTTCCTCCAACATTTTTTCGCGCAGAATCTGCTGCAAAACATGATCCATTTGAATTCCGATGATAATATGAATGCCGTCTTTTGTCAAAGATCCATCTTGGAGACGATTTACGTCTTCTTTTTCCATAATATAAATTGGAAAGCTGACATTTTCTTTGAAAACTAAAAGTTCCTTAAGTTTTTCCAAATATCCCAAACAAAGGATATCTTGAATGTGCTCTTTGGTATGTTGTCGCGACGTAACGCTGTGAGCATAACGAAAATCAAGATCGATCAGAATAGGTCCTGTACCCTTTTGCTGTTTTTCGGTAAGATACTCCATTTGCTTTTTTATAAATACTTTTTCACAATATAGTCTGTAAAAGATGGGCAATTCTTCTTTGGGAATTACATAAGAACCTCCGTAAATATTGGAAGTCTTGTCGCCGATTCTTGTGTGAGTAATGAGGCTTGTATCTCCATCCTTTTTGAGACTGTGCTTTGCTAAAAAATCACTCAAATCATTATAGTGTGATGTTAAATCCATAATATACTGTTGTATAATATCATATATTGAGATATTTCTATTTCATTTTTTTTTCATTAATAATAAGAAAATAACGGATACCTGTAACTTTTGAGTGGATCCGATTTTAGCTTATTTATTATCGAGAGAAACATATATAAAACGAATCTAATATATAATATATATTACTCATGTCAAAAAAAGATGTATTTATTCCAAAAGAAACCATTACACGATTATTACACGATGTAAAACATATTATGAAAAATCCACTTATAGAAAATGGTATTTATTATGCACATGATGACGAGGACATGATGAAGGGATATGCTCTTATTATTGGACCCGAGGATACGCCCTATTTTGGCGGTAATTTTTTCTTTGAATTTCATTATCCGAGGGATTATCCGCATAGTCCGCCGCATGTCTTGTATTGCACAAATGGTGAGATGATTCGGTTTAATCCCAATTTATATTGTAATGGGAAGGTTTGTATCAGTGTTTTGAATACGTGGAAGGGAGAGCAATGGACATCGTGTCAAAGTATTTCTACTATTTTACTTACATTATGCACCCTTTTATGCACTGATCCATTGTTAAATGAACCAGGTGTATCAAAGACACACGCTGACTTTGCGAATTATACCAAGATTATTGAATTTAAAACGATTGATATTGCCATTCTAAAAATGGTCAAGAGACAGCCGGATATTTATCCGGAAAAATTTTCCATTTTTTATCCTTATGTCAAAGAAAATTTTGATAAAAATAAGCTCGCGCTGCGTAAATATATTGTGGAAAAATGGAAAACGGTAGAGCCAGTAATAATCAAAACGTCCTTTTATGGGATGACTGTACAGATTCATTATAAACGTTTGCTGGAAGATTTTGATAAAACAGTTATACAGGTATGTAGCTAATTATTTTTTATGCAAGGAAATGTTAAATTGTTTTTGAAAAAATTGAATATAAATAAATAATAGTAAAGATATAATATATAGAGAATGCACTTTTGCAATGTATGTAATAATATGTATTATATTCGAATTGACGCGGAAAATCCCAATAAGTTGATTTATTATTGCAGGAATTGCGGAAATGAAGATAACTTGCTTACGGTAGATAATGTGAGTGTTTCTAAAACACAGGTGAAAAAGAATGATCAAAAATTTTCACACATTATCAATAAATATACCAAGTTGGATCCTACATTGCCTCGCGTCAATAAAATTTTGTGTCCTAATCCCGAATGTGACACAAATACACACGATGCGCCTAGAGAAATTATTTATATTCGGTATGATGATGTTAATATGAAATATATTTATTTGTGTTCTACATGCGATACAGTATGGAAGTCGAATGAACAAAAGTAGGTTCTTTATTATTTATATTAAAATTGATTTATAATAATATAAATATATTGTCTAGTATTAATAATAATGCCTAGTTTTAAAAACGAGATCGATAGCGACGACGAAGAAGATATTGTATCTACTGCATCTTCTGAAGATGAAGATGAAGTCGATGAAGAAGAAGAAGAAGAAGTTGATGAAAAAGAAGGAGAAGATCAAGACGAAGTCGATGAAAAAGAAGTAGATGAAGACGAAGATGAAGAGGAAAAAGAAGATCAAAACGATGATGAAGAGGAAGAAGACCAAGAAGGTGGAGAAAACATAATAATAGGAGGAAAAATACCTAGTTTTGAACAACACGGTGGAGCAAGTGATGATGAAGATGAAGAAGATGAGGAAAATAATGAAGGATATTTGCAAAAATTTAATGCGGATATTAATAAACAATATTTGCTGGATTTTCATCCGGAGGCAATGATTCATAATTATAAGGAAATTAGTGCGCTAACAACGGTTATTCGCGATGCAAATAATAATATTATTGATAAGCTGCATCGAACATTGCCTTATCTAACGAAATATGAACGCGCACGTGTTCTAGGTCAGCGTGCAAAACAGATCAATTCTGGCGCCAAGGCATTTGTCAAAGTACCTGAAAATATTATCGATGGGTATCTTGTTGCTGAATTGGAGCTAGCACAAGCAAGAATTCCTTTTATTATTCGTCGGCCGATTCCAGGAGGTGCGTGCGAATATTGGAAACTAAAAGATTTGGAAATGATCGGATTTTAATTGATTTTATATTTATACAATTATTACATACTATTTTTTTATAAAAATTGATTTAATACATTATTATCATATAATTCATTAAATAGATGACAACGCGAGCAATTCATTTCTCCAATTTAGAAGTCGGAAAATATTATAATCTAGTTTCTATAGATCATAATAAAAAAATTAAATTTATAAAAACTATGGGAAAATTAGTGAATATAAATTTATATGGAAGATCGTATGATCCCGATGTTGAATTTACGTTTTGCAATGAACAAGGTATTATGTATAGATTTGAACCAAGTTTTAACTCCAGCTTTGTTTATACTGAATATCCTGGAGAAGAAACGGAAGACCAAGTTAGAGATAGAATACAAGAGAGAAATCGTGCCATTCAGTATGAAATTGTGAGCAATGATTGGGCGTTACGACCAGAAAATGTCGTTGCGACACAAGGCATCAATGTGTCACAGTTTGATAACAACTTTTAGAAAACAACTTTTAGAAAACAACTTTTAGAAAAAGTTGTGCAAAAATAGTGTAAAAAATAATGTAAAGTTGTATAAGTTTTGCACAACTTTTTTCAATGCATTTTGCGCAACTTTTAGAAAAAGTTGCTTAGCATTTCCAACGATTACCACAATCAATGCAAGACACAAAGGTTGTCATCGGCTCATCTGCCGATCGCGTCTGCATCTGATAATAGGTACATTTGTTCGAATGACATTTTCTACATTTAAAGGTGTCCGTTGCTGCCTCAATTTTGGTTTCATATTTATGATGATCTCGCTTCATTTTTGCTTGAATAAGCGGTTCCCATTTATCGCGATTCATTTCTTGATGCGTCATAAATGCGATCGTATGTGGCTTTACTTTGTCCGATTGAATCTGTTGTCGAAATGCCGGATTTTGTAAATTCAAATAAATGCTGCGCAACCGATCTGTATAAATCTGAATAAAATGCGGATTGTCCCACTTTTTTACCACTTTTCTATTATCTGCCTCTTTCAGCGAATAATTATAAATGCCTTTTTCTAAATTAGTGCAATCTTTTTCTGAAGCGAGTATCGCAACCAGCTTTGTACGGATATTTTTTCGGAAATTCTCCGGATTCTCTATGATTCTCATTCTACGATATAAATATCATCATGTATTTATATCATATTGCAATCAATTTTTATTATTAAATTTTACTTTTTAGTCGGAAGCGAGATTTTACCTATAAAAATATCAACAATTTTTTGTTTCCATGGACAATCGATGTCTTTGACAGTTGGAATATGTTTTTTCATGACTACATCTAATAGCCCCCAGTATTCAGGATAAGTCATGTATTCTGGTGGAACATAGCTAAGGTCTCTTAACACATCATTCATATCCTCTTTGAATGTTGTCTGATCTTTCGGCAATTGAGAAGCAATATAGTAGCTAACATCTGCAACGCTTCTTGGTTGGCTCATCTTTTGATTTGTGGTTATTTATAAATACAAGATACTATTGTGAAATCAATTTTTATTACTAGATCTAATAATACTATTTTTCAGAATAAGTCATCCATATTGCATTTCTTTATTTTGAATATAAAATATAAAATAATAAATATGTAATTTATATGATACTTATTATTAGAGGACATATCCGTAATTCATTTGAAACAAAAGAACTATATAATTTCATAAAAGAACTACATGTCATAATTCCGGATTTAAAAATATTTATACATACTTGGAACATATTTGCTAATAATATTAGCTGGAGAGACATAAATGTTAATGAACTATGTGTAAATAATGAAATTATTTATAATTATTTTGATGATTTAGGGTATTTAATAAAAAATATTATTATTGATGATGATACTAAAATAAACTTAATAGGTAATTTATGCGGTAAAATTAATAATGGTTTAACGCCAATTATCGGTTGGAAAAATTATTGGTATGGAAAACATAAAATAATAGATTATCTTTATAACATAAATATATGCGAGGATGAGGTCATTGTAAATTTTAGATTTGATATACTTAATAATAGCAATAATTTCAATCAAGAAGGAATTGTTAATTTTATAAAAAATAATAGTAAAACAATATTTATAAAAAACATCTTCTTATTTGATGATGAACACCATAATGGAATTGATAATATTTATATAGGTAATATCAACACTATGCATAAATTAATTAATAAATTTTTTTATGAATTAGATGATATTTTAATTAAAAATAATGATACTATACATCAAGAAAGATTAGTTTATAGAATAAACAATCTGTTGTTTAATTAAATTACATTACTTGTTCTTATTGTCCTCTTCATCACTATAATCATATTCTTCAGAACTAAGCTCAGATCCAATATCTTCCAAGTTTAGACCATCAGTTTCTGGTGGATCAGACGATTCATCTTGATCATCCGAATCTTCGGTTTCATAAGAACTATCATCTTCGTTGGTTAGATCTTCATCGCTATCCACAACAAATCCGTCCTTCAAATATCCATGTTTGGTCTTCTTTTCTGCAGGCACATTCGCTAATTCATCCTCCTCCTCTTCATCTTCCAAACAAGTATCTGCCAAATTTTCAAAACCACCAAACAATTTTTCATACATCTTTTGCCATAGTTCCAATGTGAGTGAAAGATATGCATCAGTTGAATCATCCATTTTCATTTTTCCAACAAGTGCGCAACTTCCAAAATATAATACACTATCTACAGGTGGTGGAAAATCATACTTATTTTCAGTATTTGCCTTCCCTTCGAGCTTGGCAAACAAAGAAACTACATATTTCTTGCCATCTAGTTTTATGAGCCATTCTGTTTGCTTGAAAAATCCATCCGCTTTTTTAAATCCGCATTTTTTGTACAACTCCTCTTCCTTGTATTCTTTTACAGTGGTTGTTTTTAATGCACCTGTTTTATCGACAATAATTACAGACAAGTTTTGCGCCATACAGTTTCTCTGATATATAGGTTTAAGCCGTTTCCAAAAAAATATATTTTGGATAAAACCAGAGGAAAAAGTTTAAACCCAAGATTTCTTTTATTTCTATACAATAATGTTGCTTTGGTCCATTCAAATCATTCTTATTTCTACTCTTATTATTTTTCTCATTCATCAAATTTTTGAATTTTTAAAATCTACCCTGACGGTTCCCAAAATAAAAGATTTAGTAGATTCCCCTTCGCAAAAATATGAACAGATGATTCAGAACATGTCTGAACAACCGTCAGAAATAAAAAGAGAGAGAGAAAGAGAAAGAGAAAGAGAAAGAGAGAATGAACAAAATAAACCTCAAGATAGAGATGCTATGAAAAATGAATTGAAGGATTTTTTAAAGAATCAATTAAGGAATGACTCTGTCGTTGAAAATAGCACAGAGATTTCATCTTTGGAAGTCTTATAAACAGATTGATTAAAAATTCTGTCAAAAAAAATGTTTTGTATAATGTTATAAATGCAGAAACGTGTATATAATTTGAAGATTGAGAGATTGCCCGAGTCAAAATTGAATCATTTAATGTTTTCGAAATCAATAAATATCTCAAAGAATGTTGATTTAAGATCAAAGATGCCACCTATATATGATCAAGGACATTTGGGATCTTGCACTGCAAATGCATTATGCGGATTGTTAGCTCATGATAATCCAAAAATTCAAGGCTCTAGATTATTTTTATATTATAATGAGAGAATATTAAGAAAAACTACATCAACAGATTCTGGAGCAACGTTAGAGGATGGCGTTACATCATTGATTAAAAATGGTATTTGTCAAGAAAATGAATGGCCTTATATTATAAATAGATTTTCTATTAAACCTCCAGTAAAATGCTATACAAGCGCCTTACAACATCGCGTTTTAGAAAAAAATACAAGAAACATAAAAAATGATTTAAACTGTATGAAAGAATGTTTATCTAATAACTTGCCATTTGTTGTCGGAATATTGATATATGAAAGTTTTGAAAGTCAAGCTGTCGCTAATACAGGAATAGTTCCTATGCCGAATACAAAAAAAGAAAATTTGTTAGGAGGGCACGCAATATTATGTGTTGGATATAATGATGCATTAAAAGTATGGATTATGAGAAATTCGTGGGGTAAAAACTGGGGTGCCGCTGGATATTTTTATTTACCTTATGCGTATTTATTGTCGCCTGAGTTGAGTTCCGACTTATGGACTATTTCTGACATATAGCTCTATATAGTTGCAAAATTTTATTTTATAAAATAAATCATAATAAAGCGAATATTATATATATGTATATAGTTATAACCATGGTATCGAAGATGGAAATAATGCAATCTTTCCCAAAAAATATTGAACTTTCTTATGAAATAATAACACATAAGAAGGTTTTTTCATGTCAGATGGCTATGGCTATACCCGAAGGAAAAAAATATTTTGCCTGGTTTTCTAAACAAAATCAGTGTATTTTTATGGAAGTGGATACAAAAACAAAAAAAATTAATAATATTCAAATAGCTAGCACTAGCGGTGAGATAAAATGTAGAGAGACAATTTTATACGGAACAATTTTCTTATATAATAATCAGTCTTTTTTTTGTATAGAAGATTTGCTGTATCAGGATGGAAAAAATACATCGTTTATTCCTATTCAAGAGAAACTTGTGCGTATTTCTACACTATTGAAAGAAGATGGTTTATCGAATATCGCATATTATCAAAATAATATTACATTTGGAGTCCCTTTGTTATGTCCAAATTTTTCACAAGAAATGAATGTTGCTATTAAAGAGCTTCCATATAAAATCAAAGAACTGCATTTTTACGCACGAGAGAAACCTAGACATCATTATGCTATGAAATATATGTATCAGAATAATAGTAATAGCAGTAATAGCAATAGCAATATAGAAAAAGACAAGGAAAGACAATATAAAAAATCAAAGGATACCATCTTTCTAGTAAAACCAGATTTACAAAATGATATTTATCATCTATATGCGTTTGATCCAATTTTAAAATGCGAATATTTGCACGATACAGCATATATTTCTGATTATAAAACCAGCGTTCTTATGAATGGTCTGTTTAGAACCATCAAGGAGAATATTAATTTAGATGCTTTAGAAGAAAGTGATGATGAAGAAGAATTTGAGAATGATACACTCGATAAATACGTAGATTTGAAAAAGTCTTATTATATGTCGTGTATATTCAATTATAAATTTAAAAAATGGGCACCGATAAAGGTGATAGATCAAGGATCGCCTTCTATGTTGGTTAGAAAACACGAATTATCAATAAAATAAACTTGTTATAATATAATGAATCCTAATTTATCTTTAGCTCCTTATGCATTAAAAAACACAGTGCCTCCTTTTTACAACGTTAATCAACATCAAGTGAATATTGATGCGTCCAACTGGCCAGGTGGTTTTAGCAGCAATGAAACATCGTTGAAATTCGGACTACCCGCAATGCGGAATAATGTGCAAGCAGCGGCTGCATCAGCTCTGCAACGCGGCGGTGGTACCAGAAAAACTCTTCGCAGAAAAATAAAAAATATTGCTAAACAGTATAGAATGCCCAAAAGAAGGTATAAAACTATGAAAAGACAGTTGAAACGAAAGTTTATGAAACTTAAGGGTGGATATATAGCCACAAAAAAACAGGGCAAACGAGAAAAGAAAAGATCTTCTAGTCAGCGGGGGGGTACATATCACCAATATGGAAGTCAAATTCCAAACACTCCTAGTTATTCCACGGGAGGGATGAGCTATCAAGTTGGTGCCAATAATTCAGCTCTTGCTAATCCGGTTCCTTTCCAGAGAATTGGTTCTGATAGTCAATTCACAAATTGTACCGATAATTATAAACATACACCACAGGGTACTAGTTTAGGCGGAAGAGGATTCCAATTTTGGTAACGATTTTTTTTAATATTCCTTTGTTTGTTATTTCTTTATTTTTATCAAACATTTTCCTTGACTTTGATCCTTTTTTTTACTTGTTTCGACCGGCTTCCATTGAGAAATATCTGGAGTATAACGCGTACTTTCAATCGTAATTATTTTATAATTTTGTTTTTTATAAAATGCTTTCCTCTTGGTCCATTGACTTTGAAATGGATCGTGTGCATCAATAATATCAACCACGATAGGTTTGCTATGTTTTTCTCTTAGAATGCGGCCTACTGCTTGTTCTATATCTGTTTTTGGTGTGGCCATAATGAGCGTGGTTAAAGTCTTAATATCGAGTGCTTCAGCGGCCATAGAATAAGTTGCAATAATAATTTGTTTTTGTTCGCTGTCCTTTAACGCTGCTTCTTTCATACCCCCTACATAATAACCAACCGTCGCAAATTCGCGTGTTTTAATCGCATCATGTATATATTTTAGAATATTCTTGTTATGTGCTAGCACCATAATTTGTTGCTCCGCGTTTTCCAGCATCATATCTTTTAAAACACGTAATATAAATTCTGTGCGATGATTGTATGCGCATAATTTGGAAATCATGGTACTATATTGAACATTTCCTCTGAAATCAAGAGTTATAGAATTAAAATCTTCATCATTTGCCCTGTATTCGATCGCTCGAACAGTAACATCATGTTCGTCGTCACGTTTGCCTTTATAGACTACAGGACCTAAAAACATTTTAAATACTTTGGTAGTTCCATCTTTTCGATTCATTGTTGCGGATAGACCCAACATGTATCGCGTAACAATTTTGAAAAGTGCGCAAGAGAATACTTCACTAGAAATATGATGGACCTCATCAATAATCGTCAAACCAAAACATTGAAAGGTGGTTTCATGATAGTCTTTCATGGACAAGGATTGAAGCATTCCAATAACAATATCTTTATTTTCAATATCTACAATTTGACCCTGAATACGACCAACTCGTGCTGAAGGAAGAAATTGCTGAATGCGCTCAATCCATTGATTCAATAGAAATTCTTTATGCACGATAATAAGAGTTTTAACCGACAATTGTGAGATGATGTAAAGGGATAAAATAGTCTTCCCATAAGCACATGGAAGTTCTAGAAGTCCTCCGCCTCCTACAGAATTGTTATTATTTTCATATTTTGTAACATGATCCAAATATGCTTTCACTACTGGCTTTTGATTATCTCTCAATTCGCCTGCAAAAGAGAGACTAATTGTTTGTCCTGGACAAATTTTCGACTCTTCAGCTAGACCAAAGTGTTCTTCGCCAAAATAACGCGGCACATAAAATTTATTAGCAGATTCGCGATAAGCTGGGAAGGTTACAGTTTGTGCTGCAGGCGAACCTTGAACAAATGGTTTGATAGTTAGTTCTTGTCGTATAAAATATTGTTGTTCTACTGTTATACTTTTTTTGGGAATACTATAGCCTTTCTGACCTAAATACATATGTATAATACATATTACTATTACTATATATTTATATTCAATTTTATAAACAAAAATGACTGTAAGTTTAGAGTTTTCAAATTAGAATTTGATAAAAAGACAAATAAAAATCTTTTAATATGATATATGGATTATTTTTCAGAATTATTTAAGAAAGATAATATGGGACAAGTCATTCTGGTCATTCTATTTTTAATTTATATTGTCATGGGTTATAAGACCCCCGATAGTCTCGCCTCTATGATTGATACAATGATTGGTAAATTGGTTGTTATCGGCTTTGCATTGGCTCTACTTTTTTGCTGTAACCCTATTTTAGGTGTTTTAGGGTTATTGGTTGCATTTTTACTCATTCAACGCTCGTCGATTACAAATGGTAGCGCTGCATTAAATGCATATTATCCAACGGAGGAGAAAAAATATTCTAATTTGACTGCGATGAATCAGTTTCCTTATACATTGGAACAAGAAGTAGTTAGTAAGATGGCACCTATTAATAATACAATCAATCCAAATGCAGTTTCAAATTTTATGCCGGTTTTAGATAATATCCATGATGCTGCTCCAGTAGGCTACAAGGGAGTAGTATAGAGGGAGTATTATAGAGGGAGTATTATAGAGGGAGTAGTATTAGACCTTTATTGTGTTAAATCAATTAAACTAATTGCTTTAACTTGTGTGAAAGGTTGGCCTTTTTTACATCCAGGACAATCATGGCTATTGTGTTCTTGTGCAAAGTCTGAGAACCAACAATCTTTGCATATTTGATGAGCTTTTCTTCCATGTTTTTCTAGACATTTTCTTGGAACCAAAGATATAGATATATCTCTTTCACACATGCAACATACAGTAATATTTTCTTTCTCTTCTCCTTTCTCTTTTTCTATTTGTAAGTTCATCATTTATACAGAAAAAAGATAAAAATTGAAAGCTTTTAACAAAAATAATAACAGTAAAAATAATAACACAATAACAATGTTCTCTGAAGAGAATTTAGATGCACATAAACATCAATTGTCGGTAGAATTTCACAAAAATATGATGATATACATGCAAAATAAAATTATTTTAGATAAAACATTTACGCAATATAAAAAAATGCAAAATAAATATTATCATTTACATAGTTATCGATCCGAACTTTACACAAAATACTATGAAAGTGACTTGGATTTTGCGCATCCAGACATGATACTACTCAATAAAAAAATAGGAAAAATATCACATCTCATCGATAAAGCAGATCACGATTCACAACTTTTGAAATTTGACCTAGAAATATTAGAGTACAACTCGGATATGTATTGTTTAGGTTATAATAAAACACATGAAAAAATAAGTACCATGCTTTTAGTAAATAAAAGCAATAGCAGGATCCGCCATTTGACGAAAGCGAAAAGTCGATGGCTCGAAGAGCAAGGTTGTTCTATTTGTATGGACAAACACAAAATTACTGATATTATTACAACATCATGCGGACATTCATTTGGAAAGACATGTTTTGAAAAACTAATGCATATTCAGTATAACAAAAAATGCACGATTTGCTGTCCTCTTTGCAGAACGTGTAATCTAGATTTTATTATATATCGTAAAAATAAATAATAAAATTATACTATTCTTTAAATGCTATTTTTAACTATGTTTTTTTATGTTTCGAAAAATTGATAGAAGTTTCTCCCGTAGATATATAAGTAATAATAAAATATAATACAAACATGATAATAATAGTTAAAATCCCGGACAAAATAAAAAGAATAATCGGATTTTTCATAATGGCCTCAAATGTAAAATCCATTTTAACAGTTGGTTTTACATTGAATACATCCGTTATTTCTTCCGAATTTCCAGTAGGTTGGCAATCAATATAAATCTCTCCGTTGCCTGTTTTTTGAGAAGGACCATTCGGATTAATAAATAAAAGTGGCCCACTCGGAAAGGTGATACTTTTTCCCACGTTGATCATGGTTACTAAACTTTTTAGAGAAGATTCACTAATATCAATAGCATTTCTGAGACCATAAACAATAAATGAAACATTTTGCGCATCTGTATAAGAATAAAAGGGGGTGGTTGGAACTATCGAATTTAACGTAAAATCATTTATAACAATATTTGTTGAATCTCCTGCCGCGGGTGCTTGTTTAGATACAGTAGAGATAATTGTTTCTAGAATACTTGTAGCTTTTGTAGAGGATGATCCAGACACGATAGGAATACAGACTTTCAGACTTTTGCCTCCGGCCAGAGGGGTATGATTAATAATTAATTCCGCACCAACGGTTACACCATTAAATTGATGAATAGATGGCGCAACTAAAAGTATTTGAGATACATTGTAACCAGCTTCATTGAATTGAACTGCTGGCACTGCTCCGGTATCGTAGGTCAGAGAAATATATGTCTTTTTGTTACTAGCTGTGCAATTACTTGCGGGGTAATTGAAAGAATATGTACATTTTAAATTGCATTCTCCCGAAATGTTATTAGGTGAAATATTCATGATTATACTATATAAATAAAATATTATTTATTTATATACAAATGAAATTAACTAAAGGTAGATTAACAAAATTATATGGTAAAAAAAGACAAAGTAGAAAACGATATAAGAAGAATAAAGGCGGAATACAATCAAAAACATTTAGAAAGAGACGTTCTCTGGATATGCATAATCGTACTTTGAAACACATGTTATATGGTGGTGCAGGACCAGTAGCAGCACCGGCAGCATCAACAGGAGCAGCTGCAACAGGAGCAGCACCAGCACCAGGAGCGGCATCAATAGGAGCAGCGGCAGCAGCACCGGTAGCAGCATCACCACTAATAACAACAGTAGAAGCAGCAACAACACCACCTACCGCATCACAACAACTAACAACATCGCCATCCGGAAATTCTAGTGAAATTGGAGAGGAACAAGTTATTATTCCATCGGGGTTAGCACCTGAGCAAAGCCAGCTAGAACAGGATGTCAAAGAAGAAGAGACAGAAGAAGAAAAACAAGACGATCAATCTCCCGTTTTAAGTCAAGATGGATTAACGAGTAATCAACAACAACAAGACGTTCAATCGAGTTCAACACCTCCTCCATTATCTTCCGCTTTTAGTCAAGAAGATATATCAACAAATGATCAACAACAACAACAACAAGACCAAGCAATCAAATTAAATGCTGAAACAGAATCTAAAGCAAAAATGCCTTCTCCAGAACAATATAACACAGACGATTCTACATTTGCTCTTGGACGCGCAGTTGAAGCATTAGCAGATTACATGGTAAAACGCATACGAAATGCGGGCCCGCCTGTAGCGCCGTTAGCTGGTGCTGCTCAAACACAAGCGAATGTAGAAAATATATAAGAAATAAAATATTCCTATACATTTTCTGCAACAGCTAAGCTAACATTTTCTGTTTCTTTTTCTTTTTCTTGTTTTTCTTCAATGATTGGTAAAGACACTTGCTTTGAACTCGGACTTGGAATAATATCTTGACTTGAACCAAGACTTGAGGAAGAACTGGATTGTCGCAAAGATGCAACTGCCTTGGCAGCCGCTTTCATGGCAGCCTCACTCATCAAGGTTTTCTGTTTATTGATTTGCTGCTTTTTTTCAGAGAGTTCCTTCGTTTTTTCTTCCTCCATTTTTGCTAAAATTTCGACATCTTTATAAAAATAGGCTCGAGTCGCATCTCGATGAGTTTTGATGTATGCTTCTCTCTTCCTTTGATTCGAATGAGGTACTAAATAATTTGGTAGATTGCACATGGTTTTTCCAATTGTTTTCAACATATTATGCTCATGTTTATCTTTATCTTTATCATTGATAAATTGAGTAATAGAAGGAACAATTGGAACTTGTGAAGAAATCGTATCAAAGACATATTCGCTGTCAAAGACATTACTACTTTTTATCAATTTCTCATATTCGCTAAATTTTTGGTCTAAAAAGGTCTTTCCATCCACTTTTCTTATATTTCTCTCGAGAGAAATAACTTTAAAAATATCAATGCTCAAACGATAGTAATCTTTGTGCGAAACCAGGTCTGTTTCCATCTTCTTTTGAATGTTCAAAAATAATTCAATGCTTGTAATCATACCACAAGCTAGAGAAATAATACTATTTATAATAGAGATTGAACTCTGTGAAACATAACTTTGCAACCCTATCGCAGTAAATACATTGATCCCGCTCAAAATAATAATGGGAATTCTGAAAAACATCAAATATCGTTTATAACGTCGATATTTGAACATGTGATATTCACTTAAATTCACGCAATTGATCCTCATTTTATCTAAAATTCGCTCAATACTTTCTGTCCAAATATATTCTGCATCTGACTCTGGTACTTGAGTCATTTCTACAAGTGAATTTTCTGTAGGCATTCTATATTATTATTCAATATTAATATTCAATAATATAATATTATTTATGTATTATTTTGTTCAATTTGTCTCACTATATCGAATTGAACGAGATCAGAATCTTTCCATAACCATTTATGAAAAATAAGCTCATATGGATTTAAAGATTCTCCATAAAAACTATTTTTTCTAGTTGGATGTTTTTTATCGTTCATTTCCCAATTTTGAGGATTTTGCCAATCTATTCCTTGATATTTACGTATCATACAATCAATCGAATATCCATTTTTTAAAATACAATTAGATAATCCATATTCACCATTTATAATATCACTTACAAAATCAGGATGGTCATAAAAAATACTCCCGACGTTTTTAAGTAAATCTAATCCTATATTATCTGTCATGAAAAAGAACCCTTCGACTTTCGGTCCATAGCCACCTAAATCAGTGTGTGGAAGACATGCGATTGTTGTTCCAACTAATTTTACCTTTTCATTTATTTTACGTATAAAAATATTAGACCAATGTTCATAAGTATAATAATGAGGAAGAATTGGACCAAATACGCCGCTATTCATAAAAAAAAAATAATCATATGACTTATTATTATTTGTGATATATTCTAATGCATGTTTATGCCCACCAAAGTCAAACCCTACATTTTCTCTTCTTAATACTGTTACAAAATCCGGAAAAATAATATCGCCGCAATCAAAACCATTTATAACAAAAATATAATCTATATTTTCTTTGTATGTTAGCTCTGAAGTAATAAAATATTTTAAATTATAGTCCGCTTGTGGAGATTTAAAATATACATAAGATATAACACTCTTCATAATTATAATATATTTATTTTATATATTTATAAAAATGGTAAATAACGAATTGTATCATTATCATAAATAGTGATTTTAAAGGCTTCCTTGTATCCTTCTACATAAAGTGTATCACCATTATATATTTTATCGCACCCATATTCATTTGTGCAACTTCGTCCGTTTCGACTCACCGGTAACTTGATACTATTATTTTGATCGCTCATGGTATAATATTGCCATTTGTCTCGATTTACAAATAAGGGTCTGCCCATAAGAGGAAGAATTTTCGAATTATTTCCATTCAATGGGGTCATGATTCCGACCTGTCGATAACTTGTATCTACTGCGCCAATATTTGTGCTTATATTAATGGGTACGCGACCTGGTGGTACCATTAATAATTCAGGTCTAAGATAACGTTCATCCCGCAATGGTGGAACATATGGATCTAGCAAGACGTCTCCATTACCAGGAAGATTTGTATATGGATAACTGGGTTGTTGTACAATAATAGTTTCATTTCTTTCTTTTTCTCTCCTGCCTTCTCTCCTGCCTTCTCTCGTTCTATTTTCTCTAAATACACTTATATAACCGAGATAACAAATAATAACAAGAATGATAATCATGAGTCCAAATGTTAAATTTTCTACACAAATAACTCCAGGCGGACATTTTTTTTGAATTTTCATTGGCTTATATTATACAAAGAATATTTATATTCGATATATATATGTACTTGATTTTTCATTTGATTATATCATTAGTCCATTTTTTATTATGTTATATTGTTTTTATGATTGCACTTCTCTCTAATAACATATCTGCTTTGTTAATATTATTGATTATTATGATAATTATAAGATATTTATATTTTCTTTTTGATAGATGCATAGTAACATTATGGGAATACAATGATCATTTTTCATGCATCGCAGAATTATTTTCAAGATCATTGACCAATAATTTAGAAGATAAAAAAAGCGAAGAAATATTGATCAATGTTGGTATTCTTATACTTTTGAATAAATTACTTTTTTTAACTTTTTACAACTATTATAATAAATATAAAACCATAATATAACAATGATTCATTTACTCACAAAAAACACGCTTCCACACTTAATTTGTCATCAATTTATTCCAGGCTTTACTTTTCTTGTTTTAGGAATTCTTCTAACATATAAAACTATTTCACCAATACGTACCGCTCTTTCTATCATACTCATATTTTTATATTCTTATTTTATTCACAAATTATTTCATCATTTACCCAAACCAATAAATATTCATATGTTTATTCATCATAATCACAAAAATGAAAATAATAGTTTTGTAAAATACACGAATTTATTTATCGAATGTTTGATGAATATTTTCTTTTTTGTCTTATTTTATTATATTCAACAGGGTTTGTCTAATCATTTTGTTCCAAATATTATTATTTTTTATTATGGGTTCGTTTATACAACAATTCATATTATCAATTATTCTATATTTCATTGTTCTAAAGCACACGTTATCCATCATAAAACAGGCGCTAACATAAATAAAACATGCAATTATGGCCCAGATGTATTAGACCATCTTTTTAAAACGAATTATGATGAGAAAATAGAAAATTATAATCATATTTTATTGAATATTATATTTGCATTTTTTGCAAGTTACTATGTTTTCAAACCGACTATTGTTTGATATTAATTTTTATAGCATATAATTGAAATTATGATTTTATGCTATATGATACTTGATACTTTTTAAATCAATGTATTTTTAGTCTTTTTTTCCACCTGTGAATTGTTTTGCTAAATCTGCTATTCCACCCAAATTTTTGAGATCTAATCCTTGCAACATATCTTGAGCTTGTTGCACAATAGGAGTCATGCTTTTCATGGCTTCCGCCAACTGCATTTGCTGTTTCATTAATTTGCGTGTGTCATCAGTCAGTCCTTTTATTCCATCCGAACCTAATATTTGACTCAAATTTCCATAAGATTCTTCAATAGTAGAAGCATAATCAATACGATTACGCTTTTTAAACCCATCTTTTTGAACTTCGGCATTCATCGGTTCAGGTTCTTGATCTTCTGGTGCAATGATTGAATGATCTGCTGCAGCTGCAGCTACAGCCGTTGATGTTGTTGTATGAGTATTATCTAAAGGACTGCTTACTTTCGACGTTGTTTTTGTCTTTTTATCTGTATTTGTAGTATCAGAATTTGTCATACCCTCTACCCTTTTACCCATCATAAAAACATTCGAAATAATGAGGGGGACTACTAAAACAACAGTCATATTTTTTACATACAAATAGGTTAAAGCACCAACAACTAAAAATAAAAGAATGCTTACATAACTTCCTAAAATAAAGTCACCAATAATATTGGTAATAGACAAGAAAAGTATTATGTAGAAAACTGTCTTATTATTAAGAAGATTTGCCATCGATTTGGGATATTTCATTACACCTTATATATATATAATATGTAAAAAAATTGAATAAAGTTGTTTTATATTTTATATAATTATCATTAGAATGCCAGACTTTTACAGAAGTTCTTATATAGATAACTCAGAAACAGATAGTGATCTAACAGTTGATTCTGAAGAAGAAGATTCTTTTCGCAAGAATACTCTTATTTTGTGCGAGATTTTTCATCCTTCTCTTCATGGTTTTACGAGAGAAAGCGATAAAACTGTACTAGGACACTTTTTGGTGATTGGACCAGCGGATCTTACTCATGAAAATACGAGTGTAAGCGTATTTTCTGCAGTTCAAAATATGCTGTCAAATATTCGTTGCGTCATGGAACGATATCCAGATCACCCACAAATAAGAAATTATAAGAAACTTATTCTAAGAGATGACTATATTCGCCCGGAGATTGCTGAATGTATTTTATTAAAAGGTGATGAAAAAGTAGCTATTCTAAAAACAGTTTGGTTACGAATTGTACAACGTGCTTGGAAAAAAATATTTCAAGAACGATGTCGCATTAGAAGCCAGCGAATGACAATTTATTCTATAGGTTGGAGACAAATACATGGAACCTGGCCCAAAACTTGTGCTTACATGCCGACCATTCATGGGATGTTGTCTGGATTAAAACAATAAATTTGCTTATTTCTGCGATGTTTTATGACGACGCCTTTTGTTTGTTTTTGATTTAGATTTTTTTACTCTTCTGGATTTTTTTACTCTTCTGGATTTTTTTCCACCACGTCCGGGCGCTCTTGGAGGTCCAGAAGGAGGCATTCCTGAATAGGATTGTGCTGTTGGTGTAAGATTAGAAACATATGGATTCATATTACCAGCTTGGCCACGATTAATAAAAGTTCCTGAAGTAGGATTGAGTAAAGAGGTAGAGGAAGGTCGTGGTGGTGCAGAGGGAGAAAAAGAAGAAGAAGAAGAAGAAGGAGGGGGAATAAAATCAACTACTGAGCTATTTGCAATGGAATTCAGGCCTAGACCACCATTACCAGAAGGACCAGAATTACCATTTAAAATGGATTGCAATGTTTGATTAATTCCAGTAACGTGTATTAGTAAATTTTTATCATTGGCTGCATTGTCAGGATTTAATAATTTGGTTTGCGTTGCTACTAACTGTGTAATTTCATCAATTTGTTGATCTAACATTGCAATATTTTGTTGAAAATTTCTATTTTCGCCAGTTGTTCGGGTAATTTCTTGTTGCAGTTGTTGAACTTGTTGCAATGCTCTTTCTCTTTCAGCAGTCAATGCCTGTATTGTTTGACCGCTTTGTTGAGTCGCAAGTTTTAATGACTCAATTTCTTTTTGTAAAACTTGGCTTGACTGCTTTGCAGAGTTTATTTGATCGGTAAGTTCTTTTATTCTGCGGTTATTATCTTCGATATTTTTCTGATAACCTGATCTTGTTGATGCCAATGTTTGTACTTTGATCCCAATTTCATCTAAAGCTCTTCTCATTTTTCCAATAAAATCATTATTTTTTGCTATATTTCCTTTAATTATATCAAATTTAGTTTGAATTCCTTGCATATTTATTGGTTGTTGGCTCATTATTTAATAAATATATATTACGCACACATTTTTATTTCATCATCTCATCTAAATCCTTTTTAATTTTATCAATTTCTGAAAGAATTTCTCGTTGATCTTTTTTCGTTTCATTGATATCGTGTCCTGTCATTTTACCACTCACCATTAAATCATTCAAATATTGATCAATAATTTGCATAGATTTTATTTGCTCGTCCTTCTGCTTCATCATAAAATTCTGATATTTTTGATAATCTTCTTTCACAGAGTTTAAAAATTGGTTTTCTTTGGATGCGACATCTAATTGACGTTGTCTTTTCAACAAAAAATTTCTTTTTTTTTGAATTTGTTTCTCGACTTCTTCTAAATAAGAATCCTGCTCGGGTAATGTAAATTCTACTTCAAAAAATGACATAGTTATACTAGCTTTCTATTATTTTCTATTATTTTTTTAACTATTTTTAATAGATATATGGAAAAAATATAAAATCTACTATATATATTATTTAGGATGTCGAAGAATGTTTTGGAGCCCCTTTTAACACCTGACGATAAACGCTTTGTCATGTTTCCAATTCAAGACGAAAAAATATGGGCAATGTATAAAAAACAAGTTGATTGTTTTTGGCGAGCTGAAGAAATCGACCTAACAAAAGATATAGCCCACTGGGATGGTCTTGCAACCGATGAGCAAATGTTTATTTCTATGATTCTTGCTTTTTTTGCAGCAAGCGATGGAATTGTCTTGGAGAACTTGGCTCTACGCTTCATGTCAGATGTGCAATTATCGGAAGCTCGTGCTTTTTATGGTTTTCAAATAGCCATGGAAAATATTCATTCTCAGACATATTCTCTTCTTATTGAAACGTATATTAAAGATGCTTTGGAAAAAGACAAGTTATTTAATGCTATAGAAAATTTTCCATGTATTCAAAAGAAGGCCAAGTGGGCGCAAAAATGGATAGGCGATAATCGAAGCAGCTTTGCTAAACGGCTGGTTGGATTTGCTTGCGTAGAAGGCATATTTTTTAGCGGGGCATTTTGTTCTATTTATTGGTTAAAGAAACGCGGTCTAATGCCCGGACTCACTTTTTCGAATGAGCTTATTTCGCGCGATGAAGCATTACACACTGAATTTGCCGTTTTATTGTATAATAAACTTGTGAAAAAGATGAGTAAGGCAAAAATTTATGAGATTATCAAAGAAGCAGTAGAAATCGAAATTGAATTCATATGCGAGGCATTGCCTTGTAAATTGATTGGAATGAACTCAAAATTGATGAGTCAATATATCGAATTTGTGGCGGATCGTCTTGTAGTACAACTTGGGTATGACAAGATATATAATGCGACAAATCCGTTTGATTTTATGGAGTTAATATCAATTGAACAAAAAACCAATTTTTTTGAGAGCAGAGTTAGCGATTATGCTCTAGCGAATAAAACAATGGACGATGATGTATTTGAGTTTAACAGCGATTTCTAACAACGATTTCTAACAATATTTTTAAATTTTATAAAAATCATATAAATAGGTTTCTCGATATTCTTTATATGATTACGTGTAATATAATGGGTGGGCTCGGAAACCAATTATTCCAAATTTTTACTACGATTGCGTATGCTGTGAAACACCATGAGCCATTTATTTTTACTTATGCCAAAATGTTTGGTAAAAGACCTGCTTATTGGGACACATTTTTACAACCATTGCGAAAATTTACTACTCTGAATAGAATTCAAGGTGATGTTCTGAGAGAAAAAGGATTCCATTACGAAGAATTACCCAAAAATCAAGTTAAACTGAACAATACTATTCTTTATGGATATTTTCAAAGTGAAAAATATTTTCAAGAACATGCCGAAGAAATAGCTGAAATGACGATGCATTTGAAAGAGACAAAAAAGATTTTGCTGGAAAGAGAATTTAAAGGACTTGATCCCAAAAAAACGATTAGTATGCATTTTCGTTTGGGAGATTATATGAATTTGCAGGAGTTTCATCCGGTATTACCATCGACGTATTACAAAAATAGTTTGAATGCTCTTATTGAGAGAACAAAATCAATGGATTGGACTGTCTTGTATTTTTGCGAAGAAGATGATAGCGATTATGTGAAAGAAGAATATATTAGACAATTAGAAAAAGAATTTAAAGGCCTTGTATTTATTCGAGCAAATCCTAGAGCATTGGATTATGAACAAATGATTATGATGTCATGCTGCCAACATCATATTATTGCCAATAGTAGTTTTAGTTGGTGGGGTGCTTATTTACACTTTTCTGAAGAAAAAATAGTTTGTTCTCCAGCTGTATGGTTTGGTCCCAAACTTTTAAAAAATGACACAAAAGATTTAATTCCTGATTCATGGCTTAAAATATAGAATATTATATATTTTTCATTTTTTATCTTTTATTTTAAATACATAATGACTACATTTTTTTTTCGGCACCGCTAAATTTAATGTATTCATCTAGGTTACAATTTCTTTTTTTTGCTGTTTTTTTATATTTGTTGCATTTATTCAGTAATTTTTTATATTTTTTTTCTGTTTTTTTGCTCCTATTATAATCAAATAACGGTTTGTTATGTTTCATATTATATTCCATTGCTTTGCGGTTCATTTCTTTATATTCATAACATGGTTTATAATCTGAATCAGGTAAAAATGCAGAACATTCTATATTAAAATGTTTATTCATTATTTTTAAAAAATCTTTTACGCTATGTTTCCCATTTTCTTTCGCTCCAATACCTGAGTAATATACATATTCAACCATTTTATATTATATATTATATATTATATATTATTTTGCATAAAATGGTTGGTTTAAATGATATAATAATAGATTTGATATAAAAATAATAGCTAAAATGTAGATATAAATATGTTTCAACAAGATTGTATTCTTCTTATTATGAATTGTGTTAAATATAGATATAAAGCAACGCAGCAAATAAATGGCTGGCTTAAACATTTGCCTTCTGTATTACGATATTTTCACGTATTAGGTGACCCGCAATCGGCTGAACCTTTTTATTTTGATTGGGAATCAAATGTTTTATGGGTAAAATGTGAAGACGATTATAATTCTTTACCAAAAAAAGTTATTTTGGCTTATGAAGCAATACAAAAAACATTCGAGTTTCAATATATCTTTAAAACCGATGATGATCAGATGCTTACAACAACCAGTTTTTTTACAACTATCATGAATCTTTTACATAAAAAAACTCCAAAGGTTCATTATGGTGGGTATATTGTTGATGTTCCTTTTCAACATATTTCAAAATATTATATGATTCATCCAGAATTACCTACAAATTTAGTGATTGAAAAAATAAAATATTGTAATGGTAGATTTTATCTTTTATCTGAAGAAGCAGTTGCAAATTTGCTTTCTAAAAAAGAGGAAATCCAAAAAGAGTATTTGGAGGATTATGCCATCGGATTGTATTTACATTTGGACTTGAAACAAGATATGTTGTTCATTGATTCAAAGAAATATTTTGAAGATGGGACGCCGTAATACAAGGTTCTATTATCTTCTTCTTGTTTGTCTCTTTCTTTTGATCTTTTTATTTGTATGTCTCTTTCTTTTTACTCTTTTGTTTGTTTTTTTTATTTTTTTACCTCCTTGCGAACGAACAGGCATACTACTACCTAATCTAGATGTCATACTGCCTAATCTAGATGCCATACTACTGCCGAATCTAGATGCCATACCAGACATACCAGATTTTATACCAGGAAATCCAGATGTTATACTAGACATGCTAGATGTTATTGAGGTTCCAGTTGCAGGGCTTGAAGCAACAGCACTAGATGATTGACAATTAACTTTACTAATATCGGGCATTACAACAGCAGTAAAAATATCTTCTATAAGAGGGCCTGTTTTTGGACACAAATCTCCGGTTAAAGGTTTCATCTCTGATACTAATAATGTAAAGGCTTCCTTTGTCATTTTAACATCTTCTTTAACATCTCCGCCAATTTTTGGCATACTAATAGAAAAACTTGATTTTTTAGGAGGAGGCGCTGGTGCTGCTACTCTTGCCTGATCCACATTAAAAAAACCTGCTTTAAAATCATTAGGACTTCCAATGATAACGCGACATACTGTAGATCCACTAGGTGTGCGTGAAACTTCTCTTGTTTCTCCTACTGGATTCAATCCAGCTATAAAATTCATAATATCCACAGCATTTATAAACAAAATGTCTAAATAGATGGTGTGTGATAGTGGGTTAGGTATATATGTTCTAGTTTTATAATTTGTACAATCCAACAAGCCCTCATAATTTACATCGATCGCGCTTTTATTAGAAGCAAATAAATTTCTTCCCATGACCAATTGAGCATTACAATCTTCCGATACGGTTCGTCTGTCATTATCGTTTGTCGAACATGGGTGTTCAAATCCATAAGCGCCCGAAACCGCCTTTGTAAGACTTAGTTGTTTTGGAGGTAACCCTGTCACGGGATCTCCTCTTGTAGTAATTCGCAAAAATAGTATTTTTTTTTTAGGTCCTTTTGTTGCATCGCAGAAATTTTGTGCTACTTTTGCACCCATGCAACGTGGCGCACCCAAACTAACGCAAACAATATTATCGGCTAAAACTGCGTATTCTCCACTATTATATGGCGCTGTTTTTTTAATAGACAACCACAAGTAGGAAAAAATGGTGCACATGGCACCGCCAAGAGAATGCCCCGTTGTAAAAATTTTAACTGGATTTGGATTTGTTGCGCCTAAAAAATCAACTGCTAAATATCGCGCAGATTCAATAATTGTATGTATTAATTCACTTGCTGTTTTAAAAATCCCATATAAAAAGGTTTCATTACCACATACGGTTAATGGAGTTATAGATGTTGGTTTGCTGTATAAAGCTGCAGTTTTTGCACTATATGTTCCGCGAAACAAAATAAATAATGTGTGTGGCATTCTTTTATCCGCAACAATAAAAACCTCTCCATAGTTAGACCAACCAAGTGAAATATATTTTACATCTGTAGCTGCAGGTGGCGTTCCTTCTCCAGCAGTGACAGTTCCCCCAGTTTCTTTGTTTATAATATTGATATTTTGTGGTATATTCATTTCCAGAAAATTAATATATTTTTTTCCTGATCCTGGTGGATTTAAATGATAAGGTATAGGAGGATCAGTTGGTTGTGAAAAAAATAATGTTTGATCATCTAATAATGCATCTAGGTTAGTTGATGGCACCCTATCTATTGCTGTTAAAAATTGCGGCAAAATAACAGGCCCCATAATAGCCATATAATTTTTTAGAAATAAATTATCGTCTAAATAAGCAAGTCGAGATAAAGTTGCTCCTAAAAGAGAAATAAAGTGTAAATCCCCATATTTATTTTTATCTCGTCCTTTGAGTGCAGAACTTGCCGTAGAACTTACTGCAGCAGATGCCCTTTTTAAATAGTCCATTTATTACTTATATTATGTTATTATTTTATTTTTCTGCTTCTAGTTTTGCTTCTACATATTGATAGTCTATGAAGATATTTTGAAGTTGTTCAATAAAGGGTTCTGCAATTGGTATGGGTTCTGCAAAGACAAGAGGAATTGATTGTTGTACGAGGGGTTCTACTTTTGGAAGCGCTTCATAATATTGACGCACCTTTTTATCAATTTGTATCCGCGATACGTCAAACGATGTCAAATACAAGCCACTCAAACTTTTAACGCGCGATAATGCAACGTATGTTTGTCCGCATGCAAATACTTCGCTTCCCACATCAATTTCGGCTGCATCTAAGGTCGCTCCTTGCGACTTATGAATCGTTAGAGCCCATGCCAAAATAAGAGGCACTTGACTGACACCAATATTCGGTATTTTCTCGCTCGGCCATACATGACGATACATGGTTCTCGTAATTCCATTATTATATTTAACGATAGGAAATCCTTCACAAAACCCTATAACGATTCCCTGACTTCCATTGCAAATATCGATGCCACCACCGGAATCAGATTTATAATTGACAATACACATCACTTGCGAACCAATCTTGATACGCACTTCCTTGTCACACATGAGATTTCCAGCCAGATAATTTAGCTCTGCCAAAATTGTCTTTTCTGTATATTCCACGAATTTTTCAGCCTCCTTATTCGTAGTTTTCAAATCAGTCACATAATTGATTTCATAGATTTGTGCCTCGCTTTCCAGCGCATTTAACTTTGTTGTATTAATATGCTCTACTTTAGCTTTGATCGGATATAATTTTGTCGGTTCTGTTATCAAATCTGGATCTGGTTTTCTTCCCACATAACTTAGCAATAGATCATGGCTCTTCTTCTTGAATTTTCCGATACGGATTTGGTTCAAAATAGTAGAATATACTTCATCCGTTTGTCGAAAAATTTTGACAAGTTGAATTTGGCAAGATGGCGGAAACACGTTGTTCCATTCTGTACTTTCAAAACAAAACTTGGTTGTATCTGGTTCATCTTTGGAACCCACCGGCGGCAATTGATAAAAATCTCCAGAAAAGATCACTTGCATTCCACCAAAAGGCTTTGAGCTCTTTCGAATAAACTTGCCAATTTGATTCAGCATATCAAATAATTTTAAAGATAACATGCTGACCTCATCTATCACAAGAATCTGCGTCGATCGCCATGTCGCTTTTGAAAAGCGATTAAAATTAATCCGCTGAACCATTTGTTCAATAGATCCATTGCCTAATCCTATATGAGACCACGAATGCACGGTTTTTGCGTTGCAATTTAAAAGAACCGCAGCACAACCTGTGAGGGCAGTGACATGAATATTTTTTTCATGATGTATCGCATGCTGATAAATCTTCTTGATTAACGCGGACTTTCCTGTTCCGCCTGGACCCGTAATAAATATATTGTTTCCTTGAATATATTTATCAAATGCAATTTGTTGTTCTGATGACAATTCCATATATTTCTTTTTATCTTTTTTATTAAATATAGAATAGCAATCAATTTTTATTTTTTTACCTTGCAATATTTATTTTATTTTATATTGCAAGTTTTCTTGCATTTTTAATCTGGTTCATTAAAAAGTCCTTATCTAAATCTGTCATAGCTCTCGTATAATTAGTCATTCTTTTCTCAATATCACTGTAATCTACTCTTTGTACTACAGTCAATGGAACAATCAAAAACCAATTGTCTTCTTGTTGCAAATGAAACCAATATTTATCAATTGCAAAAAAAGTATGTCTATGCGGTTCTCTCATCAAATGTTGTATGCCATCTTTTATATTTTTTATTAATTTATCATAATAGTGTGCCTTAACAATATACCCAGTTGTCGTTTGACATTGTCGAACTTTTACAGAATAAGAATCGTTTGCTTCATAAGGCGGCATGTTATTTCCAGCGAGAAGAACTACGTCCCAATCATGATTCTTTTCCAAAAATCCATTTAACTGTCTATAAAACACAGCCGGATCCAAAAATTTAATATCATCTTCGCATACGAGAACATGTGGCCATCCATTTTCTTTGGCTGTTTGCAGACACTTTAAATGACTCATGCTGCATCCAATAGCACCGTTTGGCAAACGAATTGCATTGAATCGATTAATGGGTACTTGTAAAACACTGAATTGTTGTTCTACATGGTGTTTTCTATCAACCCTTGCTTCTAAATTAATATAGAATGCATGTTTAATATCTGAAATATGATTCATAGAATATATTATTTTATAAATCATATTTTATATTGTTTTTTTACAACTTTATTTATTTTTACAAGTTCATTTTTTACCGAGATTTGATGTCATGGCATTTATTTGACTCTGACTTTTTTGAGACATTGTAGGTCCATACAGGAAGATTGCCTGATACAAGCTGTGCGGGGGTATTATTCTTCCTAATTTAGGAGAAATAGTACTATAGCTAACACCTTTTCCATATGAAGATGACTGAAAACCTGGCATTATACTATGTTGAAATATAAAAATATATACAAAAAAATAACTATATTATCATTTAAAGACTCCTCCTAGACCCATTCTCACACTTCCCATTGCAGCAGGTTTTGCTCCTATTACAGACGCATATTTGGGATGATACTTGTTCATTGTTGGAGGGACAACCTGTTTAATTTGTTGTTGTTGTTGTTGTTGTTGTTGCTGCTGTTGTTTTCTCTCTTCTGCTGTTGGATAATACGGAATATGTTTCCACTCTTCTGTTGTATTAATTGGATTTTGAATACGGCCTTTATTTGCATGTTTAAATTGTGTTTTGGGTTCTCTCAAATCATATTCAAAATATTCATCAGATTCAAAACGCACTTGAGTTGCAAAATTTGTTACATTGATTATCCATATGCGATCATTTTCAACAATAAAATGATTGTCCGCTGGGTTGGACGATTTTGCATCTATATCATATTGCAGACCATGTATGGTTTGCAGACCATCTATCCCAGAATCTTTCTGCATTCGTTGAGGATCTTTTTTACATATTAAACGAGAAACTCCGTCAAACAGCTGCAAAATTTCAGGACTTCCAATTTTATAAAATTGGGAGCGATCAATTTCTAAACCATATTTTGCGCAACGTTTTTGAAGACACGCGTCTTCCATTCCCCAGCCCCAAAAATTAGGATATCCATTGATTTTTTCAAAATCAGATCCATTGACAACAACAATTCCTCCTAAAGCATATTCAAATCCATAATAATGTTTTACTATACCAGGAGTTGTTGTATAATCGAAAATTTTATGAAATGGCAGCGTATCTACATCATTGAAAATAAATGTGATATTTTGATAATCATTTGGATACTTGTCTTTCATGGCTAAAAATCCAATATTTTTAGTGGCACCACGATTGAAACTTCGATTATCGCTTTGATGAACAAAAAAAATTTCATAATCTGTCTCTCCTTCTAAAATAAAAGACATTTGATTGCTAAAAAAAAATTTTTGTTCTTTTCGATTTCTATACGGAACAATAAAAATTCTACTTGGTACAGACATTTATCTGATTACTTATTTTATTTTTGAATTTTATCGCCAAAAATTTATCATGAAAAATAAATATCTTTATTATCCCATAATGTTCCATACGGTTCATATTTTTGAAACTGATTTTGTTCATCTCGATATTGTTTGTAATAAGTTAAAATAATGGTGTCATTTAACATTATGTAATAAATGTTATCATAATATTTTTCAATATTTGTGCATTCAAAATGTAATATCATTTCCTTTTTTTCTGTTTGCGTAAAAAAAGAACCAAGTAATCCTGGACCAGTTGGATCCAATGGATTATTTCCATAATATTGAGATTTCACATTTTCAACAATTTTTTGAATAGATTGCCACATAATTTCATTTTTTGGTAAAGTTACAATTAATGCTGTATAAGTTCCTTCGCCGAATTCTTCTCTATCTCTTACAAAATGTTCTTTTTCAGTGAGTGCGATAAGTTTAAAATTATTAATACATCTGTATTTAATATCCATATAAATTCCGCCATGAATGTACAGAATACAGAATCTCCACAAGTCTGATTTATAAGAAGACGGTTTCAATTTATCATATGCCTCTACTACCGAAGAATCAAAATGTTCCTGAATAAATGTACGACACATTTCTTCATCATATACATGTACTGTAAATTCGGGATTTGTTTGTTTTAAGTATTCTACATTCTCGTTCATAAACGGAGGCAACTCTTTGGAATGCCAGCATGTGTATATATGCAAAGGTATAATGCTATTATAAGATGTTTTTAATACAAAAGGTCTGTTTTTATGTCTAAATTCTGTTAATTGGCGCGCTATTTTTTGGTGTTTTTCATGATATATTTTATATCTTGGATTTGGTGGTGGGGGTGGAGGGCGCAATTTATTTCTAAACAATAACATGAATGCTTTACTATATACAATTATTTTCTTTGTTTAAAACTTCTTTAAATTCATAAAAATATTATATCTATATTATATTATAGCGATGAGTAATTATGAAAGATTAACCAACACTCAATTTGATGGTAACCCCTATCCCGAGTATTATTTTAATAAATTACTTGCAATGAAAATGCTAACGGAAGAACAAATAGATATGCTGAATACTTTAACTTATGAAAAAGCTTACTATTTAGTGCAACATTCTTATGGTAATGATAAGGATGGTATTCATAATTTATTGGTTGATAAATTGGATTTATTTGCAAATCTTATAAAATCAATGAAAACACCGGAGCAAAAGACGATGATGATAAATCGTATTAATGACATGAGTGATGTAGAATTTAGAGGGTTAATACAAGACTTTTTGGCAAAAAAATATTCTTCAGGAGGAAAAAGAAAAAGAAAAAGAAAATCTAGAACAAGAACAAAGAAATCTAGGAAAACAAGGAAATCTAGAAAGACTAGAAGAAGATAATTTAACTGTATCGATTCAAAATAACCTGTGGCACCAGTTCATCCTTCAAACGTTCAATCTTCTTAAAACATTTATTAATCGTCACCTCACTGATTTCGCTAATATTCTTTACGTCGCGCTTTGATACATTCAGTTTGCATATTTGAGCAATAAAATAGACAACTCCTGCAGCAATAGAATGCGGAGTATTTTCCGGCATCAAGTTCATCTTTTCAATCTTCATGGCGATAAATTGACATACTTTGGTAAGCTCTGTATTGATATTCAACTTGCTACAATATCGCTCAATAAATGCTTCCGGCTTTGTTCTACAGAATGAAGTCTTTTCTTTGTTGTCCATATCTCTTTCCAAGTTGTTAATAATGGCCTGCGCATTCTTGCAACCCTTTGTTGCGCTAGTTACATCTAAATGGAAAATAGTCGCAATTTCTTTTGCCGTTCTTGGAAAATTATTGATTCTACACGAAATGTAAATAGATGCTGCTAATATACCATCGCGATTATCACCGCGAAATGTTAGATCATATTCAGATATTTTCTTATGATATCGCATAGCATCATCGATAATCATTTTTGGCATTCCCGCATTCTGCGACATAATCGTAATTCGTTGAAATTCATCATATTGCGATTTTTCCTTATATGGCATCGATTGCCATTCTGTATAGCGTCGTATTTTTCGCATCTCATAGGATGTGGAGCCGATGCATAACACTTTACAACCAAAGGACGACTCTTTTAGCAAAGGATTGATGGGCATACCACACCGAGTTGGATCAGAATTTTGATTATCATCTGCACCATAATAACGCCATTCTGCCGACTGATCCACAATGTCCTTGTAAATAATACCACATTTTTCATTAACACACGTTAAAAATCCTTCTTCCGAAAAAGCCAAGTTGCTTTCACAACGTTCGCAATTTTCTCTAGTACCACAAGAGCGATAAATACACTCTAAAGGATCAATTTTGGATCGCAATCCAACAACTTCTGAATCAAACTGATTCCATAATTGAATTTTATTAATAGATGAAATTTTTCGTTTTACAGTTTTTTCCTTGCTCATTATGTTTATCTCATCATTATAATATTTTGTTTTTAATTCAATTTTAAATATATATTATATCATTTTTTATATCATTTTCATTTCATCTTGAAAATAATATAATATTTTTACAAGATCCGGATGAATACATATATTTTAATCTCACAAAGATATATGGGCAATCAATCAAGTCATCCAGAATTACCAGAATTACCAGAAGAATCATTACATCGACGTCTAGATTATATTGCAAGTCACTATATTTTAACAATGGATTTCAAAAGTTTGCAAAAAATGTATGAAAAAAGTTATTGCAACAAATTAGTCTTGATCACCTCCAATATATTGGATACTTATTTTACAGATTTAGAAATCGAGAACATTGGTAAAGAAAAATTGGGCAATGATAGTGTATTATTTTTTCATAAAAGTGATCTCCCTCACATAGATGAATCATCAAAAGAAAAAAGAATGACAGTTTGCAACCAAATTGCACAATTTTATGTAAAAATTGCTCATATTTTTGCAGCGATTGTTATGACGATTAATCCAGAATACACCTATACAAATAATTCAGGAAAATTAGTAAAACGTGGATTATATGAAAAAGATAAGATTCCAAAACACGCAAAGGTTACATTGGGAAAAACAAATATATGTGACGAGAGAATCGAATTGCTTAAAAAGGCCGGAATAGAACAGAAAAATCCGTTTTGTTCTATAGATCGAGTATCGTTGGCAGAAAAACCAGGAATTCCAGAACTTCTTCAATTGTATATGGATGCAAAATTTGACTATCAAACCGGTAATTTTACTGATATGAGTGCAGAATCAAAAGAACATTTTTTGAGCGATTTAAAATTATTTTATAAAGCATTTACCGGGGAAGAAGAAATGCCAGATACTATTACATCCTTTGCTGATATTAAATTGCAAGATTATGGGAAACACTCGTCGTCCTGTAAAAAAGGTGGCGCAAAAAGTTCAGATACAAGCGATAGCTCAGATACAAGCGATAGCGCAAGTGATAGCTCAGATGCAAGCGGAAGCGCAAGCGGAAGCGCAAGTGGAAGCGCAAGCAAAAAAGAAGATAAAATAAACATGACGGAATATGCCAAAAATTTGAAAGAAATGATTGCCAGATCGACAGAAAAGCAAGAAGAGTTGTTAAAAATTATCAATCAATTATTTGTAAGCGATGATTCCGATAAAAAATTTATTCGCGTTCATCCTGATTTGAATAAGGATCAATTGCAAGAAATTGTGGAGGATGCTAGACAAACTATTATTGAATTATATTTGCAATGCGAAAAAGATTTTACAAAAGGAATACATTTATATGAGTCTATTGTTGAGTCTAAAATGTTGGTAACAACCCAGCGTCAAATTGAACATCTAAAAAAAAGTGCGGAATGGCTCATTCAAAAAGAAACAGAGCAACAACGTAAAACATTGTCTCGGTAATAATTTTTCAATTGTTTAATGTTATCTTCCTATTTTTAAGTTATTTTTTATTCCTAAAATAAAAAATAATTACTTAACTTTCAGCTTTTTAAGCGGAAGCAGCACGAGCAGCGGCAGAAGCGCTGGCGGCGGCGCGGGCAGCAGCGCTAGCAGCGGAAGCGGCCGTTGCGGCGGCGGAAGCGGCGGCAGAAGCGGCGGCGCGAGCAGTGGCAGGAGTGTTCGCTTTCATGGCTTTTCTCGCGGCGCTTTTGCTGGCACCGCCAGCAGCAGCAGCAGCAGCACTAGCTTTACGTGTGTGCAATCTCATTGCTTTGAGAGCAGACTTATTCATCTTTCCGTGGTGAGAAGAAGAGCGACGACCTCCATGACGACGATGACGACGAGTAGCCATTTTATATATATACCTGAGATTTTTTTTTTGCTTAATTTTAATAAGTTTTATTTTTTCCTTAATATACTTGAATTTATAAAGGAAATATCTTCTTCAAAATAGTTTTTAAAGCCATATAGTCGAATTTACATCATTTGTTTTCCACCACATTTTATCCCCTTCTTTAATATTGTACATAACTTTGAATAACTCTAATCTTGCTAAAACACAGTTGGTCCTATATTTGTCCAAAGGATGAGGATTTGTTCCTAATTGTACATTTACCGCGCGTTTGTAAATATATTGGCGTTGATGCGACGCAAAATGTACATAAAACTCTTTTAATGATAGATCACGAATTGGCATAACAACATTATTCACTTCATGATAATCCAGTAAATATCTTTGACAAATAGCGATTCCAGAAATATCTGCCATATCTTCTCCTACAGTAATTTCCGCGTTAAATTTAATTCCATCATAGGATGCAAACGTTTCATACTGCTTAATAATATCTTTCACAATTAAATTATATTTTTTTTTATCCTCCGGTTGCCACCAATTATACAAATTACCTTTATAGTCATGTTTGCTTCCAGTATTATCTAAAGCATGCGACATTTCGTGACCCAAAATATATCCCATACGCGCTAAATTATATTCGAACCCTCTTTCTCTCAAATTAATAAAGGGTTCTTGGATAATAGCCATAGGAATAAAAATTTTATTATTATTCATCTCATAATAAGCATTCACAACATATGCTTGGGTGCCAACTAATTTAAATTCTTTCCAGTCAATAAGAGGAATATCAACAACTTCTTTTCCTTGTAGCTGTAAATATTTATTTTTTTTCCATTTGCACAATAAAGACATATTATACCAAGCATCATCAGCACTATATTCTAATAAAGGATCGGCTCTCATCTCTTTCGGTCTGGCAATAATAAGTTGTAAATAATCCAGCTTCTTGATAGCATATTTTCTAGTTTTAGGCGTAAGCCAGGTATTCCTATGCATTTTTAGTTTAAATACTTTTAATAAATCGTTTGCCAGATTTTCAACAAATCTTACATGCTCTTCATTCCAATAAGCGCCCACATATTGCTCCGTTAAAAAAGTATTAAATGTTAAAGAAAGACCAAAAACAGGATATAAATCTTTTGGAAAAGGACTTGGTTGGCCTTCAATAAATTTATCATTAAAATCATAGTAGATTTGCACTAATTTGCTATCAAAACGGATCATTTGACGCAACACAATATAAAATGCATAAGCCTTCCATTTTGGCGTTTTCCAAATACTTTTCAAATATTTTGATACACACAATAAATAGTTTAGACTTGTACATACAAAATAACCGGGAGTCTTTTTATATCCAAGAAATTTGCTAAATTGAGCCCAATCAAATCCATATTTTTCTAATGCTTCCGACGCTAATACTTTATTGTAGCCATCTGGACTATCATTTTTCACAGTATTACAACCCATTGCATTGAGTAATTCTTTTTCTACCGTAAATACATCTTTCCCCTCTAATCCATGACCTTTACCTAAACACGCGTCAAATATTTTATTTACATAGTGAATAAAATGAGAAACAACGGATCGTTTATATTTTACATATTTTGGAGTTTGTCCATAATCATCCAAATATAACAAATAATCATAAAGACTTAATCTTGGTGCGCTAATAGTATCGCAAAAAGTTTGAGAATTTTTTGGATCCTGTGCAACGCTCCAAGAAATTGGACAACCCCAAGATATAATTTCATTTTCATTCAAAAACGCTAATAAATTCCATAAATTATCCCCCCTTTGAAAATTAGCAAAAATATCATTCATTTCTGTAAAATGTTTCTTAATAGTAGAAGATTTCAGAGTTAATAAAGATTGATATACTTTGTTTATTTTGTCTCTTTTTTTCGATTTTTCGGTTGCAACATATTTTTTCACCAAATCAAATAGTTCTTTATACACTCTATTCTGAGTTAGTCGATAGACATCGACTTCTACAAAATAACGATTTGTTGTGTCTTTGCTTTGATATTTTTTAGTAGAATCCTGAATCCAACGGAAATTTATATATGTATAAAAATCTGATTGTGGGGTTACAAGAGATGGAGAAAATGGTATTTTAAACGCACGAACTAGAGCAGCATGCATTGGTTTATAAGACAAATCGCGTTCGGCTTTGAAATTTTTTATATAACGCTCTTCGATGTTTGAATACGGCTGAGAACATACAGCGGTTGATTTTTTGGGTACATCCTGCATTTTTTTGGTTTTATTATGTTTTGTACGTTTATTCTTTGTTTTTCTTAAATCCGTTTTATCTTTTATTTGGTCCATTCTACTATCCTTATTATAAAAAGATATAATTTAATTATTCGATTAAATTATTCGATTAAATTATTTAATTTAATTTATTTTCTAAAGTGCTGAATAGTTCTTCATCATAGATCAAGTTTCCAGAGGGTTTATACGAGCGTATTGGAGTAAATTTTTTCTGTTGTATCTGTTTTGTAGATTCTTTTAATTTGAATGCATGATTATTTTGAGGCTTTGCGGCTTCTTCATAATTTGGTAATAAAATCTTATCATCATTTTGTTCTTCTATTTTTCTGCCAAATTCATCAATCACAATTCCTGTTTTCTTTTTGAGTTCTGTGCGAACATAAGATGGAATCCAATGCTGCCAAGATATAAATAAAGTATTCGGATGTATATATCTTACCTGAAATTTATTATCTTTTAATTTATCCATCAAATATGCAATGCACGTTCCTTGATCAAATTTAGGTACGCCAATAATAATTTCTGGAACAACATACCAGCAAAAATGTTCATCTATTTTTTGTCGGGATGTTGTTTTAATTCTCACATGAATTCTATTTAAAATTTTATTATACAAATCTAATTTATTTAGATCATGCGATCTTTTTTTTTCATACAAGTCATCTAAATTTATCTTCTCCGAAAAATCAGAGATGTTTTCTAAAGTAAAAATATTAGCCATAACAATGCGGTAGAAAAAAACTATAGTAAAATAATGTAATATATAATTATATGCAAAAGGAAGAGAAAGAGAAAGAGAAAGAGAAAGAAAAAGAAAAAGAGAAGGAAAAAGAGAAAGAAAAAGAAAAAGAGAAGGAAAAAGAGAAGGTGAAAATAAAACATTTAGTTATTTCGGGTGGCGGACCATCTGGTATTCAAACGATTGGTGCATTGCAGCATTTAGAAAAAAAAGAATTTTGGTCTATTCAAAATATTGAAACAATATACGCTACTTCCGTTGGATGTATGATCAGTATTTTAATTGCTCTTAAATTTGACTGGGAAATTATTAATGATTATATTATAAAACGTCCTTGGCACGATACAACACATATAAAAATAGATCAAATCTTTGAGATGTATTCAAAAAAAGGATTGTATGATATTTCTTTAATGCAACTATTTTTTAAACCTTTTTTTGATGCACGTGATATTTCGCTCCATATAACTTGCAAGGAATTCTTCGAATTGACAAAGATAGAACTACATTTTTTTGCAATGGAAATCAACTCTTTTTCATTAGAAGATATTTCATACAAGACAATGCCAGATACCGAGTTATTAACATGTGCTTATATGTCCGCATCTATCCCTTTATTATGTTCTCCTATTTGTATGAATGAAAAATGTTTCATTGATGGAGGAGTTCTCTCTAATTACCCATTGCAATATTGCATTGAACAAATTGGTAAAGAGAATATTCATGAAATTTTAGGATTTAAAAATTGTTATAGAGAACCCATAGTATGTGTGATTAATGAAAATTCTACGATTATAGAATTTACAACAAATATTATCAATAAATTGGTAGATAAATGTGGTTTTCATACATCAATAGTTATACCTTATGAAGTGACCTGTTTCGGTAATCCATTAACTTTGCTTTATTTGCAAGAAGCTATACAATCACAAGAAAAGAGAGAAGAATTGTTACATACTGGAATAATGGATGCCGAAAAATTTATAGAGATGCATTTATAATTTTACTAATCATATCATTTCGGTCATAATTGTGATGATCAAAACTTGTAAAAAATTCATCCTTAATTCTACCTTTTTCTTCATCATAAGAAAAACTAGTAATATCTAAAAACCGTATATTTGGATTATTTTTTTTTTCAATTATATCTTTTAAATGAAAATTCATAATGATAGTATTATATGTTCTTTTATAAATATCTGGTAGTGAAATATTATCCAAGCTATTTTTTATTGTTTCTATATTTTTATTTTCTAAAGAATTAATGTGTTCATTTAACAGCCCTTGTTTTAAATGTTCGTCGTCTAATGTAGGTAAGCCCACAGATAAAACAATAACTTTTTTATGAGAAAAATTTTCTACAATAAAATTTACATAATTATTTATAACAGGATCAATAAATTCGTAGAGATTTAATTCTGGATTTTGTAAAAGTTTATGAAAATAGCAAAAATCCATATCTACACCACCAAACATAAATATTAATGTTTCGTAATAAATATTTGGGTCTCGTATTTTCTCGAGAATAATATTATGATAATTTGAAATACTATTTTTATTATTCAATCCTTTTGCACTTCCTGCGCCGCATAAAAGTTCTTCGCAATTATTTATATTTGCATTCAACCATCTGCAATGACTATCACCAATTAGTAAATTTGGCATTTATTATATTTATATTTATATATTATATTTATATATTATATCACAATACTTATCATTATTACTAAAAAATAATAACTGAATATCAATAATTATTAAAATTATTAAAATTATTAAAATTAGAAAAAAGATATTGCGATTTTAGGTTGCCAATGCATTTACAATGTTATATTTTGTCAGTAAATATATTATTTTTACTAATTATAAAATAATATATTTATTTTTTAACTTAAAGAACCGTATTTAGAAATTGATTCAAGTTGGCTCTACTTGGTTTTGCATCAAACTCAATGACCTGTCCATCTTTTAATAATTTAATAGTAGGATAGCCTTCAATTTTATAGGTCTCCATCATTTTCTCGACATCAGGTGTTTCATTTGTGCAATTTACTTCTGTAAAGACAATTTGATATCCATTGATTGTTTTACCATCATATTCGGTTTTTACTTGTTCCCATTCAGGCTTTGCTGTTTTGCAATGAGGACACCAATCAGTATAAAAAAGCATTAATTCAGCTTCTTTACCATTAGATGATGTTGTACCATTGTCTTCAAGCGCTCCTGTAGTATTCGATCTATAATTAAATAAAGATTTGGATGTATATGTTTTATAGATATAATAGCCTACATAACCAAGAACAATAAGAGCAAGTAAAATTAGCATATTTCTAACCGTGAAAAAAGATGTTGCTTTAGATAACATACTAGGCTCAGTTCCTCCTCGTATAAATTGTGGTGGCATCTCTGGCATTTATACTAAATATATATGTATTTAGAAGAAAACTCGGTATTTTAAACTTGTAATAAAATTTGTTTCTAAAATACTCTTTGCATAATATAACAGTTGTAAAATGCAGAATAAAACAAAAAAAGTTAGATCGACTTCCAAGACATATACATTTCGAGAGAAAACTTATGGCGAACAAGATTATTTGAGTGGTGATGGTATGCTTACTACTGTATGGGGGCCAGCTATTTGGTTATTTTTACATACAATGAGCTTTAATTATCCCGTGGAACCAACAGAGGCAGATAAAGAACATTATCGCGATTTTGTATTAAATTTACAATACGTCCTCCCATGCAAATACTGTAGAATGAATTTGGAGAAAAATTTTAAACAGCTTCCTTTGACAATGGAAGATATGCAAAGTCGAGAAACTTTTTCTAGATATATTTATGAACTACATGAATTAATAAATCGAATGCTGAATAAAAAGTCGAATTTAACCTATGATGATGTGAGAGAAAGATACGAACATTTTCGAGCCAGATGCACTAAAGATCTAAAAGAAAAGGGGAAACCTATAATAAATATAAATAAAACAAGGAGAAAGAGAAAAAAATCACAATTAAAATTGGAATCAAAAAAAGAAAAAGGATGTACCGAACCGCTATATGGAAAAAAATCAAAATGTATTTTGAAAATAGTTCCCCAAGATAAAAAAATAGATACCTTTCAAATGGACAAAAAATGTATCAAGGTAAAATAATAATTTTATTTATATTATCAAATAAATGCAATATAACTTCCTGTAATTCCAATAATATGCATACAAAAATGATATATAATATGTTCAATAGAACACCATTCCTTTTTAGAACAGGCGTCACTTATTATTGCTAAACTGTAAAATATACAAAACATTCCATAAAAAATAAATTGATAAAAATATCAATCTGTTTAATGAATGTGATATAAATAAAAACGCATACTATAGAAAATTTTACAAAAAATGCATCAAGATTATGGATGATGGAATCTTTTACAGGATGATACCAGAATAGAAATGATAATAAGAAGTTAATTAAAAATAATATGGATAAAAACTTTTCATAATTTGACCATTTTTTTTGTCTTATAAAAAAAATGTTCAAGAAGGGTAGTACAAAAAGAAATGCTGAAAGTATGAGTAATTTATTGAACATATATTCTGTTTGTAAAAATATTTATTTTGTTTTATACACATTATTATTTTGCGCAACTTTTCTAAAAACTGCTTTCCATTTTGCGCAACTTTTTCTAAAAGTTGCCTACATACCAAATGTTGAATAACCCGGGATAATTGGTTGAGGAAGCATATCATCATTAATTGTATTATAATTGGGGACTTTTTTGCATTCGAAAGCGGGTTCGGGACAACGTGCGCAAGCCGGGCATGGAGGACATTTTTTATCTGATGGTGGGCAATTTGCCGTAGGACACATTGGACAAACTGGCGGGACAACTTCAGATTTCAAAATATACAAGTCTTCATTGCCCGATGGGATAGCAGAGGCTGGAATACCTTGCGGTAAATAATTGGAATATTGATTTTGTGAATTTTGGCTTTCACTTTGGCTTTCACTTTGGTTAAACCAATCCGCCCAGCTTTGCCAATTTTGAGGTGTTGGATTTTGCGCCGGCATAGTAGTAAAAGAATCGCTATTGGAATTACTTGGATAATATATAGTTGTTGTTCCATCGGGTCTTACAACTTTGACAACATATTGACCATTTTTTCCAGCAGTTATCGTTGCGGTTCCACCATTGACTCCATGATAAGTGGTTTGTGTAATTTTATTATCAGCTGAAGCATCATTCTTTTTAGAATAATAAATGGTCGTTTTTCCGGTGCTATCCGTAAAAACTATGGTAACAGATCCTGATGTATTCATAATTTTTGCGCTTGCTCCATTTGGCCCATAAAATATACTAGGATATGAAGAACCGTCGTAATGATTATAATTTTCATAATCAGTGTTTGAGTTGTTAGAAGAATCACTGTTAGAAGAATCACTGTTAGAAGAATCATTGTTAGAAGTATCAGAGTCATCCATGGGCCCGGTAAAAGTCATAACCGAATTATCAGATAATATGCATGTTACAGTATAAGTTTTTTGTGTGTTATCAATAGAAATGGTTGCCGTTGCATTGTTCCATAAAGAATCAGACGATTCTCCCATAAATGTAACAGTAGTAATATTGGACATAGTAGCAATCGTTACAGGATTTGTATAAAATGTAGCTACAGAAGCTTGTTTTGCATTCACAATAAGAATGGAGTATATATTATTTTCAAAATTAACATTAGCGCTATACATATTATTAACAACTTCTTTCGCCATTCCACCAAATGCTTCTTTTCGTCTCATTCCTAAAATGGAGTATCCAATAAGTAATACAAATAAAATTGTCAAAAAAATAAGTAAGCCATGTTTTAAAATGATATGCATTGTATATTGTATATAGTGAAAAAAACAATTGATTTTAATAAATTTACTTATAGTAAAGTAGAAACAATGCCACGAACAAAACCACTTCCCTTGCTATCAACATCTCTCAATAATAGTGACCCTACTTTAGAAATTGGCATTGATGAAGTCGGAAGAGGTCCTTTATTTGGAAGAGTTTATACTGCAGCAGTGATTTTACCTAAAGATGATGTTTTTGATCATTTCAAAATGAAAGATAGTAAAAAGTTTCATTCAACAACAAAGATAAAAGAAGCGGCTGAATATATAAAGGCAAATGCTATAGCATGGTCAGTCAGTTTTGAAGATGAAAAAACGATTGATGAAATTAATATTTTACAAGCCACGCAACAATCTATGCACAAGTGCATTCGTGAAATTTTAAAACAAGAACCTATACAAAATGCAAATAACAAAGTAAAATTACTTGTTGATGGTAATTATTTTAAACCTTATACCAGTTATAATGCTGGAACTGGAAAAATAGAACCATTGCCATATGAATGTATCGAACAAGGCGATAATAAGTATTCGTGTATTGCCGCTGCTTCTATTTTGGCCAAAGTGGCTAGAGACGCTTATATTGCGGATCTATGTATTAAATATCCCGAGTTGGTAGAAAAGTATTCCTTGCTCTCGAATAAAGGATATGGATCCAAAAAACATATTGACGGAATCAAAGAACACGGAATTACGATTTGGCATCGAAGAACATTTGGCATTTGCAAGGAATATGTTTAAAATTCATTTATATCTCTTAACACTTCAAACGCTGTTTTTATAATATATAATATAAATGGTAATTAAGAAAATTAAATCTAAAAATAAAACGTGCAAAAATTTTTGTAAAAAGGTTTTTCTTCCAGAAAAAGAAAGAGTTGAAATAGAATTTAGTAAAAAATTAAATAAAAAATTCAAATATCAACCAATCAAGGTTCTCCGTAAAACAAATAAAAAATCATCGTTGGCAAAATTACTTGAAAATATGTATTTAAAAAGTTGTAATGATATATATTGTCAAAAAACTTGTAAAAATAGTAAAAATAAATGGTTAAAATCATTTACGAAAAAAAGAAAGGAAAAATTAATTCAACAAGGTGCTATATCTGGCTGTAGAGATTTAATCAAAGAATTTCCTGAAGATTATAAAAATGTATGAAAAAAAGAAACTTTCAAAAAAAAATTGAAATGCTTTTTAACAAGGTTAAAGAAAGCAACAGAATAGGAATCAAGATGGCTCAACCAGCAAACGTTTCACACGAACTTTATTTTCACCACAACTACCAAGGGGACATGTTATTTTACAACTACGACGGGACAAAGTATGCTCCAACTTTTCCGTTAGTCTGGGCAAAGGATCATTTGACTGAAACAGGTCCAGAGTGTTGCGCCATGTGCAAGACGGTTGGGTTTTGGAATGGGGTATTTGTAGGGTATTGTGTAAAGTGCGCAGAACAATATAACGGTGAAAGAGGCAACGGCTTCATCTTTTACGGAGAAGAAAAAAGAGACAAGAAAAATCCAAAGTCTGCATGTTTTACTTACTTGAAGGATGTCGATTTGAATGAGATCGGCAACAAAGAAATTTGCGATACGCAAGCCATCATCGATGAAATCAATTCTTACAAACAAGAAGAATCGCATGATGCACCAATGGGCTCACTTTATGGCAGCAATTACAATGGTGGTTACGATTCTTATTAAATCAAAAAATAAAAATAAAAAATAAATATTACTTGCACGTTTTATATTTTACTTTTTACAATTTATATTGTTTATTTTTTTCATGAACAATATAAAAAATAATTACGCACTACACAAATCGCATATTTCTTCTTCATTGTTATCTGTATTTTTCTCTGGTTCAATGGTAAATTGTTGTGCTTGATGCTTTCCCTTTCTTCGCAAATAATAAATTCCCGTTTTCAATCCTTTTGACCAAGAATAAAAATGCATCGAAGTTAAAATATTATAATTAGGATCTTCAAGCCACAAATTCATGCTCTGACTCTGACAAATATAAGCACCTCGATCTGCAGCCATATCAATGAGATGTTTCATTGGCATCTCCCAAACAGTCTTGTATTTATTTCGAATATGCTCTGGCAACATCGTCAGTTGTTGCACACTACCCTTATTCGTAATAATATTATTTTTAATTTTTTCATTCCACAGATTCAACTCAATCAATTCATTCATCAAGTATTTATTAGCAACAACAAATTCACCCGCCATCGTCCTACGACTATAAATATTACTAGTCAATGGCTCAAAACACTCATTGTAACCAAGAATTTGTGATGTACTTGCAGTAGGCATCGGTGCAATGAGCAACGAGTTGCGCAATCCATGACTTATAATTGATTGCTTTAGTTCAGACCAATTATATCTGTCAGATGGTGTCACGTTCCACATATCAAATTGTAAAATTCCTCGGCTAGCTGGAGAATTATCGAATGACATATAAGCACCTCGATGTGCCAAACTTAGGCTATATTTAAGCGACCAATCGCTGACAAGTTTGCAATACTCTAAACCTGTGTTACATAGAATCTGTTCCTCTTCATAGTCGGTTTTAATTGCCAATGCCATTTGATTACTTTTTTCTAGTGCTGCATGATACATGGTCTCAAAAATCATTTTATTGACTGTTTTGGCCTCTTCGCTATGAAATGCAATATCCATCAAGATAAAGGTATCTGCAAGCCCTTGAATACCAATACCAATAGGTCTATGAAGAAAATTACTGCGTTTAGTTTTCACAGTAGGATAAAAGTTAATATCAATAATTTTATTTAGATTTGCTGCAACCACTTTAACAACTGCGTGAAGCTTTTCATAATTGAATATCTTGTTTTCCACAAAAGCCGGTAACCCAATACTCGCCAAGTTGCAAACCGCGGTCTCGTCTTTATCCGAATACTCCATAATTTCTACGCACAAGTTACTCGACTTAATTGTGCCCAAGTTTTGCTGATTCGATTTTCGATTAGCTGCATCTTTATAAAGTAAATAGGGCGTTCCAGTTTCCATTTGTGAATCCATAATTTTAACCCACAAATCTCGAGCCTTTATCACCTTTCTGGCTTTTCCTGTGGCTTCATAAGATGTATATAATTGATCGAATGCATCTCCATAAACGTCAGATAATCCCGGGCACTCATGTGGGCAAAAATAAGACCACAATTCATTAGCTTTTACACGCGCCATAAAAAGATCGGGTATCCAGAGTGCATAAAAGAGATCTCTCGCTCTCAACTCTTCATCGCCATGATTCTTCTTCATATCCAAGAAATCCTCTACATCCGCGTGCCATGGCTCCAAATAAACCGCAAAAGATCCATTTCGCTTTCCGCTTTGATTTACATATCTTGCAGTAGAATTGAAGACCTTTAACATGGGAACGAGTCCATCAGTTCGGCCATTGGTTCCGCGAATATAAGAATCCTTGGCGCGAATATTATGAATATGCAATCCAATACCGCCAGAATACTTGGAAATCTGTGCACAATCTTTCAAGGTGCTATAAATTCCATCGATACTATCATCTTCCATCGCGACCAAGTAGCATGAACTTAATTGGGGTCTAGGGGTTCCAGCATTGAATAACGTCGGGGTAGCATGTGTAAAATATTTTTGAGACATCAAATCATACGTTTCTTTTACTGCTGCAAGATTGGTACCATGAATTCCGATAGAAACCCGCATCCACATATGTTGCACTCTCTCGACGATTTTATTATTAATTCGAAACAAATAGGATCGTTCCAAGGTTTTAAAACCAAAATAATCGATCAAATAGTCTCGTTGATAATCAATCATAGATTCAATCACTTGTTCATGTTTTTCAACAATATCATATAATTCCTTGGTAATAATTGGATAATGCTTTCCATCTGTATCGCGAAAGTCATACAATTGACGCACTACATATAAAAAAGAGGCGCTTGTATTCTTTTGATGATTGCTGCCAATGATTCTTCCGGCTAGAATTCCGTAATCTGGATGATTTGTGGATAGAGAAGCACACTGTTCCGCAGTAAGCTCATCTATTTTTGTTGTGGGAATCTTATCATATAACTGATCAATCACCTTCATCGCTAGTGCCGAATAATTGATATGAATATTGGCTTCAATCCCAATCTTTTTAATCCGATTCAAAATTTTGTCAAATGCGATATTATGTAGTTCTCCATTGCGCTTTGTAACGCGCATATCCATGTTCTCTTTCTCTTTTTCCATAGTATTATATGATACCCAATGAAAATTTTAAGTCAGAATTGTATAGTATATAAAAAATATATAAATAAAATACGTGTGTTATGTATATATATGAATTGCATAGGACGACTTCATTTATGCGGAATGATTATGGAAAATGTATATGGATATTTTATAAAACAACATGACCTATTTGATACATTATATATAATGAGCTTTGTATCTATCCCATTTTCTTGGGTGCTTTGTAAAGATGAGTGTATTATTTCTTACATAACAAAAAAAATAGAAAACCCAAACTATCAGTTAGGAGATGAACCTGAAAATGTTAAAGATGTAAGTAGTTTATTTGTAAATGAAAAACAGTATATGACTTTTTATAATATAAACGTTTTTTTGCGAGTTGGTTCAGCTCTACTTGTAAATAATAGAACAACAAAAATAAATGCCCATATTTTTATACCAACTTGTCTAATGTATATGCTTTATAATTATGATATAACTTATAATCTAAATCATAGAAAAAAATTGTATCCATATTTTCAATTGGTATTATTGAGTTATTTACTTGAATCTTTCTATTATTGCATTTTTTAAAACGTTGGTAATTCATCAACAGGCCCCGGTTGCGGACCTAAGAATAGATTTTGGGGTGTTCGAAAATATCCAACTCGTGTTCCCGGACCATTTTTAACCGGTGGTAGTGGCAAAGTGTAATTGCTTCCTTTTTGGTTATCTTTATACAAAACACCACAAAATTCAGAATCAACGCATGTTCCATTATCCGGATTTCGTTGATACTTTAAATTATTTGTAATTTGTGCATAAGACCCTTCTTTAAAAATTGGGTAGTGCCACCAAACATCACTAGCTGTGTTGTTGCTTACTGTTTTTCTGCCAGTATAAGGATAAGATTCATATACTAATGGCTCAATCTCACTTATAGGATAGTTGGCTTTCTCCGCTAAAGTGTAACTGGAAAAGTTTTCTGATATTGTTGTTGTAGTAGGTAATTTGAATAAAAAACTACAAATAATAATAACAAATAAAAGAAATCCTATACAAATAATAACAGTGTTTTTCATAATATATATATAATTGGTTATTAATTTTTATATAAAATTAATAATAATAACAACATTCTCTGAGAAATTTATGAAAATAGTTTTATTTAAAGATTGTACATATCTCTGAAATTTTTTATTTTTTCATCAAATCTATTTTAATAAACTCATAATTTTATTTGTGGTTTGTTTATTTTCCATAAAAAATATATTATAATATTTGTGTAATATAATTAAATTCAATCAATGAATGAACCTTCAGGCCTATCACCGGAAATTCAATCAGAAATTGATAATCTTGTTACATATTGTGCGGATGCATTCATGCAAGAATACACGAGGGGGAATATTACAACAATAGAATCTAAACAAAAAGTATTTTTAGAAATAGTTGCTAGAAAACTATATCAAGATGATATAAAATACCTCACTACCTGGCAGGGGATGCCAGGTGCAAAAAATTTGACTGAATTATCTCCTGTTTTACTCGCAGAACATGCAATTTACAATTATTTAATAAGACCAATGGTTTATGATTCTGGTAAGCCTTCATCAGTTATGTTTAATGATGCACAAATTACACAAATTTTGGAACTTTTGAGTAATATTACAGAAGACAACATTCAATCTGATGGGAGAGAGCAAATCTTTACTTTTATTAGATTAGAGCCTGAAAGATTAATACCATTAGTTAAAGAAATAACTATTTCTATTCTTAAACAGTTGAAAGACGTCTTTGACAATATGGAAGAAAACATTGAAACCGACAAACTTTATTTAAGTTATGTAGCTGATATTAGATCAAAATTAGTCTCATTACATGAAAAGTTATTGAGAATACAAACATCTATTTCTAATACATTAAACGTAAATATAGGTTCTTTAACCGATATAAATTATTTAACTGGAACTCTTAGACCAGCCATTGTAACATTACAAGGAAAAATGTTCGCATTTCCTAGTACAAAACAATTATGTGGGCTTATACTACCAGAGATAGATCAGTTATTACAGGTACTTGAAAAGTTAAGAACTTTAAGGTTGGAAAAATATTCCAATAGACGAAACCCTCCTCGCCCTCCTCCTTTATTTAACCCTGGTTCAATTATAACGGGAAAAGTTATGGTTGCAGGAAAGAGAAGGAAGACAAAGAAGACAAAGAAGACAAAAAAGACAAAGAAGACAAGGAAAAGGAACACAAAGATATTGAGGAGAAAAAGAGGATGAAATTTGCGAGATGTATTCGACTTAAAAATTATCCCATTTTAAATATTCAATGGTGTATATATATTTACAAAAAAATAAATATATATTAATTCATAAAATCTAGCTGTTTATAATGCTATCGCAATCAGGTCGAACACCATAATGTGTGCTACATATTAATACTACATATTTTTCTTTGTTTCGTCAAATGATTCTGTTCTTATTTTTACTATTTGTACCGGTTGTTGTTTATGAAAAAAATTTTGTATGGTAGTATTCTGGATAGAACTATTTTGTTTTTCTGAATTTTCTTTCAATACCGTGAGAAAACAACCATCTATTTTTGATGTTACTGATTCATCCACCGCCTTTTTTCCGCGTTTCGCAGAGGCCCTATGTTGAAATCCAGAAACGCGTTCTTTTTCAATAATAGTCCAAGCCTCTTCGATTTTTCCAACAGTATCTCGAAACCATATTTTGTTGCGCAAGACTAATACACAACTCACTTCATCCAATTTCCAGTAAATATTTTTAATCCATGTAAATTCTTGTTCCAACTGTTGCATCGTCTCTTGTTCCCATATTTCGTATTCTTCTTTTGTTTGAATAGACAATGGCATATATACATACTTTGGATTGCCATCTTTTTTGCAAAAGTACATAATCACTCCCTTTTTACAGTCGTCTTTTTCTGAAGAGCAAAAGGTCCCATCTTGATAAAAAGCCGATTCCCCTTCATATTCAGAAAAGCGACATTCAAGAAAATCGCATTCGTCTAAATCACACGTCTCCATTTGCAATTGCATTTGAATCCAATATTCCTTTTTAGGAATACCATCTATTTCACGATTGACAATGTTTTTAATTTCCAACAATCTTCCAAATCGATTACTCGTTTCATCTATATTAATTCCATCCGGACTTGCCCCCAAAAATGAATATGTATCGTGTTGTATGCAACCATAATCACCAATTTTTGTTTTATATGTATCTTCATAATACATTACGCTAACTGGTTCATATTTTTGACCCCAGTGAAATGGCGATTGAATATTTATTTGTGCCGGTTTATCGTTTTCTAAAAGATCCATTTTTAAGGGCTGACATTTTTCGTAAATTAACTGATTTCTTGTTGCCTCATTTTCAAATGCTTTATAAGCATTGCTCGCCGTTATTAGATTGTGTCGAAATAAATACCATTCGGGGGTTCGTTGTTCAGGCTGAGGTTTATTTCGCAAGTAATTTATTTTAGACAACCTTTTTTTAATGCTATTGGATGACAACGGTTTTGCAAATGTATTAGAATATGATCTTGGAGGAATAATTTGCGTATAAAATAACGCCAAAGAGGTATCCAATATATCTTCAAAATCATCCATTTCATCCTCAGATAATAAAGACGGCATAATTTTATAAAGTTCTTTAATATTTTCCATCATCTCTTCTTCAAAATCTGGCTCTGAAATTGCATATGGATTTTCGTCTATATAACTATGCATAAGTTCTATACATGTAGTAACAAGTTCTATTTCATCAGGTTCATCTATAAAAGGCGAATTGTCTTCCACGGTTATATCGTCAAGGACATCTTTTAAATCTGGTAATTCATGAATACATGTATGCATATATTTAATATAAAAACGTCTTTATATCATAATAGTTTGAAAGTTCATCCATCTGAATCTGAGTTATTTGCTTCACTATTGACTACATTCTTCGCAGTGCTTCTGTTTTTTTTAGGTGGCAAACTTTTTAGTGTAGAAACGCGCTTATCAATATTTTTAATGGTAAAATGGCGAGTTGTTTTATTATATGATAAAGCAGGAATCATCTTTACTTCCCCGGTTGTTCTGTCATATTCCACGTCTTTCACTCGTTGAAGTCGTTTTCTATCGAGACAATCTTTTAAAAAGACATGAAAAAGCTGAATCTCTTCTTCTGTAAATTGTTTCTCATTTGCATATATTTCAGCAAAAGCCAACAACTTTTTTGTTTTGGCAGTTTTATCTAATTTACTCCACGGATCATTTTGGTTATTATTTTTATCATCTTCCAAAAATTTATCAAGATTTAATAAATTATCAGATTGTTTCGATTCCTTCAATGAATTTCCATTTAAAAGCATAGTTTTATATTGGATATTTTTAAGTTCAATACATTCATCTATTTTTACTTTTTGTCCATTTTCTTCGTTTATTATGTTATCCATGATATATAATAATATCGTTTTGGGTTTAACTCACTTTTCAAAATATTAGTATATAGAAGAAATATCTATATTCATTTATAAATATAAATATACTAGAAAAATATACTAGAAAAATATACTAGATAAATATACTAGATAAATATACAACCATGGATGAAAAAAAGATCATTATTCAAGGAACCGCAAATCGTTATCAAATGAAGAAATTGGTTCATGAAAAAAAAGAACCAACGATTCGAAAGGAATGCAAACAATGGAACATTTCTTCCGAAGTATATACGGAAGCATATCAGTGGTCGCTTATTAAGGAATTATATGAATTTTATACAGCAAACGCACTAACTGAAAAAAAGGCACTATCAGCAGAGGCAATTTTAGCAAAACGAGAAATTGAAAAAAAACGACAGAGTTACAAGCAACAAGATATTTGCAAAAAACGTTTTTCGGAACCAGATTTTATTGATTTTATGAGGATTGTTACAAAATTATATGAATCAAAACTAACTTGTGATTACTGTAATACACTTGTTTATATAATGTATGAATATGCGAGAGAATCTAATCAATGGACACTTGATCGATTGAACAATGATATAGGTCACAATAATTCTAATGTAATTATATCTTGTTTGCAATGCAATTTAAAAAGGAGACGAACAAACAAAGATGCCTTTTTATTTACAAAGAAAATGCAACTTATAAAGACAAGTTTAGAGTAAAAAAAGAAAAACTATCGGTAGATATAGATATACTATATGGAATGGAAATGGTCGTATGGGGGCACTTATGAAAAAAGTATGCGAAAAATACCTACTTTTATTGAGAAAACTGTCATGATTGAAAAAACTGCAATTCAACAATCTTTATTATCAGAAGATGATTCATGGCTAATGAATCAACAAGGGGAATTATATATTTTAGACAAAAATAAGGATCATGAACAATCATTTAACAAACGTGAAGATACTTATCATCGAATGGCAGAGAGAGAAATGATAGGGCAAATTGGGATGAATCCTTTTTCCGACAATAATTATGTTCATGATGTAATTGCACAGGATAATTTTTTAAAGCCTATTTCGACATCGTCTGAAAAAGAAAAATAGCTTGCTCTTGTTATGCATTTTTACAATTTTTTTACAAAAATAACTGTGCAGGCCCAGCAATTCACTTATTATATGTAATATAAAGCCAAGAAGAAAAAATATTACCCTTTCTTTTCTACGTAGATAAGGTATCTGTAGTAATACAAAACCAACACCAATACATGCTAATCCTTCTATACATGATTCACCAAGTAATTCAGCAAATGGTGTTGTAACCTCTTTTTGATCTTTTTTATCATTTTGATCTTTTTGTTTTTTATGCTCAGTACATTTATAATTGCAAAAGTATTGCTGGAAATATAAATAATATCCTAAAAAATGTTTAACAAATCCGATGAAAAATAAAAGAACATACATGTTACGTATTGGGAAAAATGAAATACATAAAAAAATAATAAATGTATAAGTTCCCATAAGAACCGCCTCTAATAAAAAATGCATGTAGGTAACTACTATATCAAGATATTTTATAAAGATTATGGGTATTATTTAATAAAATAAAATAAGAATTTAAACAAATCGTTTAAATACTTACTAATATTTGATGTCTTCAGCTACAAATTATACGACTCAAAATGATTTACTGTTGAATAATTTAATGGATTTTTACAAGGATGAAACGAACTTGGACAATATGCTAAAAATTATAACGGGTGAATCAAAAATTTCTCTCCGAATTGTTGATTGGTTTGCAACGAATTATGCAAAAAAATATTATACATTGTATCCTCTTTCAGATGCATGCGGAAATGTACGTCGTTTCAAGGTCTATGTAGATTACAAATTAAAGTTAAAGGCGTATAGCAAAAGACGGTTTGATCCCTTTTGTAGATGGGATAGAATTAGTATCCCTTATAAAGGCGATACATTTATAGAGACCACAATCGGCCAACTGAATTTTTTCAAATGGACCTTGGAAAATAAGGTAGTTCAATATATCGAAGAAAATTACGAGGCGATTGAAAAAGATATGAATTGTAGAAATAGTACATCTAAAAGAAAGGAACCTCTTGTTGAAAATACCAAAACTAGGAAGAAGAGAGAAGAATTATCAATCTCGGCCTCGAAAAGTATTAAAAAAGAAAAGGTAGAAATAGTAGTAAATTTTACGTAATCAAAACTTAAACCTTTTATATAAATAATAATAGACTCCGACTCATGGGAAATTCCCAATCTATACCCAAAATTAATTTTGAAGATGTTCAAACGGCATCCAAACATCCGGAACTATATTTGTTGATAAATACATTGCCTATTTACGAACAAGACTGCCTTATTTTAAATAGCATACATGCTTCACAAGAAGAAGATGTCATGAATAAACATTTAAAATTTAAAAGTAGCGTCTCTATTATCATTTATGGAAAACATTCAAATGATGATGCTCTTTATAGAAAATATCAACAATTGTTACAATTAGGGTTTTCAAATGTATATGTGTATCTAGGTGGATTGTTTGAGTGGCTTTTACTTCAAGATGTGTATGGTGCTATAGACTTTCCAACCACATCGCAACAATTGGACATATTAAAATATAAGCCAAATCAACGATTGCATGTTGGATTGATTGATTATAAATAAATAAAACTTTTATATTTTTTATTTATTTTTTATATTTTACGAATATTTATTCCTCCTTTTTAATAGCAAAAGGACCGCTCAATAATTCGCTTCGGCCATTGTCCGTTTTTCCGATAACAATGTTTTCACCATCGAACAACTCTTGACGAATATCGGCTGCAGAAATTTGTTCCGTATTCAACTCGCTCTCTTGTGTATTCAAATTATTTACACCAATCAAGTTTCCTTCAGCATCAATCGTTTGCGTTAGAGTAGTACCGGTCTTCTCAGCATGCTTAATATTTTCCTCAATCGCGGCTTTTTTCGATTCTTTAACGCGTTGTTCAAAAGCCGACTTGGCAAACGTTTCATTTTGGGTTTTTTCGTGCATCAAGTGGTTCAACTCCTCTTCCAAATACTCAACACGTCCGGTCTTGTAAGCTTCAGGGTGCCAAGGCATCCACAAACCAACTGGACCGACAAACACATCGTGACTGGGATCAATTTCACGCAACATTTTAGAGCGCAGTTCAGCTTCTTCCAAAGTTGGATACACGCCTCGAATCTTTATCCCGCGGGTTGATGTTTGAAAATTAAACTTTGTGTTAAAGCTATTCTCTAGATCTTGATCGTTCTTATCTAAAAATGTTTGATAATCATCGGTCAAAGATGATTTGCACAACTCTTCCTTTTGATCTTTAGTGAATCCTTCAAAGTCCTTCATAATATCGTCAAATGATAACTTGAATTTAAAACTTACAAAGTTGAGAAACTGAACAAACTTTTCCATACTTTTTGACAATTCCCACTGTTTTAGGAATTCCTCAAAGAAAAATATTTCCTTCTGTTTCACAATTTTTTCAGGACTAACAAAAGAAACACACACAAACTTTTGACCAGCAATCGGCTTGTCTTCCTCCAATAAATCTACATATTTAGGATTTTCTATTCCGTCTTTTAAATGTTTCGATTCATACGCCATTCTTTTGTATAGTTAAGTTGAAGGATTCATTTAAGTTTTTTTATTTTATAATATCTTTTTTTCTTGTGTTTTATTATATTCAATGTTTGACATTATGGAGTTTGTTAAGAGAATCATCAAGTATTTAGTAGAAGGTTTGATGGTAGCCATTGCTGCTTACGCCATCCCTAAACGCTCGTTAAATATTGAAGAGATTTGCATGCTCGCACTCACCGCTGCCGCCACATTTGCCATTTTAGACACGTATATTCCTACCGTTGGTGTTACGACCAGAGCTGGTGCTGGTTTCGGTATTGGCGCCAATCTTGTTGGCTTCCCAGGTGGTCTATAAATAATAAATAATACCATGAATTTTAATTCTTTATAAGTAAAGTAAAAAGTTATAAAGAATACAAAAATATTTTGTGTTAAACGGTTGCGATAAATTCCCAGTCTAATTCTTCACATATTTTCTTCCATATCGTATCCTGTTCTATCAACTTCTCTCTATCCTTCAACATTGGAATTTCTTGCAAATAATGGTTTTCCCCAAGAAGCTCGAATAACTTGTACAAAACATAATAGTAGTGTAAAAAATTAACGCGATAATCTGGACAGTGTTTTGCATAAGGATACTGTATCTCCATGAAAAAATTGCACAACGTTTCTTCCAGGTCTTGTGAGATAATAGGCGGCTTTAATCCTAACTTATCCTTGATAAAATTAATATGCTCGTAATATTTATTATATCCCAGTTTTTTTAAAAATCCCTTGGTTTCATAATAGGTTATTTTTAGAATATCTACTCTCTCTTTTTTAATTTGCTGTTTTAAATTTTCAATGACGTCTGGTGGGATTTGCGTTGTTTCTTTCCCTTGAAACTGTGCAAGAATTTCTTTGAAATGATTAATTTTCTTATATGCATAAAAACATACTTCTTTTGGCGGTTCCTTGTAAGATGGCTTTTCATTTTCTATTAAATATTGCACATTCTTATAACAAACATTGCATATTAAAACACCTTCATCATCCATAGGAATCAATTCCCCTTTATAACAACTTTGACAAATATCCGTTGGTGTTATAAAAGAAGAAATATCTAGAAAAGACTCATCTATGTTACTCAAATACTTTTGAAAAATATTATTATTTCTCGTCTCGATTGTTTTTTGATTTGTTATATCATTCTTATTTATCTTGAAAAAAGAATCAAGAATTTTACTTTTGTTATTCACCTCATTATCGGGTTTTTCAGAAATATTTTTCTTGTTTTCAAAATAATCAAAGATATATTTAGAATTATCTAAAAAATATTCCACCTTTTTACTTTTTAAATCTTTTATTTCTGTTGTAATATCCGAGATGCGATCTTTTATGTCCATAATTTGTTCGATAGACAATGATTGTTCATGGTTTTGAAGGGATTCTCTGAGAGATTTTCTCTCCTGTTTTAATTTAGGAATCTTGTCTTGCTCGTCTTTATTGAAATTATTAATATATTCTCTATGTTTTCCATCTAATGTTGTTGAGCCTTTTTTATTGACCTTGAATTTTTTAATCGTTTTGGGTTTGAAGGAAGGCATCTTTATAATTTAAAACTGTTAATTTTTTAATTGATAATTTATCCAAAGTATATTAATATTTACCGATAAAATAAGTTTTAGTTTTCTTTTCTGTTAGTAAATGGAATTACAAATACAATTAGAAGAAAATCATATAAAAATGGAAAATATCCAATTTCAAAAAATGGTATTCTTATTTAATGCTTTAAACGAAGGATGGAGTATTCAAAAAAGGAAAGATTCATATATATTTACAAAAAAACACGAAGGGAAAAAAGAGATTTTTCTAGACTCTTATTTGATGTCATTTCTTAAAAATAATTTTGATTCGACTAAATTGCTACTTTCATAAATTTAATTACCGTTTGAATTAAATTTAATTTCCAAAAATTTTTTTCTTTAGCAATATTATAAAATGGGAGGTGGTCTTATGCAGCTCGTTGCCTATGGTGCTCAAGATGTCTATCTTACTGGAAACCCTCAGATCACTTTTTGGAAGGTGACCTACAGACGCTACACAAACTTTGCCATTGAGTCTATTGAACAGACTTTTAACGGCCAGGCCGATTTCGGTCGCCGTGTTACATGCATTATCAGCCGCAATGGTGATCTTGCTTACCGCACATATCTCCAGGTCACTCTTCCCGAGATCAACCAACTTATGGGAAACACTGCTACGCTTGCCACAGGCACTGCCAGTGTTTATGCCAGATGGCTCGACTACCCCGGAGAGCAGCTTATTGCCCAGGTTGAGGTTGAGATTGGAGGCCAGCGCATCGATCGCCAATATGGTGATTGGATGCACATCTGGAACCAGCTCACCATGACTGCTGAACAACAGCGTGGATACTTCAAGATGATTGGTAACACCACTCAGCTTACATTTATCACGGATCCTTCGTTCGCTGATGTTGATGGACCTTGCGACTCTCTTGCTCCCCGCCAGGTTTGCGCTCCCCGCAATGCCCTTCCTGAAACCACGTTGTACGTTCCCCTTCAATTTTGGTTTTGCACCAACCCCGGTCTTGCCTTGCCCTTGATTGCTTTGCAGTACCACGAGGTGAAGATCAACCTTGATATTCGCCCCATCGATGAGTGCTTGTGGGCCGTCACCAGCTTGAACTGCTTGACAAATACCACCACAAGCAGTGCTTCGGCTTACTCCACTGGAACAGGAACACCCGTCACTGCAGTCATCGCTTACAATCAGTCTCTTGTTGCTGCTTCGCTGTACGTTGATTACGTCTTCTTGGATACGGATGAGCGCCGCCGCTTCGCACAGAACCCTCACGAGTACTTGATCACACAGCTTCAATTCACTGGTGACGAGTCGGTCGGTTCGTCCTCGAACAAGATCAAGCTCAACTTCAACCACCCCGTGAAGGAGCTTATCTGGGTTGTCCAACCCGATCAGAACGTTGATTATTGCTCTTCTCTCTTGTGCGATTCCGTTTTATTCAAGGTTCTTGGAGCTCAGCCCTTCAACTACACCGATGCCATTGACGCTTTGCCCAATGCCATTCATGCTTTCGGCGGACCTCAAGAGCTTACGGGTGCTTACCACAAGGGAGAGAATCAGTTTGCGTACATCAATGCACAGGGCACATTCAATGATGCCGGTGCTCTTGATGCTCCTGAAGGATACCTTACCAGCTATTGGGATGGACCTACCAACCCTTACTCTGGTCCTCAATTTGGAGGTGAAAATCCTCTTAACAGTGCCACCATTAACGATCCCAGCAATCCTTACAACGCTTATTACTTGCAGCTCCAACAGCAGGCAGCAGCACTTAATGGAACTGGTGTTACTCTTCAGAACCTTGTTGGCCCAGCCGACTTCAACAACGGATCCACTGTTTCTGATGCCGGAACCTTTGTCTTGTCCGAGACGTCGCTCGACATGCACTGTTGGGGCCAGAACCCCGTTGTTGTTGCCAAGCTCCAGCTCAACGGTCAAGATCGTTTCTCTGAGCGTGAAGGATCTTACTTCTCGTGGGTCCAGCCTTACCAGGCCCACACGCGCTCACCCGATGAGGGCATCAACGTGTATTCTTTTGCCTTGAGACCTGAAGAGCACCAGCCCTCAGGCACGTGCAATTTTTCGCGAATTGATAACGCCACACTCCAACTTGTGCTCTCCAACGCCACAGTCGAAGGAACAAAAACGGCCAAGGTCCGCGTCTATGCAACCAACTACAACGTGCTCCGCATCATGTCGGGCATGGGTGGTCTTGCTTACTCCAATTAAGACCATATATCGTGTGGTTTTTATCTGTATATTTATAGAATAGTTTAATACCATAAAAATATTTATAGTATTAATAAATCGCTTTACCAGCTGGGAAAGGAAGAATGTATTTTGCTCATGATCAAAAGGGTGAGCATACTATAGACTCCCTTTAATTTGAATATTATTATCAATATGTAAAGCAGATCATGATGCTTTTGCTTTTTGATTTTGAAAATTAAAACAAAATTTTATTATAATATTATATAATATATATATTAGAATGTATAATTTGGATTTGTGTCATCTCGGAAACCAGTGTGCTCCAGGAATTATAATTGATGATATACTGAATGTTCGCAAAAAAACTCTCTTTATGTTGGGCATATATCATTTCAATGATATCTTGGAATTTTTAAAGGATGGGTATTATGAAAAAATATATGATAGAAACTTTCTTGAAAATCAAGAAAATAATAACGTTAGACATTCATTATATAAATTTACATTCAACCATGAATTTACAATTGAAAATTGGCAAATTACCAATTATGATCTAGTTAAAAATAGATTTGATGAGAAAATTCGAAATTTTAGAGAGATGTTACATAGCAATAATAAAACAATATTTATCAATGTATTTGACAATATTGATACCTTGAATATAGACGGTATGTTGAACTGGTTAAGAGAAAATAAAAGGAACTTTCATTTAATAATTATTACTGATAAACATTATAATACAGGATACGAATCTGAAAATCTTTCTATTATTAAACTTGAAAATTCCTTTTCCGAATGGTGGAATATGTCAGATAACACCAAAGCTAATTTGTATCAAGAAATGTATAACAAATTCATCACTTGTTTAGAGCATAAAAATATCGAAAATAATTTTCCCAAAAACTATATGGATACTGAATATGGAAGAGCACATCCTGTATAAAATATAAAAAAAATTGATTTTATTTATGATATAAAATCAATTTGTAAAATAATGTCACCTATGTTTGAATTTCATTTCAAGATTGTTCGCACTGAAGTTACGTGCGCCTATTCGATTCACACCGAATCAACCGTTGCAGAATTTATTGAAAAAATGAAGCATAATTTAGCTGTCAATCCAGATTTTGCGAATATACAAGAATTTGAATTGGTCCCATTAACGGACTCCGTTCTTGATGCGGAGGATGGCCCCGCATTGGAACCTTCTGATCAACCTCTTTCCACTATTTGGAATGAAAATTCCGACTCTACCTTTCTTTATATTCGTCCGATTGTTGCTCCTGCTATATCTGCAGGTGTAGAGACTAGTGGGCATTTGGAACCTGTTACACGTTTGTGCGTGGTTTGCCATTCCTCGCCGCGCCATATTGCCTTTGCGCCATGCGGACATCTATGCATTTGCCGAGATTGTTCCAATAATCCGTCCATTACTACTTGTCCTATTTGTCGTAATTCTTTTACTCGCATGTTGGAAATCTTTGATCCTTGAATAAAAATTTGGTAAATAATATTTAAAGAAATATTGGGTATTATTTTTACAATGAAGGTTATTTACAGAATAAGTGATGGTGGTTATAATAAAATAAAGCCATATTTCGTTACGAAATGGGGAGTATTTGAACATTTTATCAAAATTTTTGAACATCACGATATTTATGTTGTTGCTGATAATGTGAGCGATGAAACCTATACTTTTTTATGTTCATACATCGAACCCTGTAAAATTTTTAGAACATCGTTATCAAATGCAAAATCTTTTTTATATTCTGTTAATTTTGCTATACAATATTTTAACAAAGATGAAACGGTATATTTTGCTGAAGATGATTATATTTATACAGAAAATGCTGCTCAGGTTATTGCAGATGGAATAAATATTGGAGATTATTCGTCGGGGTACGATCATCCCGACAAATATATAAATCATCGCGAAGGCGGACCAAATCCATTTATTGAAGAAGGTGGTGAAAAAACGATTGTTAAAATAGGAAAAAATAGTCATTGGAAAATAACAAATAGCTGTTGTATGACATTTGCAACAAAAGTTTCAACTATTGAAAATGACTTAGAAATATTTAAAAAACATTGCGAAACATCACATCCAGGTGATTTTGAAATTTTTACCGAATTAAAAAAATACAAGGGTAGAAATGTAGTTTCATGTATTCCTGCAGTTTCAACTCACGGCGAAACACAATGGTTATCGCCTTTTATCGATTGGGAAAAGCAATTCCGTCGAACAATTACGAGTTAAATAATCGATTCATATTTCTCACCTCCGGCTTGTCTGCTTCCGGACAAAATAATTTTTTAATGTGCGCATCATCTCTAAAACGAATTGTATAATCTTGTTGAATATTATTTCTACCAATGCGACCGAGCGCTTGAATAATTTTTTCCTGTGTTAAAATCAAATCCTTGCTTATATACCCATGACAAAACTGGTAATTTGTTCCATAAATATAATCACTAGAGGCAATAATCATATACAACTTTTGTTGATCCGCCAATTTTTTCATAATTTCCGTATAAGTAATGCTTTCGTGTTTGCAAAATACGCCAATTCCCATGAGTAACAAAACTTTCCAACTGTCACATACATCGTCCAGCATCATAATATCAATAATAATATTATTTTCAATGTCACACGTAAAGGGTTTCGTAACTTCAATATCTTCTGCCCATTTTTGAACGTGAAGTTGTTTATTTGGAATAAAGGTTTCATTCAATTCAGCCGTTTTTATGAGAGCTCTCAAATACTCCATTTTTTCTGTGAGTTTTTCAATAGAACTTTCTTCTGTAGAGCCTTTCTTTGCCGTTTTTACCTTTTTATCAGCGTTTTTTCCCTTGGGGTTTCCAACAGGTTCTGATTCCATGGTAAGTTTTGCCATGACATCTTCTAAATCTTTTTCAAACAATCGTAATTTTTCATTGATTGTATTATTAAATTCAATCTTCTCCATAATATTTTCCATAACCTTGGCTGGAATATTTGCTTGTTGGATGCAAAACTTGGCAATTTTTTCCACATCTGTTGCCAAGAATATAGTGGGACCATCCGTCAAAGAATAGGCATCCTTTGTCGTAACATACACAGAACATTCTTCGCGCGGTTCCACGATAGTACTTTCCATTTTTACAATCGATTGACCCGCCAAAGAAGGTCGTGTCCCGGCTGTTTTTGCAGTTACGCCTGGGCCAACACTTGAAATTCTTCGCACTTTATTACCTTTCGTATCTATCGTATTATTTGGTGTCAATCTCCGTTGGTGCAGATTTTTTAATCCGGCGCAAACAGTGAGCCATGTCTCTGGAATCACCTTTTTTAAACAATGCAAATAGTGCATCTTGATTTTGTGCATGGTAATATCTTCCAATGCGGCAAAGTGTCGCGCAATTTTAGCATTTTCAGGAATAAATGTCGAATTTTCTAAAAAGAGAATGCACTGAACTACTTCATTCAAGTCAAAATATCGAAGCAATGTTTGATTGTTTTCGCAATGCTTGACCATGGATAGTACCTCTTCTTGATCTTCACTTAAATAGTGTGGTAGCACTGCAAACCCATATTTATTTATTAACGGTATTGTTTTTTTGCAATCGTGACTAACAATACTGTGAATTTTTGCTTCGACAAATTTTTCCTTAAAATTTGCAACGGTTTCAGTGAGTTCATGCACCTTGGGCAAAGTTGCAGAAGAAAGAATCATATTAGGTATCAAATTATCGCTCCAGTTCTTTTGGATCATCTCGTGCAAATCATGCGTCTCGTAGTCCAAAGAAATGGTTGGCTCGTCCCAATAGACAACCAAATTTTCTATCGGATTGAACGCCATCATATAAAACATGGCCGGTAAATACGATTTTAAATCGCAAATCATAATTTCAACCTTGTCTCCAACGCTATTATCGACCTTGCCAATTCCGCCGCTGCGTTTGTTCTTACTATATTCCTTGGCTGCGTAATAGTGAAGTCGAATATCATCCGCGCTAGAACAGCCAAAAGCAAAAGCTACCTTTTTTTGAATAGAAATGGCTGCTTTCGCCAATGCTAAACCAACGTGTCTTGCTGCACACACGAAAATAATTTTATATGATTCAGATAAACCAATAGGCGACAATGTTTTACCAGTTCCAGTGGGAGCAATATACAAAACTAACTTGGGTCCCTCTTGACGCATCAATGAAAATAGTTGCTTTTGATGTTCATACAATGTAATATCCGCATGCTTTAAAAGTAACGAGTTTCTCTCTAGCAATTCCACTGATTCTTCAATGAACTCGGGCATCAAAATTTCTTCTTCATAATCAAGCAATATTGTTTGTACAAGTTGCAAAACATGACGATTTACCTGAGGGACTGAGTTTTGTACTAGCTTGTACAAGGTAAAATAATGGAGACGCCATTTTGATTTATACTTGAACATATCTTCAATACATGTTAAAAGTATATTTTCATAAATTTCCTCTGATTTTAATTTTGCGGTTTCATTGTTCTCAATACGTATCATGTCGGCTTTTTTTAGAACGGGGGTTGCAATAACTTGCGGAGCGAATTCTTTGGACGCCAAATTCTTTAAACGTTCTACAGTTGGAAGAAAGAATTTATTATACAAGTAATCCTCTATTCCTTCACTATATTCGATTTTCAAATAAGAGAATAAAGAACTATTTTTATTGTGTCTGATGCCAACGTTATGATAACCTTGTGTAATCAGCCGTAATATTTGTTTTTCATCTTCGGATGCGGGAACCTCGATAGATTGCCATTCCGATTTGCTGAGTTTTAATTGTTTTAGATCCATATTGCGATGTGTATTGTTTGTAGTTTTATCACAAACTGTTTAAATCAATTCAATTTTTAATCTATTTTATTTGTCATCATCATTATGGTATTTTTGTAGCTTCACCATTTAATTTCATTATGTATTTATTTACTGTCTTAATAAATGGAAATTTTTCTTTTAATGTTTTTTCTGCCTTGTTTAAATTTTCAACATGTAATTTATATTCCCCGTCGCCAGCTAATTGTTCTGGAGTATATTGTAATTTATAAGCACCACACTTCATATGATCAATTATAGTAATTTCGTATATATCATGCAATTGATGTGACAGTTTAATATGATCATCGCAACAATTTTGCCATTGTGGATAATATCCGGTGATACCATTATATCCTAAGCTTGCACCCGCTAATATGAACTCATCAAATTCATTTAAATAACCTGTGGAATCTAATAAAAAATCTTCATAGTCTATTAGTCTAAAGTCAATACAATTTAAGAGAAGCGTTTTTGCTGTATCAGCATCTGGATTATTTGGCAAAGGTTTTCTTAAAGCAATTTGTGCTGACAAAAGAGCACTATTATTCGCATTTAAAATCGCTTCTTGTAAAGTATTTCCAGTTGCAGTGGCAGTAGCCGTTGCACATTCAGAACAACTCGCGGTGGCAGATGCAGAAAACATTTACTATATAAAGATATTTTAAATTATTCAAATTCAAATTCAAATATCTCTATAACATGAGGGTTTGAATAAAAAGAAACAAAAAAAATTGATTAAAGAATTATGCATGTAAAATAACTACATCTATAATATCATCATGCAGAAGTCAATTCAAATTATTACAATCGAGGGAAATATTGGATCAGGGAAATCAACCCTTCTTGAGAATCTTTCACAAATATACCAATCCGATACGCGTGTGGTCTTTTTGAAGGAACCTGTTAGTGAATGGGATAAAATCACAGACAAGAACGGCACAACAATGCTTCAGAAATTTTACGAGGATCAAAAGAAATATTCATTTTCCTTTCAAATGATGGCGTATATTACACGGCTTGCGGAATTCAAAACGGTGATAAAAGCGAATCCTGAAGCAACCATCTTCTTTACGGAGAGAAGTCTTTACACTGACAAGCACGTCTTTGCAAAAATGTTGTATGATATGGGAAATATCGAAGATGTGGATTATCAGATCTATATGCGTTGGTTTGATACTTTTACATCCGAATACACGATTACAAATGTAATTTATGTAAGAACGAGCCCAGAGATATGCTTTGAAAGAATTCAAACGCGTTCCAGAACAGGCGAAGAAACAATTCCTTTGGGATATCTAAAACGTTGCCACAGATATCACGAAACCATGATTCAAACCGAATTTCAAGACATTGATACTCTAACGATTGATGGGAATCCCGATATTCGCGAAAACCCTGCAAAGGTGGGAGAATGGTTAAAAATAATTCACGAATTGCTAATTGGAAATTAGAAATTACATTTATACAACATACGCATAATTAAATTATAAATACACATTTTTTCATATAAGTTTAAGAGCTTTTTTTTCGATTAAAATTTTTGTGAAAAAAATAGTATTCGGAATTAATATAATGGTTAAAGCTGAAGATATTACGGTATCTTATGATCAGGATGAGGAAGGAACTCTTGGTGTATGGAAAATAAACGGGGTTACTATTGCAACTGCAAAAATTTTTGGAAAGACAAACACGTCCTCAAAAATAACAGTTTCAGCATTAGCACATCTAATAGTTACAACTAAATCAATAAAAGGTATTGATAATACGAAAGTAACGCAATTCACACAGGAACCATTTGAATTATCGGGCGATCCATCTCATGTATTATCAGCTATATCTATTGGAACTGCTGTGGCAGCACATTTATCTTCAACCGTTTAAGACACCGAGTCACCATCAACATTAACATGCCCTACGACTATCAATTTAAAAGGCGTCGCTGACTATGCGGATCTTACACAATCATTAGATGTTAGAGCTATAGAAGTATCTCCAAATACTATGTACCAATTTGTTGGTTATAATAAAAAAATCAATAAGGTTGTGAATCTTGGAAGCGTAAATTTTATGGCAGATGGTGTTGCGGCCGAAAGTATTCAAACTGTAGCAACAAAATCACAAGGATCCGCTGTTAAAAAGAATAACGGTAAAACTGAATCATATGACAAGACGAATACGGCATCTCTTGCAGTATTAACTACTCCAACTAAATCTGCAATACTTGGACTTTTTGCAGGAACATTTCAATCAGTTCAAAGTGATACTGCACATAGTAGTAATTCGGTTACTGTGTTAAAATCATCTAATCTTGTGCAAAAAGCGTAATTCTAACGTCAGATTTAATATTTAGACATTTTTTTATAAATATTTTGTGAAATTTATTACATATCTACTCATTTTTGTAGTAGATATGTTTTCGTTTTGTCATAGATTCTAATGTTCCAAAATTTTGATCTTTACTTTTTTCTATCTTGTAAATTTAAACTCTTCTTTTGCTTCTTTTGCTTCTTTTGCTTCTTTTTAAAAACTTTCTTCTCGTTCTTTTACCGCCTTTGGACGACGACGACCTTCCTTTGGACGACGACGACCTTCCTTTGGACGACGACCTTCCTTTGGACTTCAACAACTCTGCTACTTTCACATAATGATTTCGAATAGCCAAGTCAAGAGGAGTCTTTCCATCATTGTCTTTCAAATTCTGGTTAGCGCCATTGGCCAACAATAACTTTACTCCTTCTATATCGCCATGAGAAGCCTGGTGAAGAGGAGTCCGTCCAGTTTCGGTCTTCGCATTCACGTCAGCGCCTTCTTTGAGGAGGAACTCTGCTATGGGTAGTTTTTTATAATAAATGGCCCAGAACAAAGGAGTAAATCCTAAACTGTTCTTACTATTCAAATTGTCGCTATTAATAAGTTCAGTTACTTTGTCTAAATCTCCTGTTTCAATAGCTACCCTTAACTCTTTGTCCATATATAATATCGCAATATTTTTACCTAAACTATATAAAAACCTTTTGTAGACGTATTATCAAAAATTAGAAATGTTTATTACACTGTGTTGTAAAAATAGTATAATAACATTTAGATTATCGTGTGATTCTCCTGCGCGTGTTCGATGATCTTCTATTCTTTATAAATACTTATGTAATCATAATTTTACAACAGTAATAATAATCGCCAATTACTGTTTTATTTTTTACATATTTACTCATTTTTGCAGTAGATATATTTTCATTTTGTGCCGCTTTCAAAATAGATTCCCATGTTCCAAGAATATGATCCGTTTCTATTTCTCTCTTTTCAACCTTTTTTCCTGTAGAAGAAGCAACTACAACTTCAGAATCACGACGAAGAGATAAACCATAATAGCCTTCGTTGTTGCCTTGATCTGTCCAAACCGTTGCTTTGAGAGCGTATGGTGAAGAATTTAAATATTCCTTTATTTCTTTCATCTCATCTTCTTTTTCATTTACCTCTTTATTAACCGATTTCTTCCAATCTTGATATTCTTTCAACAAGACTGAATTTAAAATCTTTCCATTATCTGAAAACTTGCAGACTTGAAAAATAAACGTTTGTATATCAGAATCTAGATGCGTTTTCTTATATTCTACAGTTTTTAATTTAATTCCAGCGTAACCATGAATGTTATTGATTCGTTTTGGTTTGAATCTTGTATCCAAATAATTCTTTAAAGCATGAAACACATCTTTTGTTGGTTTTACTTGACTCCATAGACGATATCTGCCTTCTAAATTGACAGAATGCTCTTGTACATCTGGTCGAACAATGCAAGAATCTGCAATAAATTCGTTAAACTTTTTTGTTAGTTCATCTTCTGGTAATAAAACATTTTGATAAACAGATTTTTCTTCAGCAACAATGGAGTCTAGTTTTTTTTGTTGCGCTTCAATACATTCTTTTAGATGTTTAATCTCAACTTCTAACTGTATAGTATCCATTTTTCTTTTTTCTTGATCATCTTTTAATTGTATATTTTCCAATTCCAACACTTCATTGCGTTGTAATACACGATTAAAATTATCAATACTATATGTTTTGGAGTGAATAATATCTTTGATATGTTTAGATAACTTTTCAATAGTAAAGGTTTCACCGTCATAAGCGATAATCTCTGTTTTATTTTTTCCATTTACTTCTATGCTTCGAATTTGTCGTTTAATTTTTGGATGCGATTTGATAAGATTTTCAATTTCTACTTTATTTTGAACACGAAAGGATGCGACAAGAATAAAATTATCATACTTTTTATGATGATCCATCACTCTTGTTGCAAGATTGTTAGTATGTCCGAATTTGATTAATTTCTCTCCCGATTCATTTGTATTGTCGATCGTTCCAAAGTAGATACATTCGGTATTTAATGGAAATTGTGCAACAGTCGCCTTTTCTACCGCCTTTTGATTGTCTTTTGTCATTTTTTGCTTTTCTTGTTCTTTCTCTAAAATAATAGTATCTTTTTGTTCCAATTGCTTGCGAAGCTCGTCTGTTTCTTCTTCTACAATTTCATGCAAGACTTCTTCCATTTTCATATAATACTCGTGAATTTCCGATGCCTTCTTTGTTTGCGCTTTCAAGCATAAAGATTTAAAACATTTAATGGTCAGCATCATAGTTTTTTTATTATGGCCGCCCCATTTTTGATCGTCTAAAACTGCTCCCGCAACTTCGGGAGCAAGATTCATATTTTCCAAACTTGCTTCTCCAACTTGACGAGCAAGATTTTTATAATCTATATCTACTTTGAAATGTTTTAATAACATACGTTTTGCATTTTCTTTTAAAGTAAAACCCAACCATTTCCATACGTTATCCAAATCTACTACAAAATCTGTATTCTTATCATAGTGTAAATAGCAATAAAAACTACTAACAAACAATTGTTGTTCAAATCCAGAAAATGTTTCTTGAATTTTGGTTAAAAGTTTGCTATTATATGTATTTGATAGCTTAGCTATCGGGTTCTTTTCGATCAGATCGACGATATTTAACTCCTTTTGCATGTTATAGTTTGTATAACAGATTAATCTTTAAATTAATAATCTTGCTTTATATATTTAAAGCAAGATTATTGAAAGCAAGATTAAGAAAACCGCTTATTTTATGTAAAAGCGCATAAACCGCTTCAAAGCAAGATTCTTACCATTTCGTCTTTTTCACGCTGATTTTGGGGCCTTGGCCGCGTTTTTTCACATTATTCGGGTCATATTTCTCATCTTCTTCATCAGAATTCATATCTTTGCTGAGTTCCCAGAACTCTTTCGACCCCAATTTGAAGTCGTTATGCGAATCTGCCTTGTACCAGAACACCTGGTCGTATATTTTGTTCGATTTTGCATTGTTGTTTATGACCAAACACTCATAATTTTCTGTGCATTGATCCATGACCTGACAAAAAGACTCAAATGTGGGAAACATGCCTGCATAATTCTCATAGATGCGTTTCCTATTTGCAATGTAAGGTTCTCTCAAAATAAAAACATAATCTATGTTGGTTCTCAGTGTGGGAGGAATGCCTAAAGGGAATTGCATTGTGATGATTAACATGATCTTCCAATGTCTGCCATTCATGAAAAGTAATCGCATCATTTTATCACGCGACCACGTGTTGTCATACAAACAATCATCCAGAATCACGAAAGCCCGAGGATCAATAGAACTTCTCTTATAGGACTCAATCTCTTTTTTGATCTGTTTCAAGACGGTTTTTTGTCGCTTTAAAATATTTTCTATGATCGCAGTATTGTACTCATTGTGAATAAATAGTTTCGGTACCATTTTCCCGTAAAATCCGTTGCCTTCTTCTGTGCCGGCAATCACGACGCCTATGGGAATATCTTGATGATAAAACAATAAATCTCTTACCAAATATGATTTGCCAGTGTCGCGGCGTCCAATGAGAACGACAACCGGGCCTTTAGCTTCATTCGGCTTAAAACTGATTGTTTTCATATCAAATTTCTTCAACTCTAGCGTCATTCTAGAAAATAGTTAGAAAAAGGATTTAAATGTGCAACGAATCCATAACGCTAAATAAGTTTAGATTCCTCTTTTTTAAAAGTATTTTATATAATATTTAGGAATGGAACTAAAGATTCACTATGAAAAAAGAAAAAATGGAGATCTCTTTAAGCAAATGCAAAAAAAGGATGGTTTGCATTTATCAAGTGTGCAAAATTATATTCCCATATACAATAAATTTTTTTCATTAAATGAGACAAATTACAACTCTGTCAATTTAAATCATGATTGTTATATACAAAATATTATCAAAAAGGATCACGATAAAAAAGACATTTATGTGTGTGATATTCAACACACAAAACTTGCCGAAGCAACAGAAAAAAAACGAGTCTTTTTTAAAATGGCGCCCCTTTTAGATCCATTCAAGTACTTTATTGGAAAGTATAATATCAATGATCCAGAGCTATTTACTTTGCCCAAGTATAATTCAGTACAAGGAGACACTCACCCAAAATTGTTAGATTGCAACAATGCATCGTATGTGGATGGACTATTTGTATTTTTATCCAGTATGATGTTACATCGTTCTAAATTTGTACATGGATTAGATTATTATGGATCATTTCTCTCCATAAAAAATAATTTTTCTATAGACATTATAGATGATGTTGAATATCTAGACAGATCCGATTTTTTTAATCAACACAAAAATAAATTATTTCGTGTAGAAGATTACCAATTTTTGCTAGAGTCGAATGATACAACTATTAAAAAGCCTTTACTTATCATTGATAAACATCATTCCAATAAATCTACACTTTCCATTCAAAGTATCAACGAAGAATTATATGAGGATCTTTTTTTGACCAATCATGAAACTGTGACCGAGTCCAATACTATAGTAACATTGCAGGACATGAAGGAAATGTCCCTAGAAATTCCTGATATAACAGTAAATGATGGGTTAAATCATAAAACAACTACAATAAAAACAAATTCGACATGTTCTTCGCGAACGTCGCACACATCCAATGATGAAAAACCAAATGCAAATACAAATCCAAATCCAAATACAAGTAATAATGAAGATGATGACTGGGAAGATGAAGATCATGAAGAAGAAGATGAAGATGACTCTGATGAAAATACCTGTTTAGAAGAGGAAAAAGTGGAAGCCATTATATCCAAATTTCCCATAGAAGTGATTTGCATGGAATGTTGCGATGAAACATTTGATACATTGCTAGCGAATCACGACGATTTCCCAGAAGCAGAATGGTTTTCGGCGCTTATGCAAATTATTATGATTTTACTTACGTATCAAAAAGTATTTTCTTTTACCCACAACGATCTACATACAAATAATGTCATGTACAATAAAACTAGCAAAAAATATTTGTATTACTGTTACAAAAAAAAATATTACAAGGTTCCAACCTTTGGCAGAATTTTTAAGATCATCGATTTTGGTCGAAGCATTTATAAATGCAATGATAAATTATTCTGTAGTGATAGTTTTCAACCGGGCGCCGATGCCGCAACGCAGTACAATACAGAACCCTATTTTGACGAAAAGAAACCACGACTAGAACCCAATTATAGTTTTGACCTTTGTCGTCTAGCGTGTTCTCTCTTTGATTATGTTGTAGAAGATATAGAGGATGTTAGCCCTCAAAATATAGCCAACTGCTCACCTATTGTAAAACTTGTAAATGATTGGTGTCTGGATGATAATGGAATCAATATTATGTACAAAAATAATGGAGCAGAGAGATATCCCGATTTCAAACTGTATAAAATGATCGCGCGTTTGGTCCATAAACATACCCCTCAAGCACAATTAGAAAGAAAAGAATTTGCAAAATATGTGATTACCAAGCAACAACTAGATAAGAAAGAAGCAATCATGGATATTGATGGATATTAATAAAATAACATCTTTGAATATATTTACACTTAATATATTCAAAATAAATTTTTGTTCATCGAACTCGGTAATCAATGACCAAATAAAAATCAAGGCATCCAACAAAATAATAAATTTTTAACATTCTAAAAGTGTCTGATTTTACGCGATTTTCTCTGTTTCTTTTGTTTTGATTTTCTAGATTTCTTTGATTTCTTTGATTTCTTTGATTTCTTTGATTTTCTACCACCCCTTGATTTTTTTCCTCCTCCTTTTCCCATCAATTCTCTGAGTCCCTTTATACTTTTCATATATTTGGCGCGTCTTACTTTTTCTGCCTCCTTTCGTTGAGCTTTTATTTCTCCGCGTGTTTTTTCTGTCATGTTACACTTAATTAAATGTTTTATGGTAAAGCTTTCAGGAGGATTAGAATTATCTCTATAAATATTTCCTTCAGGACTCCAAGTAATTGTTGAAGTCTTGCTGTTTTCATTTTTAAATTTTAGTTCTTCATCTTCAGTTACTTCTAATACGCCTAAAACTACATCTGTATCATCCATACGAGTACCAGTACATGATACTATAGTTATTTTTGATTCATCGGTATCGGCATCTTCTCTTTGCTTAGATAATTTTCTACGTAATTCAACTAATCCGTCATACGTAAGTTCTGCATACGTAAGTTCTGCATACGTACTTATATATATATATATATAAAATCAAAAAATTAGAAAGCAGGATTGTCTGTAAAAACAGACGGATTTAGTGCAGTAGGCGAACCTTCTTCCATAATAGGTTTCAATTGATCAACGAAAAATATACCCACGATAACACTGAAATAAACCAAGAGAGAATCTCGAATGAGGTACTTCAAGGGCTTGCTTTCCTTCTCTATAAAACGCATTTCACCAAACTTCATTAATAAATAGACAATTGAAATAATACCAGCTACAATAAAAGTATTTGCCATTTAAATTATGCTATCACTTTTCAGTAAAGGTTTTTACGCAATTTATATTTTTATTTTTTTATTTTTATTTTCTAAGCAAGTACCTCAATATCTCCTAAAAGTAAATCAGAATTTAAATTAAGACTTGGTTCTTCAATGGTATGAATATCTAAATTATCTAGTTTTGCACCCTCATCAAAAATTTTTATTTTTATATTTTGCGATTCATCTTCATCTTCATCCGCTTGTTCATCTAGTTTCCTTTGAGCATTTCTAATCTGACTAATTTCTTCCAATCGATTAATATCTTTTGGTGCATTAATTTGTTCTTCATTATTATGAGTATCGACAGCATAATCAACATCATTGAACGTTAAACGACCATCATCTGAAGATAATGTTGGGAATTCTAGAGTTTCTGTTTTTACAACCATACTCTCCGATACTATTTCAGATTCTAGTTGTTTTTTTACAGGAACTACTGCAACTTCTTCGCTGACAATTTCAGTTTCAGTTTCAACCTTTTCGGCAGGCGTTTCAATTAATTGTTCTTTAATTTCTTCGATTACATCCTCTTCTATCGTTTCATCCATATAGGCTCGCAAAATAGTTTCGACCGGCACACTATCACGAATGGTATTTAAAATACATTCTTGAATAATAATTTCTAATTCTCGATAATTTTTTTGCACTTGAAGAGGCGGTATGTTTAGCTCAAATAAATAAACATTTTTATACACCTTTCGTGCAACATAAATATATACCTTATGAATAAAATCGTCCAATTTCAAAATATTAATATCAATCTTTTTCTGTTTTTGTCCAACACGAACAGATGTCAAAATTTTTAATTGAATAATATGAACACAAGTTACTAAATCTTCCAAATAAGTACATGCACTTTTTTCAACAATTCTTGCTCTCTCCTTTTCAATAATGGCTTGATTCCATTTGGGTATCCTTGTGATAAAATTTTGAAATGTCATTAGATATTTATCAGTTTCTCCATTTTCCTTGCACAATTTTACAGCTTCATCAAAAATAGATCGCAAACCTTCCATAATGTGCGGTGTTAGAATGGTAAGCAAACGAGATCCCCATTCATTTTTAGACTCGTGCAAACTAGATACATTAAAATCATCCATTTTTAATGTAACTATATTTTTTTTGCATAATTTTCACGAAATTTACTTTACATAAAAGACATATTTTCTAAATTAAATTCCGTATCCAAAAATAAAAAATGAAGCATAAACATGATAATAATCTTTTCATTTCTAAACTCTTTTTTAATTTTACTAAATGCAAACAACAGATCGTGTCGTTTAGCCATAGGAATATAAGAATCAAAGAGAGTTGAAGTTTCCAATAACTGAATAATATCTAATCCACTATACCCTTTTTCATATAATTTTATTGAAAGGTGCGTCAAATCTTCATGTACCATTTTTTTTCCACCTGAAATAAACTTTAGAAGCTCTTTTTTTAACCAATCGTTTCTTCCCGTTTTGACATTATCCCATTTGAAAGTTTTGTTCAAATTATATTTATACAGATTAATAATTTTTCCTTGATGTACAGGTTCGCCAACATAAATTTCACAGAATCTAGATAAAATCGGTTTTAATAATTTATATTTATCCTCTACAATAATAAAAAACCGAGTTGTATGACTAAATAATTCAATACATCGACGCAGTGCCGACTGCGCATCTATTGTTAATTTATCGGCATTTAATAATACGGCGCTTTTAAAAATATCTCCACCATTTGATTGGATATGGGTTTTCGCAAAAAATTTTAATTCTTCACGTATAAATTTAATCCCTTTTCCGTGTGCGCAATTTACATACATGACAAAATTTTTTATTTTTTCCTTATTATTATCATAAATAATATTAATAAATTGATTCACAATAGTTCGTTTTCCACAACCTGTTGGACCATGAAAAATAATATTGGGTATTTTGTGAATTTTGCGGAAATATTCCAATTTTTCAAGAATCGTTTGATGAATTTGTAATGACATACTTATACATACGTGATTACAATTTAAGTATTTGTTGAACGAAATTATACTTTTTATATTTTTTATATTTTTAAAAAAGTATAAAAAGTCTGAAATCTATACACAATTTGTCAAACTATGTGTATAAGGATTTGATTTAAACGCTGTTAAAAGATCTGGCTCGATGCGATCACAACCAATGCATTCATTGTAATATTGCGGTGTTCGAATTTTGCCATAAGTCTCTTTGCTCATAGGCATTTGGGGCATTTTTGAAGGAACCCACATTCGTGTATTATCGCGATCAGAATCTATTCTTGCCACATTTACATTCATTTGCTGATTAAAAATCTGGGAATTTCCATGATTCGTCCAACTAGCCACTGTGCTTTGTTTTACATCATTATTTCGCTGATTATTCGCGGCTTCATGACTCATCACTCCCCAACCCGTAGAGCTTCCTCCGGCATTTCCGATAGTACTGCAATTGGTCGTATCTCGTTGATTGAAAATCGGCTGCTGTTCCGCAGTAAGATAACCAGTACCAGATGTTTGAGTTCCATCAATAAATAAGTTCGGGGTATAAAGCGTAGTTTCTTTTATTGTTGTCTGTGTAACATCAGCAGGATTATACACGTATCCTTGCGCTACGCCGCTAACAGCATCTCCATAGACTCGCACATTGGATCCAAATTCTTCTTTGCGCGTAGGACGGAACATATCAGTAAATGGCGCAATAACGGCACCTATCGCGCGACTAAATCCAGATCGCATAGTATCGGGTTGTATAACGGTGGATCGATTATTAGAATAATTCGTTAAACTATTAATAGGAGTTTGATTGCAAATTTCGCCGCGACCTACTGCAGCCGACCCTAAAATAGCCTTTGCCTGTAAAACATTGTTTCTAGAAGGTTGAAACTCGGACGGAGCATAACCCGCCACCTCATTCGGTGCAGCAGTGCCTACATATGACTGTGATGTTACTTGGCGATTTGTTCCATGTACTTCTTGTACCGGACGCAATGCTTGTCCTTTTTCTTGACCCGTTGTAGTAAGCCATCTATCTTGTGTCTGAATAAAAAATGTATCCGGATGATATTTTTCCACTTTTCCTAATATTCCCACATTTTGCACATGGGCATAACTAGGCCCTTCGTGATTTTCTAAAGAATATTCCAGTTTCGGGTTTGTTTCAACGCGCAACTGATCTACTGTTTTAGGTAACCACTCATCGCGCGCCTCCATGCCTGAATTATATCCACCACTGCCAGTAGTGGTATAACCTTTATTCAATCCTGGACCAACCGTAATCGATTCAAAGGGTTTTACATTTGCATTATTCATACCAGGATTCACTCGTGATTGATAAAAATCGCTCATATTAGGAGCGCCATATGCCCATTGCATATGTTCTTGTGGTTTGAAAAGAGGCGCTTGTTCTATTTTTTTAGTCACTTGAGAACCAGAACCAACCATATTATCTAAAAGAGTTTCTGCTGTGTCTGCATGATATAATTGACCTTTAATTTTGCCTCCATAGAAAGGAACCATATTATTATGTTTAAATTCAGAACTATCCAAATAATTACCTGTTAATGAATAAATTTCTTGAATATTATTTCCTACACGTACTCCTTTATTCTGATTTTTTTCATATAAATTCTGATCAAAGTATTTATCCGTTGCAACATTAGGGTTAGAATAGCGCTGTACTGTATTAACAAGTTCAGTTTCATTCGGAATGGGATAATTTTGAGACGGGATGTCTGTATTTGGCAAATAATTGATCTTCCTTCCCATATTGGTATAATTTTCTTTTACCGGACTATCCTTTTTATTAGAATCCATTTTTTTAGATTTTGTATAAGATTCCTTTTTTTGATTAGATGCTACATACATACCACCCAATGCGATTAAAGGGATTGCAAATTCCATTATATATATAAAGTATTATTTTTTCATGATAATACTTTACAGCGCAACTATTCATTATTCATTTTAATTTTTTTATGCTATTTTTATTCTTAATTGACAACTTTTCTTTGTTGTGGTTGGAAGTTAATCGGAACTGGAAAAAGCATCGTATCCTCATTTAAGCATGGCACCTTTTGTACAAAATAGTCTTTTTCTAAAATTCGAGTACTCATATTGTTTAAAAATGGCATGCAGGTATTCTCTTGAGGATTCAATGGAGGATAATACCAATCCACCTGTTCTACATCTCTAACCATCCAGGCAGGAGTAATTACACGCGATTGTTCTGTTGTAAGAATAGTATTGGTTGGATAATTCACTTTTTTGGCAGGAACAGAATATTTTTTATTAGTATATTGATCTTTTCCTAAACAATCTGTACCGATACGGCGATTCACCCCTCGCAACTCGCTTTCTAAATCGATTGAGTTTGTCATTAAATTCGCACCCCAGCCTTGTATGCGTATCTGAGGATCAGCAATATAATCAGGTCTATCTCCATTCCCAGGAACATTTAAAATCCATTTTCCTTGATCAGTTGATTCCTGTAATTGTTTTTCAACACGACATCTATCATAGAAAAATCTCGTATTTGCCATTATTATTATAGTAAGATACTAATTTTTAAAAAAATCCGTCAATTATTCTTTGTTTCAAAGATCTTATGCTTATGCAAGCATTTGTATCAATAGTTGATTGATATTCCAAACGAAAATTATTTTCTATAATATCTATATATCTTTGAATATGATGACTTCCCGGACAACAAGGATTTTTAATTAGTGCTTGTTTTAAATTAGATAAATCTGTAGAATATCCTAAACCTATAACATTATTAATTATTTTTTTTTTTATTTGTTCTATATTTCTACTATGATAATGAACAAGCGCAATATCTGTTAAAAAATATGTATCACTATGAATATGATTTCCATGATCTATTTTTCCTCTAAAAAGATCAGTATTTATAAATGATTTTGCATGAGCCCCATAATCAGCATACGTAGCATAATTAAGCTCAGCAGTTGCTCTTTCGTATCCAAATTCATTTGTTATAATAGGTACTAAATAATTTGCTTTATATAATCCATGTTGTGGTAAATTTTTAAAATAATTTGTTATAATTTCTTTATTCGTTATTACTTCTTTTGAGCTTTGATTGCAATGAACAATAAATTCATCTATATCAATTGGAAATGCAATTTTATCTTCATGGCAATATTTATCTATTAATTGTGTCATATATTCCCCCTTTTTATTATAATCCGATTCTCTAAAAATATGTATTCCAAATTTTTCGTACTCCTGCATTAGTTCATATGTTCCATCAGTCGAATAGTTATCTATAATATAAATATTATTCCAACCAAATAAACACCCATGATATATAATCCAATCTTTAATTATATCAACTTCATCTTTAACCATTGTAAAAACCTTCACCATTTATATAAGATTATATATATTAAAAATATAATTATAATTTTATGGGCAAGGAAACGGTCTTTGACTTTTCAAGACAACTAGTGGTTCAGGCATTAAAGTAGGTTCCTTGTTAAAAATATTTACACTGTCTAGATATTTCAATTTAGCCACTAATGGTGGTGCCTGTTTCACCAAATTTGTAGAGTTTATTCCAAATAAAAAAGATTCTATTTCTACTGCATTATTTGAAAGTTGATTCCATGGAATTTGCGCCGGATTCAATCCATTTCCTGGAAGATTTGTTGAATAAGCAGACCCATATTGAGAATGTTCATACAATGTATAATTTTCAGATTGTTTAAATTCTCTTTGTTCTAAATAATAATTTCCTTGTGTATTGATACTTCTGGTCGATGCCATTCCTTTCTACTATATACTATGAAATCTTTTTTTTTTTTATTTTTATTTTTATTTGTTTTATTTTTATTTGTTTTATTTTAAAACAGCATCAATATATTCTTCCAATTTTGATAAAGAAGGTATTTCACCTGTTTTCAGGTATTCGCAGACACAACCGTGGGTTATAAAAAAATAGTCGTATGAAAATAAAAGCATAAATCCAGTATATAAATCTTCGCTGATGTATTTATTTGCCATTTTTTTCATACACTCCGTGAATCGATCATTCGTCAAAAAAAGTTTATATAATATATTTAATTCACGATTCACATTTTCATCATGATATTCACTTAAACAAAATGATTCCAAAAAATTTGCCTTGTACAAACAATCGCTCAAATCATCTGCTGAATATGCATCTACATATTCTTTCAAAAAATCTGGCTCCAATTGTGTTGAGCAATATTTTATTAATACTGGATCATAATAAGGATAACTACATACAAAATCTGTGTTGTACATTATTGTATTCACATAATGCGTAATATTTAATATTGTATAAATTAATATAATAAAGTTTATTTTTTACTACGACGTTTTTTACTGCGACGTTTTTTATTTATTTTTTTGTAAGTTTTTCTTTTTTTCTTTCGACTTCGACCTCCACCATCAACTTTTTTTTTGAAGACATAAATAGGGGTTAATCTATCTGGTGCGACTTCTTCAGTTCTCGTAAAAAAATTAAACAAATTATACGGATTGGTCGGCTCACTGCTTTCTCGCATAAGACCTTCAAACATCCACTCATAATAACGTTCATCTAGTCCATCTTTAGTTGGGAAAGCACTGGCAACTAGTCGTCCATTATCTGTCATAATCTCTTTTATCATTTCATAATTCATGCCTAAAAATGGACATGTATTTAATAAAACAAGTGAATAATACTTTAAATGTGTTTGTACAAATTCTATTGCTTTTGGTTCATTATGTTTTAGATTAAATGCATAATCAACACTCTCTTCAGAATGTTCAACGGTTGCCATAGCCGACATGTACTCTACAGAATATTCCTGTCCAGGAAAAAAATGATCCAACATTATATGAATAAGAGGAACAGTTGTATCTTCTACATCAAAACTACCAGATTTTCCATTTTTTCTTTGACATAAAACTAATACTTTGATATCTGACATATAATAACAGTTTATTTTTACAAAAATCTGTGCACTTTTTAAAATATGAAATACTTTTAAACTTGATCAATATTTTGATAATAATATACGCATAATAGATCTAAAAATTATAATGAATATTTTGAAAACTGGGTTCTCAGTCTATGTCAAAAAACAAGCATATTTTATATTCCAAAGTATTTTCGACTTTTCAAAAATGGACAAAAAAAATGTCCAAAATCACTTGGCCGAAAAAAGTTTTGAGAAAAAAATATGCATTTTTACACCAGACCATATTCGTCTAAATTTTAAAATTGGCGAAAATATTTGTGATTGCAAAAATTTTATATTTTTTTGGAAAAAGATTTAGGGGTTTTTTCTCTTATCATAGTATATGGTAACTAAATCCCCTGTTTTACCCCTGAAATTTTCATGTAAAATATGTGACTATAATACATGCAATAAAAAAGATTTTAATCGTCATACATCAACTGTAAAACACCAAAAAAGGACAAATGATAACAAAATGGTAACAAATGATAACAAAATGATAACGAAAAGTTCCGAAAAGCCCCACACCATGTTTGCATGTGATTGTGGAAAACAATTTGTATATGCGTCGGGGCTGTCTAGACATAAAAAAACATGCGATCAAAAAGAAAAAGAAAAAGAAAAAGAAAAAGCACCTATTGATAAAGAGTTAATTATAGAATTAATAAAACAGAACAATCAATTTGGTAGCATGTTAGCAGAACAAAATAAACATATGGTTGCGCTTATGGAAAAAGGTGTAGGTGTAGGAAATACAACAAATACAAATTCTTACAATACAACAAACAAGAACAAATTTAATTTGAACATCTTTTTAAATGAACAATGCAAAGATGCAATGAATATTATGGATTTTGTCGATTCTCTCAAGCTACAAATAACAGATCTAGAAAGGGTAGGCGAACTGGGTTACGCAAAAGGGATCAGCAATATTATTGTAAATGCCTTGCACAGCTTGGACAAATTTAAACGCCCGATTCATTGCAGTGATATGAAACGAGAAACGATCTACGTAAAAGACAAGGATGCATGGGAGAAAGAAAATGACAACAAAGAAAAAATAACCACAATGATCAAGCATGTTGCACACAAGAATATAAAACAGTTGTCAGAATGGAAAGAAGAACATCCGGAATATAAAAATGGCGACTCCGTCGTCCATGAACAGTTCTTAAAGATAGTAAATGAATCCATGGGCGGACATGATGAAGAAGAAGATTCAAAAAATTACAACAAAATAATACAGGCAGTGGCAAAAGAAGTTGTTATCTGCAAAGAAGAGGAAGTTCGCCTGGAATAATAATAGAGAAGTATCTATCATTATTTAATATCAAGATAATAAGGAAGTTTCGTAAATTTGTAATGCGTTTTCTTTATTAACAAACCCTTTTACGTTTGACCATTTGCCCGGAGTGGATGATTTATAATTTGAAAAAAACCAAAAGAGTCCATTTTGAACTTCAACATCTACATCATAAATATCTTTGATAACATCGATTTCTTCTTCTAGAACACATAAAATTTTGTCATCTTCCCCTTTTTCATCATCCATTTTTAACGCACCAATAATATAGGCTGTGTAATGTGTATTATTTTTTAAAGTAGCATCTGTTAAAATGAGTATATCCAATTCATCATTATCTGGAGCCATAGTATTGGGAATAAATCCATAAGCATGCGGATAAAAAAATGGATAAGGTAAAATTCTATCAACAACCAGCTTTTGCTCTTTTTTACAATACTCGTATTTTATATTACTATGCTTTTCAATCTCTACATAAACAACGACTCTTGTTCTACTTTTATCCATTTTTATTATAAACTAATACAAATATTATAATAAATAAACTTACACATATTGATTAGGTGTGTGTGCATTATAGAAATCGCGATCGCGTGTTAAATCGCGAGATGGAACACCTCCTCGTATCCATCCTTCGGAAGCAACACCTTCCACAGAATATGCGGGATTTGTAACACGATCTTTCACGCTAGGAATCAAAGGTGTAATTTGATACTTAATATCACTTTTTTCAGACAATTTATTTACGGAACGTTTATTGGTCAAAAGTTCGCCCTGCATAATCTGCGATTCTAAAATAGGATCTACAGAGCCGCGTCCTAAAAAGGGCACTGTTGCAAAAGGTCGCTGAAAGAGAGAAATTTTGCATCTTGGGTGAGTTTGAATTGTCCCTATCAACAATTTAGAACTTGAATCGATATTGCATCCGCCGGCACCACTGCCATTTCCACCATTGTACATAATACCTGGTTGAGTTGTTGCTAAAGCAATAGGTTGCTTCATAGAACAATCATTGATGAAATAATTTTGCAACAAGTAGTTGGATGCATTTATATTTTGAATCGTATTTTGATCTTGTGTGCATACATCATTACCAATTCTGCTTAAATTATCAAAAGTATAATTATAAACATATGCCATGGTTTATAATAATACATTATAGAATATTTTTTACAATATCACCTAAACAAAAAATGAAAATTGTAAATTCAAAAGAAAGAGAAAGAAGCCAGGAATATATTTAATATAATGTGTATCGTAAATTGTCCTGTACAAGAGCAAAGGCATTTCCATTTCTTGCGCTTGGCATATTTCCGTATAAATAATCAGCAAATGCACCCTGGTCATTGCAAACCTTGGTATTGGGAGTAGAATAAAAATACCATTGCGATTGCGTATCAAATTCATATCTTTCCCCTAAATCACCAAACAATTGTTTATTTGTATTTTTAATGCCAGGATTCAAATATTGAATCATTTTTTTGGTTTGGTTGTTAATATCATCATGGACATCAGGGTTAAAACTGGGCGGCGCTGCTTTTCTATGAGGATCATCATTAATTTGCGTTAAAAGAACATTGTTAAATGGGTTTTTTTTATTTATATCTTCAAATTCAGATCTAAGATTTACTTCAAGTGTCTCTGGATTTGTTATTTTAATTTGCGAAGACTGATTTCTCCCATCTTGAAAGAACCCTTCTCTTTTTTTATGATTATTCGACCCACATGTTCGATAAAAAAACCATACGATGATTAATGTCACAATACCAATCATTAGAAATCGAATCGAAAATGTACATAAAAATCCTAAAAGAGAAAGAAGAATGATCATTCGACTAATAGCATTCATTTTTTCTTCCATTGTCATGTCAGGCATTGGCCATATTTGAACTATTTCATTTTTATCAAATAATATAGACGGATCATTTGCCCAAAATGGTATTGAATTTGTTGTCATTATATATATATTAGAAGTAATAATTTTATAACAAAATCGACTTTATTTCTTCTTCTTTTTCTTGTCCTCTTTTAAAACTCTTGGTGTTTTTGTCGGTTTTTCCATATTACTAAACATGTCAATCAGTTGTTCATCTGTAAAAGTAGGTTGTTTTGAAGCTGCTAGAGCTGCCTGTACAGCATCAGATGCCGCTTTTTCCTGTGCTTTTTTCCTCTCTTCCGATTTCTTCAACATTTTTTCCGACATTTCTGCCTTTTTCATCACTTGTTTTAATTTTGCTTCCATTGCATTTACATCCACTTTAGCGTTTCGACCGGCGCCACCCATGTTGGGCATTTGCATTCCCATTTTGCTCAACATATCCTGAATATTTTCCATACCGGGTGTATTTTTCATCTTATTCATCATTTCTGTTGCTTCAGATAGCAGTTCAGTTTGACTAATTTCTCCCGATTTTATGCGAGAATCTAATTTTTCGCCTACATTTTTTACAAGTCCCATTAGTTTTCCTGGATTCTTGAACAAATTCTGAAATACATCTTTCATATCGGTCACATTTTCCATATCCAAATCCAAATCTCCCGCTGTTTCTTCAGCAATTTCTCTCGCTAAATTTCCCAATTTTCCATTCATCATTCCACTAAGATGACCGTGAATATCATCCGCGGAAGGGATGTTATCCATATTGACGCCAGAGGATGAAGTATCTTCTGTATTTTTAAACAAGTTTTGCATTCCCTCCATAGTCTCTTGCAGCTTATTGCGAAACTCGTCTTCATTAATGGAATCGAATATCTTGGATGTATCTCCAAAGGCTTCTTTGTTGTTGATGGATCCAACAATGGCTAAAATGATCAATTGCAAATATTTCCAGATAGTTTCTCTAGTGCCATCGGAAATTTCACAAGACCACAAATACTTGAAACTGATTCCAGGAAGAAATTCTGTATTGATCATCGATTTTTCAGCAAACATTTCTTGATTCTTGTACAAAATATCAAAAAATCGTTCAGGATAGACGGATAAACAGTGCTTAAAGATAAATTCGATGCTACTTTGGCTTATCTCTGTTGATTCAATCTCTGTCTTCCACCACTTATTCACAATGGGCTGATACTCGGGGAATGTCAGCATAATATCTCTGATAAAATCCTTCATAATCTTTTGAAATTCTGCTGGAATTTCAACAGGTTCTTTCACCTTTTCATCTTTCTCCTTCTTTATATCAGCCATGTATATGTTTGATATAAAATTATTTGTTTAAATACTTGGTTCTACAAACTTTATATTTGAAATATAAATAAAATATAAAACTAGTATGTATATAATTTATTATATGTTAATCGTTGTGTGCCCACATTGTCAAAATCCGGTTTTAATAGAAGAATTAAATTGTCGCATTTTTAGACATGGAGTTTTTATTGAGAATGGAAAACAAATGGATCCGCATGCAGAAGAGGTAATGTGCGAAAAGCTGATAAACGAAAAACTAATTTATGGTTGTGGAAAACCATTTAAAATCATAGAAAAAGGTTCCGAATTTGAAGCCGTTATTTGCGAGTATATTTGACCTTTGCTTTTCTCGTAAGCTTTATTCTTATTTTTTTATTGGTTCCTATTTTAATTTTTTTAGATCTTCTTTTTGTTCGCCTTTTTTTGCCCCCGGCTTTTTCTTCTCTTGATACTTCTATTTTTTTCTTTCTTTTTAATGCCTTTTCGGGATTATCTTCTATTTGATTGCGTTGTTCCCATGTCAAAACTTTTTGACGAGGTATTCGCATATAAGGTCTTCCTTCTATAACACATGCTCCCAAACCCAGAGCTGGATTAAAATTTCCTTGAGGATCAACACCGGGTGGAGTAATGGCATTAATATATCTAGTAATTTCTCCACCAGTATCTTGGTCTTTTCCATAAATATCGGGTTCTCCGTAACCACAAACATCAAAATTGATTGGACCATCTGGACTCGTGTTTCCAGTCATCCATAATCGATAAAAGACTCTTAAACAAACGACAACATCTACAAGTGCATCATGTAATGCACTGTCATCGGGCGGATATCCAAACATTCGATCATACACTTCCCATAACGCGGGAGACTTTATTGCTGCTACTTTCTCAAATTCATATCTACCCTTTGGTCCATTTGGATATATTTTTCTTTTTTCTATATAAGGAATTCTTCTTGAAATCTCTCCCTCTTTTAAAATTTTTGTATCAATTCTTACAATATCTTTTGCTACGCACATGGTGCAGTATAATTTGGGTTGATTTTCTAAAAAAATATCAAATAATTTTGTTCCAACCCTCCGCAGTTTTGATCTTGTCAATTCACAAAATACCAATCTGCGATCAAACTCCGCATTATGCGCAACAATTACTTGTGCTTTTTGACAATCAGCAATAAATTTAGTCATTGCTTTCAAGATTGTTAGCTTTTCGGAAGGCTTTGCTTCTTGTGCTTTTTTCAAAGTTGTCCATACGATTGGATGCGTTGTTTTTAAAGGATTGTTTGAAGGATTAAACGGATCTTTTACTGGATCTAATAATTCGCCAACAACTTCTTCAGGAATATCAGAAATAAATTTATTTACTATTCTGTATTTATTTGTTGTCAAATTATACATAATATAACTTAATTGTGCAATATATGTCTTGGATTCATCCCATAATGCAACGTTTTCCGGCCAACCAATACCGGCAGCCAATTCGGATAAACGTCTATTCGCTCCATCATATCCAGCTATTTTTTTATATTCTGGGCCTACACCAGTGGTTTCTGTATCAAAGACTAATACCCAACCGCTCATACTATAGAATAATATCATATTTTTTATTATCTTATAGTTCGAATCACAGATTTCCATCGAGCCATCTGCTCTAAAGTTGTTGCTTGCAAATGCATATGATTATTTTTTGCATAGTCGGTTACAAATAGCCCATCTTCTTCGTGTTTAAAAATACGTTGCTCAAATAATTCGCATGCTTCAATAAATGTTTCCTCTACAGAACCCATAGATTTATTTAACCGGTACGCCATACATCGATCAAAATCATAAGCAGCCAATAAATCCGCTTCCCTAACAATATGATAAGCATTTTGAAATTCCCCTAAATCAGGAAACCCGCTAACTTTCACCTTGGAATAAGACATGGTAGTAATAATTTGTTTAACAGCATCGGTTTCCCATGGTTCTATTTTTTCCTTACACAAAAACTCTGTAATATCCATAATTCCATCTTCTTCTTTCATATATTTTTTATCACACATATCATGCAAAATAGCTGAGATATAAATCAATCTTTCTTGTTTTTTTAAAGTATCTTTCCTTACTAGTTCTAGATCAAAGATTTCTTTCGTAAAATGAATCATATTCATGCTATGATCTAAACCATGCGATGAATCAATGTTATGTTTTGCGGAACACAACATAACATAATGTAATAACTTTGTCAAAAGGGACATCTTACTCTATCTATTATATACTATATATTTTATATGTTTTTTGTATCAATTTTAATCTGTAGTATGAAATAGCAGCGCCAATTTGGTCAGATTCTGAATATACTTCATCGTCTTTTTCTGATCCTCTGGATTCATCATTTTAACTGGATTACGCAAACGATCAATGGCTTCTACAATTTTGGCGGAATTTGCTGCTTGATTCAAATCATCTACGTAATTTTTCTCCAAGAAAAATCCGATGTCACCTGACTCTATTGAGTCTTTATATTTTACAACAATATAAGAATACCATATACCAATAATAATTTTTGGATTCGCTTTTCGAATGAGCATAAGCGAATTTTTTGCAGCCAAAATATCGGGATCGTTTGGAAACACGTTGCTTATATCGGTAATAAATTCTAAAAAATGGTCATTAAAACCTGATAAGATAGTGGATCGATCGTTCGACATTGTTTATAAAATAATAACGATTTTTTTATATTGTTTTTCCAAAGAAAAGATCTAAATACATAAAGTAAGAAATTATTATATTACATTACATTAGATAAATGTCTGAATATATTAAATCCTTGGATAATGCTCTTTTACAAAAATATGATGTTGAATTGTATGGCAGTGATATTGAAATATATGATATAATCAATGATTTTCTGGAAAAGAATCAAAGCGAGCATGCTTTTTATTTAATCGATTTGGGAGAAATTACAAAATCCTTTGTTAATTGGATGAAATTTATGCCTGATATAAAGCCATATTATGCTGTAAAATGTAATCCAAATCCGGTTTTATTGGAAGCACTCGCATCGCTTGGTGCCAATTTTGATTGCGCGAGCGAGAATGAAATAAAAACAATTATTGAAATTACAAATGATCCGACGCGAATTATTTTTGCCAATCCGTGTAAAATGTCCTCGCAAATTCGTTATGCGCGAGCCAATGATGTGGATTGTATGACATTTGATTGCGAAGAAGAGTTGTATAAAATAAAATTGTATCATCCTTATGCCAAACTCATTTTGCGTTTAGCAGTCGATGACAGCAAAAGTATGTGTAAATTCAACAAAAAATTTGGATGTAAATTGGAACAAGTAACAGAACTTTTAACCATTGCAAAAACTCTAAAGTTAGATGTAACCGGTTTTAGTTTTCATGTAGGAAGTGGGTGCATGTCGGCAGAAAATTATTATCATGCGATAGAAGATTGTAAAAAGGCGGTTGATCTTGCGAAAGAACTCTCAATACATATTAATATTATTGATTTAGGTGGAGGATTTCCAGGTACAGATAAAGAGGTTGGCTTTGAAGATATTGCAAAAGAGGTGAATCGTGGCATAGAGGCATTTTTTGGGAAAGAATTAGAAGATAAAACCATTCAATTTATTGCTGAGCCGGGGCGATATTTTGCTGAAAAATCACATACATTAGTTCTTAATGTCATTGGAAAGAAAACGGTATGGGAAGAAAATCAAACCTCAGAGAAAGAACCAATCATCATTTATTATTTGAATGATGGTATTTATGGTTCATTTAATTGTATTTATTTTGATCACGGTAAGCCAATAATTTTGCCTTTCAATGAACGGGATGGAAAATTACACAAGAGCCGCATATTTGGCCCCACGTGTGACAGCATTGATTTAATTTCGGAAAATATCATGTTACCTGAATTGGCAATTGGTGAATGGGTATATGTAGAAAATTTTGGGGCTTACACAGTGGCGGCTAGTTCTTCTTTCAACGGTTTTAAAACTAGTTGTTGCAAATATATTTTTCGATCATAAATCATATTTTTATAAATATATGAAAATAATATAATTTATTTTTTGAATTTTCATAAATAAATTATTTTTTACTATTCAACTCCTTACCAAAATATTCTTTTTCTGTTCGTGTGCCTTCAATAACAGTTCTTGGATATAATTCCATATCATCAACAATTGTTTGAAATATTTTTGGTTCTAGATCCATATTCAAACTTTTAACATATTGATTAAAAGCTAAACTATCTTTAACTAAACATGGACCGGATGGTCCTCGCAATTTTGCATTGCATTTCATATATTTCTCATCCATTTCTCCTCTATGCAATAATGATTCCAAAACACTCTCATAATTAACATTATTATGTTTGCAAACTTCATAATAACCATTGGCAAATAAAACTCGATATGTATTATATACATTTTGCATGTATTTTGTCAATTCTGCTTCTACAGGTAAAACCTGTTTAAAAATTTTACTTATGGGTGCATGAATTTCTTTTATTATTTCAAACGAACTATCATCTACAGTTCCAATAACACAAATAGGATTATTTACAATAAAATCTTCATAAGCACAACGTTCCCTTAAAAACTCTGGACAAAAACAAATTTTTTTATTGTTGTATTTTTCAATCATTTTTTGTGTTGTTCCAGGGGTAATCGTACTTTTAATACAAATAACACCACTATATCCTAATTCACTTAATTCATCTAATACTTTTATTAAGATAGATAAATCACATTCATTTTTTTCATTAGGTAATGTAGGTACTGCAATAAAACAACAATCCGATAATAAAATATCGGTCATTTTACTTTCTCTATAAACCGGATCATAAAAGGTCATCTCGTTCTTTAAACTTTTTAAACCTTCATAAATCGCATTACCGACCATGCCTCTACCGATGCAACCAATTTTCATATTATTATATATTATTGTAATAAAAAAATTTGACGCGCAATTATAAAAAATAGGAAATAAGATTTTTTATATTTGTATTAAATACCACCAATCTCAATTTGACCCTTAATCCATGGTATAATTTCATCAAGTGCATCTTCAAGACTTGTATTGCATACCAACCCCAAAATATCCTTTGCTTTTGAAACATCTGGTACGCGTTTCTGAACATCATAAGTATAGGCTTCCTCACATTCATACTTGAATTCTTTGTCTGGATGAATTTTATTCCAAATCGCTTGTGCGAGCTCTAAAACAGTGTGCCCAATAGGGGTAGAAACATTAAAATCATCATTCAGCGCATTTTGATTAACAATACATTCGTAAAATCCGTTTGCCAAATCGCCTGCATAAGTATAATGTCTGATTTGGTTTCCCTCACCTAAAATACGCAATGGATATTGCCCCTTCAATATTTTTTGTACTAAATCAGGAACAACATGGCTCATTGCTAATTTAATATTTCCTGAGTAGCATTCATTCTCGAGGCGAGCGCGTTTCTCACCGGTTCCAACTGCGTTAAATGGACGAATAATAGTGTAAGGCAACTTATATTGCTCCCATGCACCTTGAGCCCAATATTCAACCGCCAACTTTTGAAAACCATATGTGCTAAGGGGAGGATTGCTCTGACGAACATCAGATTCCTTGCTAGGATAGTGGGTAGTTGATTCAAATACCATGGAAGAAGAAACAACTACAATCTTTTCAAAATCAGAGCTATTTTGCTTTGCATATAAACATGCATCAAATGCTGACGCAGTAAGCAATTCGTTTTCTCTTAGTAAATCGTATGCTAATTCGTGAAACATGGTAATACCTCCGATAATAGCTGCTCCTGCTACAAAAATATTGATTTTGTTTTCAACAAGAATTTCCTTAAGCTTTTCAGTATCTTTTGCATCCCACTCCACAAAATGAAAGTTTGGATGATCGTCATAAGTTTTGCTTGTCTTGCCATACTTCCAAAAGTTATCTATTCCCCATACATGATGACCTTCATCTAAAAGTTTATTAACTGCATAACCAGCAATAAATCCATGACTTCCAGTCCAAAGTATATTTTTAACCATTATAAATGTATATAATATTATATTTTTAAATTATTAATCTATATATAAGTAACTTTATTGATAATGTTATTTATATTACAAATAATTTCAGAGTAGTTGATAAAATAAATAATAAAATAATTTTTCATAAAAATGATTTTATATATTATAACTAATAAATTGTTTTTCTTCTACAATCTCCGAGTTTGTTAAAACATTAATTTCTTTTTTTACTCGTGCGCGGTTATCATTCAAAATATGTTCTTCTCTATTTTTTTTGAAAAGTTCGATATCAATAAAATTTTCGTCTTGCAAAAGTCTCCACTTCTCTCTTTGCCAGTCATGATACTCCCAAAATTCCAAATTAATTTTATATAATTTTATAAATACTTCATGTTCTTCACTAAGACCAATTTTATGTAAAAATGGTAAAAGAAGATCATATTCTTTTGTTACATTTTCCAATTTTTTAGCGTCCATTTTTTCTTTCTTAATTTTTAGAATAGTAAGTTTATCTACTAACTCACCATGACATATTGGTGCAAAAATCATAATTATATTTTATACCAATAACTTTTATTCTAAAGATAAACGCAAAATTTTATAAAGTTGTATTGGTTTATGTGGCATACATGAGTCCGCAGTTTCCACCAACAAACGTAACCATATTAATGCGCTCTTCGAACAAGACCATATTAAAATTATAATCATAAATGCGCCAAGTGGGTTTATTAATGCCTACTATATTTCCAGTTTGCGGATCACATATGGTTAAAGTCTGTGCAAGTGGATCTAATGGGGGATTAATCGTTACCGTTTCCAAAACAATATTATTAAAACGATTCATATTGATGGCTCCAGACGGCTGCAAAATTAAGTTGGAAGAATCCAAACAATAGTTGTAACAATATAATCCATCGGGTGCATTCCCGCTAGTACGCGTATATTTTTCTACATAATTATATATACCTGCTGGCTGTGTATTCTCTCGATAAGATCCGTCGAGTAAAATGGCAAAACTAATCAAAATATCTTTTGTATTCTCTGAAGTATAGTCTCCGGTAATGAGCCAGCCAGTTAAAAGACCATTTGTATTCACACCTGGTCCAATGAAAACACTACTTGTTGAGCCATCGGAATTAGTGCGAACAACATTAAAACTACCATCAGTTGGCGCTGGTACAATATCTTGCGGAATGTAATTATAGGGCCAATTCGAATAATTACTCCATTCATTGCGCAAATTAGCATCACTTCGTTGAAAATAAAACATATAAGAGGAGATCATACCTACAGAATCTAATTCTATTTTATTAGATCCAGTAACATTATAAAAGATTCCTTCTCGAATTTGTTTGAAAAGATATTTTTGTTCATTTAAAGCGAAAATTCGCGATTCTTCATTGGAGAGAAAACAATACGTGCAATTTAAATGAATGTCCGCATTCCATACACCTCTTTGATCTGTATATGAATTGATTCCTAACTCGATATCAGGAGGTGTCTGCAAAAAGCGATACATTTGCATATAATATAAATTAAAATTGGGAGCAACATAAGGGTAATTATTGATCGAGTCATAGACATCGCGCACTTGAAATAATTCAAAAATAGGTCGCATTGTAACGTGTATTTGCAAAATATTATACTGTAGTGAAATCAATGGAAAAGCCATTTGTGTTTTTGCATTAAACCACGCATTCAACGGAATATATAAAGTGCGACCTCTTAATGAAGGTTCCGCTCCAACCGGGTTGCTCGTATAATAAGCATTTGGATAAGAATTGACACGCGCGCCTGCGTTTGCAGGATCAACCAATTCCGGTACATTTCCAATCATTTTATCAAATAATGCTTTTTTTTCCGTAGAAAAGTCACGCTGTATAGATGCCAAAATATATGCACCAGAAAATTCTTGTATTGTCTGATTCCCACAAGTAATTGTTACTTTGGAAATCATTTGCGCTCCCAGATTTTCAATCCATCGAAATTCATAAGGAATCCATTGACCATTATTACCGCTTGCTTCATTAGGTGGAATAATAGGACTCCAAATGTTAGGTAAATCTACTGATATATAACAATCCATAAGTAGATCAGCATATCGCGGTATTTTAAAGGTGAAGGTCGATTCTTCAGTAAGCCGCAAAGTGCGAGAGCCTTCGAAATCTACTCTAAATTTTTGCAACCCAAAATTAGTGTAACGAGCATACGTTGATTTAAAAAATGTTTTTGACGGATTCCCATTTAATATAATATTTTGTTGGCCTTGACTCACCAATTGAAGTAATCCTCCAGCCATTATATACAATAATATATTATATATTCGATTATATTTATACTTTATACTTTGATAAACTAATAAATTAAATTATAAAAATAATGTATTGGCATAAATAAATAACGATGTCATCATTTAATAATATAGTATCGAGTATGAAAGAAATTAATTTTCAAAGCTTATTACTTAAGGAAAATGTTGCATCACTATTATTATTTGTATTGATTTTGCTAACAGTGATTTGTATCCTTGTGTATTATTTTTATATGCGAAATCTATTATCCAAAGAATGTAGTGCAATGGATAATTTGTATTCCGCACTAAATACAAAAATTCATTCTTTAAATACAAATGATCCAAATTGCAAGTATAATCTCCGAGATTATTATATAAAAACAGCATATAATTGCTGTAGCGCAGGAGCTTATAAAAATGATTTCGTTGGAACATGTGCATTGAAAGATGTATTACGCCAAGGTGTTCGTGGTTTAGATTTTGAGATTTATTCTGTAGCAAACCAACCCGTGGTAAGCACATCTACTTCTTCAAGTTACTATGTAAAAGAAACCTATAATTATGTTGCTTTTAGTGATGTGATGACAATTATAAATAATTACGCTTTTTCACAATCAACTGCACCGAATCCACAAGACCCTATTATTTTTCATTTACGATTTATGAGTAACAATCAAAAAATGTACAGCGAATTGGCTGCATTATTTAAAAATTATGATTCACTTTTCTTAGGTCCGGAATTCAGTTTTGAAAATGAGCAAGATTCTACCAAACAAAATTTAGGTTCGATTCCATTGTTATCTTTACAAAGAAAAATTATTATTATTGCAGACAATAGCAATAAAAGTTTTTCTGCCAATCCTGAATTTTACGAGTACGTAAATTTGACAAGTAATTCCGTTTTCATGAGAGCATTGCGATATTACGATGTAAAGAATACCCCAGATATTACAGAATTACAAACATATAATAAACAAAATATGACTATTTCATTGCCCGATATTTCTGCAACACCCTTAAATCCCAGTGCAATTATATGCAGAGAAACTGGTTGTCAAATGATTGCCATGTGTTATCAATTGAATGATGTATATTTACAAGAAAATAACCAGTTTTTTGATCAAGCGGGGTATGCATTTGTCTTGAAACCCGAAAATTTAAGATACAAAGAAATTACTATACCCGCACCAACCGAGCCAAATCCTGCACTAAGTTATCAGACAAGAAATGTAAGTAGCCAATATTATTCGTTTAATATTTAATCCTGTATTTTATTTTTTATATTGTTCTATATATGAGCTTTTCTTCTATAAAAACAAGTACTTCTAGTGCAACAACTACAAGAAACAAAGTGATCACTGCGTCAGCAAGTGCATCCGCTACATCTAATATATCGCAATTAGATGCAGATCAAAAAGCAGAACAAATAGCCATCGAAAATTCGCTAATTGCGGCAAATACTCAAGCATCATTGATCAATACTTCGTATTTGAATGAAACTGTTCCGACACTTACTTATTATTTGAATGTAGATGATTTTGTTAAATCTATGGTAGAAGTGCCAACTACTTTACCTCCTACTACTACAAATATACAGAGTGCTTTATATGTGTATGGTCGCGCACCTTTATATAAAAGTGGCGATTCTACTAGTATTGGTATTTGTTCTGCATCTTTTATGTGTAGTAAAAATAATGAAGATATTTATACTGATATTACAAATTATATCTCATTAGGAAATGGACTAGTTGTATCGTGGCTTACACCATCTCGACCCGCAAATTTAGAATTTGATTCGATTGTAAATAGTATGGTAACCGAATGTATTGTTACTGCGAATACCAATATCGGTAAAAATCCCTTTTATGGAAAGATATTTAATTTAGTAGTCAGTTCATCCAAAAATCAAATAACATTTACCTTTACCTCCTACAATAATTGAAAAATTAAAAAATAGAATAATTAAAATAATATTTAATATAATATATTATCTTCTACCCTAAGTATATAACGATGGATTGGATTTTTACTCTGTACATTGTACTTCTTTTTTTTCTTTTGACGCCGGGTGTTCTTTTGCGCTTGCCTCCCAACGCTAATAAAATAACAGTAGCTGCTACACATGCTATTGTTTTCGGAATTGTTTGGCAATTAACACATAAATTTGTTTGGCTTGCAACTGTTCCACATATGATTATGCCGAGTATGTAAGACATATTTAAAAATTAGAAATAGTGTATTTATTACTATGATAAAATACAATAATTGAATTGCATATTTTAATACTATTGTTATGCACGAATGGTATTAAAATATATTTGAAAGTGTATTAAACACAAGTTAAAATTATATGAAAATGCTTGCACGAAGAATAATAACGCGTTTTGCTACTACATCATCTTTTGAAAAAAGATCCGCATTGGGAGTATTTCAAAATTCTTGTTATAAGAAGGTAGATTTTAAAATCCACGAAGATAGTTCAGTGAGTGAAGCGGTGAAGAGATTTTCCGCATTGAACGTTGGCTGTTTGGCAGTTACAAATTCTGAGAATAAAGTTATAGGGGTGGTTTCAAAGCGTGATTATATTAACAAGGTTGCAGCACTAGACAAAAATCATACAGGACTTTTTGTAAAAGATATTTGCACATTTAGTCCAAATATTATTGTTGGCAAAACTACAGATTCGTTGGACACATGTATGAACAAAATGTTATTTAAGGATATTCGTCATTTGCTTATTGTGGATGACAAGAATCCCAAGTTTGTGGGAATGCTATCCATCAAAGATTTAATTCAAGAAACAATGAAAGGTCACAAAGAAACTATTACTCGTCTAAGTGATTTTGGATTGGGTAAAGGAGCTTTTTTTGGAAGTGATTAATGTTATTTTATTATAAAAATGATAAAGCAACCTATAAATTTTTATATCATCTTATGATAATATAAAGAAAAAGATGAAAGAAGAAATTTGTAATAAAACTATGAATTTTCAAGAATGTGAATTGGCTATTCTACGCGCAGCAGTAGATAAAGCAGAAACGCGTCTTGGAAAAATGACGGCAAATTCTCCCGAGGTGAAAAAAATTATAAGTATCGTAGAGAATTTTTTAAGACGAAAAAAGCTGATTTGTTACGGAGGAACCGCAATTAATAATATTTTGCCAAAACAAGATCAATTTTATGACAAGGAGGTTGAAATACCAGATTATGATTTTTATAGTCCTAATGCATTACAAGATGCAAAAGAATTAACAGATATATATTATAAAAGTGGGTTTGATGAAGTAGAAGCCAAACCTGGCGTCCATGCAGGAACATATAAAGTATTTGTCAATTTTATACCAGTTGCTGATATAACGGCTTTGCATACAGATATTTATAAAGCGATTAAAAAAGACGCCATTCGAGTTGCTGGAATTTATTATGCTCCTGCCAATTTTTTAAGAATGTCCATGTTTTTAGAATTATCGCGGCCTGCTGGAGATACAAGTCGATGGGAAAAAGTCTTGAAACGTTTAACACTTCTTAATAAAAACTATCCATTGAAAGCGCATCATTGCGAATCCATTGATTTTCAGCGAGCAATGGAAAAAAAAAATAACGCAGAATTAATTTATGAAACTGTAAAAAATACGTTTATTGATCAGGGTGTCGTATTTTTTGGAGGCTATGCAATTTCATTGTATTCCGAGTATATGCCGCATCAACTTAAAAAACGTTTGCAAAAGGTTGCTGATTTTGATGTTTTATCTGTGGAACCTCAAATGACTGCTCAAATTTTAAAAGAACGTTTGCAAGATGAAGGAATCAAAAATGTTAAAATTATATCAAAACCCGCCATTGGAGAGATTGTTGCACCACATTATCAAATCAACGTAGGGGCTGATACAGTAGCATTTATTTATAAACCAATTGCATGTCATAGCTACAATATTATTACTATCGGACGCCAACAAGTAAAGATTGCAACTATCGATACCATGTTGAGTTTTTATTTGGCATTTTTATATTCAGGCCGTAATTATTATGATAATGATCGAATTTTATGCATGGCACAATATTTATTCACTGTTCAGCAAAAAAATAGATTGAAACAAAAGGGACTTTTAAAACGTTTTAGTATAAATTGTTACGGTCATCAAGAAACACTAGAAGAAATGCGAGCCGAAAAAGCTGCAAAATTTATTGAATTAAAGAATGCAAAAAATACAAAAGAATACGAAGAGTGGTTTTTGCGATATCGTCCAGTACAAGCGGAAGAAGGCTCAGATCAAAGTGAAAAGCAAAAAAAAGGAATGAAACGAGCAAAAACATCGACAAAAAAGAAAAGGACGGGTCAGGGGAAAACGCGAAAGAGAGGACGAGGTGGATTATTTACCTAAGAAAAATGCTTGATTGTTTTCGATAATATATAATAAATAATTCCAAATGTAATGCTCATAAAAATAAGACCATAAATGTTTGTATTTCCATCTTTTGAAAAAAGTGCAGGTCCATATTTATATACATATCGTTTTACAATTGGCATTTGAAAAATAAAGTATAAAATAACGACTAATAGTGGCATTTGAATTTCATCATACGTCTCATCCAATGTATCATGAATAGATGTTTGTTTTTTATAATTTTGAATAATGATGTCATTATCTTCATAATTTTGAATATAGTCTTCTTTTTTTGGTGCAGGGGGGATATAATTCGGTTGAACTTCTGGATCTTGCATAATAGAACTTGAATTTTGTGGAATATCTCTAGATTGCAACTGGGTTAAACCTGAGACACTTGCTTGTTGTAATCCTGTTACAATTTGATTGATCGTTGTTTGATCTAAAGCGACGCCTCCGCCCATACTAGTATTCGCATTTTCTTGATTATGTGTTTCAGTTGCACTAAAACTGACATTGCCATTGATAGATCCTCCGCCAGTGGGATCCGTTGGTAGATCTAAAATACTTGTTGTATCAGTCATATAATTATTGTAAGAAGGTTGAATTACAATAATTACGAATTTTATCCAGAAATAGTTTCCAATGCCGAATTGCATTTTTGCACAGATTTCGAATAGTTGTAACATTTATTATCAAATTTATATGTTTTACCATCAATATCTTCCGATTTTGGTGCATATTTTATAATACAGTTTTTATCTTTACATGCTACCCTAAAAAGAGTTGCTAAACCAAATCCCAGAATGACGGACATGATATATTTACCAGATTTTGTGTGTAAAAATTTGGATAAATTCATTACTTATATAATGCATATAATAGTTTTTTTACCAAGTTTTTTTAACAAGTTTTTCCCTAATTCCCATTTAATTTTGTATAGGAATAGTACTAATCTGTGAAATATCAGATGGACATGAAACTTCATTTGATGTATATGAATAACAATTATTGGCATGGTCTTTATATTGTACTTTTCCTATATTTTCTGGAGTAGGATAGATATAAACCGTTTTTGTATCTGCTCCTAAAATATATATTGCAAAGATGCCAATAGCGAAACTGATCAAAAATACAGGAATAGATATGTACTTACTAATCATATATAATGTATAATGCTATTTTTTTTAAATGTTATAAAGAAATACAATAAAGAATTGCAATAAAGAACTTTTGAAATATGTGGAGTTAGACTCCTTCAGTAACTTCGTATGTTTCGCCAGAGGTTGGATTTCTGACAATTAATTTCGTTTTATCCGATTCAATCTTCCATCCGAGTCTTTCCGCTTCTGTTGCAGCAATAGTACCATCTTTTAATAGTGTTGGTTGAATCGTAATTCTTGGCCTAAACTCTTCATCTTCATCTTCTTCATCTTCTTCTTCATCTTCTTGTTCTTTTTCTTCTTGGATCACCAATTTAACAGGCGCTTTCTTTTTTTTTATTTCTGGAATAGCTTCAACCGCGGTTTTCACGATTTTTTTTTGCGATTTTTCGATACCCATTTTCATGGATACAATTTCTACAGGGTCTGTGGCAAAATTATATTCTAGCTGCTCCAGAGTTACTGGTTTTTGTATAAGAGAGTATATATTATCTTCTTCATTATATTCTACAGCAGAATATTCATATGTTAAATCTCTTATTTTAATGGCATTTGGTAAAATTGCTTGTATATATAATTCAATGGCGTCTGATATAAATTGAATATCTTCACTTTTTTCGTAGTCGTCTATTATCTTTTTAAAATTTGAAATTTGTAAGAATAATTCAGATTGTGTCTTTTTAAGCTCAGTTTTTTTCTCTTTGTTATCAACCGCATTTAGATATAATTTTACAGTATATTCATATGTTGATGCTAGCGCAGAAATATTTTCTTTTATTTCGTCAAACTCCTTTACTGCTTCTTCTGAACTAATATAACCGAATAATAGATCATTCTTTTTATTGATAATATCTTTTTTATAATTTTCTATATCTTTTTCATCGGTATGTATTGAATCTACTATGTTGATCATGAAGCCTACATTCAAATCAATATTCAATGGACATGGATCCGTACGATCTCCGCAAATAGCAATAAGACGTCTATCAAATTCAGCAGTATCCTTTTTTGTAGAAAAAATGGTTCCAACCGGCCTTTTACAATTGATGCATTTTTGTTTCAATTTTAGAAATTCGACACGTTTTTCTTTCCAGCTTAATTCTCGTTGTTTTATTATTTTCATTTTTTGTTTGGAAAATTCTTTTTCATATTGTTGTTTTAAACTATAATAAGTATTTAATGCATCTTTAAATTCATAACTCATTTTAACTCCTTAATGTAAGATCATATATTTATTTTGTTATTCTTCCAAATTTACATAAAAAAATCATTTCCCCCAATGTGGTAGCCCTGTAATTAATTCTTGTTGAGCTATTCGCTTCGCGTCTTGAAAGTTTTTTATTTTCGTCAAAATATATTGCTGTTTTTCTTTATTTTTTTCTTCTTTTTCTACAGGAGTCAATTTCCCTTTGTATTTATATAGTAGTACTAATCCTAAAATTAAAAAAAACCCAAGACATAAACCAATATTAAAAAGTAAATTATTATATTTATTTTTAAATTCTTTGCATTGTTTCAACGTTTCCTTCAAAAAATATTTAACACCCGGTTCGACAAGGGTTGGCTTTTCCATATTCATATTATTTTGTTATTATATTACTAGTAAAATTTTTTATAAAAGTTACGATTACAAAAGAGGAAAACCAGAAATAAGATGAATTGGGTCATCAGTAAAAAAAAATATACATTGCTATTTATATGGGCAGCTCATATCTTTCTCTCTTGATATTTATTATTGCAACTGTATTTTATTTTCTCGTTCTTAAGGGACCCCAATTAACCCCTGCTATACTACAAGATGAATCCGCATATTTATCTTATCAAAAAGGGCTTTATACAAAGTTATTAATTTATTTTTTGATCGTAGTACTAACACAATTTGGTGCGAATATTGGTGCAATTATTAGTACATGTGGTGGAAGTGTAAGTCAAAATATTGGTTCCGCAGCATTGCTCACTTTTATACCATGGGTTCTCATATTTGGTGTTGTTATTACAGTTCTCGTTATTTTTCCTGGATGGAAATCCGCTTTTTCCAATGTAATCGGATATTTTGTAGTAAGCAGTCAAGCAAATACTATTTTATCCGACCTTCTTGTTGAAACTGATGTAAATCAACCTATTCAAGATGCTGCAGGCGGAGATACTAAAAAAAGAGATGCTTTAGAAAATGCAGCATCTGCTATTATTAAATTAACAGGAAATATGTCGCTGCTTATTAATCAAATAGTTCCTTCCAATTTTATGCAATATTGGGGTATTTTAACACCTTTAATGAAAGAACAATATCAAAAAGATGTAAATGCAGCGGGAGAATTAGAACAAAAACTGTTGAATCTCGTTGTTTTACGAGATAATGTTGGAGAAGCTATGTGGTATATTTATACTGCCATTCTTTTGACGTCGATTGTTCAATATAATATTTCAACAAGAGCCTGCAACCAAGATATAGCATCCCTAAATGCAAATCAACAAATTTTCCAAGAACAACAAAAAGCAGTACAAGATGAAAATGCGGCAGCTCAATCAACAATTTATTCTCATTAAATAACATGTTCTAATTGAATATAAGATGGTTTTACATGATAATAATTATTTATGAAATGATTCATTTCTGAATAAGAGAGACCATATTTATCAACAAGACAATATTCATAAATTTTTGAAAGAATCTCTTCACAATTTCGATAGCGTATTCCACGTTTTCCATATTCATCAAAAGTGTGATAATGTAAATATTCAGCAAATGCGGATTTCATGTATGTTGCAATACATTTATATTCACTAAAACGGTAATGAGATTTTGATAATCTCATAATGCATTCAATCCAATTCATCTCATGTTTTTTTTCTATTTCAAGAAAAAATGAAGATAAAATAGTGTGGTAAAAAATAAAATGGTGTGGTACAAATGTCCCCTTTTCCGGTTCTGCCGCATCTAACCCTAATAAATATTTAATAGAGTTATAATATTCATCCTGATTCCATTGATTTTTTGCATTCTCTTGTAAAATAGCAAACTGAAAAAAAGGCACTGTTTCGCAAGGGTACAATTCCCATCTATCTAAAACAATAAGATCCGAATCCCAAACAATATATGGGTTGGACAAATGTTTGATTATTTGAAATGCTCCTAATTTTAATATTTGTTGATACCACCATCCAAACTCTCTCGAATTCTCATCTATAAAAGAATACATTTTTTCAATGTCATCTTTATGCATGTGAAATTTTTCAAGAAAAAAAGTAGATTCATCTACAAAAAAAAGATTTGTTGAAGCTATATTCCATTCTTTATAATGATTGCATATTTCTTGAATACTGTTTGCATTCGTGATTATATAAATATTTGTTGGTTTATAATTTTCAACAATTGATTCAATTGTAGTTCTAAAAATAATATTATTTTTGTGTAATGGAATAACAAAATCAATACTTTGGTTCATATATAAAACAATTATTATATATAAACGCATTTTTATGAGACAAAAAATAGTAAAAGCACTGTAAAACCTAGTAAAAATTAGAACAATGCTGGTCTGGATAAATAATATAATACAAAAATATAAGAAAGAATTCCTAAAATAATAGAAAATAGCCACACTGGAAGAATCGTTTTGTTTTTATACCCGACACCAAAATACCGTATGCTTCCATCAGTATTATATAAAAATGCTGGTTTAAATAGTTGAATAGGAATAAAAATGACTAAAAATACAAAAATAGACACAGCTACAGGATTTTTTCTTATGAATTCTCGATGCATCAATATTCTTATTATAGAAATAGAAATATTTTTATAATATAGTAACGTTAATTATAGTCATCAAAGTGTTCTTCTTCTTGACCAAAATAATCGCCATTCATATAATCTTCCGTTAAACCACCTATATTAAATTCCTCATGATCAATTTGTTGTCCAACTTCTTGCTCCTCCATAAAATCTTCCACATATTGTTCCAAGTTTTGTTCAGTAACATTTTTATTTCGTTTTACCTTATTTTCTATTTCAGCCAATTTTTCTGCGAAATCTCTCTCTTCGTCGTATGTTTCTTTCATATATGTAGTTAGTCCTTTTTGCAAACCTTTGCTCCAAACTCCCAATTTGTTAATTTTTAAAATAGTATCTGCATCTCTTTCTTCATCCGTTAAAGCCTTTAATCTATCTGTAAATGTGTCCTTCTCTTTCTCTTTTGTTTTGAAAACCAAGTCCATAACACGATCATATTTTAAATCTACAATATCTTTATGATCCTCCATAATTGTTAAAAAACTAATTAATAGTTCGCTTACCTTTACACGTAACTGTTTTTGTTCTCCAACTGATAATGACACGTCAGGCATTGCTGACAATCCTTGTTCTCTATCTTCCATCTCTTCCAGCGTCAAAAATTGCTCATCTGGTTCAAAAGCAATAGTTCGCACTATCATATCAGGATTATTAGCTAAATGTATATATTCCATCAATGACTGTAAGAAAAAGTTTTCCATCAAAAGTGTTACCGTTCTTTTGTCGAAAATAGAATGCATTGATTTATCTTTCCATGTAATTTCGGAGAGATAGGGTATTTCTAAAGCAAGCATCAGTAATCGGTCACATTTAGATGAAATAGTTTGCAATACATTTTTCAAAACTATATTATCATAAAAGGTGCGCAGTTTTCCATAATATTCTAATATGGATTGTTTAATATCCTCCATATGTCGATTTGAAAGCCCCCAATATCTGGGCAACTGTATATTTTGGTAATCTACCCTGTCTAAAATTATTTTTGGAAATACCTTGATCATATTTTGCATATACTCTTTCATGAATTGTAGAGAATTATACGTAGCATCATCCGATATCGTTGTTGTTTGATTTCTCCAAGTATCAGTTGTTTCCCATAGAGCCATATTTTCTATAAAATACGCCACGTCTTTCATTCTTTTTTTAGAAAGACCACTATTTTTTTCAAGAAACTCTGTAATTTCTTTCTTCATTTCTGTATTCGATCTGCTTGCATAATTTTTGAGAGATCTCATCTCTTCGGAATCGCTTTCTACTCCAATCTCAAATGTATCGAGCGTTGCTTCAATATGTTGGACCAAACTTTTATTAACCACTTCATCCTCTTCTCGAGAAATAGTTTCCAATACATCCCGCAATTTTTGAATAAGTGTTTGAGTGTGTTCATCAAAGTGGATATTAATAATATTATTTTTTGATATCACTTGAATTAAACGCAGCATGGACTCATTTGTATAATTTCTTCCATCTTCTTTTAGCTTGCGAATTTTTTCTGCAATGGAATCCGATAGATTCAAATAATCCGGTTTATCTGTGCAAACCGCAATCAAGTCAGGTGTAATGGGGACAGCGGTATTAAATTTACACAACACTATAAATGCTTGATAAATGGTATCTTCATTGAAATCATTTGACGATGCGGGATAATCTTTTTTGGTATTAACACGACTAAGAAAAAATGGTGCTTTTGATACTCTTTGAATATCATATAATAAATGCGATAAATCTTTTACAATAGTATTAAAGAGTTTAATATCCTTGTCCTCCTTTTCAAAATATTGAATGACAGTTTCAGTCCCCTTTTCTCTTTCATTGCAGCAAGCATTTTCCAAAAAAGGTTCATTTGCTGCATTTGTCAGAAGAAGCTTCTTTTTATCCAAAATAGTTTGTATTTTTTCCTGAATAGCGAGAGAAAACTGTATTATTTTTGACTCGATGACTAGAATATTTTCACGCTGTGATCTAGCTCCAGATTTAAACTCTTGCATCAATTTATCTTTGAATGCTTTGGAAATATTTTGAGGGAAAGGTTTTAACGCAATTCGTACAAGCGGTGGTAAAAATCCTAACCATGTAGATAATTCATGTTCTTTAGGTATCGAAGCCGGAGGATTTGTCAATAAATATTCTGTTTTTTCTTGCATTTTTCTGACGACATCTTCATTTTGTAGTAAATAGGTTTCGGTAAATGCTTTTAGTTTTTCAAACACAGTTTCTTCTTTTGATTTGACAAGAGCCGACCATGGATCAGTTTTATTTCGTATCTTATACACGACGCATGCCATATACTGCATGGCACTGAAATCACCATTCCCTTGAAACGGAAATCCGTCAAAAGAACGCACACATCCAGGAAAAGTTTTTCTCGTTCTTACGGATGGAATACTTGTTTGAATACCAATAAGTAGAGCACCTAAAGTAATATAAAGTACAGTTAAATTATAAACCTGTTTATAAGATGCAATTACTTTTCCCTTTTTTGCCATTTCGTCGATTTTTGTTTTATAAGATGACTCCGATGGAAGCTGGGCGAGGATTTCTGTTGAAGCCACTTTAATAATAAATTCTTTTTGATCTTCTATTGAAATTCCCATAAATCCAGCAACCGCATTAATAATATTATTGATCATTTTAGTCATTGGTGAATCATTCAATACTTTTTTAGCCTCGAACATGCCTGATCCCGCGTCTTTTTCCAAAACACTTCGCGTATTTACTTTATAACCTTCTTCATAACCTTCATCAATATCAAAGTCGATTTGTTTAATGACATAACCGCTGTATTTATCGACCCAGGAATCGCCATCGTCACTGAGCGCACCAATTTCTTTTATTAGTAAATCCATCTTTCTTGAATATTCATCCGGCGTTTCGCACCATACTCCAGCGAGCTCATACAAAAATAACGGCAATAATTTTGTATTTGTTTCTATGCAATATCGCCAGTGTTCGTCTTCATTCGCTGATCTTATAGCCTCTCTCGTATAACGCATAGAAAACTTGACAATATCGCCTTGTTTTTTAACAAAGTCTGATTGACCTAAAATAATATCGCGGATATTTTTATAAGGACTGACTACTTGTTCTAGTCCTTCTTCATCTACTTTTAATCCCAATCTTACTTGCTGAAAATTATATTTGTATTTTTTTTCGATTTCAATATTTCGCAATGTGTCAAAAATAGTCAAATTATATTCAAATGCGTTCTGTAACTGTTTTTCAAGCTGAGCTTTACTTGTATGATATGTTTTATCAAATTGATTGGCCATTTCTTTCAATGCATTCTGAACCAGTGTTTTTTTATTGACACTTTCCGATTGACAAACGGCGTCGTATTTTTTAGTAACTTCCACACAATTTTCTTGAAAATTGCACAAAAATGTGGTGTCATTTGACAACATATCTTCACTAACATTTGTATCACGAACCCACTTATTATTTTCACGTTTAAAATATATATACGCTGCTATTTCTGAATCATTATCGTACATTGTTGCGTATTGACCATTTTCTACACGTTTTATTCCGTGTATCAATGTAGTTGCAAATAAATCCGCATATCGAGGAGTGGCGCCGTGTTTTTTAACAAGCTTGTCTATTAAAAATTCTTTAAACTCCTCTGGAGTTTTCATCATTTGATCTTTTTTGTATTCATCTAGAATACTGTAAAGTGTGTTGTCATATTTTTTATCAAAATAAATCGTCCTATCATTGTCCGCTTCTAGCTCTTCTAGACTTTTATATTGCTTTGCGAGTACATAGGTTTTACAGACATCGGCAGCCTCATCTTTTTCTATTTTGGTTTTTAACACGTCTCTTTCTTCATCAATAAATTGATCAATATTTTCAGGAATCATAAGATGCAAGTTTTCCAAAGAAAGAGCGCTATCATATAATCTAGAGCAATCATCCTTTGTTAATTGTAATATTGTCTCAGAATTGCTGATATGTTCAGTTTTTGCAAAATCATATTTTTCAAAGACATCAGAAAATGTTGTTGGATCATGTATTAATTTTGTAATTCTTGTATTTGAAGGAGGAACCGATTCTTTTGAAATACGTTTGAGCAAATTAAACTCATTTCCTCTCTTTGCAAATCGAGTGTTATATTCTGCAATCTTTTCAATAATAAATTGATTTATTTCTTCATATTGTTTAAACGTTATATCATCTATGTAAATTAAAAATGGTTCTAATGTACTCACCACATCAACTAAAGAGAGTTTTCCATGAATATATTTTTTGATCATATTGAATAACACTCTCGTTTTGGGTATAAATTTTGATAAAAACTGGGTATAGAGTTCAACATTATACTCGGGAGATGAAAATACATAATTTTTATTACCTTGAACAAAATCGTCTTCATCTAAAGTGAGTTTTTCATCCAAATTATCTATAATAATATTTTTCATAGATGTGTTATTGGTTAAAAGTTGCCAATAATTTAAGGGCGTCATATTTAAATTGGATTTATCCAATATATTTGTACAAGGTAATCCAATCCTTGAATAACGAATGACTGGTTCTGACAACATGGTAATGGAAGAAAGCGCCAATATATCAGGTTTTGTTAGATCTACAAGGTGAGTTATCATTTTACTTCCGGTCATTTGATCCGTTTCTAATCGTTTTAAACCTAAATTGTATTTTTGTATAACAAATTTCTTGGTACTAATCATATCTTGGTTGATCACAGAGGATTCAAAACCAGTTAAATTATCCAAAATTGCAGTAATATCTGTTTGCACAGCAGTTTGATATATTATATTTTCAGACTCTGCATTTGGTTCTTGAAATGGCGTAAAATAAGGGTCCAATTCATTCATCATAGTAATATATTTATTTTGTTCGTCGGGAAAATCATTTGATTTGTATTGATTCATAACATTTTTAATATCTTTTATATCATTGGTAATATTTAACAAAATGATATCAGAATAATCAGCGTCTTCAGCCGGAATATCATCATATATTTTTTTTATATTTTTTGCAACTGGTAACAACCATGCTAATGATGTTTTAAATGATTTCAAATTATGTAATAATGGTTTCCATTCAACTCCTTTTTTAATAGAAGATAAAATATTTCCATGTGCATCCACTTCTGAAAATTGCAATCGAAGTTGTTTGAATCTTTCAATCATAGTATGAATTGTATTCAAGACGCTTGTTGTTCTTTGCACATTCGGCACGGTTGATAACATTTCATCTAGTAAATCATTGGTTTGTGCTTCAATAGTAAATCTTTTTTGAGATGCATCTACGTATTCATATTGGGTAATAGTTCCAAATTCTTCACCAAATTGAATATCATTTGCGCGTATAATAAATTCTCTTATTTGATCTTTTACATTTACAAGCGGTACATTTACCGCCAAGTCCTCTTCAATTTCATTGAGCACTACTCTTTTTCCGTCGAGTCCTTTTTCTTTACTTTCACTTTCTCTTTCTACGCTTTCACTTTCTCTTTCTACGCTTTTTAATGGTTCGATCTCTACAATTTTTTCAGGAGGTTCTCGTATTTCAATGCTTTCAATCGGAATATCCAGCGGCAGTCCTTTATATCCAAAATTCATATAAATAACATCATTATCAGGATATGTTTTAATTTCAATCATATCTTCTTCTAAATTTGTTATTTCGCCACTAATAATAATGGGTAATTCGCCGCCAAAATATAAATTTACCCATGTTCCGGGTAATAAATTATTTTGTCTGGCGTAACCGAGTTTATCATTACGATACAATAATATAACTCCTGTAATAGAGCCATCACCCAACACACCATCATCATGTATAGTTAGAGAGAGCATTTGATACGTTTCAACATTCACCAATTTTATCAAGGATGAATCAATGTAATCAACAATAAAAGTAATATTATTCAATATTTCATTGGTTGGTGCTTCTAAACGGATAACATCTCCCAATTGTAAAATTACCGATTCTTTTTTATCTTCTTTCGATTCCATTACTTCTTCATCAGATGGATCTTCTAATTCGTTTTGAGACATTATCCTATATTTATGGTAGAAATTTTTATCAATCTATAAATGTAAAAATGGAATCCTATAAAAAATGGAATCCTGTAAAAAAAGGTTAAAGCGTTATATAGTTATCTATTCATGGATATAGGAGTTGTATTTCATATAAACAATATTCCTGAGTTTAGTCAGTTAGTTAAAAACGATGCAAGCGAAACACTAAAGCTAAACAAAATAATATTCAAAACAAAAAATAATGAATATTATACGTTAATTCGTTACAATAAATATTTGCTTACAGAAGATCTTATTAGCACAGTTGGACTATTAAAATGTCTTGTATTAAATAGCCAATTGCTTGCAATTGGGTTTGCACCACCAAAAGCATTGTCCTATACTACATTTTTATCAAGGTATCCATCAAATACTTCAGATATTATTGCTGAAGAGTTTGTAGATGGAGTTATGATCAATGTTTTTTGGAATCCTACACTAAATTTGGCAGGCGATTGGGAAATCGCCACGAGAAATTCTGTGGGTGCTACTATTCTTTGCGGAAAAAAAACATATTATTCTCTATTTAAAGAAACAATTCAATATGTGAATCTAGATGTTCGTCAGTTGAATCCATTATATAGTTATAGTTTTGTTATGCAACATCAAGATATTTCGTCTTCATTTACAAATCCAGCGCTCTACTTGATTGAAATGTATGAAATTTTGCAAACACCAGACAAGTCCATTCTTGTCTTTCCATTAGATCAAAATAAGACGCGGTATTGTGAATATTGGAAAACTACAACTGTGCAGTTTCCTGCCTTGTATGATTTTTTATCTTATGATGAGATGAAACAAAAATATGCATCTATAACTACACCATACTATTGTAAAGGGGTTGTCATCAAAAATCTGAAAACATATCATCGTACCAAATTATTGAATCCAGCATATCAATATGTAAAACAAATAAAAGGAGCTGGTGAAAAGGAATTGTATAAATATTTATATTTGCGACATTATGGAAAGATCAAGGATTTTTTACAAATGAATCCAAATCCAAATAATACAATAAAATTTTCCAAGTTTCGCAGTTACATTCATGAATTTTCGCATGAATTACATAGACAATATATTGCGTGTCATGTAAAAAAACAAATTAAAAAAGAAAATGTGATAAAAATATATCAATCACATTTGCAGAATTTACATTCTATGTATATGGACCAACTAAGATTAGAAAAAGGAAATGTTTGTCGAAAAGTGGTAAAAGACTATGTAAATCGTTTGAAACCAGATACCCTACTTTTTTGTTTGAATTCTTTTACATCTACATCTACATCTAAAATTTTGACATAATGGTTTGATAAATAATAATAGATTCATCGATACAGGTTTGTAGATTTTGCTTAATTGCAGCCTTATCAGTCTCATTTACAAAAGCAATTCTTAAAATACTGTCGCTGTCGTGTGGATGCATTTTTTTGAATCCGCAAAAAGTGAGAGTCTTTGCATCTTCAAAATATTTGGCATACATCATAAACTCCAATACTTTACCAACAGTATAATCTTCGTTTTCTAAAATGACGTCATAACTATTCTTCATAGTATTAATAGATGGCTCCATTTGTAAATTATCTTTTCCCATGGTATCACTCAATTCTTTCATTTTGTCAATTAAAATAGAACACGCCGTTTTAACAAGCTGTGCATTTTCAAATACTCCTATTGTTTCAATGATAAAATCAAAACTGTCTTTTTTAGCAACACGTTGGCCCTCTAATAATGTCCAGTTCTTTGAATCAAAAGCTATCTCTTCTTTTGTTTTTCCTTCATCCTTCCATTCCTGTTGTTTTTGTGAAAGAATTTCAACTGATCTTTCTTCATCAATAGTATAACCATAAGAGCAAGTCGAAACGGCATTAAACATGCCATCTTCTTTTGCTGATCCAATAGACAACTCGCATGTTAATTGAATTCTTTCTCCAGGTATGCCTTCTGAAATTCTTGGACGAAGTCTTACAAAATCAATGAAATATCCTGTATAAGAATTTGGAGGGAAGATATTTCTTGTGTCTTCTTCCGACAAATATTCATCTCTTGTAATATTTTTAATTTTAAACTGTTCTGTTGTAACATATATGATGTTATCTGATTGATTTTCCACATCTACTTCTACGACATAATTTTGCAAAGGCATTTCCAAATCTTGAATATGGATCGGAATACAACTTAGGCGCTGTTTCAAAATTTCATTATTCAGACGAGTTGTGTTGATAGTAATATTGGCCTTGTTCTCTTCGTAGGGCGCTGTTTTAAAAACAACTTGACGAATATCCGAAAGAATGGTTCGACGAAGTGAATTTGCAATGCTTACATTAACACCAGATAAGGTAAAACGAAGCGTGCCATCTGCATCAGAGACTTTTTCGATCTTGGGGTTCATATTCTATTATAGTACAATCTATTTATTTACTATTTTTATTATCAATTTTTTATTTATTTTTTTATCAATTTTTTATCAGCCTTTTAGCAAAATCTTCAAAAATGAGTTTAAATATACTTCCAATAAACTTATTATAGAATAATAATGACTTCTATACTTTATTATAGCAATTTTTGCGAGCATTCAAAAAAAATATTGCAGACTCTTTCTAAAACACAAGTAAGCAAAACAATTCATTTTATTTGTATCGACAAAAGGGTGAAAGCTCCAGATGGTAAAATTAATATTGTTTTAGAAAATGGTCAAAAAATTGTTATGCCTGAAAATGTTACCAAAGTACCGGCATTGCTTTTATTAAACAATAATTTTCAGGTATTATATGGAGATCATATCTACAATCATTTAAAACCAAGTCAAGAAATTGTCACTAAACAAGCAACGCAAAATAATATGGAACCTATGGCATTTTCTTTAGGAGGAGGTGGAGGTTTTGGAGGAATTGCTTCTGATAACTTTAGTTTTCTAGATATGGATTCTGAAGAATTGACTACAAAAGGAAATGGGGGATTAAGACAAATGCATAATTATGTTCCATTGAATCATTCTGATATAATTACTACACCAAAAGATGAGTTTGATTACAAAAAAGGGAGGGCGCCAGAAGGTATGACGATTGAAAAGTTACAACAACAGAGAGATTCTGAATTACAACAAACCTATAAATAAGCATTTGCTGCTAGAGGTCCATCGTCTTTAAATTGTCCAGATAATGTTTTCCTTTCGGGATAAACAGGCATAAATTCTTGTTTCCCTGGATAAAATCGTTTATCGTAAAAGATTTCTCCATTGTCAAATTTTTTACGCCATGTATTTTCGCCTTGGTAGTACTGTGGTGGATCAATGAGTAATTTATTATATAATTTTGCATGTGTTCCAATGTCTGTGGTTAGAGTAGAATAGGTAGGTGTCACTTGAGTGGTTTCTTTCCCGGCATCATTTTGTCCGCGAATATTGGAGCTAAACATAATATTTGATGGTTCTGATTCTTTTTGACAGCCGTAACAATCAACGTCAGACGTACATTGTTCTCCTGTTATAGAACATCTAGCCAAGGGACCGCACATATTTTTGCAAGAAATCGTTGTATTGATTGGTTGATCCACAGTGTGGCTATAATTAGGTCCGTTGATGTCATTGGTAATAAAAGATTCAACTTTATTCGACATTACATAAAAAATACAAGCAAATAAAATAACTGCTAAACCAATAAAAAGAAGGACGTAAAGTAATTGTATTTTTTTCATGAAAGTAAGAGTATTCTATTATATTATTAAGAAAAGAAAACAACATGGTTTATAAGAGAAAAAAATTATATAAATAGATTATAACAATATGGCATCAATCGATGAAAAGAAAAAAGAAATAGAAAATCAAAATAATACATCGAATACAAAAGTTGCAGTTATAGGAAAGATTGCAATGCAATTTATAAATTTGGGTATTATCATTATTTTTGGTACAGGGGCTCTTTATACATGTCGCGCAGCTCAAACAAACTTATTTCCTACGTGTGTAGAGTTTGCACCTTATACAAGTGTAATTCCAACCTTTTCTACAGAGGCCGTGGAAACAAATATAAACATTGGAAAAAATGGCAATGACACAACTTCTACAAAAATGACATTTTCGATCGAAGACAATATAAAAATGATGACAAATAGTACATTTTTTAGGTGGTTTCGAAATTTAACAGAAGGTCCCAAATCGAATCAAATAAAATTATATATTGGTTTAATGATGCAAAATATTCTTGCATTAAATTTTTCAATTATTAATTTTGTTTATCAAACCATCAATAGTCTATTGCCAGAAATATTAATTGTTCTTTTGACCCCTTTTATTCTTATTTTTATTTATTTCGGATTATGGTTTGTCGATTTTTTTTATGTTTTTTATTTAGTATTAGCGAATCTGTATGTATTCTGTCTTCCACGCAAATTAAGTGATGATGAAAATATGACTATTTGGGACTATTCTAAGAGTAAAGATATTTGGGAGTTTCAGAATTGGTGGAAAATTATTGCTGCTTTTTTTTTCTATTTGATTCCGTTACTTGTTGGATGGTTTTTGACTCCAATCGCAGTAATATATTCTTTTTTTTTTCCTTTTACGTTAAAAAGTACCGTAAAAACTGATAATGGTGAAAAACCATATGGTATAAGCTCACTTTTTTTTGATGTTCTAAAATTTAATAGACGAATAATTATGTTTATTCTTTCTTTTTATTTGATTATGGATATGGTAGCTAGTTTTGGTGCGGCTGCAGCAGTTGCAACACTTGTTATTTTTATATTGTTATTCTTTTTTAGCGAAATTTATAGCAAATATCAAGTAAAGGAGTCGGATGGTGTAACTCCTGGTTTAGTAAGTTTTGATCCTCCTACAAAAACATGCGGAAAATTACAAGAGGTTGAAATACTAAATCCAAGCCCAAGTCCAAGCCCAACTACGAATCAAAACCAGCAACAAGGTGGTGCTAGCTGGAAGAAGCGATCATAATAATTTTATTTTTTTTATAAATTAAATTATTAAATTTGTAAAAAAATATTTATTTTAAAATTAAATCCATTTATAGGGTCCAGATCCTTTTACTTCAACAGAAGATTTTAAAGGTTCTACATTAACAGATAATCGTTTTCCATACACAATCCAGCTAAATTCGCCATTGGGTCCATGTACTGTAAAAGAACCGTTTTCGATGCGACTCGCTTCATATACTCTGGATTGAGCACACTCTTTGTTAAAGATAGGAGTGATATGCGTGGTAAAATTTGTTGCAAATGCATTTACATAGGAAGGTAATTCAATAATAGTAAATTTGTCGTCTGTTATTTTTCCTTCACCTCTGTAATACACACCTGATTCGGGACCTTCCAAACATGCATGCACCAAGTATTTATTTTCATCTGTTGGATGATCGATAATAAAAGATTTAGATGATGGATCAAAAGTAATCTCGTTAGTTGCATTATTGTAGGACATAACACCAGTTACACCGGTTATACCTCGAAGAGGACTTACATAAAATCCTGCAGTATTCCCATTAATGGCTGTAGTAGTTGCATTTAATACAATACTATTTGCAGATTGGCCGATTTGTCCAGCGTTTGTACCAATTGCTATAGCATTTGCACCTTGACCTGTTTGTCCAGCGTTTGTACCAATTGCTATAGCATTTGCACCTTGACCTGTTTGTCCAGCGTTTGCTCCGATATGCACAGCAGTACTTCCAACTGCCCATGAACTTCCATTCCAAAATACATAATCACTGTAATTTGATCCTGTTGCACTAATAAATCCTGTAGCTCCTGTGGCTCCTGTTGCTCCTGTGGCTCCTGTAGCACCTGTTACTCCGGTAGCCCCTGTTGCTCCGGTGGCTCCTGTTGCTCCTGTGGCTCCGGTAGCTCCTGTTGCTCCTGTGGCTCCTGTTGCTCCAGTGGCTCCTGTTGCTCCGGTAGCTCCGGTAGCTCCTGTTGCTCCTGTTGCTCCTGTTGCTCCTGTTGCTCCTGTTGCTCCTGTTGCTCCTGTTGCTCCTGTTGCTCCTGTTGCTCCTGTTGCTCCTGT
>Ga0209086_10000006_pt1 | contig 221356 bp, 252 predicted proteins | sample M_130207_XF_Meta_FD_187312 | JGI IMG/M metagenome (GOLD analysis project Ga0209086, IMG submission 187312) | Freshwater microbial communities from Lake Montjoie, Canada to study carbon cycling - M_130207_XF_MetaG (SPAdes) (version 2) | ecosystem: Environmental > Aquatic > Freshwater > Lake... | reverse complement strand
TGCTGAGTGGGAAGCCGAGGACGAGGAGAACATTGAGATCGACCTTGATGGAGGTGCGAGTTCCACTAACGAATAACCCTACACACTGTAGGGTCTTTATACAGCACACTTAACAAGTGTGCTTTTCTGCGTTATAATACACACATAAACAAAAAGGAACACGATGAAAAAGACACTTGCAAACGGGATGACACGTTGGGCAATGATGTACCAAATTAAGTTGGAATGCGATACCAACAGTGCTTGCTACAAAATGACAGACGAAGAACTTATTGCAACTTATAATGCGATTTTTAACATTGCACAAAAAGACTTGACAACAGTAGACTAAACTGCTATAATACACACTTAAACACTAAACGGAGCAAGACATGCAAACAGCACTGAAAACACAATTTGCTAAAGTTAGCGACAAACTGACACTGGTACACACTGGTGTTGAAGACGACGACACACTGCACACGGAATACAAGTGCAACGTAGAAGTGCAACTGGCAGGTGACAGCATATGGGACTGCGAACTGAAAGCGGTTACTATTACGGGCGTACACATTAGCGAAACGTTTGACGAAGACGACGGGGACGTTTACACACAGAGCGTTTACGCACACATTGGAGTGACTTACGAAGTGGACGGCGAAGACGGTGCTGAAGTAGAAGGCAGCTGGCGGCTGTACACAGACAACGGCTTTAGCGATGCTGTGAGCGAGTTGCTGGGAACAGATGTAGACTTTACAGAGCAAGGTATGCAAGACGACGGCTACGCGAGCATGGAACTGTAATAACAACAAAGGGGTTGACAACAGCCCCTTTTTGCGTTATAATACACGCTTACACACACTGGAGCAAGAGATGATTAATTTGATTGGTTGGGGCACCGTAGTTTGGGCCGCATTCCACTTTGGCATCGCTCAACTCTGCGCCACCTATGTAATGGTGGCTATGTGGACATTGGCATCTATCTAAGGAGTTCCAAATGAAAGTTACCATCGACATCCCTAAAAAAGTCATAGACACTATCCGACGATCTGCCGAGGTCTACGGCAATGTAACCCCCACAGATGCTCAAATCCAAAAGTTCTTGGAATGGCATGTGGAGGGCATCTATGTTGACTTCCACGGCGAAGATATGGAAGACATTGTTGCCGAAAATTTCGGTTGACAGGTCTTTATTTCGGTGCTATAATACACACATAGACAGCAACACAACGGAGCACACAATGGAAGAATTCAAAAGCTGGGAAGAGATGACAGTCCTCGAGCAGATGGCCTGCCAGTTCTGGGACATGTACAAGGATGCCCACGGCGTTCGTCCACGCGGTATCGATACCTCCGCTTGGGACGAGGCCACCTTTAACGCCGAGTTTGACTACCTGCAGGACTTGATTGGCAAGAACGAGCAAGAGCGCAAGCTCGAAGAGCACGAGGCCGCACACGCCTTTGAGATGCGAGTGCAGAGCATCCTGGCCTGCGGTGCTAAAGATCGTGAGATGGCCATGCGTTGGATCCACGAGGCTGAAGGTAGCAACGGTGATGACGAGTTCCTGTGCTACTTGGTTGGCTTGCCCTATCGTTATTTTAAAAAGGAAACCGTATGAACTTAAAAACCCGAGCAATACTCTACACCGTGGGACTCATCTCTGGGTCCATCGCACTGTCACTGACACTCACCTTTATCATAAGCCTACTCACAGCCCAACAAGGAGCATGGATCCTAATGGCTGGATTCGTTGGATTCTTCATCTACATTGTGTATAGCATGACCTTGGGCCAGTTGGAGCATCAAGAATTGTTGGAGAAGATGAAAACGCCGGTTGACAAGTGATCCAAACGGTGCTATAATACACGCATAGACACTAAAGAGCATATGATGAAAATGCGTAAACACAAGGTAAACAAGGTGCGATGCAGCCGCCAGGGTTGGGTGGATAACGGTGCATGGGCCTACTATAACCGCCGCTTCGAACTGAGCATCCTCAAGGTGCGTGCCGAGCGTAAGGCCTATATGGATGCGTGGCGTGCCTCGCAAGAGGTTGACAAGGTTTAAGAACGGTGCTATAATACACACATCGCAACAAGGAGCAGCACATGGGATATCGCGTAATGGACACCGTAGATCAAATGCGTGACCGGTATGGCCCTCGCAAGGGTCTGGAAGGTCCGTTCAACTTCTCCGGTCGTGTACTGTACTATGATCCCAAGGCAGGTGCCTACTATGACCCAACCACTGACTTCTATGTCATGCAGGACGAGATGGACATGATCAACGCGGCCTTCATGAACAAGTTCCGAGCCATATGATCATCCTGGAAGAGACCACCCGTTGGGACGCACCCAACCACATCTACATCTTCAAGACCCGTCCCGGTGCTCGCAGTGCCAATGCCCTGGCCTACATCCCTGTAGGGTCAGATCGTGTAGTAAAGTTCCGCAAGCCTATCACGCTGGATCTTAAAGGAAGAACCTTTAAACCGGTTGACTGATCATCCAAACGGTGCTATAATACACACATAGACAGCAACACACTAAGGAGCACGAAATGGGATACATGGATTACAACGCAGAAGCAAAGATCGAAAGCATGGTGGGCCAGGTGTTCACTTCGGTAACTCAAAATGGCGATGAGATGGTGTTCGAGAATGCAACCGAACGCTTCGTGTTCTTCCACTCGCAGGATTGTTGCGAGCATGTGAGCATCGAGGACATCTGCGGTGACCTGCAGGACTTGGTGGGTGAGCCTTTGTTGATCGCCGAAGAGGTGTCGGGCGAAACACCTGTGGACTTCAACGAGGAAGAACACGATAGCGTGACTTGGACCTTCTACAAGTTCGCTACCCGCCGGGGCTATGTGGATGTGCGTTGGTTTGGTGAGAGCAACGGCTACTATTCTGAAGGCGTGAGCCTGGGTCGTGAGTTGGTTGACAGAGACTAAAAACCCTGTTATAATACACACATAGACACTAATAAGGAGCACGAAATGATTGTTTGGAATGTTCAAGTATACCGGGTCAATCCTGAGACTGCCCGCCCCGACTTCTACAAGGTCCTAAGCGAGCGAGAGTTTGCGGTTGAAGGTGAGGCATATCCAGGAGCGGCCGAAGATGAGGCATATGGATATGCGGCAGTTCACAACCGTGAGCACTTCTACAATCACCCAGCACCTGCTACATCCTTTGCCTTTGTGACTGGACGGATCGACACTGAAACAGGAGAGAATCTATGAGGTTGACAGGGTGTAAGAACCCTGCTATAATACACACATAGCAACAAAGGAACACGATATGACACTACACCAAAAAGCCCTATTCTGTCTGTACACAGGATTGATCTTGCTGTTAGGTACAATGGGCGGTTTCGAGCAGTGCTTGGACCTTGCTACCTACGACGGAGTCTACTTGGGCACCTTTGCACTGGTAGGCATTGCACTCATGGCGCTGGGCGCTTCTTATGCTAACGAGGCTACAAAATGATCACTATCGCTGGACTGAACCCTAAGCAAAAGGCCCTTTGCGACATCATGTGGACTTTGGAGGAATACGATGCTGTGGAAGCATTCATCGCTACCTTGCCCAAGGCCGAACGCACGGAGTGCCGCTCACTGATCCAGATGATGATCCTGGCCTTTGTGGACGAAGTCACTGAAGTGGACGAAGCCCAAAGCGTCCTGAAACAATTCACACTCTAAGGAATCATCATGCAATACATCACCGCATTCATTGGCCTACTGGTAGTCCTGGTCCTGTTCTCCTTCCTACTGGCTTGGCCTGTGATGGAACTGTGGAATCAATGCCTTGTGCCCGCAGTAGATGGAGTCAAGGAAATCGGTTGGCTACAGGCTTGGGGACTACAGTTCCTGTTTGGCATCCTGTTCAAAACCACCGTCACTAAGAAGGACTAACTATGTTTTGGGCTATTGTACTCGTAGGATTGGGCGTCACCTCCCCCAGTATGGTCTATGTGGGGCAGTTCCAAGAGGATGCCACCTGCCAAGTGGCCCTCAAAGATCTACAACGGCAGGGATTTAAGGGCACCTGCGTACAGATGATCAAGCCTCAAGTCGCAACTGAAGTTGGGAAGAAATAGGTTGACGATCCGGCAGATCCGCAGTATAATACACACATCAACAACGCACTGGAGCACACTATGATCGCAATCGACAACATCGAATCCATCCATAACACTGCCGCCCAAGCCGCCGCAGAAGCCGCCAACAACTACATCGCCCAGCATGGCGAAGACTGGTATTGTGGCTTTGCTTGGGTTACGGTCTACGAAAAAGGCAGCACCAAACTGGGCCGTGCATTGAAGCGGGTGGGCTTCAAACCTGCATACGGTGGCGGTCTCCAACTGTGGAACCCATCCGGACACGGTACACAGAGCATGAGCGTTAAGGAAGCAGGTGCCCAGGCCTATGCCGAAGTGCTCCGCAAGATGGGCATCACCCAAGCCTACGCTGGTAGCCGGGCAGATTAAATACTTGACAGGGGAGCAATCCCCTGTTATAATACACACTTAAACAACCGAGGAACACTATGGCAACAAAGGCATCACGTAAACCCAGCGCGGGCACTAACATCCTGGAATTCGACGAGGCGGCCATCAAACGCACACACGAGTCAGTGGCCAAGGAGACAGACGACGAGATCTATAGCCGCCTGCGAGATCGCTTTGATATCCTGGACATGATGACCGAAGCAGTCCGCACCGGCGATGTCCGTGCTATGATCGTATCGGGCCCTCCTGGTGTGGGCAAATCCTTTGGCGTTGAGGCAGTACTGCAAAAGGCTAATCTGTTCAATGTCCTGGCCGAACGCAAACCCAAGTTCGAAGTGGTCAAGGGTGCTATGAGCTCAATCGGTCTTTACGCTAAACTCTACGAGTTCTCAGGCGAAGGCAACGTTGTGGTGTTCGACGACTGTGACGACATCTTGATGGAAGAACAATCACTGAACACCCTGAAAGGTGCCCTGGACAGCTCAGAGCGTCGCTTCATCAGCTGGAACACAGACAGCCGCATCCTGCGTAGTGAAGGCATTCCAGATCGCTTTGAGTTCAAGGGTGCCGCTATCTTCATCACCAACATCAAGTTCGAACATGTCCGTAGTAAGAAACTGCGTGGACACTTGGATGCCCTGGAGAGCCGCTGCCACTACATCGATCTGCAGATGGATACCGATCGCGAGAAGATCCTACGTATCCGGCAGGTGATCAAGCACCCACAACCCGGCAAGACTCCTATGCTGGAACGCTATGCATTCGAAGCCTGTGTAGAGGATGAACTGATTGACTACGTGGTTAAGAACCAGAAGAACCTGCGTGAGCTCAGCTTGCGTATGGTGTTGAAGCTGGCTGATCTGCGTAAGAAGTTTCCCGCTAACTGGACTAAGATGGCTGCAGGTACCTGTATGCGGAGAGCATGATGCACGATACACTACAACGCATTGCCGTTAGCCTAAGCCTGGGACTCGTCCTATTAGTCATTGGACACCCTATCGACACGTGGGAGTTCTGGTGTGTGCTGGCCCTGCTGTTGGCCAGCAATCACATACACTATAAAGACGGCTTTGAAACGGGTGTGGTCCACGGTATGGAGATCATTGCGGACATGACTGAAGCCCAGCGTACAGACCTAATCCGGACTGTCAAGGCAGTACAAGCGGAGAACGACGAATGACTTGTACATACATTGGCAACGGTGCTGGCTGTACACACCCTGCACTAGAAGGCAAGAGTTACTGTAGTGATCACTACGCACTGGTCTACCGGGTAGGCAGCGGCCGGGTACGCAAGAAGGATACACGGCAAGCCGCTCGTGTACGCTTGGTAGAACAGTTGATGTCAGAGGCTGTGGAGGAGTTGATATCAGAAGGATACGATGTCTACGGTGATACCGCATTGGCTATAGAGATCCTGGATGAGGTTGAGACTGATGACAGGTGAGGTGTGGCCGGTCGGGGTGGGGTACGGCTGGTCACACACATACATGCAAGCATAGCAAGCATGTATGAGCATGTAAAAAGTCGACTTAGATTAGAACGGCCTGGGGAGATTAATAATAGATCTGCTTTTAACTACGCAGCAAAAATTTAGTATTACTCTAAAGGCCGTTCTAATCTAACTCGCAAGTTGGGCCAATAAGGCGCCCAAAGCAAACAGTCCAATAGGCCACCATGTGCTAAACAACCAAGAAATTGCAGCAAAAAAGCCAAATATCAGGATCAGTTCAAAAATTGCCTGTCCCGGTGTCGGCCGTCGATGGACAGGTTGTTCCCCACGTAGTGCGGCCAGTTGTTCGCGTTGGAGTCTAATTGAAGCACAAGTAGTACAGTATCCAATCTGTGGATATTGATTGCCGCAGGTCCAGCAGGTAAGGTAATTAGACACGATTCAGTTGTTCCAGTACATCTTCAAATGATTCTTGCACTTCCCAATTGCCATGAGGAGGGCAGAATATGAATGTCACCATTTCGGAAATATCATCCTCTCTGGTAATCAAGTTAGAGTGCATGGTCACCACTAAATCTTTTCTAACACTTAGTTTCATGCCTCTATGCGCTGGGTTTGCGTTGGTTAAATTTAAGTACATATAACAAGTGTATAGTAAAAAGCTGGTAAGGTCAACAGTTTTTGGTTGTAAAAATTTTACGCAGCAATTTTTTAGTCGTATATATAAGGTTTTTCCAATTGATAGATAAGTACGTATATTAAACAGGTGTCGCATGTCTCTCCACATTATCAATAAGCCAGAAGACTCATTATGTGCGTTAATCGCAGATGATCCAGTTCGTCCAGAAATCCCATTAGAGTTTCGAGTCAGTGAATCGAGTGAGATCATAGTAAGTCAAGATGAATATGGAAAGCCCACTGCTGTAGTATGTGTCCTGTACAGAGATTCAGTACCACGTAGTCGAGAAGAGTTATTAGAGTTCGCATCGTATGAGCCAGTAGTAGCAGTGTTCTACACCATATGGAGTTATCAACCCGGAGCAGGCAGGCGGTTAATCGTAATGGCAAGACGTCATATTGAAAGTAGTAGACCTCATATCAAGAAGTATGTTACACTAAGTCCACCCACCGAGATGGCCAGGGTATTTCATTTGCGCAATGGTGCTCAAGTGTTAAATGTAAACGAGGACAGTGTAAACTACAGTTATGAATAAACTTTACTTAGATATGGATGGAGTCGTAGCAGATTGGCGTACCAATGCACGTATGATATTAGGATCGGATTCAACAGATCCAAAACAGCGTTATAAGCCAGCGGATTGGGATCGATTACGTAGCAATGGTCGTATATTTCGAGATTTGCCCTTAATGCCAGGAGCAGAAGAGTTAGTAAGTGTAGCTCGCTGGTTCAGAGATGATTTAGGGTGGGAGTTATTGTTCTTAACGGCCATACCGCACAACAATGATGTGCCCTGGGTATTTCATGATAAGATAGAGTGGGCAGGAAGATATTTTCCCGACATTCCAGTACATTTTGGGCCCTATAGTGAAGACAAGTGGCGTCACTGTAGTGCTGGTGATATACTGGTAGATGACAGGTCTGACAATTGTCAGCAGTGGTCAGCTGCTGGAGGGGAGGCTATCAAGGTAGATTTAACTGTAGATAGTGCGCGAGAGTTATTGCGAACCATATATAAGTTAAAGTTAGAACAGCGTGAGCAACATGCTTTGGATACACGTAGATTGTTAGTTGAGATATTATAAAGTAGGTATATAACTACTTACTGAAAAGTTTTTTGCGCTGTCGCTTCGCGAGGTAAGTGTTGTGTAAGGATCTCAAAGTGTGTATAAAAAAAGCCCCGTAAGTTGGGGCTTTTTAGTTTGTACTATTGGAGTTTACTTCTTAGTGAAGGACCAATAGATAACTGCCAATGCAGTCAGACCGACCAAACCTTGACTGCCCAAAGCCGCCACAAATTTAATCACGCTTGCGGTTACATCGATAGCCAAGAATGGAACAGCAGCACCAAATAGGATTTGCAGGATCACACCAGCGGCAATCAGTTTGATGCCAATATCGATTATACCAGATAAAAGGCCATTAGCCTTTGTCATTACATTGTCCATAAAATAGACTCCTTTTTAAAAGTAGATATAATTCTACCAATTTTATTTAAGTATGTGGGTTTAGTTATTAACTACTCATCTAATAGTTGATCAAAACCTGTTCAAGGTCGTGTAGTGTCATACCAGGCCAAAGTCCAGATTCCTTCTTAAACAAATCGAATACACGAGATAAGAAGTCGGGATCCAAAGTCATACCGCGGTCCATCATCATTTCCATATTCTCCCAGCGTTCAGCTAAAAACAGTCCAAACACGATACGAGTTTGAGATTCGTCTAAGAAGAAGTCGTTAGGTAGATTATCAATATAGAATTTCATATGGTCGTCTGACAAGTAGTGTGGTAAACACAGGGTGCCATGGAAACCGTATGTATCAAACCGACCGCCGGGACATTCGGCTGAAAATTGATTGGCCAAATCAGCAGGAGCATATCTAATGCCTTGTGTCTCAAGCCAAACACGATAGAGTTGACATATATGAGTATCCTCCATATAGTTATTATCACCATACCCAGGGGGATCAAACACCATTTCGTCCTGTAAGCACAGTTCATGTAGACGACGACTACGTATACTAAAGCCACCATTGCCCACACGTTGATCATAGGGTCCCCAAGGCCAAGTAGCACCGATATAGTCGTATTTCATAAAGTCGTCTTGCCATTGACTTGTATCGATAGGCAATCCATCGTATTGGATAACCATAAAGTGATCGGTAGTAATATGTCGACCCAATTCTTTAAGCATCAACCGACTGTAGTCTCTTTTATCATTAATGGTATCAATTTTAACAAAATCAGAGCCGGGAAAGAAGTCTCGGTCGCTCAAGACCAAAACTCGTTTCGCGTTGGTTATCTCCAGAGTTGTTTCTATACTGCGGGTTGCCAAAGGATAAAAAGCAGTATCGACAATGGCAATAGTTAGTTCATTAGATTTCATAAGTTCAATATTTCAAAGGGCCTTCCAGGGCGGTGCGTTCGGCAACCGCTTTAACTGCATTAGTACGATCCCATTGATGTACAATAGGAATTGGTTCATTGCGACTGTTTAGCAATTGTCCCGCACGATTAAAGGTAAATTGATGTTGATGATGAAGAGTAGCAATAGCATGTTCTGCATTAGGATGTGTAATCCAATCGGGGAAAGTTTGATTATAAACCAAGAAATTATGTATAGGTTGATCTTCACCGGAATGTATATGTCTACCAGTTGCTTGTATTCTTTCAATTTCTTTAATCATAGCATTAATATATAATGACATGCCTTGGAATGTTCCGATAGTACTACCACCACATAGGATATATTCATCTTTAACCAAGTCGTATCCCGATTGAGAATACATGCCATGCATCCAAGGTGCATTAGCAGGGCAATTTTTATATAGGCAAGGTTCCTGATAAAATTCCAATTGATGGGTCAATGGATATTTAAATGGATCGTCTTGGAACATAACATCTCTAACATCGATAATCAATACATGATCTGCGGTTGGAAAGTTTTCCATACATTCGTTATAGAAGTAATACCTATAAGTTTGTATATCTTTGGGATTAGGAATAGGTTGATCCAATTCGTAAGTAATGATATTATATTGTTCAAAAAAGGTTCTATCACTATCAGACAATGGAAATACCACTAATACAGCATCGCCCTGATAGTATCTACGTAGTGATTTTACAAAAGGTTCCAATTCCTTAGTTGTATATCCGCAGGCTGCGCCCAATATTAATTGTGTCATAAATTGTTTCTCTTATAATAAAGTTAAATAGCCCTGATCCAACCCAGCAGGAGTGTTGTAGTATGTGTTAGTATTTTTTGGAATTGGATTTATTATAGCAAGGTCTTTATAGATTATATCGTTAGGATTAGTAAAAGGGCCGTGATAAAAATAAGTAGCCCAGTCTGTAAACATATGTGGATAGCCTCCCTTAAGGACGATAGCTCCTTTAGAAAACATTTTAGTAGCCAAACATGCCAAGCTACTGGCACAAAGTATAGCAGCGGCTGCGCCCCTCATAACATTAAATGTTTCTTTTAAAGAAGTTTGATTAGTAAGATCGATTAATTTCGGGTGTGAGGGCGGAAGTTTATTGCTTTTATTAACCACTACACCCAACATACCCTCTCTATCCAAGAATTGGAAAATCTGATCCCAATCGGCGTCATTGAATTCTCTACCGTTAATCTCTGCATCGCTCCATGGATGTATAACCACATAGTTAGCGGGTAGATTCAAGTATTCTACAGATGGCCAATTTCCCCGTGTAGCTGTTCTACTGCTTTGCCATTTAAGTCCGGAGAATATACGTTGTAGTGTAGCATCCAAACTATGATCACTAATTGCCGCAAGTTCCTCTGAACTTAGTCCCAAATTGCATTTAAGATTAAGTTCGTGTTTCATGCCTATGTTCATAAAACGATCGCCGGGTTGCCAATCGCGTGTAGGACGTTCAGTAGCCCAATCGTCGAACATAATCTTTTGATCTTTCAAGTTAGGAAATACCAATTGTAGATCCACAGCCTCTTGTATTTCAATTCTGTTTCTGGTTGCCCAAAGTATAGTAGTAACTGAATCTTTTTCCTGATCGGTCATAAAAGATTCGGCTCCAATAAAATCGCCCAAACCCCCTGTGAAAAGTGCCTGCATTATTAACTTCCTTTTGTATTGTTTACTTATTTTAATTATAGTATACTATAATTTTTTCAGCAATACAAGTCATTAATAAATATCGTCATCGATGCATAATATAAAGGTAACCAATGAAAATATACGATACGGTCATGTTCTTAAATGAGTATGATCTTTTAGAATTACGATTAAGAGAGCACTACGACCACGTAGACAAGTTTGTCATAGTTGAATGTGACAGGACCTATAGTGGAATATACAAAGGATTCAATCTGGAAAAGAATCTTGACAGATATAGTCAATGGATGGATAAAATTGATTACATCAAAGTTGAAAATTCTCCCACAGATTCCAATGCCTGGGTCAATGAAGAATGGCAACGTAATCAACAAGCAAGAGGATGGAAAGACTTAACAGATGATGATGTGATTCTCATCAGTGATATGGATGAAATCACCAGAGCCGAGGCATTTCAATATATCAGAGATACCAATTATTCCTTTTATGGATTAGCGATGCCCATGTTCTATTTCAAATACAACTATCTGGATGTTACAGACAATTATCCATGGAGAGGTAAAGCCTATAGAGGATTTCAAGCCGCACCCAACAGCATGAGATTCAAAATGGATGAAGTTCCTGGTCGAAATAAAATTGAATTGCATCATGCAGGGTGGCATTTCAGTTACTTAGGTAATGAAGAATTTATTAAAAATAAAATCAACAGTTTTAGCCATCAAGAGCTCAATATTCCCTCAATTGTAGATAAGATAAATGTTTCTGATATGATCTCTCGAGGTCGGGATTATTTCCGTCCCAATGAAGTTTGGGAGCCAGTAATTCTCGATGAGTATTTTCCCAAAACTATTTTAAACAACATCAGTAAGTACAGAGACTTCATTGCGCCAGGCGGTAAGAAAACTGTTCAAGAATATTGGCCATGGGGTATTTTAGAAGTAAATCTCGGAAAACCACCATTCTTTCATAATAAAAGAAATGAAGATATACTACAGGTTTAGTTTTAGGATCATGCCGGACTATGCCGGAAATCCACGTACTCCGCCAGATCGTCCAGAATGGTTTGACAAATGGAAATGTTTAAAAAACTTTACCACGGTATTCAACGAGCATGATATCACGGTTGTAGCCGACGGAGTTGATGACCAAGTATGGGATAAACTCAATAGTCTATATCCCCTATTGGATTTACGTAGAACCACATTTGGATCCAATGCTGGTTCATTTCTATATTCACTTGACCAAGCAATACAATTACCCAAAGATATGATTGTATATTTTGTTGAAGATGATTACATACATCACGAAGGTGCTGATATAATATTAGAGCAAGGACTTCAAAATTGTCCGTATGTAAGCCTATATGATCATCCGGACAAGTATTGGGATAGTAATGCTGATCGATTGTGTAAACTAATTATTTCCGAAGATTGCCATTGGCGTACAACTGGTTCTACTACCATGACATTTGCCAGTCGTGTAGGATATCTAATAGAAGATCGATCATTATTTCAACAGTGGTGCGGTGGTGAAGATCGTTGGACTCATGATACACAATTATTTTCTGCATTATCGGAATCGAGGGGTTTGATCACGCCCGTTCCTGGATATGCAACTCACTGTGACACATGGGTGATTGGAAAGATGGTGGATTGGCAAGAGGTGTTAACCAGGACTACATAATATGGCACATCTTAAAATTTTTTATCATGTGATTGATTTAAATTTGAATCATACAAAACTAATTTTTGAAGAACAAATTACAAAAATGAAAGTTAGTGGTTTGTTAGATGTTGCAGAATTAAACATCAATTGCCATTACAATAAAAACAGTTTTGATGATCTTAAAGAACAATATCGACATTATTCAAATATAAATTGGATTTTTAAAACATCAGATCCCCGAGATGCAGAGATCACAACCAATCGTTTAATGAAAGAAACCGCTGATAATACAACTGAAGATTTCTATGCTCTATATACACATCAAAAAGGTGTTTCTTATGTTGAAGGATTTTCAGATAGGGCCATTCCTTGCAAACATTGGAGATGGATCATGGATTATTGGACCATTGAAAATTGGCGAGATTGTATCACCAAGTTAGATGAAGGATATGATGCTGTTGGTAGTTTACTACGTGACAACAATCATTTCAGTGGTAATGTATATTGGTTAAAATCCAGTTTCATTAGGAAATGCAATAAGATACCCCTGCCCTCGTCTCTACATTATGAGAATCCCTGGACCGATGTAACGCCCGTGAACGGTCCGGAAATGTGGTTAGGTAGAAATGGTGCGAGGTTCTACAATATGTATAATACAGGTAATCTTGACCATTATATGAATCCGCACCCACCGGAATTCTACAGAAAATAATTAGATACTTAAATTTTGATCATGTGCTTGATCAATGAAATTTTGTAATTGTCGAATAATATCACTGTTACGTAGTGTTTTATATACCAGATTAGCTGTGGAATATTCTCCGGTGGTTTTGAGGCCCAATTGACGAAATTTCCGCAATAAATTCATTATTTTTTTGGCAGTATTGGCATCTTTTGACGCTAAACTGTGTCGAATTAAAGTGTCCCATACTTGAGTCATATGTTCAATGTTATCCACATCAAATGGCCCTACATTCTGTTTTGGCCGAGAAAGCCACCGTCTTTGTTGTATGCTATAAGCAGCACTAACCGCAGGGTGATCTAAATCTTCCACATACAGTTCTACAGGTATACCTTTAACGGTGATATCAAATTTGTTCTTATAAAGCAATCGCTTGGCATCAAATAGTTCTGCTGCTTCTCTATCACAGTCCACACTGCTATAATCTGCAATCAAGTGTAAATCCAAATCGCTTTTATCAGTATAGAAATATGATACCTGACCGCCGGTAATACGTACATCTACTACATCAAATGGAACATCTATAAACTTCTTAAAATCTCGTGCAATTTTAATCAATGCTGATTCAACATCGGGCAGCAGACGATCGCCCTGCCAGATTTTAGGATTAAGTTGGTCATGAGGTTCAAACCCCAAATTATAGTCAAGTATAGCCATATAAAAGTATTTATCGGTTAAATAGATGTATGATAGAGCAAAATTATACAGGACATCTGTTAGCGGCACATCCTAAAAGAACGGATTCCGTTCTACGTAGAAGTACAGTATTGGTAATAGATCATGACAGTGCCGGTGCCATTGGTCTGCAAATTAACAAACCATATGTCAGTAATGTCACGTTTGATAGTGTTATGAGAAATGTAGGATTGACAATGCCTAACGATCAACCACTATACAATGGTGGTCCAGAGTCTACAAATAGAATACACGTTATACATACGTTAGATTGGTTCAGCCCAACTACAAATAAAGTAACTGATCAAATTGGAATCAGTAGTGACTTGTCTGTATTAAGTGCTATCAGTAACAATGAAGGGCCGTCATATTTCAGAGCCATCGCAGGTTTTGTGCGTTGGCTACCAAGACATTTAGATGGTGAAGTGTTAGGCGAAGATCCCTGGACCATTAATCACAGTTGGTCATTTACCCGTGCAGAACCTGAAACTTTATTCGGTTACACAGACATAGATCAATGGCACAGAGTTATTGCTGAATCCAGCAGAGAACAAGTAGCCAGTTGGTTTTAATCTTTTTCTTCGTTCATTTTAGCCAGCATTGATCTAATATCGCTGACTGCCTTAACACCCTTGACTTGAGGTTTACTCAAATCAAATCCCTCAACGGGTGTTGCTCTTTCCCATTTAGTATTAACAGGTTCGTCTGTGCTGGTGCTCACTGTGCTGGTACGTTTAAATCCAGACATCATAGAACTACCACCGCTGCTGTTAGATGATTGACCCCCACCCTGATTAAAACTGGCAGTATCGTCATCCCCTGCGTCTGTGATTCGTAATGTATCAATATTAAATTCTAATTCAACCTTTTGTCCAACTCCGCTACTGCTACGAGTTTTCATGAACTGTATTTGATAACGTCCGCGTTCTTTCATAGCACGACTTGTAAAGATACCGATCACATTATCTGCTGTCATAATCTTACTCAGACCGCCCGAGATATGACTGTGATCAAATTCAATCTCTTCAACTGCACTACGATTTAACTGACTTGCAGTTACAGTAACACATTGTGTTTCCATTGCTAAATTACGTATTTCTTCACTGACATATTTGTCTTTGACAAACAAGTCACTTGGACTAATCTTCACGCTTAATGGCATCATCAAGTCCAAATAATCGATTAGGATAACATCGGGTTTACAGCCTTTCTTAACTTGATACTCTTTCAAGTAAGCACGAATGTCATTACAGTTCTTACCACTTGGCATATATTTGACTTGTAGATTTCCGGACTTCTTACCCAATACTTTGACCTTGAGTTCAACCTCATCAAGATTCTTAAAGATCTCGCGTGTTGTGATACCTGTCATCATACTGTCCAAACGCATAGCCACAAGGCCCTCGCTCAACTCGAATGTAAGATACAATACATTCATACCTGCAAGTGCCCAGTTCACACCCAAGTTTGCTAAGAATAAACTCTTACCTCCGCCGGATCCTGCACAGAAGATATTCAGTTCACCACGATTGAATCCACCGTATAGTTTCTTATCAATGCTGGGCCATCCTGTACTAACTTGTCCATTACCATCTTTGAGTTTGCTTAGACGTGCTCTGGGATCTTCAAAGTAATCAGTGCCCATGTCCTTGTTTAAACTAATTTGGATCGCATCTTTGATCAGTTTCTCTACCGGACCATAATCACCTACTTCAAGTAAGTCAGCACTGGCCACGATCGCACGTTCAAGTCCTTTGTGCCTGCTGAAGTTCTCAAACTCATCCATAAGCCAATCATAGTTTTCTCTGGCCAACTGAACTGGTTGTAGATCCATTTTGCAGTTAGCATTTACAATACTGGCTTCGGGCATGACCTTATAGTCATCAACATATTTGGTAATAAATTCCGCAGTATCTTGATATCTTTGATCAAAGTTAAGTGGATCAAATATGTTCTGACATCTTACAAATGTCTCCGCATCTGAAAGAAACATCTCCAGATATAGTTTCTGCATATCTGCATTATAGTTTGGTTTCTTCTCTTTTTTATTCATTCATAGCCTCTAATTTTTTCTGTATCAACTGTATTTTTATCTTATTTGTTTCTTGGTAATGTAATATCGTGGTTAGTGTATAAAGCCTGCCGTATCGTTTAACAGCATCAGCAACGTCCTTGACATCATCTTCCCACGGTGGTAAACTCACAGCCCAGCCGTTATCCAATGCTGCCTTGACTAATTTTGCACCAGGGCGATCTCTATCCGGAACCACTATTATCTGTTTACCCATGGCATTCAATCTCGCACATTGGGTTTCGTTTGGTTCATTGGTCATTATAGCCGCACCATCTACTGCTATAGCATCAAATTGTCCTTCAACAACTATAACACAAGATCTGTCATAGGTCTGCCTATCGAGGTTAAACACATAACCGTTCTGGCTATCTGTAAGGTATTTCGGTTTACCTTCTGTTATTTTACGACCAGTATATCCAACTACCTTACCATCGTGATAGAAAGGTATGAGTAATCGATCCTTGTATCCAGGAGCGGGTGTCCACATCCAATCATACCAATCGAGTTCCATTCCTCTACTGACAAGATATTCAAAGACTCGCACCATGTCTGCATCTTCGCCGGGTTTCCAAACTGCCAGTGCCCACTCTTTGAGTAGCATCGCACCTTCTGGCAATTCTCTTTCTTGCAAAACAAAGTTTAATGCACGTTTAGTTTGCGGTTGATCCTCTTTGAATTTAAGAGTTATCAATCCCAATCTGCTTATATCACTGTCACCCATACCGCACCATTTGAACAATGATTTGGTATTAGAGCTCAATAGTTTACCAGGGCTCCAGCCGGCTTTGAATCCACAGTTGAAGCAATGATAGGTAAAACCGTCATCTGTAAAGAGGACACCACCACGCTTTTTAGTATCTGGGCGATCACCTCTGTTATGACAGCAGACCGCGTTGAAACTAACCCAACCGCCTGTGGTTAGTTTTCTATTTGGAGGTAACAGTGTGTGTAAAGATGCCTGAACTTCGTTCATGCACTATTTTAACTTCTATATAGGACTTTGTCAAGTGATCCGAAGTAAGTTGGGTCATTATTATCCGAATCAGCGGGTCTTGTAGCTGGAACATGCACAATACGTATATAGGTATATACACCATTAAAGTTTTTATAATCAACTCCTGTGTAACTATCATAAGAATGGGTAGAAATGGTGTAATAGCTACTATCGCCGGTTGGAGTATTATCTAATGTTCCCTGTATGTAAACAGTACCTTTATATGCAGTCATATAAATTGCTACGGTATTCAATGCGGAATTACCGTTGAATTCTGGATTAGCATATATGTTTCCACTCTTATGTTCATATTTTCTTGTAAGATCATTAAATGTCGCATTAAAACTGGTAACAGTTGTGCTATCTTTCAACACCGGAAATACATCATTGGAGATATGTAAAGTACCGTTCATTCCGTAGTAAACATTGGCGTATGCAGGAGTATAAGTTCCATCAGAATCTAATACCTTTACACTGTAAGTATAGCTGGATTTATCAAGATCGAGAGTATCACTTTCAGTAAGAGTCAATAGAGCCATGCCCTTAGTACTGGTGGTTTCTGCCAATACCTCAAGTTGTTTTTCTAAGAGCATACGTTGATTTATAGCATCAAACATAGTAAACACGAATGTTTGTGTGTCGGAGATAGATATACGTTTTTGATCGCTGTTTTTGAATTGAATCCTTACTTGATTCTTAATTCCTTTTTGTATTGTTAGGTCTCGTTGATACATAACCTGATTTACTCCTCTGATTGCAGCGTCCAAATCTAGTGTCACATCGAGTTTATTTAAGTATAAATAGATTGGTAAAATTTGCATAATGTATTTATTTAAACTTCAATGAGTAATCAATTCCAGGACAAATTCCCCTTTATTTCCTGTCTAAAGTCCAATGACAAGGAATATGTCGGTATAATTATCAACTGTGATGATTATGTATCCAGCATATACGATCTATCAATGATCATTGAAGAAAATGAAAAGAAAATGTTTTTAGAATTAGGTGAAGTTTGGTGGTGGGAAAGCAATAGGAAAATACCAATTAACATATTTCTAAAAAAAGAGATGCAGGATTTTAAACCTTATATCAAAACATTCAGCAGTAAAGATGTTGAGATATTATTTGGGCCCACAGTGAATCTCAGCGAAATTGCTGAAAAGCGTATAAAAAGAAAATCAATACAATTAGTACGGTCTGTTAAGAGTACCCGTAACTAATTCGCTCACATAGGAGGTTAAGTTGAACTACAATAACCGACGCATAAGATATAGCGTGGGCCTTCTTGAAGAAATAGGAATCCTCAGTCTTAGTCCATATTTCATCATAGATGGCCTGGAATCCTTTTTCCTTGCATACTGGGATCAAATGTTTTTTACCGGGTCTGATCATAGCCAGGACCGTGGCTAATTCTACAATACTCTTAGGTTTCAACTCTGCCAATAAGTTATGATATCCATTGATATGGAACAATTGATCACATACGTCCTTCTCACACAGCAAATCCCACAGTGGTTCAGTATTAAGTAATTCTACAAGATGACCTTCATCCTTGACACCGTTATACGCACCAACATTTAAGAAATCGATCTTAAAGTATCCACGTTCCTCTGCAGATTTATAATCGATACTGGCAGTATCAGTTAATGGATTGTAGGGAATACTGTGACAATAGACACCTGTGTTATGTTTCTTTCCATCTTCGAGACGTGCTGGAATGTGCCGGATTATATCAAGTACTCGTTTTCTATCTGGAAAGTCGATATCGATATCCATTATTTTATCACTCTACCTTTTTTATAACCTTCTGGAATAATATCGATTAGATTTATCATCATATTTTCAATTCCGTTTGTAATCCAAAACATACCTCTGTTTTTCTTACTCGGAATCTGCGCTATTCTTTTTAAGTGTCCAGACTCGGCATTTCGTTTTCCCTGTGTTTTTCCGCCTTTACTTGCAGATTTTAATCTTTCTTCAGGATCAGCAAACGAACCTTTTCCTCTTGCCATTGTTGTTTTTCCGCCTTTCTTCCCAGCAGCAATTGTATCTGATAATTTTTGTATTCGTTGAATATGTCCAGATTCTGCATTTCTTTTACCTTGTATTTTTCCGTTTTTAGATTGCATTTCAAATAATTCATCAGGATTTAGCAAACCAAATCCCCATTTTTCTCCTGATGCTTTTCTAATTTTTGCAGTTGCTTTTCCACCTAAAGAGCATACCATTTTTTTAAATTCTGGATCTTGGGATTTTCCTGATAACATATAGTAAGCACACAGATCTTCTTTCTTTCCATATTGTTCGTAAAGTTTAAGATGTGCTTGTGAATGCTCCTCTACAGAAAGTTCTATTATATTATTTAAATCGTCGGAACCTCCCATATGTCTCGGTATAATGTGATGTTTATGTTTCATAAAAGTGCTTCGGCATGTAGTACTTTTATTTATCATCTTTAATTATTTTTTCTATTTTAATCCCGCACTTTTTTAAAAAAACTATTCCGTCTTCGGAACGATAATCCTGGCCGTAAAATACTTCTTTTATACCTGCTTGATAAATTCCCTTGGCACATTCCAAACAAGGAGAATGTGTTATGAACATAGATGCTTGATTTCCTGAATTTGTACTTTTAGCAAGTTTCATTAAACTATTCATTTCCGCATGTAATACCTCTGGTTTAGTTTTTAATCTTGTTTCAACAATATTATCATTATCGTCTAGCACCTGGCCGATCTCAACCTCGCAGGTATTATCCCAACCTGCGGGCATGCCGTTGTAGCCGTAGCTGATCACGCTGTCATCCTTTACGATGACCGCACCTACCTTAAGTCTTTCTGCGTGACTGAGTTGGGCTGTGCGTTCAGCCCAGTCCATATATAAGTCAATAAATTTCTGTTTCATCATAAACTATTATAGTCACCGTTCCATGAAACTAATCTATTATCTTGATGAGGATATTTCGATGGATCCTGATCTACTATTTCTAAAAAGCATTGATTAGATGAGGATAATTTTCCCAACTTATCTGCATAAAACCACCCATGTGTAGGAATATCAATAGGAGCCCACCAGCCATTATTTGCATTAAATCTATGCCAATACTTTGGTGCTATAGTGAATCTACTTTTATTGTTTAGCCAAGCAGCCCACCAACTAAATGACGAATTAGCAATGATCAAATACTTGGCGTTATTCACTACATCAAAATCATCTTTAATTCCAAAGTGATATACTGGGTAGGCAGGAAATATTCTTTTTCCTTCTTCTACATCATTTGTTATCACAATAAATTTCATTTTAGGATTTATTGATTTCATATGATTTATAGAGTTGTAATAAAAACTTGGATGTACATAAACATCTGGCAAATTTTTAAAATCTTCTCCTCTAAAATTAATCACACATACATCGTCATTTAACTGAAGTTGATTATACAAGTCAACATTTGGATTTTTCATTGTAAACCATTTTTGTATATTACTTTTATTGTTTATAATATATTTTTCAGTTTCCCATCCGGTCTTGGTGGATAATTTTGTATGATCTGATATTTCCCACACCATAGGATCGTATCTTTGCCAATATCCGCATGTGGCAATAAATCCAGGTCGATTACATGCTTGGAATTCATTATGCGTCTCACACCGATCAATACCCGTTGATGTATTAGCAAATAAATCTTCCCCTAATTGAAAATGTTTAGGTACATAAAAATCAAAACTTTTATATTCAGCTATTGTTCTACCTACAGCGTATTGCCATAAATGATTTCCTATTCTACCACCCATCTCAATTGTTATCATTTTTAGTTCTCCATCTCTCTAAATCGTTCTAAGAAACTTTCAACATAGCAACTGTATTTTCGATCGCCGTCGTTGTCGTTGCGATAATGCACCCAGATATGTCCATCTATTTCAATAGTATGTAATACACGAAATACTTCAGAACTGCCGTGACCGTTCCATTTACTGCCTATTTTTGGTATTTTCATAGTTCCCCACTTTCTGCTAATTTTAACATAAGACTATAATGTTCGTAAGCCTTTTTAACTGCCGGATATTTGTTCTTAAGATATTTTTCATGTTCTTTTTGCTCCATTAATGTTTCAAACATTCTGTAGTGACCACTTTTTTCCATATTGTTAAAAACTTCGGCTTCAAAGTCTGCTATACGTTCTAATGAATTTTCTGCAATTTCTACAGTATATAATTTCACAGTCTCGTATTGAATTACATCCGTTGCTGTTAATTCGTTATAGTCAACAGGATTTTGAAAGTATCGCATATTCATACGTGTGTGTTTATGGGCACGTTTATTATCATCGATAATATTAATACGATGATACTCTATAAATTTTTTAATATTGTCATTCATTTAATTCCTGCCTCTATACATATTTCTTTTACCAAGGCAACATCTGCTGGGCTTTGTTTAAACTTCTTCATCCAAAATGGCACGTCAAACACCGGAGATATCATCGACAACTGTTCGTCACTCATATTGCCGATCATTGTTTTACCGGCATCACTATTCATGATAATCCAAAAACTGACTTTCCCATTAAGGATATCGTGTACCGCTTTGTTAAGACTAACATAGGAAAAGTAATGTGCAAAATCTGCATTATGTGCATCTGCCCATTCCATCATAGTTTGCAGGCTTCTCTGCACAGCACTTTCAACTGGTTCTACCTTTAGAATATCAAAAAGATATTTCTCATACATCTCATCTCTGCACCAGTGATCCAACTTAACTCCACTTTTGATCACATAGTCGATGAACTTGTCTGGATACAATGGATTGACATTATTAACGAAACTTCCAAACTTAACAAAAGCATTATAATAACTGCTATCGGCAAAGTCGTCGTATGTCTTGGTTTTTTTAGCACCTTGTGTCAACATCCAAAAACGATTGAATGCCATGAAACCTGCTTGGACACGTTTCTCATCCCGTTGTAGAGCACGACGTTTGCGTTCGCACATATGAGCCACAAGAGTTTTCTCCTGCATGAAACTCTTCTTGCAATGTACGCAATTATGCGGTTGTTCTACCAATGCTATCATTTATATTCTGAAAGTAATTTATTACTGATATCTACAATTCCGGTTCCACTCCAATGACCAAATGTAGTGATATCCAATTTTGGAGATTTGATATTTTTCCATAAATCTACCATATCAATAAAATTAATATCGTCAAATATTAACAATTTATTTTCTTTAGGTTTAAGTTCTTGTAACAGAGAGAATAATTTATATTCAAATATTCCGTCTTTTGGACCATCGACAAATATAATATCAGCGGAATCTAAAAGATCAAAATATTTTAAGAATTGTTCAACATCGCTTAAATCTGCAAGATGTTGAGTTATATTTCGATCCTTCATTATTACTTCGTCGAGGTGAGATTGAAAAAAATTAGAATTCCAAGCAAATAAATCAAAGGTATGTAACTCACCACTATTCATACTTTGTGATAGTGCTACCGATCCCATGCCCGTTGATGTTCCAACTTCTACTATTTTTTTAGCTTGTCCGGTCTTGACTATTGCATTCAGTAGTCTATAATGTTCCCCGGGAAATTTATTATAGAATTTATTATCTGACAAAAACGGTTTAGGTATTTTAATATTTTCAGTAGAAGCAATTTTTGCTGCATCTAACACTAAATTCACGAGATAACTATTAGTTACTTCGTGCTCTTTCCATCCAATTATAACCGACGGTTCATACCAATATTGATCGCCTCTTAGTAACACAGAACGTGATAGCTCTTTATATTTTACTCTAATATCTTTTAAGTCATCACTCATATTCTTTCCTTTGTTTCTTATCAAATCCCATCTTGTCAAACAGTTCTTCTCGATCTTTCTTATCCATCATAGATGCCATTAGTTTGATATCTGCCATCTTCATTGCCGGATTGAGTTCTGCCAATAGTTTTTCAATCTTGTTGGCTTTTTCTTTTTTACCTGCCGCCAAATACGGATGATAACAATTAACACCTGTACCTGTAGCAGCGAATAATTTCCACAATAATGCCTTATGTTCTTTACTCAAATCCCAATGATTCTTATTGACCATTTCGTTGGTCATTTCCAGATACCATTCTTGTATATCTCTATCAGGCATCTGTACACTTGCAGTATATCGCATTAATATGTAAGGACTGAATGCTTTCTTTTCTTCGTCGGTGAGATTGTCGTAGAAGTTGTAGTCTTTTTGATCTACACCACGTAGTTCGCGTTTAATGTCAAGTTTTGCGGCGGTTGCCATAATATTTCTCGTAGTCTGCTGTTAGATAGTATGTTACTTTAACACGATCTAATGCTTCTTGTAAAGTGGGATTGGTCTTCGCTTCACGGTGAACACGGGCCCAGAATTGACTTTCTTTTATATCATCGTGAAGACTTTTTCTCTTCTCACTTTCTGAATTTAGAACTCGATCAGTTGAACCTATTTTTCTAACATAAACAGTTTCGCCTTTATCTGGACTTTCAAAGATTTTCGACATTTACCAGCACCTTGTATAATCCACTAATTCACTTTGACGACTAACTTCTTTGACAAAATATGCACAGGTGGGTTTAGGGCCTGCTTCTAATGGTGTGCATAATAGTTGTCCTGGTTTCATCTTGGGAAAATACCACTTGACATCTTGGTAAACATCGATAATATCAATCTCGTGGAATTCAGGACGGAAACTGCTTAATGGATTGAAACAGAAGGTTTTGAATCCACGGTCGTTTAGGCTCGTTAGTGGCAATACTTCCATATCGGGGCCTTCTGGATCGCCTACAATAGCACACCAATCCAACGGCATAGTTAGTTCATGCTTGCCTATTTTCAATACTGCTGCCGGGCCAGTAAAACTTTCAAGGAAGATTAGTGGTATGAAAAAGTAGTCAGGATTTGAACTGTCACTGTTATCTAAAACTGCAAATCTCAGATCGTCATCTACTTCTTCGGGTAGTTCGTTGAGATAAAAAATCTCATTATTCAAGGTTAGGATCTGCATTATATATATGTTACTTTCTCAATGTTAAACGGGTATTTGGCTTCTTTATAAAACCTCTTTCTTTCTGTCAGGTGACGTTTGGCGTATTTGCTGGCTGCGGTTATGTCCCAGATTTGGACGAAGTCTTTATCGTCTGCTTTTCGAATACCTCGCCCAATCGACTGTATAACTCGGACAAAGCTCTTTCCGGGTTCCAAAAGAACCAGATTAAAAATACGAGGGATATTAATACCCACAGCGGCCACACCGTAAGTCGCCACAATAATCTTATTGTCACTTGTTTTAATTTCGTCATACTCTTCTTTTCTGTCTTTAGTTTTGACTGCCCCTGAAACAAACACCGCTTCTGGTATTTGTTCGATAATAAATTTACCTGAGTCAATCCTATTAACCAAGACCAAGGTATTTCCTGATGTTGCAATATTGCGAATCATGTTACTGACATATGTCATTCTTTTCTCATCAGTAACAAGATATTTTAATTCTTCTGCATAACCACTAAATTCTTTCCACTCACCGGTTTGAACGATATTAACATGGCAATCGCTCAATATACCTGCTTCTTGTAGTTCATGTGCTTTTACGACATTTACCACTTCTCCCAGGCTTGCTCTAAGTGCTTGATACTCATGTTCTGCTTTTGGAATGGTTCCTGTAAGTCCCCAACGAATCGGAACATGACATAGGTTTTGTGTCAATAATTTCTTCAATACATCGGCTTTTGCCATATGTACCTCGTCGACCATGACTGTTCTTACATCTGCCAAAAACTCAGAAATTTGTAAAATATCGTCATCATTTTTGCTTTTTTTATCCCAAATATTCAAACTTTGCCAAGTGCAGATTGTGTGTGTTTTATTGAGATCTTTTCTGTCACCGTAGTATACACCAACATCTAAACCAACATTTACAAAGTCTTCTTCGGTCTGTTCAACGAGACTTTTGTTTGGAACGATGGTTATAGTTCGACCGTATTTTTCACAAATTTTCGCCAAAGTTGCGGTGGTAATCGTCTTACCAAAACCAGTGGCAATTTCTTGTAAGCATTGAGGATTTTCTAAAAACTTATTAATAACATCAACCTGGTCATCACGTAAGCGTATAGGATCGCCTGCAAATCGATGTCCCACGGGCCACGTTTTTTCACCCCAAAAATCCTCAAAAATCTCGGAAAATTCCAGGCTTGTAGACTCACGTTGATCTTCAACTTCGATGTAGTAGTTCTTAGCTTCCAGATATTCCAACACTGGTCCAAGCATACTCAAGTAAGTGGATCCCCCAAGACCAAAAAAACTGATACTGCCGTCCCAACGACCTAATTTGAAGCTGGGTCTGAAGCGAGCAGTGGGGTCTTCATACTTAAATTTCTTGACCAAAGCCTTGCGAACATCGAGATCTAAATTTTCAATCTTAACATTCACTTCATCTTTGATAATAACTTTACATGTCGCCAAAACGGATTTCCTTTTGTTTTTTATCTGCTATCACGTTAATGACATTATGCATGTTTTTGACTAAATTTGCAAGAGTATAGTGAACATTGTAGAAATTAAAATTTATCACACAGTTAAATTTCAAATCAGATTCAAACAGTGGCTTGGGTACCTTGCCACTGAGAAAAACTGCCCGTGTATTTTCTGTGATAGGAGAATTCAATTTTTCTTCTTTGACAAAATTATTAAAATCTTGGTTTGTGTCGTTGGGTAAACGGAATAATACGCTAATTTCACTATTTTCAAGACCTGCTGCTTTTAGCATGGGTAGAGCCAATTGTAATTTACTCAATTCATTGCCACCTGGTACAGTAATGAGACATGGTGACATATTTTGCACCATAGGCACTAAATCCATTATGGAATTTTCTTCCAAATTTATGCCAAATCCAGTCTCTGGGGCAGTTTTTATGAATTTTATGACCAGTTCACTCACATTGAGTTGATTGAATTTTTCATTCATATCATTTTCCCAATGTTCGATACCAGCAAGGCGTGCTTCAAACATAGTTTTGACAATGTCAGTGCTGGTAGGTTGTGGAACACTTGGATGCACATTGACAAATTGGTGTTTTTCTTGAGAAATTACCACCATAGGTACGAAATTTTCAACATTATCAATTATGGCTGGCAATTGGTCAACAAGATGTTGGAATTCTTCATCCGCGGTGAAATTACGATCCTCGATCCAATTTCTGAAATATTCAATTGCCTGACCTTGCAATGAAATTAGCCATGCTCGTTCTTCTGCACTCCACATGGCATAGACAAAATCCTTGCGATGTTGCTTTAATTCCTCAACTAATTTCTCATCGTATGGAAACTGCACCTTAATGAATCTATGTCCACTTTCAACAGTAACGATAGAAATATTTTTGGATTGATTCACTGTACGGATTGGATATTTGTAAGTCGGATGATCCAACAGAGTGGTTATATCTTTCCCATGTTTTGCTAAAATCTGTGGAACATACTTTCTTGAAATTTTGATCAGTATATTAGCCTGCTTTTCTGTGAAAGCATTTCCGTTATAATTAATTTGACTGTAGAAACTATCGATCAATTTCTGATCATAGGAGTTCAAATTAATAGTATGCAACAGGATGGGTAAAAGATCTTCAATATACATAGTGTGTTTATTATACTACAAAACACGAAAGGACGCAAGTCCTTTTTGTGTCAAATAACAACGTCTTCCATGCCCGCTGTTCGGAGTTTGATAATATTACTTAGTTGCCATTGCTTGATATCTAATCCCTTGATAATGCCCAACCATTGATTGCGTAGCAATGCAAATTCATTGATAATCTTTTCCATATCAACCACATCCGCCTCACCATCTACGTATTTGTCAACATCTCGGCTGGTTAGAGCACGTTGATAATTTTCCAAATATTTCTTAAATGTTTTACTACGCAAGCGGCGTAGTTCGATGTTTAGATATTCTAAGATACCTTCAATTTCTTGAAGTTGATTAAATCGTTGAGCAACAAGACCGGGCAAAGCAGCAGAGGATTTTTCCACATTTCCGTGGATTTTAACCTCTGCTCTTGCTTGATCTAACTCAAGGTAATAGTAATCAATACAGCCTGGCAAGTGAGCAATATCCTTGCTTACTTTGCTGTACCAATTCACGATTATTCCTCGTCTTCGTCGTAATACTGGTCTTCGTCGTCTAATTGATCTTCGTCTTTGAATTCTTCAACAACAAGTTCAATAGCAGCATCCATGTGAGTATCATACCCCATAACAGATTCGAGAACCGAAAGTTCAACATCTTGTCCAACTAAAAAGTCTACAAAATGATTTGCTGCGGTTTCACGATTCTTCTCAGGGATATAATCCTTGAAAGTGTCCCATACACCAATGATTTGATTTTCTTCCATTTTATGCTTCCTCGGTTTCTTCCACGACTGCTAGGGTATTGGTTTCCTCCCATTCAGCCATGATTACTGTCAATCCATCTTTCTCATTACTGTTCCATGCTTTACGGAATTGCTTGATGATCTCGCCATCTTTGGTTGTATAAACAAGACTGTTGCCTTCTTTCTTCAACTTACCTTTGGCTTCAAACAAATCAACTAAACCACTAAATGGACTCATACCTGTTGAGTATGGAATCTCAACTTGTACTGATTCAAAGGGTTTAGAGTAGCGTGTTTTCATGATCTTACAAGCACTACGAATACCGTTTACAGTGGTAGTCTTATTACCATCTTCATCGGTTTTCAATTTCAATTTACGCATGGCAACCACGATAGAGCTTGCGTAGATAAAACCTTGTCCACCCGAAATTTTATCATCTGGATCAAACATGTCCTGACTTGCGTATGTATGATTGGTACAAACCATACCTACATTCCACGAGCCAAACATATTAACACAGTTGCGAACAAGACTGGTAAGTGCTTTAGGTTTACGACCCATATCACCCTTCATCTCGCCTGCTTCGAACTGATTTACATCAGTTGGAGTCAACAACATACCCAAACTATCGATGACAAAAAGAATCTTAGGACGAGTCTCTTCGGGCATGACTTTATATTCTTTCATGAATTCAGATATGGTTTTAGCCACATCATCAATCATAGCCATATTGAGTTTAAGAAGTTTTTCTTCACTGGTATCAACACCCAAATCAATCAACCACTTTTCATCAAGAGCGTTTTCGCTATCAACTAAGATAACAAAGATGCCTTGTTCCTGAGCGTGACGAATGATGTTGCCAGAGCAGATATAACTCTTTCCTGCACCACTTTCACCGGCAAATACTGTAACTTTACCAAGAGGAACTCCCCTAAAGAAGTCCCCTGAGATAAGATAGTTAAGAGCAAAATTACCAGTTGAGATCCAATCAGTAGGATCGTTAAAGCCAATACCAAGACCGTCAATGGCCTTAGTAATTGACTTTCTAAACTTAGAAATATCAAATGCTTTTCCCATCTGTTACTCCTTAGTTTGATGCGTTACGACTACGGATCATTGCAAGAATGTCTGCCGCACGTGAACCGCCGCTGTCTGCTTTTGGTTCATCTTGTGCAACCACTTTAGCGGGTGTTGCTGCCGCACGTTCAAAAGGGACGTCATCTTCCTCGATTGGTGCTGCCGCTGGTGCTGCTTTCGGTGCTGCTGTAGAACCAGTTGCCGAACCACTACCACCAAATCCTGCTGGCTTGAAGTATTGACCCCAACGATCGCCATCATATGCTTCGCCGTCAACGCTGGCTGCGAACATCTCTGCGATAACTTTGAGTTCAACTTCGCCGGGTTTCTTTGGCAAGTAAGATTTCAAATCAAACAAACCAAATTGCTTGATTGCTGCTTGTTCTGCATCATTTAGAGCACGTTCACGACGAGCCCAAGTGCTGGTAGAATAATCAGCATAACCGCCTTTGCTGGTTTTAGCGATCTTGAAATCCAAACCACGAACGTAGTCAGTTGGCATTTCTTCAATCTCTGCATCCATCAATGCATTCTTAACGATGTTAAAGATTTGTGATCCGATGATAAATCTACGGATTGGATTTTCAGGAGTCTTTCCATCTTCCTGTAATTTGCTATCAAGCACAAAGCCTTGGAACAAATAACTTTTCTTTTTCCAATACTTACGACCCATATCTTCCAAAGACTTATCTTTGAACCATGGACGCACTTCGGTCAATACTGGACATGTCTCGCCCCACATTTCCATACAAGGAACTTGCACAGTAACGGGTTTGCTATTTGTTTCGCCTTTGACTCCAGCGAAAGGCAATTTGATCATTGCACGTTCGATCCAGAAAAAAGTGTTGTTTGGGTCTTGGTCAGGAAGGAAACGAACTGTTGTAGTTGAACCTTCTGGCATATTCCAATGTGGATAAATGCCGTTGTCTCCACCGCTTGCGCTACCGGTGTTTTGTTGAGAACTTGCTTGAAGTTTTGCGCGAATTTCTGCTAATGTTGCCATAATGTTTTGCCTTTATAAAATGTATTATGCCGCTTTCTTAAAGCCAACTGACTAAAAGAAAAACTGTGCATAGCGTTAACTATACACAGTTTTATTTATCATCGCAACCTCTATGGTTGCTTAATTTTGCCAATTATTTTAATTTTGCTCAACAGATATATTACCAAAAAAGTATTTTCTACAAACATATCGAGCATCATAATCGATAACATTAACCTTTTGAGTTCCATCAAGATATACAGAATATCCAACTTGTGTCAGTAACTCATAAATTCTCTCTCGGTTAATACCGAGATGTGTTTCTAACGATAATAGAATATTATTATTTTTTAGTGTGTTTAGCGCACCTTCGATTACAAATTCCTCAGCTGCCTCAACATCAATTTTCATTCCGGTAATGTTAGTGATATTATTAATTTTGCAATATTCATCTACCGAAATTGTAGAGACCTCTTCGTAATTTTCAAAACTTCGATGTAAATGTGGAATGGATACCAGTTCGGGATTGATACTAAATCCTCCCCAATCGTGATCGGGTATAGTCCCTTCACACGCAAATAGTTTTATTGTGCCTTTAGAATTTGAAATTGCAATTTTTTCAGCAATTACGTTAGTTAAGTTTTTAGTAGCATCTACTACTCTGTGGTAATTATGAGCTGCTGGTTCAAACGCATATACCTGAGTAGCCTTTGCAGCCATCGGTACAGTATATTGTCCGGAACAGGCTCCGATGTCAAAAAATACCCCAGGTAGTGCATTATCGACCATGTATTGATTCGTATCCATATAAATCTCATTTCATAAAAAAAAACTGTGTACAGAATTAACTATACACAGTTCTATTTATTTTTACAATGATGTACTGATTATTTTTTTCTAATGCCTGCTAATCTCTGTAGTGCTGCTTTACCGGCATCGTATGCTCTATCTGTTGTAGCCGCGATAGGATCTTTTTTCCAATCTGTTGGGGCTGGATTTCCGTTTGGTTTTTCCTTACTTGGTTGGCTGTCCATACCATGTGTTCTAAAATCATCTTTGGAGCCTTCTTCTTGTGTACGTTTGACACCAGCAGCATCTAAATAAGCAGCACGATCGGCATAACTGCCACGCTCTACATCTTTATCATGTGGTGCAAGTTCTTTTTTCTTTTGTGGATCGGTGATGTGCTTTGACGGATGCCAATTGTCTTTTTCTTTGTTGTCTTCGTAGGTTGCTGAGAACATATTCTTAATTTTACCAAGAATACTATCGTCATCTGATTTTTCTTCTGGTTTATTATTCTGTGGTGCTGGTTTTTCTTGTGGTTTTCGTTGTGTATACAAAGCATTTCCTATAGCAGTTTCATCTGTAGGTGTTTCTTCTGCTGGTTGACTGATGCCTTCTACTTTGCTTTTGATTCTGCCTAAAATTTCTTTCAAACTATCAACACTTAGTCCATCGCCGTGATCTACAGGATTCTGTTTTACGTGTCCATGTTTCTGATGCCATTCTTGTGTTAGTTTGTTAATAAATACTTCTGCCATTTCGTATGCTTGTTCGCCAGCTTTCTCACCAAACTTTTCAGTAACTGTCTTTTTGCAATCCAATGCGATGTTCTCTGGAGCACGGAATGGCCCAACGCTTTCGTTAGATTGATTGTAAAAACTCTTAACAATCTTTGCCACTTCCTGAACTACCTTGTTACCCTTACCTTCTGCAACTGGTTGTTCGGGTGCAGGTGGTGCTGTTGGTGCAGGTGCTGCTGGTGCTGCTCCGGCTTCCGGTGGAGGTGCCTCTTCTGGTGGAGCCTCAGGAGCAGGTTCTTCTCCTGTCATGCCTAATGATGTTAATAATTCTGGATAATTTTCGTTAGCCCATGATTGGAATATTTGTAATGGAGTTGCCTGTATTTCAGGATTTCTACTTTGTTCGTCTTGTAATGATTTTTGCAATTCTTTGTCGTCGAGCCCGAACTCGCTGAAAAAATTATGTGCGGTATCAAAGTCTAATTCAGGGCCTTGTGGTCCTTGTGGTAATGCCTCAATTGCTGCCTTAAGTTCCCGGATCTGTTCGTCTGTTAATTTGCCTTGTTCGGTTGCATTGGCCCACTCTTCAAAAGTGTTAATACTTTCTGCTGGTGACATTCCACGTTGTGCTAGTGCTCGAGCAGAATCCATGCCTGTACGATTTGGATTATTGGGTTTGCTGAAGTTGGATTTTGTGTCTGAGTCAAATGGCGGTCCTTCACTACTACCTTCTTTTGGTAAGTCACTTAGTTGATCGGGGATATAATCCTCATCGTAATTTAGATGATATCGAATTTCTTTTGAACTCATCCCATTTTTCTTCATGTATTGAGCCATTAAATCAATAAGTTCGTTTTCTTTATCTGGACTATATTTTATTCCGTCACGAGCCATTTGTTGGCCAATTCCTAATCTATCCGGATCTTCTGTTACGCTTTGCTCTGATACATATTCTTCAAGATCGACTGCGTTGGTCTCGCTCATGATTCTGTGTAGTAGCGGAAAAAATCCAACTAATTCTTCTTGGAAGTTTGTTTGTGTAAATTTACTTTTATAATCTTCTAATGTTACTGCGTCAAGAACCATTTCGTCGGTGTCATCACCCATGCCTGACATTTCAAAATCTTCTCTCCATGCTTCGTAGTGATGACGTTTTCCGAGTGCTGCTACTCTTGCCTTGAGTTCATTCATGTGGCCTATGGCTCGTTCCGCAATTCCATGTGCATCGTCGTGCAAGGAACTACGTTGTATTTGTCGTTGGAATTCGCCTAACTTTGCAATATTCTCACTCATTTTAATAATTGCTTTGCCTGCTGGATCATGTGGAACGCCGCCGTGGTCTACGTGTTGTGCCATTGCGAACGCACCTGCGGTGTGTATAAATGGATACTTGAAACGTTCGCCATCGTGATTCTGAATAAAGATTGCTTTAATATTTTTGGCTTGGCTACGTGCGCCTGGATATGTTTCTTCTACTGGATGTGCGTGACGTACAATAACTTCTGTTTTGCCTTGTACTGCACGGCTGGTTTTTCTGGAACTTTTATGGTTCCAACGTGATTCGTTCATAGTATTATTCATATCTGGTTCTTCCTTAGGGCCTTGTGTTGCGGCCAAATGTTGAAAATCGTTCTTATCTAAATTGGTCTTTGCGATATCTCTTGTATCAAATCTTAACAATCTACGCATGGAAAACAATCTCATTTCTTTAAGGAAATTGTACCACATTTGTGTAGCAACATCATCTTGGTTCTCGGTAATGCCTTGGCTGTAGTAGATTTTTAAACTGCCGAGATCGTTTAAACTGATGCTTACACGTCCGAGATTGACCCCTTCATTAACGAAGTCAAAATCAAAGAAACGTGCTTCAGCAGGATCGATTGTGACAGCACCCGTTTCGTCACCCATTTCTAAATTGGTAAAACGACTACGTACTTTGTCAAATAGGTCCTGGGAGATAATTTGTATAGGTTTCATGCTATTATTTATTTAAATCTTTAACTTATGTATATGGGCATTGGCATGATAAATTCGTCGTCTTTCTCTTCTCTCATCCTATCATAAATCGCAGGATCCCAATCTTGCAGCACTAAAATCATGCGGATTGCCAATAACATACTGCTAACGAGGTCATCGTGTGTTCCAACTTTGGCTTCAAAACTCAAGCCTTTTGCTACAAATGTTTTTAATTCGCTGATAAAAGGACTGGAGTGTACCTTTAATCTATCTGTTTCAATTAAGTATTTCATCTTGGCACAGGCATTGATTTTAGCAGTATGTGTAGTGTTGAATCCTTTTCGGAATCTACGCACATGGCCTTTCTTAATTGGTTCACTCAAAAACATACCTGGAATACTTTCTTCACCAAGTTCATTAATAGCTACTAATGCTGCTTCACCAATATTATTGTTTTCTACGCTGTAATAGATGCTGGCTGCTGCACCTCGTTTGGCACATTCGTCATTAAGATAGTTACATATGTCACGTAGTATACGTGCTTGTCCTTGAATAGTAGTAAGATTGTGGGTCCATTCTCCTACCTGTTCGAAACTTGGTATCTCTACAATTTGTATAGCAGCAGGATCTCCGCCTGTACCAAGACTTGGATCCATTGATACGATATATGTGCTCATAGGATTGATCTTCTTGTACCAACGTGCTTCGCCCATGTTCATTATAGGGCGACTTCCTTCCAATGTAGCTAACTTAAGACTGCTGATTAGTGTTTCATCAAATACCAAGAATTCGCAATCATGCTCACGTCGGAAGCGTTCTTCCCCGATACGACTACGTTCTGTTTCTGCCCACTCTTCATTACGATCTGGATGTTCATGCCAGAATGCTCTGAATGGAAAGAACCCATTACGACCCAACGGTTGTTCGTTACCGTATTCGTCAAATCTGTAATTTGCTTCTTTCCATATCTGTGCAAACTGATCTTCATCACTGTTAGGAGTGCTGGTGATAATGGCCTTACCACCTGTGCTTAATGTAGGTGATATTGAAGTCCAGAATTCGCTGGCAATGTTTGGTGGTACGAATGCAAACTCGTCTGCGTATAGTAATGATAATGACAAACCACGACCTGTTGTTTCTGTAGTGGTTTGTGCCATGATACGGCTACCGTTATCAAATTCCAGACTTTGTTTATTATAACTATTAGAGCCGCAGCGAATATGATCAGGGCACAACTCGTAGGCATATCTAATACGGGTCATAATCTCTTGAGCACCTGTATGCTTATGTGCTGCTACAAGTATGGTACTGTCTGGAACAAACATAGCAAACCACAATAGATATCCTGCCGCTGTAGTTGTTTTACCAGTTTGACGAGGAAGTAGATTTACGTTGAATCTATTATTGTGATAACTGTCAATTAGTCTTTTTTGATATTCGTAAGGTTCATACAATAGTTTACCCTTGATAGGATGTTGTATGTAGAAGAAGTGTTCCAGGAAATAGTGTGGACCGTTGATAGGGTCCATACAGGCCGCCAGATCTTCTATATCTTTCTCAGTGAATTTCTGAGTGATGTGTGCCTTCTTTACTAATTGTCCGTCTAAGTTTTTTGATCCCATAATCTTATTTAATGAAAAAAATAGCCTCCGAAGAGGCTATTTGAACTACGTTCTAATGTTTATTATTCATTTGTTTCAGAAATGAAACGCTTATAGTCAGCCATTAATTGTTGTTCCATTGTGGCCTTGGGCATGTTGCCATCCATTCTGTCACCTTGTCCGGGTTGATTTTCTTGGTGTGCAAATTGATTTGCCTTAAATGGAGGTGGCTTACGTGGATCAGCAGGACTGTTGTCGTATTGACCTTCGTCGGTTTCTTCTTCATGGTCGGCCATATCGTGGTCGCCGTCGTTGTCAATGTCACCATGTGCTGCACTAACGCCATCCTGTTCGCCATCCATTGGATTTAATTTATCGATGATAGAACGCATATCCATAGTATCATCATTTCCGCCCATTTCTGGTTCAGCGGTTAATGCTACTATTGGTTCAGCACCCATGGGTTCCGCACTCATTGGTTCTTCAACGCCGTGTTGCTTAACTCCTGCCAATTGCATAATAGTAGCAAGCATGTCGCTTAGTTCTTCGCCGCTGCCTGCTGTCATGTTTATGCTGGCCGGTGTTGATGGACGTTCCATACCCATACCAGGCATAGGCATCATACCGCATTCTTCTATTTCTTGATTTTCTTTAACAATAGTAGGATTCTTGCTGTCCAACTCTGCCAAACGCTTCATTACATCGATCATTTGCATAATTATTTCCTTAGGTCTTGGGCCTGAAACTTTAAAAGGCTTGCTTGTTTTTCTTCAGTGTCGGTATTAAATTTAGCGGCACTTTCTGTGGGTATCTCTTCTCCACGTGCTTTGCGTTGGAGTTTAAGAATATCATTTAGCTCTTTAACAAAACCCGAGTTATACTTGTCTCCATAGTAATCCTCAAATTTAGGACTACCTGCTTCTGAATAGTTTGGGTCATCTAACAATGCACCTTTACGTGGTTCTTCAGTATGCTGATATTCTTCAGTATGTTCAAATGGACTACGAACAACTAAATTTCTTTTACTGACTTTCAACTCTGAAGTTAAGTATTCAGTAAGTTCTTGCTGTGTAGTAGGGTAATCTAACACTACTTCATAGATGTTAACTTCACAGTTTTTAACTTGAGGAAAGTCTAATGGTAATGCTTGGATAGGAGTAGTGCCAGTCTTTTTAAAGCCACTAACTGCATATTTGCTCAATAATGATTTCATTGAGGCTTCTTGCTCGGTAGTGAACTCCCCAGCAAATTTAATGCGGAAGTCATACTTTTTAGTTGACTCGGATAGGTATTGAGTAAATGTTTTCATAGTATTATTTATTAAGATTTCAAATCTTTTAACTTTGCAAGGATACTATTTCTATCAGTAAGGATATATCCTTCTCCTTCTACTGTTTCTCCTTCTTTTCCGTTTTTTCTATCAATTGCTAACTTTTTAATCTGTAGATCGATCATCTTTAATTTCTTATCAATCTTTGCGCTCTTAGCGGTGATAGCAGCAGTCATCATAGTAGCAGCAACTTCAAACATCTTGCTACCATAACGTGCTTCTACATTCATTCCTAAGTCCATTAGATCGTCATATGCTTGTTCTGCTTTTGCGGCCAATGAATCAAATTCTGCATCACTGATATCGCCCAATCCTTTTACACGGGGTAATGCGGCTGAGATTTTATCAAATTCTTCTAATTTATCCTCTATGTCAATAGTTGTAACCGGAGTTGCATCTACACTTGTAGGAGTAATTAGAGGTTCAGAGGGTTCTACGTTTAGTAGGTCTTCAAGTCGTTTAGTCATAATATTACTTATTTTATTTTTTAGTATTGGAAAAAATATCAGTTTCGTTAATCACCCTAAACTTTAATCCTTGTTGTTGTGCCCATTTATTAGCAGCAGCCCACTTGGCCATATTCTTAACATATTGTGCTTGATTATATGCATTCTTTCCAACATGTTCTAATACCGCTTGATTGCGTGGTTTAATTTCTATAAGCTCAGCATGTTTTTTCATATTTTTATCAACATATGTGATCAGAAAATCAGGCACATAGACTGTTGCTTTTCCTGTTAATGGATCTCTATAGGGAATCTTAACGGGTTCGCTGGACCATTGTTGTACACTGGGATTACCATCGCAAAACATACAGAATGTTGTTTCCCAGCTGCTTCTACAATATGGAAGTTTGGTGCCAACGTATTTTTCAGGATTCTTTACCTGATATACCATTTGGCTAAACTTTAGACTCATGCGATTATATTTCTTGATACTTCTTGATTAGGACTGAATTTTTGTGAATATCCTAAACTACTGCTTTTATATCTATTATAATTTAATATCTCAGAAACTATGCTTGATAATTCAACAGATTGCAATCCTCTTAAAGTATCTAAAATAGCCATAGGATTGAAATTATCCTGTTGAGCCTGTGTCATTAGAGTAGTTGTTATGGTCTCGGATGATACTTCGCTAAACCCTCTGTTGACAAAAAATCCTATCATTGATGAATATACTGCTGGACTCAATTCGGTGTTACTTGATAAAAAATTATCAAATTCGTTTACAGTATCATTACTACTTGGTTCCGATGGAACATTTGAATAGGTTTGTTTCATGTTTATTACCTGCTTGGGAATAATATAGCAGCAGGATTGGCTCTTATGCCACCATCTACTGTGGTATTAAATCCTTTGAAAATATTGATTCCAACCCCGCCTGGCAATTGGAATACACCCGGTGCTGTTTCTGTACTTGGTGGGTCGGCATATTTTCCTGCACCCGAACTCAATGTCGCCTTCATTACACTACCTGCTATATTATATGCCGTAGCAGTTTGTCTTGTAAGTCCATTTTGATTGAGATAATTGTTCATCAATATACCTGCTATCAGTGAAAATTGGCCTGGTGCTTTAGGTCGTATTGCTCCATACGTTCTTGGATTATATGTTTTATCAAAATTACCAGATGGAAGAAATGCACCTTTCTCTTTTTTAAAGTCTCTTTTTCCAAACTCGTTATCAAATCCACGAGGGCGCGGTCTGTTGCTAAACACAGTATCTTTGCCGGGTTTATCAAATGGTGATTCAAGCCTCTTCTTATATAAAACTTCATTGTCTGGACCAAGTGTCGTAGGGCTTTGTGTTTTATCATAAAACTGCCCTGCGAAATCTGCATCAACCACGCCTTCATCATATAAAACATTTTCATATGCTATAGTCATGCTATTCTGTAAAATTTTACTACCAGCATCTTGAGCTACTTCGTCGTGTTTCCACTCTGTAATTTTTGGATTGACCAATGTATATTTTGTAAATCTTTTTTGATTCAATACAAATATTTCAATAGTTCCGAAAAAATTACTTGGTTTTAAATCATTATTATATCTTCCGTATTGATAATCTGTATTTTGATATTTTGTATCGTGATATGCTTCTGGTTGTTGTTGGCTATCAAAATAATAATGTTTGTAGTAATTTACCCAGAGATTATTTGCAATATTTCCATGGTCGTCGTGAAATTCTACATTTATATTATTGTATTTGATTCCTTTTTGTATAACTGTTTTTCTGTTATATTGATTTAATGTTTCAGTTTCGATTGAAAATTTAGGAAGATCAATTTTCTTAGCAAGTAATCCAACTTGATAGGATCCTTCCTCTTTCCACCCTTGATCCATTATCGTATCATTTCTAACAATATTAAAATTTACAAAATAAAGAAATCCAAATTTTGGAGCTCTTTTATAAAGTTCATCAACATACAATTTACTCGCATGTTGCCAATCTGACATGATAGGTTTGCCTATAGCACCGGCGGCGTTTATTAAATATCCATTTGCTTGACTATTACTCATATTATTATTTAGCCAAAGAAAAACCTGGGGTTTAAGCCAGGTTCTGCTTGGAGGACGTTATTGATTAACCGCCTGTACCGAGACCTTGTGCGGTTGGTGGGCGAACCACTCTGCCGATATCTAATCCAATACCGCTGGAAGCACCACCAGGTGCTTCTAACTGGATTACATTATCAACTGATAAAGTCATTTCAATATCCATTGCGTCATTAGAAGCGTAGTCACCACCTTGATAAGTTACTTGTTTAACAAAGCATCCTAAGAATTCAAAACTTTCAAGTGTAACAGGCTCGTAAGCACCATTGCCGCCGTCGAGAATTTCTACACGCATTCTGAACTTATAATCAATACCAGATGCTGCACCTGATTGCTCAAAGAAGTCAAATTGTTTCTGTAACTGTTCACCGACTTTCTTACTAACAACACCACTGGCATCATCACGAATTTTTAATTTTGGATCGCCCCACTTGTGCTTACCAAGATACTTAATTCTACTGTTGTATACTTCCAATGTAGCATCATCAAAAGTAAGTTCCGGGCGACTTACAGTAATAACTTGTTTGGTTAATTCTGTACTTGGTTGTCCAGGAATACCAAACTGATCCAAAGTAACGCGAAAGCGATACTTTAGTTTTGGCATCAACAGTCCCTGTGTTCCGCCACCTTGTGTTCCGGATAATGGTACTGTAAATCTATTTAAACTTGAAACCGGCATATAAATGCTCCTTAATCTATGTTATTTACCTATTATAAACCAGCTTTGATTGCGCCAGTATTTTTCAGTCTCAACGGAATGTATATAAACTCGATTGCCTTAACAGGTTCAATAGCAATATCCATGTACAATTCGTTACGGTCAATTCTTGAAGGAGTATTATTACTTTCATCGCATACTACGATGTAGTCATATAATGCTCGTTGTCCTACTAACTCTTGCATTAGACTTTCTGCAGCCGCTTTGATCTCACGACGGGTCTGTGCATCGTTAGGTTCAAACAAATATGGTCTTGCAAGAATATCTAATTGACGACGTAAGTAGCAAACTAAACGAGCAACATTAACTCTATCTAAACTGCTGGCATTTCTTGCACGAGTACGTTGACCAAATGCTACTAAACCAGCGCCGACCAGTGTAGCGATCGGGTTAAGTTGAACTGTTGGATCTTGCATAACATCGCGTAGTGATTGATATATTGCCGCAGTTTTGAATTCATTTTCTTCAGTAATATATCCAACGCTTGTAGCATTATCAATACCACCACGACGAGTTCCAGCTGGAGCAAACCATACATAACTCTTATTGTCGTTATTAATGAATGTTCTTAGCATCATGTGGCTCGGTGGAACAACAATATAGTTACCAGAATTATCATTGGTATAACCACTTGGGTAATACATAGCCATGTATTCATCATGTGTGACTGCACCTTTGTCATTGTTATCCAATGCTAAATTAGTATTTTTACCGTAGGCTGCTAAGTCTGTACCAGTTGGCTTTAATCTAAATGGTGTATCACCGATGACGAAAGCGGTGATTCCACGATCAGTGTTGAAACTAACCATATTAGCAATAGCTTCAGAATATCCGGGTGCTACGATCAAATTAAACACTACTGTATCTGTATCTCTAATCAATGAGTTAGTGTCTATTGTTTCTTTCAAGGCTGCGACTACCTGTGCTCTTTGTGCTAATCTGCCAAATACACCGGACCCGTCTTCTGCAACATTATTTTGACTTACCCAACGATCGATATTGTAAGCTGCCATATCTTCATCTTGATAGCGAGTATTCAATCCATCGTTAGCAGTGATGTCAATGTATCCAGAAACGAATTTCTTAACATTGTTACCACTACGACGTGTATTCCATAAACGCATACCTTTTGGATATAATGCAGGATCAGGAGCATCGGGATCTAAGTAATCGCTAACTAACAGATTAGGAATGCTTTCTAAATATTCGAAGTCATCTGTACCGCTGTTTGACCAACGTGCATCTGCAAATAACCAGCCTGTTGGGCTTGACTGATCTGTTGTATCCTGTGCTACCCACTTGCTACCAGTCATGATAGTTGAGTCATACACATAAAGATCATTGCCGTATCTATCCATGTTTGCAGTAGATACCCAAATATCTCCATCTACAAGATCGCTACCATCGCTTTGTTCAATTGGCTCAATTACCGCAACGATAGGGCCAAGTGGATCTGCATCTGGATATACGGTGGCATATCCTACCCATGTTGAACCATCGTGTATCATGATGTCAACTTCGTCGTGGGTTGCATTGCACCATAATGTGCCATCCGATGGTGTAGTATAAGGAGCATCATTTTTAGCTTCGTATACTAATGCTTTCCAGTTGGTGGCTAAGAAAGTTGCATTGTCACCTTGATCACCTGTGTTAGGCGTATATAGATTATCGGTACCTGTCTTGGTTACAGTATTATATACAGTGAATCCTGCTGACGAAAATGGATCGGTAGTATCTCGGATCTCAAAATCACCACCTAAATTATGTCTTACTGTAATTTTGTGTGTGGTAGAATTATAACTGGCCGAGATGTTATCTGTTCCCATTGAATTGATAGCGTCTGCTAATGCTGATCCAAATGTCTTGGCTCCATCACCCATGACTGTACCATCGATCCAGGAACTCCATGTATCGGAACCCGCTGTGGTTTCTCTAATTTTAAAGTCATACGCCTGGCTGGCAGTAACAGCAGTGCTTGCTGCACTAACAATGCTGGTAATACCTTTATGAGCACGTCTCCATAATTTAAATGTTGCTGTTTGACTATCACTTTGATTATAATCTGTTTCGATGAATACACTACCAGTTGCGATGTTTAGTCCACCGGTTCCGTCGATAGCTTTTGTAGCTGCTGGAATACTGCTGTATAAAGGAGCAGTAACAGTATCCCATCCCTGAGATGCACTATTATATCTCTTAACAGTCCATTTTGCTCCATTGGTTGCTGTTGTTGTGGTAATCCATATACTACCTGTTGTCCAACTGGTTGTATCAGGATAATCATAATGTGTACTAATTTGTACAGACTTGCCGCCTTCAAAGGTGTCATATACTAAATTCCAAGTACCACTTGCTCTATGATAAAGACTGTTTTCATTATCTTTAGTTACTACTATGCAGTAATCGCCGTCTTTACCAACATTGGAAGTAGGTTCTCCCATGTCTATTTCGTCTGATGTAGAATCGTCGTTTAGTATCAATGGAGTCTTAACTGTAAATTTCTTTGTAGTATTATTCCATTCTTTAATACCATATTGGCTGGCATTAGTATCGACCCAATATGTACCACCAACTGGTTCACCTTTTGGTATATTACTGGTTGGAATTAACATCCCGGTGTCAATATCTGCTCTAACTACATATGCACGGCTACTAACACCTAATGCACTATAAGCTGCCTGTAGTCCATATTCGTTCAACTCGTTTCCGTGTTGAGGATTTCCGCTTGCATCTGTATAAAATTTCGGTGTTCCAAACGTGTCGGTTAGATCACGTTGGCTGGTCATCAACCAAACTTTACCAGCATTAGCTGCGGTGGTTCCGAGTGCTGTTGATCCACTTGGATTTGTTTTATCTTGTGCTGACGCTACAAATATCATAGGCACGGTGCCTGGAGCCGATGTTGTGTAAAAACTCTCGTCAATTACTGATACGCTTACGCCTGGTGAATTCAAAGTTGCCATATGTAATATCTCCTAATTGGATTACTTGAGTTATTTAGCCGGTCTTGAAAAAAACAAGGGGTTAAATACAAGTGAAAAGGGCAACAAAAGGGCGCATATGAGAAATCTATGTAAAGAATGCGGGCAAAGACCCGTTGCTGTTAACTATTATAAAGAAGGTAGAGCCTTCTACAGATCTAAATGTGATCATTGTGCCAGCCACCGCAAGGATGGCACCCCGCTATGGCAGAAATCAGGATACAAAAAGAAAGCCACATGCGATAAATGTGGCTTTACTTCTAAATATATAGAACAGTTTAATGTATTCTATATTGACGGGAATCCAACTAATTGTAGGTATACAAATCTTAAGACAGTGTGTGCTAACTGTCAACGAATATTACACAAACTCAAGCTGCCTTGGAGGCAAGGGGATCTGGTACCCGATCTTTAACAATAGCATGTATCTGATCAAACAGTGAATCTATTGTGGTGTCATTGTTTACTGTATAATCAATATCACTACCTACCCAGGAATATTCACTTGCATGTATTTTTAGTTTATCTAACTTACCTTTGCTTAACGACCATTTAGAGTTTCTGTTAGGACCACGGTTATATGATTTCGCTGCATCCATCCATTCGGGATCTAATCCTCGTTGAATACGCACTACTATTCCTTCTGAATTGTGTATTGCCCGAATTTCATTAGGAAAACGCACATCACTGATAACAATATTATCACCAGTTTTACGCATCTTATTCTCAAGACTTGCAACCCATATGTCATCGTGGAATCCTACTCGACATAAATCAGTACCCCAATATTGTAGGATCCAGCGTGGTGTTATATTTTTGCCTAAACGAGCAGACCACCATTCGTCGCGTTGTTCTCTCCATTCTCGGGCTTCTGCTGTGCGTCCTTCGAGTAACGTTCGATCCCATCCAAACACATGTGCGACAGCATCTTTAAGAGTGCTGGCAAAACTATCTCTTCTAAAGCCGTGAAAATTAACCAAATAATCCGCAGCAGTATCTTTGCCCGAACCAATTAACCCTACAAAACCAATAATCATAGAACCCCTAAGTGATACTATAATTTATTACATTTTTGCTACAGTGTCAATATTTCCTTAGCCAATTACAAATGTTAATGGTGTTCCACCATCTTTGTAGTTGACCAAATCGAGTTCAAGTGTTTCAATTTCAGCTTTACCCTCACCCTTAAGAGATGCACCATTTAATTGTGTGGTGCCAGATGGTGCCGCGATACTTCCAAACTTTTCACGTGCTTCGCCAAGCATGAGTTTACAGGTCGCTAATGCATAATCTTTGAGCCATTGTCCTGCAAACTGATCCTGCATTAAGTTAAAGTCCGGACGGAAGTTATATAACCATAACATGACTTCTTCTTCTGCCCGCGGACGTTGCATAACTGTAAGTTTCTTGGTAGTTTTGTTAAATGTGAAATTGATTTCACTGCCGAACATCTTACCGACTAACTTCTGATAACTGGCAAATGCAAAATATGTAGCCAATCCACCCATATTAGTAGAGGTTAGTAGATATGTGTTACTATAGGCTAAGTTGAATGGTTCAAACAATGTACCACCATTTCCGCCGCCTGATCTGCTACCAATACTACGTCGGAATATTTGGCGCACATTAGTGACTTCCTGTGGTAGAATATATTCATTTTGATCTAACTGTAAGGTTAAAAATCCAAAACTTTCTTCAGATGCATTACTGCTTCTTTGACGGAATTTAGCTAATGCCCTGTCAATTGCAGTATTGTAATGTACAGGGTCAAGTTCAACGTCAATCATACCACCGCCTAACATGGCTTTGACATATTCTACTATCTTTTGGCGTTCGTTTTCGTTCTCGGTCATACTGATATTTAGCCATAAATAGAATACTATGCCAAGACTTTCTATGTACCGTCCCGAAAAGGGCAATGATTTTAAATTTATAGATCGAGTGATCAACGAAGAATTTCAAGTTGGCGGAACTGATGTCTATATACACAAATATTTAGGGACCGTTGATCCATTAGAAGGAACCAGTAGCCCTACTATTCCAAACAATTCAGCAACTGCTATTCCTGAGTTAGGAATACAGGATTTGCTATTCATGGAAAATAGAGATAGACACTATGACCCGGATGTGTATGTTATCCGTGGAATTTATACCTTGCAAGATTTAGATTTTAATTTAAGTCAATTTGGATTGTTCTTAAACAATGATAATGTTATGATTAGTTTCCACTTAAGAAGTAGTTACGATGCTTTGGGTAGAAAAATAATGTCCGGTGATGTTATAGAATTACCACACCAGAAAGATGAATACGCATTAGATGATAGTATTGTAGCACTAAAGAGATTTTATGTAGTATCAGAAGTTAATAGGCCAGCATCGGGATATAGTCAAACATGGTACCCTCACCTAATTAGAGCTAAATGTGTTCCGTTGGTCGATAGTCAAGAATTTAAAGAGATTCTTGATGCAGATTCGGGTGCCGAAGACGGAAGTACATTACGTGATTTATTGTCAACCTACAAGAAAAATATTGAGATTAACAATCAAATTATTCAACAGGCACAAGCAGATGTTGAAGCAAGCGGTTATAAAACAGAACAATTTTTTGTAATTCCTATAGAAAATACAGGAACGCAATTAGCATCTATTGCAGATGCGTCTATTTCAAATACAGATGCCAGCGGCGATATGTCAATGTCATATTTAGATGCATCGGCTGTTTTAAATACACCTTCTAAAAATTATTTTATTGGATATCTAACAGGTGATGGAATTCCGCCAAATGGATCAGCATATGGATTTGGAATTAATTTTCCTGCAAATCCTCAATTGGGTGATTTCTTTCTAAGAACAGATTATTTGCCTAATAGGCTGTTTAGGCATGATGGAAAACATTGGATTAAATATGAAGATAATGTTAGAATGACAACCAGTATGTTGGGAGAGACACAAACTGACAATCCGATATTGGTAAGAAGAAAACTAAAATCAAGTTTTGTTAATAATATCAATACTGCAACCATTGCTGGAGAAGTTGTTCAAGAACGTCAAGCGTTGAGTCAAGTACTAAAACCAAGAGCAGATAACTAACATGCACATTTATAAATTTACACATATAGAGTCTAACAGATGCTATATAGGTCAAACTATACAAAATCCTAATCAACGACGATTAGAGCATATTGCAGATAGTCGATATACCACAAGAGAGTATCATTTTCATAATGCCTTAAGAAAATACGGAATAGATGCATTTACATTTGAAGTTCTTACAACGGCTAACTCTTTAGAAGAATTAAACATGCTTGAAGGAAAATATGTAGAAAAATTTGATTCTATTAATAATGGATTTAATATTCGACAAGCAGGCGGAAATAAACTGCATTCAGAAGAAAGTAAACAACGAATGAGCAGTGCTCAAAAAATAGCACATGCTAGACGAAAAGCAGAAGGTAAAGATGGAGGTTGGAAAAGAAAAGACGGCGGCCCTATGAAGGGTAAGTCTCATCCAAATAAAGGCAAAAATTCTGCTAACAAAGGTAAAAAATTAGGTATGACTTGGGAAGAAATATACGGACCAGAAATTGCTAATGCAAGAAAAACAGCAATAACTGAGAGAGCATTGGCTCGAAAACAACTTAAGGAGGCTTCGGTTTAACGCCGTTGTACTAAATCGGATTATTTTTATGACGGTCAAGTACGTAGATACTTGGCACAATTTATTCAACTGATGAGCAACTATGCTTACAAAGATGCCAAAGGGAATCTTGTCCAGGTGCCTGTTCGGTATGGTGATATGACTCGACAAGTTGGGCAGATACTTAAAAAGAATAGTGAGAACACAATGCCCAGTGCTCCGTTCATTGCTTGCTACATCAAGGAATTAGAATTTGATAGAGAGCGTATGCAGGATCCCACATTTGTCGGCAAGATACAAGTTAGAGAACGTGCATTTGATGATGGATCCGGATTGTATACAAACAATCAAGGTAGTAATTATACCATAGAACGTATCATGCCAACTCCATATAAGTTAACAATGAATGCAGATATATGGACTACCAGCAATGAACAAAAATTACAAATATTTGAACAGATAGCAGTTTTCTTCACACCCAGTTTTGAGATACAAACCACTGATAATTATCTCGACTGGACCAGTTTAAGTTCAGTAAGGTTAGATGATGTAAATTGGACAAGTCGACAAATTCCACAGGGTACCACCGAAGACATCGATATAATGACTATGACTTTTGAAACTCCTATTTGGATAACCCCTCCTGCTAAAGTTAAGAAATTAGGAATCATTACTAAGATTATATCTAATATATTTTCTTCTAATGCACAAGGTACTATTGCTAATGAATACAGCCAAGTCGGTGCTGCTGATATGTTCGGTGGTATAACACCAGATGCTGGTGTAGTAGTTACAGCAGGAAAATATGATTTGTTGGTATTGAATAATACCGCAAGACTAATAAATTCCAACGGCCTTGGGGAAAATATAGATGTCAGTTCTCCACTTAATTCTGTTTCTTGGTTAAAAATATTAGATTTACATCCGGGAAGATTTAGAGCAAGTTTAAGTCAATTACGATTTGGGCACTCTGGTGGTAACGAAGTTATTGCTTACATTAGCTTGGACCCAAATGATGATTTTATTATGAAATTAAATATCGACCCCGATAGTCCGGGTGTGCCTACAAATACAACTATAAGCAGTAACTATAATCCTGTGGGCAGAGGAACCATAGATGCAGTTATAGATCCTGAAACTTATAATCCCGAAACAGTTGCTGCTGGAACCAGATATCTAATACTCAACGACATTAATAATACAATTCAATTTGGAACACCTGGATATACAGGACCAAACGCTTGGAAAAATAATAATGGGGATGATTTTCAAGCATTTGCTAATGATATAATTGAATGGAATGGAGATTCTTGGCAAGTGATTTTCAGTTCTGTTGATCATACAGATGTGATATACATAACTAACTCATATACTAACACACAGTATAAGTGGGAAAATGGAGCATGGAGTAAAAGTTATGAGGGCGTCTATGATGCAGCACTATGGAGATTAATACTGTAAATCAAGTGGTGTGTAGTGGCGGTTTATTTTTAGCAAAAGATACCAAAAGATTCTTACTATTATCAAGGACCAAGATTAATACTGCCGGCACATGGGGATTGGTCGGAGGTAGAAAAGAACCGTCAGATGTAACTCCCTTTGATGCACTTACAAGAGAGATACAAGAAGAAGTAGGTCGAACACCTACTATTAAAAAAGTTGTACCTTTAGAATTATTTGTAAGTAACGATCAACAGTTTCAATATAATACCTATGTATTAGTTGTTGATAGAGAATTTATCCCATCACTAAATGATGAGCATGATGGATATGCATGGGTTAGTTATGATCAATGGCCTAAACCATTGCACAGAGGTGTGAAGAATTCTTTTAGTAGCAAGATAATTCGTGCTAAGATAGAATTATTATTAGAATTACTTTAACAGATCTGGTCCAAACGCCCAGGTACCAAGGTGTCTTAGTTCTTGACTTAATACAGTATCAACTTTAACAGTTCTACCAGTCTTGGCAATCTTTTGACATAGTATCATATCTTCCCCTAGATGATCATTAGATTCAGGAGTCCATTGGAATTCAAACCAGGGTTGTGGAATTTCTCGGAAAATATCGGTTTTCATTAACATACACCCCATTCCTATTCCCTCTACAGGAACTAGTTGATCTTGTATATCAAACCCTAACGGATTTTGCCAATCCCATATTTTTTCATAGGCCACACCCTTAGCAGGCAGTTGTCGCTTGACATAATTTGCTGCCACAACTTCTTCATTGTGTGACATCAATCTCACCGCAGTAGTAGAAGGGAATGTCATATCACTATCTAACCAAAGTGTATATTCTGCATTAAGATCCGATGCCATCATGGCCAATCGTTCTCTTTGGGTTAGCAATACAGTACTTGCATCCATAAACACATGTGTGTCTATATTGTTCATGGTGTTGAATTTGACTAATTCAACTAAACACATAGCATGTGCAGAATGCAGAGTATCCCTGCAAGGTATGCAAACTGCTAATTTACTTTTTTTTGTTGACCAACTACTGGATGAGAATACTGATTTTGTTTTCATGCGCCTGCGACATCTTCACTAAGTGACTCGCCTTTGATCACCAGTCCATGAATAGTAACTAGTAAATCTTGGGTTCGTTTAGCACATAGTATAAAGTCATTAGGGCTGAGTTTGCAAGAGGTATTTAATGTTTCAATGTCCACTCTGCCGTTAGTTAAAACTTCAAGAGCACTTTTTTTTGCCAAATTTTCAATAAATGCATCGTGTGCTTCTTCTTCGGATCTCTCAATTAGCTCATTGATATCGCTTTCTTCCATTTCATCTAATAATTCTAAAAGATGAGTTAGTTCTTGAGATTCGGAATTTTTTTCAGATAACATTTGTATTCGAAGTAAAAAATTTACCAAAGTTACTGGATTAGACAATCTGTCATGCCAAACAATAGTATCTAATTCCCATTTACTGGGTCCAATTTTAATTTTGGATATTACATCATCAATTTGTTCAAGTTTCATGTTTAGTAAGTATAAGGGGTTGTTTTGCCACCGAAGGTTGAAGAAAAACTAATAGCTGTTCCAGCAGCCCTACCACCATAACTTGCACCTAACGATGCACTCAATCTAACGGAGGTGCTGCCACCAGTGGCCGCCGCACCGGTTCCTGCTGCTACATTATTGTATGCTTGTTGTGTTCGTCCCATCGATATTGCTGCGCCTGTTGCTGGTAATACTGACATAATTTTCCCTTGTCGGCTTCCTATTTATTGAGCAGTTCTGCCAGCATGGCTTGAATCTGATCTATTTGTTTTTGTTGTCGTTCGATAATAGCCTGTTGTTCTTTGATCGCTTCTACTAATAATGGAACAAGTTTTTCATATTGAACAGTTAGATAATCTTCACCGGATTTGCTTGCACCATTTTCTTGGTCAAATGGTGCAGGTCTTACTGCTTGTGGTAATACTGCTTGTACATCTTGTGCAAATAATCCAATTAAATCTTCATTGATGTTATATCCTGCCAAACTATTTGCTAAATCATTCCATTTATAGATAATACCGTTTAATGATTTTACTTTATCGATAGCATTATCAATAGGTCTAACGTCGGTCTTTAATCTCTTATCTGAAGAATATGCTGTAATTTCATTAGTTACACTTAGTGCCCCGGCATCTGTAAGATTGAATATCACCAAAGTATATGCAGCATTGACTATTTCTACCGTGCCAGCGGCACCTAATCTAAAAGATTTGCTACCAGTTGTGACGCTGGCATATGTACTGTTTACATATAAGAAATCGTGGTAGGAAGCGCCACCCCTTTGATTACTACCACTGATATTCAACTGGCTTGATGATGCTAAGTTGCCGCCTATACTCATATAACCGTTAGGATGAATTGTAGCCCTATCAACGTTGGAAGTTCTAAAAAATATACTGTTGGAGGCGGTGGTGCCTAAACGTAAATTACCAGGACCTAATAATTGTAGACCGGTAGAAGTGGTTGATGTTGTAGCAGGAGTGGTGCTGCCAGACGCATTATCCCAACTATTTACACCTGTTACACCATTGAGTGAAAAATTCCAAACACTATCGTCTGTGTGATATATACCGTTTGTTTGACTCTTGGCATCATTTGGCAATGTAAATGACAGCATATTTTGTCGGTAAAAATTGCCATATCCAGACAATGTCATAACAGGCCATGGCCAATCGGCATTTTCTATTGGTGCTGCTCTTGTTCCACTGAAATTTTTAAACCAAGCGACATTCTGATTACCACTATTCTGTACCAACAATCTAACATTAGCATCAGTACCGTTTGGTCCGATACCCACGTTGCCGTCCTGATCAATACGCATACGCTCACTGACAGTATTTGCAAAGGCAGTAGTACTACCAGTACCGAAACTCATTCCACTATCGTTAGTGCCAGTTCTTGTACCGTTAAACTGAATGTATGCCATCCAGGTACTATCAATTTTTTGTTGAATTCTCCAACCTGCTTGATTCCATCCTGCGCCTGTTGTGCCACGAACATTGCTAATTTCTAAATAGTCAGCGTTGGTACTTGAGACTTGAAAACGCTGTGCAATTATTTGACTATTAGTAAGAGTTGATAGTGATCCACCATTAATATATAACTGTGATCCACTCCATGTTAAATTACTACTTCCTGATAATACGCCACTGGCACCATATCCAACATATGTATTTGTCAATGGGGTTGAACCTGCTACTATACTCGATGTATCGACCCAGGTTGGAGGAGCATTGCCGTTGCTCTGTAAAATTGTTCCGGTTGATCCATAATTAGTTGTACCACCAAATGCAATAGCGCCATTATAAGTAATGAGCATAGCCTGAGAGTTACTGCCAGCGCTGGTTCCTACATAAAATCCAAGATTAGTTCCTGTAGTCACACCTCCGGATGTTGCTCCGATTCGTGCAGTCCATATTCCAATTTGTTCAATATCAAATATTGCTCGTTGACCACCGCTGCCAAATCTACCGTCAGATCCAGTTGAACTGATAGAACCGTTTACTGTTAGTTTACTTTGAGAAACTGCGGTGCTTGTATTAATGCTCACATTCCCGCTGGAGTCAATACGCATCTTTGTACTGCTACCAGTTTGGAAATCTAATATTCCAGAATTATCACCAAATGCGATAAGTCCGCCCGATCCTGTTGTTGAGGCATTAATAAAACTTGGCATAATTGACTATATTAAAGAATAACCCATCGTTGTCCGCTACTGATTGTTACGGTAACACCGTTTGAAACACTAATAGGTCCAACACTCATAGCATTATATCCAGTGGGTATAGTATAACTGTTCATCACGGTTGATGTATTGAGTATCATAGCATTGTTTGCTATGAATTGTGGTGCAGATACATCACCTGTACCGGGATTTACACTGATAGAAGAAGTAGTGTATAACTGCTCGGCAGTTGGACTTGCGTTGTTACTATTTACAAATGTTGGATAAAACTTTGCCGAGGTAGCTGTTGAAACTGTTTTTAATGAATCTCCAACACTTGATGTTATACTTGCTTGAGAAACCCATGTAGGTGCAGATCCAGTACCTTGTGTTGCTAACACATAACCGGATGTAGTTGCTGCCAAGAAAGCGGTTGTTCCTGCACTTGATTGATAAGGGATCGCGTTGGCCGTACCACCTGCTAAATTGGTTGCAGTGGTTGCTTGACCGGCAGCAATTGCTCCTATAGCAGTCCATTGTGGAGCAGCATCGCCCTGGCTAACTAATACATTTCCACTTGATCCATAGTTAGTTGCTCCACTGAATGCAATAGCACCATTGGGGGTGATACGCATCAGTTCAGTTGCGCTACCAGAAGAACCCGGGGTGTTGCCACCTTTATGAAATGCTATTGGACCGCCTTGAACAGCAAGAAAGTTCAAACTAAGTGCCCCGGCCCATGATGTATATCCTGGACCACCTACCGCAATTTCTGCGGTTAGATACGAAGTAGCACTGGTATAAAACCGTAGATTGCTTGCACCAGTTGTACTGGTGTTTGATATTGCTATTCTGGTATCAGCACCGCCGCCTCCGCGTGTCGCACCCCTATGTACAACTAAATCGGAACCATATGTTGATGCGATTGTCTGTGTTGGACCGGTTCCAATTCCCACGTTGCCGCTGGAATCAATCACCATTGCTACTGTTCCAGTAACCCAATCACCTCGTGTAAAACGTAATCCAGCATTTCCAAGGCCAGACCCTGCTGCTATCATACTCCAGGTTTCGTCAACTCCAAGCTGTCTACCTGTGAGTTGTATGAAAGCGGAACGAATGTTACTGGCAGTTGATCTAATACGGATCCACGGATCACCACTGAATTGATTTTCATCACCTATTTCTAATGGAGCAGATGGGTTTGTTTTACTAATACCAACATGTCCGGAATAAGGATTAATACTAAAACTACTGGTGGTATACAAATACTCACCAGTTGCAGATGAATTATTGGAATTAACGAATACTGGATAAAAAGTAGAACTGGTTACTTGACCCACGGTCTTTACCGTATCAACACCACCTGCTGTTAGACTTGCTTGAGAAATCCATGCAGGTGCAGCACCGGTACCTTGTGTTGATAACAGATAACCGGATGTACTTGCAGATAAGAAAGCGGTTGTTCCTGTACTTGATTGATATACGATTGATTGTACAGTTCCACTTAATAATGTTGAAGCATTATCTGCAAATCCTACCCTAATGGTTGATGTATTGGTGAATACCGGGCCAGTTGATGTACTACCAGCACTGACCAGTATTTGTCCTGCTGTGCCAGGGCCTGCAAAACCGGTATCACCTGGGGCATTTTGGAATGCTAATTGTCCTGCTGTACCACCTGCTAAATTAGTAGCAGTGGTTGCTTGACCGGCAGTCAATGATCCAGTTGATACCCATGTAGGTGCAGAGCCAGTTCCATTTGTTTGTAATACTTGTCCTGAAGTACCGGCTGCTAAGAAAGCAGTTGTTCCTACACTTGATTGATATACGATTGATTGTGCAGTTCCACTTGATAATGTTGTAGCATTGGTAGCAAATCCTACCCTAATGGTTGATGTATTGGTGAATACCGGGCCAGTTGATGTACTACCAGCACTGACCAGTATTTGTCCTGCTGTGCCAGGACCTGCAAAACTGGTATCACCTGGGGCATTTTGATAAGGTAGTTGTCCTGCTGTACCGCCTGCTAAATTAGTAGCAGTGGTTGCTTGACCGGCAGCAATTGCTCCTATAGCAGTCCATTGTGGAGCAGCATCGCCCTGGCTAACTAATACATTTCCACTTGATCCATAGTTAGTTGCTCCACTGAATGCAATAGCACCAGTGGAGGTGATACGCATACGCTCAACACTACTGTTTAAAAATACTATATCAGTCGCACTTGTAACACCTATGGCACCATATTGAATAGTACTCGCATTATTGGACCACTGTAGATAAGTTGTTGCTGTATTTGTAGTATTTGCTCGTAATACAACCGCACCTGTTGTTCCGTTTGCTGGACTAGTAAATCTACCTGTTCCATTAACAGATATTTCCTTTGTCGCAGGGTTGATAATAAAACTGCTGGTGGTATATAAAGACTCGCCAGTTGCAGACACATTATTAGAATTTACAAAAGTTGGATAATAATCAGCAATGCTTGCTTGACCCACTGTCTTTATCGTATCAACACCACCTGCTGTTATGCTTGCTTGAGAAATCCACGTAGGTGCAGCACCGGTACCTTGTGTTGATAACAGATAACCGGATGTACTTGCAGATAAGAAAGCGGTTGTTCCTGTACTTGATTGATATACAATTGATTGGGCAGTTCCATTTTCTAATGTTGTAGCATTGGTAGCAAATCCTACCCTAATGGTTGATGTATTGGTGAATACCGGGCCAGTTGATGTACTACCAGCACTGACCAGTATTTGTCCTGCTGTGCCAGGACCTGCAAAACTGGTTTTTCCTATAGCTGTTTGGAATGCTATCTGTGCAGCACTGCCGCCTGCTAAGTTGGTTGCAGTGGTTGCTTGACCGGCAGCAATTGCTCCTATAGCAGTCCATTGTGGAGCAGCATCGCCCTGGCTAACTAATACATTTCCAGTAGCACCATAGTTAGTTGCTCCACCAAATGCAATCCCACCGGCGGAGGTGATACGCATCTTCTCAGTTGGACTCGCACCGCTGGCATTAGTAGAGAATGCAAGGTAGTGTGCGTTAAGGCCACTTTCAACAGCGGCTTCGATAATTGCAGCCCTTGACTGGCTGTTACCGGCTGCGAGAACAAGCCTTACTCCTGAACCAGTAGTTAGTGCTGTATCAATGTTTTGTGTAAACATTCCAACTGTAACAATAGTTCCAGTTGAAAGTGGTGCTGCAACATGCAATGGAGCAGTTGTAACTAATCCAACCGTTCCGATTCCAACGGTGCCGGTAGAAATGCGCATACGTTCTTTGTATGTTGAACCAGTTGGGGTATAAAAAATTAAATTAGAATTAATTCCAAAACTATACAATCCACCGGTTACATTAGTTGGGTCATAGTTTATTCCAACGCCTCGAGAACCGGCCGAATTACCAAATTGAGCAACATTATATGTTCCAACAGGAGTGTTTGATTCTTGTGAACCATCTTTATATACAGTTAACGGAGCAGAGACAGAACCGCTAATAGTAGAACTTGTACCAATTGTTACATAGCCAGTATATGGGTTGATACTAAAACTGCTGGTGGTATATAAAGACTCGCCAGTTGCAGACACATTATTAGAATTTACAAAAGTTGGATAAAAAATAGAATTCGTTGCATTTTCTATAGTTTTTACCGTATCAACACCACCTGCTGTTAGACTTGCTTGAGAAATCCATGCAGGTGCAGCACCGGTACCTTGTGTTGATAACAGATAACCGGATGTACTTGCAGATAAGAAAGCGGTTGTTCCTGTACTTGATTGATATACAATTGATTGTGCAGTTCCACTTAATAGTGTTGAAGCATTTATAGCATTGGTAGCAAATCCTACCCTAATGGTTGATGTATTGGTGAATACCGGGCCAGTTGATGTACTACCAGCACTGACCAGTATTTGTCCTGCGGTACCCGAACTGACAAAACTGGTAACACCCAGGGCAGTTTGGAATGCTAATTGTGAGGCGTTGCCGCCTGCTAAATTCGTAGCGGTAGTAATATTTCCAGTTACTGCGGATGCATATAATGTGCCGCCTACAAACAGATTACCACCAACTCCAACACCACCAACAACTTGTAAAGCACCAGTATTTGTACTGGTAGCAGCAGTATTTCCGTTAATAAACAATTGAGAATCAACAGTTCCTGTTCCGTATATTCTTGTTCCTGATAGTAATTGTGCCATAGTATAATATTTACCTAAATGTTAAACGGGTTTGTTAACTTCATCAAATCCATTAGATACCAGTAATGTACCTGTAGTTGTTTCACGCTTTGCTACACTGCCACCACGAATTGACACCTCATCAAACCCTGCGGCATAATAAGTAGTGGTGGTTAAACGTATAGTCGACGTAGTGACTTCATTAAATTCTCCACTGATAAACAATGTACCTGTTGAGGTCAAACGTGATGCTACTATAGGCATTATCCAAACACCGTATCTAAACTATTAGTTGTAGCATTGTAATATTGATAGACTGTGCTAACATTACTGGCATTAACAAATCCAACTCTGTTACCAACATAAACACTACCACCAATACCAACACCACCCTTAACTTGTAATGCACCCGTTGTGGTATTAGTTGCAGCAGTGGTGCCTGCTAATGTTAATGTATTGTTATATGTCGGAGCACCTGTTCCATTACTGACTAATATATTACCTGCGGTACTGGTACTAATAAAACTGGTTATTCCAGGAGATTGTTGATATGGAATTTGTCCTGCTGTACCGCCAGCTAAATTAGTGGAAGTAGTAGCATTACCTGCTGTTAGTCCACTTACAGATAGCCAGGATGGTGCCAAGCCAGGGCCATTAGTTTGCAATATATTTCCAGCAGCACCCGGTGCTAACATTGCAGTGGTTCCGGTTGCACTTTGATATACAACCGATCCAGTTGAACCACCTGTTAGGTTAAATGCATTTACGGAATAGCCTACTAAGAATGTTGCGGTATTGGTAAACACAGGACCAGTTGATGTGGTTCCAGCACTGATTAATATTTGTCCTGCTGTACCTGGACCAGCAAATGATGTAGTACTTCCTGTTGATTGAAATACTAATTGACCCGACGTTCCACCTTGTACATTTACAGCATATCCTACTAATATTGTTGAAGTACTTTGGAAAGTAGGACCGCCCGAGGTAGGACCATTGCTGACCAATAAGTTGCCAATTGATCCAGGTCCTGCAAATCCAGTGGTACTTCCTGTTGATTGGAATAACACCTGTCCTGAACTACCCGATACTATATTGTTAGCAACGGTGGCAAAACCTACCCTAATGCTGGATGTATTTGTAAACACTGGACCAGTTGATGTAGTTCCGGCACTGACCAGTATTTGTCCTGCTGTACCTGTACTAATGAAACTTGTTCTTCCTATAGATGTTTGGAATGGTATTTGTGCAGCATTACCGCCTGATAAATGTGTAGAGGTAGATGCATTACCTGCTGTCAATCCAGCTGTCGGTACCCAACTTGGAGCAGAACCCGTTCCATTGGTTTGTAATAATTCTCCAGCATTACCGGCTGCCAAGAAGGAGGTAACATTGAAATTACTTTGATATGGAATTGATTGTAATGTTCCACCTGCAAGATTTATATCTATAGCACCTTTAGCACCCGAGGTTACTACATTATTAACGATTGTAGCATCAGGAATAAATGTTAAAAATCCAGAACCCTGTGTATATCCAAAAAATCCTAATTTAGCACTACCGGAATAGTATTTGTATGCGATTCCCTTATCAAAATTATCATTGGTAGTAAGAGGATCATCGTTTGCTAAACCACCTAATGTTATTACAGGATCAGCAAAATTAGTAACTGTACTATCAACAATAGTAGTTTTACCTTGAACAGTTATATTTCCAACAACTGTTAAATTATTCTTTATTGTTGTGATGCCTGACGAAGACCCTATACTGATAGCGGTTCCTGCTCCCGCGAAATTAACCGAGGTTGAAACTGCATTAATTAGGTTAAATGTGGGTTGATTTGTAGTGATATCACCACCATTTATCACAATATCGCCAGAAAATGTTCCAGTACCTACTACATTGATATTTCCACCAATATATGCCGTACCACCAATACCAACTCCACCTGCTACCTGTAAAGCACCAGTGGTAGTACTCGATGCTACCGTGGTATTAGTTATTGTAGTAGCACCGGAAATTCTTACGCCGCCACCGACTTCTAATTTAGTTGTTGCGGTGCTTACACCTATACCCATATTTCCTGTACTTGGAACATATGTAATACCAGAAGGACTGGATACTCTAATTCCAGTTTGCCCAGTTGAGGTATTTACAAATGTAATATAGTTTGTATCTGCATTGCTTGTATCGTTATTGATACCAACATTAGCAGCATTTGGTATAACCACACCGCCCGGAAAGTCAACCCAAGCAGGATTTGATCCGTCGGATTGTAAAATTTGTCCGTTTGTTCCTATAGGCAACGATGTTGTAGTGTCTGGATTGCTTTGATATAGCAGTGATCCACTAACACCGCCTGCTACATTATTTGTTAATGATGCGCGGCCAACAAACATTGAGCTTGTAGTTACAAAAGTAGCAGTCGAACCATCACTTCTTAAGAATGTATCATCTGCACCTATACCAATAAAATTCGTAGTGTTAGCGGATGATTGATACAGTAATGACCCAGATGTTCCACCTGCTACATTGACAGAATATCCTATTAAAAATGTAGATGTATCAACAAATAAATGACCAGATGAAGTTGTTCCTTTACTAATTAATATTTGACCATTTGTCCCTGGCCCAAAAAATCCTGTAGTACCGGTACTAATTTGGAAAGGAATTTTTCCAGCGGCACCGCCGGCTACATTGGTGGCGGTATTTGCAATTCCATACATTATTCCGCCAAGGTATATATTTCCAGCAATCCCAACACCACCTGCAACTACTAATGCTCCTGTGTTAGTGGAAATTGATGCAGTACGACTTACAACAGTAACCGTATTAACATATAATGTTTTAGAAATACCAACTCCACCAGATACAGTTAGTGCTCCGTTTGATGTTCCGGTTGAATCTGTAGTATTGGTAATTGATATAATATTTGTAGTTGAATTATCTCTATCTGTTATAGTCTGTAATGTACTGTTATTCCATATAACTACCGGACCAGTTGAGGTACTAACTTGAGTATCTGTTCCTGCGGTTAGTGAGCTTACTCCGTATAGTCCTAAAGTTGCTTCGGTTATTATTATTGAACTATCTATATAGCTTGCTGCTCCGACATATAATGCGCCACCAATACCGACTCCGCCGCCAACTACCAGAGCTCCAGTAACAGTACTTGATGCAGCTGATCTATTACTTACAGTTGTTCTATTACGTATTATAGTGGTTCCATTAGTTGAACCAATAGTAATAGCAGTTCCTGCACCAGCAAAATTAACCGTGGTTGAAACTGCATTAATTAGGTTAAATGTAGTTTGATCTGTAGTAAGATCGCCGCCACGTATTTCTAAATCACCTAATAGAGTTTCATTGCCACCTACCCATAAAGATTTTCCGATGCCAACGCCGCCGGCTACAACAAGGGCACCAGTAACAGTACTTGATGCCACTGCGGTATTAGTTACAGTGGTTCTATTATTAATGTTTGTGTAGCCAGTACTGGTGGAGCCGATATTAATAACGGTTCCTGCGCCAGCAAAATTAACTGTGGTAGCGTTAGTGTTTAATAAATTAAATGTAGTTTGATCTGTAGTAAGATTGCCACCACGTATTTCTAAATCACCTAATAATGTTTCATTGCCACCTACCCATAAATCTCGACCTATACCAGCACCACCGACTGCCTGTAATGCACCAGTATTTGTGCTTTCTGCATTAGTGGTAGTTGTAGCAGCAATAAATGGTGCTTGTAAATTTGCAGGTCCTGCAGAACTTGAAACCACCATGGCCGATCCGTTAGAAGAAACTGTAATGCTTCCAACATATAAACTATTACCACTTAGATATAAATCTTTGAAAGGTGATGCCAGCGACCCAAGATTTACACGCGAATTTTCAGGAAGTAAATCGCTTAAGAAAGTAGATGTGCCACCAATATAAATAGCACCTTGTATTCCAACTCCACCTACTACCTGCAATGCTCCGGTCACAGTACTTACAGCGGATGCAGTATTTGAGATAGTTGTTAAATTTCTTATAGTTGTAGAACCATCAGTTGATCCAACAATAATAGCAGTAGCTTCTCCGGCAAAATTGACAGTAGTTGCGGTAGTGTTTATTAAATTGATAGTGGTGTTTAGTGTAGTGATATCACCACCATCTATTTCTAAATTTCCAACTATTGAAGCATTACTACCAACGTAGATGTTACCACCAATTCCAACACCACCTACAACTTGTAATGCTCCACTACCAACACTTGATGAGTCGTCGGTTCCAGTAAATACCGCATTAACTGTTCGTAACGTACTGTTGACATGATCGTATCTTAAATTGAAATTAAATTCGGTCACTCCCGGACTTAACTGATATGGAATTTCCATATCATCACCGTATTTTAAATTAGTAGCGGTATTAGCATAATCAACTACAACTGTTTGTATAGGAGCCCATGTAGGCAATCCACTATCGATTGTTAGAACATATCCATCGGAACTAATTGAAAGGAATGTAGTAGCACCGTCTGAGGTTTGATAAGGTAATGCTCCTGCTGACCCACCTTCGAGATTAGTAGCAGTAGTAACTACTCCAGTGAGATTACCAACAAATAATGGAGAATTAACAGAATTACCAACATAGATATCACCAGCAACACCAACACCACCAGCAACTATCAAATCTCCACTGTAGGTATTTGAGCTGGCTGTACCGCTTACTAATTGTATAACACCTGTTTTAAAGGTTCCGTATGTACCACTTACAAAATCACCAGAGCCGTCCTCTGTTCCGGTGTCATACCATTCTAAGTATTTTGTATCATGCGCTAACACCAATCCGGCATTTTGATCTGCACCATTATAATAGTGGAATCGTAATCCTATATCCCTACCATCGTCGACTGACCAAGTTGTTTGAGGAGCCGGTGGTACATGTAATTCAATAATGTTATCTGTGTATAGAGAATTTACACTGTAAAGAAAAGTCGATGATCCAACAAAGGTAACATCACCTTTAAATAATGTTTCTCCATCAACTACCAATGATTTACCAATACCAATGCCGCCGGCTACATATAATGCATTATTAATGGTTGTTCCGGTATTTGATGTTGTGCTTGCTATTACAACATTTTTCCCAGCATAAATGCCACCTGTAATTATCAATGCACCGATACTGGCTGTTGTAGCCGCAGTTGCGTTAGTAATAGATACAACGCCGGTTGCAGTAACTGTAACTAATCTCGAGTTTCCTGATACTATTAAATTTCTATTAACGATTGCGTCAACACCAATAGTGGCAGTTGTTCCAACTGATAATGTTCCATTAATATTAGCGGTAGTTCCTACAATTAAATTCTTGGCGATGGCAGCACCACCATTGACCTGCAAAGCTGTGGTTTGCCCTGTAGAACTTGTAACCGTACCGGTGCCTTGTACAATCAAACCACTCTTGGTTACAAAATCTTCTGTAATTGCTATTGCTGTCGCCATTTTTATTCCTTTAATTAGGAGACCATTGCCGTCCTTAGTACCTTAATTATTTTAGGTTCAGTATCGATTGGCGTAAAAGTTAACGATATTGTAATATCACTTCCACTTACATCTCCTCTTGCACTAAAAGTTCCTAACTCTCCATCTGTGGTAACCTGACCATACTGTGTTAGATATGGTGTTCCATCATTCTTCGCTGTTAAGTTTATTTCAACCGATTGGAATCGTGGATTAACGGTACCATATAACTCGTACGATTCACCAATCTGTATAAAATATTTTGACGATCTATATTGACTTAACAAATAAGTATCAATCACATTTTCTGTAACTGTATCTACTGTTGTCTTAGTAGAGTCAAATACAGTATCTGCAATTTTAATACTTTCTGTATTTACCCTTCCTGCAATACCAACTCCACCGCTGACTACAATAGCACCATTATTAGTTGCTGTAGAGTTAGTTGAATTAGTAAAGCGTACAATTTCAGGGGTAGTAGCACCACGTCCTGTCACACTGGCCAATGTTGATATATCGGAAAAATATAAAGTGTCAAGCCCAGAAAGAGGATCGGTTACCGTGGTGATATCAATATCACTACCTTCTCCGATTGTATTATTAAAACTTGCTGTTGTTAGAGCAGGCACCCCGCCGGAATATATCACACCACCGACGTGTACATCCCCGCCGATACCAACACCACCACGAACAATCAATGAACCGGTTTCTGTTGATATTGAATTAGTTGACGAAGTAACTTCTACTGTAAATGCCTGTACCGTTGTAGCAGTATTTTGTGCGTTAGAAATTAGCCATGCATTAGCCGCAGCTCGCCAAACATATGTTTTTGTACTTCCGGGTGGAGTAAATAGATCTCCATCATTTGGAAATTTTGGAAAATTTAAAATTGCCATATATTTCTCTTTTAATTAAATTAAACCAACTTGTAACCAGAAGGTATCAGTACCATCTCTTACATATTGAAGATATGATGAACTTCCGAGTCCGTCATTAAATATCCAAAAATCGGCTATTCTGGGTGCAATTGGACTTGTTGAAGACACAAACACCCGAGGAGTGTATAGTAGATAATTTTCCTGGGGATTACCTTCTCTGCTATAGATACTGTATTCTGTACTAATGCCGCCCGATACTGTTAGTGCGCCGGTAGATGTTGAAGTAGATTCTTCGCCAAGCCCTAAGTGTGTGTTGGAATTTATATCTAAATAATTAATTCCGTCGTAGTAAAATACACTACCGATATTAATTTGATTATCAACTCCGTCAATTAAATTGTCTCCACCGATAGAAATATTTCCGTTACCGTTAGTTAAGTTTCTTGCAACATCAGACCCAAGGAAAATATTTGAAGAGCCACTTACAAGACCGTCGGCTGTTCGATCACCAAAGAAAAAATTCTTCTTTCCGTCTACTAAATTTTTCCCCGCATCAACTCCAATAGCAATATTATTATTGCTCAATACATATTTGCTAACAATTCCTCCAGGAGTTATAAATTCTGTATATCCTGTTCCATCTAATGGAATATTTAATATTAAATCTTCATAAAGATCAAATGTTATCGAATCTACATATTGCACATAAAAAGTTCCACTATTTAATTCAGTCATTTCTATGACATCAGTAATTAGTATGCGATCGCCGGAGTTTAAATTGTGTGATGCATCAGTGACTACTCTTACCGGACTACTTTGAGTTACGAGATTAATAAATCCCACTTCAGTTAATGCCGCCATTCCTAAACTGTTTAATGATCCGTCACCGATCGCAATTGAGTTAGTGATTCCTGGGCCGTTACTTAATGCACGATTTCCAATTGCTATACTTTTTTGAGCTGTTAATATTCCAGTTAATGCATTATATCCAATAGAAATATTATTTTGACCGCCTTCGAAACCGTACTCAGTATAACTACCAACAAAAACTATATTATTACCATCAGGAATACCCTGTCCAATTGTTAAATTGTTTACATGGATATCATCGGCAACCCACATATTTTTACCAATACCAACCCCGCCGGTAACTACCAGTGTGCCTGTTTCTGTACTTAACGAAACTGATGTAGTTCCGGTAGCCAATATTCTTATAGTACCTTCCTCTAAATTACTATACATCTGAGCCTGAGTAAACTCTATGTTACCAAGGCTGGAAGCATATCTGGTTTGCAATAAATTATTTGTGATCAGTGTGAACCCAGTAGTGCTGGTAGTTTCCGGAAGTTGAGGCATGGCGCCTGCAAGAGGAAGAAATTCCCCGCTGCCGCCATATCGTAATTTTGATCCGCTTAGTAGACTTGACATATTTTATTCTCTTAGGTATTTGCTGATTCAAGTATGCTCAACACAAGTTGTAATGTAGAGGTGCTATCACTATGAGAATATGCACGTATACTATCTAATGTTTCAATAATTAATTTTCCAGTTAGCACCGATGCAGAATCACCCGCAGGTATAGCAAAATCTTTGACAAGATAACTATCAATGTTGGGTTCCTGGGCGCCGTTACCCTGGGCATCAGACAAGATAGGTCGTTGTCTATGATGAACAAAACTACATAGCTGTGTTTGTGTCGTAAGATTTGCTACCTGGGCCATTAGAACAATGGAGGTTACACCAATTGGTGCTGTATATACAGTTGCAGTATTGTTTCCAGTTGACTTTTCAACATATGATGTGATAGGTACTAACTTTTGTGTTTTTGTTTTAAATTGATTTAATGGAATTAACGCCATGATTTATCCTTTTTATCCTAATCCAGTGCCGCCTTCGATTGCTAATATGAATGGTGTCATATTTGCAAATAGCGACTTGGTAAATGTTCTACCACTTAGAACACCTGTTGCTTGACTAATCACCAATCCTGGACCAATACGGAAATCTCCATTTTGATCGGTTGATGTAAAAAATACCTTTCCTGAATCTAATTGTACAACTTCTTTACCTTGTACTGGATCTGCAACACCACGTTGCGGCAATGCTCCGTAATTGGTACCGGCTCCTACATATTCAAATACATATCCACTGGCACTAATATAACTTCTCTGATAGAAATTAACATCTGCACCGTCTGGAAATAAATCCGTTCTGGTTACATTTTCTCCTAATTGAACAATGTGATGAGTTCCGCTTCTTGACCAATAGCTTAATCCTGACATGACAGAATTATATCTACCCCCGGTTTCAATATCGTAAATCAATCTTTGTAAAATTAATTTAACATCTCGACGACACTTACTGTCATCGTATGGTGGAGATGCAAGATTATAATATGTATAGGCAACAATCTCGTCGGCTAAGAAATCAAGATTAAGTTTGATTAACGCAATAGCATCTCCTGCACCTTGCACGGCCGGTCCGGTTTTTGTTCTGGTTGAAAGTGGTCTAAATGCTTCAGCAGCAGCTAAATTATCAGCATCTACTATACCAATAATTTCATCAAATCTTAGATCAATAAATGACGCAGCACCTCCGCCATGAGCAATTTGATTGTTTATCGTTTGTACAGAAGTTATATTATAAGGATTGGGTGATATCGGTGTGTTTGAAATAACATCATCTACTAAATTGTTTAGTTGTCCTAATGCACTTATGTGGTTAGGAACTTGATCAAAGGTAACATTAGTAAGGGTACTCAATATATTAAACCCAACCGGAGTATCATTGGGTGTTTTTGCTATTTCGCTACTTAATACTGTGTAATAAGCATTTCCGCAGAAGTATAGATCAAAGTAATTATTGTTATAACTATCTGCGTTATTTCCAGGATCGCTTCCATTACCTGTTACGGCAAAATTTAATGTTACACTTTGATATCCAATATCTGTAACTACAGTATCAGTGGCAATATATCTAATTCCATAGTTTGGATTTGAAATCCATTGTCCTGAATCTGTGGTCACATTTCCGTTAATGTCAACATATTCGCCATATTGATTATAGAGATATTCAAAATGATCGTATTCAAACCCAAATTGATCTCTTGCATATACACTATTACCTACAGAAATACCAGTAGTATCTATTCCGGTCAATGTAATGGTGCCGGCTATCAATGTTCCTGTATTAGGACTTGCATTTAAAAATCCAGGAAACGCTTGTTCGTTTTCGTGACCTTCAGGTGGAACAACTTCCATCACTAAAGAAATGTGAGGTCTATCGTCGATATCTGGCATAAATACTTCTAAACGTCCATTATTTGGCCAGAAACCATTTGGATAATATTGATCAAATCCGTCTGGTCCTGGACTTTCTGGATATGCTTTAAATGCTGGATTGTAAATTGTTCCACTATGCTGACGCTTTCCGTAACCCTTTGACAATAAACAAATATCTCCAAAGTTAGCATTACTGTTAACGATACTTGCGATGCCACCGTTATCTGTTTGTACACCTATTGAGCAGAAAATTGTAAAGACAGAAACTAACTGTGCATATCCGTCATTGGTGATATGTACTCCCCTACCGCCTTGGTTAACTTGCGTAAATGCATCATAAACAAAAGATTGAATAGGGCTACGAACGGATATAACTCCGCCATCAACTAAACTTCCACCCATACTACCAATTGGATCAACCTTACGTTGATTCCATGTGGTTGAATCTCCTGTATATTCTAAACTTAATGCTTCAATCTCAGAATCCTTTAATGGATATATCAATGTGTCTCCAAAGTATAATGTAGCATTAGTGCCAAACCCGATAGTTGGACCACTTAACCCAATTTGATATTTGCCAGATCCTAAATTTTGAACAGAAGTTACTGTTGGAGAAATTTTTACATCTGACCCATTTAATCCAGTTAATGAAAAAAGTCCTCCACCTGAATATACTGGAGGAGCATATAGCGGTCCTCTTTCAATTATATCGGTAATAATTCCAAAGTTGCGTGTTACTGCTTCCTGTGGCATATAATCACCACCGTATTGGAAGAATGTGTTAATAACTTGAGGTGTGGTAGTTTGTGACTGTGGAGTAACGGGTTCGTTAGCAATAATTTGCAAAGCTATATCTCTTGCATAATTAATAGCCATCGTGGTTGTAGTTTCTTGCCCGGCAACTTGATTATAACCAAAGTTCCAATAAGCAAGACCGGCTTCAACTGATTTAGAATTACCACCCAACAGTATATCTTGGCTAACCGCATCTACAATTAGTCCAGTATCTCTATAGCATAAAGTTTCGTCGTAATTGAATCTACCAAGATTGTAAGTTTGATCAATATAAGCAATTACTTCTTCTACAATAAATTGCCTATTGGCTTTTAAAATTTCACATGCTTTGAGAATATCATCATCTGTAGTTATTGTCAATGATATCGGTGCAGGAGCATCGGTGTAGTCTAATCCACCATCACCTGCTCCGTAAAAATCAGGATCAATAATGCTATTGAGTTTAACTACTTTTGAATTTAAAGCGGTTGTTGGAGCAGAAGCAGGTACATCAAGAGATAAATTCTGTTTTACTTTATTTTGCCTTAACGTAGCTATAGGAACATTTTGTATAATTTCTTGGGCAATCGTAGATAGATAATTAAACGCTCCGGTTGTTTGTACAATCTGTCCTGCTATACTTGATCCATTGCCTTCTGCAAATCCAAGATAATATACTGCGGCTTGTATACTTTGACGATTGCCACCATTTAATAAGTCAAATGATATACAATCAATAATATATCCTACATCTCGTCTGCATTTACCATCATCATATGCTGAAAAATTAAGTCCAGTAAATGCACCGTGTGTTTCAGAAGTAGGTGCTTGTATATATGCACTTATTTCGTTGGCTATGTAGGTTTTATTTTCCTGCAATAATGCTACAGCATTTTGAACACCAAGGAGGTCACTTGGAGATCCGTTTGGAATAATACTATCTGTCCAGAACTTATTAGTTCCATTGATAATATTGATCATTGTAGTAAACAATGGACTTATAACATCAGCTTCAGCAGTAGTAGCAGATTCTAATGATATAGGTTGATCTGCAACACCAAATCTCCCAATCAAATCATCTGAGCTTGTGATATTTTTTATAATTTTAACTGACAAGTCTTTTAAATATCTAATAGAACTTATAGTAGGTGATAGCTCGCTTTCAATCGCACCTGTCCAGCCGCTTTGATTCCAATATTGAATTCCGGCAAAATTACTTTGTGTAGTTCCATCATACAATAAATCATAGATAATAGAATCAACAATTAGTCCAGTATCTCTTCGGCATTTAATCTCACTATATGGAAAACCGCCAGTACCGGTATCGTATATAATACTGTTGATGTAATTGATAGTATCTTCTTGAATAAACTTTCTGTTGGCCTGCATTAATATTTCTGCACTAACAAAAGCAGCATCAGGGCCGGTGCTCTTATAAACTGTTGGAGCAACATCAGGACCATTTGTAATAATATTGGTAATAGTAGATACTAAATTTGTAATAGAGTCAGTTGAAATATCTCCGCCAGTCAATACTATATTAATAACTTGAGATTCCACACCTGCGTATACTATAGAGCATGGAGTATTAGTTATTACCTCTAACATTCTATCACGTAAGAATTCAATTGCAGCATTTGTTTGTACTTCTTGTCCTGCAATTACGCTAACAACACCTTGCCAATATGATAGTCCACTTTCAACTGATTTTTCGTTTCCACCAAATGCTGCATCGTATGCAATATTTTCAACCAATATACCAACATCTCGGCGGCATTTTTCTCGATTATAATCAAACCCGGGATATGTATCATTAACATACAACACCGTTTGCTCTTGTAAGAATGGTTTGTTGGCTAATAACAATGTGCGGGCACTAAAAAATCCAACATTCTGTTGTCCTGCATTAATAGACATACCTTGAGTAATAGTGCCTTGCACTGTTACTTCAATAGTAGTTGTGTTAGCTATCCAGGTACCAGTACCAATCGCTTTTGGTACTTGAACAGTTTGGTTAGGTACAAACATTGTACCATCTTTTAACCAAGGGCCGCTTTGATTGGTACAGTTTTGTACGTATGGAGAATGGAATAAGTCTATACGATTATCGCCAGTCTGTGGTGGAAATGCAGTAGCATAAGCACCCCTATTATATCCAAGCGCATACTGACCCTGGAGTAGTCCGCTTCTTCCATTTAAGAAAGTCATATAGTTAAGATAGCATCCACTTTCAAGGTGGAATAAATCTTGTGTTTTATTGATAGGTTCAATAAATGTAGTACGGATGTCACTACCCCTGACACTTGTATAAGGTTTTAATCTTAGAGGATTGTCTTCATAATAGTGGCCTGCGCTAACAAGTATCTGTGTTCCTGGCTGATAGTATGGACTGTTTAATGCTGCACCAATAGTGCGACATGCTCTACTTGCATCCTGAGCGCGGCCATCGTTTGTATCATTGCCATCTACTGTAACATATAAAACGTTAGTTACGACAGGAGCAGTTCCTATTGGATTAGTACCTCGAACTCTAATATCACCAAATACATCAGTCATACCGTCGTATGGCTTAACTTCAATTGAACCTGTGGTAGATGCTAATACTCTGGTATATATATCGTGAACATATGCTTCTGCCCATTGTGTAGATGTGTGACCAATTTTACCTGTTAAATCTGCGGATGGTAATACATCTCCACCGATAGTCATAGTTCCGGCAATACCAACACCGCCTGCAACTACCAATGATCCTGTATCAGTACTGGTTGATAAATCTGTTTCTGCTACAAATACTCTATCAGTTTTTAATTTGCCGTAGTATGGATTGTATCTTAATCCACCAGTGACTCCGTCATTGTCAACAAAAACTATCTGTTGATCCGATGTACTAAAAACTAATGTAGGAAAATAATCAAAATCTGCATTGGTAACAGTGGTAAGAATAGATAATGCAGTATTAGCGGTTTCAATTCTACCATATATAAAGCCGCCAACATTGATATCTTTTTCAACACCCAATCCACCTGATATATATACCGAAGCGGTATTTCTGTGTTCTGGAACATCGTAAATATCTAAAGGATCATATGGGCGATTGAGTCTGTTTTCAACATTGGTTCCGTCAAGAAATCTTCCTTTTTCAATATATATAGTATTCCAAGATTGTTCAGATGTACCAAAGTTATATGTTGAAGAAGTTTGTGGAATCAGATCACTTACAAATTCTGCTATAGCATCAATTGTATTTGATGGATTTGCTCCTAATTGCGTATCACCCGCGACGGTAACGAGCCCGTTGGTTCCGTTCACTACAATCTTATAATCGCCTGGTAAATTTAATACGTTAGTTGTCATTCTCTGATCCTCAGATATATTTATTTGTTAATGTATTCTTATCTCAACTGCATCTATTAATGCACTGGATTTATGTGGCCACTTTGGATGACTTCTAAATCTAACTAATAATCCAAATGTTGGATTTTGAACATCTGAGATAGATAAATTTGTGTTCCAATTGTCATCTTCACTACCATATAAGTTAACTGGATCCAAACTTATTGATGCTCGATTGTCACCAATGGCATCATTATCTAAATATAATTGTACAGTTTCATCGCTTATTCTACCATATCTCTTCATTGTTAATCTCATTTCAATTCCAGATACAACATCTGGTAAATTATTAAAATTAAATCCTGTTAATTTTAAGAAATATGTTTTCTCTACCAAATCATGATTTGGTTGTTTTGCAATATGTAAAAGATCTCTTGAAATTTTTACAGATCCATCATTAACTTGTTTCAGTCCTTCAAAGTCATTATCATCTATCCATGATACATGATGATCTTCAGCACCGGGTTCAGCATATTGACTTATAGATGTAGGTAGGGCCCAATTGGAATTCATACCGTATTTACCTTACAGCATATACTACGCTGTAAATGGAAAAGGGCTCCGGAGAGCCCTTTAATGTAATCCAATGATAGATTAGTTTGAGTGTGCAATACTAACTTTTGTAGCAGTTGCTGCACCAATAGTCCATCCAGCTACTCCACCATCGGCTACTAACCAATCGGCTTCGTTATTAACAAGATGTACCAAACGTGCTTTTCTTGCAGTTAGTTTTGTTACAAAATATGTATTGCCATTATAGTCAGTTGCGATGATATTCATTTCACCTGCCAATAAATCAGCATTTTCTTTAGCTACTAATTTGCAAATACCTTTACCGTCGGTGTTCTGAATCAGATAACGATGACTACCTTCTTGTTTAAGAATATCACCAGTAGTGCGTACACTTCCGCCAGTGAGTGTTGACGCAAATCTAATTGAATCTTGACGTGTGCTTGTTAACACTGCTGTTCTACTGAAACTTGTACCTTCATCACTGAAAGTTACAGTAGTAGATACGGTGCCAGTATTAGGCCAGGTTAGACCAATTGCTAATCCCACGATAGACGTAACATAATTTGTTGCAGTTCCACTAAGATTAGTACCAGCAGCCTGCATGCCAACATACAAACCTGTTGTATTAATTACATAAATTGTGTTAGTAGCACTTGTGCCTGTTGTTGTTGCTTTAGTAACTGTTGCTGCTTTAGCAACAGAGATTGCCGGCGCAGTCAAATAGCCAGATCCTGGATTGTTTACCGATATAGTAATAACGCCGCCCGGAGCAGTAATTGATTGAGTAACGGTTGCCTGGATACCACCTGTAAGACCCGGGGCTGCAACAGATACAACAGAACCTTGAGAATATAGCGAACCACCGCTGCCGCTGCCAGCAATTGATGCTACACCTTCCCCGCCTACACCTGTTTTTCCACCAGTGGCGTGATCTTGATATGGGGTAATTGTATTACCGAAAAATTTCTTTTTAATTGGACGTCCCATTTTGTTTCTCCTTAAAATAAACTAGTAGATTCTATCTACTACGCGGTGGGGTTCCGCATAAACTCTAACCTAAGAGTGAACAGTGTATTTATACTAATTGGATAAGTTGAACGCCATACTTATTCTATCTTGATCTGAATTGTTAGATAATACTCGATGCTCAACTCCCCCAGGAGCAATTAACAATAATCCTTCGTATGGTGTGATAGAATAGATTGTATCATTATCTTTAAATTCTATGTTTCCGCTGTTCTCTGGAATTTGTATATAGAATACTCCTATACGATTATATCTACCATGACTATGCCAATCGTGATATGCATTTTTTGGACTTATATTAAACCATATTTGATTTGGCAACTCAGTTATATTAGAAATTGTCATGCATTCTGATAAAAAATTATTGATCCATTTGATATCATTGGTGTTTTCATATTGTGGTGATTGCCATCCTAACCTATTACTTCTTAAGATTGGTCTATTTTTATTTTTCAAGACGTAGATATTTTTAATCAATTCTTTAGGAAATACAAGATTATATTGTTGTACCTGATCTAACATTACATATTTAATTCAACAAAAAACCCGCCGAAGCGGGTTTTTGTTTGTATTACAAGTAACGGATTACTTGAAGCTTACTGTGGAGCTCTTGATTTCAACACGACCTAAATAGTCAGCAGCGTTACCTAGAGAAGAAGCAGTGTTGCTTAACTCTACATAACCGTAACGTGTTAGGAAGCCAACTACTGGCTCAAATGTTGCTGGATCTAGAACAACGCCAGAGCTCATTAGAGGAATATATGGGCAATAGAACGCAGCAGCATCTGCTTCGCTTGTACCTTTGTATCCAACCAGAACTTGGTTTACATCTGATGTGTCGCTTAGATAAGCGTCAACATACACACGCATTGCACCATTCAATGTACCAACAAACTTAGTGTTTGTAGGAGCTTCAAATGTACCTTCTGTTGTACGTGCAAAAGCAGAGGTAGTAGCAGATTGTAGAATTGTCAATGCTTGGTTAGAAACAACAGCCCAGTTACCAGAACCACGACGTGTACGTTGAGCAATCAAGTTGCTTACACGGTTGATCTGGATAGCAAGAGCAGCGTGCTCGTCACCAACAAATGTAGCTGTACCAGAAACTAATGATTGGTCATAAGACTCTTCAAGAGTTGCTAAAGCACGTAGACTTGCTAGAATTTCTTGGTCAATTTCAGCTGTAATTTCTTGAGCTAACGCAGCCATGATTTCTGCTTCAATGTCAATACCTTGTTGGGCTTGTGCATCTTGAGCAGCCTCAAATGTCCAGCGAGCGCTTAGTTTACGAGACTTAGCTTCAACTGGTGTCTTCAAGATTTGAATGGACATACGCTTGCCTGGTGTGCCTTCAAGTTTAGCAGTTGTATCTGCACCTGGAGTAGCACTGTTGTTACCAGAGTAAGCAGCAGCAATCTTGAATGGGCTTAGAGCCTCTTCACCAGCTGTTACTACATCACCGGAAGCAACGCCATCAGCGTAGCGAACACGTAGAGTGTGGATTTGACCAACAGGGCCAGTCATTGGCTGAACACCGATGATTTCATTGGCAATAACTGTAGGCATTACACGACGAATAACTGGTAGAATAACACGGTTAAGTGTTGCAATGTTACCAGCGCTGGTTGAACCAGCAGTTGCGCTTTCAGACAAACTGCGACGTGTGTTTTCTAGGCAAACGCCCATGCTTGCACGACGGTTACCAGTTAGGCCTTCAAGCAGAGCTTCTTTGGTCTCTGACCATCTTTCATTTAATAATTGTGACATTTATGTCTCCTTGAATATAATTATTTTAGACCCGCTAACTTGCGGATATCTAAGATGTTATCTAAGCCTACCTGTGGCTTGCTTTCTCGATTTCCAGTTACTTCCGTGCTTTCAGTTAATGTTGCTTTCGCTGTTTTAATTGTTGCACCTTCCATTACTGTTGGTAGGTATTTCTCAAATGCTACTGAAAGTTTTCTTGTGTCAACAGACTCAAGTAACTGACTCATTAGCGCTCTTTTTTCACCAGTGATTGGTGATAACAATTCAGCCATGACTTGTTTTCTTTCCATTAAATCTTTAGTAACGCGGATTTCGCGGTCCTTAGACTCAACAATGGTAGACTTTTCTGTCAATGCTTGCTTTGTTTCTGCAAGTTCTTGGTCTTTCTTAGAAATGATCTTTAACAATTTACTTGTTTCAGATTTTTCGTTTAGGAAAGACGCAGAATACTCTTGTGCAAATGCTTCATATAACTTACGACCAAATGCGTTGTTACGGGCACTATCGATATCTTCTTTCAATTGCTTGATTTCAGATCTCATTTGTTTAGTGACTGTAGACTCGACTACTTGTGCGCTACGCTTAATGAAACTTTGTTTAATTTCTTCAAACTTGTTTTTTGCTTCGCGAACTAACTTAACTTTCGTTTCAGCTAAATCACGTTTATCTACTGCAAACTCTTGGATTTCTTTTGCCAATGCGTGTACAATAAATTGTTCTAATTTGCTAAAGTTCTCAGCAACTTTCTTACGATCGCTTTGGAACTCAACAACTTCTTTGCCTAATTGTTTGATAACAAAGCCTTCTAACTTTTTAGCATCTTCAGCAATACGTTGTTGGTATGCTACTTTTGCTTCAGCCAGTGCTCTTTTATCATTATACAATTCGGCCATCTCTACGGCCAATCTGTCGCCTAACATCTTATCGATTGCTTCAACCATAACTGTTTTGTCATGACTGTATTTTTGTGCAAACTCTTCACGAAGTTCTGCGGTGACTTGGTCGCGATTCTCTTGAATTTTCTCGGCAAAGGCAGATTCAATAACAGAACGTGTGTCTTCTGTCATTACTCCTGCTTCTACTAATTGTTTGAATGCGTCCATATTTTTCTCCTCGGGCTTATTTTAGACCTTTAATAATATTCAAGAGACTCTCTTGAAGATATTTCTGGGCCTTTGGATCTTCTTTTACTTCTTTAGCAACACCAAAAGCACGGTTTCCACCTCTGGTGTTCATGAGATGCTCATAAACAGGAGTAGGATATGCACCGGGTGCGCTGGGTTGTGCAACTACATCAACTGTGATAATCTCAAAATCGGATACTTTGCCAGACATTTCATCAACGTTACCGCTGCCTCTACTACTGACACCAAGTTTCACACCGCTTTCAAGCATAGTACGAATTAAGTTGCCCATTGGCGTAGGCAAAATTTTCATCTTGCCATATCCATTAGGACCTTCCATCCACATCTGAGTAATCATATGGGATACACGGTCCAAATTCACTTTTAGATCATCTGGATGGTCTACTTCACCTAATACAGAGTAACCACTTTGTAGTTGATCATTTAATGTTTTCACAGCACGTTCAATTTCGTCTACAGGATAGACTCTTTGATTTGCATTGCGAATACCACCTTGGATAGCAATACCTTTTAAGTAAAGGCTTTTGCCATCTTTGTCATCCGACTCCATTACGATGCCGGATTGATCAAAACTTAGATGTTCTCTTAGATAAGATACTTTCATCCTAATTCTCTAATTAATTAGCTGGCTTTAAGAATTGCTTTACAGCGCCAACGCTGGTTTGACCAGCTTTATCGCCTGAACCGGATCCAACTGGACCAGGAGTCTTGTTGTTACCAGGATAACCCGATCCAACTTTACTTAGGTTCTTAACACCCATTTTTCCACCAGGAACATTTCCGTTACCACTGGCAAACTTCTCACTCTTTTCTGGGGTGATGCCTTTGTTTACTTTACCTGGGCTTGTTCCAGTATTGTTTTGACCTTCGGTAGAACCTTGAACTAAGTTTTTACCATTTACATTTGCTGGACCTGGCTTGTTTTTACCAGAAGCAATTGGGCTACGGCCTTCAACTGGGCTACCATCTTTATCACCAGAACCAGAACCTACGTACTGACCTTGGCTTTTTTGGCTATTCTTTTCCCAGTCGTTACCAACTTTCTCAACGTATTCACGGGTAACACGGCGACCTTCAAATGCTGGCTTTCCCATCATGTCATCGCTACCTCCCATCATGTCGTCACCACCGTCCATTGGCTCTTCATCGCTACCAAATCCCATATCGCTGCCGCCACCTTTAGCGTGCTCAAGTTCAGCGAATGCTGCTTCAAGTTCTTCGATTGCAGATTTGATATCCATGATTGCAGTTTCTTCACTGGATTCATCATCCATACCCATATCCATTTCGTCATCTTCTTCGTCATCGGCTCCGATGTCTTTACCAAACTTGTCAGTTGCATCACCTTCTTCGTCACCGGCTTCCATGCTGTAGGAATCTTCTAAGTCCATTGACTCGTCCATTTCTTCATCGGACTCATCCATTTCTTCATCAGCACCTTCATCAACTGATTCTTCTTCTTCTTCGTCTTTGGCTTCATCCATTTCTGCCGATTCTTCTTCAGCTTCTTCGGCGATTAGATTTTCGTAAATTTCTCTGGACTTCTCAACAACGATAGCATGGAAAAGCTCATTGGCTTTTTCATTTTCTTCGTTAACTATGAGATCCAATAGTTGTTCAAATTTTGTAGACATTGCGTGTATTCTCCTTAATTAGATTGCGCGGCAAGGCTGTATTGTGTGCTTATTTAAACCTATTTTAATAAAGGTATGGGAAATAGGCCAAAAACGGCTCATTTTAGGCCATTGGGCATAAGATTTTGTCAAAATTTGACATTTTTAGTAAAATTATGCTGCTGCTGCTTCCGGAGGAGGTGCAGCATACATCTTTCTTACTAAACCTAATTCTTCTTTTTTCTCTTCTTCTCTTGCATCACCAGCTTTACGTAAATCGTTCAACATGCGTAATGTTAATCGGGTTTTACGTAAATCTTTTGATTTCAAAACACTTGTATCATTGTCAGAGTTATATCTCAAATCGTCAACTTGATTAGATTGCTTACTATCAAAATAAATGAACTCGTTCAATAACATATCAATATTTATGCTGCTGGAGGAGTTTCTGGAGCAGCAGGTGCTGCTGCTTCTGCACCCGGCTCAGCAGGTGGAGGTGCTTCTGTTGCAGAATTTAACGAAGATATATCACCACCCATTCCGTTTGCAGTAATTCCTACGCTTCTTAATTCTGCACTTGCTGGTAAAGAAGTATCCTCATCAATGTTTTCTTCTTTCCATAGTTTTTCATTGTCGGCCATTTCTTCTGCTGTAAGTCCTAAGAAACGCTTTAATGCAAATCTTTTACTGATTTGCGGAATTGCAATCATAGTGTTAAACGTATTAACACGAGCTGTGTCCATTTCTGATTGTCTATAACTTGCAAAGTTCTGCGGTGGATTAAACTTAACTTCAAATAGATTGCTGTCTATGTTAATGCCTTTAGTATGTAGATATAATTTGAATTCAGTATCAAACTGTTCGTTCATTAGGCTTTGTAATCGCTCGCAATACTTGTTGAATCTAAGTTCTTGAATGTATGCTGTTCCAACTCTACCATCATTAAAGTTGCTTCCTCCGTCGTCAGAGCCGGTCGGAAGATAAGTGCTAGGTATGCGTAAAGCCCTAAACAACTTATTAGTAAAATATTTAAGGTCATCAATTTCTCCTAAATTAGTACCGCCGGGTAATACTTCAACCTTACTACCTCTGCCCTCTGCGGTCTGTGGGAAAAAGTAATCTTCATTAATACTTAATGGATTATATCCTGCATCTACTACACTTTGACCACCACCGGTTGCACTTGGAATACGGCGCTGGTTGACTTCATTTTTAACTCTTTCAACAAAACTCATAGCCAAATGGCTGGGCATATTTCCTACGTCAATGTAAAATACTCTACGTTCTGGAGCACGTTGTATACGGTAGATTAGAATAGCATCTTCTAATAATTCTTTTTGTTTGAATACCTTGAAGATACTTTCCATTAGACTTGTACCAAACGGAAAATTGTTATCAAGGCCTTCACTCATGCTAATATGGATAACGTGGCGAGCATCAATAGCATATTGATTTTCCATTTTACTAAATCTGTTACCGGCCACATTGCTTGGGTACGACCCGGTCATTCCCCTACTTCCACCTGCACCACCTTGCCCTGGACTCATACCACCACCGGCATATTGACTACCACCACCGGTAATGTTACTTGGGTTGATGGCAGTAGTTGCTAATGTTTCTAAGTTAGGGTTGAAGTCACGAATCATGTATTGTTCAGGCTTCTTACCTTCTGATTCATTGACAATAATACGATCTACTTTGTTAGGATCAATGTACATCCATGCTTGAGTTTCAGGATCTCTGACAAAGAATGTGTCGCCATATTTGAAACTGTTACGTACAATTTTAAATATTCTTGTTTGGAATTTGTTCAGTTTGGACCATTGCTGCATGTACTTTCTAATGATCTTGATTTCAGTGCTGGTAGCATGATCATTAAAAAATACTCTAAATGGTGTTCCATTTTCTTCATTGGCTTGTGTGCAGAACTCAGCTAAAATATCTAATGCAGCATTAACTTCACTGTCTGCATCCATAGTATCATATTGTCCATAACGTTCTAAACGATTTGGATGTCCGGAATATATATCAGGCAGGTAGCTGGAATAATTCCTGTGGGTAGGGCTTGTTTGAGAATTCGTAGATCCGCTTATAGGGCTTAAAGCACCTGATGCATTTACCGGGGTGAAATACTTTTTCCAACCAGCCATATTATATATTACCTTTTAAATCTATTACCGTCGAGTGCTTTAGTAGCAGACACGGTTTGTTTAGTATTATCAGCTGTTTCTTTAATAAATTTCAAAACTTCTGTTATTTGTTTATTTAACGATCTTAGTTCAGTTACTGTAACATTTGCTGGATTGCTTGTATCAGTTGCTGCGGGTGTCGATTTTGCTGCGGCGGCAGCCGGTGCTGGTTCACTTGTACCAATTAATTTATTGGCAAATCCAGATATAGCGCCACCAACTGCTTGGCCAATACCAGGTGTTGCATCTTTAACTTTTTGCATTGCTGCTGCTACTTTTTCTAATTTAACAGGATCTACAGTACTAAGTTTTGCAAAACTATCAGCCATCTGAGTTAACGCACTTGCAGCAACACTACCAAATACAGCAAACGGTGCCCATGCAATAAGTGCTCCACCTAATGCACCTGCTCCGAGTGCAACTTTACCTAAGCCGACACCGTTGATAGTTGACATTGCAGTAAGTCCGGCAGTAAATGTAGGCATCGATACACTAACCAATGCCATCGCTACAGCAAATGGGATTAGTGCTAATCCCATTGCACCAATAGCAACCGAGCCAGCAATAATAAGAGGAGATGCAAAACTTAAGACTGCTGCCAACGCTCCTAATCCCAGCAACGTGGTAAATCCTTTTCCCATATCTTCCCAGGATATTGTGGCAAAATTTTGTAGTGCTTTAGATGCTCCCCACAATACAGCCGCTAACAATCCTAATGTAACAGCACCTAACATCACCTGTGGTTTTCCTAATGCACCTAACCCATTACCTAATCCGGTTAATATACTTCTAATTAATTCCCCGGCACCTTTTCCAAGACCTGAAAGCAATCCTTGAAGACCTTTTCCTAAGCCGCCCAATCCTTCGGCTAACTTAGAACCAATGCCCGGACCTCCTCCACCACCGGCTCCGCCGCCCCCTGCACCTCCTCTACCACCGGCACCGCCCCCACCTAAAGCGCCACCACCAACAACTTTAACCCACATTGGATTATTTGGGTTTGATCCTAATGCACCTGCTCCTACTCCAGTAGCAGCACTAAATTGTTTTAATAATCCGCCTCCACTTGCTTTTGAAGACTGTGCAGCTTCTATAGCGGTTTTAGCTTTCATAAATGCCCAAAACACTGTCATCACTGCGGCGCCGCCGGCTATAACTTTAACAAGAGTTATAATTTCGCTTTTCCATTTGGTTAGCCACTGTATCATGCCAAGGGCAATTTGAGCAGCTTCCATTAATATGCCCTGGGGATCGCCCATTAAACCAGTTAATGCATCGTATAATGCTTGTTGTACCGCGACCCACGCTTTCTGTGCTTCTGCTGCTCTGGCGGCTTCACTTCCTTCTAATTGTCTTTTTTTCTCAGCAGCAACACTATCAAGGTTAAGTTCTTCAAGTGTTTTGTCTTTTGATTTAAGAGCAACCTCCCCGACTGTTTGCATCACACCACCAACGGCACCACCTTGCTGTATCATGTAAAATCTTTGTTGTTCGCCCATTTTACCCATATCTTTAATAGTAGCCTGCTGTCCTTGTGCATACTGTTTATTTTGATCTGCTAAAGTTTGTGATGAATCGTTAACTCCATTGGCCATGCCTATTACAGATTTGTTTGTTTCTCCCATAACAGCAGTAAATGCTTTAGCTTCTTTAGTAATAGGAGGAACACCCATGACTTTAGATTGGAATGCATCTGCTGCTCCTTTACCGCCAAGCGCCAATGCTTTAGCCATACCTGCTATTGCTTTTTCTTTCTGTTCAGGAGTCATGGTAGCTAACTTAGCCTGCCATGCGGCATTTTTACTTTGTTCTTTTAATTGTTTTTCCATCTCCTCTTTGCTTTTACCTGTTATATCGGCTAAAGCATCAAGTTGTTCTAAATATTTTGCAGTATTTGCAACAGTTTTAGTTGAATCTTGTTGTTCACTTTTTGATAGACCACCGGTCATTTCTATATAAGACGCCAACCCATTAGCAGCTTGCTCTCCTGTGAGTCCTAACTTCATGAGAGCACCGTCGTTTAAACTTACCAACCGTGCAGACATTTGTGTAAATCTTTTAGCACCTTCGTCGGCGTTTGCGCCCATTCTGGTAAATGTTTCAGAATTTTTTCTCAGTACACCACCAAGCTGATCCAAGGTCATCATGCTGCCCATAGCAGCATGACGCAGACCAGTTAATGACCCACCCATTTGAATACCACTTTGAGAGATATTTTGATATGTTTTAAATTCGGCTTCTTTTAATTTTGATAATTCTCCAGCTAACCCAAGGAACCAACCAACCAGCGGTAGTCCTTTAAGTGCGGCCCCAAACTCACTTATGTTCATTGAGCCGCTACCGGCTATCTGTGCAAGGTTGCCAAGAACGCCACCTAACCTTTGAAGTCCACCATCAACAACTCCAACTGAAAAGCTCATCTTTTTCAGCCAGCTTGCTCCACCTTGTGCAGAAGTTCCCAATCCACCTAATACCCCGCCACTTTCTTGTCCGGCTTGTGTAAGTGATGTAAGTCCTTTATTAACACCTGCTACTTTAGTTGGATCTAACCCTGCCTTAGTTGCCATGTTGGAAATAGCATCAGCTATTTGCCTATTACTGGTGGACATATTTTGCAGTAATAACTTGAGCGTGGCCTCCGTGGCGGCATTTTTTAGCTCTACTGCTTGATTTCCAATCGAACCGGTTACATCAGACATTGTTTTTAGGTGGTTATCTACGTATATAAATAAGAGTTATAGATCGTATCTTTTATTTATCGGAGACAAAAGCATGAAAACATCATCACCAACTATTCCTAAGAAGCAAAATCCTTTAGCGTCATTTATGAGACAGCCTAAAATCTACATCAGGTTTCCCAGTGAAGGACAATATTGGCCAGAGGGTAGTTTAGAAATATCCGAAACAGGTGAATATCCTGTATACTCAATGACTGCCAAAGATGAACTTATGCTAAAAATTCCCGATGCGGTAATGACAGGGCAAGCAGTTGTCGATGTATTACAGCATTGTATTCCTAATATAAAAAATGCTTGGATGACACCCAGCATCGATCTTGACTATCTGTTAATAGCTGTACGCATGGCTACATATGGTGAAAAGATGGATACTCCAGTTAATTTTGGCGAAGGCGATGATGAGTTAACATTGAACTATGATGTTGACTTGAGATTAGTAATGGATGCATATCAACAACAGGTCACATGGGATCCAGTTGTACCAATTACCGAAGATCTAACAGTATTTGTTCGTCCTTTAAACTATAAGGTAGTAAGTGAAAATGCATTAAAAGCATTTGAAACTCAAAAAATCATGCAGATAGTCAATGATGAAAATGCCACAGATGAAAACAAATTAGAAGCCTTTAATAAAAGTTTTAATAAACTTACCGAAGTAACTATCGGAATAGTTAGATCGTCTATTTTTAAAGTTGATAGTAGTGAGGGTAGTACCGATGATCCTTTTTTCATACAAGAGTTTGTGGATAATGTAGATAAAGAAATATTCACAGTTGTACAAAAACATCTCGAAGCATTAAAAGAAATTAATACACTTAAACCGTTAACAATTCAAGTTACTGAGGAAATGAGAGAAAAAGGATTTAAAGGTGAAACCCTTGAAGTTCCTTTAGTATTTGATCCTACAACTTTTTTCGTATAAGGCTTTTGAATCTTGATATAGCGGGCATTGATGCTCTAAGTCAAGAATACGAACGAGATTCAAAAGCCTTAAAAGATCTTTTATTTAGAATCTGTTGGTACATGAGAGGAAGTATCTCAATAAGTGAAGCCTATCTCCTGTGCCCAGAAGACAGAGAAATTATCGCAAAAATAATTGAAGAAAATCTGGAAATTACAAAGACTTCCCAGATGCCGTTCTTTTAAATCTTCCGACCGAGGAAGTTGCTGTGGAATTCAACTTCTTCTCTAAATCCGGCTTGTTTCATTTTAGCTATTTGGGCAGGAGTTCTTTTATCAGCAGCAAAAGTTGGTTTCTGTATGTTCATATTTGCCGCTCCTTTTTCCGCTGCTAAATTTGCTGCTCCAGTTTTTTGTAGATTAGCTAATTGTGAAGCATTGCTAACGCCGGCACCTTTTAAGTCCATCATACTTTTACCTGCTCCACCTGATGTTCCTGTTACAGGTGCTTTTGCTGCTGGTGGAGTTGCTCCGGGTGCTGCTGGTGGAGTTGCTCCGGGTGCTGCTGGTGTAGTTGCGCCTGCTGCTGGTGTAGTTGCGCCTGTTGGAAGTCCTGCATTCTTTTTAACAGCATCTAATTCGTCTGGCTGAGGTGTTGTTCCACCTGCTGCTGGTTTTACATTTGCCGGTGTTGCATGATCTGCTGCCGAGGCATCTCTTCCATCTGCTGCCCAGTCACCTGGATTTGTTGTGCCAGTCTTGGTACCACTATTAGGATCTTCTGCTCCTGCTGGTGCAGCACCTGCTGGTGGTGCTGCTTTGATACTTTTATCTAATTCACCTGCTAATTGTTTTTTACTTGCAGGATCTAATCCATCAATAGCTTTCATGATGTCACCTACACCTTTACCACCTGTAGTTGGAGGTGTTCCTGCTGCCGGTGGTGTTGGTGTTGCGCCGCCCGGTGAAGGTGCGGCTTCCGGTTCCGCCGATCCACCCGGTGCGTTATTATTACCTGGATTGGTTAATGTAGTTGTAGTAGGACTACCTGCTGCCGGTGCTGCTCCACCTGCTGCCGGTGCTGCTCCACCTGCGGCTGGTGCTGCTCCACTTGCTGTTGGACCTTCTCCGCTTCCCCACCATGCTTTACCTTGTTGATACCCTTGTTTAGCATCGTCCCATGCTCCTTTAATTCCACGACCGGCAGCACCTACTGCTCCTACAACATGCCCTGCTGCTTTACCTAAGAATGACCCAATACCTTCATTTAAACATTGAGTATGATATGAATTAATTAATTTGATGGCAAAGTTTTCATTTAATGTTTTTGCTTTTGTTAATCCAAGATCTTCAACCGCAATCCTGTATCCAAGATTTAACAGTTGTTGCTGAGATTTAATACCCCTTGGTAATCTTCCGGCTACACTTTCATGATATGGAGTTTTTGTTTTAGTCGTAACGAGTTGAGAAATTTTCATATGGGTTCCTATTATTTCTTTAAGTATTCTAATACTTGCTTTTGTTCTTCGGGGGATAAAGCCATTATCTGTACAAGCAGATCTTTGATATTTACTACAGGAAGTCCTGCATTTTTTTTAACTGCATCTAATTCATCCGGTTGTCCTGCTGCGGCTGTATCGGTTCCTGGTGCTGCTTTATCATTTTTGGACATCGGAGGATCTTGTATCTCACCAGTCGGTGCAGGAATTCCTAAATCTGTAAAGGCTTTTGAAACCAATGCTGGATCTGCACCGGCACCTTGAATCACCTGTGCTACTTGCTCACTGTCTGTTGGGCTACCGGCTTTCTTCCATGCTGAGTTTAATTTGTCTGCGGTGATTTTAGTGGTTAAATTCTTACCAACCGTTGCGGCTTTATCAGCTACTGCACCTGCTGCTTTTCCTGCAGCACCTTTGATACTATCCCACATGCCTTCATTGACTTGACGATTTTTAATCTGAATCAATGTGAATAATGTGGCAAGTTGTCTTTCAGATAATTGAACACCTTCTTTTAAACCGCGTGTTAAAGGAGACTTGTTGGCCCAATAATCTTTGGCATTTTGTGCTGCTTGGGCAGCGTCGGCGGCCTGTGCTTGCTGTTTAAGAGTAAAAGCCGCCTGTTGTTCGGGAGACATGTCAGTCCACGATGGTGCTTTAAAGTTAGTAAACGGTTTGCCAGTTAGACGATTAATTGCTGTATCGGCTGCAGGTGGAAAGTCACCAGGTGCTACATTCATCGACGGTCTTGCAGTTATGCCCAATGGGTTGTCACTCGGAAGATCAACTGATCCTGGTTGATCTACATTGTTTATACTTGGTCTTGCAGTTATACCTAATGGATTATCACTACCCGGAACATCAACTGATCCTGGTTGATCTACATTGTTTATACTTGGTCTTGCAGTTATACCTAATGGATTATCACTACCCGGAACATCAACTGATCCTGGTTGATCTACATTGTTTATACTTGGTCTTGCAGTTATACCTAATGGATTGTCTCCACCATCCATTGCAGCAACTTGGTCCTGACTGAGGTTTGCGGTATTTCCAGAAGCCATGTTGGCCTTTGCAGAAACAGCCTGATCAAATCCCTGCTCTTTAGCATGCCGCATCGCCATGTCTTTTGCAATCATTTTTGCTTGGATACTATTACCAATGGGTGGATGTGATTTTAAATATTCATCATATGCTTGTTGGTTATATCCTTTTGGCATATTCTGGTAGTCACCGGGCTTCATGTCACCGCTTGCTGCTCCTCGGTGTGAAGCCATGTTGGCCTTTGCAGAAACAGCCTGATCCGCTCCTGAGTCTCCGCCACCGCTAAGTTGATGTCGAGCCTGATTTTTTAAATCTAACCATTGATCATCACTTAGCCCCGGAGGACCATAATCATAAGTTCCATCCTGATTTATTGAATATAGTTGTTGACCGGTTTTAGGATTAATCTCCCCTACAGTATGAGAATAACTCGAAGAGTCAGTTCCACCTGCTGCTGTATCACCTTTAGGATGAGGTCCGCTATTACCTGCGTTATCCCCACCTTTCAATGCTTTTCCAATCTGACTTGCACCATATGCCATTGCACCGGTCTTAGCACCACTATAAGCAGCACTGGAAAACTTCTCACCTTGCAGCAACTTGTCTGTCATCTTTAACAGACCTAATACAGCAGCCCCACCTAATCCTGCTCCACTGATACCAGCAGCAGCAATAAGGGCTGAATAGATCAACCCCTGTGCAATTGGATGTGCTTTGGCAAATGCTCTATACTTTTGAATAACTTGATTAACAGCATTGTCAGGCCCACCTAACCCTGCTTCAATTTTGGCTACAGCACTATCATATGCAGAATCTACATTTGCAATAGGAGCACTGTTTTGAACTTTGGTTTTTAGATCTTCCCATGCTTTGTTAACAGCAGACGCAGCATCTTTACCTTTGCCTATCATGGTTCTATTGCCACCAGCAGCAGTTGCACCTTGCTCTATACTGGTGAATAGTTGTTGTACTTGATCAGGAGTTAGGGCTGCTTCTTTAATTAATCGGCCAGCGTTCTCCCATAACTTAACTGACTTTACTTCAGTCAGAGTTAGACCTTCATATAATCTATTATTTTCTATTCGATCTAATCTTGAAGTTAATTGCCGTATGTCCATATGGAAGTCCTGAATGTATTTGTTATTTATAAATGAACGCAGTTCATTTGCTCTTTCGTTCGCACTCAGAGCAATTTACTTCGTCTTAGAGACGAATTAATATTATCCAGATTCCTTGGTCACACTTCGCCCGCTCAAGGGCGAAAAAAAGACATTATCCGAGTTCGAACAGTCACACAGCGTTAGAGCATTACAGTGGCGGTTGTCCGGTACCACGAGCTCCGTCTTCATCCAACGGCAGTTTACATATATACGCTATCATATTGTAAACCCAGGGTTTTTCTCCCTTCATTTTGCCTATAAATTCATCTTCAAACAACTAAATCGCAGGGCTTTATAGCGATCTTCATCCTTTCGGGTAGTAGTTGAGCACTCTTATCGGCAAGAGATTTCCCTCCCTGTGATCCGAGATCCAGGTTTCCGGGCACCAGAAATTAGCAGGTGCGAGCCTTGTAACCGATTAACTGAGCCTAAATTTTGTTTTTTATGTGGGAGCCATGGACACGGACTGAGATCTGTCCGTTATAATATTCATTTGATTCTAATACTTTGCGGTCGAATTGTTCACGGGCCTCAACGTAAGATGTTTCTGCTTTGCTTTTACAGTAATGTAATATCTCTCTTGTGAAATTTTCTTTGCCTAATGTTTCTATATCTGCGGTAAGTTCCGCACTGGAGCCATAATATTCTTGCCAGTCGCTGTTGATCTTGCTTCTGATCTTCTTTTTCTTCTTAGTGCCGTTCTTTAACTTTACAGTTTTGTAGGTCGTCTTTGCAAACTTTGCTAATTTTTTGCCAACATAGAGCCTACCAGAAGTATTGCATGAGATAAGATAAACGAATCCCACACAATCCTCGGGCAGTTCTGTAACTATAGAACCTTTATGGTACCAGGTCATTGACCCATTGCCGCCTTGGCTTCCTTGCGAGCATTCTTCTCAGCAGTGATTTCATTGCGTCGAGTCTTCATGACTTTGCCTAAATCTGCCAATGCCTTACGGGCACGGGTTCCAGCAGCACTATTACCTGCTGCAAATTTTGCATCTTCTGATAAGAATAATGCTACTTGATCTTTAATTTGTTGTGTTGTTGACATTTTCGTCCTTTCTTGGTCTTCCTCGACCTCTTGTGTTAACTACTATCTCTTTTACTTTTGGCCTTCCACGCTTCTTTGGAAGAGCCCTTAGTCTTGCTTTCTCTCGTTTTTCTGCTATGTGACCTGCTTTGACATTTTTCTTATGCTCAGCATACACTGCTGACGAGAGTTTGCGTAACTTTCTCTCCAATATAATCATATCGGAAATGGCTTTTCTAACCCTTGCACCCTTCTGAAACGAAGGAAAGTCGAGAAACTCTTGATGATAGTTATGCAAATCTACAAACCGCGAGAGATATTCTGAATGTATTTCTTTATATCTATTATAATTCTCACTCGACATAGTCTACATCGTTGCTGTAGGAGGTAAAACCATTTTCTTTGATAACTCTAAGCACATTGTTTACCCTACCTACTAACTCATCCTTGTGTGATATTAAGTATATATTCTTATTGCGTTCCCTGGCCATCTTCTTTAGAACCGCTAATCCGGCTTCTACACCGGCAGCATCCATACCAGCATCCATAAGTTCATCTACAAATAATAAATTGATACTTTGATATAGCCCTTCCCAAACATCTCGGAAAGCAAAACTCATACTTAGGATCAATCTGTTACGCTCGCCTCTGCTTAAATTATCAAAATCTAAATCCTGTCCTAACTGCGTGATCTCAATACTTAAATCATTTTGGAATACAACACGATGCGGCAATCCGAGTTTGTCAATATAATAACTCAATCGCTTGTTTAAGTAACTTAAATTCTGATCGATAATTTTCTTACGGATAAAACTGTCCTTGTTGGTCAGTAGTTTCAGTAGGAACTCTTGATGATCTTTGAGCTTGGTTAACTCATTTACAGCAGCCCAATTGATTTCTTGTATAGCGGTCTTCTTTAATTCTTCGATTTGTTCTTCGTAAGGGTTTGATTCGCCAATCCTTGTGGTTAGACTTTTCTCTAATCCATCTAAATTATTCTTGTGTCCTAATGCTTCTGCTTCTGTATCGTAGAAAGTTTCAGGTCTACGTGATTGTGTGCCTATCTGTGTGGTTTCATCTACAATCTTTAGTAAGTCTTGAGATACCTTATCAAAGTATTTCATTGATTCTTCTAAATGTTGGACAGCAACAGTGGTCATTTCTTCATGTTTATGATCGTGAAGTTCCTGTTCACAAGCATGACACGTTTTATTTGCAAGGCTTTCTAACTCTCGCTCATACTTCTTAACAGTTTTTTCAGCCTGCCCTACAGCAGATTCCAGAGTTGCCTTCTGTCGATTAAGGTTTGATATCTTGGTATTGTTCTCTGCCCATACTTTAAGTTGAGCATGTGCTGCTAATTCTGCTTCAATATCGACATTTTCAAGTCGCATCATAGCACGACCTAAGTTTTCAATGTCAGAATCTTTCTTTGTTTCCCAAGCACTGCTCTTAATACCTAAACTATCAATGCTTTTCTGCACATTTTCGTTAGCAGCCTTGATACCCTCGATCTTAAATGACTCTTGCTGTATAAGATCCTTGCTTTCTTTGACTAAAATCTTCAATGCTTCTGCTTTTTCACTTAATAAAGTGATACCTAACAGTTGTTCAATGACTTCACGCTGATCCGCAGCCTTCATACTCAAGAAAGGTTCTGTGTAGGTATTCAAGGCCACAAGATGTTTGAACATTGTATGGCTCATTTCCAACATTTGTTCAATGGCCTTTTGTGTTTCTCTACTATCGCCTTGGCTATCGTCCTCGCTATCTTCTGTTTTTAGTTGACTATCGTTGACAAATAGTTTCAATATGTTGGGTTTACGACCACGCTCTATACGAAATTTTGTATTATTCTTTTCAAACTCAACAGTAACTAACATGGATTTGCCGTTAGTTTTGTTGATTAAGTTTTCTCGTTTGATATTAGTTAGGGCTTGACCGTATAATGCATACGATAATGCGTTGACGATGGTAGTTTTACCGGTACCATTACGAGAACCGGTATCATCACCGCCGAGATCGAGGTTAGATCCTAATACCAATGTCAGGGCCTGTTTATCAAAGTCCACTGCTTGGGTTTGATTTCCTACGCTAAGAAAGTTCTTAACTGTGATATTTTTAAGTCGAAACATTATAGATTATTGTAAATTTCTAATAGGGTTGATTTGTCAAACTGTTCTGATTCGATATTGATCAATTGTTCTGTCACAATCTGATCAACACTTTCAAAGTGTGCATCTGGGTTGTCATCAATTGTTCCATCCATATTGGTTTTATCTTGGATTAGACTAATCTCACGGATATCGTAATCGCGGATAAATGTTTCTTTGATGAAGTTTGCTTCTTCGTAACTGATATCAATGTCCAGATTTACTTTGATGTGCATCTTTGACTTCATAATTGAGTCGGCTTTATCAATCAAGTCACTGAGTTTAACAGTTCTATACTTAGGGCAGTCGGGCCAATCAATAAAAGTAGGTTCACCACCCCACTCTAACGTCATCATACCACGCTTGTCGTCCCATGTATCTGAGAAGTTATGTGGAAATGCATTACCGATGTAGATCACCTTGTTGTTTTCTTGTCGTTTATGGAAGTGCCCGCTGAATATATAGTCAGGCCCGTCGAAGTCTTCTGCTCTGAGTTCACCGTGATCGGGCATTTGTACCATGGCGTTCATAAAAAACTTGGGTAATTCAAAGTGGCCAAATACATATTTGCTCTTAATGTCTTTCATAGACTTCCACTCATCGCCTATTAGCCAAGGTACAAGTGTGACATCATCCCGGGTCCATATACTGTCTACAACAGTGACGCCTGGAATGTGCCGACCAAAGGCACTCGAATGAATGTCACGCTTGTCTTTATAGAACAGATCGTGGTTACCTGGGAACCAGAAGAACTGTTCAAATGCTGCTCCTAGTTTTTCTAACAAACTTAATGAAGTATTAAGGGTGAATAAGTTTAGACTATTACGATTGTGACTCCAGTCACCCATGAATATACAAGTTTCGCAATTGGATTTTTTAGCCTCGTCGATAAACCAATCTACAAATTCTTCACAATCTCTCAAATGTGTTGCGGAATTGCTTTTTAGTCCCACATGAAGATCCGTAAATACTGCTACTTTTTTAAACAATGCCATTAAATATTCTCCTACCTACGAGTTTACACACTCTGTATATAAAAGTCAAACATCAGTTTGCTCATCTTCCTCAATGCTTGTTTCTTCTGATTTAGGTTGCCTAAAGTGTTTGTATAGTTCTGCTTGACGAGCAGTTTCTTCAGCATACTCTTGTTTATACTGTCGAGTCATACTTGGAGTCAATCCGGCTTCTTCCAACATGTCATCTCGAATGTTTTGATTTTTCTTTTCAATATTTAGAACACGAGTAAATGAGTTAGTGACTGCTGCGGTGTAGTATGCAAATGGGTTCTCTGATTTGCTCTCGTCAAACTGTAGTCCAATTTGACTTAATTGTAGGATCGCCTGTCCCCGCATTTCTTCATTGTAAGTATACCCCCGCCAGTTGCTTCTTTGTGCATATCGTTCACTTAATTTAATAAACATCCTGCCCAAGTTCTCAGTAATGCGTCCATGATCTTTGCTAAATTTGCCAGTTTCGATTGGGCCTTTCCAGTGGCTCTTACCTACGCAGATCAATTCATCTTCGTCGTTAAACTTCCAATGTTGATAAGGAGGAAAGTTAACTTTCTCATGACTATCGGCTGTATTCTTTAGTGTTTTTTTACGTCCCGGTGCCATGGGTATGTGATCAAAAGTCATAATACGTATCACAATATCGGTTTTAGCTATGGTTTTATAGTCTGCTGTGCATTCTGCAAGTTTGATTTTTTTATCGCCTGCTATTCTGGCTGCACCAAACGCCAATATACCTTCTCGTTTCGCTCTATTACGTTTGGCTTCGGCTACGGTTCTAATATTAACTTTATCCAAATTTGTTAATATGATGTCGTGTTGTTGATATTTTGGATCTGTAAAACTACCAAATGAGCATTTACTTCTGTGTATCTCTGTCAATAAATCGCGATTGTTTAGGTATTTTACTTTTTTCCCAGTAGGGGATATGTGGGTAGTCATTATTATTATTGATCTCCTTTGATGTATAACATTTTAACATAGTTAAACCGTATGTCAACCATTAATGTTATAAGAGCACTTTATTTATTGGTTAAATAAACTATACGAGGAATTATAGATTATGGCATATACAAATGGTGGATTTGGTTTTGGAATGAAACAAACCGAAAGAGAGTGGTCGCCGCCTGCGGCTGTACCAACACCGGAGCCACCTCCGCCCCCGGTTATTGAAGAAGATAGAACACCGTATACAGTTGATGATCCAGTAACTCTTAATGATAACGAAGAATTTATAACCGGTCGAGCAGAACTGCCGCCTGGAGCAGAACCACCAGAAGCTCAACAAACTGTTGTTGAGTTTGTAGATATAAACGGCAATATTAGAAAACCCGATCAACGTGTGATTATACGTGTTCCACCAAAATATTTAACAAGAATGACCAGAGGTGCAAAGATCTCATCAAATAGTTTTCATCTACAAGATGCTGGAGGAATTATTTTTCCTTATACTCCAAGTATAAGTTACTCATATAAAGCAGAATATACAACACAAACACCTATACATACAAATTTTGCTCAAAATTTTTATAAAAATAGTAGTTTGAGTGAAATCAGTATTTCAGGAAAGTTTACAGTAGAAAACGGAGCCGATGCTCACACATATCTTTCAACAGTTCTTTTAATAAAATCATTAATGAGAATGCGTTCCGGTGGAGCATTAACAGGTGACATAGATAGTGGATCAACTCCACCTGTATGTCGATTAAGTGCATATGGTGATGCTATGATATCAAATGTTCCTGTAGTTATTAAGGATTTTAGGGTTGAATTGCCTGATAATATAGATTATTTTAGTTATAACGGCTTTGGAGAAACAAATACAGTACCAACAATATCAACCATACAAATTGTTTGTTTACCGATGTATAGTAGAGATGAGATGCAACAGTTCTCAGTTGATACTTTTGTAAAATATGCAATGTATCAAGGAAAGGGATATCTATAATGTATACCAAATCAAGTCCGTATTTCAAGACTGACATAGTCAACGGTTATCTTAGTGTAATGGCTCTTCGAGATATTCCGGCCTTAAGAGATGATATATTATTTCAAGTAACACCTACATATGAAAACAGACCAGATCTATTGGCATATGATCTATATAAAGATCCTCATCTTTGGTGGGTGTTTGCAGTCCGCAATAAAAGTATTATAAAAGATCCTATATTTGATTTAAAACCCGGAATAAAAATATATCTACCCAAGCAGTCGACCCTTACAACTGTGTTAGGAGTATAATATGGCGGTAGGTTTTGCAGGAAAAACTCCAGCTGAAGCCAAGAAGAATCCAGCAGGTCCTTCGGCAGCTAACTATAATAAAGATCAAGGATGGAAAATTTCTTCTCTCCTTCCTACATGGCTTGGTGGAACCACCGCCCCTGCAGAAAATGAATCGGATGCTGAATCTGCAAGATTAGCAAGACAATCAAAACAAGGATTTAAAGGTTCTGAAAACGTTGAGAAAAAAAACAATGATAGCTTTGATGCTCTATCTGAGCAGGAAGTAGTATCATCGGGTAAAAACAATGTATTAAATGGTTATAGGTCGGTAACCTATAACTTCACTTTAGCCATGCTGGAAAAAGACGAGGCCAGTCAACCAGAAGCATATCGAGATGCAGAATTAAAATACACCATATTAAAATCCGGTGGTAAAGGATATACAGGTATAACAACAGATGTTATACCAATTGAGCGGGTTGTTGGGCAAAAAGAAGTCACCGTTACAGAACGCAAAAGAGTCGGCCGAGATAATTTTCAAAAGATTAACAAAACAGTAAAACAAGATATTAAAAAAATGGATTACGGTGCCAAGGACATCGTAGAAGGATTCAACGCTAAAAGTCCTGGTAGATTTGATATGTATATAAACGATGTCACTATTGGCACCATAATGACATCTGATGATAAAAGTAATTCTACTACCCCTACTACTATGACATTTGAGGTAATTGAACCTTATAGTATGAATGGATTTATTGAAGCATTGTATGTCGCAGCCATTGCCGCAGGTTATGAGAGTTATTTAGATTGTTGTCTACTACTTAAGATGCAATTTTACGGATATCCTGATGATGAGGATTTGCCAGAACCAATGGAAATTGAAGATTCAACAAGATATTTTCCTATAATGCTTACTAACATCGATGTAGATGTTACTGAAAGGGGAACAAGGTATAAATGTGAGGCTACAGCATCAACTGATAGGGCGTTTGGAAAACCTGCCGAAGTTAAGAAACCTATTAAGATGGAAGGTAGCACCATTGGAGAAATTTTAAACAATTTCATTGCCAACATGAATCAACAGGTAAAAGAATCAGATGATAAAAGTAAAAAAGAAAAACCAAAAGATTATGATACCTACGAGATAGTATTTCCAAGTAGAAATGCAAAAGGAGAGTTGGTTGATAATCCTCCCAATTTAGCCATTAAAAATAAAAAATTAAATCAGATACTTCAAGATAATATTTTATATTCAATGCCGGAGCCCGGAGATACTAAAAAGCCAAATGGATATCAATCAGATAAAGCAGAAAAGCCAACCCCTGCTGATCAAGCAAAGAAACCCGAGAGTATAAAATATATACCTGGAAAAACAGTAGTTAATTTTCCACAAGGTTTAAAAATTAATGATGCTATCACATCTGTTATTAAAGATAGTGAATATGTTAAAGATATAATTGAATCTGTCGCTAAAAAGAAAAATCCTAATATTCCTGATCAATTTGGTTTTATTGAGTATTTTATAATAAATGTTGAAACAACAAATAAAAAAGAAAAAAACTCCGACACGAAAAAATATTATCAACACTTTAAATTTTTAGTTGTTCCTTACAAGGTTCATTATACTCGTATCCCTGGTTATTCTCAAATGGATATAAAAGAAGAGACCTTAAAAAAATCAAGTACCAGGACATATAATTATATCTATACAGGACAGAATACAGATGTATTAAGTTTTAAATTAAATTTTAATACTTTGTTTTTTGAAGCAGTACCTGCTGATATGGGTAATAAAACCGCTAAAGGTGCAATTGACGGGGCAGCTCCTGCAAATAATGTTGAGATAAAAAGTAATACTAAGGAACAGGATGAAAATATGGCCGCCTATAAGTCAAGGGCGCCAGCGAAGACGGCAACAGAAATGCCAAAACCTCCCGTTAAGGTAGAAGTTACCACTATAAAAAATTACACAGGTGGAGTGGCAGCACAACCACAAAGTGATCCTTATAGTGTCATGGCAAGACAAATGCACGAATCTGTCATTAATTCTAAAGCCAGTATGGTAACTGGAGAGATGCAAATATTAGGAGATCCGTTTTATCTTGCCACAGGCGGTATAGGAAATTACAGACCAAAAAAAGAAAAAGCCCCCCGCGGAACTACAGATGATGGAGAAGTGGATCATACATATGGTTCTGTATTAGTCACTATTAATTTTAGAAATCCTATTGATTATAATAGTTTCGAAGATGGCGGAATGCTTAATTTTGATGGAAATCGAGTACCATTTAGTGGAGTATATCAAGTTAATGAAGTAACCAGCACATTCAAAGATGGTGTATTTTCTCAAAAGTTAGATATAATGAGAATGCCGGGTCAGGTATTGGATTCTAACCTTCGAGACAGTGATCCTGCCGATCTAAGATCGTCTACCCCAAAACCAGAAGACCAAGTAGTACCCAATCAAACTCGAGCACTAAGCCCATCACAAAGGGCAGATTCAAATACATTGGCAGAACAGTTAGGTAGGGGACTTCCTGACATTGATACAAACTTCACTGATGCTACCGGTGGATTAGGTGGAACTATAGAATCTGAATCAGGAATGACAATAGGGGAAATAGAATCTCTAAATAGTGCTGTTGCAGCCGGTAGTGGTGGATACGGAACCGGTATGACTAATCCTTCTTTATTAAATCAGACTATGGGAGCAGTTGCTAATATTGATAGTCCTATATCTGCATCTTCTATAGTAGGTCAGTCTTTACCCGATGTGGGTAATGTTACATCGGATATTAGATTACAGACGCCTGATAGTATTGCATCAAATGTAAGATTGCAGTCGTCGGGGCTAACACAAATATACACACAACAATCATTAGAAAAAGTTGCACCTACTTCTCCGTATCTAACAATAGCGTCTAATGTATTAACCGGTGGATTGCCTATACAAAGGGCTGTGGGATTAATAGGTGGATCTCTATTAAGCTCTGCTATTGAGTCAGCTCGCAATATACCTAATATTGGATCAGGCATAGGTAAGGGTGCTACTGTATCAATTGACAGTGCAGTTGATAATTTAAAATTACCAGCTGCCAGTGTTAGTAACATAACTGATACAAAGTCATTTGGAGCCGCAGCACTTGATAAATTATCTAATATAAAAACCGAAGCTGCTGGATTGGTTGGTGGTATTGGTGATAAGGTAAATGCTTTACGTGCATTGCCGGCTGATCCAAGTAGCATTGCTGCTAAAGTGGGATTAGATACTTCAAAATTATCAGGATTAGGTGGCGCACTTCAAAGTAAATTACCAAGTCAGGTTAAACAAATGATTGATAATGTTCCTTCAAATGTAAATTTAAAACAAGCTGCAGATTCTGGATTAGTATTAGATTATATATCTGCCAGTAAAATACAAAACATACCTGCTACACCTCCGTATAGTACCGCTCCTGCTCCTCAGGTGGATCTTGATTATGCCAAGTCTGTTATTAAACAGCGTGGTCCAGCAGCCCTTGCAGATTTATATGGGGTCTCGTCAATTAGTAAATTGTCAACTAACGTAGTACCGGGTGAGTTAATCGCATCGGCTAAACAACAGGTATCTAACCTAAGTCTAAATCCGTTTGATAAACTTAAAGGATTAACAAATTCGATTGATACAAGTGCTATTAGTGATAAAATAAATTCAGCCAAAGATCAATTATCCAATATAACAGGACAAGTAAAAATACCAGATGCAAGCTCGTTGGGATCAGTTGCTGCTAAATTTGGAAGTAACTCATTATCAACACCTAACCCGGTTGAGTCGGTGATTGGTAAAGATCCAACCGCACTATCATACAGTGGAACCAACCCAGCAGTTAGAGCAAGATTAGGATTACCACCGCTACCAAATAATAACGGTTGGGGTGAAGGTTAATATTAATAATTATGGATAATAAACATGAGTGATGAAACAAGAGCATCGGGCCCGTTATCGAGCCCAGGTCCTTTCTTAGCAGTAATAACCAACCACCTTGACCCATCATATATGGGCGGGTTAGAAGTTGCAATAAAGCAAGGTGTTGATTCCGATGAGGAAAAGCAGGGCGAAACGTATAGAGTAAAATATCTCAGTCCGTTTTCGGGTGTAACTGCACTTAAATTTGAAGGTACTAATAGCAGCGACTTCAACGATGTACAAAAAAGTTACGGTATGTGGATGATGCCACCGGATATCGGAACACGAGGGATGGTTATCTTTATTGATGGAGATGTTAATCAGGGATACTGGATGGGATGTATATCGGATATTTTCCAAAATCATATGATACCCGGTATTGCGGCCAGTAAACAAGTTGAGATGACTGATGAGCAGAGAAGAAAGTACGGAACTGATTATCTACCTGTGGCAGAGTTTCATAAAGGTTCAAAAGATTTAAAAAATCCTAACCCTGAAAGATGGGGCAAACCCATACACCCATTTGCTGATAGATTATTAAATCAGGGATTATTATTAGATACTATTAGAGGTGTAACATCCAGTAGTGCTCGTAGAGAAGTTCCAAGTGGGGTATTTGGAATATCTACACCAGGCCCATTAGATACCAGCTCTGGTGCAAAACGTGGTCAAATAGGATATAGCTCAAATGAAGGTAATCAAGATAGTCCAGGAAAAACCAGTGCCCCTGTGAGTAGATTGGGAGGAACTACATTTGTCATGGATGACGGAGATGTTAATGGACAGAACGAATTGGTTAGGATACGTACCAGAACAGGTCATCAGATATTAATGCACAATAGTCAGGATTTAATATATATTGCAAATAGTAAAGGCACCGCATGGATAGAACTAACATCTAATGGTAAAATTGATATCTATGCTAAAGATAGTATCAGCATACATTCTGAAAATGATTTTAATTTCCGTGCTGATAGAGATATTAATTTTGAAGCAGGTCGACATATACATGTCAAGGCAGGCGAAAATATGGAAACCAACATAAACGGCTATAATTTCTTGCTGGTAGATAAAGAGCAAAAAATTGTTGTTAAGGGTTCTCACGATGAAACAATAGGTGATACTGTAAAGATATCAGTTTCTAACGATTACAATTTAAATGTCAACAGAGATACTAAACTATCTTCAGAAGGCTCGACAAATATTGCAGCAGTAAAAAATGTTAATCTTGGTACCAATTCTCAACTCAATTTGTCTGCAACAGGAAATATTGTAGCGACAGGTGCGAATATACATCTAAATGGACCTATCGCAGGTACACCAGCTGTAGCTGACAATGCTGAAATTCCACCACCGTTAACTATATTCAATCTACCAAACAGACAGGTTAGTAAAGGATGGTCTAATGGTGTATTCTATAAAGCAGATGATATTAAATCCATTATGCAACGTGTACCAACTCATGAACCTTGGCCACAGCATGAAAATATAAATCCTAATCAATTTACACCAGCAGCTACAGATGTCACTGCGGCAGATACACCAGCAATTCCAGCTAAACCAGCTCGGCCGGTAATACCTGCACAACCGGGTCCACCACCTGTGCCTGCACAACCTGCACAATCAGCTACACCGGAAGTACCTGCAAGTCCCCGTGTTGCTGCTGGGGTATCACCTTCGGAAGCCTCTGCCGCTTCTCAGACAGGGGAGCCTGCTAATAAGCCCGATGTGCTTCCTAATACCTGTGATATTGTTTATGGTAAAGATATCAATGCTAAATCCTCACAAGATGGTATTGCCGATATCAAAGCAGCCTGTAAAAAATTAAACATAACCAGTCCTTATATGGTGGCGACTATATTAGCCATCGCCGGCGGAGAGAGCGGATGGAAAACAGTAACTGAAGGATTTAGTTATAAGGCAGATAGATTGTTAGCTGTATTCCCAAGTGTATTCAAAGGTGATCAGGCATTGGCACAACAGTATGCAGGAAATCCTAATAATAGCCTACCTGAAATTTTGTATGGATATAATACCAAGAAAGGTGCAGGATTAGGAAATACACAACCAGGAGATGGTGGAAAATATATAGGGCGTGGATATATTCAATTGACCGGTAGGGGTAACTACGCTAAATTTAGTAAATTATTATATATGGGAGGACACTCAACAGTTGATACAGAATTGCTTGATAATCCAACTTCAGTTAATGATCCTAAATATGCAGGAATAATTGCGGTATTATATTTTACATCTCATCCACGTTTACAGAAACTTAATACTAATCCGGGATCGGATTATTTTGAAGAAGGATATAAAGCAGTGGGATTTTGTACCGAAGATATACATCGTAAGAAACGTGGATATTACGAATGCTTCTTAGGGCAACTCAACGGCCCTACCCCGGCCAAGCCTGTGCCGGATAATGTATGGAAAGATAGGAACGGTGGTATCATTACCGATCGAGATGGTAACCCTATTAAAACAGGAGGAGACAATCCTGGAAAACGTAAACCTGCGATTGATTAATTAGACATTTTTTACTCTAATAAATATAATATGCCTTACAAAAACATCGAACTAAATCCTGTTAGCTATAGCGAACAACATCCTGATACTTTATTCCAATATTATAAAGGTTTCAGTACCTTGAATCCTGCTAATAGATCATCTAAACTATATGATTTTGATTTGGTTAAACAAGACATTATTAATCATTTTAATACTCGTAAGGGCCAGCGTGTGATGAATCCTTCATTTGGATGTGTTATATGGGATCTATTAATGGAACCATTAACACCTAAGGTGAGAGAAATTATTTCAAAAGATATAACAGCTATATGTAAGTCAGACCCCAGGGTTCATCCATTACAGATTTTAATCAATGAATATCCCCAAGGATACTTAATTGAAATTACGTTGGCAATGAAAAATACTAATCAAACTTCTCAACTTAGATTATCATTTAATCAAGAAATTGGATTGAGTGTACAATAATATACCTACTTAATCTGCACAATAAATACGGTATAGAATATTATGATACCATCAACAAACACAAAATTACTGGTTGGCGAAGATTGGAAAAAAGTATATCAATCTTTTAAGAATGCCGACTTCAAGAGCTACGACTTTGAAACTCTTCGTCGTACAATGATTACCTACATTAGGGAAAAATACCCTGAAGAATTTAACGATTATATTGATAGCAGTGAATTCATTGCCTTAATTGATGTTATCGCATACTTGGGTCAAAATCTAAGTTTCCGTATAGATTTAAATGCACGTGAAAACTTTTTAGAAACTGCACAACGTCGGGATAGTATATTAAGACTTGCACAATTAATCAGTTACAATCCAAAAAGAAATGTTCCTGCCAATGGGTTTCTAAAGCTCACAGCAGTTGCAACTTCCGATAGCGTTTTTGATTCCAATGGTACTAATCTTTCAAATACTGTAATAGGATGGAATGATCCAACAAATACAGATTGGTATCAGCAATTTATTAATATAATGAATTCTGCCATGATTACTAATTTTGGTAATCCTGAGTCTCGTGATAGTATTGATTCTATCATTACAGAACAATATAGAATACATAGTTCTAATGCTGATGTTCCTATTTTTAATTTTAGTAAAAATATCAATGGTACACCGATGAGTTTTGAAATAGTACCTTCAACATTTGCAGGAAACACTGTTATATACGAAGAGGCCCCAAGTCCTGGAAATTTCTTCAGTTTAATGTATAAAAATGATAATCAAGGAAGCGGCAGTGCTAATACCGGATTTTTTGCACACTTTAAACAAGGAACTTTATCGGTCTCCAGATTTAGTGTAGACACTCCAGTTCCTAATGAAATAATAGGAGTCAATACACCTAACATCAATGATACAGATGTATGGTTATGGCAATTAGACAAGAATGGTAATTTTTCAACCCTATGGACACAGGTAGCATCATTGGTAGGAAATAATGTTATATACAATAGTATCAATCAAAACATAAGATCATTATATTCTGTCAGTACACGTGATCAAGATCAAATTGATTTAAATTTTGCCGACGGTGTGTTTGGAGATCTTCCAAAAGGTGATTTTAGATTTTTCTACAGACAAAGTAATGGTTTGAATTACGTTATCAAACCCGAGCAAATGAGTGGAATACAAGTTAATATTCCTTATCTAAATTCCTCAGGGCAAAATCATGTATTGAAACTTACATTAAGTCTTGAATATACTGTTAACAATAGTGCAGGCCCTGAATCTAATCTTAGTATACAGACCAAAGCACCTCAAACCTATTACACACAAAATAGAATGGTTACAGGTGAAGATTATAATATCGCACCTTTGAATGCCGGTGCCGATATATTGAAGATAAAAAGCATCGCCAGGGTAACCAGCGGACTTAGTAAGTATTTTGATTTAAGCGATATCAGCGGACAATACAGCAAGACAAACATATTTGCAGATGATGGGATATTGTACAAAGAAGAAAATATCAGCAAATTTGAATTTGAATTCTCAAGTAGGAATCAAGTCCTTGCAGTTATTAAAAATCAATTAGACCCTATTATCTCTTTAACTGCGTTGAGATCTTTCTATCTTGAAAACTATCCTAGAATATCTTTATCTTCTTTTGGATTGTCATGGAATCAAACAAATGTTATTTCTGAAGAAAGTAGAGGATACTTCAGTCAGTTGGGTATTCCTCTTCCAATAGGAACATATTCTCAATCTGTATTGATGTATTTGGTAAACGGATCTATTATAAAGTTTTTACCACCATCTGGAAAATACTTTGATCAGAAAAATAAATTAAAAACACTACCAAACTCTGGAGTTATTCCAACAGGTGGCCGTCCATATATATGGGCTACAATTAAACAAATAATCGGAGATGGATCTAATTACGGTGTTGGTAATCTTTCAGACGGTACAGGTCCTGTGATTTTTTCAATAGTGGTACCACAAGGCGCAATACCAAGTGAAGTTATTTACAAATATAATAGTATCTTAAGTTATTCAATTGAAAACGAGATAACCAATATCTGTATGAACAGAAGGAATTTTGGATTGACTATTGATAAAGTCACCAGAGATTGGCAATTTATATTAAATTCGAATTTAAATTTATTGGATCCATTTAGTCTAACCAATCAATTTAATGCAATCGATCAAGGAAAGGATTCCAGCTGGTTAGTTGCATTTGTATGGACAGGTAAAAATTATGAAGTTCGATATAGAACATTATATTACTTCTTTGAAAGCGAAGAACAGACAGCATTCTTTAATGATGAATCAACTATAAATTTTGACTTCACCACCAACTCTGTCATTAAAGATAAGATTACTGTTCTTTCTGTAAATTCTACATCTACTAATAGTGTTGTTGGTTTAGGACACGATTATCTTTGGCAAATTGATGGTCCTGTGATTGAATATGATGGATATGTTGAGCCTAAAAAAATCAAGGTTAGTTTCTACGATGCTACCAACACCGGACAAATATCTGACCCGGATGCATTTAATGCTATTGCAGAATCTCAATTTGTATATTTTGAAAAATCTTCTGACAAAGCAAGTTATTCATTAACTTATACTGAAATAATTCCTTTACAAACCGAAGCCGACTTCTTGGTATATAAAGATAGTAATACAGTTAATAATGGCGATTTATTTTATTTCTATGATCCATTGTTAAATATTGTCAAGTATTGGTCTTCACTTACTTCTTCATTAGTTTATACAGATCAATATTTTGGAAGATCCGGTCGGTCAAATATAAAATTCCAATACCAACATAATAGTGGGCATGAAAGAAGATTAGACCCGGGTAAGTCAAATATTATTGATATATATGTTTTAACTAATTCATATGACAACGATTATAGAAGTTGGTTGAGCGGTAACGGTTCTAAGGAGCCATTGTTACCAACAAGTCAAGGGTTAGGACAAAACTATCTTCCTAATCTAAACAATATAAAATCTATCAGTGATGAAATAGTTTTTCATCCAGTAGCATATAAATTATTATTTGGTTCAGGTGCCGATGTTAATCTTCAGGCTAAGTTTAAAGCAGTTAAAAATCCAGAAAAGATTACCACAGATAACGATTTGAAAACACAAATACTACAGTCCATTAATGAGTTTTTTGCATTAGAAAATTGGGAGTTTGGCCAGAGTTTTCACTTTAGTGAATTGTCAACTTATATTATGAATAATCTTACACCTTATATATTGAATTTAATTATTGTTCCAGTGGCCAATAATGGATTTGGAAGTCTATATGAGGTAGCATGTCTTTCAAATGAATTGTTTATCAGTGGTGCGAAGATATCTGATATTGAAATTATTGATTCTATCACCGCATCGCAATTGAAATCTTCATCCTCAATTATAACAACCACCGGAAATTAACATGGCATCAAATAAAAAATCAGTTAAATTTCTACCGGATAACCTTCAGTCAGATAAAAATTCAAAATTTCTATCATCAACGTTTGATCCATTAATCCAAACACCAGAGATTGAACGCATTGACGGGTTCATAGGTTCAAAAACAACTCCTAATTATGATTCTACTAAAGATTATTATCTTCCAGAAGACTCATCTCTAAGAACAAATTATTCTTTAGACCCTGCATTAGTCTTTAAAGATTCTGCAGGAAGCATCACAGATGTTGTAGCATTTGATGATATCATTAATGAGATTAGTATACAAGGTGGTAAAGTTGGTGACATTGACAGACTTTTCAGAACAAAATTCTATTCCTATGATCCATATATAGATTGGGATAAACTAATAAACTATACACAATATTATTGGTTACCCAACGGACCTGATACTGTTATCATCGATGCCGCAGTTGATGTAGAAAATGAAATTATTGGTATGGCATCATATAATATGCCTAATGGGTACGATTTATCCAACGGCATGAAAATTAAATTTTCTCTACAAGTCACTGATACTACATATCAAGATAAAGAATATTATGTTGAAGGTGTTGGAAAAAGTATATATCTAATTCTTGCGGATAATTTAGTTGTAAACGAATCAGTGGCATTAGTATATAATGAAACATTTGATGGCGATTTATTTGATGCGTATCCATTTGATGGCAATGGTAGATTACCAGTAACTCCGGAGTATGTAACAATCAATCGTTCAAGCCGTGATTTAAATCCTTGGACAAGATATAACAGATGGTTTCACGGAGAGATAATTCGTCTCGCCGCTGAAATTAATAATGAAGCATCGGTAATATATCCGTTAGATTCACGAGCCAAACGACCAATTGTAGAATTTAAACCTAATTTACAATTATATAACTTTGGTGTTACTGGAATTAAAAACATCGATCTTCTGGATACAGTTACAACAAATCCATTAGTCGAAGTTGATGGAACAGTCGGTTATTATATTGATGGAGTATTGCTGGAGAAAGGTCAACGGGTAGTATTTAATGCTGCTCAAGATCTTTCTGTTAGAGGAAATGTATATAGTGTATATTTTGATACCACAACCAATAGCCCAACTCTTCATTTAGAATTAGTACACACCTCTTCAGAGTTTGAATCAGTTGAGGTTAATTTTGGAAATAATAATTCCGGTACCAGCTGGAACTATAAAGTTCAGAGCGACCTTACTTATAAATGGGAAAAGTCTCAGCAGCATACTACTCTAAATCAAGCACCTCTGTTTGATTTGTTTGACGAAGATCTGAACAGCTATAGTGATAAAAATTATTATAATACCGATCTTATCGGCTCTAAGATATTTGGATATGAAATTGGTACAGTATATGATAATGTTTTAGGATTTTCTGTAAAGTATCAAAATAGTGTTGGCATTGGAAGTTTTGTCTTTAAAAACTATTTCATGACAGACATTTTAGCAACTACTAATTCTAATAATGTAACTACTACCAGTACTACCGGAATTACATATATCAAGATAAATGATGAAACGGGTAGTGTTCCAGTCAATTTATGGACAACTGCTGAGGATTATAAAATACCTGTGGTTGAAATTCAAACGGTTAATGAGAGTACATCTACATTAACAATTAGATCATTTAACCGAGCAAATACTATATCAGTTACAGCACTTGTTAATGATAAATTTAGGATATCAACAGTTAATACATCTACATTAACTGTGAATTTTAACCAACCATTAACGGTTAATGATACTGTTACATTAGAAATAACATCTGATACCAAGCCTAATAGCAATGGGTTTTATAAAACACCATTAAGCCTTACCAACAATCCATTAAACGGTCCTATAACACATATGACCCTAAGTGAACTTGAAGATCATTTAAAGTCTATGGTTGAAAAGAATTCCAATTTTGTTGGAAATTTTCCAGGAACCGGCAATTTAAGAGATTTGGATGATTACACCAAGTATGGAACCAGATTAATTATTAATCGAAATCCTATTGCATTTGCTCAAACATTCCTTGGAAAGAAAGAACATAATGTAGTTGATGCTATACGGTTAGCATCTGATCAATACAATCAATTTAAAATGAATCTTATTAGGGTTATCTCTAATATTGATGGTAGTATACCTGCTGTAGATGCACTTGACATGGCCTTGATTGAAATGAATGTCAGTAAGGATTCTAGATCCCCTTATTATAGATCTGATATGTTAGGTTATGGATACGATAGGATCATAAGAGAATACACAATCACAAATGTATATGATATATTTCCTATAGGCACAGAGTTTGATATAACCAAGTTAAGTTTTCAATCTATTCTGGTCTATCATAATAATGTACAATTACTATTAGATAAAGATTATTATATCAATTCGATAGATCAGCGCATATTAATTGACCCAGATGTACCACTTACTACAGGCGATACTATTGCAATACATTACTATCATAACACACTTGGATGTTTCATACCAGCAACACCGACTAAATTAGGATTATATCCTGCATATGAGCCAATGATGTATAGTGATACTTCTTATGTAGGAGATCCTGTAACATTTATTGTTGGTCATGACGGCAGTGTGATAAAATCGTATGGTGATTTTAGAGATGCTATTATTCTTGAATATGAGAAAAGAATTTATAACAATATCAAGGTCAAATATGATTCATCGGTATTTGATGTAACGCATGTTGTCCCTGGAGCATTTAGAACTGACAAATATCTTCCTTCCGATGCGATAGATTTGTTGAATAAAGATTTTATTAATTGGACAGGCGCATACAGTATTGATGCTGTAACCAATAATACATTTAACGAAGGAAATCCATTTACTTGGAATTATAAAGGAGAAATGGATATTGATATTCCTGCCAGCGAATCATCTATATTGTTTAGTGGCGGGTATGGTGAATCACTTGTATTAATTCCAACCGCCACCACCTCCTCTACTGAATTAAATTTTGGTACAGGAGATTTTACTATAGAAGCAAAGATTTATGTATACACTTCGAATATACCAGGATATCGATGCATTATAGGTTCTCCGGTATTTGACGGATTAGTATTTGGAATTGGTGGCGCAACAGGAAACACTTTGTTTTATGTAAATGGATTGACAGTACACACTACTAATGAAACCGCTATACAAGATAATAAATGGTATCATGTTGCATTATCACGTCATGGATCCATGGTTCAGATTTTCTTAGACGGTATTCTTGTTGGATATTCGATTGATGATTCTTCTTTAAGTCTAAGTGGAGATAATGATCAAACATGGATAGGCGATACTGCATGGGGTGCCAACTTCTGGGGCAGGATAAAAGATGTCCGTGTCGTTAAGGGTATAGCATTATACATTGACGATTTTTCAGTACCAACTAATCCATTAGCAATTACACAAAAATCTAACGAGAATGGTTTTCCATCGGCAGCAATTACTAATGCTGCTAATACAGTTCTTTTAACATTACAAGATAATCAATTTGTAGATAATTCAGATTACGATCATATTGTTTTTCCTTATCCTTTAGGCGGTTATATATCTCCTTTTGTATCACCAGAAGGCGATGATAGAAATTCAAGTATATACTTAGATGGATCTTCATATCTAACTATTCCTTCTACATCAGCTTTAAATTTTGGTACAGGTGATTTCACGATAGAAGCATGGGTGTACATATATACTGCAGAAATTCCAGGAGTTAGAGTTATTATTGGATCGGTGTTTAATACCGGAGGATTGGAATTTGGGTTAGGTTACTATAACGGAGCAGAAGAAGAATTTATTGATCCAAGTAATGTTATATGGCATGTTGATGTAGATATTCAAAATGAAACATGGTACCATGCAGCGATGGTCCGTAGTGGTTCTATTATTGGATTATTCATGGATGGAACATTAGTTGCCACAGCAAATAAACCAGAGTCTATGTCATTGTGTGCCAACGGTTCTAAGGCCATTATTGGAAGTCTTGTAGAATCGACCAGCGCCGGTTTTGGAAATTTCTGGGGATACATGAGCAATCTACGTGTGGTAAAAGGCATCGCAGTATACACACAAGATTTTACCCCACCTAAATATAAGTTTACAGCAGTACAGGCTGAAAATGAAAATGGTTTTCCATCTGCGGCTATTAATGATCCTTATGCAACTGTACTTTTAGTATTACAAGATCGAACATTGGTAGATAACTCTATATATTCACATACGGTTACACCAATTGGAAATCCTGTTATATCATTGGATAATATACCATTTGGTACAGCACCTGTTAAATTATCAGGTGAATATGTTACCGGTTATTGGAGAGGAATATACAAATATTTCTACGACACCGATCGCCCTCACACACATCCTTGGGAGATATTAGGATATTCAGTTAAGCCATTATGGTGGGATGATTATTATAGTTGGATTGATCTCGATAAGAGAGCTGCATTAATATCGGCTATTATCAATGGATATACCAACGAACCATATCTTGATCCTGTTGTAGATATTGACCATGCCCGCCCATCCTTCTCATCTTATATTCCAGTTGATCGTTATGGAAATTTATTAACTCCAACACTTGATACTCTATTGGGAGATTTAGATAAGCAATCTAATTGGAAGTTTGGTGATTACAGTCCTGCGGAAACCGCATGGCGCAGAAGTAGTTATTGGCCATTTGCTTTAAATGCTCTTGCAGCATTATTAAATCCAACTGAGTATACAACGTCTATGTATGACACCAGTAGAACTCAATTGAATATTTTAAAACAATTGACCTATTTACAAGATGATTTATATCTAAGTCCTAAAAAATTATTAGTCGAAGGTGATGTACAAACTTCAGGATTTGGAGTGTATGTTGTTGAAAAAGGATTACAGAAAGATTCTAATTACATAAATTCCTTGAAAGAAGATTTAACATATTTGAATTTTAATCTATTCCATAAACTCGGCGGGTTTGCCAGTAAAGATAAATTACAGATATTAATAGATTCTGTTGATCCGTTATCACAAGCACAAGGTGCATTGCTTCCGCCTGAAGATTATACATTGTTATTAAATGTTAGCAATCCAATTGTATCTGCCAGCATATCCGGCGTTATATTACAGAAATACGAAGGCAAATTTATAATCAAGGGTTACGATAAATTCAACTCTTATTTTGAAATACTAAAACCCATTCTTCAAGGAACTTCGGGTGCATTAACAGTGGGTGGAAAGTCTGAAACATTTACTGAATGGAATAATACAGTTAATAATTCAAATAATGGATTATTGGAGGATGCTCTCACTTCTACAGAATCTAATAACTCGAGATATTATAAGCAAGGACAACTCTTAAGATACAATGGAAGATTTTATCGAGTAAAGGTTGGACACACAGCACAATCAACATTTGATACTACTTTATTTTATCAATTACCTTCCTTGCCATCAAAGGGAGGAGCAACCGTAGAATTATCTTCGAGATTTGAATCAACAGTTACCAGGGTTCCATATGGTAGCAGTTATTCTACTGTACAAGAAGTGTATGATGTATTAGTGGGGTATGGTGCTCGACTTGAACAACAAGGTTTTATATTTGATGAATTCAATCCTGAATTAAATGAAATAATGGATTGGAGATATACCGCCAAAGAATTCTTATATTGGAGCACTCAAAATTGGGCAGACGGACATCTTATTACATTGAGTCCATTTGCTGATTATTTAAAATATTCATTCCCTGATTCTGTTGTAGATGATATTTCTAACGGAAAATATGAGTATAGTTTATTAAAAGCAGATGGAAAATCTTTTCCATCTGATAAATTTAGATTATCTCGAGAAGACGGTGTTTGTATCATTAGCACAATTGATACCTACGAAGGTATATTTTTTGCCAAATTAAATTCAGTACAAAAAGAACACGGAATGGTGTTTAATAATCACACTATTTTTAATGATACTATATATGATATAGAAACAGGATATAAGCAACGTAGGATGAAAATCTCTGGGTTTAGAACTAAAGGGTGGAATGGCGATTTGTCAAGTCCTGGTTTTGTTTATGATAAGGTTTCTATTACTGACTGGAAATCCTATCACACTTATTTGCCAGGCGATTTAGTAAGATACAATAGTGCATATTACGAGTCTAATCAGAAAATTCGTAATGATGCCACATTTGATTTTGCTAAATGGGACAAATTAAATAGCAAGCCTGAATCTAATTTACTTCCTAATTTTGACTATACTATTAATCAATTTGAAGATTTCTACAGTTTAGACATTGATAATTTTGATTCCACACAACAGCAGTTGGCTCAACACCTAATAGGATACACCCCGCGTACTTATTTGAATAATATTTTTACAAATCCTGTTAGCCAATATAAATTCTATCAAGGGTTTATCAAGGAAAAAGGAACCAAGAACGCTATAGATAAATTATCAAAAGCCGGTAAATTTACTCGCAATGGCGAAATCTCCTTTAAGGAAGACTGGGCATTTAGGGTGGGAGAATACGGTGGATTCAGTTCTTATAATGAAATTGAATTTGTATTGGTAGAAGGTATTTCTACAGAAAATCCATATGTAACTAAACTAATAGATACTATTCCCTCAAGTTCAAATCCTTTAATTAATTATGTACTATCGTCATCTTTATTATTAAAACCTTCTAATTATATTACTACATCAACTTTTAATTTGTATAATGGTACATACTCTGATACTAATATGGAGTTACCGATTGCAGGTTATGTAAGGCAGGATGATGTTACCGTTACCGCATATAACAAAAATAGTTTATTAGATATTGCTAATAATTCTTTAATTCAAGAAGGTAACACGGTATGGTTAGGATTTTTAGAAAATGGTGGATGGACTGTTTATAGATATTCCAAACAACCTGCCAAGGTAGCAGGTGTATATGTAAGTTCACCAGGCGCAGATATTACTTTCACTACTGATATCAATCATAATCTATCAATAGGCGATATAATTTCTATTGTAAGATTTAATGTTCAGGTAGATGGAATATATATAGTAAAAGATATTCCAAGATTGGATCAGATTACTGTAGCATCTGTATTAACAACAATAACAGATGCTGCTTTATTAAGTTATGGTGCTCTATTTAAATTTGAAGAAGCAAGATATTCTAACTCGGCAAAATTGGCCGGTATTAGAGATGTACTAAGAGTTCGGTATGATGAAAAAATTTGGATAGACAGCGGCGAAGATGGAAAATGGAAAGTTTATGAAAAATTAAACAATTATCAGAAGGTAGCAAATTCTTTTGATACGGTGAAACAACCATTGGGACAAAAATTAGGAACAGCAATTTATGCATCTGATGATGATAATACTGTTCTTATATCTTCTCCCGGAACCACTTCAACTTGGGTATTCACAAAAAACAATATCACAGGTATTCTTTCTAAACAATTCGAATATACCTTAAATGATTCTATCCATACTTATTGTACTATGGATACGTCTTGCGAGTTCGGGTATTCTTTAACATATGATTATAACAAAGGATTTTATATTACAGGAGCACCTGCTGCCAGCAGTGTACGTGGTCCTAATTCTCCAACAGGAGTAGTAACCACCAGTTCGGGTACAGGCAATGTAAGAGGATATACATCTGAGGGATTAGTTAAGATAGGTAGTAGAAGAACAGTAGGAACAGGTACAAATAAAGTAATCCTTAGTCAGGCTTCTACCGAAGCAGTACTATTAAATCCATACCCAACTAATAATAGTAGATTTGGACATTCTGTCTATGTGGCATCAAAAGCATCAACTTCAACTGTTCTATTAGTTGGAACCCCAGGACCATCTAATACTACTGGTAAGGTTTATGCATATTTTATCGATAATAATTTATCAATAAGTATCTCAGCACATTCACATGGTATTACTCTTTCTCCTCATGGATCACTTAGCAACGGAAGTCAATTTGGATACAAAATATCAGGTGATAAAGTAGGTAATATTTTTGCCGTAAGTGCTCCTTACCACGTGATTAATACATCTACTATTGGTGTTGTACAATTATTTAATAAAGACTTGGATTGGATACAGACTATATCATCACCGTTTGGAACAAGTGCTGTGTTCGGCGAAGAGGTTACAGTTTCTCCAGATGGAACATTTATTTTTATATCTTCAGTAAATTCTAAATCACCGGATGAGTCCTATGGTAAGGTTGCTGTTTATAAATTTAATGGCACGATTGCTACATTGTATCAGATCATTGGTAATCCAGTGAATAGTTATAATTTAAAATTTGGTTTTACAATTTCAATTAGTGAAGATAATAAAATATTGGCCATAAGTTCCTTGGGTATTAATAATGCCAATATCTCAAGATTTGATTTTGATCAGAAATCTGGTGAGACTACCTTTGATGGTGGTACGACACAGTTTATTGATACAATACCAGATTCTGGAGTGGTATACATTTATAATAATCTTGAAGGTTATTTTATTCCTGCAGATGAGTTAAGTGATTCGTCAATTTTAACCAGTAGTAAATACGGATCCTCTATTGCTGTTACAAATGATAGAATATTAATCGGAGCACCTTCGACTGCAATATCGGGCGACGACGATTCCACAGTGTATCAATTTGATAAAATTGACAAGACAATTAACAGTTGGAATTTATCAAGAGAACAAGAAGATTTAGTAGATATATCTACAATCAAGAAAATATCTACGATAGATCTTCAGACAGAAGAAGTAATTGATTATCTCGAAATCATAGACCCAGTAAAGGGAAAAATAGCAGGTATAGCAGAGCAAGAATTAAAATATAGATCGGCATTTGATCCTGCGGTTTATTCAATTGGACTTGCGAACAATATTGTTGATTCTACAACCAGTTGGATTGATGATCATGTTGGAGAACTTTGGTGGGATCTCAGTACAGTAAAATATATGTGGTATGAGCAGGGAGATGATTTATTCAGAAAAAATAATTGGAGTCGAACATTTCCTGGATCCACTATCGATGTATATGAATGGGTAAAATCTGATCTTATGCCAAGCGAATGGGCTGCAAAGGCAGATAGTAACGATGGATTAACTAAGGGAATAAGTGGGCAACCTAAATATCCTGCTAATAGCAGTATTTCTGTAAAACAGGTGTTTAATAAAGTCACTAATTCTTTTGAAAATGTTTATTATTTCTGGGTAAAAAATAAGGTAACTGTACCTTCCGTTAAAAATAGAAGAATAAGCAGCTATCAGGTATCGAGGCTAATTGCAGATCCATTATCTAATGGGTTAAAGTTTGCAGAAATACTATCCGCAGATAGCGTAGCATTTGCTAATATCCAGCCTTCATTAGTTGGAGAGCGCATTAGTGTTAATATAGCAATTGATCGTATTGACAACGATATACCAAGACACACAGAATGGTTATTAATTGCCGAGGGAGATGATAAAGCATCGCCTACACCGTTCTTAGAGAAAAAGTTATTTGATAGTTTGCTTGGACATGATTTCTTAGGAAACAATGTTCCTGACTTATCTTTAACATCAAGAAATAGATATGGTATTGGAATACGTCCACAACAAACTTTATTTAAAGACAGATTGATTGCTTTAAGAAACATAGTAGATTTTGCAAATTCTGTATTGATAAAAAATTTAATACTTGAAAAATACTTTAGTTTTGATAATTTAAATGAAAAAGAACCTATACCTAATATATTAGATGGTGAGTACGACGAAATCGTTTCTGATATAAATTCTCTCGATTCTGTGGATACAAATCTATTACAGCGTGCATTTTTAGAATGTAATATTGAAAATGGAAAAATAGTTTCTGTTAGTATATTGAATGGTGGATTTGCATATATGTTAGCCCCATCAGTAACTGTTCTTGCTGATCAATCTGGTGCTAAATTAGTAACCACAATTAACAGCGATGGTAAAGTTGTAGATGTATCAATTGAAAATCCAGGGTCAGGGTTCACATCAGCGCCGGTATTGGTAGTAAGACCTCATACTGTTATTGTTTCCTATAACGCGGATTATGGTGGACGTTGGACAAAACATGCGTTCAATTATAATAACGATGTTGATAATAACTGGACCAGAATCAAGAATCAAACTTACAATACTCCTTTATACTGGAATAAAGCAGATTGGGCAAGTGACACATTTAATAAGTTTAAAGATTATAGTTATGTTATTGCATCTGCATCTTCGTTGTCATTGTTGTACGAAGCTAATGTTGGCGATTATGTTAAGATTAATAATATCGGCGATGGATATTATGCAATACTTGAAAAAATATCTTCGGATAAGGTGGGCAATTTTGCTCCGGAGTTTGATATAGTATATAGAGAAAATGGAACCATTCAGATTTCTGAAAGTCTATGGAATTATAAAGATTCACGATACTCATACGATGTTGCAACATTAGATGAAACACTATATGATCAAATTCCTGACCTTGAAGTTTTTTACATATTAACAGCATTGAAAAAAGATATCTTTATAAATGATTTAAAAGTTAATTGGAATCTATTATTCTTCACTGCGGTTAGATATGCATTAACCGAACAAAAATTGCTTGATTGGACATTTAAAACGTCATTCATTGATATCACTAATACCATAGGATCGTTAGATCAACGACCTGTTTACAAATTGGATAATGAAAACTACTTTGAAGAATATGTTAAAGAAGTTAAACCATATCATTCGCATATAAGAAGTTATAAATCAAGATATACCTATCTTGATGATCAGTTTACTGCTTCTTCTATAGATTTTGATATGCCTTCCTTTTATAATACATTAACACAAAGTTATGAAATAGTTACTGTAGACAATGATAAGATAAATGAAACTCCATGGAAATATTGGAAAGATAATTACCAATATATTATTGGATCCGTACGTGTGGGTAATAAAGGTGTCGGATATACACAACGTCCAACAGTAACTATTAACGGCGGCAATGGGTCGGGTGCTACTGCTGAGGCATATATACGAGCAGGGTCTATATATCAAATATTGGTAACAGATCCAGGTAGTGGTTATACTTCAACTCCAACTATAACTATCTCAGGCGGCGGCCCAAATGTTACTACTTCCGCTACTGCGGTTGCGGTATTTGATGAGTCTCCTATTAGAAAAAATAAGATTGGGTTACGATTTAACAGAACTACTTCTTTACCATCTATGATAGTAGAAACTGTTTCTGATACATTTATATGTTCGGGTAATGAAAATAAGTATGTGTTGTCTTGGTTGGCAGATACTGATAAGTTAAATATTATTCCTCTTTTAGATGGAAGATTAGTACTTTCATCTGATTATACTATTGAGTATTATGCTATAACAGACAGCGGATACACTAAAAAGTATTCCAGATTTGTATTTTTAAATTATGTTCCTAACCGTGATCAAGAATTTAAGATCACATACAATAAGAGTTTTAATTTATATAATGCAGTTGATATGATTGAAAAGTTCCATACTGGAACATTTGCTCTATCGTCTTTAATGTCCGGTATTGAATATCCTGGATCTGTTGTACAAGGTCTTCCTTTTAACTATTCTCCAGCTTGGGATACAGTTAGTGGATATGGGCAATATGATACAGATACTGCGTGGAGTGATATAATTGGCGACTATGTCGCTACTAAACTAATTAGATCAATAACTCCTGACTCATCTGTTTTATATTTAGATACAGTTGATGGAATTGTTACCGGTAGTGAAATTACTATTCTAAATTCATCAGATAAACGTATTAGAGATACAACTGTAGTAGTTTCTATAGATGAAATAGAAAAATCTGTAACAATAAGTAAACCAACATACGATATTGGATACGCGAAATCAACATCTACTAATACAGGAACGAATATCACTTTTAAAACCAGAGAAGAATTCAATGGTGCAATTGTGATAGGAGATAGGATCACGATAAGTGGTATAGATGATGCTGGATTTAATGGAATATACACAGTTAGGTCAGTAATTGATACAGACAAATTTATTGTAACTGCAACTACAGTTCTTTCTACAGTAACTTCGTATCCTTCGTCAACCGCCACGTTGATTATTTCTTCGGTATTAAAAAATGTAACAACAGGAACAAGTTTATTAGATAATATAAAAGAAACTTTTGTAACAGACACATCTACTTATTTCTTTGAAATTTTAATTCTATTTAAAGAAGTGAGTAAAATCGAAATTCGTAAAAATAACGAAGGCACGTTTATGCCAATAGGCGATCCTGTTAATGGACCTATTCCTGCACAGGAGTACTGGTGGCCGATGGAGAATGTCAATGGTAATATTATTATTGAATTTTATAATTTAACTGATCCAAGTTATTATATGGATATCAAGCTATATTCTGATCCAATAGTTGAATTCTGGAAAACAGATTATTTGCCTACTGTATTTTACACAGATGCCACCAGTCGAGAAATTTCAAGCACATTTGAAGTAAATCCAGTCGATTACACTATAGATGGAGATGCATTCTTGAATATCCAAAACGGTTATGCACCAGAGGAATGTGTAGCAGGAACTGTATTGGATACATTGGGAATTAATGTTTACACTAAAGCATCAAACTCTTATGCTATGGTGTATTCTGGATCATTCCCAATATCAAATACTGTTTCCTATAATTATTATACATTAACTATGCCAATTGATGGATCTGCATTCGTAACTGTACATTTTAATGGAAGTATATTTGATCGTGTCGCTGATGGAAATTCTTTCACCGGCCTTAATCAATACTATATGGAAGGAAACACCATTTATTGTAACATCCAATCTGTAACAGGAAGAGCAGGATATACAATAATAACAGTAGGAGGCGACTATTCTGTTCTTGATCATAAGATGGTTACAGCAACCGGGCCGTCGGCAACCGTAGAAAGTTTAGCCAGCATAAATGATGTCCGTAGTGCATATGTATTGGTAGATGGACAAGAAATTAGTGAAGTCGCTACATCTTCTCAATATGGTTATATGATAGAACAAGTTAGTCCTACTAATAAACGAGCCTGTGTGAAAGTATATCTTTTACCAGATACTGGTTATTCTCATACCATCCAAGCATGGTTCTTTGAATCTGAATATACAAAGTTTAATAGAATACATGAAGAAGTGTTCACGCCTGGGAATGGTGAGAATTATTTGGCGCAAATATCAAATCCACTGATTGCTTCATCTTTAGGATTTGGAAACAGTCCATGGAACGTTCTTATCATTAATGGAAATAATTATCTGGATTTTGATTTAACAACTGATTGGAAAATCTATAAAAATGGAAACTATTACTCAATTGAATCTATAGATACAGTAACATATTCTCCATGGATAGTCATATATCCGTCGGATCCTGCTTTATACTTCAATGTTGTGGAATACATCACATTTTATCTACCAGCACCACAATCGGTATTTACAATGTCTATTGCACCCGGAACCGCGGAACCTGTTAGCGAACAAGTGATTGTTGAATTAGGTACAACTACTGTAACAAGATTAAGACCTCCTTCTACCAGTTATTATCAGATACAAAGAAATCAACGCACATTCAAGATTGATAACAAACATAACAGAGATCCTGATAGTTATATCACTGATACTGTATTTGTATATGCCAACGGTGTGATGTTGCGTTCTGGATTTGAGTATTCTTTCAATTCAGCTAATAACACAATAACAATTGTAGATGGATTATTAAGAAACGGTGATGTAGTTGCAATAGTAGGATTAATTGATGGCGAATATGATTTTACCATTGAAGGAGATACATTAATATTTGCAAATGCTATTGAGAATAATAACATACGTGTTCTATCTTTTACAGATCACGATAACATGATGATACGAACCGAAGAGTTTGATGGAACTCCACTTAGAAGATTTACATTGTCTCTACCGGCATTAAATGACAATTATGTTTGGGTATATGTTAATGGTGTTCCTTTAACAGCAAGATTTGACTATGAAATATTGGAAGATTCTAAAACTATAAAAATTAGCAACGATATTTCTGTTGGTACTGGAGATACAGTAATTATCACAACTATTAATCCTTTGAATTATGGATCTCAGATACTTGGATTCAGAATGTTCGAAGATATGTCAGGTACACTGGATTTCCATAGACTATCTGAATTTTATTCAACTACTTTATCAGAATCATTTGATGATACATCTACAGAAATACATGTTGTTGACCCTACAGGTTTATATTCGCCGGATCCGTTAACAAATGATCCTGGAGTAGTGTTAATTGATGGAGAGCGTATTGAATATTTCCGTAAAGATGGAAATGTTCTACGTCAACTAAGAAGAAGTACAATGGGTACTGGAGCTACATCTTACTCCGATGTAGGAACAAAGGTAATTGATCAAAGTAGATTACAGATATTACCGTATTCTTCTGAAACAACATTAGTACAAACTACTTCTACAACAGCTACAACATATATTATTAGCACTGTGACCAATAGCATTATTGGAGACGGTATTGTTCTTACCAGCGGAATTAATGCAGTTGATCAAGTCACTGTATATTATGGAGGAAGACAATTGCGTAAGAGCTCATTGGTATATCATGATACATCTATCTCTTATGATCCTTCTGATACCAGTTTAGTAACATTACCACCTGAATTTACAATTAATACCTCTACGAGAACATTAGTGTTAAATATTTCAGACACCAATGGAATTAATACAGATATTACTATTGTACAGAAAAAAGGTTCAATTTGGTCAGGCACCAAGCAAGTTTCACTAATTAATAGTACTGCTACACAGGCAATCTTTATGCGTGAAAAAGAAGCTGTACTACCTGATAGATACTATTATGGTGGATAAGTTGCCAGAAGATACAAAGATAAATACCGTTATGGATAATAAAAACATGAATAATATACCTAAAGATATAAAGCCTACTGAAAAAGGTGGAGTCAGTGTTCAAGGACACATCAAAATATTTGATCCTACCACAAAAGAAGTATTTGTTGACAAGAGAAATGCTATTCATTATGAAAACTTTTCAATAGCATTAGCACAAAGTATTTCAAATCAAGATAATGGACCGATTGCTGAAATGATGTTTGGTAACGGAGGCTCTCGTGTTGACCCCACAGGAATTATCACATATCTTACCCCTAATACAGTAGGTAGTGATGCAGCTTTATATAATCAAACTTATTACAAAACAGTTGATTCTAAAAGAAATTCTTCTATAGATCCTGCCAGAAATTTTATGGAAACAAGACATCTTACGGGAACCGCCTACACCGATGTTCTTGTAAGTTGTTTATTAGATTTTGGTGAGCCAAATGATCAATCGGCGTTTGACACAGGTACATCAAGTACCACAGATTATATATTTGATGAATTAGGATTAAGATCCTATTCGGTAGATGGTCCAAATATGGGTATTTTATTGACTCATGTTATATTTCACCCTGTTCAGAAATCCTTGAACAGGATGATTCAAATTGATTATACTATAAGAATACAAAGTATTAGTACTGGAATTTAATCATGTCATATACATTAAACTTTTCAGATACAAGTACCAGCTCTAAGGTAATAGTTTATTCAACGGCTGAGGGCACTGGACTTAATAATTATTCAACCAGTTTAGAATTAGTAGGAGCCGGTTATAAAAATTTTGGACGTCCTATAGCACAAAATTTTTTAAAACTATTAGAAAATTTTTCAGGTGCATCCAAACCTTCAAACCCGGTTAAAGGGCAATTATGGTATGATACAAGTGATGTAACAAAACCTGTTTTAAGAGTTTATAACGGAAAGGCCAATATATGGCCATCAACAAGCGGAATATATAAACAAAGCGACGACCCGACTTTGAATAATGAAAATTCTGATATTTCAAATGGCGATATATGGGTTGATACCGCCAGTAATCAATTAAAAATTAGAAATAATAATAGTTGGACTATTGTTGGCCCTCATTTTTTAAGTGGGATCAATAAAACCGGTAGTGAAGTAACTTCTGCTACCAGTACCACCGGCGTTAGTTATCCTATTATTAAAAATTGGGCTAATGGTAGTGTTGTTGAAATTATTTCCTATAATGCATTTACTCCAAGAACTGTAATTGATGGATTTGCGACAATAAAAATTGGCACAAATCTAACAAATAAAGTAGTTTCAAAATATAATGGATTAGCAGAAAAAGCATCTGCTTTAGAATTATCTCCGGGTGTTCTTATACAAGCATCTGATGTTATTACCACTACTAAAGTTTCTACAGACATATCTCCAAATTTAGTTGTAACTGGAATGATTATTGGTTATGGAAATTCATCTTCAATTCCGTCTGGATATTTAAGGTGCGATCATAGTACTGTCTCGACAACAGCATATCCTGATCTTTATAATGTGATAGGAACTACATATGGTACTGCCGGCTCTGGAACTTTTAAAACTCCAGATATGACAACATCTACAAGGATTACATCGAGCATCTATTTAACATATATCATAAAGACATAAAATCATGGCATACATTATATATAATAACGACGGTACAACTATATTAACAACAATAGCCACAGGCGATGTTGATAGTAGTACAACCAGTTTAGATCTGATTGGAAAAAATGTCAATGACTACGGGCAATATGTATCTCAAAACTTCGTTAGACTCTTAACAAATTTTTCATACAATGAAGAACCGAGAAGTCCGCAAGCTGGACAACTTTGGTACAATTCTGATACAGGCCAATTAAAAGTTTATAATGGTGAATATTTTAGTTCACCTTATGGTGTAGAAGTAAGTGGAACAATTCCAACAGTATCTGCAGAAGGTGATTTATGGTATGATACAATAAACAGTCAATTGAATGTTTATTATGATAATGATTACAAATTAGTCGGTCCTGCTGTATCAGGATTATCTGGAAAGTTTGGAGTAGAACCACCGAGCTCAACTATTAGAGAGGATGATACAAATTATCCACAAACAGTTGGGGTACTGTATTCATATGGTAATGCTGTAGGGTTGATAACCACTTCTCCGTTTACAATGAAATCATCAGACTCTGATACTTATTTTAATGTGGCATCTACTACTACTGTAGTATCGGGTGTTACTGTCATTAATGATTTTGATGTTAAAGGCGATCTTTATATTAATGGTGTTAGGCAATTACCTCCTGTTCAAACATTGACGGCATTTTATGATATAACTTCTTATGGTAACCCGGCCTTACCTGGAAACATTACAACCGCAAATGTTGCTATTGGTAGTTTTCTTGCTAAGGTTTTTAGTACATCCACTAATGCATTAACCGACGAGGTAGGATATCCAATTGGATCCGATGCAAAAGTTACATGTTATCATACTGGTTATGCTATCACGGTAAGAAGATTTCATCTTATAGTAGATCCTATACATCCAACTATGAATGCTTGGAAATCATATGATTTATATTATGATTCTGGTATTGGTGAATATACCAATGTTGTAAAAATTTAAGGTAAATTTAAATGGCATATATTTTAAACAAAACTAACGGATCTATATTGGTAACAGTACAAGATGCCTCTATAGATCAAACCACAGATTTAAAGTTTTTAGGTCGTAACTATGCTGGATACGGCGAGTTTCAAAATGAGAATTTTATAAGATTATTAGAAAACTTTGCTAATACAACAGAACCATCTAAACCAATTGAAGGTCAAATTTGGTATGATTCCGCTAATAAAAAATTGAATGTTTATAATTCGTCAAACTGGAAAGGTATTGCTAACTTAGAAATCACCGAGGTGAACCCGTATTTAGATGGTGGAAAAACACCTTCATTGGGGGATCTATGGTACTATACCGCCGGCGAACAACTATTTGCATATAATGGTACTGACTATGTTTTAATCGGACCACCTACTGGTGCAGATAAGCAAGCAGGATGGAGAGGAGATTTTGAAAAAGATGTTGCTGATCCATCAACTCCTATTTACAATATCAAGGCTGTTATAGGCGCCGATGTGGTATCGGTTGTCTCTAATCAAGAATATGAAGTATATGCAGATGCATCAGGTACTTATCCTATCTATGTTGCTCAATCTCCTGCTCTTAAATTATACAAAGGTATTAATCTAATTGGGGCTCATCCTACTACTGGGGTTTCTGCTACAGTAGATGGATCTAATGCGTATTCCGATGGAATAATAATGTGGGGAACAGCCGCCCATTCTATAAATGCAAACTTTGCAACTAAGTCTGGCACATTGGATTATTCAGTTTCTTCTGCTAATTTATATAAACCAGTGGCATTCCTAAATACTACTTCCAACTCTAATGCAACGGTAAGTGTTGATTATGGATTTACATATAATCCTTCTACCAACTTTGTCAAGGCAACCAGATTCGAGGGTGTCGCTACCAGTGCGTTATATGCAGATCTTGCTGAAAGATATGCGGCAGATGATATATATTCACCCGGAACCGTTTTAGTAATAGGTGGCGATAAAGAAGTTACAGTTACTGAAACTCGTGCTAACACCGCAGTGGCAGGAATTGTGTCTAAAAACCCAGGTTATATGATGAATTCCGAGGCAGGATCCGACGAAACTCACCCCTATATTGCCTTAAAAGGCCGCGTTCCTTGCCAGGTTGTGGGCACTATACTAAAGGGTGATTTGTTAGTTAGTAGCACACGGTGTGGTCACGCTGAGGCATTCAAGGAAGGCGATAGTCCAAATGCTGTAATAGCAAAAGCCCTCGAAGATAACTTCGAAGGCTTTGCGGTTATTGAAGTATTAGTAGTTTAAACTACTATTTCTTGAATTACGATTCCGGAAAATACACCTTTATTTGGTATTTTTCCTTTTGCAATTCTTTTTATAGTGGCATAAATGTTAGGAATACTAACGTTAAACTCTTCTGAAATAATTTTTAATCCTGCAACTTGTTTAATTGTACCATTTGGATAGATTATTTGATAGTGTTTCGTATAAGGAAGTAATACTGGATCTATTCCTTTAATCCACTTATTGCAGTTTTCTCGTTGTCGCTGCTTTGTCTCTTCTGTGTGCCGTTTACCATAGAACGCATTTTTCTCTCCTATTCGAGTTTTTCCTATATCGGAAAGTTTTTGTTTACCTTCTTTGGTCCAGTTTTTTGGACCTAATAGTTTTATATAGTTTGCTTCCTCGTGCCCGATTTGTTTAGATAATACCATATAGGCAATATAATCAAATTTGCTTTTATATTGCTCGAACAGTAATCGATGCGCCTCGGCATGCTCTTCTATAGTGAGCCGTATTAAATTAGACGGCTCATCTGTGCCGCCCATATGTTTTGGAATTATATGATGTATATGATATATTGTTTTATTGTCCACATATTATTTAGCATACGCATACTAGGAGTACCTTTTAATATATTAAACTGCCATTGGCATTTTTATAGTTGAATGACACTGATAGTTAAGAAGTTCAATATCATTCATTGTGAACTTTGTAATATGATCAATTGCTGGATTTAGTTTGAGAGTCGGAAATAACAACGGTACTCTAGTTAGTTGCTCTTTTACCTGGTCAATATGATTCTCATAGATATGAGCATCTCCAAACGAAATAATAAGTTCACCTACTCTTAAATTACAATTCTGTGCAATCATATGCGTAAACAATGCATAACTCGCAATGTTAAACGGCACACCTAATCCAAAATCTGCACTACGCTGATACATGTGGCAACTCAATCGGCCATTGCTGACATAGAATTGGGCCATCATGTGACATGGTGGTAATGCCATTAGATCTAATTCACCTGGGTTCCATGCACTGATGATATGTCTGCGTCCATATGGATCTTTATTGATACCGTTTATCAACTGTTGTAGTTGATCGATATGTTTGACACCCATACGATTGGCACCAAACACTGGAGCACGCCATGAACGCCATTGCACTCCATATACTCTACCAAGGTCACCTTTGAATCGAGCCTTCGGTTGCCAATAGTCTGCATTGGCATTACCTGTCCAGATCGTGTTTTCTTTAGTATTGCGGCTACCGTGTAGAATTTCTTTTAGACGATTCTCATCACCGCTGCCTTCTATAAACCAAAGTAATTCACTAACAACAGATTTCCAAGCCAACCGTTTTGTGGTAATGGCTGGAAATCCTTGTTGTAGATCAAACTTTAACTGTAGTCCAAACTTACTGATGGTCCCTACGCCTGTGCGATCGGGACGATGTTCACCTGTCTCTAATATGTCTTGTAGAGCATTGAGATAAGCAGTTTCTGGATTTGTCATTAGACAGTTTCAACTGCTTTCTTGGACTTAGCCGGTGCTTTAACCTTAGGTGGATCAATCGCATCTGCCATTCTACGGAAATTAGCAGCATCCTTGGCTAACTTGTCAGCCTTGGCACGATACTGTTTAGCAATGACTTCTGGATCGGAAATCTCATCAGAGGATTCAACTATTACAGATTTCTTTGTATCCTGAATAATTACTTCGTCCGGTACAATGATTTCCTCTTTAATAGGCTTAGTCTTCTTATCTTTTTTCGACGATTCATCAGATACTGCAAGATCTTCGATACTTACACCCTTCTGATCAGCAATCATCTGATTGAGTTTATCTAAAGGAATAGATGCCTGTGTGTTGGGCGTCATGATTACCATATCGGTTGGAACTTTTTTCAAGTGACCATTGACATGCAAATATTGTAGCATGGCGGTTCCATCGGGGAATCGGCGTACTGCTAATACATCAGCTAATTCGTTGGCTTGTTGTCCCGAATCACTTTCGAGCAAACTCATAAATGCATCATGATAGGAATCGGTAAGACCGTTTGTTCCTATAACCAATGCATTAGTATGCTCGTCGGGTAGAGTTCTATAAACAACTGCAACCCTTGCAGAATTGTTTTTCATCTTCCCTATATGCTTTATTTCTCTTGCCATGCTAATCTCCTTTTTATTCTGTGGCTGCAGGTTGTTCTTCAGTTTTCGGAGGCATCGCTGCATTTAAGAATGCATTGATTTTGTCATATGTTGCACCAACTGCTGATACTTCATTTGCTGCGAATGCACCACGGCGAACTGCTACTTCAACAACTGAACGCAGATTTGCGAGATCAGTGAGAGTTAGTTCCGGTGGAGTTGGAGCAACGGGTGCGCCATCTTGTGCGCCTACTTGTGTTTGTTCTTCCATTTTAAAATTCCTTATTTTTAATTAAAAATTGACATCCTAATGCCAGCATGGTTAGTTCTTTCGGGTCTTCCATTCCTATTTCTGTAATAGTAACGAGTTTCCTGTTATCGTCCAACCCATAACTGTCTCGGATAGCATATCTACCATCCAAGTGGTATTCGATCCAATGCTCAATGTCTTTAACATCAAATCGGTGTTCTATTTTAAGTTTGGTAAAATGCTCGGGTATGAAGGATAGTTTCCTTAATCCTAATACCGACAAAGCATTTACCGTTCCTCTACTTAGAGACATTATCTACCTACTTTATTTATAATAAGCAGTCTGGCCGAAGGGTGAAATTATGGATTCATTACCGTGAATAACAAACAATGAATCACAGTAATCCTCGTCACCCCAACTACCGCAAGGATATCCATCTGTAAACATGATGAACTTCTTAGGAACGATATCTTCGTTCTTCATGAATTCAAAGTTAACATCAAAGTCAGTACCGCCACCACCTTTGACTTCGTAACTCAAAATGTCATCAGCAGCATCCGGTGTGAATCGAGCATAGTTGTAAACTTGGGTATCAAAGCACCACAGATCCAAACGGAAGTCCTTGTATTCGTCCATGATGCCTTTGACTTCGCTGATGAAGTCTTTAGCCATAGCATCTGAAATACTACCACTCATGTCAATAGCAACTGACACATCGATAGTTTCTTCATTCATCATTCCGGGCAGTATAGCACCGCAATGTTGGCTCTTACGATTAGGTCGAGCGAAACTAAAATTGCTCTTGAAGATACTTTGGATATTCATACGCAGGATTTGACGCCAGTCCATTTTAGGCTCAGTGAAGTCACTGATCATACGACGGATACCTGCTGGCACTCGTCCAGCACCTGCAGATTGTGCAGCCGCTAATACAGCCTCTTTCATTTCCTCACGGATCTGACGCTTTTCTTCTGCGGTTAGACGAGGACGACCTTTACCACTTCCGTCAACATCTTCCCCATCCTTGTCACCACCGCCTTCGCCTTCGTCGTCGCCATCTAAGTGATCGTCCAATAGTTCACCAAGTTGGCTTAAGTCAATCTTGATGGCTTTTTCTTCAAGCAGGGCATAGATTTCTTCATAACTCAAACCACGATATTTGTCATCTTGGAAGATTTTAATGAAGTTAGGCACCATACCAATATGTTCGTCTTTAAGAATTTGGTTAGCAGCATAGTCTGCGGCAATGTTTGACAGTTGGGGATCACGATGATCACGACGACCCATGTGATCAAATACATTGTGCAATACTTCGTGAGCAAAGCCAAACTCTGCTTCTTTAGGAGTCAACTTATGCACGAAGCCGTTATTGTAATAGAAGGTGCGGCCATCTGTAGCCAATGTGCTACACCAATCGCTGGCATCAACCAACTTCATGCGTGTAGCAAGATTACCAAAGAACGGATGCTTCAACAGCAAGCCCACACGGGCGGTGATCAGTTTTTCAATAATTTTATTTTTTTCAGATTCAGTAAATTGGCGATCAGTCCAATCTTTCTTAGTGCGTTCTTGTTTCATTACTTTAGACATAGCATATCCTTTCAGTGTAAGTGTATATTATACACTAAATTTATCAAAAGAGCAAGTAGAAAAGGCCCTTGCGGGCCTTTTTTAACTTTCCATTGCGACCAAAATATACTTGCCGTATTTGTCATGGAAGCGATCGAAGTGTTTCAACTTGGATGCATCAAACGGCAGTTTGTAAGTAGTCAATGCCACTTTAGATGCCATAACAGTCAGTTCAGTTGGGAAGTTATCCATAATGAACGCAAAGAAACGATCTGCCTGGGCATCCCAATCTTTGGCTTTCTTCTCATATGCATCCTGCAATTCATAGCACAGGCTAATGCTCAAAGAATACATCGCAGAGATTTCTTTGATCTTGCAAGTAGTAACAGTACCGTTCAAAATATGTGTTGGGTTAGGCATCTGTTTAGCAACACGACGGTGTGCCATAAACTTAATTGCCAATCCTTCACCAATTGCACCTGCAACCAAATCGGTCAAAGTGCTGTCATCCAAGTCGTCATCGTGTAGCAATTCGCTAACAAAAGACCACGAACGTGGAGTAGCGAACGCACGGCTTGCGGACTTTGGATCAAAGTCATACAAGTCTTGTTTAGCAAAGCCAACATAACCAACAACTTGCTCGTGAATCTTGTTCTTAACAGCCCATTCTTGCCAATCTTCGTAGTCGGACTTGAGTTCAACGTGAACGAAACGGTTCGCCAACGGAGCAGGCATGCGGTAAGTAACACCTTTATCGCCCTCGCGGTTACCAGCAGCCACAATGCTAACACCTTTAGGTAGCACATAAGTACCAACGCGGCGGTTCAGCACCAATTGGAATGCAGCCGCTTGGGTTGCAGGAGCAGCAGAATTCAACTCATCCAAGAACAGGATAGCAGTAGACTCGGGATCAGTGGGCAGTTCTGCAGGGGGTGCCCAAGTCATGGTGTTTTCGGTACTGTTGTAATACGGGATACCTTTGATGTCAGTGGGTTCCCACAGGCTCAAACGAACGTCAATAACATCGCGGCCTTGCTCGTCGCCAATTTGTTTAACGATATCGGATTTGCCAATACCGGGAGGGCCCCACATGAACACAGGACGTTGGATTTTAACGCACTTGCGGATACTTCGTTTTGCTTGGTTAGGAGTAACTGTACGGTTAGTGCTGATTGCTTCTGCCATAGTGTAGTCTTTCTAAAAAGTTAATTAGATATTGTAGCGGTCTTGTTTGCTTCAATACGTTAATTATACACAGATCTACGGTCGCTGTCAAGTGATTTCAGCGTATCTTTTCTGTGCTCTTTGTAGTTTTTGGAGATTTCCGGAGAACAGTATAAGTTGTATAGCCATCCTTTCTCCAAAAAGATAGATCTCTTTGTGGGTCAAGTAAAACGGACAGTCGATGTTGTTGTCCATCCATATCAACAAAGAGTTTGTAAGAAACATTGTTTCTTCAAATACCACTCTATGTGATTTAATATCGGCTTTCTGTAGGCTTTCAAACCCCTGTTCGGTTAGGCCGAGACCGCCTTTTTTCTTGAGTCTGGGGTTTGTCCAAAATACATGGCGAAGCCTATCCAAATATTCATCGTCAGTAGGCAGTGCTAATTGTTCTGCTACTATTTTGGTGATTTTAAGTTTTTGGTTCATCGGTGATTTTCTCACCAGTTGTTAGTTTGTAGACGGAAAATTCAGTTGTGGTAAACATTTTGTTTAGTTTTTCCGCAAGATTAAATGCGTGTCCACTATTGGCAAATGATACTTTCTTATACTTTGGTCCCATTTCTTGTGCTACTACGCTACTGGTCTTTAGATTGATTGGTTTATCTTGATAGAATACAGACCAAACAGCATCAGACTCTAATACCTGATCGGTCTTGTATGACTTCTTATTTGTTATTTCCAATAATACATTAGGTTTAGGTCTGCTCACGATATATACACTCCAAATATGCGTATATATTTATCGGATTTACCTAAAACCTACCACCGTCCATTTTAACTTCAACACTGGAAACAGACTGATCTACCTTGCCTGCTAACCTTGTCATTACTACTGATAAACTATTCTGTAGATCAGTTACTTCTTTTATGGTTAAATTCAATGATTTTTGATTGGTTTTGATGGCTATTCTTGCCTTATCAAGAAAATCTTCTATAGGAATTGTGTTTAATTGTCGCATGTTTTATTTAACGTGTTTAATACATTCTTCATTTCCTGTGAAGTTTTAAACGGACCTTGATACGGATTGCGTTCAAGTGTGATCAATTTAGGGCAGAAACTACGTAGCCAACCCTTCTGAAACTGTATAACATAGTAACCTGCACAGTATCTACTCTTGCTTTTCAAGTTCTTTGTATATAAGGGCAACTTATTCTTAACATCATACAAAGGATTATATGGTTTGCATCTACATGGATAGTTATAGATTGTATGGGTAAGTGGTTCAATTTCAAATGTTTGGAACTTCTTCTTATCAACAGTGGCCAAAGTATCGACTACATCCTTGTAACTCTTGAGTTCTGCCATTTTTCCGTTACGTAAGAATACATACCCTTTCTTATTCTTAGCAATAGATCCGATCTTCTTACCTGAATTCTCAATGATCCATTCTTTATTAGGAATCAATACTTTTGAAATTGTTGCATTCATGCTATATACCTTGCATTTAATGGTTCTGCATAACTTTGAACCTGTTCGCTGATCTTGTTTAGATCATATTCGGAGCATAATTTGAGCAATCTTACTCCAACTTGTGGAATACTCTTTTCTGCTCGAGTAGCAGTTTCGATTGTTTCTTTCATAATAACTTTAACATCTTCAGGCTGTGCTGTCAAATCGCAAAGAACAACATTACGTTGATAGTCGTCTAACACACGATGTTCAACACCTTCGTGGTCGGTCCAACGCTGCAACATCATGTTGTTCCAATTATATCCGCGGCTTGCTCGATCGGCAAAGGCCTCACGGAGACCAACCTTATTCTTTGTCCCCTTCTCACGTACTCCCGGATAAGCACTAAAGATGTTGTCGGAGGTGTCGCCACGCATACATTTCTCGAATAGTAGCCATTCTGGATCCGGGATGCCTTTTGGCAGTTTAGTCTTTTTATCAATGACATACTTACCTTTTTCATCGAAGTATCCAAGATGTGTGGTTGTGATCTGCATGACACCATTATATTGCTTGACGTTGGGTGCGATCAATTGTGCAAAGTCGCCATCTGTTGAAATAATAATATGGTTATCAGTTGGGTGACCTTGAATCCATCCTGCGATTAAATCATCTGCTTCTAAACGTTCATGTTGCAGTACTGTGCAATTAGTCTTGTTAGTAATGTAATCTTTAAACTGATCAAATGTTTCCCAAAATACACGGTCTTCTTCAGCTTCACGCGGGCTTTGAGCAGCACGGGCTTCAGTTCGTTGACGTTTATAAGGAGCATATACATCCTTTCGCCAACTGCGACCTTCTAAAAAGAAGATAACGTGATCACCTTTAAAGTCACGCCATGCCTTGCGAACACTACCTAATACAGTCGCAAGGCTCATTCCAATCTTATCATTGAGATCCCCGCGAGTAGCGTGTCTCGCACGGAAGAAAGTATTTGCTGTATCTACGAGAATATATGTTTTGTTCATTTGATTTTAATATAGCAGGATTTGACTTGATTGTTACCAAAATTGATAAGTTGGAAATCATTACTGATTAAATTGTCGTGTATGGGTTGATGATTATATTTGTTGATATCGTCAAATACAAATTTTGTACCTACTACAGATCTTGGATAGAAAAATTGAATTTCTTCAAGAACTGAATTACTCACGTGGGGGCCGTCGAAGAAAACAAGACTATATTGATTGACGATTTGTTTATGCTCTTGATAGAAAGGAAATCCGTCTTGGAATCTATTAAAGTATTCCTTATCTTCTAAACACAATAATACTACATTAACGGGTTTATCTTTTAGATATTCGTAAATATTTGCCATCGCAGTATTACGCATATCATTAGTGTAATCAGATTTGGATTTACTATATTCGCTATCGTAGAAATCAATATTTCCATATGGATCTAAACAAACAACATTGCGATTTAGATCATTTGCTGCCAATAGACCTTCAACAATATATTGCAAACTCCCACCGAGGCGTGTACCAATCTCGCAAATAGCGCCATCTATATCTTTAATAGAAGCCGCAGCACGATATAACACATCATAATCAGAACTATCAGTTGACAAATTCATTATGAAATCTCCGATTTTCCATTACCTAAATTATTGACATTAATAAAACCGCTACCTCTTCGGTCCATATTAATATCCGCTTCACTTCCGATATTTCTACATAGTTCCTGGAACCATTGGTCAACAACGGCTTCTTCGGTTTCACCTTGAAACCCATTGCTTCGTAATTGTAGCACAAAAAACTCATTCCAGTCAAGTTCAAAGAAGCCATTACGAATATTATCTTTGTTTACATGAGTATCCAAAACCGCTACCCAGGGTTCACCACGTTTGGTTGCTGCTTCTTTTGGAGATAATTCGACTACTTTTTTTGGTTTGCGTGGTTTCTTCTCTTTTGGTATTTCCGGATTTACCGTTGGTTCGGACAACTTGGGAGCCGCGAATACTGCTTCTTTATTGTTGCCACTAAACATTTTTTTAATAAATTCAATCATGGTATTCTCTTTATAATATTAATTCTGTCAATTCGTGTTCATCTCCAATCTTACCTTTTAAAAATGTGTTAAAGGATAAACTCACTCGGAAATTACTTCCAACTTTATTTTCAACTTCATGTTTAAGTTCCGAAGGAAACATTATTAGGTCTCCAGTACCAACATTAAAACGCCATACTTCACTATTAAATGGATTCCAACTGACTGGTTTATATTTAAGAATTCTTTTTCTTCTTTCATTATGAACCACTATTTTATCAACCTCTCTATCGGCGTTTATATAAAGTACTCCACTTATTATGCTGTTAGGATGAGTATGAGCGTGATGATATTCTTTTTCCTCTGTAAGATTTATCCACGATTGTGTTATATATATTTCTATATCATCTGGTAATGGATCAGTTGTTTCTACATAACGCTTAACGGAATTTAATATAAAACCTTTTATATCTTCTAAGTGTTCTAATACTTTTTTATTAACAGAAACCTTATTTCCTACATTTCCATGTAGTTCTAAATTTTTAAAAAATGATATTTCTTCTTCAGTCCACGCTCTTCCGATATTAGAAATACCAACGGGTATGGCAAACAACGGTGTAATATTCATGGTTTTCCCTTTAAATTCCATTTTATAAATTCAAACTTGTCTATGTAGTATTCTACAACGAGAGGTTTCTCTCCGGCTAACCCTTCAATTGATCTACTGCCTTTATAACATTTCTCAAACCAGATTGTCTTGTCAGTAAAGAGGCACCTTCTTGGCAATAAGCAGAAATGTAGATGCCAATTATTAACAAAATGTATCCCCCAATCTGTAGATCGATGTGATTGCGATACTACATCTGTTAAATCATCCATGGGCATATTATTCTCTGTCCACTCTGGCATTTACATTAGCGCGATGTGCCATATAGAATACTGCTGTTATATATCCAAGTAAAAATCCCCAGAAGAACATTATTTAAGTTCCCCACTCGTTCTTAAACAGTGGCACTTGGAGTCGATCACTGTAGCGTAGTCCGTGTTTCATTGCCAACAATGCTACATTACGATTGTTCATCGTATAGACACTTTCCACACCGCCTACTGGCATTAGATAAACATGTCCTTTAAATCCTGGACGACGATACGCGGCAATAGCACATTCTGCATCTGCAAAGTCTTGTTCGTTAGCAATAACAAACTTTAGATATGCTGTGCCAACTTCTTCGTATTCACAAACAACCTTGGGTAAGATTGCTTCATCCCACTTCTCACCTGAGCAAGGAAGTTTAGCACTTACCGAGAATGTGATTTCTCTTTCAATAGGAGAATCGTTACGCCATGCTTTTAGAAACTCATAGAATCTGGGGTCAAGTTTCTGAGTGCCATTTGTTTCAAATGTAATTTCTTTAAGTCCTGCCATCTTGGGATGATCGAGCAAATCTGGATAAGCACGTTGCCAACCCAACAAAGGCTCGCCACCTGTGATTACAAGATGTTCGTCACGCCATTCTTTGTACGGTAGTGTATCCACAATGGCGTCGGCAATAGCATCTGTAGTAAGTAGTGGACTGAGATCTTTAAAACGTGGATCCCAACTGGCATAACTATCACATCCTGTGCTAACAAGCGGGAGTTCGTTATATGTTTTAAATTCTATCGGATTGATATTATTGGCTTCTTCACTTAGTTCTCCCCGCGGCATACCGAAGCCTGCACAGCGGAAATTACATCCAAAAGTTCTAAGGAACACACTGGGCACCCCCATATATCTACCCTCGCCCTGTATAGAGTAGAAAAGTTCTGCTATCTTAATCTTTGACATATTAATCCTCGATAAGTAATTATACACTTGTATTTAGAAAAGTCAACACTATTTAGAAAAAATGATCACCGATGTAGTATGGAATTTACACAACCATTGTACTTCTGAATGTTCCTATTGTCCCTCGCAAATTAGAGGAGGGCTTTTAGAACATAGCATTGGAGAATACACGGCAGTTGCTTTGGAGATTATTTCTCATTATCGGTCTTTAGGGAGAACAGTACATTGGACTTTCAACGGGGGTGAACCGTTGGATCTCATTGATTTTCCTGTCTTACTCAGAGTGTGCAATGAAAATGATGGAAGAATCGAGTTACACACAAATGGTGGAAAACTTTGGGTTGATTGGTGGGCAATGGAAACTCGAGTAACAGTATTGCATTTAACATATCATTATTGGCAACAATACCCTCTTATCAGGTTTATTATACAATTATTTCAAAAAAAAGAAAAAGAAATAAATGTTATGGTTCCAATTCGTCCTGATTTCTTTGATGATGACATGGCTCGCGCATTAGAGGTAGAAAATGAATTTGGAATATCTGTGAGCAAATGTATCTTGTATAATCATGCATCGACTGTTGGTGGAATGTTTCCTTATACAGAAAAACAATTAAGAATAATTCGCGGAGAAGAGTTAGTTAGTGAACAAAAATACTTTAAATCAACAACACATGATCAACGATATAAAGATACCTATAGTTCAAATCCTAGTTATACAGGAATTTTATGCAATACTGGAATTGAGTCTTTAAATATTTCTCACTTGGGTTGGGTATCAGGCAGTGATTGTAACAATAAACCTTTGGGAAATATATGGACAAATATCAAAGAATTATTTTCAGATGCTGAAAAACAACAAAGCAATCTTAACAGATTGAAATTGCCAACTGAACCTGATCAATGTACAATGATATCCTGTGTTTCAAAAAGAGATCAAAAGATAATGAAATTCACTAAGCAATAAATTCTGCTTTTATAATTTGAATATCTAAATTTTCCATCCATTTAACAGTAGTGGATACAATAGTTTCTAATTTACTATATTTAGGATCCCATCCTGTATTAGACATAAACTGTGTTGGATTGGCAATCAACTCAGCTGGATCACCGAATCTCTTTGGACCAAATTTATAATCAACTTTAAGTCCTGCATTAGATACAGCCTGTACTATTTCAAGATTGCTTATGCCTACACCTGTTCCTAAATTATATGCTTTAAATATGCCACTGTCGAGTTTATTAGCAAGTTCTACAGCCTTAACATGAGCATCTGCTATGTCTGATACATGTAGATAATCTCTTATACAGGTTCCATCATTGGTTGGAAAATCATTACCATTGATAGTCAATGTAGTTCTCTCTAATGCACTTTGAACTACTCTGGGAATTAAATGTGTATCATCCCAATTGTTACCAAGTTCATTATCTGGGTCACATCCACATGCATTGAAATATCTCAATGCGATGCCTTTGTGTCCGTATGCATGTGAATGACTTTCAATAACATATTCACACATTTTCTTACTGTGCCCATATGGACTGACTGGAATACCCTGTGCCTCTTCAACGATAGGAACACTACATTCATTACCATATGTCGCTGCACTGCTGCTGAATATAATAGTGCCTTTCCACCCCTGTTGAGACAGTTCATCTAACATAAGATTAGTCTTGGCAACATTATTATTGTAGTATTCACCAGGATTATCAATGCTGGGACCAACTAAACTGGTTCCTGCAATATGTATGATAGTGTTGATGTTGTTTATTTTGGCAACTTTTGCAGCAATGTCAACAAAATCATCTATGATCATTTCATTGAGAAATCTTGCGGCGTCTGGAATAGTCAATGCACGGTCAATGCCAATTACATAATAGCCAGCTCGCTGAAAGGCCTTAGCGGTATGACTACCGATAAAGCCCATCGCACCTGTTATGATTACTCGTTTAGTATTTTGATTCACGGGTGTATTTTCTGTAGTCAGTGCTCATACGCAACAGGTCTTCTCCGTCGCCTTGCAAGATGTCAATGATTCGGTCGATTGTTCCGTCGTTGTAGTCGCTGATTGCGCCCATGTTTGGATGTGGTGTGTCCAATAACGATTCCAACTTATCCATAGCATCGCCGATGCTCCAAGGCACATACAGACGAGTATGGTCATTGGCAAAAGTTTCAGGGAAGCTACGATAAGCAGGGTATAGCACATTGCATCCGAGTGCATCAGCCTCACTGACTGTGTTTGAAACCCAATCTTGTAACGCACAGTTAAATACAACCCGACTATCATTAACAATGTTGTAGTATTCATTCTTTTCTAAATCCTCGTAGATTGTTAGCAATCCTCGTGCAACCAAGTCACGAGTGCGTTGCATATAGCTATCACTATTTGATTTTAGTTTACCACCACTGCACACACAGAACTCAACCGGTTCCAATCCTGGTTGGTCATTCCATGCTTCAATCAAGTCCATGTAGAAGTCAGGTTGTTTCTCCTGATCCCATCGTGCCGAGAACACCACACGATGTTTGCGTGAATGGAATGGTCGGATACTGGCCACACGACTCTGAACTTCTGCTTTGCCAAATGCCAAGCCTGAGATATTGTAGATCGGAGCCTTCCAACCTGCAATCTTCATGTGTGCTACCATTTCCTCATTGGTGGCCAAAACACCGCTAACAAAGCTATCCACCATTTTCTCGTAGTGTCCCATCCATCCCGCCATTCCCCACACATGAACGAAATCATCAGGATCAATGGACTGAGCAAGACACCGCACAAAAATACGGGGACGAAGGCCAGGATCAATTTGATCCATAATATAAGGCAGGCTCTCGATGCCGGGCTGAAACATGTCCTCAAAATAGATAACATCTTCATGGTTTAGTTCTCCTGCTTTCATCATGCGGATCAAGTTCATCAGTTGGCTCATACCGTAGTATGTACGACCATGTGCATCTAATACTTGACCTGTTACAATTGCTTGGTCATTACTAAGTGTTTCCCCGGGCACAACAACATAATCGATGCCTCTTTTATCAAACACACTAGTATTCCACTCTTGCAATTGCAGAGTGTACCTTGCTTTGTAGGGTTCAAGCCCCATGTAATATAGTTTACGCATTATTGGTCCTGATATTCACGTTGGGGTTTACCCGATGCTTCACGACGAGCTTTGCGTTGTAGATATTCTTGCTCTTGCTGGAACCTACGATAGTCATTGGATCGATAAAGATCCTTCTCATTGTAGGGAAGAAGATTAAACCGGCAATGATCTATCCAAGCATCAAGATCATCAAAGATCTTAGATACCTCGGGTTTCATTTTAAGGGTTTTTTGAATATAGTTTGGCTGTGCCATTTTGTGTTTCCTAATATTAGGGTTGATTACGGAATATAATTGAAGCGCCGTTTTCGTCGTCTTCGCTTACACTGATAAGGGTCTGTCGACCCGGATACCTTGCAGTGATTGTCGTATTAAGTTCACGAGCAATCATTTCACAAGATTTATGGTTGAGTTCAAGAGTACCATTGCTATAGCACTTTTCGAGCCAACGCTTAAACTGGATAAATTCAATGTCACGATCATCATCAAATACTTGAATATTGACTTGAAAATGGAAAATGTGTCTATGTGGTGTTGCGAGGAAACTGACATCATATTCGTCGCCTGTGGCTAACATAGGATCAGTTGCGGCAGCAGGGTAGCAATGGATTCCTTCCTTCTGAAATCTCACCCATATCATTGATAAATCATTGTTCATTAGTTATACCTCTTCAAATAATTTTTTACGTTGTTTTTTAGTATTAGATATACTAATAATTTTCTTCATTGTAGAATGTGGTATTCTAATTTTAACAGAATTTTCATGTCCGTATCTATCACCTACAAAGTATCCGTTTGGTCCTGTTATATTTTTAGACGATGATCCGTCCTGAATTTCTTTTCGAATATGTTTATAATCTTCTTTAAATTTTCTTTGTACCTCTTCATCACGCATATCTATTTTGCGGGCTTTTTGTACATGATTAAAAACTGTGTTAATTTCAACTTGTTCTTGAACCTGAACTTTTTTAAATATAGAAGTATTTTTCCATTTTTGACGATCCATATTTTCTATAGTTATTGATCCTACAGTCCAAGATGCATCACTAAAAATATCGTGAGTTTTTATATCTCTGTCGTATTTTGGAAGATCCACCGTCCCAACTCGATCGACTTTGTTACCGAGAGCTTCCATTATATCTTCTACTATAAATCCATGATCATTGTCATGTCTTTTTTCTGGTAACTGTGTTCCAACTGAAATTCTTTTTACCATTATAATACTTCATCTTTCGTATATTTAGACCAATCTGTAAAGGTCTCACGAGTTAATAAATTGTGTAGGTTGTGACACCACACACCGGGGTTAGTTGACTTGAAGTCTTTGTCGTCAAGTTTAATTATAGCATTATATCCCAACTGTTGTAAATAGGGCAATTTCACCGAAATCATTGGAATGAAATTATGATATTCACAAAGTCCACTTTCCAACAATCCTTCAGCGCATTTGACATCTATATCCAGGGTACATAGATAGTCTCGATCGAGAAAGCATCGAATCATGTCTTCCCAGGGTTTCCATGCCTCAGCATCATTTATATTTGGATTGGGAAAACTTTGATTGGCACCAAAATAGATATGACGCCGTCCATTTATGCGATGCCCGATCCGTTCTTCTTTTTGAACGCCAACCACAAACAATGTGGGCATTCCAAATGCTGGTGTATGTTCTACTTCTGTACCGTAGAAAAATTCTGCGTTTTCGTGTCCTTCTCTATTCATATTACTCTCCAAGATCGTCACTTAATTTCTGTAATGCAGAGTCATTGGCATCGGACAGATCCACTTCATCTGCTCGTGTAACTTCTTCAACATCAAACAACCCGCCAAACATGTTGTCGTTCTGTCCATTGGTTGTATTACGAGCACCTGCGATACTGATCAAGAATGCTTTGGCAGTCGGATGCTCTAACATGTCCATTGCTTCTGTTAATGTTTTAGTATCGAACAATTCTTCAACAAAGCGATCGAAATACAATACATTGCGTGGAACCCATTCGCTAAACTGATCGCTTGATAGTTCTTTAGCGTTGAGTTTCTTCCACGAACGCCAGTCTGGTTTGAATCGTGTGCTTTCAATGTCAGCATAGTGATTGGCTCTCTGTACAGCTTCAATATGACATTGGACATTATGTGCCATATACAATGAGTAGGCGAAACTATCCCACGATGTCTTGCCTTCTTTCTTGATCTTGTTCAACATGCCTGGAGCATAGTGACAGATATCACCCATTACAAGTCTGCGGCCAATTTCTGATTCGAATGGGAATGGGATGTCGCTTCCTGCAAGTGCTTTGTTGTCTGGGGCTTTTTCCATAACAACACTGAACTTTTTCGATGTGTGGATTGCGTTTGTGTAAACGAGTCCGTGTGCTGTTGCGACAAACGGTGAGGCGCAGTCAAAAGATATGGTAATTTCTTCATTAATATGTTTCCTGATTTGTCGTTGAATTGAAGTTAGATAGCAAGCCCAATCTAACTGTGCTGTACCCAAGAAGTGGATCCAGTTCTTGCCTGTGAGCATGCCTTCCTCCCGCATGATCATCAAACGCTTTAAAGTGATGTCCATCTTACTCATATTAACACCACCCATTGCCCAACCCTCTGCTGCCTTATCTCCCCATACAGCAGGGTCACTAAATTCTTTAACACCTTCATACCAAGACTGTGCGCTATGCCAATCACTGCCTTGTAACACATTCAACCACTTGGTCTTACCCATTCGATTCTTCAAGAAGTATTCGTTATTGAAACGAGTTTTCTGTAAACAATCTTCTGGGCTTGTTAAACCAGTTCTTGCTTGATTGTTCTTATCACAGGCCCAGATAGGCACATCCAACATCATTGACCAATCGGCAGTTAGTTCTAACCAAGCGATAATATCATCACGAGTTTTGTTTGCTGCCTTGCCTTCAAAGTCTAACCAATCAAATTTGAGAATACCCTTACCAATTTGGTATCCACCTGAATCACCTAATATCATAGTGTTGGCATGATCACGACCGTGTATCATACTTTCCTGTATCAGACTCTTTTGGATATCTAACTGTGCATGACCTGCAGAGTATAGACCATACTTGTAGGTAAAGTATCCTTGTTCTTCGTTTAAGAAGTTCATACCTTCGATACCACGATCAAATCCTTTAGGGATACGATCCTTAGGAACGAAATCATCTAATCTTTGTTTAGCGATGTATGTGCTGTAGAAACTGCTGATTGCTGGCAAATAGACAGCATAGTCTCTTTGAAATGGTGACAGGTTAACTGGTGGATTCATTGTGTTCTTTGCTTAGTATTATTGTAACATCTAATTGTTCTTTTGCTTTCTTTAAATTGTCCAAAGCGATTTTCACGGCGGTATTGGTTGATGCTAATGCCTCCATTGCAAGTTCTTCTACACGCTTTTGATTTACCCAACCAATGGCATCTACAGCATCTGGTGTTAGACTCACATCGATATCACTCATTCGGAAAGGTTGCCACATCTGTCCATCATACACTTCTATGCTTTGAGTTGTGGTGTTGAATCGCATGTTACCCAGCCCCTGTGCTCCGCTAAAGTTGTTCACATAGTTGCTGGCATTGTTATTGTGAGCCGTCAAATATGGTCCACTACTATACACATTCTTTATCATGCTTGTGCTGGAATGATATACTTGTAAGTGGCAATGCCGCTGTCTAAAGTGATCTGCATAGCACCTTCGTTGCTGAAACTGATCTTTGCGTTATTGGCATCTGCGATTTTCAAAATACTCAACACATTGTTTACTGGCCAAGTCCATCCTTTATTTAGATTTCCTGTGACACCAGTTGAGAAAATAAATTCACCACCGTGACTGCTGACATCGCCAAATGTAAACTTCAAATTGCCGCCATCTGTCTTGGCTAAGAAAGTTGTATGTTCAGTGTTGGCACCTGCTTGGAATTGGAAACGCTGGATAGCATTTACTGTGGGCTCAACTTCAACATCCCACTTGACGCCACGGAACTTGACAGTTTTCAATTTCTCATTGATAATGTCTTGATTCATAAAGCGATAGTCATTCTTGAAGTCGCCGTCTTTGTTTTCAAAGTGGAGACCAACTGGAACAGTTTCGCCATTGCGTTCAGCAGTGACTACTTCGATCTTAGCACCATCTTGATATTCCTTACCATCTAAAAGATAGCGTAGTTTTTCAAGTTGCGGCATGCCATATGTACCGATCATGTCTGCGTGTGGGTTAGCAGTTTCTGCATACATGATAACGCTACGGTCATCTGCCATGCTGTCGATTAGAGTTTTTTCATCTGTGCCTGTGACTTTAACGATGTTAAGAAAGCCCAATTTGTTTGTGTGTGCAACGATGTCTTGTAGAATAGATTTCATAATAATTTCCTTTGTGTTAGTTTATTTAGATTTAGAGAAAAAGTCAACAAATATTTTATTCAAAAACTGAATAACGAATTAAATGTATTTGTTTGTGTAGTGGATTCGAGATCCCATTCCAGAACACCGATAAGGTTATCCAGTTTGTTATTGATGATAACATGTTCCATTTCAGCATGATCAAATGGTAGTTCTTGGAACCACTTAGGTAAACGAAGTTCATCGACCGGATACGCTACGCTGGTATACCCAAGTGGATTTTCCTTCATCTTACATACGATAACTTTCATACCATCAACGATGTTGGTGCTGTATTTGTCACCGTTCATGCGTTTAAGAGTATTCCAATTGATACTGGCACGGACATGTCCAGGCATATTAGTTTTGCCTTTCTTCTTTTCTTCAGCGTCGTATTCGGCAATGTTATTTGCTCTTTTTGGACTACCCTTCTCCCACCCTGGTCTTGCTTTGAATTCGATTCGGAACTCATTGATCATATCTAAAATCTCTGCTTCCTCTGAACCGTTCAGCACTTTATTCAAAACCTCACTCAAGAAGTTCTGCATAAATTCCGGGGTATCGCTACGCTTCAAATCCAAGCCCATGGCCTTGATCTTACCGGGTTTAGTTTCGCTATCGTATCTCTTGCCATCCTTGTCATAGTACAATACAGCATAACGCTTCTTGGTAATGAACAGTCCTTTGCTGGCAACAATTTCACGCCCACCTTTGATAACAGCACCACGACTCTTTGGACAGTGGAAAGCATCTAACATGAACTGTGGAAAAGTATCATTGACAGTATCTGCAATGTTATCGTACAGTTGTATCACCACATCCTTATCCCAAGGAATAAGTTTCTTTTGGATATCAACCTTCAAAGAGTTATATGCGGAAAAATAACAACTATCAGTGTCACCGTAGATGATGGCTTTTCCAACATGGTCAAACTCACCTGTGATGATCTCATTTACTTTACCTGCCATATGACGGGCGATCTGTCTACCTACTAATGTAGTTGATTGTCCGATACGCTTGTCAAAGAATCTGCAACCCGGATTCAAGATAGCACCATACAGACTGTTCAAGTTAATCTTCTTGACCAGTTGTCGTTTATCCCAATATTCCTCTTCGACCTTATTGCCAGCATCAATTGCCGCTTTAAGTTTCTTCTGCATATCCTTACGCTCACTATACCAGCGAGCCAGCAAACCCGGAATAATACCTTCTGTTTCGTGTGTAAAGATAGTACCATTAGCACTCAACATCCAGGGCTTATGACTTTCATAAATTAGTCTATATGCTTCCGCTGCACTTAGGATATCCTGTTCACCGTTTTCCCAATCAATTGTGACTTCATAAGCACGATCCTGTCGCATCACTGCTTCGTATTCTTCACTACCAAATTTGTTCTCCCACGCAGCCGCAAATGATTTCTTATGCAATACCATTTGCTCATGGATAAACTGATCGGTGTTGGTTTGTTTTAATTGTCCGACAATTGTTTCCGGACCCATATTCAACGCACGAATAGCACTGGGATATAGACTGTTAATATCTATACTACCAATCCAGTCATGTAGACCTTTTTTAGGATATGCTACATAAGCACCTGCCGCTTGATTGTTATCATTTTCATCACGCTTTAAACGGCTCGGAACGATAAGTCCACGGTGATGTGCTTCATTAACGATAGCCTGTTCCGTCACGGCCACAGCACCCATTGTAGTCTGTAGCAACACGGTACATTCATGTGCCAGTGTGTTGGCAAGATCCAGGAATTTTAGTTTCTTATCTAACTTGTCCAATAGAGCAGTATCTTGCCTATTGTATTCGATAAACTTGCGGAAGTCTTTGTTGTATAGTTGATCAAGTGTGCCTTCGTATACAGTCTTGCTCTCACCTATCTCCATCTCTCCGATGGCATCGAGCCTATAGGTGTGGCGTTCCTCGTATGTATATTTCCGGTACAGTTCGAGACTGTCCAAATGAACGCGACCAATAAGATCATAAGTAATAGCCTGTTTCCCATATTTCTCATATTCTCTCTTCTTTGGAAATTGATCCCACAAGCAAAATCTGCGTGTATCTTCTTTGCTTAATACTTTGGTAACACGATTAACTGTGTAAGGAATATCAAATCCTTCACTATTCCATCCGCTTAATACATCAGCATCTTCAATTAGATTTAGAAATGCATCTAACATTTCCGCTTCTGTTTCAAACAATATAGTATTAGGAAAGTCTTTGACTTGTTCCTTGGCTTGTTCCATTGTCAGCGTCTTCGGTGGAACAGCAAAACATACCAGTGTGTCTAACCATTGTAGGTGAACAGCGATCGCAGTGATTGGCATGAAAGCATCTTCTGGGGTGCTATAGCCACGCTCGGGATCAAAGTCCACCTCAATGTCGAAAAACGCCACATGAAGTTTGGGTGCATCTGCACCGAGATAGTTATCTTCTAAACAGCGGAATGCTGGTTTGATATCGCTTTCGTAAAGTTTACGATCGCCATGGATACGGAGTTCTTTCTGGAAGTCCTTGTTATTTCTACAAGTGACTTTACTAAGACTTTCACCGTGGATTGATTTATACTTGCCCTTGGGGTCAAGATAATAAAAGATATATTTGGCAGGATATTCCTGAAATATTCTTCCTTTTTTTGGATCGCGTTCAACGACTTTAACGACATCTTTGTCGCGATCCCACATTGCGTCAACATATGACATATATTTTCCTCCTCGTGATTTTATGGCTCACTGACCGTCTTTGTGATCAATTATGGCTGATCCGACCTTACTCATAAATTATTTAGCATCCTGAACAAGCCCACGCTATCGATAGTGACTAACAATGCGTAGTTAGCCAGCATACCAAAAGATCGACGGCTGTGAGCAGCCCAAGCGTATATACAGCACTGGCTAATAAAAATAGGATACAGGATAATAAGAGGCGGTGTAGGTACAGTGAGTGCCATAGTAACACTACATCCGATGCTAATCGCCCAAGCCGTAGTCTCCAGGATAAAACGTAAAGGGTAAACTTTATAATCTTTCCTGATCCATTCAGCGACATTTTTGAAGATCTCATTCATCAGTGCGGCGATGTGAATGTCCGGAGATATCCACGATTGTTTCTAAATCATCAAACTCTTTCCAAACTTGATCCCATTGATCTTTTTGTGCAATGCGTATTGCTTTTTTGATTACACTGGGCTTAACCTCGAGTTCCTCTGCTACTGCGGCAATAGTTTCCTTTAATCCTTCTGTAAGATCCTGAATTTCCTGCAGAACTGTAATTCCTTCTGCTACTATCTGTTTAATTTTAGCCTGTTCAGGCTCTCCAAATGCTTTGCCCATAAAAAATCTCCTTGTAAGTAAGTATATACTAAACAAGGAGCGGTGTCAATGGTTATTTTATAATCTCTCGTTAATTAAATTCCAGTTGATGATTTTCCAATGGTTAGTTAGATAACCTTTCTTGTCTGCAAGATAATCGATATTAAAGGCATGCTCCCACCAATCTATCAGCAGTATGATATCATTCTTGATTTGGTGATTGACAATGGTTTTGATCTCACCATTACGAGCAAGATAGACCCATCCGCTACCTTGTATGGCCATAGCAACTTTGGTAAATTCTTCTTTAAAGTTTTCAAATGATTTCCAATGTTGATCAATAAACTCTTTAGATGCACCGAATGGATCATTGGTTTCGTCTGGAACTTGTAATTGTGGAAAATACATACTGTGTAAGAATGCACCGGCTTCGTTGAAGTCTGGATCACCTTCGCCATTGTTGTAGCGATTAACATAAGTTTTATATAGTTTGCCATAATGATAATCTATAGCATCTTCACTTAGTACAGGTTCCAGAGCATCACGGGCATAGGATAACTTCACTTGTTCGAGTGTTTTGATCTCTTTGCCTTCAACTACATATTTTATAAAATTAAACATTATTTCTTTTTACCTGCTTTCATATTGGCAGCCCAGTGTGCCAATTGTGCTGCCCGACCTGAATGATTTTTAGCAAACTTTCTCAAACTACTGACACTACCTTTGGTAGGAACATGATAACGCTTTGAGTCGCCCTTATCCTCAGGATGCCGACCGTCAGCAAAGTTTTCTCTAACTTTTATCTTAGTTAAGTAATCAAACATTATTCTAAGTTCTTCTGGGGTCATGTTATCTAAATGACCTTTACCTGTTAGTTTTTTTGATAAATTAAAAAATTTCCTATCTTTATCCCACGGTATACCTTTTTTGTCGGCTGCTTTATGAACGTCACTTGGTTTTATAACCAAGTAAGGAGAACTGGCTAGATTTTTATATGCTGGATCGTGTTTAGCCCTCCACAGGGTATTAGTGACACCTTTTGCATTTGACGCATTTTGCCTAGTTGGGTTTGAGAAATTTCCTGGCCTTTTATAAACAAGTTCACCGCCATCGTAAACTAAAAGAGCATCGTTGGTAAATTTAACATGAAATTTATTACTAATAAATTCTCTAGGACCGGGATCGCTTGGTAAATCACCTGCACTTTCAAGTAGTTCATTGATACGCATTAGCAGTTCCACTTTCTTAGTGCCAATGCTTTCCGTGTGGGCTCACCGTTATCTTTTTTCATAGGACCATCAACGCCGCCCATTCTAGCACAGAATGATTTACGGCGTTTAGCAGCCTTGCTACCCGGTTTCAATTTACTGGGTTTAGTGGTTACTGCGGTTTGTAGTTTACTGCCAGGGTGCTCTCTACGATAACTCATAACGCCTTTACGATTGAGCCCACCTGTTTTATTCTTACCTGCCTTACGATGCCAAGCAGCAGATTCATTCAACTCATCTTCCAAGAATGTATCAGCAAACTTTTCACATAATGTTCTAATATTGGTATTGTTAGTTTCTTGTAGAGTGAATTCTCTTTCTTCGTGCTCGTCATCACCTTGGCTTGGATCCATAAACCCGCAATAGACTTTTCGTATGATGGAATTATTAATTAGATCGGTACAACTATCCCCGTGTCTTTCTTGTGCAGTTTCGTCACTGAATTCACTGCAAGGACTCAATGTAGTAAGAAGAATACTGCCTTCTGGAATATCTCCGTATTTTCTATCGTAGGCTTCCATGGCCGCTTTTTCAGCGTGGACATGTAAATCGCCTTGCATATAATTTAATCCCATGACCAAATTATTGTCAGGATCTAATACAGCGGCAGCGACCATACCATAGCGTTCTTTATCTCTCTTTTGGCCTTCAATGACCAATTTGCAGAGTGTGACCAAGATACCATCTAACTTCTTTAGATTGCGTATCTCGTAGTCTTCTTGATCAAACTCATCTAGTCTCATTGTTTCTTCACCTTGGGCTGTCTTGCTTTATACAAGGCCGCTGTGGCCATTACTTTTTTTTTTCTGGGGTCTTATTTTTAAATTGGTGATACTTATTTGGATCAGCATGTTGGAAATTATCAATCCATGTATCTAATTCCATGTTAGGTTCCAGTTGTCTCTCAACCATAGATTGTAGTGATTCAAAGTATGGATCTGCGCTTTCGTTCTTAGGATGTTTGATATGTGCCCAAGCAATAGATTCTGCATCTTTCTTGCTCTTGCCTTTCTTCATCATACTGGCAGTAATATGCTTGGCCTGACGATCGACCTTTGCACCTTCTTTAACAAACTTTCCGCCCATTGACGGTCCGTGTTCTGGATCGTTATCTTTGGCCATATAGTTGTCTGTAGATGGGCCAGTAGCAGCAGGTTCTTTAGTATCCATGCTACCTTTCATATCGCCGGTAGCAGGGGAACTATCCATCTTATCGTCGTCCTTTGGTTTAACTCTTTCAAGACTATATTCGTAGAATTTTATCCCTTTAGACTTTAAAAAGTTCTCAAGTTCTTTACCTGCCTCACCTGGTGAGCGATAGTGTGATCCTAAATTGATCTCTTTGCTAACTTCCTTGTCACCCACTTTAAACTTAACATGGGCAACGATGTCCGGCAGTTGATTATGTCCGCCTGCTGGAACATCGGAGGGTGACCATCCGCCGGCATGTGCGGCACCAATGCCGAGTCCTATAGCACCTGCAACTGCGGCCTTCTTGCCAAACTTTTTAATATCATCCCAACTTTCGTCTACATCTTTCTTAAATCCCTTGTTTGGGATCCATCCTGCAACGGGTTTGCATTTGCATTTACCCGGTGGGCATGTACAGTTAGTCATGCCACATTGCATACAGCGTTTTCCCTCACCTTCCTCCACACCTCTAGATGAAACGGTTGGTGATTGCAGTTGTCTAGTTTTAATGCCGGGCATACCACCTAATGTTGCTAATTTTTTAATTGTGGCTTCGGCACCAGTATTTCCAAGAGATATGACCACGGTACCATCAGGATCAATGGAATCTACTCCTGTCAATGAATCGCTAGCGTAACCGCTGGGTGGCATATAATTAGTTTTAGTTGGTTGACTCTGATATGTAGACTTATTATTACTATCCCATTTTTCCATGCCTTTAGTAATTGCAGCACGAACTTGTTGCTGTTGTGATGTTTCAGAGCCTTCCGCCACACCTTGCTGTTCACCGTTGACGCTTTGTAGCACACTATTCAAATAGTCGGCTGCTTTGGTAATTTTACTTTGTTGCCAAGCATCAAGCCCTTCCTGTTCGCTATAGCGACGTACTAAGCCTAACAATTCTTCAGCATTCTTGGCAATACTTAGTAGTTCACTACTGGCCATTTGTATTTCATGATCAGGGTGGTCTCTTTCATCTTCAGCAACTCCGCGTCCATGATTGCCTGCGGTATATGTATCGTAGCTGCCTTTACCCCATCCGCCTGAGGCGGTACTATGGTCTTCCATAAAAGGTTTCTTATGTTTTTCTTGACCTTGCTTGGCTGCTTTCTTTTTATCTTTGTGAGCACCGGCACCACTTGATTTGGCATTTTTGGCAACGAAGTTTCTTGGAGTAGTTGCTGGAACTGTTTTCTTATCTGCTTCTTGTGCGATTAGATTAGCACCTCGCTTGCGTGTACCGCCTATGGGCATACTGACACTGGCAACACTTCCCGAACTGGTGCCACCGCTGCTGCCACTTTCTAATACATAACGAGTTATATCGCCTTTTGATATTTGTTTAAATTCGTTGTTCATTGTTTATTCCAATTTGCTACAGGACTTACTGTGTTTGTTCCTTCTAACTCTTTGCTGGTCATATCGCCGTGGTTAAGGTCGGTATATTTTGCACCTACTGCTTTGTAGGCATCTTTTAACATATCTTGTTCTACCTCTGAATAAGGATGTGTAGTTTTCTTTTTGCCAACCCAACTTTTTGAATCTATTTTCACCGGAGTCTTGCCGTCTGCCCCTGCTACTGCCATACCTAACCTGTAAGAGGTATAATCACCACTTACTTGTTCACCGTCGCTGTAGACATTAGCACCTCTTGTGGGTTGCTGTTGTCTCTTGGAAAGTTTACCATTTTTCTTTTCGGTAATAAATTCAAGTGCCCGCATTATTGACCTCGGCTACTGGCACGCAACATCCAACCATGCTTGCGATGACCATCAATGCGATCTGCCAAGAAGTTACTAAATCCAGGCTCACCTGCTGCTTCACTGGCAGCATATGTTTTCTTCAGGATAAGTATCATCTTCTCATTATCCATCAATAATTCTTTCACCATGGCCTCTAATGGTAGTATTTCAGTTTCATCGCCAACCTGTGTTAACATGTTGAATCGTGATAAACTGGCAGGAGCATAAGTTCCTAACTTGCGTAGATTTTCAGCAAAGTCATCAATGCTGCCGTATACTTCGCTGTATATCATTTCAAACAATTGATGATATTCCAAGAAGTCACTACCTTCTACATTCCAGTGGAAATTCTGTGCTTTTAGTGCGAAACTGAATTCACTGGCAAAAGCAACCTTGGCGATTTGTGTTAATTGTTCCATGATATGTTATTTATTACGACCAAACCAAAGTTCGAACCATTCCTCAGTTCCGGGTTTGATGTTCTGCTCTCGTTGTATCTGCCCTTTATTGCTGCCTACAACAGGCTGTCTCAATGTGGCCTTGTATGCTGCCAGCCGTTCTTGCCCACCCAATCCACCCATGATAGATGTGGCTTTTAGTTCGTGTATAGGATCTTCTGGAGACAAGTAGCAGTCATCTTCACTACTTTGCGGAATATCATTTACGGTTATTCTGAATTGCTTCATTTACTACGATCTTGTTAATCAGAGCATCCATAATGTTTTCAACATTCTCGCTCACTGGTACACAGTTTGGAACAGTTTTACCTGACTTTTTCTTGGTACCCACAGGGTGATAGCCTTTCCAGCAAGGGTTGGAATCTTTTAAACTTTCCTCCATACCGCCAACTAAATCACCGGCCTGTGCTGGTTTGTTCTTTTTAGGTCCGGTGTTCTTCCATTGTCCTGCTGGTCCGAGTTTGTTCTTTTTGCTGCCTGCGAACATACTGGCTGGCATCATTCTCTCATTAGTTTTCTCATCCTTCTTGGGTTCTGGTTTAGGGATACTTGAAGGGATAACAGATCTTGCTTGGCTTGCTGCTGTTGTACCTTGCACACGCTTGATAGCATTGCCTAATCTAACCGCAGCACTTTTAGGAGCCTCTGACACACCTTGAGATCTATTGGTTCCTACAGTAAGAGCAGGTGCCCTTAGTCTCATTTTATCGTTTGACGCCTGTACCACACTATCAAAGTTTAACTCAAATACTCTATTGCCGTCTTTATCGAGTTCTTCATTTCCTAACACATATCTACCATTGGCAATAAGATTTGCGGACGCTGCTGATTTAGAACTTAGCGGAACTCCTGGAAGTTTTGTAGTCCCCTCGCCACCCTTATATGTTCTAATAGCACTTGGCTTAAATCCTTCATCACGCATTATTTCAGGATATTCCATCATTTCAGGTCCTGCTATAACTAATCTTGGCCCCGCTACTATTTTAGCGTAGAATGTATCGGAACTCATTTCTAATATATCTTTTACAAAATCAACATTAAAATCTAATATAGCCTGTCCACTGACTTTGGTAGCAACATCGATTTCTTTATCAATTTCTAATTTTAAATTATTCACTGCTTCTTGTGGAGTGTTACCTTTTGCTTTAAATTTTGACTCTAACGTTCTTGTATTCTCGGCAATTGCAATAAAGTATAAATTATTAAATTTTTGTTTAGTGACATAAACCTCATATCTTTTATGAGTGCCTAAGTGCTCATATTTTTTATCACCGCCGTATCCTGATAGTTCGTTTAATGAGATATCTTCACTTTTTGGTTTCTTTCCTGCTTTCTTCATAGAAATGGCTATTGCTGCCTGTTGAGCAGGACTACCGGCCTCCGCCACACCTTGTCTTAATTGTTTAATCAATTCTTCGCGGCGTGCTTTTAATGCTTTTACCTCTGACATGTACCAACCTATTGACACAGAAGAATTGTTACGAACTTGTTTATACGCATCTTTGAGTTTTTGGTTAATCAGTTTTAATTCTGACTGTGGATCTTGTTCGCCTTCCTCTACATCCCATTTAGGGCCATGATCTCTGCCATCACTTTGAGCACGATCCTGCTGACGCTGTTGATCGCGTTGGGCTCTGCGTTTCGCATCAGGAGCACCTGGACCAGTTAGATCTCGAGCCATGCGTGACATAACATCATTGTCTTCTGCCATATTGATATTGTGACGATCTAACTCCGCTTTCAATGCTGCCAATTTGTTTGGAGCACGAGCGATAGCATTACGGATATCACCTGCTATACTTTTAGGAACTTTACCTAACACATTGTTGATGATTGAATCAACCTGTGCATTCTGTTGCCCGACAGCATTACTCTTTGGAGGCTTGCTTCTAACAGGAATATCATCCGGCTCATCGCCTGCTGCTTCCAGATCCATTAGATATCGTTCGTATTCTGCTTTGTTCTGCATCCAACGCTGAGCATTTCTTGTTAGTTGTGGTGCGTTGATTTGTTCGCCTAACTTGGCCAATATTGGAGGTAGATTATTAGCGATGTTGCCAAATGATCTCTTCATTTCTAACTCACCGTCAGTTTCGACTCCGCGTAGGAATTCTTGTAGATCTACAGTTCTACGAGTATTGTATTTGCATAGATCGTATAGTTCATTCTGTAGTCTACCTACATACATATTTTGAACCCAACGACCACCAACACCTGCTGCTACCATTCTAAAGCCACGGCCGAGTTCGCCGTGATTTTCCATATACTTCTTGGCTTGGAATTTCATCGTGCCATAGACATTGGTAATAGGTTCACCAACATCATTGATGATGGCTCGTAGTGTGCTGTCAATACTGGTACCTTCGATTAGAGCATTTAATACTCTGCGTTCTGCTAACGGTGTAGGTTGTGCCTGCGGAACAGGTGCCTGTGGTTGTTGTATTCCCATACCTTTCCTTGTTATATCCATAAGGTGTAAGATCCAGTCTGCACCTAATTTGCTCACATCAAACCCTTTAGACCATTCAGCAAATTGTTGATCTGGAGTTGCCTTGGGATCTTTTAAGATGTTGCGTAGTCGAGTGAAACTCATGCCTGTACCACGCGGTGTCGGTTCTAATGTAACTTTTACATGTTCGTAACCCTGGAACTTGTTAACAGCCTTCATCAATGCTTGAGGCATAGTGAGACCTGCTTGATCTTCACCTACCATGATGATGACATTATCATAGCGTGGAGGCTTGCCTGGTAGTGGATTGATTAATTCGTGTTTGATCTTTTGTAGCAGTGATCCGCCATCTTGATTCACCGTGGATATATTTTTAGCATATTCTGGATACAGTTTGTGCCATGTTTGAACTTTAACTGATGGTGGAATAGGATCATCCTTGCCCTGTGCATTGCCAATAAACAAATATGGATCACCTCCTACTGCTGCTGCTTTCTTAGTTGTATAGTCCCAAAGTTGTTCGTGGCCGATGTGTCCAACGAAACTACCAATGGCAACTACTGCGGTTTTAGCCTCGCCTCTTGGACGCTCTGTTCTTGCATTAGTCTTAGCAGCATTTTTAGCAGTGATAACATCACGCTGTTCTTGACTGGTTACTTTGATAGGACCAAGGCGGCTGTTGATAACGATACCTTCATAGTCTTGTCCTAATAAATCTTTACCGATGATGTTAGGATCTTCGATGATGGCCTTCTCTAATGCCGCTGCCACTGGCTCCAATGCTGCCTTGACTTGACGTCGGGCTTCTAACTTGTTGCTGGCCAACATGCCTTTGAGTTGTTCAATGTTTTCCAATGGTGGAACTAATGCTGTAACATCTAATGCTTCATTCTGTGTTAGGCTGTTGTCAATAAACATGACACTACCTGACTGCCCTACGCTGGTTAATTCTTGGACGATTTTGTTTGAGTTAGGTAAATCTTCACCTGTGGTAGCATCTGTGATACGGAATGGAACTAATGCAAGATTGACACCTGATGGTAATTTGTCATAATGTATACCAACAAACTTTAGTTTACCTTCTGGAGTTTCTGTAGCAAATGGTAGATACAATACTTCACATGTGACTTGTTTGTTGACCAAAAATCCAGGTCCTAACTTGCTATCAACTAATTGGACAGCGTTCATCATTTCCTCAAATAGGTCATCAAACAATTGAGCACGGTTTAAAATTTCCGGATCAACGGTGCCTTTCTTTTGATGATACGCTACGAAGCCTGGTTCATATCTGGGTTCTGTTCTACTGGTGCCCATGAAAGGCTTACCGTCGGAATTCTTACCAAATCTGCCACCAAATCCGTCTACTTTGACGTTTAAAGGAATGTTTTGTAGTTTAAATCTGCCGTTTCCGTCATGAATTTCGTCTAATAGATCTAACAAGTCAGCAGGCTTAAGATCGTGCAAGTGTGGCATACCTTTACGGAATTGTGCTTTTACCTGTGCTTCTTCATTAACTGGTTTAGCGGCCTTATTTTGGAAAGCGGCAGCATAAGCAGTGGCCATATCGATTGCTTCTTTTCTCAAACCAGCAGCATTAGCCAACTTCATATTTTCCAACATCCAATCGATAGCCGCAAATTTTATATCACGATCTCTTGCCGGATCACCACGAGTAATCATTTGACTACCTGGTTCAAAACATATGCTGAAGAAGCGTCTTGCTATTTCTTCTTTCTTCTGTTCATCTAAATATTTTGCGATTAGTTGTATGGTTCCAATGAAACTGTTTTTAAGTTCTTGGTCATTACCTTTGGGTTTGCGTCCAAAGAAGATTTCAAATTGTTGGGAGAGATTTTGAACATACTGTCTTGCACTGGGTTCCAGTAATTGCATGACAGGAATTCCATCTTTCTCCATAGGTTGCCCAGTGGCAGGATCATTGTAAGGCACATACTTCTGACTAACACCACCGCCGCCTGGTCCACTGACAGCGAAACTATAATCACTATCTGTAACAGGTGCATCGGAGATCTTGGTGCTTTTCTTTAATACACGGGCCACATACTTGGTACTGGCCTGTGCGTATGGCAATGCACGATCTAAATATTTGTGGAATACACCTTTGATGTTTTGAGATATATCATCCCATGCACTACTATGACTATATGATTGCCACTCTGTAGGTAATCCTGTTTCCTTCTCATGTGCTCCATATTCAAAGTCGATCTGTATCTTGACAGGTAGATCTTTTAATTTGATCTCCCATAGACTAACCCATTGACTATTACCCGGGGTGAATCCTAACAATACGGCATTGCCAAACGCCTTGCCTGTATTGCTTTGTAAGAACTGTTTGATTGTATCAGCATGTTGGTCAGACGCCTGTGTATCAATATCGCCTACTTTAGGTTTAACACGAATGAATTCTTCATCTGGAATATTCTTATCCATGAATTGTAAAGTGCTACCACTCAAGAACTTTTGAGTTTTTACGGAATTCTCATGCCATAATGGTTCTTGATGCTGTTGAGCATATACATCGTTAATAGTATGTAATAGTTGGCTTACTACATCTTGCACATAGGCGCGATCATGGACATGCAGATCAAGTTCCTGTGCCTGATGATCTCCCGGAACTCCTTGCCACCCTGGACTTTGATTAGATACATTGCCACCTTCGTTGATGGCTAATTTAGGATTTCTAAATAGTTCGGTTAAGTTCACAGCGTTATCCTAACTTGTATATATCTTTTTCAATATCTTCGCGATAGTGATCATGCAGTCTATGGCACATGTCATCTCTCATTTCTTGAGGAAATTCCTTACCTAACTTGCCTTTTAATTCTTTTTCGTGATAGTATTCTTTACAACCTTTGATCACCATAGGCATATACATTTCCGACACTTGCTCGGGAGTGAATTCTTTCATCTTTTTTACTTTGCGAGCGATAGAGTGGAAGTAATCTTTGTGTAGTTTATCGTGGTCGATGATGTACCAGAAGAGTTCGTCGGCACGCTTGTCATCCTCGGTGTCTTGACCGCGTTTGCTTATTTGTATAGGCTGATTAAAGAATTCTGTAAGTTTCATGATATTTTAGTTATAATCTTGGAAAGGATGGTCTGAACTATTAGGAGTTTGTCCGGTATCACCTACGCACATGCCTTGAAACATCCAAGTACCTACTGTGTCAAACGCAATAGCTTTAACTTTAATATAACTGCCTTCCTTGGCATGATGTTGTCCAAGGAATAAAACACAGGCAGTTGAAGTTGTTGCAGTGGCTGTGTGCAGCTTACCAGTAGTTGCGTTGTCTACTCCAACATATATCGAACCTCTAAAGACATCGGTGGTTTCTCTAACACCTGTATAATAACTCTGTATATAAACTTGTCCAGCAACATCAGAGAAATAAAATTCAAATTCAGCACCTAACATGTCTGCGGTTAGTTGTGGTAATCTAAAGAGGCTGTTTCCTCCAGCAATTGTAATCAATGTTCCTTCATCATCTGCTATTGTTAATTGTTGGAAAGCACCTGATACATAGGTATCACCGATTGATGTTCTTCCAATACCATTGCTTGAAGTAAGTCTAGAACCATCGGCAAATGTGATGCCGATATCGGTCAGTGTGTTAGCAACAAATACTAAACCTGTTCCAACGTATAGGTTTCTCCATTGACTGGAGGTGCTGCCTAAATCGTATGCGAGATCAGCATTAGGGATAATATGTCCAGGTGTGGTTAATTTGCCATCTGCGTCAAATGTCCAAGTATAGTCAACACCATCAATACCTTTCCTGGTTTCAATATTAACTTGAGGGGTATCTATTGTGGGTAATTCTACCCTTAGATATGCCCATCCAGAACCATAACCGACCACATCATCTTCAGCAAATACTTCCCAACTTTTGTTATCCTGAGTTGATACGGCATATGAACTTGTGCTATTTTCAGCATTATATGTAGCAAAAGATATTTGATCTTTACCGATAAGAGTAGGAACATAATATTCTGTTATAGGCCATTCTGCCCCCGCTGTTGGAAATGCTAAACTACCATCTGTTCCAAATCCCCAAGTGTTATCATTTACATTAACACTGACGCCATCGTGGAAAATATCTACAAAGTTAGTGTTTGTATTAAGTCCATAGCCATTAGGAACAGGTGTTGCCTGTAGACTTAACCCATAGGAACTCTTAAAAGTATGATAGTTACCTGCGTCTTTTTGTATCTCTAAAGAATAAGCACCACTCCACCATTCGGTGGGATGTGTAAGTTTGAGTGTTCCGTCATCAAGCAATACTAATGTAGCAGTTGTCCCTGCTGTTAATCGATCAGTTGGTGTTGCAGGTAATGTGTCTGTGGTTAGGTAACCGACATCATTGTTAAAATCACCTACATTGGTTGGTACTGTAGGATATGCAGGTAATGTTTCTGTGGTTAGGTAACCAACATCATTGTTAAAATCACCTACATTGGTTGGTACTGAATCAATAGTTATATAACCAGCAGTATTGATAATATCAATATTTGTGTAAACTTCGTCGAAATTTTCATTGGTCTTAACCAATGCTGAACGCAGGCTTTCACCATCACCTGCATATTCTCCACTTCCTACATTTATTGTTTGTTTTGCCATAGTGATTCCATTACCTGTTTATACTGATGCCATTCATCACACCTTGCTCAAATTCACTGATACGACCGCGTAGCCAGACAAAATTTCCAGTGAAATTATAAGATTTGTTAGCGGTGGTCTCAAACACATATCGAGTGCTATCAACACCTGCATCTGTAACTAACCCAGTGGTGTCAATATAGAATTTAGTGCCAGGTTCGGTGAGTCTTACACTGGTCCAGTCAGAATCACCCGGCTCGGATGCTAAGGTACCTTGTATTTCAATGGTACCTACAAACTCGGCCACGCTCCAGAATACGGTATGAACACCGTCGCTACCACCGAAATACCCATCCCCCTTGATGCGTTCGCTGGTGTAAATTAGTGCTGTGGTACCCGTATTCGGATAACTTACAGATACGGTGTCACTGTTATTGATTTTAAATGTTAGGGATTGACTTAATGCTGGCATAATAAAGTATTTATGCCGTCATTAAGTTCTCCCGTAGTATGAATTCGTCTACTCGTCTAACATAACCGCTGATCTTCAACCCTAACATGGTCATGGTTTTTGCATCTTTTACATACATATGTGGGTCATGCACCCATCTCGAACCCTGCAACCATTTTTCAGTACCGGTTTTTATGATGAAAAGGTCCGGACGCTGTGTAGCCCATTTAAAAAAATCCCGTCGATCAGCCGTATTCCACAGTGGTTCGAAATAGACTTTGTATTGATAATCACCATAGGGCAATGTATCACGCAGGATCTTCTTATATCCATTGTCTAACATGAATTCACGCTCTTCTTCTGTGGTAGGACCTACTACTCGATAAACCCAGGGTTCTAAAGCGTTATGGATGGTTTCCAGAAATACCAGATCTTTACAAAAAATATTGTAGTGACTATTTTCGCATCTGATCTGTAACTGATCTTTGAGACCCACAAATGGTTCCACCGCGTAAGTAAACGCCAATAGATCAGACATTTCCTCTTTGTTCAGGGCACTGAGACTCCAATAGGGAGTCGCATTCTGGCGCAGTCCGAGACAGAGAGATCTGGTTTCTTCTATGCCGGTAAGGCTAATCCTACTGGCTCCTTTGACCACGCATTCGATCTTATAGGGCCATTTGTTATAGAATAACTTACTGGACGATAGTTTCTGTATCTGCATCTTTGTCCACTACCTTAACTCGTTCAACTGGCAATACTTCAATCACATTGAGTTTTAGTTGATCTTTCTCAACAGATATCTCAACTACTCCACCGTTAGTCAACTTGCCAAACAAGATTTCCTTGCTCAATGGCTTCTTGATGTATTCATCAATGGTACGCTGTAGTGGTCTTGCACCCATCTTGCTATCAAATCCTTTCTTGATCAGATACTCAATAGCCTCTGCATTGGGTTTAATACTGACATTCTTATCTTTGATCAATGCGTTCAGATCATCAACAAACTTCTTAACCACTTTAGTCATGCTGGTTTGATCCAACTTACCAAACTTGATGATACCATCTAAACGATTGCGGAATTCAGGTGCAAAGAACTTGTTGACAGCATCCTTAGGATCACTATCGCGATCTAAACTACCAAATCCAACACCGTTCTTTTCAGCATCAGCAGCACCCAAGTTACTGGTCATGATGATAATAGCGTTGCGTCCGTCTGCTTTCTTGCCATTGCTGCCGGTGATAAAGCCATTGTCCATCAACTGTAGCATGACTGTTAGAACATCAGGATGTGCTTTTTCAACTTCATCTAACAATAGCACACAGTTTGGTGTTTCTTGTAGGTTAGTGATCAGTTGTCCTGCGTTATCTTCAAAGCCTACATATCCAGGAGGTGCACCGATGAACTTGGCCACGCTGTGTTTCTCTTGGAATTCACTCATATCAAAGCGTATTAGTTTGATTCCCATGTTAGAAGCCAGTTGTTTAGCAACTTCTGTCTTACCTACACCAGTTGGGCCAACAAACAAGAAACTACCAACGGGTTTATTGAATGCTTTTAGTCCTGCCTGTGCAATAAAGATCTTGTCCAGCAATGTTTCGATCGCTTTCTCTTGTCCGAACACTTTACCACGCATGCCTTTTTCGAGTCCTGCAAGATTGCTACCTTCTTTGGCATTGATCTGTTCCAGTGGAAGATTAGCGATCTTAGCCACTTCAAACATGATCTCATCGTGATCCACTACACCGTTTTCCTCATCTTTGATCTTGAAGCGAGCACTGGCACAATCGATAAGATCGATGGCCTTGTCCGGCAGTTTCTTATCAGTCATATACTTGACAGAGTAAGTTACAGCATCGGTGATTGCTTGGTTGGTGATCTTAACACCGTGATGTTTCTCGTAATACTTCTTAAGTCCTTTAAGGATCTTAATACAGGTTGCTTCATTTGGCTCATCAACAGTAACACGTTGGAATCTACGCATTAGAGCACGATCCTTTTCAAAGTGCTTGCGATATTCTTCCCATGTTGTGCTGGCTACCACTTTGATAGTGCCCTTGCTCAATGCTGGTTTAAGCATATTGGCCATATCATTACTGCCACCACTACTGGCACCAGCACCACTCATCATATGTGCCTCATCAATGAACAAGATACAGTTCTTTTTCTTCTCGAGAGCACCAATTACCATTTTAAGACGTTCTTCAAAGTCTCCACGATACTTGCTGCCTGCTAACAATGCACTAATATCGAGACTGTAAACAGTATGTTCTTGGATGAATTTAGGAACAGCACCTTCGTGTATCTTACGTGCAAGTCCTTCAGCAATAGCAGTCTTACCCACACCCGGATCACCAATCAGCATCACGTTAGATTTATTTCTACGGGCCAATACTAATTCAACTTCTTCGAGTTCTTTCTCGCGCCCAATAACAGGATCAATCTTCTTACCTTTAGCACGAGCAGATAGATTGACACAGAATTGATTAAGCATACGTTCAACTTGAGGATTGACCGGTTTTTCACCTTCTTCCTCAACATCTTCTACTTGCTCTTTCTGCACATAACTAATAAATTTGTCTTTATCAATATTGGCTTTTCTTACGAAGTAACATGCATGACTTTTCTTCTCTGCGAAAATGCTGATAAAGCAGTCCACAGGTTCAATTATTTTTCTTCCGGAGAATAATGCTGTATTGTATGCACGATGTAGCATACGATCAACAGTGGCAGTTTTCTTAGGACGATCTACGCTATCGTTGACGATTTCTTTTAAATTTTCATTAATGAATGTTTCAAGATCGGAGATTATCGTATCTACTTTAGCACCAAAGTTTGTCAATAGTTTTGCAAACTGTTCGTTCTTCACCATACCATATAAGAAGTGTTCCAATGTAAGGTATTCATGACGATGCTCGTTAGCATATCCAACGGCTGATTCAAAAATATCTTCGAGGTCTTTATTTGGTTGTAGCATTATTTGTGTTTTCTCTTTTGTTTAGTTTTCTTTACTGCCATGGCCCATTTCAGAGTGCTAACTCTATCTTGGAACACGATTCCTTCAAGATGGTCGTATTCGTGTAAGAAGCACTTACAGTTATATCCATCAAACTCACCTTCCTCAAATTCACCCTGGCTGTTCTGCCAACGTGCTTTGATTTTTGTAGGTCTCTTAACTTTAACATAGATTCCAGGAAAACTCAAGCAGCCTTCCTCCATATCGGCAATATCTTCTGTATTATCAGTAACAACCGGATTGAAGAATGCCTGTGCTGCGTCTGGATTATCTCTGTGTCCCATAACAAACACACGGGTTTCAATACCCACTTGATTAGCAGCAAGACCTATACCATCTAATGCCAGCATAGCGTCAATCATGTCTGTTTCAAGTTTGACTGGATCCATGACGGGATTATTGAAATCAAATGCTGGCATACTCTTACGTAGTATAGCGTCGGGAAATTTAACTATCTTCATACTAAGGCCTGTCTAATGAGATCTTTTTGTCTCTGATTTAAATTAGTCGGAATGGTGATATTGATATTTAATAGCAATCGTCCTTTCATATAACTGTTAGACATATTCGGCATACCATAACCTTGTACTGCTAATGTTTGACCATGTTGCGTACCTGGTGTTATGTTGATCTCTAATCTACGACGATCGATAGTTTCGAATGTTACTGTTTTACCAAGTATCGCATCTAAACAATTGATAGATAGTGATCGAACCAGATCGTCACCTTGTCTTTGATATTCAGGATGCGGAGCCACACGTACTGTTAGATGAATGTCACCTCTTGGCATATTTCCTATGCTATCGTCACCCATACCTGCTAAACGTAAAGTAGTTCCGTCGGCAACACCTGCTGGTATTTTGACTTCTAATACTTGATCTCTACCCGACGGTAGTTGGATAGTGGCAATGAGATTCTTACCAAAGAATGACTCTTCAAAGGTAATATCTGTTTGCATATTCAAATTCCTGTTTCTCACAGGTTGTGGCCTACGTCCAAATATGTCGCCAAATGGATGATTTCCTCCAAACATATGTGAGAACATGTCTTCAAATCCCGGAGGAGGTCCACCGTGGAAACCTTGTGGCATTGGGTTGTCGTATTGTTGACGTTTGCCCGGATCACTCAAGGTATCGTATGCTTCCTGTAGTTGTTTGAATTTGCTATCATCTCCGCCATTTCGGTCAGGGTGATGTTTCATGGCCAATTTTCGATAGGCCTGCTTGATGTCTTCTGGTCCTGCGTTTCTGTCAACGCCTAAAGTTGTATAATGATCCATAATAGAAAAAAGGTATAGTAGTAATTATACTATACCTTCCGAGTGATGTCAAGAACTTTTATTTCTTTTTCTTATCCTCTGGAACCGCGGTGCCTTCTAATTTCTTATGCACTTTGATTTTCTTACACTCTTGAACGGGCTGACCGTTCTTCATTACAGGCTTGCCGGCCTTGTCCATTTTATCGTGGCATACTTCTTTCATCTCGCCACCAGCATATGCTGTGCTGACTACCATGCTTAATAACAATATTTCTAATAGTTTATTCATACCAACTCCTATTTAAATTTATCTATATACTTTTGTAAGTATTTTTCTTGTAGCATTTTAGCATAAGCAGGTTGTGGAAAATTCCATCCTATAAATGCTCCAACGATGATCCAAAATAATGTTTCTAACATACCTACTCCTTATAGTAAAGGTTGTGGTGGTTGTACAGGTGCTGGTTTTCCTCCAAATCCTGTAGTAACCGCAGGCGGTCCAAAGCCTGGATTGCTATTAAAGCCTGTTGGTGCTGATGCGCCAAATCCACCGGAGTTGCTAACTCCTCCTGCTGCCTGAGAGCCAAATGCTGACGGACTGCTTGTTTGTACATTGAATCCGCCATTGTTCATACCTCCTGCTTGTGGTGTTGCTCCCGGTGGAACATATGTAGTTCCTGCATTAGAAGGGAGTTGCATTCCACCGTTGTTAGCACCATTTAGTTTTTCCTGTGTACGACCGTGTGCAGCAATACCAAGAACAGCACCCATTGCGATGTGGAATAAACCAGCACCTTGTAACGTCAATGGTTGCCATTGTGTTTGCACAGATCCGTGGCTTAGACTTTGTAATAGACTCCACATAACAGGTGCAAGTACAAAATCAAAAGTACATACGGACATGTACATCCAGCCCATCATTGGACGCCATTTTGAATTCATCCAATCTTCTTTTTTCTTCTCGCTTGCGCTCATTTTGACTTCTTCGTCGGCCATAGTGTACTCCAGTTAAGTGTACTGATATTTATTATCTTTTGGATTAAAATCTCATTACACCTTTTAAAGCCCACGTATCTGTCTTATTTTCAAGCCCTTGTTGGGTAGTTCCATATAAACCAACACTCATATCTTTGTATGGAGAATATGTAATACCTGCTTCAGCAGTAACTTTTGTATCAGAATTCATAGCAAATTCGCCTGTTACAGCAAAATCGTTGATTCTTTTGCTAACACGAACGCCTGCTTCTGCATATCCAGTATCGCTGCTGGTGCTGCCCACTGTTCTTGCACTTTGTACACTACCGGACTCTTTGTAACCATTTGTTTCTGAATGTATTACAGAATATCCAGCAAAAGGACGAATTGCATTGTCAATTTCAGGAGCATAAACTCTGTGGTTAACCCATAAATCACTTCCCGTTGTTGTATAGGCATTGTTGAACAATCCGCCTACGCTACGACTATTGCTGATGTCATTTTGTCCATAGTTAAAATTATTCACCATTACAATATCGCCGTCAGTTTTGTAGATGCTGTATAGACCCACTGCCTGTTTATCTTGTTTGGTCTTGCTATCAGACCCTGTAAGAGTAGTATCAATTTTGTTGTAGTTTAGACCCAAACGCCAATCACTATTGATATTCAAATCTCCACCAAGTTTAAAGGAATCGCTGCTGGCACCATAACCCTTTTTCATCTCCGATGTCGCTTGTCCACCACCTATGAAAAAGTGTCCATCTTCAGTTGCTACCATATCTCCACGGAATGGATTTACAGCAATACCACTTAATAGATCTTTGTTTATACCGGATAGTTGGCTTGCTTGATCAATACGTCCGGAGAAACTTGCATTCGCTACGCTGGTCGCTACTGAATTTGATACAGTAGTAGTTGTAGTAGTAGCACTATCGCTTGTAGTTGTAGTACCATCACTCCATGTAGTAGTTGTTCTAACTTTTGTGACCAATCTTCTTTCCATTGGAGTTGTTACTGTAGTTGTTGTTTCTCTTGCGATAGTTTGTGTAGTATCACTTTCGCTTGCTGTATGATGTGCTAAAGATCCTCTTACCACCGGCAATGTTGTTGAAGCCGCGGTAGTATCGGAAACTGTAATAGTTGCTGTGCTTGTGCCAGTTACGGTAGGAGTAGAAGTGGATGAACTACCACCAGATGATGTAGCACTTCCAACGTCGACTAATGTGCCGCCGCCTGGTACTGTACCTGATGTTCCACCACCGGCACCACCTGTCACTGCTGAATCTGCTGCACTAAATGCATTTGGTCCAAATATGTAAGCATATTGGAAATTAACGATGTCGCCTATGCTAACTCCACTTACCATGAATCCTAATCCAATAGTATAGTCACCTCTAACTACAGTTAGTCCTCCAGTGTTATTAAGATAATCTTTTGGATTAGTAGACCATGATGAACTGATACCTGCACCATAACTACCTGTGGTTTGTGATGTGTATAAGCCCAATGCATAACGACTGACAGTGGCTTCGGAGAATACCACGTTCTTTGCAGGGATGGCACCATAACCTAATACGTTATCAGTAGCACTGGTATCGCCTGTCATAGGCATCGCGTCCGGGTCAATATAACGACCAAAATATAACTTTGGCATAGCAGCCAATGCAGTAAATTGTGTGTTTATATCAATGTATTTCTGTCCGCTTGGTAGACTGTAGGTATGTGTAATATCAAAGTCTACTGTAGATGCAGCCCATATGGCACTGGCTGCTGTAGGACTTCCTGACCAAACACCACCTGTGATACTTTTAGTTCCGGTGTTATTATTTGTATATGAACGGATCAATGTTCCTGAACTATCTTCTATTCTAACAGTAAAGCCTTCAAATGGGCTACCTGGTGTTAGATAGTCGCCTTGGCAACTACTGCAAGGCCAAGTATGCGTTCCGGTGTTATCGTATTGTAGTCCAGGACGTGTGGCACCCCCTGAGCCCAACGTTCCTGTAGACAAGTTAACACCTGCTCTAACATATTCATTTTCTATTATTACATTTTGTGCCTGACCAATGGTCGCGAAGGCAAGTAAGGCGGCCATGAGGCCACTTTTTATTTTCTGAATCACGATAACGCTCCTAGTGTAGTGTATCAGTATTTATGCACTTTTAGGATTTACAGATGTTTTACGGTTATTAATTGGAATAGGATAGTGCAGAGGGGAATGACGATACAAAGGCTTCCCATGAGCCATAGTGTGGCCATTATAGCCTGAGCCTTCATCTCTCGGTCTTTTTGTTTCTGTTCTTCTATACGTTTTTCTTCTGCCTGACGTTCTTCCATCATGCGTTTGCGTTCGGCCTGCATTTCATAGTAAACATCAGCATTGCCGGACCAGAACAATATATCTTTTAATTCTTTTTCATGCTGTCTTAATGCTCTGGATGCCATAGCCATTTTCAAAGCCTGTGCTCCAATTTCGGCATCACTCATCCTGATGCTTTGAACTTTTAATTTTATACTGGCATTATGAACTTCATCTGCGGCCTTATAAAAATCACTAAACTCGTGTATGAGTCCGTTGATGTCTTTGCCCAGTTTCACAGCCTGTTTGATACCAGCAACAGCACCTTGGGCCAACGCAAAGGCGGTAAACGGATCTATCATTTAAGTCTTCCTAAACCAAGGCTTATCCTTTAGTTCCCATTGTAAACAGATGCTGGGTTGATTTTGACTAAAGTCACCGGAACCTGACCAACGAACACATACGTATTCTTTATTTTTATCAGGGCTTTTTGGTTGTGGATCAGCGGTCGTAAGGAATAATGTCGCGATTGCGGAGATCATTATTCCGGGTTTTGTAATCCACATTGTGCCGCTCCATAATAGTATGCTATTATTTAAAGCGGTAGAGCGGAAAGTTAAGTATGTAGTTTAGTTAAAAGAATAGCCAATAGCCCTGTGCCATTAGAAACAGTCCTACTCCGCCGACTACCCAACTGGCTCTATACATGTTGTTATTGACAGTTAATATAGCGGCAGATAACAACACGATTGCTAATTGGAATAACATACCAGCAAATGTTAGCCATGGAGTATGCAATCTTGCTTCATCGCGAGCAGCGTCTTGTGCTCTTGCTTTTTCAAGAAGTTCTTTCTTACCTTCACCTTTGTCAGGTTCACTTTCATATCGAGCAATCTTTGCTTCTAATTTAGCGATACGATCTTTGTCCTTATCTCGTTTGGCATCTTCTAATTGCCCTTCAGCAATACTTTGCTTGATACTTTTAGATTGATAAAATCCATATGTGTTACTGGCTTTTAATAAGTTAGTTTGAGCAATACTGCTAAAGTTATTAGCAATGTAGGTATTACCTGCTAAAAATAATGCCATAAAGACAATGACTAATCCCGACTTGTCTTTGATCTGTGCTTCACGCTCGCTACGTGATAATGGTTTTGCTTCGTCTGCCATGTTCTGCTCCTTTATCTTTTGCCAAATACTTTGTATTCAAGTAAATCAATGCGACTATCCAAATCTGCACGGGCCAAGGCCGAGTCTTCACGGATTTTTGCTCGGCTCAATGCTGATTCTTCTCTCATGGCAGCAAAGTCTTTCACACGCTCCAGGGTCATTGCTGCTCGGGCCAGTGCTGCTTCTTCCTTGATCTTTTCCATCTCGATAGTGGTGCCTTGAGGCGGAATGGCCTTGTTTTCGGCACTCACTACCACATTGATTTTGCTTTGTAGCACAGTTAGATCATGACTGGCTGCACTCAATGCCGTCATGAGATACACTATGCATGAAAACATGATGGGTATTCCTGCAAAGGTTATCTTCTCGACCAGGCCACCTTTACTGGCAGCAGCCATCTGAGCATCCCGTAATTCTTTTACATCTTTAACTAATGCTTCAATATCATGTTCTTGTGTTGACATGTTATGCTCCTAATACATGTAATGCATGTTCGTAGTGTTTGATACGATCCTCTAAACCAATAGTACCACCGTTGATACGTTTAGTCATTGTTAAAATATCACCTTTGTCGGCAAATTGATTTAAATTGTTACTTTCCCAGAACCAGCAAGCACTTTGGACAGCACCTTCAAATGTGGCCAAATATTCTGGCAAATCTTCTACTGGTGTTTCAATACTGTCGGCAAATGCTTGATAATTTTGTTTACCGGTAAGTTGTATCAAACCACGTCCACAATAACGAAATCCATCTCCACTATTTTCATCTCCATTGCCCATACGTCCACCATAAACACGGTTAGCGATCATTTCTTGTTTACCTGCATATGCGTTAGCGATATCGTCACTGGGGAAATATTTAGGAAATACTTTTCTTAACGTAACGGCACGATAATTCAAGTTCTCCTTCAGTGCTCTAAACCCACCGGATTCGTGAGCACATTGTGCCATGAAAGCAGCGACACGGTTTGGAGTATTAATATCATAATCCGGCAATGCTTGTTCTAATGCGTGATACCAATAATCAATATATGGATTACCTGGGATAAGTTGTGATAACTGTGATTTGTTTAAAATAAAGTTTGACATTTATTTTCCTACCTTTTCAAATATTGGTTTTTGTGTTTGATACCATTCTACCCAAGCATTATTCTTTTCTGCACATTCGTAATATGTAGTATAATTTTGGGTGACGGTTTTAATGAGATCAGTGATAGAAACTTTTTCACCTTCGATGGTTTTCAATGGTGGACATTTTTCTAATATCAACACAGGTGCATCTGGGAATCTTGCTGTTACAGGAACAGTAGTGCTACATCCTGTCATTAAAAATGCCAGTATGATAAAAATTACCAGGACGAATAATTTAATCAAGTTCATTTCTTATCCTCGATGATTTTATTCAATGCTGCTGCATTATGTGTGCTGATGATGATTTCGGGAATAGGGCAGTTCTCTACAAACTTAACGACCTCTCGGTCCTTGACTACTTCCTTATCCACATAGGTGATAATATTTTGTCCTTGTTCTCGAATCACTTGTATTTGTTTAACCGTTTTAGTTACGATCTTGATATTTTCTTCTTGGCTTTGTGCCTGTGCTTCTGCTACCTTGACTTCTAAATCTTTAACCTTAGCCTCCCATTCTGCTTGATTACTCATAGCACCTTCGAACCAAATACCTAATGCGATTAGCAATACAGATATGACCTGCAGAGGTAAATGATAAAGTTTGAAAGTAGGAATAAAATTTAATATGAAACTGGCTATTAAGCCCAGTGAACCTGCCAATAGTATTGCGTGGAATATCCAGTCAGGCATGAAATCCATTAACCACATGTTACCACCTATCTTTTTCTAAGACTACTGCCCTATCTCCATTCCTGATTAGGAATTTATTACCAATTTTATTAATTTCATAATTGCCAATATATTTGGTCAAGAAGAACATTTGGCTTTGGCTGCTCTCATCTAAAGAGATAGGTCCAGGAACAGTATTCTTAACATCTTCATAATCGCCAATCGCGATAAATTTAGCAGCGATATCGCCAGCATATGGTTTGCTGAATATCAGTGTGTTATCCTCCGCAAGATCGACATTGACTATACCTTGATCAAAGAATTCTCTAATATCGGTATTTTTAATTTCCATAATCTTGCCTTCGTAATCTTGTTTAGTCATTGGGATAGCCTCGGTAATATTTTCTTCATTAAATTCCAAACTATTTTTAGACTTCTGATAGCGGAATCTCCATTCACTGCAATTACATAATTGTCCAACTCCGCCTAACAATTCTTTCAATTGTGTTTTGAGATTAGGGGTTCTTTCAATTTCAACAAACACTTGATATTGTCCGTCATTTTCTTCACCGGCACTCATGTCGGCGTCGAGAATAAAATCATATCCACGTTCGATAAATTCCATCATATCAATAGCAGGATTCTTTTCACGCACATGGAATCCTAAAACTATAACATCACTGTCTTCGCCCATTTTGCTTCTATATTGGTCAACAGTAAAGAGTTCCGAAACATAGTTTTCAAGGTCTCCGGATCTTAGTCCTTCATTTAAATTACGCATTAGTTGGTGCCTCCTCTGGTGATTCCTGTGCGGTATTTTCAACTTCTGCATCTTGTTGGCTATATTTCATTAATTCTGCCATTCGGTTATTCTCTTTGTTTTCTTTACCCACATAAACATCTTGCATTAATTTTTTTGGCATAGTAATAGTCACAGTCCAAATAGGATGTGCATCAATCTTGCCTTTCTTTGTGCCAGGACGGAAATCACCTGGTTCTTTAATCTTACGTGGAATCATAACTGATTCTTTAGCAAATACCACTTGACAACCGTAGTCTACTAATCGTTTGCCACCTTTAGGATCAGGCATGTTTTCGCGTGTCCACATAAACTTACATTTTACATCATAGCGATTTACATCAGGTCCGGCGATAAGTTCGCCTTCTTCCCAATTTTTAAACACATAAACATCTAATTCGTCAATGACTCTTTCAAAGTCTTTGAGCACTTTAAATGCACTATTGTTTTCACTCAGTGTTTGTAGGTTTTTAATTACGTCTATAATGTCGTGCATAGGGGTTCTCTATATAGAATATTTATCCATTCTCAACCGATACTAACCCTTAAATCAGCCGGGATCCAAAATCAATGCCTTTGAGCGGGTATTTTGAAATAACTTTTAAATATTGTTGCAGGTCGATCTTCACCAAGGAGGTAAAATTGCCTAGAGCTAATAGAAGAAGGGACAGGGATATGAGTGAACAACGAGATCCACGATTCCATAAAGAACCACATAGTAACTTAATACAAATTAAGACCTACTTAAAACGCAGCCAGCAAGTCAATATAGTTCCACGTAACCTAAGTCAAGAGAACTATCTTGAATTGCTAAAAAACCCCAAGAAATACATTATTTTAGCCATCGGCCCAGCCGGTACGGGCAAAACAATGTTGGCCGTACAGATGGCAATTAAATTGTACAAGGAAGGGTCTATCAGTAAGATAATTGTAACCCGCCCCGCTGTTTCGGTAGATGAAGAACATGGGTTTTTACCCGGGGATCTAAATGCCAAAATGGCACCCTGGACAAGACCTATATTTGATGTCTTTGAAGAATACTATCATCCTAAAGAGATAGCCAGTATGTTAGAGGATGGATCTATTGAGATTTCACCATTGGCATACATGAGAGGTAGAACATTTAAAAATGCTTTTGTCATTGCTGACGAAATGCAAAATGCTACACCGAGTCAGATGAAGATGCTATTAACAAGAATTGGTAACAATTCTCGTATGGTAGTTACTGGAGATTTAAACCAAGCCGACCGTCCTAGTGAAAACGGTCTCCTAGAGTTTTGCGGATTGTTCGATGGAGGAGGTGATTGCCGAATGATCGCAATGGCGAGATTTGAAACTCGAGATATTGAACGACATCCAGTCGTTAAGGAAGTATTAAAAATCTATAAGGAAGAAACCAGCGATTAACTAACTTACAATAACAACGATAAACCGCACAGTATTCGACCTGCATCGACTGTGCGGTTTGTTTATTGTAGACGAGCCAGTTTTGTCAAAGTTGCTGCTAAATTTATCTCGCTGTCGGCACAAATCGCATGGTCACACAGTCCTTGTTTGATGATCAACAATGCCGAATCTTTCTGTTCTTCAGTCTTGCCAAATAGATCTAAGTTGTCATATAACCATCTAAAGATATCACCCATTTCTTCTGGGCGAGCACGACCACATAGCAATGTCCTTGCTTCTTTAATCTTGCCTTTCTTAAACAACTCAACCATTTCGATCTTGTAGTCACTTACACCTTCTTCACCTGCTGTGGGAGTTTGTAGTCGACCGTCGCTGACATTTTGCTGTACCATATTAATACATTTACGTAAATCTGGATATGCTACTTTGACATATGTATCCAATGTATCGAGATCAAACTCTACAGCCTCTTCTACAAGAATAGTAGCCACCCGTGCCGTGTATTCAGTTAGATCGGTTTTTTCGATGTGAAAGCCCTGGCAGCGGCTATGGAGAGCAGGAATAATTCTATTCGGATAATTGCAAGTAAGAATAAACCTACTATGGTTACTGTAGGTCTCCATAACTCCTCGTAGGATTGCCTGTGCGTTAGGAGTGAGATAATCTGCTTCATCTAATAATACTACCTTAAAAGGACCAAACGGAATCATCTGCACAAAGTTGATGATCTTATCACGTACCGTTTCTACGTTGTTATCACGCGACGCATTGATCTCTAATATATCATATTCTTCGATGTTGAGTTCATTGCATAGAACTTTGGCCAACGTGGTCTTGCCAATGCCAGCCGCACCGCTCAACAATAGATGAGGAATACTGCCTTCCTTGATCCAAGAGTTAACTTGTCTACGCTGTGCGTCATCTCTGAACACATAGTCGCTGACTTTTTTTGGCCTATATGCCTCGACCCATAATTCAATCATACATAATCCTCATACATTCGTTTTCTACCATTCACACCAAGTTCGGCATCAAAAATTTCAGTTGTGCGTTGTTGCATAGCACATGCCAACATCAACAATTCTTCTCTGGAATCACTCATCATAATCTGACGATCAATTGGTTCCATTAATTCATTCATGCGTTTTCTTACTGCTTCTTTATCATACATTTTACACTAACTCCTCGACAATGCCTAATATTTCCGCAAAGATTAGTAAGAAGCCGGCAAAAAACAAGTTGCCTTGCATTAGGCATCCGCCTGCCCCAATACGAAACATACTCTTTACAATACTAACATAAAAATGTCCTTTGCTGGTATCTTTGGGTTGGATATTCAGCATTGGTGGATGATGTGGGCAGCGTCCTTGATTGTAGTCGCAATCTGGACTATATTCTTTTTTACAGATGGTACACTTATCCACGTAATGACTCCATGGTGATGATTTTACTTAGACTGCGACCGAGATCTTCATCATGCCCTACGATGTGTAGTTGAGTTTGATTACGATCCTTCTGACGATCATATGTACGAGTCTCAACAACTATTCCACCGTTGGCACGATAGATGCTTAGACGTAATGGGTCTGAGCTAAGAGTTTCGTCGGCGGATATAGTAAGGGATCCCTTCCTTACCTTATTTGATGTTATCAGGTCGGATTCATTGTCGCTAAATGCCCAAATACGTAGTCGTCGTTTTAACCAGTTCATTTCTTTCTTCCTTCTGCTTCTGCCACACGCTTGCGTAGGCTGCTACTACTAAAGGAATGATCTCGTCCATTGTAGACAATTTCAATTCCGCGCTTGAGACAAATATCCTTACCAGTGAAGTCTTTGTCTTTATACTCTACACCTAATATTCTAACATCAACAGGCAAAATAAGCAAGAGGTCTTCCAAGTCTTTTTCTGTCTGATATACAACTACTTCGTCCACATTGCGATTAGTGCTGACCTGTATTTGTCGTTCTACAATAGTTTGGATTGGTGGATTTTTACTGTCTGGGCGATCAATGGTTGGATCAGTTTGTAATGCTGCAATCAAGTAATCACAATGATTCTTTGCTTCTGCTAACATAGCAATATGGCCAGCATGAAAAAGGTCCCATGCACTAAAAACAATACCAATTTTTTTATTTTGAGATTTAAGATCTTTGAGTTTGTTAAATATCATCTGTATATAATTCCTTTGAAAAGCATTCGTGTTTTCCTCCTATTTTTAAACTGGAAGGTATGTATGATACATGTTTATATTTTTTAAGTACATATTGTTCTTTTAAAAAACAGTTGTATAATGTATCTTCATTGATCCAACATATTTTTCCATTATTTTTTTCTATAAATTTATAAAATCTATTTTTCATTGAAACAGTAATTCCTATTTTATAAAATTTAGAACCATCTGCATCATGTAATTCTATAAAATACAAATATCCATTCTTTAACTTGAGTTCAGGATTTCTATTAAAAATTGTTTCGCAATACTTTCCGGGACCACCACTTGCAGTACATAGTTTACAGCCTGATCCGTTTTTATGCAACTCGGGTTTTTGCCAAAATTCTCCATGCACGGGGCATATTATTCTCATTTTTATGCTATTTCTTATGTATGTAGTTTCGTCGTATGAATAGTACCCATTATGTTTTTCTTGAAATAACAAAATTATATCAGTCCATTTACATGATCTTTTAACCGCCTTGCATTGCGGACATCCGTGTCCATAAACATGATCACCAGGAGTTTGCCAGAATTCTCCATGTTCTTTGCATGTGATAGATAACTTTGTTAATGCATCAATATATACAGCATTTTCATATGTATAAAATTTTTTATGTATATTTTCTGCTTTTACTATAAATTCTGATAAGGTTGCTTTTTTGCTCATAATAGTATCCTAAAATACTATTTATACTCAGACATGTAATATCTCAAAAGTTAATCATCGCCAGTCATCCCCGTATCGAAACATCATGTGTGGCCAAATGTCGTTATCAAATATTTGTGCCATTTGATTCCATAATGCTTTGCGTTGAGATCCGGTCATACCTGCCACAAAAGCAGCATCGTCAGGATGTTTGTCTAAACCGTAATCGTGCCTGTAAGTCATGCACATACCGGTAATAATTTGTTCTCTTGTCTTCATACTATATTATACAATTTGTTAGTCTATAAGTCAACGGGTTTATAAATATAATATACCAATATAAAGGATTCTATGTCAAACAAACATTTAGCATGTGATATAATTACTCAAGAACGGCCGAGTGCATGGTTAGGTCATAGAAGTTTTGCCAACTGGTTAGTAAAAACTATGAGACCGGATATCACAGTTGATTTAGGTGTAGATTTTGGACATAGTACTTTTTATCTTGCCGAAATGGGTATTGGAAATGTATATGGTGTTGATAGTTTCGAAGGTGACTATCATGCAGGTATTAGGGATACTTTCCAATATGTTAATACCACAAAAGACAAATATGAATTTAATAATATTACATTTATTAAAGGGTTCTTTGATCAGGTAGCAAAAACATGGCAAAAGAAAATTGATATATTACATATCGATGGATTTCATACATATGATGCAGTGACATATGATTGGAACACCTGGAAAGATTTTCTAAAAGATGAGTCAGTAGTTATGTTTCATGATACTGAAGCATTTCCGGCAGACGTTGGCAGATTTTTTCATGAATTTGAAATGCCCTATAAAATAAATTTTATTCATTCTGCAGGACTTGGAGTTGCTTCGAGAGATCCCAACATAATAGAACTAATTAAAAAGAATTTTGTTTAATCGTAAAAAAAGGGCTTAATAAGCCCTTTTATTTTTATGCTATGGACCGCATCCAGTCTTGCGGTTTTTCCTCAGCAGTTGCCATGATAGCATTAGTATCTACTCTACGTAGTTCAACGATATTACCATTATCGACTTCAAACTCTATAGTTCTTGTCCATCGACCATGTTCTACTAAAACCCAATCACCGATAGCAACATCCTGTTGATCAGGACCAATAGCCCATACACGGCCCCATCGAGGGTGTATACCTTGTGTTTTACCATTGTCGGTTGGGATATAAAGTCCAGTGGTAGTTCTCTCCATATCGAAATTCATATCCGACACAATTACCGAATCTCGTATCGGAATAATTTTACCTTTAACTTTCATCAGTATTGGCCTTTGTTTTTCTGGTAGGAGTCACTGCCTCTTGTTGTACAGGAGCTTCTCTTGGAGGTTTTGCCTGTACAGGGCGAGAGTTTTCAGGAACGGCTTTAGGATTACTTTCGTAATATTCGGCCATGATATCCTCGCGCTTTTTAATAATTTTACCGCCGGGTCCTAATTCGTCGCCTCTGGCATTTACTTTTACGTTACCGATGGCTGGCATGAGCTCATGTTGGCTCATTAATTTTTCCATGTCAACTACTTTTCCTTGCATGGTTCTATGTATAATTCCCATTTAATTCTCCTTATTTTAAGAATTCTCGAATATCGAGATCGTATTTAATACTGTCTATTTTATGAACACCTAACAAGTATAAGCAATAACTGGCTACGCTACTACCACGACCTACTCCCCATACTATATTGTGCTCTCTCATTGTATCTACCAAGTATTTAAGATAACACAACAGGTCGATCATATCATATTGGGCAAATAATTCTAATTCTTCATTTACCCGGGCAATTTGTGTAGGTGTTGTACAGCAATCTAAACACCACCCTTTGATATCAAAACTCTTATATTTCTCGGGCATAAACCAATTGTTTTGTAAATTGGTATCAAATTTCTCTAACGATATATCATTAGGATCTTGTTCTTTGAAAGAATCAAATTTATCTCTGTTGGTATTTTTTGCCGAATTAAATTGATTTACGGTTGTTTTATCTAAGTAGATATTATCGAATGTTTTGATCTTACCTGAATAAATGCTATCAAACATTTCCTCAGCAGACACAAATACAGCACCAAATTTATCAATATTCATCTTAGTAGTTTATACTATCTTTTCTAAGATGTCAACGATCTACATTGATAAAACTGTCCAGATCTTGATTTCTATTCTGCATCAATTTCTCGCTGGCTCTTTTTTGCCTGGCATATTGTTCGTTTTTATAAGATTCCAAAATAACGGAGATTTGTTGCATCACACCGCTCTGTCCGGATCTCGATGCTTGGAAATATTTCTGCATTAATTCGGTTATTTTTTTGTCTACGTCTTCGTCTTTTAATGTTGACAAATCCGGAAGCAATGGATGAAACATTTATGTAAGAGAAATAGCAGTTCCGGTAGTTATATACCATGTACCGGAATGGAAATATGCGGGTCTATTATACCCACTGGCTAAAAACACCATAGTACCATCATCGAGGTTGGTTCCTAAATTACTAAGTTCTGTTGCTGAATAACTATTCAGCTTGACGTTAGAAGGATTACTATTAGCCAATTGTAGAGCAGTTATCTCGTTACTGGCAACTTTTAATGCTTCTTGGATCTCAATAAAATTGGTCCTAAATCCTTGAGTATCATTATCTGCCCCTGGTACAGGAAAATTTACATCGATTAAATTACTATAATTTGTTATTGTGCTTGACACGGTTTAACTCCGGTTGTTTATATTATTTATAGGATACGATTACCGGCTTTATTTTTTAAATTATTAATTTCGTTGGACAATTCTTTTATTGCCTCAATTAACAATGGAACAAGTTTTTCATATTGAATAGTTTTATAATTTTCACCAGATTTACTATTTCCATTCTCATCAGTATCAAATGGTGCAGGGCGTGTTGCTTCTGGTAAAACTGCTTCAACTTCATCGGCAAATAGTCCAACTAATTTTTTAGTTTTATCATATCCATATGATTCGGCAAGATCGTTTGGTGTATAGGTAATGCCGTTTAATTTTAATACTTTTTCAACTGCGTTATTAATAACTTTAACATTTTCTTTGAGTCTACGGTCTGAATAGTAAGCTGTAATTTCATTAGTAGCACGTATCTCACCAGTGGTGCCGCTTCCTGCTGTTCCAACACCTAAACTATTAAATTGTACGTTATCTCCAGTACCGACTGCTTGCCCAATGCTGAATGTAACCGCACCGGTCGATCCTGATACACCAACTCCAGTACCTGCTACTGCACTGGTTACACCATTGTTTGTAATTGTGACCGCACCTGTTGAACTATCTACCCCAATAGCGGTACCTGCTATTATACTGGTAACACCATTGTTTGTAATAGTAACAGCACCGGTTGAACTATTTACTCCAATGCCGGTACCTGCTACATTACTGGTAACACCGGCATTGGTAATTGTAATTGCAGCAGATCCATTATATGTACTGCTTGTACTTCCTGATAACCCTGTACCGATTGTTAACGAATTGGTAAGAGAACCAGCAATATCAGCATAATTGGTACTATTGGACTTTAAAGTTGAGGTATTGATCCAATAAGGGCCATTTACTCCGTCACTCATTAGAATTTGCCCGGTCGTACCGGTGTTGGTGAATCTTGTACTTCCAACTCCATTTTGATAAGGTATTTGTCCTACACCACCGCCTGCTAAATTACTTGCGTATCCAACTGTTATAGTTGATGCACCTTTATATTGTGGTGCAGCTGATCCCTGACTAACTAAAAGCTGTCCTGTGGTGCCGGGTCCAACGAAACCAGTAGTACTGGTGCTGGATTGATATAATAATTGCCCAATGGTTCCATTTACAATATTTGAAGAATAGCCGACTATAATACTGGCCGTATTTGTAAATACAGGACCAGTTGAAGTAGTACCAGCACTAACTAATAATTGTCCTTTGGTACCTGGACCAAAGAATGCAGTTAAGCCTGCACTTACCTGGTAAGGAATCTGACTTGCTGATCCATTTTTTATATTTGTAGCAGTTCCTGCATAATCGGCATTTAAACTTGTTAATGTTTTCCATTGAGGCGCAGTTGCACCTGCATTCACAACCAATACCTGATCCGCTGTTCCGATATCTAAAAATGCCGTGTTATCAGTTGCCGATTGGTAAATTAAACTACCTGCTGCCCCGCCCTGGAAGTCGGTTATTACACTATTGGCAGCGGCCCAAGTTGGCTCACCAGTACCTCCACTGGTTAATACATCACCGATATTTCCTTGTGCTGTAAATCCTGTCAAGCCTGCAAGTTGTTGGTAAGGTATAACGCCAGAAAGTCCACCTGCTAAATTGTTAGCAGTATCAACATTTACACTACCGCCACCGCCACCTGTATTTTCGGCCCACTCCGGAGCGGTTCCAGCAGCATTAACAGTTAATACATATCCTGCTGTACCTATAGCAAGGAATCGTGTTGCATCAACTGCGGATTGATAAGGCATATATCCTGCTCTACCACCTATGATATTTGTAGCATATCCTACTCTTAGGCTTGATGTATTTGTCCATGTCGGCCCATTTGCCGATGCTCCTGCACTAATTAATATTTGTCCACTGTTTCCAGCACTTAGAAAGTCGGTATCATTGACTGCTCTTTGATATAATAATCGTCCAGCGGTTCCTCCATTAATATCGTTTGCTGAAGAAATACTTCCTGATATTGTCCCATGGATTATTCCACCAACCCACAAATCACCTCCGATCCCGCCCCCGCCTGTTACGATCAATGCACCTGTTACTGTAGATATAGACGGGGTATTATTAAATATTGTAGCAGTATTGAATACATTTATAGAACCACCTATACCAACACCGCCGACAACTTGTAATGCACCGGTAATAGTTGACAATGATTCGTCTGTGCTTGTTATAGATACGTATGGAACAGTTAATACCTTATTAGTAACATTATATGTTATGTCTGATTGTATTCCAGCCCCATAATAGTCACTAACACCATTCGATAGCATTAGGTATTGATCTCCGGTTCTTCCTGAAGCCGGAAGACTTGTTACGTAAATTTGATCACTTTTTCCGGAAATTCCTACTTTAAGAGTAGAAGTACTAACCCAGGTGGCAGTATTTCCTGCCTGATATTGTAATAAACTGCCTATAGAGCCAGTTGATATAAATGCTGTTGAACTGGTAGCTCGTTGTATAGGTATATTTCCAGCTATTCCTCCGGCAATATTTGTTGTTGTATTAGAGTATGGATTTGGAACGCTATTTCCTGGAGGTCCTTGATCACCTTTACTACCGGCATATCCGGTTATTCCTCTACTACCCGCATAACTGAATCCCCTACTACCCGAATAACCATAACTACCAGTATATCCGGTTGCTGTACTTCTTGAACCAGTGTATCCATAACTTCCAGTATATCCATAACTTCCGGCATATCCTCGACTTCCTACATAACCGGTACTTCCAGTATATCCTCGACTTCCAGTATATCCATAACTGCCAGTAAATCCAGTATATCCTCGACTTCCTACATAACCGGTGTTACTCAACAATAAACCTGCACGAGTCGCAGTAAGTTTTTGCTCTACCCCACCCTGAGCGACTATAAAAAGTGTGTCTGCTAATGTGGGATTGGTTAGCCCTGGGTCTGCTAAAACTTCTGATAGGGGTGCTCTTACGGTCATAATTTGGTGTCCATAGTTAATCTATACCTTATTTATTAATTTAGGTACTTAAATATTAACTTGAAATTAGTGCAGAGTTTTAATTGTGACCTCTTGAAGATCACGTATACCAAATATTTTCATTATTCTTTTGATATTTTTTGGAGGATCTTCCATTAAATCCTCTGGAATCATCATACTTTTTAATTCCCCATCTGGTCCTATCACAAAACCAAAGTCTCCGGGTCCAAATTCGTCATCATAATCGTGTACTTCCTCGTCATTTTGATCAATCATATATATATTTTTATTGTCAGATATTTAGCCGAGGTAAATAATAGTAACATTTAATTCTTAAAGGAAATGAATCATGTTTAAAAAAATCAAAGAGTTTTTCGTAGGTAAACCCGCAAGTGAACGTAATTTTGCTCATCCATTAGATGCAGTGACTACACCTGCTGCACCATATAAAGTTGAACCACCAGTGTCTCATGCATATGATGTTCCTCCAACTCAGGGAATGACTACATTGGAATTTATTCCACCAGCAGTTACTGCTCCTGAAGTTGTTGCGGAACCTGCCAAGAAGCCACGTAAACCACGTACCCCTAAGGTAGCAGTAGTTGCGGAAAAACCTGTTAAAGAAAAAGCCCCGGCAAAAGCCAAGGCTCCTAAATTAACAGTTGTTAAAGCTGAAAAGAAAACTAAATCACAGAAGGCCTAATTGTTTAGCCTGCTCGTGCAATGCGAAGCTGGCTAAATTCTTGCCTTTACTCTCTGCCATGATGTCGAATCGATCCAAAAAGCTCAGTGCCCATTCGTTCACTGCTGTATTCCAGTAGAAATCAGAATGTGCTCTGAGTTTCTGCTTTTTGTATCCATCTTCTAGCAATAACTCCAACTCTGGGCGATCAACAGTGGAAAAGCCTGGGAGTATATCTTCGCGGCTAACACTGTAATGCATAGTAGGGCGAACACCCCTCCAACTATTAATAACTTGTTGAACACGCGGGTCATTAGGGGAAATATATTCTCCCGAGTTGATCCAATGATGATGGACATCAAGGACGATAGGTAAGATATCAGTAAGTGTAAGACAATCATTTAATCCCCATGCGTTCTCTTCGTTTTCAATCGTAATACAATTACGGGCTTCGGTGCTAAGTCGGTTGTAGGCGCGGCGGATACCATCAGGGCCTTCTTTACCCGATATGTGGACGTTGATTTTGAAATCTTGGAACGATTTTCCAAAACCCATCCAGCGGGCGAGATCGGCGTGATATTCGAACTCATCTATAGACCTGTCAACAATACCGGGATTAATAGAAGCAAGAACAGTGAACTGCCCAGGATGAAAGCTAAGGCGTACATTATTGCTACGAGCACTATCCCCAACAACGAGAAGATTGCGATCACAATAGTCGCGAACATCATTCCTACGCCAGAAATAACTCCAATCAGACTGGGTATAAACAGGCAGCATATCGCTACTAAGGCGAAAACACCTAAGACTTTTTTCCAAATTTCCAACATATTCTACCGCCTTTTTAGCCGCTTCAATATTGTGTTCCATTAATTCCCACAATTTTGTTTCAGCAACATCTTTACTCTGTCTATTTAACCAAGAGACTGTAGTGCTTCTAGAATTATATTCTGGGATAGATACTACTTCATTTTTAGAATTAAATTCTGAAATTTTGCAAGCAAACCCAATTTTTTTGATTGTCATTTTGTAAACAAGTAGGACTTCGTTAGTATAAATAAACACACAGGGAGATTGCAATGTTCGTCGAAAATAAGTATTTCAAATATTATTATAACATCATATATAGGGCAAAGTCAAGAGTTATCGACGGATATGTTGAATCACATCATATTATTCCAAGGTCAATGGGAGGGTCAAACAATAAAGAAAATTTAGTAGACCTAACTGCCAAAGAACATTTTATTTGCCATCTATTATTAACTAAAATTACTTTTGGAAAAAATAAAAGATCGATGATTTTTGCGCTCAATGCGCTATCAAATCTTAACAATCCTTATCAAAATAGATATAGATCAAAGTTGTATGAGAACTCGAGGAAAATATTTGCAAACGAACAGTCTATGGCTATGTCCAGATCAGGGAATCCAATGTATGGAAAATTTCATTCACTTGAGTCTAGACAAAGAATGTCTAATGCTCACTTAGGAAAACAACCATGGAATTCTGGAAAAGTGTTAACAGATGCCCATAAACAAAAAATTTCTAAATCTAATTCGGGTGAAAATAATTTTATGTTTGGAAAGACTCATTCAGACGAATCTAAAAAATTAATATCTAATAAAAATGCCGGGCATTCTTACAATAAGGGGATATTAAAATCAGAAGATCATAAGAAAGCAATATCAGAAAAATTAAAAGGTAAAAAATTATCCGAAGAACATAAACAAAAATTGAAAAATATTCCTAAGATTAAATGCGGACACTGTAACAAACTAGCAAGTCCGTCTATGTATAAAAGATGGCACGGTAACCAATGTAAAAATAAAATTCTTTAAAGGTTGGAAAAAAGGAATGATCACATCTCGGTGGAATTAGTCATTTTTCAACTTTCGATAGAGTCCATGAACCGTCTTCGTTATCTTGCCAATCCAGCGTATCGCCTTCTTTCCATCCTTGCATGGCTAAGAACTCTTCGGGCAATGGCATGACAAGGTCGCCGCTACCGTCGTCTGCTTCTTCTAATGTAACTGTCCAGGATGTTGCTGTAGTTGTCATTTCTTTGCCTTAATCATGTTAATAACCGCCAATGCTTCAGTAAAATCAGTAATCGGTAACTCAATAGGTTGCCAATTGTGATAAAATTGTTGCCAGCGAATAGTATAGTTCATAGTATTATTTTACACGATTTCACGGAAATAGTCAATCGTTTTATCCAATCCAATTGCTAACAGTACCGAGGGTTCCCAATTTAAAATCTCTTTCGCTCTGGCGATATCGGGTTTTCTTTGTTTTGGATCATCCTGTGGCAAGGGCAAATATATGATTTTACTGGGGCTTTTGATCATATAAACTACAGCTTCGGCCAGTTCTTTTATGGTAAACTCATCAGGATTGCCGATGTTAACTGGGTCATGATAATCACTCGCCATTAGCGCCATCATACCATCTAAGTTATCTTCATAGTAACAGAAACTGCGAGTTTGACTTCCGTCACCGTAAATGGTGATATCTTCACCACGCAGAGCCTGCACAATGAAGTTACTGACTACTCGGCCGTCACCTTCTGCCATCCTCGGACCGTAGGTATTGAAGATACGCATGATTCGAGTATCGACATTATGTTTACGGTGATAGTCCATAAACAATGTTTCAGCAGCACGTTTACCTTCATCGTAACAACTACGTATTCCTACAGGATTCACGTTACCCCAATATTCTTCAGGTTGTGGATGCACAGTTGGATCACCATAACACTCACTTGTACTGGCCTGTAGAATCTTAGCACCGGTACGTTTGGCCAAACCCAGCATATTGAAAGCCCCAATAACTGATGTTTTCATTGTTTGGATTGGATCGTGCTGATAATGCTGTGGACTTGCTGGACAAGCGAGATTGTAAATCTCATCTACTTCGACATATAGTGGAATACAAATGTCTTGTCGGATCACTTCGAAGTTCTTATGATCCAACAGATGTTCAATGTTTTTCTTACTACCCGTAAAGTAGTTGTCAACACATAGAACATGATGACCCTGTGCTACTAATCTATCACAAAGATGGCTTCCTAAGAAACCAGCCCCACCTGTTACTAATACTTTTTTAGTCATAAATGGTAGACCATTTCCTGAGTTTGTGTTTTTTATTTGCTTTGGCTTCATCTAACTTGGCCATACTTACAATGCCTTGTTCCAGCATGATATCAACCATAGCCAACAGGTCACCGAGTTCTTCTTCAAGGTGCTCTCTGTTGGTTAAGGGTTTGCCGGGTTTGTAATTGTCGATACCAAAGCGGCTACATTTACTAACCGCTTGGATCACTTCGGCACATTCCTCTTGAAGAATGTCCATTACTTCTTTTTCTTTATCGTTCATTCAAACAGATCCTCATTCCACTCACGATGTCCTTCACGGAAAGCCATATTAGCCTGTGTCTCGCGAACTTCTACGCGATAGCACCATAGACGCTTACTCTCACCTTCACCCCAGTAGTCTGGAATATAAACACCATTTACATACTTGTACAGCATGTCTGCCAGACTCTCACAACCTAATCTTGGTAGGATTGTAAGTTTGGCTAACTTGCGGCGTTCCATTTCTTTATAGAACTCGAGTTCTGGATCATCGTAAGCGACCAATGTAGTATGATCAAATTGATCTTCGAGGATTTTTTTAAGTTCCTTCAATCCTCCATAGTCTGCCGCCCAATTACGGACATCTAACTCGTTGGTTCCAAAGTAAAACTTCATACTAAATGAATAACCGTGATTCATATTGCAATGACTATCGGCTCTCCATTGTCGATAGGCGCATGGAAATGCGTCGATGTATTCTTTGGTGCTGGTGTACTTATATTGTACAGGTTGTAATGTTGACATGCTTTTTCTCCTATGTTATAGCATAGGCAGCAGAATTTGTATAGCGGGTTGATGCTCGGAGACCGCTGTTGATATTTATCGTAAGTTTAACGCTTATCGATAATTTTGTCAACCAATCCATATGCCAATGCTTCTTCAGCACTCATAAATGTATCACGATCCATATCACGCTCGAAGTCAGCATAGGTCTTGCCTGCCGTATTATGTTGAACATACAAGTCTGTCAACATCTTCTTCATCTGTGTGATTTCTTTGTATTGGATCTCAATGTCACTCTGCATACCACGAGCACCACCACTGGGTTGGTGTATCATATGGCGAGCATGTGGTAAGATATAACGCTTATCTTTAGCTCCTGCCTGTGCCAAGAAACTGCCCATGCTACAGGCTTGACCCATGACATAAGTGCATACATCTGGTTTGACAAATTGCATGACATCGTAGATAGCCATGCCACTGGTAATCACGCCACCGGGGCTGTTGATATAAAAGTGGATATCCTTCTCACTATCGGCACTCTCTAAATGTAGCATCTGTGCCACTACAAGATTGCTACTGTGATCGTCCACTCCTCCATTTAGGAATACAATTCTTTCGTTCAATAATCTACTAAAAATGTCAAAGGCTCGTTCGCCTTGACCTGTCTTCTCTACTACCATTGGTACTAACATAATATGTCCTTATTGATAATCTTTGTCTAATGTCACATTGGTCAATCCTGCAACCACTTGGAAGTTATTCCATGCGATCTTGGCTGCTGGATTACGCTCTAACTCACTGCTTGGCAAACAAGTCTCTAACCAGTATTCTGGACGGCGAGCAGGGTTTGCTCCGAACTTGCGAGGTTGATGGAACTTACCAGCATCCCATAGTTTGATTGTTACATCGCGGAATTTAACTTCGTCGGTGTCTGGATAGCCGTACCATTCGCTATTGCTCCATCCTCCGCTACGGTCGTGATAGCCCGCCCAAATGCCCGCCCACTGCTCGTCATCTTTGGGATCAAAGTTGGTACGGGAGATGACTACTAATACATCATCGATATCCACAACACCGTCGACGATGTCTCGGATACAACGACTATAACTCAGGCCGATTTTCATTCTGTTCTTTCTTTTCCATATCGTATTTCTTAACCATACGATAAAGTGGTTCCATTTCTTTTTGGAATATATTTGGCGCATTCTCAGATGCTACCTTCATATCCCAAGCACTGGGATAATGACGCAACAGGCTTAGGGCATGTTTCCTCACTATTTTAGGCACCCTGGGATATACTTCTGTGGATTGTAAATCTGTAAGGAAACGCATAGTTTCCATGACCGCACGATAGCGTTCATCGGGCAATGTCATTTACTTCCATTCTTTCAATAAATCGTGGCGGTCAATCATATCACGAAGAGCACCTTCGATAAGTGCATTCAGGGTGATATCTTGTTCATGTGCCATTATAGCATACTGCAATAGTTCTTCATTCGTGAAATCAACTGAAATCTGGACACGAGTATCGTAGTCTTCACCAGCAACGATAGCACGAGCCTTTTCTAAGAAGTCAGCATCTACATCGAGATCAGTGTATTTGACAGGCTCGCCGTTATCATCTTCCCATGCTTGATCTTCAATACCACGGGTCTTAACTTCAGTATCGTGTGCCGCTGTGAAGGCAGGGTTGATCATACGATATGCTCTCTGATTTTTAAAATCGTGTGCCTCTACCATGTAAACCACTTGAGTTTTAGTATCAAATGTGATGACCATGCTGTAACCACTATGGTCACCATTCCAATAATCCAATATATAGGCATTGAATCCAAAACAACTCCAGCCATAGTTGCTACCTTCTGTGATACGGTAGTTGACTGTTTCCATAAAATCTTTAAGAGTGATCATGATTGTTCCTTGGTTAGTTTACACATTAAAATAAAGTGATCGTATGCTTTTTTCACTGCTGGATTAGAGTATAACACATCTGCTTCCTTATGTAAAGCCTTTAGGCCTTCTTGGACAATATCGTGTGTGCTGACTCCATTCAATTGATATAGTTCCTCACCAAACTCTTTGGCCAGTTTCCGCCATGCTCGTCGTTGTCCAGATGTAATTGGTTTCTTGCTTGGCTTCAGTTGACTGGCGTCATACATGGCCTTGCCCATGGCTTCTTCGGCCACACGCCCGGCGGCAATCATTCCAGCATAGTCAGGATCGATGTTGTATCTACGACTTTGTCCACCTGGATAGCACATGACAATGTGAGTACCTTTGGAGAAACTATCCAAGTATTCGCTATCATATTCGGCTACGGGAACATACCGTGCGCCGACTTTTTCATAGTAGATCTTCTTCATTGGGTTTTACTCCATTACTGCGTCGGTCGGAAGGTGTATCCACATCTTGATCAAATCGTCTTTCTTTAATAGTCTTTCTTCCTAAAACTTTTTCACTTGAGCAAAGCAAACATTGTGGATTACCGCAATCCATAGCATGTTGTTTAGCAAACTTATGTGGCTCCTTAACCGGCACTCCAAAAGTTTTAGCAATCTTAGTCTGTTTCTTTACAGCATTATCGTCTTTGAGCAATCGCCGGCTGTGTTTGAATTTATCTTCTTCTGTGCTCATATTAGCAATTCTCCATTCTCAAAAAATCATCAGTGTGTATGACAGGCATACCCTTCAAGATCAACATGACTTCCTGTTTGGTCGTATAGATCAGACGACATTCTTCCAATATTGCTCTACGCTCGTGATCTGCCAAGGCCAGCCAGGATTTCACTTGATTGTAACTGCCCCAGGCTTGCTTGGGCATGTGTTCAGTAATCCATCCTGCTAATTTTTTAAGAGCAGGAATAGTGTTAGCAGGATGGCTGGACCTCACGGCATCCATGAAGTTATTAGCCAACACCGCAGTAAAGAAACTACCTGGCTCAAATCCATTGATCAAATATTCATACATAGGGCCCATGTAGTCCAATTCGTCCACGCCCCATTCAGTAAAAGTCGCCTGCAGTCGTTGTTTACTATGATCAGACAGTTTCATTTTTATCTCGCTTATCACTATTTTTAATAATTTCCATCAATTCTTTATTACGCAGGTCTTGTTCTTTTCGAGCTCGCTTGGCATTGAGATTTTTATCAATGGTGAAAAGATCGTAATCTCGTGCCCACATGATACCTTGCATGAAATGATTAGCACCTTCGAGTGAGCCAGCAAATAGCTGAGCATCACGGGTGTAGATGGGCAATGAGTTCTGATCCTTGGGCACCAGTGCTACATTTTCGCCATAACGATCATCATGACGGTAAGGTGCCAACATCATACCCAGCAAGTCTGCCCGTGCTTCAATATCTCGAAGATTTTTGATTGTATTCCAGCCTGTCATATTACACCTATGTTAACATATTGTTAATAAAATCAATAGCCATTTGAACAAGTTCAACGCCGATATTAAGTTTAGCAGCAATATCCGATACTGTGAAATGACGATCAGTCATTTCTCTTACCGCTAAAATAATATCTCTGTTGATCACTTGAACACTTTTAAGATCATGATGTCTGCATTCATGCGTCCATTCAACATAGTATCAGTGGCCTTGATGGCACCCAACCAAGTCTCAACACGCCGTTGCGTATTTTGCAGTTTAAAGTCTTTCAACTGTTCTGCAGGCTTACGCAAAGTTTTCTGTACTGATTTCTCAGTAAAGTCGATGATGCTGGTACCTTTAACATTCAAGCCTGCTGAAGTTTTAGCGATATACATACCAAACTTGCGAGTCTTGGAATTGTAAACAATAGCAGCCTGGGCACCAATCAAACCAGCAGCCGGCACTGAAGCCACACCCAACTTGTCATCAGTCATCTTAAACTTGATACGCTTGACCAATTCCTCTGCGGGCTTGACCTTTTTAGCACGGGGCTTCTTCAACACTTTGGCTTCTGCGGCAATCTGCTCGCAAGCCTGTGCAATGCTTTCGTAGAACTCGATCAACTTGTTGACATTCTTACGACTAACATGTCGATAACCTTCTTTCAATTGGTCATCAGCATGTCCACTGGCGAGTTCTTTGAGTTCTGCCAGACCGTTAGCAAAGAAACCTTTGATATAGCGAGCCTGTGCTGCCTTGGCACCCTTGCCACGCAACAGACTAACCATCTTGAATGCTTTGGGATCAAAAGCATTAGGATCAACGATCCACGAATCGATAGCAGCATCGATCTCATCGCTCATGCCCACTGCCTGCTCACGGATGCGATCTTGGATGTTCATAACTGGCGCCACTGCTTTGGCAGTCTTAACCGCTTCGACTTCCTCAATATCCCACTTGCCTGCTTCTACAGCATCGGCGATTTGCTCTTTGAGCCATTCTGCAGAACTTGCATTGTTGTTCCAACCTTGTTTAGTTGCTGGCATACCTTTGAGCAAGCAACTTGCGATAGCACCCATGGTCAGGTTACAACGCCACTCTTTAGTTTTCTTGAATGCTTGTATTTGATCACGGGTGTAATCGTTACGACCCATCCAATCGATGACTTTTGGCTTGAGTTCTTTGCCAGAACTTTCCAAACGGTAGTATTTCATTGCTTCGCGGAAATAAGCAGCATATTCAGTTGGGCTCATGTCTCCAGCACCGTCCCATTTTGGGCTCAAATCGCGTTTGGCATTTTCACGAATGCTTTGCGAAGTTACGCGAACCTTCTTTACTGCTACTTTTTTAACTGCTGTTACCATATATTACTCCAAGTGTTGCTGTTCAATATAGTAATTATACAGCGATTTTGTCTAATTGTCAAGAGTGGTTTTACCAATTATGTCCGAATATCTCAACAAAAACATGGTTCTTTTTGGCTCATTGTAGAAATCTAAACATATCAGTTCTTTGTATGAATGTCGAGGGACAAATTCGTGATCCTCTCCATCATATTTGAGCCATTCTGCATGTCTGCGTACAGTGAAACCCAGAACTTCCTTCATCCTGTTGCGTATTAACAACACACTATGTGGATAGGTTTTGGCAATGATATCGTATACTTTAGCCCATTGATCTTCGGTCAGGACAACAGGTTTACTCATCGCATGTCATCAAAATCGCCGTCACGGAATATCCAACCTAACCGCTTTAGGTCATCTTTGATCTCATCAGTGATCATGCCTTCGCCGACAGATGCTTCTTTTTCTTTATAGACGGTTTGCTGCTCAGCGGTCATTCGTTCCCATTCACCGTCCTCTAACGGATCGCTATTTCCAATACCAGAGCAATACCAATCGATGTAATCACCTTCTCCGCGCATGTCCGCTACTATGCCACCAGCATATCTCCAACTGGCACTCCAACGCTGGTCTTTAAGAATAGGGAACACTTCGAGTTTTTGGAACTCATTATTGCACATGGCAGCATAGAGGTGTTGAGCGTAGACTCGACTTTCGCGGACCTTGGCAACCATCCAGTCGGCACTACGCATATCGAACTCCATATTGTTCTCTTGCCACTCGGTGTCGGTTAGATTTTCTTCATCTCTAAGCGCCCAACTGTTATACATATCAATCATAGCTTTAACATTTGGATCGTCGAGACTTTTGCCTTCCTCGAGACAACGTTTGATATAGTTGTCTCTTTGAAAGGTATGCCGATTAGGACTCCTGGATATGTCGGTCATTGGGCTTGGCAGGTCTACTATTACAAAATTTACAATCTCGGTCTGTGCAGATGTCCTCTAACCACTCGTTACAAGATTCGCAGTAGTAAGTATCATATTCAGAAGAGTATGATTTTGTATCGCATTTAGGGCAACTTAGGTCCATAGGCTATCTCTTATCTTAATCAAACGAATCATCATAGCCTCATCTTCTTTATCGTAGGCCTCTTCAATCTTTTGTGATAGTTTGAGTGCTTTCTTTCCCATCTTTTCGGTCTCGGGGCTCTTTGATTTCATTCCAATCCAGCGGTCACTACCTTGTTCTATACGCAGACGATCGCAGTATTCACTCCACCCACTGGCATCCATGGGATCTGGTCGAGCAGGATATACAGTGGTCCACCATAGATATAGTTCTTTGATTTCCTTAGCACGGATTGCTTGACTGGTAGGCTTGCCAAATTCTGGACTTGTTTCGTCTACACCCCAGTCCTTGTCCCAAACCAAACTCATTGACCAATCAAGTGAAGCAATACCTGCTTCGGGACAACGCCAAGTTCTCCAACGGAACCAACCACTGGCCCAGAATGGTGCTTTGAACTTCTCTTTGGATTCATCGTTCCAGGCAATGTGATGCCAGGCTTGTTCTATTTCAACAAAATCAACCAACTCATTGAATAAGCAAGGCAGAAAGCGGTTGCCCACATCCCTCCATTCACCCGGCTTAATATCCCGGGGATGAGCGGTAAGAGCATGAGTGTGACTAATCCAACGGTTGTTAATGTAGTATTTGATATCATATATTTTCCTTACGGGCCATGTAACGAAGTCTTGTAGATGCCCAAGACCTTCTTCTGCAATCCACCAACGGATGGGATAATCTCGTTTTGCACGAGATTCCCACTCGTGCCATTCTTCGCTGGTACCCATTTTTAATTTGGTAGTACCTCGGATCCAATCTGCGAAAGGACTACAACTCCAATAGTTACTGTGTTGTGCCATTATTCTTCGTCTTTAAAATCAACGACATTGCCGTCGTCGTCTGCAATAATGATACGCACACGGTCGCCGTCAGCGTTCTTAATCTCAATAGGTCCCCATATCCACCATTCAGTTTCATCCGGATACCATGGATCATCTTCGCGATCCTCTAAATCATAGATGCTGTTTTCTTCGATGAAGTTTTCAAGTTCTTCTTGTTCCGCATCATCAAGGTCATAGAAATCAGTTTCAAACCAGCAACCACCGTCGAACATTTCAACAAGTTCTGAACTTTCGATGTTGTTGCCTTCAAGGTTGCACATGTCGAGGCTGTCTCGACGACCATCACCGCCTGGAACATAAGTGAATTCAAACTCCGGAGGATTGTCGTCTGTAGTTTCCACAGTCCATTCACCAAAACGGAATCCGTTGGTTGTGATTATTTTACCATCACCATTTTGGCGGACCCAATGTTCAACTTCTTGACAAGATTTTTTGTAGTATGTGCTAACGGTCCAGATTGCCATTTTAATTTCCTTTAAATTGTTCAACTATTCCAGGGTTATCTTCGAGCAATGCTATAAGTGCATGAGTCAAATATTTGACGTTCTCTTCATTTAATTTGAGATTATATGAATCACTTAAGATATGTATAGTCTCATGCCAATATGCTATTGTTTTAGTTTGAGAAGAAAATGTTTCATTGACCCAAATTTCTTGTGTGTTAAAATTAGCCAGGCCAATTCCACCATGCATCTCTTCACTTGATTTAAGTATGATATCATACTTGATACCTGCGATTTTAATCTGCATTATGAGTCACGTTCCATTGAGCAGGCTTCTGCTACCAATGCTACAAGTTGCTCAACATTTGAGCACATGATTTTAGCATTGGTATAATCGCCTTTTTTATTACGACCGCCGACTTCAATCATGAAGCCATTGTCATACATATTGATTGAGAAATTCTCATTTACTTTTACCAGTTTGTCGCTGAGATTGCTTACCGATTTTGCTGTTGCCATTTTCTGTCTCCTGTTAATATAATTATTTTTTAACGATAACAAAGGTCATGCTATCATCGTAGCTAAAAATTCCTGTTCCACATCCGCATCTAAACTGACTAAAATTAAAGTCTATAGATTTACAAACAGCACACCAATCGGGCAGACGTGATCTCTTGTATAGTTCTATTGTGTCAATATGTTCTTCTAATAGTAAGACCTCATCTATAGACATTAAACTATTGTAAGATATTTTTTGAGCAATACCTCTATCAATTGAAATATTTAATCTCCTGTAATGCTGAATACCCAACAATACTGATAATGCGTTTCCGGCATTTCCGGAAGCGATTGCACTCATACTGGTATGAATATCCTCTAATATATAGATACCTTTAGGTACAAGTACCTTGATACCCTCAATTAAACTTAATATCTGATGGGCAGGATGATGGGAACCATCTTCAATAATAAGATCATATGATGCTTGAGTTAGGAAATATTTTAATTGTTCAACATTACTTTGATCTATTTGAAATAATTTATATCGGTCGTCAACCGGGCATTTATTTGTGCGTCCAATAATGTCTGCACCATAAATGTGACTGTTAGGAAAACGTTCCAACAACCACCTGATCGATGCTCCACCTGCAGCCCCAATTTCGGCAATGTTATTAAATGTTCTATTTTCAAAATACTTTTCGTAGAATTCATCAAATCCGTGCCAAAAAGATTTATCGCTTGGATAGTTTTCCTGTTTTGTTGTTGACATTTTATTTTACTTTTTTACGTTTTGATTCTGATGTAATCGCTATAGTTTTATTCTCTGTACTTAGTATAGCAGCATTAACTTCTTGTGTCAATGCCGCATCGTTCCAAATTAGTTCAGTTCTACCATCTTCGAATGTTTTTACTGTTAGATGTGTACCTTGATTCATCATGGGCCAACCGCCCGAAGGCTTATTAATCATTTCTGCTACATCAGCAGATTCGATTACTTTGGATTTCTTTTTAGTTGCCATCATTCTTTCCTTACAAATGGAGATAACTCAGGAGGTGTCCACCCAATAGGCTTTAAGACTTTTCCATCCTCACGTTTGCGTACCTTACCTGTCTCTCGATCTATTTTGGCAAAGTTAGTTGCCATAACTTCTTTCCAAGCACCTTCACCATCTGCACCCATACTATGGATAGCACCAATGGTGACCACAAGTATATCAATAAGTGCATCTAATGTTTCTGTATCATCTTCTGCTTCTTGTAGTTCGTTAACTTCTTCTTCAATTAGACTGATGTACATATCGTATTGTTTTTGATCACCTGTGACACTTTGGTCGCAAGCCCTCATAAATTTTTCTTGATCACGAAAAGGATTGGTCATTGTGCCTCCACCAAACGAAGAATCTTTTCGCTATATACATGAAGAACACCGCGATCATCTTCAACGACCAAACGAATTGCTCCACTTAGTTTAGCAAATACTGCTACTACATGACCCACGAATGTGTAGTCACCACCAACCTTTTCAACAAGATCACCTACTTTAAATTGTGCTTCCATTATATTACCTTAAAAAAACTTTATCAAATCTATCCATCACCACTGCTGGTTTAAATTGTTCTACTCGTTTTGACCAATCTTCTTTCTTGGCCAATTCTCGTATGTTATTCATTTTTTCCCAAAGTGTATTTTCTGAATAAAGTAAACCGGAATTATTTAAAACTTTAGCATGATGTAGATCATTTCCTCCCTCCCACGATAGTACAGGTTTATTTAAAAACAATGCTTCTGCCACCGCTGCACCAAAACTTTCCCCATGTGATCTGCCGTGTATCATTGCATCCCAGGTGTTTATGATATTAGATTTGGTTTGTAGATCATGTACTGGATTTAAAAATCTAACATTAGGATGATTTATCCAAGGGTCTGTTCCCATGAATACAAAAACAAAATCATCTCGAGTATCTAACAGATAAGCAATTTGTTTCTGAACAAATCCTAAATCGAAAGTAAAACGTCCACCGTGCCTACCAAAAATAAATTGGTCCGGGCGAATACCCCAATCCTCTCTATAATTTCTTGTAGGAGGTGGAAGATATACAGGGTATGGAACCCACGGTCGAGGAGATATCCCGTGCTTTTGTGCCATGGCCTCAGATAACCATTCTGATATATAGGCATATATATCACCGTGTGGGTCATTACATTGAAATACTGCATGTACTCCAGTTTTGCAATTATCTGGTATAAATTCAGGCCACCCACCTCTTTGGAAATAAGCAAAATCGATTTTTTCTCGATCGATGATTTTTTTAACATCATCGGGTCCTTGGTGACCAATTATTTTAAATGAGTTTTCAAGTCCTTCGCGTACCCCGGGATCTGTTCCGTTGTTTCCATCTGGTCTTATAGTAGCATCGTAGCAGATAATACTCTCATTACCTAATATTTCTTGATTATACCTTGCATAATCGGTTACAGATACTGTGGTACCTCTTATATCGAGTTGATTATTGTGAAATAGTATTTTCATTATTGTTCCTTTTTATAATTTCCCCACCGGTCCCCACCTTAAATAAAACTCACTTAACTTCTTCATCTCTAACTCTGCTACTATAGCATATTCATATCCGTAACTAAACTGATCAAGATGCCTATGCCATTCCGGTTTATCTACGGCATGTTTCATGACAAACTGGCCCGGGTCACTCTTTTCCCATTCGTATAAAGGTTGAGCAGCATACAAGTCCGGGTCTTCTACATCACCTAATCGAAAACGATGAACCACAGCCTTATGAATCTCTTTGATGACAACTTGGTCGCCATCGTAGGATCGTTCCCATCTTACCTTGCCCATTTTAATGTAAACAATGTTTTAAATTTTTCAGCATCCCTACGATGCTTAAAGTCCCACATATCCCATGCCATCTTTTTACAGTCGGGCCATGATGCTAATTGTTCAGTAGCCCATTCAACACATTCATCGAGCCCTTCGGGATAGGTAAACCCGTTCTGTTCTGTAATTCGAATACGCCATCCTAACTTTCCAAGTTTATGAATGTTAACTACAAAAACAGAATCCTTTTCCAAAAGATATTTCCAATTGTGATATTTTGGTTCGAGTTGCCGAAGCATATGCTGCCATGGATCGGTTGTCATACTTTCTTTTTCTTAAAGTATCGACGTTTAGATGACTTGGTAGGACTCATGGGAGGAACAGTTCCGGACTCTTGTGAACGTAGCATAGCAGCATGAATTTGCTCAGGACTTGGTCCATCGTCATACATATCGTCTTCATTGGTAGTTTCTGTACCATCTTCAGATACTTCATCATCTGTTGAAATAATCGCCACGCCGGTTCTTAACAACATTTTATGTGCAGCGTCTGTATTACTAAAAGCATCACGGATACCGCCAACATGGCCATCTTTGGTTTGACTAATAGTATGCCATGTACGGACTTCTAACAATGGTTCAATCTCGGTAGGAACTTCTACAAGATAATTCGGCTCTTTATTATAGTTGCCGTAATCAATGGTAAACACTTTTATTACAGTACCCTGTACAGACTTGTTATCAAGTCTATTAATACCGTATATCCAAACAGTATCACCTACCGCATATTTTTTCTTAACTGTCATAATTTATCAAGCCGGGGCTTGCTCTTTAGTTTTGACGTCAAGAAGATCTTTTACGAATTTGATAGCCTTGCGATCGGTATCATAAACGTATTCTTGATCTTCATCGTCGTCGCTACGCAAAGTAACGATAACACCGTTTTTAACTTTGCGTATTTCAATAGATTCAAACATAGGAATCCTTTCTTTTATTTAGGCACACTCAGGTTGTAGTTAAAGTGGAAAATACCAATGTGTGCAATTTCGCGGCTTAGTTCTTGATCACACCACAACTGATATCCTGCCTTCTGTGCTTGTTGACAGAAGAAAATGTCTTCACCAATTTCGAGATTTAGGTGAGGAATATATTCTTGTAAGTAATGTGGTTGTGGAATCTTCTCATATACTTCACGTTTGCACAATACCATACCATGTGGTAGAACATCGATTAGTTCCATTGCTGGACTATTGTCAGTTGTTTGAAATTCAGTAAATGTGCCTGCACCACCACTCATACCGGTGAAGTTGGGATTAGGGAAACGACGACGACGATAGTTAGCACCTACGATTGGTTTGTTACGATTCAATAAACGTAATGGTGCATCAATTGGAAATTTCATATCACTGTCAACCCACCAGATATACTCAAAGTCTGATTTCATAAAGATATCAACAAGATTACGACGAGCAATAGTAATAACTGATCCAATGTTAAATGCACAGTTGATTTTAATTCCATTAGCAACCATATTAGCAGCCGCCATTGCTAAATGTTGTGCAAATTCTGCATTAACCATTTCCATAGCAGGAACAGCGATCATAACGCTTGGACGTTGTCCGGATGGCCGCTGAGCTTGCATTGGTTGTTGCTGTTGACCCATTGCCGCTTGCATATAGCTGGATGGTGGTTGCATAGCACCAGCTGCATTTGCAATAGGGGTGCGACTTGGAATGTTTAGTTTACCTTTTTTCATTTTTATCCTTATATGTTATTAGGTTTTATCTCGGAGCGAATTCTTGCTGTAGTTTGATATTGTCAAAGAACTCTTTCTTAACGCTGGCATCATCTTTAAATGCGCCGCGCAATACAGTAGTTTGGGTTAGACTACTATGTGCCATTATACCACGGTTCTCACAGCAACCATGAGTGGCCTGGATATAGACTGCAACATTTTGGCTGTCTGTGGCTTTCATGATTTCACGAGCAATGTCGTTACAAAGTTCTTCTTGTAGAGTACCGCGTCTAGCACACCATTGTGCGATGCGTGTATACTTACTTAATCCTATTAACTTCTGTGCGGCCAATATTCCGATATAAGCCACACCACTAACAGGTTGGTGATGATGACTACACATGGATTTCAGTTCACTACGAACTACTAACATGCCTTCATATCTGTCATCACTATCATTCGGAAATGCGGTTGCATCCGGACCCGGTTCATATCTACCAGCCATGATTTCATTGAAATACATCTTGGCCAAACGTCGTGCCGTGCCCTTGCTGTTAGGATCATTTTCACGATCGATTAGCAATGTATCTAAGACCTTTTCAAATGCTGCTGTTGCTTCGTTGATCAGGTGTTCCTTGTCCAATTCGGTAATATAGTCACTGACATTATCTCCTGCCCAGAATCTCTTACCATCTGTTTTCATCCTTTCTCGCAAGGCTGTGCTAAGATATGTACCTTGGGGAGCATCTTTCTTCTTCACATAAATTCTTTGTCCTTCTAACGGAACAAACTCTTCAGACTCGTTTGATAACAACGGATCTGGTTTAAACACTCTATTTTCTTCTGTCAATTTTATTCTCCAATGCTTTATAATACATTGTTATTTAGGTTCCGTCAACCTAAGTATTGTATTTTTCTTTACCGCTGCATCAAGAACATTCATTACGGAACCATTCTGTTCGGCATATTTCAACAAGGCACTGGTATCTTTGGGGAAACATGCACCTCCAAATCCATAAGCACCATCTGGCCCTGGCACCTGCATATGGCTTTTACCAATCCTATTGTCTTGTACAACCATATGAGCAACCCGATTATAGTCTACGCCAGTTTTAGAACATAGTTCTTGTATCTCGTTCATAAACACAACTTTAGTGGCCATAAACGTATTGATGGCATATTTGGCCATTGCCGCTTCACCTGCGGTACAATGAACAACGGTTTCTAAACTGCGTTGTGACATGCGGATGATTCTTTCTGCCTCTCGTACATAAGCAGGAACCCGGCCACCAACAAAAGCAAATTTGCCCACCGCATAATCATCATTGGCATTGGCAGCAGTAAGGAATTCTGGAGCATGAACTAAATTGGGATGTTGTAGATTCCATAGGTCATACTGATCGGGTGGTGCTGTGCATTTACTGATAATGACACCTTGATATCTACAAGCATATAAATTGTTTAGGATTTCCTCCACTATACTGGTATCGCAAGTACCGTCGTCGTCTTGCGGAGTTGGTACACATACAAAGATTCCACTACATTCCATTAGATCTTTATATGTAGCATTATGGCCTTTGGCAGGATCCATGATGACAAGTTTTGTATCAAATTCTAAAGAACGTTCGATGGCAGTGCCCACAAATCCTAGACCTATAATTCCTATACTATCGTATTTTGGTCTATCAAAGTTTAGTTTAGCACCTCCCATGGTGCCTGGCATCTGCATATTCATTCTTGACTGAGTCCCATAAAAAGTAATTCTCGCTCATGCACATGAGCAACAGGTTTGATCCAACCATGCCCAATACATTCCTGTAATAGGTCACGATAATTTTCCGGACATCGTTGACTGATCTCAAATCCTGCTCGAGGAGCGGTGACAAATTTATCCACAATGTTAAATCGCGGATCACCTGGTTTAATAGTTCGTATCCGACTTTGGTGAGTTTTAAATGTCATGCTAACAGTATAGCATGAATGTTATACTATGTCAATTATTGATTTATCCAATACCGATCTCGATATGGTTTACCAATTATGGCATTTGGTAGATATTGTAAAACCTTCTTCTTTACTTTTTTGATGATGGGATGATCGTGATCGTGATCAAATGCCTTGAGATACATATACCATTCGTCACATTTTAATCGTTTGTCTCGTTGATCCAGATTCAAATGTTTGACTACATCGTTGGTATTTTGTTGATATCTATCCATTAGATCGCAGGCTATGTTGAATCCATATGCATCAATTTCGTCACTGTTGCCCAAATAACTCTGTTCTTCTCGTTTAGATGCTCTCCGTGCTGTGCTGGGATAATCTGGGAGATCTTTGAAATCACGTCTGCGGAATTGTCTCATATGTATGATTTCATGCAGTATTGTGTCTGCAATCACTATGCATATTCTTTGAAATTTACGGGCATTGATCTTTAAATGGTTATCAACGGGATTGTAAAACAATGACAATTCGATACAGTTCTTATTCTTTTGGTCCCATATGCTGTAATAGCATCCACCAACGAATACAGTGTTGGGTTCTACTTTATCGTATCGTGTTTTAGTGATGCGTAATGGAAGATGCTTTTTCAAACGGCGATATATCATACCGTGGAATTGATCAACACTTAGAGGTTGGTTTATTATTTTCGGAGCCAGCGACCAAATATACTCGGCGAGGCCTTTTCGATCCAACGATGACCAATCGACTGTAGGGACCATAGTGCTCCTTTGATAGCATATATATTTATGTACCACAATTTATTATACTATAAATACCTTGGCAATACAACAAAAAAGGAAGATACTATGGCTTACAGCGACAAAGTGATTGACCATTATGAAAACCCACGCAATGTAGGTAAATTTGATATCGACGATACAATTGGCACAGGTATGGTGGGAGCACCTGCTTGTGGGGATGTGATGAAACTACAAATCAAAGTCGGTAAGGATGGTATCATCACAGATGCACGATTCAAGACATACGGTTGCGGTAGTGCCATTGCCAGCAGTTCGCTCATTACTGAAATGGTTAAAGGGATGAGTCTTGATCAAGCGGGCAGCATCAAAAATAGCGAAATCGCTAATGAACTTGCCCTCCCCCCAGTTAAAATTCATTGTTCAATACTTGCAGAGGATGCGATCAAAGCGGCGGTAAAGGACTATCGAGAAAAGCATGATCACGCTAACTGATGCAGCCACGAATAAGATCAAACGCTTGTTAGAACAGCGTGGAGGGGTTGGTATCAAGGTAGGAGTGAAAACAACAGGCTGTTCCGGACTGGCCTATGTGTTAGAATACATCGATAAATTTGAGCCCGAGCCTGGTGTTATCAATTATATCCAACCGAGCTTCGCTGTTGTAGTTGATATCAAGCATGAAGTCTATCTTCAAAATATGGAAATAGATTATGTGAGACAAGGTCTTAACGAAGGATTTGAATTCAAGAATCCTAACGAGAGGGACAGATGCGGATGTGGAGAGAGTTTCAGAGTATGAACTATTGGTCCAGAGAACACACTAAAGCATGGATTGCTCAATTAGAGGATCGCATAGAAGACATCGCGCATTATCTTGAGAAAACACAAGATTGGTGTAATGAAAATTATGTCGACGATCAACGAATCGTATTCATGTGTATGTTCATTACCTGCATATGGGTAAGTCAACTACGCTGTGAAGAAATCAGTTATCTTGAACTTATGGAGATGTTGGGTGTTGAATTACCCGATATCAAGGAAGAAAAATTCTATGAGTTGGATGACAGATATGCTGGACTAACACACAAGGAATTGTTGAAGAAGGCAGTTGATACCTTTAATATGGATGACGATTGATTACTTGCCGCTGTAGTCTTTGACTGTTCCACCGTGGCGAGCACTTTTCATCTTTTTGCCTTTTAGTTTCACTCCGGAACCTTTAACACCTTGTTTTCCAGTTCCAGCAGTATGATCACTGTCATGTGCCAATAATCCATGACTGACGCATTGTGAATAACGCACATTGCTCAAACGAGAATGCCCAATCGAACACTGACTGGCAGTGGGTGTGGGCAAAGTCTTTTCGGCGAGTAGTTCCTTGATTTGCATCAAGTATTTATTATTTGAAAAGGATTAGTCCCATCAAGAAAGTCTGTGCCGCAAATCCCATACAGATTGTCGCGATATACAAAGTATTTCGTTCAATCAAGCTCTTGAAGAACAATGTGATCAAAGCAGCCCAAACAAACACCATTAGATCGATAGGAGGCAATCTATCACTTTTAGCCATCAACACTGCTAATAGTGTAGGAATACTGGCAAAGTGTAGCAGGATGATAGTGATCCAGCCCAAAGTTCTGGCACTGATGTGTCCAAGATGTTCATCCAGAAACACATAGATTTTATTTGGAATGCGTTCTACATAATCCAAAAATGGTGAGCTCATAATATTTCCTTACTTGTAAAAAATGTGATGTCCGATTTTCGCAACTTTCTCTTTCTTCCACCCTGGGTTTATATAGTCAGCATGGTAATACAATGCTTCTTTCAGGCTCGGAAGACGGTAATCCTCTAATAGCACCTTCTGTGCGGCAACCATGCTTTCGTCATAGTTGTTGCCATTAGCGGGTTTAAATGCGGATACACGATCGCAAACCCAACTGAATTGGCAAACTACCTTTTCGTAGAATACATTCTTTTGGTAAATGACTTTACAAACATCGCCGGGAAATTGGCCGCTGTTTACACGATTCATAGTAACTTGTGCCACAGCAATCTTTCCTTCGAAAGGTTCACCTCCGGCTTCGTAATATATATTTTTAGCAAGACAACCTAATTGTCGTTCTCGCATTTCTGCTGTGACTGTAGAATTTTCAGGCACATCACTTCGGGAAAATTTATCTTCAACTGCCCAGTTTAGCAGCCATACACTACACACAAGAGCCACAATCATTAACACCCAATTGAGTATTTTTGCGACTGATCCTGTATCTTTTTCTCCCCGTTCTAGCTCGATAGTAGTCATAAAGACCTCCTTCTGGTTAGCGGTTAAGTAGTTATCAACAATCTACCAGTATAAACTATAAAGTTAATGATGTCAAGTGATTTCGGTGTTTATACTTTATTTTTCATATCGTCAACTTTGGCATTAATACAAGTGCCCTCTAAAACATCAAATTCCTTCTTCCCGGTCTTTTTGACCATAGTAAGCATATAGGTTTTCTGTTCTTCGATTGATTCTCTGCATTTTTCTTCGTTGCGATAATGTATCTTTGCCTGCATAAACTCACAGTTGCCATTCAGGCACATGAACAGCACGGGAATAAAAATTTCTATCATTCTTCAACTCCGAAATGTTCTTTCAAATCTTTAGCACAATCTAGGATAGATTCTTTGATCGCAAACCCAGTCATATCACCCCACCCATTTGCCTTTGATGTTACCCTGTCAACACATTCCCGAACAATCAACTCGGCGAACTTTTCGTGAAACAGTTCAAAGTAGTTGTTGCCTGGGGCAGCAATGTTTTGTGTGCGATTCTCTTTGGCAAACTTGTCAGCCTGATCATAAAGTTTTTGAATTTGTTTGTTCATTCTTCAACTCCGAAATTTTTTTGTATTTCTTGAATAGGGTGTAGGTATCTTTCACCTGGTTTAATCATTCTAACAGAATAAGGGGCAATAATATCAATACATTCCTGAACAATTAACTCGGCAAACTTTTCCATTAGGTTATTAAACTCAGGTTGTTCTTCAGGCCATAAATTTTCATTGATATATTCATTAAATCCAGCCTGTAGAGCAAGTTGTTTAATTCGTTCGTTCATCATTCAACTCCGAAATCGCTTAGTTAAAACAATATTATAGCACGGTTTTATCAAGATGTCAACTACCTTGTTTACATTGTAGGACCGTTGCCGCTCCTAAACCCAATCTCGCCACCTTCATCGACGATACGCTTTTTAACATCTTCAAATAAGATAGGAGCGAAGTCAGTATGCTCTACGCATACACAATGATACCGTGGATCAACAACTTGAGTAACAAATTCACCAGCAGCTGGGCCACGCTTCATGACCCTGTTGGCATGCAAGTGACCATGGATGTTCACACCAAACCTCCCCAATGATTCTTCATGTATAGGGATGTGGCTCATGATCATTCCTTCAACCACATGGTATGCCCGTAATTCACGGAAATACTTGCGATACTCATCATCTGGAAAGATATCGTGGTTGCCGCGGATTAACACCTTGTCTCCATTTAATCTGGACATGGTGACCAACGATTTACGGTTGATAACAACATCACCTAAATGGTAGACTTTGTCTTTGGGACCCACACGTTCGTTCCAGGACTTGACCATGGCCTCGTCCATTTCCTCAGGCGTATCCCATGGGCGTAATTTGGTCACACCGTCATTCCGTGTGAAGTGGCATACACCTTTGTGTCCAAAATGTGTGTCACTGACTAAAAATACTGCTGGCATGATGTTTCCTTTATGTTATTATTATACAGTAAAAACCGTTAGATGTCAACCAAACACTTTCAAACTTTATATTGAAAGAATAGTGTTTAATTAAATACTTCATGAGAATAGCAATTTTATTACCGGGTGAACCCAGATTCACCGGAGACTTTCGTATATTTGTAAATAATTTAAAAGGATACGATCAAGCAGATTGGTTTTGTTATCTAACTAATAACTATACACCACCCGATCCTTCTTATAAAACAGTAAAGTGGGATCCCACTTTACATACCGATGAGGAATGGGAGAAAAACTCTCCACGTTTTCATCACGGCACTATACCCAATTCGTGGGCAAATTATGGTAAAAAATGGGCTATCGATAAGATAACAGAACACCTTCCTTCTAATAATTCTATTAAAGGATTTGAAATATCGGATGTTGAAAGTCAAACCTGGCCGGATGTGGTATCGTTATACGAGAAGTATGGAAAATCAGATCTCATGAAATGGTATACCCCTCGCAGGATATTTTCGCAATTCTACAATATATTCAAATCGAATCAACTAAGAACCGAATATGAAAAATTACATAATTTTAAATATGACTTAGTGATTAGGACAAGGGCAGATAGTGCATTATTAAATGAAGTAGATTTAAGAAATTTTAATTTAGGTCCTAATACTATAATCCTGCCTGATAACGATTGGCATGGATCATCTACTCCTATCAATGATCAATTTGCATTTGGTAACTCGGATAATATGACCATATATACTGATCTTGTAAATCATATAAAAATGTATAATGATCGAGGAGTAGACCTTGGACCAGAAACGTTGTTAGGTTATCATTTAACTGTGAATAATATTTCTTATCAACGCGGTGGATTTAGACAACTATGTCGAACCGTTATAGATGATCCAAGCTGGCATTAATTGCCAGCAGCATTCATTTTGAGCAAATACATAGTAACTTCTGGACCCTCTACTTTAATTAGATCCTGAGGGTATTTTCTACTGCCTGTGTACCATGTGCTGTGAGACCCCATTTCCCAAACTGTGATCATTTTGGGATTGATTTTCCTAACAGTTCCAAACTCGAGACTATTACGATCCGGATAGCAAACTGCATCTCCAATGTTCAATACTCGTCCTAGTTTGTCTTTATGTACGATTTCTGCTTTAGACATACCAAATTTCCTTAAAGCCTTCGTCCATAGAGGGTTCTTCCCATCCTTCGATCATGCTGTCGATGACCGATTTTGGAATATGCTTGCCAGGACGGCCTGACAGTCGCACATCCAATTCATCTCGAGGAGGGGTACGGAATACCACTGCGATAGAATAGTAATCGGGCAACATCTTGAACTTACGAGCACGACTCGCCACAGTGGTGCTGGTCTGATCCCAAACGATATCTTGCCCTGCTTCACGGGCATGGACAACATCTCCGGTCATGTATTTCACGCATTCGGGCATGACTTCTTTAAAGACTTCGCTGTAGGTCTTGCCTGCATTCTTAGCGTATTCTTCAACATAGCGATCTGTGGAGATATAAGCAGCATCCTGCAGCCATTCTTGATCACAATGCCACGAACTTTTACCGGAACACGGCACTCCAACCAACATATACAATTTTGGCATTATTTACTTTCTACGATACGATATTTTGAATATGGATATTTCTCATTCAACCATTCTAACAATCCGGGTTCATATGGCAATTTAATGTCGCCGCGCTGGTTGGTAATATACATTATATGACATGACCTAATACAGCATAGATCAACTGGTCCAGTTCTGTTTGGTAATCGTGGTTTCCCAGTCGACGCTTCTTCCAGATTGTTTCCAGCAATTCTTTAGCATCAAATTGAACGTCACCGGAACTGATTCCGGGCCATTCTCCCCGGTCTTCTAACTCTTCGATAAGATCCTCAGTGTCGAACTCTGACAAGTCAACTTCAACATCTGTGGTAATTGTTCTATATGTCATGATTTACCTTTCTGTTAACAATCTAAATCTACATTAGTACCTTTATCCAGTCCTAATCTTTTGGCTCTTTCGACTCGGGTTTCCTCAATCCTATCCAGTCTTTTCTTTTCTACAGCATGTTGGAACTGTTGTTCCTTTTGCTTTTCCAAAGTCTGTTGGGTAATTTGGTAAGCCTTTAAGTGTTCGTTAACTATTCTATTAATTTTCATGATTCATCCTTACCATACCCAGGATACAAATGTATTACGTGTACCTTTGGTTACTTCATTTACACGGTGGGGGTACAAGAAATTAGAAGGAAATATCAAAACATCTCCGGTTATAAGTTCTATTTTGGTGTCCTGCCACATAATAAACTCACCACCTTCGTAATCGTCGTTTAATACTCCTACCACGCTCAAAACCGGTATTCCTTTTCTCTGTCCATCAAACATGCTATGAATGTGATCACAATGTTCTGCCATTTGGGTATTTATTTTGTACTGGTTGAATCGTATTTCAAGGAAACCATTCCATCCGGCGAACCATGGAAATTTAAAATCATATACATAATTTTGTAAGGAATTCCATACTCCTTCATATAATTCTACCTCTCTTGAAATTTTATAATTGCTTACCGATAATTCTTTATCAAATGATTGATATGAATTTTTTTTAGGGTCATAAAATCTATGAATTTCAAAATTTGAATTTTTTAGTTCTTCTACGGCTTGTTTACAAAAATCATGGCTAAACACATCTGTATATACTCTTACATAAGATTCGAGATTTTTATCCATGATTTTATACAAGTGCTTTCTGGACACGGCCAATGCGGCTGGCCTTGTTCCATGTGTATGCTACTCCATCTGGTGTCTTACCATCCCGAACACTGTCAACACCGAATATACCACAGACTTCGAAGTCCGGACCTTTGATGTTTACAAATTTGTTAGTCTTCTTTGAGAAAGACATTGCTTCTTCCAATGAAGAACAGTTTATTTCTATGTTGTCATAAGTTACTTTATACATGACTATATTATACACTCAAAAAAAAACCCTGTCAACCGAGGTTGGCAGGGTTTGGAGTTATATCTCTATAACTGTTACAGATCGTAGCGTGGAACCATTACAGTCTTACGCATGATACCTTCTGGAGTGAATTGTTCCACATCCGCACCCAGCAAGCTGGCCATGATTGCTGGACTAAATCCACTTACAAGAGCGGCACCGCTCTTATCTGACTTGACTGGTACATTGCCAGAACTGTTTAGGTTCCAGAAAACAACCTTTGGACAAGTGTATCCGGCTGCTTCGAACTTGCGTTCGATCATTTCCATGGCACTGTCGTCATGCTTAACACATTGGTTAAATTGCATGTCGCTCAAGATTAGTACCATTGCTGGCATGTCTTCTTGAGGAGCATTGCCCTTAACTGCCACACTCAGAATCTTTTCAAATGCTGCGTGTAGATTTGTGCTCATACCCCAGTCGCTTGTTTCCATTTGATCCAACTTTTGGACGATGTCGCCCTTAAGAGTCATCAAATCAGGCTTGTCACTGAATGTCAAGAATGTGTCCTTGAACACGCCCTTGTTCTTATCAGCCAAGTACAAGCCAAGGCTAACAGAAATATCCATACAGGTAACAGTACCTTCACCACCTGCCTTGCAACTCATAGAGCCGCTTACGTCCACGATTGGAAGGATGCTGGCATCTCCAACGTAGTTTGGCAAAGCGTTCCATTGTGCAGTGATGTGATCCAGATCTGTCTTAGACAACTTGGTACGGTTGTACGAACCAATTAGACCCTTCAACACATCGTGTGGGAAAATCGCGTTAGCGTTAACCTTCACACCAGGTGTGCCCTTAACCAATGCAGCCACGTACTCAGCAAACTTTGGAGTGTTACGTCCGAAAGCCTTCTTGTAGTTACGAGCAGCCACGCTTGGTACGTGACTGAAGTTGATGTTGTCCCAGTCCTTGGCACACATTTGTGTTTCAACGACCTTGGTCAGAGCCACAAGACTCTTACGGTAGAACTTTGGGCTCATTCCGAAGAACTCACGGACTTCTGCTGCGATCTTGCCCTTACGTGGTGTCCACTTAGCTGCCAATCCGTTTGATGCACGTAGTGCGTCACCCAACATTGTGTAAGCAGCAGACTTCAACGCAGGAGTTTGAAAGACAAAGATGTCATCCCAACGACCCACTTCTGGGATCTTCTTCAACAGAGCCATAGCGGCATCTGGATCAGTCTTTTCCAAGTGTACAAGTACACTACGGAATAGTTCACGTTCGCCTGCACCACCACGGACATCACGAGCCCATTGTGCGATACGCAGAGCCATGTCAAAGTTTTCAACATAAGCCGCAGTGAATGCAGGGATGATGTTCTTACCACGGCTTGCACCGATGTTGTAGAACAGGTCAACACACTTGTTGGCGGTTGACTTACGAGCCTTCATGCCATTGGCAGTACGGGCTTCTTGGTTTGCGATTGCGTTTACAAATGCGTTCATTTTAATTTACCTTTCAGAATGTATTTTATTTTCGATATAAATGAAATATAAGATTGCTGTTAACATTCTATATTCAACAGGTTAGTTGTCTACTTTTTATTTTTATCGAGGAGACTTATCGAAACTCCTCTATCTACTTAAATTCGGAGTTTGATGTCCGAATGTGATAAGTAGCAGTCCATAGTAATGAATAGTTGCTGTACCTAACCTAAAACTTACTGTTAATTTCTTAACATGTACATATTGTATAACAAAACTCGCGTCTTGTCAAGACAATTTGGGAAAACAGGATGCTGTAGTATCGCCGGGAATCGAACCCCTATTTCAACTACGGTGCCCAATTGCACGGCCTGCCTGATTTTGGTGGCAAAAAGTGTTTGCTGGATGCATCCTAAAACTGGAAGCGGGACCTGGAATCGAACCAAGATTTGAAGCTTATGAGACTTCTGAATTACCGTTACTCTATCCCGCAATATTCGTGCCACACAATTTGTCCTATTGTACGCCGTGTGCCATGGCGAGTTAACTTGGTGGGATTCGTTTTGAGGCCCGTCCCGGTGAGTAGATCACTACTTCCTGTTACATCGCTATTGTGTACTATTACTTGCCCTAAGGATTAGGTACCTACCTTAGCGACTCATACTGGATAATGTAACTTATCCGCTGTTCTTTGGTCTCCAGTGTGGGATTCGAACTCACATTATTCCTCGTCCCAAACGAGGTGCCATAACCAGGTTAGGCGAACCGGAGATTATCTCTTTCTAATTTTCATTCCAACCCAAGTGCCACAAAATGCACCCGCTGCCGCTGGAATCAATAACATATGATTACTATTATACTCTATAATTGCCACTGCCGCAACCACATAGACTATCGTTGCCCAGCAACTGGCCTTTAGTGTTTGCTCTTCATGCACAGCCTTCAAGTAATATGTATAAAAGATGTCAGTGAAGAAGATAGCAAAAAAAGCCAATAAATAATCAATCAATCATCGTTATATGCTAACATAAATATTATTTATGAGAATAGCTATACTACTTCCTGGAGAACCGAGATTCACCGGCGACCTCAGAAATTTTCTAAATAATTTAAAAGGTTACAATCAGGCAGATTGGTTTGTGTATCTTACCAACAGTCCTACCAGAGAAGACTTAAAAATAAAAAATTCTCATATTATTCCACCTCACGATAAATGGATTAATTATGACATTGAATGGGCTACATCCAAAATAATTGAAAATTTACCAAACAACAATTTTCTTAAAAAATTTGAAATATCCGATGTTCATCTTCAACAATGGCCTCCTGTTCGAGATTATCGAGGTATAGGTACCGATAATATATTCAATATGTATTATAATCTATACAAGGTTAATCAGTTAAGAGTAAACTACGAACAAGAGAATAATTTTAAATATGATGCAGTAATTAGAACACGAACTGATATTGGATTACCAATTGAATTAAATATCAACAATTATGATCTAAGTTCTCAAGTTGTTATCATGCCTGGCAATAGATGGTATGGAGAGGTTTCTCAGTCAAACGATCAATTTGCATTTGGAAACTCTGATGTTATGACAATCTATTCGGATGTCATAAATCATCTTGAAGAATATGAAAAACAAGTATTGGATTTTGGTCCAGAAGCTATTCTTGGACATCATTTAAATTCAAACAAAATTTCTTATACACCCGGAAATTTTGATAATTCTCTGAGAGATTTACCATTGGATCCAAGATGGATTTAAAATAAAACTGGTACCCGGTGACGGTTTCGAACCGCCGACCCGCTGCGTGTAAAGCAGCCGCTCTCCCCCTGAGCTAACCAGGCTCTTAATACATTAAAACTCTATTTACTAAATATTTTTGATGCTACAAAAAAAAGAACGCATACCATTAAATCTACGCCGTAGAGTTATTGAACGCGATGGCCTCTACTGTGTTTATTGTGATGACGATTTGTCAGACTCTGAAATACATATGGATCATGTCATTCCAGAATCACAAGGTGGCACCACTGATTTCAATAACTTACAAGTAACATGTCGCAAGTGTAATCTTGCTAAAGGCGTGTTATCAGAGTCGGAGTTTACTCAACGGCTGCGTAATAGAGCACTAAACATATTGCATAGACTTGGAGCGGGGTAGGAGAATCGAACTCCTGACTTTAGCTTGGAAGGCTAAGGTAATACCATTTTACGAACCCCGCATATCTCTTGGTGCCCTACGACAGAATCGAACTGCCATCACAGGATTACAAAACCAGTGTACTACCATTGTACTAGTAGGGCGCATCTCTATTTATTAGCCGCCTTGGTCACTGTCTCGAACTTGTGATTGCTGTTCTTCAACTCTCTTGAATGCTTCATCTTCTGCTTGAGCATCATCTACTTCTTTTGGAGAAGGCTTTCGGAAGATAGCATCGTAGTTTGATCGAAACTTATTTAGATCTGTTGGACGCTGTCTGGAACCTTTGCTCATGGTCGACGAACCTTTCGCAAGTAATCACGCCCAATGTGTCCTGCTTCGATTTCTTGCAGAGCACTAACAATATTACCATTTGGACTATTGACCATTTTTCTATGACCACGATTCAACTCGCGGGCACGAATAGCAGCAACAATAACTAAATCAAATCGGCTACCAATGTTAGACACACACTTGTCGGTGTCAAGACTGTTAACAAAATCTGGAGTTTTCATTATTCACCTCGGTTGTTGTTACGGTCCTTAGAACTCTTGACAATGGTATTTGCTGCTACCTGTGCCTCGATCATCATGTGACGAAAATGGTCACGTTGTTCTTGGCTCTTAAATGGCATAGCAGAGATAAGTGTTTTGAAACGCTTATTCAATCGAAATGTTGCAGTTGTTTTCATACTTTCCTTTTATTAAAATTAATTATACAACTATGTAGGTAAGTTGTCAACCTATAATGGTGCGGGTGACTGGACTCGAACCAGCACGCTCTTTCGAACCCGGACTTCTAAGGACCGGAAGTCTACCAATTTCATCACACCCGCATTAAATCTAAAAATCCCTTACCAGAAAAATATCTTTCTTTAAATTCTGGATGGGTAATTCTGACAACTTTATATCCTTTATTTCGCATTTCTGCATGTACCTCGACATGACAGTTTGCACATAATAAAGAACACTTATCAATTTCTTTTCGTAATACTTCTATCGATGCACCTCGTTGTTTGCTTATTCCAAACTCTTTAATTGTAGGATCTATATGATGCCACTGTAAAGCATCCATGCATTTATTGTATCCACATCTTTCGCATTTTCCGCCTCTTTCGTGTATGAGTAAATCTAATTTATCTCTACTTGATTGATATGTGCGTTTATTCCAACAAGATTTGCATTGATATCGATATTGATAAAAATTTTCTTTTCCTTCTTTACCACAATCTTTACATGTATATTCTTTTAACATTACGTGCTCCGGTTAGAGTATTTATCTCTAACTTTGAGATATGGTGGGCTTTGTAGGAATTGAACCTACACTCAATCGATTATGAGTCGACTGCTTTACCATTAAGCTAAAAGCCCACTATTCTTTCTAAAATGTTCTATTCATTAATTTGACCTTGATGTCTTTATATAGAAGACTTTCTCGTAGCCAAAAAACATCTTTCACATCTTTATCTTTTAATACTTCTTTAACTGTGGTAGATGCTGCATGGTGATGAAACATATTAACAATAAAATAGTTTGTTCGATTGTTGTAAAGATTTTGTTCGAAAATGAAATTATCTCCATATGCGATATTCAACCCTTCGGGTATATCTTTCCATGTAGATTTATGTACAAACATGAGATTACCAAATCCTTCACATATCTGTCCATGAAATGGTTCAAAATTGATCATTCCGTCAGTTAAAATTGTTTGTCCAAATTCTGCTATTCCGTTACTCAATCCTATTGCACCCATATCAGGTTTAATAAACTTAGATACTCTATTGAATAATCTGATATCAAAATTTAAATCATCATTCAATATGCAAACAATATTAGTTTTGCTGTTGTTGACTCCTAAGTTCCAAGCAGGATTGACAAATATATTTTTTCCAAATTCAAAAATAGTTATTTTGGAATTGGTCAATACCGGATGGTTGGGTCTTCTTGAGATATCATTGTCGATGATGATTAAATGTTCGACTACATTTAATTCTAAGAAGTCCTGTGCAAAATCTAAAAATGGAGAATGTCTCCACATGGTAGGCACTACCACTGTAATAGGTTGATGTTTTTCATTGTTCATAATATATTAATTATATGATATTTTAACAAAAGAACCTAATTGTGATAGGTGGTACGAGCGGAGAGAATCGAACTCTCTCAAAGCCGCTAATCTGGCGGAAAGGGCATATAAGACCCCTCGGACTCCAAGTCTCGCTCGCAATAAAATCTTTGGTCCGGCGTAACAGAATCGAACTGCTATTTAGGGAGTAGAAATCCGCCGTTTTACCATTAAACTATAGGGGTATAATTTTTACACTCTTCTAATCCTCTTATGATTATAAGATTTTTTATCTGTTTTGTCAAACATTTTATTTTGCTTTCCTGTGCCTTAATAGCATAAGGATTTTTTGGATCTAAATATACGTCGAAATCAACAAGATAAAAGTCTGGAAAATAGTTATGGGTTATACCATTGTCATCTATCCATTTTATCGGCTTGGGTCGGATCCAATTAACATTAAGTTCATCAAGGCGAATTGCCAATGCTTCTTCCCAAGAAGAATCTAAATTAACAATAGTTCCATCCTTTTGTGTATATTTTCTAATGGACCTAACTAATCTTCTATGTGGGCTTGCTAACGCTTTTTCTTTAAGATGTTGCTTTGTTTCCAGAGAATGTTTCTTACCTAACATCGTTCCGGGTTTTCCGGTCATTGTTCCTTTTGGAACAGGTCGTCCCTCGTCTTTTGCTTTAACAAATTGATTTCGAGGAGCGACAATATTTTCTCTATGCTTGGCCAGCGCATTTACATATTCAACCCGTTTAGGGTTTGATGTACACCATCTCGAATGGTTTGCCCTTTCGTTGGCATTCATACTCTCTAAAGAGATATTACAATGCTTACAGTTTGTTAGTTTTTGATACATACATTTTCTACTAAATGGTGCGACTGGAGGGATTCGAACCCCCGACAATCCGGGTAGAAGCCGGGTACTCTATCCAACTGAGCTACAGTCGCATATATCTATTTATACTAAATCCCCTGTATTATCCATTATACGAACGCCAGGGAATCATATTAAAACATACTTCCAACAAGTGTCTTATGCTTGCTGTACCGTTGTGCTATGCACATTCTCAATATGCGATTCCCCCGGGTTTGGGCTACTGGAGACGAAAAGTATATTTTAATATAACACCATATTGAAGCACACTGTTGCGGCCGCAGGATACCGAGTGATGTAGTGAGTCGGAATCAAACCTTCTCAATCTACACAGTGCTCTCCACAATGTGTTTCAATATGGTGCGGGTGGCCGGACTCGAACCGGCATGCTTTTCAGCGGCAGATTTTAAGTCTGCTGTGTATACCATTCCACCACACCCGCAAAACCAACTTGTATTGTTAATGAACACACAACAACTAACTCTATCGTTTGCTGTCTATGTAGTAATTATACTGTATTTCTGTCGGTGTGTCAAGTTTTTTTTGGTGCTCCTAACAAGAATCGAACTTGTAATTGCACTTTACCAAAGTGCTGGTATACCATTTACCTATAGGAGCAGATTGGCCGGTCTTGCAGGGATCGAACCCACAACTTTTGTTTCGAAGACAAAGATGATATCCATTTCACTAAAGACCGATAAGTGGTACCCCGTGTCTGATTCGAACAGACAGCCAACTCCTTTTGAGAGAATCCGCACTACCAATTAGCGTAACGGGGCATAATATTTATTTGGTCTCTCCAGCAGGAATCGAACCTGCATCCCATTCTTAGGAGGAATGTGTTCTATCCATTGAACTATAGAGAGTTGGTAGTTCCTGAAAGAATCGAACTTTCATATATAAAAACACATTCGAGTCCACGGCTTGGAAGGCACTATACCCGCAACTCAAGTCTACGACCGAGGGCCTAATATGTTTTTATATATGGTAGTTCCTGAAAGAATCGAACTTTCATTGTCACCGTGTCGAGGTAGTGTTCTGCCATTAAACTAAGGAACTAAATTGGTGCTCTGGGTGGGACTCGAACCCACACCTGTTAGGTCACAACGTTCTCAACGTTGCCGGTCTTCCAATTCCCTGCACCAGAGCATATAGGTTTTCGAGCCTCCAACTATCTTTCTCAAGGACTCATTGGTTTGTCTCGTATGAGAGAGTTTTGCTTGACCCGATACTGCTACTGGTGTGTCATGCTCAAGAAATAGGGCACTAGCGTACAGGGGACTCGATCTCTACGTCTATCTCGAAACTTGGCGTACATGGGTATCATCTCAATCGCCTTTCGCCGTCTCAATTAACGGTACCCTCAATCTTCGGGCTCATGTACATAAACTGGGGGTCGCAGCTGGGATTCGAACCCAGATCTCTTCCTTGACATGGAATTTGATTGTGCTGACTGTATCCTTAACAGGATAACCTTTTATAAGCGTCCTACCATTAGACGACAACGACATTGATTGGTAGTAGAGGTGGGACTCGAACCCACGATCGACAGCGTATGAAGCTGGTGCATTAGCCGCTATGCTACTCTACCATTATAACTTTCTAATAATCAAATAGAGCATACCCATGATTACTAATAATCCTATTACTAACATGTTATGCTCCTTTAGTGTGTTGGAGGAAGATAACAGAGTCGAACTGTCACCCCTTTCAGAGTGGAACAACTTTCCAAGTTGCTTAGTGCCCGGCACTTCTATCTTCCATGTAATTAGTTCAGACACTCAAAACCATTTAGGATCTAAAGGCAGAGTTCGAAAAATGTGACTAAAATCAGATTTTATACGTGATACATTATTTGTAATCAAGTGCCGTGATAATAGTGTTTCAGGGCAAACTATTTCTCCAGCATCACTATATTCTTTGAAATGATGTAAGGCATTACTGTAAATAGACATGACCTCCGAATTACCAAATCCAATCAAATCATTAGACTCTCTCCCTGGGTGTCCATAAAAAGGGCAAGGCATAAAGACTCCCCTGGTCGACAAATCAAATTTTCGAAGATCTATTATCTGATTAAGTCCAACATCGGGGCGGGCTCTAACAATTGCATCGTATTTAAAATTATAAGAGGTTTCATATTCTTCTCTTAATTGATTTGTTTTAAATATATTATAGTGCATTTTGAAAATAGCTTGATTACCAGATAGATGTTCTTCTCGAAGAGTTGGAAAAATTTGTTCGTGTACATTCGATATTTCGAAACGTCTGAGAAAATTGTTAGGAGGAAGATTTCTTGTTATAGTCTCTCTGGCCCAATCTATTTCATAATTTATCCAGGTCTCTGGAATTTTAATGCGATTATCTTTAAAAGGATCGTGATTATTATTGGTCATGTAAACAAACCAATCTGCTTGATCATAACCTACTAAATTATCTAAAAATAATTGAAACTCTTGAGTAAATCTTGGTTGTCCGGATAGTAATATTGCAATTTTCATAAAAATATTTATATTATAAATTGGTACCATAGGCTGGATTCGAACCAGCAACACACGAATTTTCAGTCCGCTGCTCTACCATTGGAGCTACTATGGCATAATAAAACAGGATAGCATTTTTGGCTTTTGTTCAAGAAAAGTTTTTAAATGTTTGCTGTTGCTATCCTAAAAAAGAAAACCTCACCGTAGAACTATGTTGCTAGAGGGTGAGGCCATATGTTTGGTGATTGTTATTGTTGTGTCGGGAAACAATCAAACCCCGTGAGCGCAGCCCATCCTGTTTTCGCGTCAGCGGAGCCGGAATATGGATACAGGTCCGGCCTATTTGGAGCGGGTAGAGAGAATCGAACTCTCAAATAAACCTTGGCAAGGTTTCAGGTTACCTTTACATCATACCCGCATACTATTATTTACTATCTTTGTTTGGCGAGCCAGGTAGGATTTGAACCTACAACATTTGGTTTTGGAGACCAACGTTCTGCCAATTGGAACTACTGACTCATTTATTTGGCGGAATGACTGAGACTCGAACTCAGAAAGCTGCTTTCGCAACTCGACGGATTAGCAATCCGCTCCAATACCATTACACCAGAGATACAAATTAACTACTGCCATATTTGTTGAATATGTCATAAATGTCTTTTGGAATTGATTCCGGTTCTACAGGAATCAATGGTTGACGATCAAACGGATCGTTACCTGATTTAATTCTTTCTTTTATACGTTCGGTATCTGTAAAGGTTTCTTTGTTGAGTTCCTGATGTGCAAAGTTCTGTATCTTAGTTGCGATACGTTCTGGATCACCCCAGTAGCTCAAATGATATCCACCTTGAAATATTGTTGGAATATCCCAACGCATATCACGAAGCCACTGCGGACCTTGTTGTTGAACAAATTTGTTTGTAGAAACAACAGTACCTTTCCACGGAAAACTTTGCCTCTGAGCAAAATTATAAAAGAAAAAATCCTGTGATAATGAAAATGCTGCTGCTGATTTTCCTAACTGCTCGGATGCTATCTCGATAGCAGATTTAGAAGGAATCTCATCAACATCACTGATCAATACTATATCGTCATCCTTGAAAAATTTTATCGCATTAAGAATATGACTTCTTTGTCTTTTCTCTATTTTCCAATGTGCGGAATCGTAATCAAATTTATCAAGAGTTTGATCGATATTTAGATCTTTAATTTCTGCCGGATACGGAAAATAAATTATCTTGTCCAGATATTTTTTATATCTCTGTATGTTAGGCAAATAGTTTAAAGGTTTAGGGTGACCACTATGAGTTGTATCACTTTCAACTATGATAAAATAGTCTACGGTATCATACAGGTATTCTAATCTACCCTCTAATAATTCTAACTCATTAAAAAATGTAACACAATCTAAAATCATATAATTCTTCTTTTATCAACTTGGCGGAATGACCGAGACTCGAACTCGGAAGCCGTATTAAACGACCGACAGATTAGCAATCTGCTCCAATACCATTATGGGACCATTCCTTAATTCTTAACTGGTACGACCGGTAGGGTTTGAACCTACAAAGGCTGTGTCTAAGACTTCGCCCCATCCCTCGCCGAGAATCCCCGGTCCGGAGGTCTGCCATGTTCCACTCACGGTCGCAAGTATATTATATACTTATTCCGCCGCTGTGTCAACTGTTTGTGATCGTATGTGAGCCAGCTCTTTTTCAATAAAAGCCCATGCTCGTTGCAGCAATCTCTTATAGTGTGGACTTGCTGTCTTTTCTGGATAATAATCTGCGATGTCTTTAAGTTCAAATGCTTTGTTTATATATGCTGTCATCTTTGTTCTAAATGCAGCAGGTTCTAAATTTGCCAACTTTGGTATGACGGGCACTAACACATTCAACGCTTCGATAAACCTAGCATTGATTTCTGCAGGTTGTGCTTGATAAGCACCATCTTTATCTGCTTGATGCTCGGGCTTCCTTGCTGTACGATATCGTGTACTTTGGTTAGCCCTATTCAACGATTTCATATCGTCCATGGCATGTCTTAATTCATGTGCTATGACACTACGCATACGATTAGAGCTCAAGTAATCAGCATTTAAAGATATCGCCTTCTCCATAGGATCCCATTGTCCAAAATGACTATCTGACGGTGTAGCCTTACCGTGAAGTCTACGTGCCAGATCCACTATGGACTCATCTGAAGATATTTCTAATCTCACGCGATCAAGTCCGGGAATCGGAGTATCAAACAGATCACCGATGCGTCCAATGTGCATCACACCTGTTTCATCGTAGTCTAATTCTGTATCAGCATATTGCTGTAGATCCTTATAGATAACATCAGCAAGGCTAATGATAGCACGATCTTCCTCAGTAGTTTCTACAATAAGTTCATGTATTCGCATAGACTTATTTATTGTATTGGCGGAAGCGGTGAGATTCGAACTCACGGACCCTTTCGGGTCGGCAGTTTTCAAGACTGCTGCAATAAGCCGGGCTCTGCCACGCTTCCTTAACTATTGGTGCGCCCGGATGGAATCGAACCACCATTCCTAAGTTCGTAGCCTAGTGTATTATCCATTATACTACGGGCGCATTGATTTGGTACCCGGTGTAGGAGTCGAACCTACAACATTCCGCTAATCGGGCAGACGTTCTTCCGCTGAACTAACCAGGCGTAAACTTGGTCCTCTCGACAAGAATCGAACTTGTAATAACCACTTATCAAGAGGCCGTTATACCATTTAACTACAAGAGGAATTAATACCAGGGCAATCCGCGACTCCCGCGGCCATTGCCTTTATTCTTTGCTTTATGTGTTGGAGTCTGTGCATGGCAGTTTGGACATAGCAATCGCAAATTTTCAGGTCGATTGTCTCCTGCATTACCATCAATGTGATCCAACTCCAACGGAATTGGCACTCCTAACCATTCAGTGTTTTTACAACACATACATTGCCAACTGTGAATATCAACCATATGTTGTTTCATTAATCCACGGTTAACCATTTTTCCTTCTAAGAAATTTTCTCTTCTTTCTTTTTTTTGAGATTCAAAAGTGCAAGGTAGTGAACAGTATGTCCCTGTTGTATTTCGACCTTTAATAAATTCTTTTGAACAATTTTTACATATTGAGTTTAACATTGCAGAGCACCTTATAAATGTATTTATGCTCTACAATAAATATTGGGGTGCCTTACCGGTATCGATCCGGTACTACCGCTTTCACAGAGCAGGGTGCAGGCCACTACACTAAAGACACCATATAGGAACACACTCATTTCCTGACTTTACGGTGGTAGTGCCCTACATCTTCGGGATAGCCCCTGCGTCCAGTTGCCAGGTATCCTGTTTACCGTTGAATGTGTTCATGTATGATAACAAAGATGGGAATCGAACCCACTAACTACCCGTGCGATGCGGGTTGTGCTACGCTCATTATACAATCAGTTTACTCTGTTTCGAACCAGACCAACTGTATACCTTTGCACTACCTTTCCATGTCGGCTTCTTCTTTACCATATAGAAACACATTGTTTCTGTCTCAAAGGACTTCTGATGGACTAGGTCACAGCCTAGGACAATGTGTTTTTATATGGTGAGACCGGAAGGTACTGCCCCTTCTTAGTCGGATTAAAAGTCCGATACTTTACTTTTAAGTTACGATCCCATATATTGGTCCCACACCACGGTAACGATCCGTGTTTTACCGGTTAAGAGCCGGTTACATCACCTTAATGTTTGTGAGGGTTGATTGCATATTAAATTGTCTTTAATGTGCCAACCCTAGACCATATACGGGATCTAAGATTGACACTATCGTTTACCTGAACGTTTCATGTCATTCTCCTTGTTTAATGTTACGTTTCTGTGCTTGGCGTTCTGATTTCCAGAACACACGTTTCCAGTCCTTGAGGTGCTTCCACCATTGGGGACTCTTTGTTAGAATACCTTGTTGCTTGTGAGCCATTGCATTCTCCTAATATGTTTGGCAGGGGAGATGAGATTCGAACTCATGATGACGATTTCAAAGACCGTTGCCTTAGGCCACTAGGCGACACCCCAACAAAATAAAACAGGATGCATTTTTACTGGTTGAATTAAAAGTTCAGAGTATAAATTTGCGGTTAGCATCCTTAAACTTGGCTCCACAGCCTGGGCTCGAACCAGGGACCAATTGATTAACAGTCAACTACTCTACCGACTGAGCTACTGCGGAATAAATTTCTGCTTACCGCTACGTTGGGACTCTTACCCCAGTGTTTCTCGATTCCGCTGTTACACTTTACCGACGCAGTATACACTGCAAAGACTACCGCGGTAGCATGATAGTCTACTATTTACTTTGTGGCTCTTGCTTTCCACTTGATTCTTACTTATTGAATTTGTAAGTAGTTGCACCTCTGTAATCGCAACCATTCACCCGATTCATGCAAGTCCGGACGGGAGGAGGTAAGTCACTCGGGATACTCGACATAGACGCTCCGTAGCCAAGCCGGATTCGAACCGGATCTACTTTTACACTGGGTCGACCTTCGAAGAATCTTCCTAGCGAGTCTTTCTCTTGCTGACACTTACAAAACTTGGTGCGGGGTAGGAGATTCGAACTCCTTCTTGCTGGGTGGAAGCCAACCGTGCTCGCCGTTAAACACTAACCACGCATATTGGAATCTAGGGTCGGATTTGAACCGACGGTGTTACAGTTTTGCAGACTGTCGCGTTGGGCCACTCCGCCACCTAGACATAAATTTTTGGTGCGGGGTACAGGGTTCGAACCTGCGACCTTCGAGTTGGCAACCCGATGCTCTACCAAACTGAGCTAACCACGCATAAACTTGGTGCACCTGACAGGAATCAAACCTGTCTGCGTTTGGCTTCAAATCCAACTCGCAATGTCAATCCAGCGCATAAACTTGGCGTCCCATAGCGGATTCGAACCGCTGTGAATACCGTGAAAGGGTACTATCCTAGGCCTCTAGATGAATGGGACATAAACTTGGCGCCGTCGACGGGAATCGAACCCGCCTTAATTGGATAGACAATCCAGTGCCCTCCCAGAGGACTACAACGGCATATATGGTCTGTGTGGTAGGATTTGAACCTACGATTTCTCACTTCCAAGGCGAGTAGATTAACCAGACTTTCTCACACACAGATAAAACTTGGTACTCCGAACGGGTTTCGATCCCGCTTCTCCAACTTGAAAGGCTGGCGTCCTAGCCACTAGACGACCGGAGTATAATAAAACAGGATAGCATTTTGGTTTCATAAACATTGAAATTTTTGAGTTTGCTGTTGCTATCCTAAAACTGGCGACCCCACGGAGAATCGAACTCCGATATCCGACTAGACAGGCCGGTATAATAACCACTATATGATGAGGCCGTAACTTGGTGCTCCGTGACAGAATCGAACTGCCGTAACCTGATTACAAAACAGGTGTAATACCATTATACTAACAGAGCAAACTTGGTGGAGGATAACGGATTCGAACCGTTTGCTCCTGGTTGCAAACCAGGTGTGTTAGCCAAGTATACCAATCCCCCGAAATATGGTGGAGACGGATGGATTCGAACCATCGTGCTTTTTACGGGCCAGATTTACAGTCTGGTGCAATCAACCTCTCTGCCACGTCTCCAAAACACACTCTAGCAGTTTATCTTTCTGCCTCTTTGTACTATGTACTCAGAACGAGTGTGTATATTAAAGCACATACCAGTCCCGGGGATTCGAACCCCTTTCTCTAGTAGTTTACCACGACGTTTACAGTCAGGCAAGTATATGCTTTAATATGACGAATTTTTTTATCTACAAGAAGATAAGCCATCCTCGTCACCGCCCGTTTACAGCATGTTTATAGTGCGCTGTCAGGTCCTCGTTACCTGTATCTTCACACTCGAAAAGCAAAAACCCCAGGGTGTTTAGTCCTGGGGTCCTTTGGAGTTAGCGTGTATTTTATTACACTCTGGTCTCCTGGGACCCCGGGGTATTCCCCTCTGGTGTGCGATCATATGACAGACTATTAATCGCTAACCAAGCAGAGGGCATAAAGCCTGCCTGTTTGGCTATTGAGCAATGTTGTCTAATATACGATACGTTGTTCATTTTACTTTCCAATTTACCTTTAAGTTTCATACACTGCATTATTGCTGCGTATGTGTTAATTATACATTTATTTAGCATCGCTGTCAACCTGTTTTTGCATTTTTGAACAAAAAAACAAAAATATTTTTGACTTTGCTGCTGTGTATGTGACTAATTGTATGTGGATATGTTCTATATGTCAACCTGTTTTTGTTGTATTTTCACAACAAAGTCACTACAAATTCCATAACAGTTAGTTGGCAAGTTGTTGAACTCAGGATCATGCCACTCTGGCAATACTGCTATGCTACGTTGAGTTAATTCCTTACCAGGATAAGTCCATATAAGTTTATTACTGGTCAATGTGAATTCGTCATTCTCATGCCAGAAGTAGCACAGGCTGGTATCAGTTAACCACCGCAATGCTGGTAGGTTCTTGGCATGGATCCATAGTCCAAATTTGTCTAAGAATTTTTTATCAACTGGGTAGTCTGGTCTATCATGCCCCAGATAGAACTCTGAATTAACTACCCAGAGGTCAATTTCACAATCGAACCCTTGACTTAATGCCAGTTCGATTTGTTCAGGTCGATTTTCGAGATTAACATCTGGACCGTAGGTTAGTCCCCTATGTGCGATTAGTTTCATTTTCTTCTAAAATGCACATCGGCCTCATGTGATATACTTTCGAAATGACATTCAAAATTCCGTTCCTCTAACCATGCCTTAATATCATGAGCATTATTATTGGTATTTTTATATAAAACAGTCTCATAGGCAGCTTCACATTTACCATTCTTAACCATGTTTATCTTATCTCCGAGACTCTGCAAAACTTTAAAATCATTTCCCTGAGCGTCTATCCACAAATAATCTACTTCTGTAATATTATAATTTTCAAAAAAAGTATCCAGACGCATGGTCATTACTTTATATTGATCTGTAGTTTTAAAATCGGGCCTGCCCGGCCATGTCTGTTCTAAATTTTCAGAAAATTCATATAGTGATGAACATCCCCAATCTGCTTGTCCGGCGATATTAAACCATTGGAATCCGTTATTGATATCAACCGCAGCTGAGATTAGATGAAAGTTTTTAAAATGTTTATATTTGTTATGTAATACTACTTGTAATTCTACAGTAGGTTCAAAGCAAAAAACATTGTTATTTGTGTCATTTAAAAATTGAAGTGTATCATGTCCATTATTTGCTCCTACCTCGATAATTGTTTTCATTTTATTTTCCTTTATAATTTTGTAAAAAATTGTTTAAATCTTCCGGGGTACCTATACCCCACATTCGATTAATGCGTTTCACTTTGATCTTCTTATGGTCTTTGATCGCTTGATTGAATACAGGGCAAACATAGAATTCATTATTTACACGAATATTCTTAGCAATCATGTCTTCGGCATATTTAACATAATCACTGCCGTGCTTCCAATAATAGACCCCCACCGTAGCTTCATTGCTGATAACTTTCTTTTCGGCTACTTCATTTACAAATCCATCCTGACCTATTTTCGCATAACTCCATTTAGGATGGCTTGCTTCAAAAGTTAAGATGCCGCCGTCAATATCATCTGCTGAAAATGCATACATGCACTCGTTACTATTCCATTCTACATATTGATCACTATTGGCCATTACCAAAGGAGCATCATTATTGATATAATCTTTGGCCAATAATGTTGAACATGCCGCACCTTCAGTGATTCCATTAACCTGTACAATGTCACATCCTGGAGCAATGAGATTGAGAAGATATTTAAGATTGTACTTCTCATAGTGCTCTTGCTGTACAATAAAAATGTAATGAGCCTCTATGTTTAAATTTTCCACCACCACTTGTATCATAGGCTTACCATTAACTTCAATCAATGGTTTTGGAAAGGTATATCCTTGTTGGGCAAATCTACTGCCTGCACCTGCCATAGGCACCAAAACATTTAATCGGCTATCTTTCCAAGGGATAGTATTTGATGTCATTTGCGAATTCATACGTTGTAATCTTGAATTAATTTTCCCCCATGTTACATCATTTGGATTTTCTACAGCCAATAATACCGCACCACTATCCATGGCTGCTTGTCTACCGATGTGACTATCTTCTATGATGAGTGTGTTTTTGGGTAATACTTTCAACGCTGTCATACATTGCCAATACATTTCAGGATACGGTTTAGCATGGACAACATCTTGATTACTAATATAATAATCAACGTATTCCATCACCCCTATCCTTAATAGGCTAAGTTTAACAGTTTCTCTTATACTGTTACTGGCCACTGCAATCATATACCCAGATGCTTTAAGTTTTGAAAAAATATCTACTAACTTGTAATCAATATCAAATTTTTTAATCAAATCGAATGTGGCCAATTGTTTTCGTTGCCATACCATATCATGGCATTCAATAGGTAATGATTTAGTTTCAGAAAGTAACTTTAACTTTCTTGTAGTGTTAAGTCCATCATATGTAGATAGATGCTCATCCCTACCTATTACATATTTTGGATCTATACTATGCAATGCTTCATTAAGACTGAAGTAATGCAATTCTCTGCTGTCTATTAAAACCCCGTCGAGGTCGAATATGATTAATTTATTCATTGCCATAGTTTAGGAACGCTGTTCCATAATGCTTCGACATCTATGTAGGGATCCTTACCACTCTCTTCCATTAGATGCAATGCGAGACTTGGGATGGGCGAGAACAACATGACATCGGGCTTATTCCATACCATGTTGATAGTCTTATCTTCTACCCAATCTGCTCTCTGCTCTGTAAGAGTAACGATATCTTGGAAGTGATTACGATACTTGTCATAGATAGAACGAGTAGCCATACAAGTGTATGTGGTATGTTTGACTGTTCTATAATGACGATATGGACCTAACAAGATAAAACTTTCGTATATCTGATTGGTATATCGCCATATGTCGTCGTGTGGATTGATTGCCACATGCTGCCCTGTGTTAGACTCTAATTGATCAACTGTGTCAATCATATCTCGTATGCTTTCCGGAAAGTGTAAGTAATCATCTTCGATATGTAACCAAAGATCAGTTGATTGTTCTACTTGTTCAAACACCTTACGCATGGTGTGACCATTTCCTGTACCATCGGTCACGCTGATAAAATTGTTTGGAAATTTACAGTATCCTAATATTTTTTTGATATCAGCAACTACTTCCGGAGAACTATGATCATCCAAAACAACCAAATCAATATTGTGATTGGTTACTTGATTGATGCTGTTGATTAGACTGCTTACACATACATTGATGATTTCCGGTTTAGGTTTATTGATGTATCTGTTACCGTGTATGGCGTGGACACTGCCACAAGTTCTTAAGATTATTTTTAATGTTCTGCTCATTCTTTCACCAATTTAGATTCTCTGTATATAGCATCCGGTAATCCTTGCCCCATACTATGTTCAAACCTTACAGATACACCGCCTGGATTAAATGGAATATTCAATGCTTCTCTAACATCACGTTCAACCTCGTCTCTAAGACTAACGATTTCTTCTGCTGATAATGTATCGGTGAAAACGTAAGCGGTGTATCCTCCATTAGGATCACCTTTATAATAATCGGCTGTAGTGGTATGATCCAGTGCATAGGCATGAAGCTTATCACCATTCTTGTGTGTGTATGTCCATACTCCAGGTTTAGTAGGATCGGGCACAGCTAAATCATAATATGGAGTTCCTGGATAAGTTGTAATTACTGTACAATCAAAATCATCAACTTTCATCTGAATCAACCAATCTTTTATATCTAAAATGGACTCTTTGGTTTCCCCTGGATGCCCAACACTCATTAATGCTTTTACTTTTAGACCGTACTTATGTGCTATTTCAACTACCCGAGAATTATCTTCTAAGGTTGCTACCTTCTCAATGTTCTTTAATATTCTGGGATTAGCTGCTTCAAACCCACTTAGTATCCAACGAAACCCTGCTCTATACATAGCCTCGGCTTGAGCTTCATTAAACAATTCGGCTTTTACAAATCCTCTAAGTCGAAATTCAACTCCGAGTTCTTTTTGTAAATCATATAGGCCATTTAATAATTTAATAAAAGTTTTACTAACATTAAGTTCATCATCGTAGAACATAAATCCAGTATAACCGTAGTTTTCATATAACCAACGTACTTCTTCGATAATAGAAAATTCGCTACGTGTGCGGATTAGTCTTAAACTTCTGGAATTCCTTCCTCCGCAAAATCCGCATTTAAATGGACATCCTAATTGTGCGATTAAGCTGGTAGCAGGAAATCCTTCTATACTATAATGATAACTTGATAGATCAACTAAATGCCTTGCCGGCATATCTGTTTCTTCATATATTTCATCGGTCATGAATAAATCGCCTCTGTTGTCGTCGCCATCAACAACCTTGGGGCAATCTTCTTTAAAAATTTCTAACACAGCAAGTTCGCCATCCCCTGATACCAGATAGTCGAAATATGACTCTAATAAATTAGCAGCTTTTCTTGCTCTGCCATTTATAATGCCGGCTTTTTGTTCAACTTTAACAGCACTATATGTTAGAGTCACATGGGGTCCACCTAATACAATTGGTAATGATGGTGCTTTTTCTTTTATTAATTTTGCTAATTTAACTGCCGCTGGCAACTGCGGCGTGGTTGATGTAATTCCTACCCATTCTATTTTAGCATCAGATATATAGGTTTCTAATGCTTCGGTATAATTACTTACACCAGATAGATCCAATACGCCTACATCAACTCCCTGGGCTTCTAAACTTGCCGCGACACGTAATATACCCAAACTAACAAATACACGTTCATCCAATAAGAATGGCGATGGCGGAATGATTAATCCCACATGACGATTTTTTAGAGATAATGTTTTTTTAAATTGTATTGGTATTGATTGAATCATAATAATGCATTAATAATACAGATGTACTATTAAAATGTCAACCTATTTATTCATCTATTCCAACGTCTTGCTTCTGATCTTGAATCCTTCTCCGTTTTGTAGTACACAGGCCATTTCTTTATCGTATTGTACCACAGTCCAAGTTAGGGTTTCGAGATTTACCATGAGCACTGTATCAGTTCCTGTTTCCTCATCTTTGCCGGCCCAAATTGGTTTTTCCTTGGCATTTTTAGTTAATGCTTCGAGAACAAATTTAGTCTTGCCGCAGGTAAATTTTCTTTC